>Ga0153992_100001_pt1 | contig 444148 bp, 407 predicted proteins | sample TSNC076MetaG_FD_104683 | JGI IMG/M metagenome (GOLD analysis project Ga0153992, IMG submission 104683) | Attine ant fungus gardens microbial communities from North Carolina, USA - TSNC076 MetaG | ecosystem: Host-associated > Fungi > Mycelium > Unclassified | place: USA: North Carolina, Lumber... | reverse complement strand
CCCGGCGAGGAGGGCGCCCTCGTCTCGTTCCGTCCGCGGTACGACCACTTCATCGGCGGCGAGTACGTCCCGCCGGCTGGTGGGCAGTACTTCGAGAACCCGACACCCGTCACCGGCAAGGTCTTCACCGAGGTCGCCCGTGGTGACTCGACCGATGTCGACCGCGCCGTCGAGGCCGCCTGGAAGGCGTTCCCGGCCTGGGGTCGCACGAGCGTCGCCGAGCGCGCCGGGATCCTCAACAAGATCGCCGACCGCATGGAGCAGAACCTCGAGGCCCTCGCGGTCGCGGAGACGTGGGAGAACGGCAAGCCGATCCGCGAGACGATCGGTGCCGACATCCCGCTGGCGATCGACCACTTCCGGTACTTCGCAGGCGCGATCCGCGCGCAGGAGGGGTCGACGGGCGAGATCGACCACGACACGGTCGCCTACCACTTCCACGAGCCGCTCGGCGTCGTCGGGCAGATCATCCCGTGGAACTTCCCGATCCTGATGGCGGTGTGGAAGCTGGCGCCGGCCCTCGCGGCGGGCAACTGCATCGTCCTCAAGCCGGCCGAGCAGACCCCGGCGTCGATCCACGTGCTCGTCGAGCTGATCCGCGACCTCCTGCCGGCCGGCGTCCTGAACGTCGTGAACGGCTTCGGGATCGAGGTCGGCGCACCCCTGGCGCAGCACCCGGACATCCGCAAGGTGGCGTTCACCGGGGAGACCACGACCGGTCGGCTCATCATGCAGTACGCGTCCCAGAACCTCATCCCGGTGACGCTCGAGCTCGGTGGCAAGAGCCCGAACGTGTTCTTCGCCGACGTCGCCCAGGAGCGCGACGCGTTCTACGACAAGGCACTCGAGGGCTTCGCCTTCTTCAACCTGAACCAGGGCGAGGTGTGCACCTGCCCGTCCCGCGCGCTCGTCGCGGAGGAGATCTACGACGGCTTCGTCGGTGACGGGCTCGACCGCGTCCGTGCCGTCAAGCAGGGGCACCCGCTCGACCTGTCGACGATGATCGGCGCGCAGTCGTCGAACGACCAGCTCGAGAAGATCCTGAGCTACATCGACATCGGCAAGCAGGAGGGCGCGAAGCTGCTGACCGGCGGCGAGCGGGCCGACCTCGGCGGTGAGCTGTCCGGCGGCTACTACGTCACGCCGACGGTGTTCGAGGGCGACAACTCGATGCGGATCTTCCAGGAGGAGATCTTCGGCCCGGTCCTCGCGCTGACGTCGTTCCGCGGGTACGACGACGCGATCGCCATCGCGAACGACACGCTCTACGGCCTCGGTGCCGGTGTGTGGAGCCGCGAGGCCACGACCCTGTACCGCGCGGGTCGGGACATCCAGGCCGGCCGCGTGTGGGAGAACACCTACCACCAGTACCCGGCGGGGGCGGCCTTCGGCGGCTACAAGCAGTCCGGCATCGGGCGCGAGAACCACAAGATGATGCTGGAGCACTACCAGCAGACGAAGAACCTGCTCGTGTCCTACGCCGAGGGTCCGATGGGGTTCTTCTGATGACCACCGCCCGCGTGGCGGTCACGCCGGCGGCGGGGGAGCTCCTGCGCTCCCTCGCCGCCCGGCACGGCCCGCTCATGTTCCACCAGTCGGGCGGCTGCTGCGACGGCTCCAGCCCGATGTGCTACCCCGTCGGCATGTTCCGGACCGGCTCCGGTGACGTGCTCCTCGGTGCGCTCGAGGTCGAAGGGATCGACCCCGTCGAGGTCTACATGTCCCGGTCGCAGTTCGAGTACTGGAAGTACACCCACCTCACGATCGACGTCGTCGACGGCCGTGGTGCCGGGTTCTCGCTGGAGGTCCCGGAGGGCAAGCGCTTCCTCACCCGTTCCCGGATGTTCGACGACGCCGAACTCGAGGACCTCGGCCTGGTCCCGGCGGCCCGCCGGACGTAGGCTGACCGCACCGGACGCGACGACGCGACCGGCGACCCGACAGGAGGGCGTGTGCGCACCTCGACATCCCTGCGTCCGATGGTCGCCGCGTCGTGGCGGCGGTCCGCCCGGGTCGACCCGGACGGCCTCCCGACCCTCGCGCTCGGCGAGGACGAGCTCGACGCGCTCCGGCGCCGTGGACCGCTCGGCACCGCGTTGCCGGTGATCAGGCGGCTGCTGCTCGACGACGTGCGGGCGGCAGGCTGCATCGTGGCCGTGACCGATGCCGCCGGACGGCTCGTGTGGGTCGACGGCGCTGCCGGCGTCCGCCGCGCCGCCGAGGGGATGGGGTTCGTCGCGGGAGCCGACTGGGCGGAGGACCGCGCCGGCACGAGTGCCCCGGGGACCGCCCTGCGTCTGGGTCGCGGTGTGCAGATCCGGTCGGAGGAGCACTACGCGAACGCCGTGAAGCCGTTCTCCTGCACCGCCGTCCCGCTGCGCGACGCCGCGGGGACGGTGGTGGGTGCGCTCGACATCACGGGCGACGACCGCGCGGTCGAGCGGCACACGCTCCCGTTGCTGGCGGCGACCGCCGCCGCGGCCGAGGCCGAACTGGCCCTCGCGGCGATCCGGACGCCCCACCGGCGGGCGACCAGGACGGGGCCCGTCGCGGAGCTCGTCCTGCTCGGTTCGGACACGGCGACGCTCCGCACCGGCGACCGCGCCGTCCGCCTGTCGGAGCGGCACTCCGAGATCACCGCCGTGCTCGCCTCGTCGCCGGCCGGCCTCGCTGCGGAGGACCTCGCCGCCGCGGTCTACGGCGACCCGCGTGCCGTCACCACCCTGCGGGCCGAGGTCGTGCGGCTCCGCCGCGTCCTCGCCGCGCACGCACCGGACGTGACGCTGTCCTCACGGCCGTACCGACTCGCCGGGGTGCGCACCGACGTTGACTCCGTGCTGTGGGCGCTCGACCGCGGGGCGCGCCTCCAGGCCGTCGACGGCTACGCCGGACCGGTCCTGCCGGGCTCGGCGTCACCGGGTGTCGACGACCTGCGCGACCGGGTCCGGTCGCGGTTCCGCGAGGCGCTCCTCGCCGACGGCGGCGTCGACGCGTTGCAGGCGTGGGCCCGGACGGCGGACGGGGCCGCCGACGAGCAGGTGCTCCGCGCCCTGCTCGCGGTGCTGCCGCGACGGTCACCGCGCCGCGCCGGTCTCGTGGCGGCGATCGAGGCGCTCGAGCGCCCGTGACGGTCGGCCTGGAGGCGCGGCTCGCGTCCGCCGGTCGGCTCGCGCGCCGCGCCTCCCGCACCGGGTGCGCCGTCGGTCAGGACCCGGAGCCGGGCGTGGCGTCCGGGGTCGGACCGCCGGTCGCCGGCGGCGTCGGTGCCGTGCCGTCCTTCGGCGGCTCGGGCGCGTTGCCGTCTTTCGGGGGCTTGGGCGCGTTGCCGTCCTTCGGGGGCTTGGGCGTGCCGCCGTCCTTCGGGGGCTTGGGCGCGTTGCCGTCCTTCGGCGCCTTCGGTGCCTTCGCCGCCGCGCCGTCCGGGAGGGCAGCGCACCCGGGAGCTGCCTTCCCGTGGTCGGGCGCACCGGTCGGCGCGCTCGACGGGCCGCTCGACCGCGTGGCCGTGGGCGTGCTCGGACCGGTGCCCGCCGCCGTGGCCGCGGTCACGCCGAGGCCCCCGAGGACGAGTGCCGCGCTGGCGACCGCGCCGATGCCGACCGCGCGGAGGGTGCGTCGGCGCCGATCGCGGTCCGGTGTCGGCGTGGGTGTGCCGGGTCGTTCGTGCTGCATGGTGTCTCCGATCGTCCGTGGCCGACCGGGGTGGTCCGCCGACGAGGACGACGCTCGAGTTCGAACCTGAAGCAGGACTGAAGCACAGGGGTTCTCCAGGCCGTTCCATGCTCCGTGCTGGCGCGGCCGCCCTACGGTGTCCGCCGTGAACGCTGCAGCACGCATCCTGGTGGTCGAGGACGACGACGCCCTCCGGCTCGCCGTCGTGACCACCCTCCGCGGGGCGGGGTACCTGGTCGCCGGCGCCGCCGACGGCCGGTCGCTCCTCGACGACATCGACCGGGCCGCGCCGGACCTCGTCCTGCTCGACTGGATGCTGCCCGGGCCGAGCGGGATCCTGCTCGCCACCCGGGTCCGTGCCCGGTCCGACGCCGCCGTCGTGATGATGACCGCCCGCGACGAGCTGGACGACCGGCTGCGCGGGTTCGCCGAGGGTGCGGACGACTACGTCGTGAAGCCGTTCGCGATGGCCGAACTCGTGGCGCGGATCACCGCGGTCCTCCGACGACGCGGTCGGGTGCCGTCCGTGATCGAGGTCGGCGACCTCGTGCTCGACCCGGAGGCCGCGACGGTCCGGCGTGGCGGGGTGGTGCTCGACCTCACCGCCACCGAGTTCCGGTTGCTGCGGTTCCTCGCCGAGAGCCGTGGCCGGACGGTCTCGAAGGGCCAGATCACGACGCAGGTGTGGGGCTACGACGACGTCGCGCCGAACCTCGTCGAGGTGCACCTCAGCGCACTCCGACGGAAGATGGAGGCGCACGGACCACGACTCGTCCACACGGTCCGCGGGCTCGGCTACCGACTCGACGTCGACCGGGGTGCCGCGTGAGCGTCCCGGACGGACGGCTCCGCACCACCTCGCTGCGGCTGCGGACCGTCGTCGCCGTCCTCGTGCTGCTGGCGGTCCTGCTCTCCGCACTCGTGCTCTCCGTCGAGGCCGTGCTCGGTGTCCGTCTCCGTGCGCAGGTCGAGGACCGCCTCCGCGACCGGGCGTCGGCCGCGGCCGCGCTCGTGGGCGTCCTCGACGCGGACGACCTCGCCGACCGCCTGTCCGCGCAGGGCCTGTCCGTGCGCATCGTGCAACCGGACGGGGCCGCCGTCGAGGCCGGCCCGAGCCCCGAGCAGCTCCGGTCCGGGCCGCCCGACCCGAAGGGGCTGCCCGCGCCGGAGCACGCGTCGGGTCGCGCCCGGGCCGGTGCGTCCGCCGGAACGGGCTCGGGCGCGTCCGGGTCGACGGCTGGCAGCGCCCGCATCACCTCGTCGTCCGTGCGCGACGACGCCGGCGTGCTGACGCTCCGGTCGGTGCTCGACGACGGGACGCGCATCACGCTCACCGCCGGGACCCGTGACGTCCAGGAGACGCTCACCGAACTGGGCTGGGTGATGGGTGGGTCGGCGGCGGCGTTCCTCGGTGTCGCGGTCGTCGGCGTCGTGCTCGTCGTGCGGCGGTCCCTCCGTCCGTTGGACGCGATGACCGACGCGGCCAGGTCGATCGCCGCCGGCGACCGCGGCCGGCGACTGCGGCCGTCCCGCACCGACACCGAGCTCGGGCGGGTCGCGGTGGCGTTCGACGAGATGCTCGACGCCGTCGAGGGCGCCGAGTCCCAGGCCGTGGCCGCGGAGGAACGGGTACGCGCGTTCCTGTCGGACGCGGCGCACGAGCTCCGCACGCCGGTGGCGGGGGTGCGGGCCGCAGCCGACACGCTCGTCCGGGACGGCGACGACGACCCCGCGCTCCGCGAGGTCCTCGCCGGCCACGTGGTGCGGCAGGCCGACCGCGCGGCACGGCTCGTCGACGACATGCTCACGATGGCCCGGCTCGACCGGGGGATCGCCCTCGACCGACGCCGCACCGACCTCGTGCCGTGGCTCGCCGCCGAGGTCGAGCGGCTCCGGGTGCGCCTGCCCCGGACGACCCTCGTCGCCGGCGTGCCGGACCACCCCGTCACGGCCGACGTCGACCCGGATCGGTTGGCGCAGGTCCTCGGGAACCTCGTCGACAACGCCGCGCGCGCCACGGGCCCGGACGGGACCGTGCGGATCGTGCTCAGCGGGTCCGAGGACGACGCGTCGCTCGTGGTCGAGGACGACGGCCCCGGCGTGCCGGAAGTGGACCGGGAACGGGTGTTCGACCGACTCGTCCGCCTCGGGGACGCACGCGACGCCCCGTCCGGCGGTGCTGGTCTCGGCCTGCCCATCGCCCGCGGCATCGCCCTCGCACACGGCGGGACGCTCCGTCACGGCGAGGACGGGGCACTCGGCGGCGCCGTGTTCGTCCTCCAGCTCCCGTCCGTCGGCTCCGTGCCGGCCTGACGTCGCGCGCCGCGGTCGGGTACGGCAGGATCGGGGCATGGACATCGACCAGGACCAGGCACCCCGGGTGGTGGCGGTGAGCCGGGACGGCGAGCACCGCTTCAGCAAGCCGGTGGTCAGCGAGATCGTGCTCGTCGAGGGCTGGGGCGTCGAGGGCGACGCGCACGCCGGGACCACCGTGCAGCACCGTTCCCGGGTGGCGCGCGACCCGTCGCAGCCGAACCTCCGGCAGGTGCACCTCCTGCACGCCGAGGTCTTCGACGAGGCGGCCGCCGACGGCTTCGACGTCGTCGCCGGCGCGATGGGGGAGAACGTCACGACCAGGGGCGTCGACCTGCTCGGCCTGCCGGAGGGCACCCTCCTGCACCTCGGCGCCGACGCCTGCGTCCGGGTCACCGGGCTGCGCAACCCCTGCCAGCAGATCAACGACTTCGCGCCGGGACTCCTCCGGACGGTGCTCGGGCGGAACGACGACGGTGTCGTGGAACGCAAGGGCGGCGTGATGAGCGTCGTGGTCAGCGGCGGGACGGTCCGCAGCGGCGACCCGATCCGTGTCGAACTCCCGGTGGGGGAGCACGTGCCGCTCGCTCCGGTCTGAGCGCGGACCGGGCTCCGGCTCCTGTAGCCTGGTGTCCTCTGCGAGTGTGGTGGAACGGTAGACACGGGGCACTCAAAATGCTCTGCCTCACGGCGTGCGGGTTCGAGTCCCGCCACTCGTACAACTTGGCTCACGGCGTGTGGGGCTGTTCCGGTCCCGGCGTCCCGCCACTCGTACAATGCGGCTCACGGCGTGTGGGGCTGTTCCGGTCCCGGTGTCCCGCCACTCGTACAATGCGGCTCACGGCGTGCGGGGCTGTTCCGGTCCCGGCGTCCCGCCACTCGTTCCAAGCAGCCGACGACCCGATGCTGCGCGACCGACTTCCGGGGTCTAGTAGGCTTCTGGCTGTGAGTGACACAGAAGCAACTGCAACAGCACCCCGTCGCGTCGTCGTCGCCGAGGACGAGTCGCTCATCCGCCTCGACATCGTGGAGATCCTCCGCGACAACGGGTTCGACGTCGTCGGCGAAGCGGGTGACGGCGAGACCGCCGTGCAGCTCGCCACCGACCTCCGCCCCGACCTCGTCGTGATGGACGTCAAGATGCCCCAGCTCGACGGCATCTCCGCGGCGGAGAAGCTCTCGAAGAACCACATCGCCCCGGTGGTCCTCCTCACGGCGTTCAGCCAGAAGGACCTCGTCGAGCGTGCGACCGAGGCCGGCGCCCTCGCCTACGTCGTCAAGCCGTTCACGCCGAACGACCTGCTGCCCGCGATCGAGATCGCCCTCTCGCGCCACCAGCAGATCATCACGCTCGAGGCCGAGGTCGCCGACCTCGTCGAGCGCTTCGAGACCCGCAAGCTCGTCGATCGGGCGAAAGGCCTGCTCAACGAGAAGATGGGCCTCACCGAGCCCGAGGCGTTCCGCTGGATCCAGAAGGCGTCCATGGACCGCCGGCTCACCATGCACGACGTCGCCAAGGCGATCATCGAGCAGCTCTCCGCCAAGAAGTAGTCGCTCACCGACGCTCACGCAGCGCCGCCGGACCCGGTGTCCGGCGGCGCTGCTGCGTTCCCGGGGCACGCTGCGCCCTGCGCCTGGTGCATGATCCGACACGGCACTCGCCGATCGACGCGTGGATTGTCGACGATCGTGTGTCGCACGTGTCCGGCGGCGTGGGCGCGCGCCCTGCCGGCCACCTGCTTGACTGGGGCGGTGGACGACATGGTGATCCGTGCCTCCAGGCCGGAGGACATGCCGACGGTGGCCGACCTGCGCTGGCGCTGGAGCGTGGAGGAGGGCGGCGTGACGCCCGGCGTGACGCCCGAGGCGTACCGCGCTGCGATGGCCGACTTCGCCGCCGCACACCCGGACACGCACCGCTGCGTCGTCGCGGAACTCGACGGACGGGTGCTCGGGATGGCCTGGCTCGGTCTGGTCGCACGACCGCCGACACCGGACCGGCCGGGGCGACGGCTGACGGGCGACGTCCAGACGGTCTACGTGCACCCGGACCTGCGCGGACGCGGGGTCGCGAAGCGACTCGTGACCGCGCTCCTCGACGCGGCCGACGACCTCGGTGTCGAACGGACCTCGGTGCACTCGAGCGTCGACGGCGAGGCGCTCTACCGGCGGCTCGGGTTCGGCGACGCCCGGCTCCTGTTGCAGCGACCGCCGGAGGACTGAGCGGACCCGGTCAGCCGCGCGGCGGCAGCTGCTGCAGGGTCCAGGCGTTCCGGTCCGGGTCGGTGAAGAACACGAAGCGCCCCCAGTCCATCTCGTCGACACCGACGGCGTCGACGCCGAGGCCCTGCAGGTGCGCCAGGGCATCGTCGGCGTCGGGGACCACGACCTGGATGGACTTCAGCGAGCCGGGGAGCACGTCCGGCGACATGATGCCCTCGCCGAACGCGATGGAACAGGCGGACCCGGGCGGGGTCGCCTGGACGAACCGGACCCCGTCGGAGACCCGGTGGTCGTGGTCGATGGTGAAGCCGATGCGCTCGTAGAACTCCCGAGCGCGGTCGACGTCGCTGACGGGGACCATGATGAGCTCGATCTTCCAGTCCATGTCGGACTCCCTGCGTCGGTGCGAGGGGTTCAGCGGGCCTCGCGGATCATGTTGGTGATGCGGACGGTGGAGCAGCGCCGCCCCTGGTCGTCGGTCAGGACGATCTCGTGCGTGGTGAGCGTGCCGCCGAGGTGGATCGCTGTGCACGTGCCGGTGACCAGCCCGCTCGTGGCGCTCCGCGAGTGCGAGGCGTTCAGCTCGATGCCGACCGCGTAGCGACCGGGGCCGGCGTGCACGTTCGCAGCCATCGAGCCGAGGCTCTCGGCGAGGACGACGTACGCTCCGCCGTGCAGCAGACCGACCGGCTGACGGTTGCCCTCGACCGGGATCGTGCCGACGGCACGCTCAGCCGAGAGCTCGGTGATGACCATGCCCATCTTCTCGGCGAGCTCGCCCATGCCGCGGTCGGCGAGGCGATCGTCGACGGTCCCGGTGGTGGTGGCTTCGTCGGTCACGCTGGCGGACTCCCGTGTCGGATGGCGTCGGTAGGCTGTCCGGGTGTCGGACTCCGCAAAGCCTACCCTCATGGTCATCGACGGCCACTCGCTCGCCTTCCGGGCCTTCTACGCGCTGCCGGTCGACAGCTTCGTGAACCGCGAGGGGCAGCACACCAACGCGATCCACGGCTTCATCTCGATGCTGCTGATGCTCCTCCAGCGCGAGAAGCCCACCCACCTCGCGGTCGCCTTCGACATCTCCCGGTTCTCGTTCCGCACGCGCGAGTACGAGGACTACAAGGGCACCCGATCCGAGACCCCGCCCGAGTTCAAGGGCCAGATCCCGCTCCTGCAGCAGGCGCTCGAGGCGATGGGCATCACGACCGTCACGAAGGAGGACTACGAGGCCGACGACATCCTCGCCACCTTCGCCCGCCAGGGTGCCGAGCAGGGCTACCAGGTGTACGTCGTCTCCGGTGACCGCGACTCCATCCAGCTCGTGAACGACGACGTCACGCTGCTGTACCCGTCGGTCCGCGGCGTCTCCGAGCTCACCCGCTACGACCGCGACAAGGTGTACGAGCGCTACGGCATCGAGCCGCACCAGTACCCGGACATCGCGGCGCTCGTCGGTGAGACGAGTGACAACCTGATCGGCATCGACAAGGTCGGCGAGAAGACCGCGGTGAAGTGGATCACCCAGTACGGCTCCCTCGACGCCGTGCTCGAGCACGCCGACGAGATCAAGGGCGTCGTCGGCAACAACCTGCGCGAGCAGAAGGACCGGGCGATCCGGAACCGCAAGCTCAACCGCCTCGTCAACGACGTCGAGCTCCCCGTCGGGCCCGCCGACGTCGCGCTCCGTCCGCTCGACGAGGCCGCGGTCCGCGAGCTCTTCGCCAAGCTGCAGTTCCGCACCCTGCTCGACCGCGTGTTCAAGGTCGCGGGCTCGGGCGAACCGTCCGAGGCGACCCCGGCCGAGGGCTCGGTGGACGACGGCGCACCGACCCCGCCGCCGGTGAAGACCCTGATCGACGAGGAACTCGGCTACTGGCTGGAGCGCCGCAACGCGTCCGAGGCGGCCAACGGCTACGGCGTCGCGGTGGAGGTCATCGACGGTCGTCTCAGCGCGATCGGGATCGCGACCCACGACGACGCGGTGCTGGTGCCCGGCGGCAGCGGCGCGAAGGACTACGAGCAACTCGCTGCCTGGTTCGCCTCGGACGCCCCGAAGCACTTCCACGACGCGAAGGAGGCGATCAAGGCGCTCGGGACCGTCGGGTTCCAGGTCAACGGCATCGCCGGCGACGCCCGCCTCGCCGGGTGGCTCGCGCAGCCGGGCAAGCAGGGCCAGCCCCTGGCCGACCTGGTCTACCAGGAGCTCGGCGAGGAGCTCCCGACGGCCGACCCGAACCAGCTCGTCCCCGAGACCGACCCGGTCAACGTCGGCGTGCACGCCTGGTTCGTGCTCCGGGTCATGACGGCGCTCCGTGCCCGGATCGACGAGTCCACGCTGCGCGTGCTCGACGAGATCGAGCTCCCGCTGGTCCCCGTCCTCGCCGGCATGGAGACCACCGGCGTCGCCATCGACCGTCCGGTCCTGACCGGGCTCTCGCACGACCTCGGGGAGCGCGCCGCCGAGCTCGCCCAGCAGGCCTTCGCCGAGATCGGGCACGAGGTCAACCTCGGGTCGCCGAAGCAGCTGCAGGAGGTCCTGTTCACCGAGCTCGCGATGCCGAAGACCCGCAAGACGAAGACCGGGTTCTCGACCGACGCCGCGAGCCTGGCCGACCTGCAGGAGCAGCACCCGCACCCGTTCCTCGGGCTGCTGCTGCAGCACCGTGACGCCACGAAGCTCCGCCAGATCGTGGACACGCTCGACGCCGCCGTCGTCGACGGTCGCATCCACACCCGGTACGAGCAGACCGGCAGCAGCACCGGCCGGATCTCCTCGACCGACCCGAACCTGCAGAACATCCCGGTGAAGACCGCGGTCGGCCGCCGGGTCCGGTCGGCCTTCTCGGTCGCCGAGCCGTACACGACGCTCATCACGGCCGACTACTCGCAGATCGAGATGCGCATCATGGCGCACCTCTCCGGCGACCCGGGCCTCATCCAGGCGTTCAACGAGGGCGAGGACCTGCACCGGTTCGTCGGCGCACGGGTGTTCTCGGTCGAGCCGGCCGACGTGACGCCGGAGATGCGCACCAAGGTGAAGGCGATGTCGTACGGCCTGGCGTACGGCCTCAGCCCGTTCGGCCTGTCGAAGCAGCTCCGGATCGAGCAGTCGGAGGCCCGGACGCTCATGAACGAGTACTTCGCCCGCTTCGGTGCCGTCCGCGACTACCTCCGCGGCGTGGTCGAGCAGGCGCGGGAGGACGGCTACACGGAGACGATCTTCGGTCGCCGTCGCCCCTTCCCGGACCTGAAGAGCCCGAACCGCGTCCTGCGCGAGAACGCCGAGCGCGCCGCGCTGAACGCCCCGATCCAGGGATCGGCGGCGGACATCATGAAGATCGCGATGCTCGGGGTCGCGCAGGACCTCCGCGAGGGCGGTCTGGCGTCGCACCTCCTCCTGCAGGTGCACGACGAGCTCATCCTCGAGGTCGCACCGGGCGAGCAGGACCGCGTCGAGGACATCCTCCGCACGCGGATGGGCGGCGCGGCGGAACTGAGCGTCCCGCTGGACGTGTCCGTCGGCGTCGGACCCAACTGGGAGGCGGCGGCGCACTGATCGCGACCGTCCGACGGACGGAGGCGCGGCGCCGACCGGCGCCGTGCCTCCCGTCCCCGGGCGTCAGCTCGTCGGGACCGCGATGACCCCGAACCGCTCGCCCTGCGGGCCGAGCACGATGCTCGACCGGCCGAACGGACTGTCCGTGGGTTCGGTCACGACGGTGCCGCCGTGCGCGACGACGTCGGCCACGGTGGCGTCGGTGTCGTGCGTCCCGAACCAGGTCATCCAGTACCCGGGGACGCCCTCGGGGAACCCGGTCGGGGGTGTGAAGACACCGGCGACCGGGTCGGCGTCGGGGCCGGCTCCGGGCAGCTTCGCGGCGGCGTACGGCTCGGACGGGTCGCCGAAGACGTCGAACCGGTAGCCGAAGACCGCGGAGTAGAACGCCTTCGCCGTCTCGGCGTCCGTGGTGTGCGTCTCGTTCCAGCACGGCGCACCGGCTTCGTTCACCCGGCCGTAGCCGTGGTGCACACCGGCCTGCCAGAGTCCGAACACGACGCCGGTGGGGTCGACGGCGGTCGCCATCCGGCCGGCGTCCATCACGTCGAACGGGGCGGTGAGGACGGAACCGCCCGCGGCCGTCACGGTGGCGGCGGTCGCGTCGGCGTCGGCCGTGGCGAGGGAGCTGGTCCACGCTGTCGGACGACCGTCGCCCATCGTGGGTCCGATGCCGGCGACGGGGCGGCCGTCGAGCAGCGCCATCACGTACCCGCCGGCTTCCGGCGGGCCGTCCTGGAGGTCCCAGCCGAAGACCTCGGCGTAGAACGTGCGAGCGGCCCCGACGTCGTCCACGCCGAGGTCGGACCAACACGGTGTCCCGGGTGCGAAGGCACCATCGTGTTCGGACATGCAGCATCCCCTCGTCTGACCGGACGGTCCCGGTGGTGACGATCGTACGGCCGGGGTGCGGCGGGTGCCGCGCTCGGTAGGGTCGATGGCATGACCGAAGACCGCCCCGTCCACCAGCCCTCCGCCGTCGACCGCGTCGCCGAGGACTGGGTGACCACCCTCGTCGACCTCGACCCGACCGTCGCCACGTACATCGGCGTGCCCGGACGCACGGGGGAGTACGGCGACACCTCGCCCGCCGGTGCCGCGGCGATGGCCGACGCCGCGCGTGCGGCGAAGCGCGCGCTGGACGCCGCCGAGCCCGTGGACGCCGTCGACCGCGTGACGAAGACCGACCTCGGCGCCGAGCTCGACCTCGTCCAGGAGTCGTACGACCGCAAGCTGCACCTCCGCGACCTGAACGTCATCGCGAGCCCGGCGCAGTCGGTCCGCGAGATCCTCGACCTCATGCCGACCGGCACCGAGTCGGACTGGCAGGACATCGCGAGCCGGCTCGCCGCGCTGCCCGACGCGCTCGAGGGCATCCGCGAGACCCTGCTCGAGGGCACGCGCGAGGACGTCACGCCCGCGAAGCGGCAGGTCGCGCTGATCGCCGAGCAGGCCGCGCGCAACGGTGCCGAGGACGGTGTCTTCCGGCAGCTCGTCGACGGTGCCGCCCTCGACGGCGGTGCCGCCGTGCCGGACTCGCTCCGTGCCGAGCTGACCCGCGGGGCGGAGGTCGCCGCCGCCGCGTACCGCTCGTTCGGGCAGTTCCTCGAGCACGAGCTGCTGCCCCTCGCCACCCCGGTCGACGCCGTCGGGCGCGAGGCGTACGAGCTGCACTCCCGCCGTTTCCTCGGGGCCGTGGTCGACCTCGACGAGACCTACGAGTGGGGGATCGAGGAGCTCGCCCGGATGCGTGCCGAACAGGAGCGCATCGCGGACCGCATCGAGTCCGGCGCGAGCGTCGCGCGGGCGATCGAGGTGCTCGACACCGACCCGGCCCGCGTCCTGCACGGCACCGACGCGCTGCAGCGCTGGATGCAGGAGACCAGCGACGAGTCGATCCGGGAGATGGACGGCAAGTACTTCGACATCGCCGACCCGATCAAGCGCCTGGAGTGCCGCATCGCACCGACGCAGGAGGGCGGCATCTACTACACCGGGCCGTCCGACGACTTCTCGCGCGCCGGCCGGATGTGGTGGTCGGTGCCGCAGGGTGTCACGGAGTTCGGCACCTGGCGGGAGAAGACGACCGTCTACCACGAGGGCGTCCCCGGTCACCACCTCCAGATCAGTCAGGGCGTCTACAACCGCGGCGAGCTGAACACCTGGCGTCGGCAGCTCGCCGGTTCGTCCGGGCACGTCGAGGGCTGGGCGCTCTACGCCGAGCGGCTGATGGAGCAGCTCGGCTTCCTCGACGACGACGGCGACCGGCTCGGCATGCTCGACGGGCAGCGGATGCGTGCCGCCCGCGTGGTGCTCGACATCGGCGTGCACCTGCAGAAGACGAACCCGGACGGCGGCGCGTGGACGTGGGAGTACGCCCTCGACTTCATGCGCGAGAACGTGAACATGTCCGACGCGTTCGTCCAGTTCGAGGTCGCGCGGTACTTCGGCTGGCCGGGCCAGGCGCCGTCGTACAAGGTCGGTCAGCGGGTGTGGGAGTCGATCCGCGACGAGGTGGCCGCCCGTGAAGGCGCCGCGTTCGACCTCAAGGCGTTCCACCACCGGGCGCTCGCGCTGGGCAGCATCGGGCTCGACACGCTGCGGAGCGCGCTGCTCGACTGACCCGGTTGTGGCCGTTCGCCGCGTGCGGTTAGACTTGTGCGGCGCAATCCGCGTCAACCAATCAACCGCCGCGGCGGCGATCACCCGGGGGCTCGTCCTCGGTGCCGCCTCGGCCCGACTCATGTCCGTTCGGAGCAATCTCTACATGACAACCACTACGACCAAGGCTCCTAAGCAGGTCGCCATCAACGACATCGGTTCGGCTGATGACTTCCTGGCCGAGGTCGAGAAGACCCTGAAGTTCTTCAACGACGGTGATCTCATCTCCGGCACCGTCGTGAAGATCGACCGCGACGAGGTCCTCCTCGACGTCGGTTACAAGACCGAGGGTGTCATCCCCTCGCGCGAGCTCTCGATCAAGCACGACGTCGACCCCAACGAGGTCGTCGAGGTCGGCGACGAGGTCGAGGCCCTGGTCCTCCAGAAGGAGGACAAGGAAGGTCGCCTCATCCTGTCCAAGAAGCGTGCGCAGTACGAGCGTGCGTGGGGCGACGTCGAGAAGATCAAGGAGTCCGACGGTGTCGTGACCGGGACGGTCATCGAGGTCGTCAAGGGCGGTCTCATCGTCGACATCGGCCTCCGTGGCTTCCTCCCGGCCTCGCTCATCGAGCTGCGCCGCGTCCGCGACCTCACGCCGTACCTCGGCCAGGAGCTCGAGGCGAAGATCCTGGAGCTCGACAAGAACCGCAACAACGTGGTCCTCTCGCGCCGCGCCCTGCTCGAGCAGACGCAGTCCGAGTCGCGCACCACGTTCCTCAACAACCTCCACAAGGGCCAGGTCCGCAAGGGCATCGTGTCGTCGATCGTCAACTTCGGTGCGTTCGTCGACCTCGGCGGCGTCGACGGTCTCGTCCACGTCTCCGAGCTCAGCTGGAAGCACATCGAGCACGCCAGCGAGGTCGTCGAGGTCGGTCAGGAAGTCACCGTCGAGATCCTCGAGGTGGACCTGGACCGCGAGCGCGTGTCGCTCTCGCTCAAGGCCACGCAGGAGGACCCGTGGCAGGTCTTCGCCCGCACCCACGCGATCGGCCAGATCGCACCGGGCAAGGTCACGAAGCTCGTGCCGTTCGGTGCCTTCGTTCGCGTCGCCGACGGCATCGAGGGCCTCGTGCACATCTCGGAGCTCTCGAACAAGCACGTCGAGCTCGCCGAGCAGGTCGTGTCGGTCAACGACGAGGTCTTCGTCAAGATCATCGACATCGACCTCGACCGTCGCCGCATCTCGCTCAGCCTCAAGCAGGCCAACGAGGGCGTGGACCCGGAGGGCACCGAGTTCGACCCGGCGCTCTACGGCATGCCGACGGAGTACGACGAGAAGGGTGACTACAAGTACCCGGACGGCTTCGACCCGGAGACGAACGAGTGGCTCGAGGGCTACGACACCCAGCGCACCGAGTGGGAGGGCCAGTACGCGGCCGCCCAGGCGCGTTGGGAGGCCCACAAGGCACAGGTCGCGAAGACCATCGCCGACGAGGCGCAGGGTGGCTTCGACCTCCCGGCCAGCGCTTCCTCGTCGTCGTCGTTCGCGACCGAGTCGAACGGTCAGGGCACCCTGGCCGACGACGCCTCGCTCGCCGCGCTCCGCGAGAAGCTCAGCTCGACCAACTGATCGAGCGGCTCGCACGTCCCGGAAGCCCGGCATCCCTGAGAGGGGATGCCGGGCTTCCGGCCGTTCGGGCAGGACGGCTCGGTACGCTGATGCGGTGCGCATCATCGGTCTCACGGGCGGCATCGCCGCAGGCAAGTCGACGGTCTCGGCACGATGGGCCGAGCACGGCGCGGTGGTCGTCGACGCGGACCGGCTCGCGCGGGACGCGGTCGCGCCGGGCAGTCAGGGGCTCGCACGGGTCGCGGAGCGGTTCGGCCCCGCGGTGATCGCCGCGGACGGCTCCCTCGACCGACCGGCCCTCGGCGCGATCGTGTTCGCCGACCCCGCCGCACGCAAGGACCTCGAGGCGATCACCCACCCGGAGGTCTGGCGACTCGCCCAGTCCGCGTTCGACGCCGCCGCGGCAGCCGACCCCGACGCCGTCGTCGTGTACGACGTGCCCCTCCTGGCCGAGGCCCGGGGGAGCCGCCCCCTCCGGTTCGACGCAGTGGTCGTCGTCGACGCCCCGGCAGCCCAGCGCATCGACCGCCTGGTCGAGCACCGTGGCATGGCCCGCGACGAAGCCGAACGGCGCGTGGCCGCCCAGGCGAGCGACGCCGAGCGCCTGGCGCTGGCCGACCACGTGGTCGACGCCACCGGGACCCTCGCCGACACCGTGGCATCGGCGGACGCGGTGTGGGAGCGCATCGCCCGATGAAGCACCGGCTGCTCCTGGTCGTCGCCGCCGTCGTGCTGGTCGCGATCGGCGTCGCCTCCATCGTCGCGGCGAACGTGCTCGGGGGGCAGCGGGTCGAGCAGCACGGGCGTGTCTCCGCGGCCGACCGGCCGCACGGCGACGAGCACGGACCCGCGGGGGAGTTCCACCGCTTCCGGCTCGGCACCATCAACGGGCAGCGACTCGAGCCGAACCGGGACGACTTCGCGGCACGCACGAACGCGGACGGACCGCTCCTGCTCTTCCTGCCGGCGACCCGCGCGAAGCCGGCGGACTACCAGCTGTTCCTCGGTACGGCGCTGCAGGACGGGTACCACGTGCTCGGACTCGACTACTGGAACCTCGGCAAGACCCTCTCCGGGACGTGCGAGGCCGACGCGCACTGCTACGGGATGGTGCAACGGAACCGCTTCGACGGCAGCCGTCCGTCCGAGTTCAGTTCGGTGCAGCCGAGCGGCTCCATCGTCTCCCGCTTCCGGGACGCGATCGCGTACCTCGCCGACCACGACCCGGACGGCGGGTGGGGCCGGTTCGTCACCGGGGACGACGATATCGCGTGGAACGACATCGTCGTCGCGGGGCACTCCCAGGGCGGCGGCGAGGCGGCGTACATCGCGCACATCCGGTCCGTGCACGGCGCCCTGATGTTCTCGTCGCCCGTCGAGTCCCTCGGCGCGGAGCACGCCGCGTGGATGGACCACCCCGGCAAGACCCCGGTCGACCGGATGTACGCCATCGACGACGCCCGCGACGTGTTCGGTCCCCGGATCCGCGGGTCGTGGAAGGTGCTCGGGCTCGACGGTCCGACCGGGCCCTTCCGGACCGACACCGCGCCGCCGGGCACCGACGCCGATCCGCACGCCATCCTCACCGACATCCGGGTCGGCACACCCGGCCAGTCGCACTCGCGGACGATCAAGGACTCCACGCCCCTCGGACCGGACGGCACGCCACGGATGCTCGCCCTCTGGCAGTGGCTGCTCCACCGGTTCCCCACCGGCGCCGACAGCTCGGAACCGTCATAGGAAGCCGCAATACTCTGAGTCCGTGCAGCAAGCAGGCGAAGGACCCGACCTGCGCTCGATCATCCGCTCCCGCGCGGCGGAGGACGGCGAGCGCAACTACCTCGAGGACGCACGCAGTGACCGCGTCCTGAGCTACCGCGCCCTCGAGGACGCCGTGACCGCATGGTCCGCCACGTTCGACGCGATCGGCGTGCCCGGGTCCGGCGCGGTGCTCGTCGACCTCGGCGACCCGCTCTCCTTCGCCGTCGTGCACCTCGCCGCCGTGTCCACCGGACGCCGGGCGGTCCCCGTCGACACCGGACAGCCGACCACCGAGCCCGGCCGCCTCGCCGACCTGATCGGCGGCGCCTCCATCGTCGTGTCGGACCGTGCCGTGGACGCGACCGTCCCCGGAGCGCCCGCCAGCGGGATCGACGCGACCACGTTCCTCCCGGCCGGTGTCCGCGACGGCGACGTGCCGTCCGAGAGCCCGGACGCGCCGGGGGAGGGCTCCGTCGTGCTCTTCACCTCCGGGTCGACCGGCACGCCCAAGGGCGTCGAGCTGCCCGAGTCGCAGCTGCTGTTCGTCGCGCGGGCGGTGGCGCGGCACAACGCCCTCACCCCGGAGGACCGCGGGTTCAACTCGCTGCCGCTCTTCCACGTGAACGCCGAGGTGGTCGGGCTGCTGGCGAACCTCGTGTCCGGCGCCACGCTCGTGCTCGACCGTCGGTTCCGGCGCACCGGCTTCTGGGACCTGCTGGCCGAGCGCCGGATCACCTGGCTCAACGCGGTGCCGGCGATCCTCGCGGTACTCGCCAAGACCGGCCCGCTGGCGTTCCCGCCGGGGCTGCGGTTCGTGCGCAGCGCGTCGGCGCCGCTGCCGGACCCGGTGCGCCACGCGCTCGGCGACGTCCCGCTCGTCGTGAGCTGGGGGATGACCGAGGGGGCGTCGCAGATCACCGCGACGCCACTCGGCGCGCCGGCACGCGCCGGCACGGTGGGTGTGCCGGTCGGGTCCGAGGTCGAGGTCCGCGACGAGGACGGTGCCGTCCTGCCGCCGGACGAGGTCGGCGCGCTCTGGATCCGCGGCGAGGGCATCGTGCACCGCTACCTGTTCGGCCGCGCCGCCGACCGCTTCGACGCGGACGGATGGCTCAGCACCGGCGATGTGGGCTCGGTCTCCGCCGACGGCTGGGTGTCCCTGGCCGGGCGTTCCGACGACGTCATCAACCGCGGCGGCGAGAAGGTGTACCCGTCCGAGGTCGAGGACGTCCTGCTCGGCGACGACCGTGTGCTCGAGGCCGTCGTCGTGGGGCGGCCGCACGACGTGCTCGGTGCCGTGCCGATCGCGTACGTCATCCCGCAGTCGGACGAGGCGGTCGACGCCGACGCACTCGTGGCCGACCTGACCGCGCGTGCCGAGGCACGGCTCACCCGCTTCCGGCGTCCCGTCGAGATCGTCGTCGTGCCCGACCTGCCCAGGGCCCCGACCGGCAAGGTGCAGCGGGCGAAGGTGCGCACGATGGCCGAGCAGCCGTGAGCGCCGCGACCGCGGGCGGCGCCGCGACCGCGGGCGGCGCCGCGACCGCGGACGGCGCCGCGACCGCGGGTGTGCAGACGCCGACCCGGACCGCGTCCGGCAAGCCCCGGCACCTGTACGAGGTCGACGTCCTCCGCATCCTCACCTTCGCGTGCGTGATCGGCGTGCACACCACCAGCCACACCGCCGCGACCGACGACGTCCCGTTGAACGCCCTGCTCGGGCTGCTGCACTTCACCCGCCTGGTGTTCTTCTCGCTCACCGCGTTCGTCCTCGTCTACAGCTACACGCTCCGACCGCGGCCGATGGCCCAGTTCTGGCCGAAGCGGTTCCTGCTCGTCGGGGTCCCGTACCTCGCCTGGTCGTTCGTGTACGTCGCCGCGTCCTGGCTGCTGAGCGCGACCAGACGCGGCGACGTCCCCGACCTCGTCCGCACCTACGCGGAGGGGATCGTCACCGGCGTCTCCTGGTATCACCTGTACTTCCTGCTCGTGACGATGCAGGTGTACCTCCTGCTCCCGGTGGTCGTCTGGCTCATCCGGCGGACCCGCGGCCACCACGTCACGCTGCTCGTGGTCTCGCTGGTCGTCCAGCTCGTCGTCTTCGCCGGGTACAAGTACTTCCCGGCGAGCGACGCGTGGATGCAGGGGTACCAGAAGCAGTTCTTCTTCTCCTACGTGTTCTTCATCGTCTCGGGAGCGGTCGCCGCCGACCACGCCGACGCCTTCCTCCGCTTCATCCGGGTGCACCGGCGTGCGGTCCTGTGGGGCTTCGCCGGCGTCGGCGTGCTCACCCTCGGGGTCTGGGCGCTGCAGGTCGGGCTCGGGCAGTCCCTCTACGCGGCCGGCACGCCGCTGCAGCCGATCCAGGTGCTCTGGAGCACGGCGGTGTTCGTCGGCTTCCTGGCGATCGGAGCGCGGTGGGCCGACCGACGACGTCCGGGCAGCCCGCTCGCGCGCTTCATCGACTACGGGTCGGACCGCTCGTTCGGCATCTTCCTGAGCCACCCGTTCATGATCTGGATCCTGCTGTACGGCGACAGCTGGCTCGAACGCTCCGTGCCCACGCCCTGGCTGACGCTCGTGACGTACCTGCTCGTGCTGGTGCTCTCCGTCGCCGCGACGGAGCTCTTCCGGTGGACGCCGCTCAGCGTCCCGCTGACCGGACGACCCTCGCTCGCCTCGAGGGCGCAGCGGGAGGCGCGGGCGCGGCGACGCGGGGCGTCCGCCGGGACCGTGCCGCAGGCGGCGGTGCCGGTTGCGCCCGCGGCACCGGTCGAGCCGGTCGAGCCGGACGACGCCCTCGTCGGCGAGACCGACGACGTGGGTCGCGGCGCGTCGCGCTGACGCCCCGGTGCGCGCTGCCCGCTCGCGCCTTCCGTGATCGGGCGGAACACGACCCGTCCGCGCGCCGCCGGCGACCGATCGCACCCGCTCGCGGCTGACGGACGGGAGGCGCGTGGCGGCCGGGCCCCGTGCCTCCCGTCCGGCCCTGCGCGAACGGGCGGAAACGGCGCGGCTCCGTCGTCGAGCGCGACGTCTTCCGCCCGCTCGGCGGCCGCGCCCCGCCGAGCGGGCGAAACACGGCCGGTCCGCGCGCCGCTGGCGACCGGTTCCGCCCGCTCGCGGCTGACGGACGGGAGGCGCGTGGCGGCCGAGCCCCGTGCCTCCCGTCCATCCCTGCGCGAACGGGCGGAATCGGCGCGGTGAACCCGTTCGACGGGACGTGTTTCGCCCGCTCGCGGAGGACGGAGGGCGACGTGTACGCGAGCGGGCATGGAAGCGGCGGCCGCGGGGACGGTACTTCGCCCGCTCGCGGGTGCGTCAGCTGGTGGGCTGCTCGGCGCGGGGGGTGCCGATCTCCAGGGTGCCGTCGGTCATCGTGAGGCGCTTGGGCTTCATGAACCAGGCGACCACCGCGGCGGCCGCGAGCAGGACGCACGAGAGCGCGAACGGCAGCTGCCACCCCGACGCGTCGATGAGCGCGCCGAACACGATGGGGGAGATCACACCGGCGACGCCGAAGCCGGTGTTCATGAACCCGGACGCGGTTCCCGACCACTGCGGCGCGACGTCCATCGGGATGGCCCAGAGGTTCGCGTTGCAGAGCTCGAGGAAGAAGAACGACAGCGCGAGCGAGATCGTCGCGACGACCAGCCCCTGGCCGATGACCAGGGGGACGAGGCACACGAGCGAGCCGCCGAGCCCGATGACGAGCACGATGCGCCGGGCGTTCCGGGTGTCGCCGCCGCGGTGGATGACGCGGTCGCTGAGCATGCCGCCGACGGTGTCACCGACCACGCCGGCGAGGAGCACGAGCGTGGTGAAGAGTGCGAACTGACTGATCGGCAGGCCGTAGGTGCTGCTCAGGAAGGTCGGGATCCAGGTGAGGAAGACCCAGAGCACCCAGCCGTAGCCGAAGTCGACGAAGGTGACGGGGAGGATCTGGCGCGCGAGCGTGGCCCAGGGCACCGGGGGACGCGTCGCGCGGGTCTCGACGGGCGGGAGCTCGTCGAGCTCGACCTGCTCGATGCCGGCGGTGTCCTCCGGCTTGTCGCGGAACCAGACGAACCAGACCACGGCCCAGGCGATCGAGAGGACGGCGGTCGCGAAGAACGCCCACCGCCAGCTGCCGGTCGCCCCGATGACCCACGCGACGAGCAACGGTGCGAGGGCGTTCCCGAGTCGGGCCGCGGAGTGCACGACGCCCTGCGCGAAGCCGTTCCGGTCACGGGGGATCCAGCGGCTCATCGCCTGCGTCGCCGCGGGGAACGCCGCTGCCTCGCTGAGGCCGAGGAGCGCGCGTGCGGCGAACAGCGTCCAGAAGCCCACCGAGAACCCGGTCCACAGCGTGGCGACGCCCCAGATGACCGTGATCACGAACAGTGCTCGGCGGGGCCCGAACTTCTCCGCGATGGTGCCGCCGAAGACCTGCAGCAGGGCGTACGGCAGGGCGAAGGCGGAGACGATGAGCCCCGCGGTCGTCTCGTTGAACCCGAAGTCCTCCGTGATGTGCGGGAGCGCGGTCGAGATGTTGGTGCGGTCGATGTACGAGATCGCGTACATGCAGCACAGGAGGATGAGCACACGCCCGCGGATGCGTCCGCGGAACGGCGTGCCCTTCGTCGGTGCGGCCGGGGTCGCCGTCGTCATGGGGCCTCTTCGGGGAGTGTGAACGAGTCGGGTTGCTGAACGGATCGGAGGCTATGCCCGGTCCTTATCAGCCGTCTTGGAGCCTGCCTGGCGTGGACGATACGCCGAGGGCGAGCAGGCGGCTCCGGTGTCAGGGGTGCCGACTACCGTTGCGTGCATGGCAGTGTCAATCGAGCCCACCCGCGCGGTCCGCCCGTTCGAGGTCATCAGCGAGTACTCGCCGAGCGGCGACCAGCCCGCGGCCATCGCCGAGCTCGCCGGACGCATCAACGCCGGTGAGACCGACGTCGTGCTGCTCGGTGCGACCGGCACCGGCAAGTCCGCGACGACCGCCTGGCTCATCGAGCAGGTGCAGCGTCCGACGCTCGTCCTCGCGCACAACAAGACCCTCGCCGCGCAGCTCGCCAACGAGTTCCGCAGCCTGCTGCCCGAGAACGCCGTCGAGTACTTCGTCTCGTACTACGACTACTACCAGCCCGAGGCCTACGTCCCGCAGACGGACACCTTCATCGAGAAGGACTCGTCGGTGAACGCCGAGGTCGAGCGGCTCCGGCACTCCACCACGAACTCGCTCCTCAGCCGGCGGGACGTCGTGGTGGTCTCGACGGTGTCGTGCATCTACGGCCTCGGGACGCCGGAGCAGTACATGAACGCCTCGGTAGCCCTGCACGTCGGCCAGACGATCTCCCGCGACCAGCTCGTCCGCAAGTTCGTCGCCATGCAGTACCAGCGCAACGACGTGGACTTCGCCCGCGGCACGTTCCGTGTCCGTGGTGACACCCTCGAGATCATCCCGATGTACGAGGAGCACGCGATCCGCATCGAGATGTTCGGTGACGAGGTCGAGGCACTGTCGTACCTCCACCCGCTCACCGGCAACGTGATCGAGGACATGCCAGCGGTGTCGATCTTCCCGGCGTCGCACTACGTCGCCGACACCGAGGTGATGCACCGCGCGATCGGGAGCATCAAGGAGGAGCTCGCCGAGCGGCTCGCCGAGCTCGAGGGGCAGGGCAAGCTGCTCGAGGCCCAGCGGCTGCGGATGCGCACCACGTTCGACATCGAGATGATGGAGCAGATCGGCTTCTGCTCGGGCATCGAGAACTACTCCCGGCACATGGACGGCCGTGCCGCGGGGGAGGCCCCGCACTGCCTGCTCGACTTCTTCCCGGACGACTTCCTCATCGTGATCGACGAATCGCACGTGACCGTGCCGCAGATCGGGGCGATGTACGAGGGCGACGCCTCACGCAAGCGGACCCTGGTGGAGCACGGCTTCCGCCTGCCGAGCGCCCTCGACAACCGCCCGCTGACGTGGGAGGAGTTCCTCGACCGCGCCGGCCAGAAGGTGTACCTCTCGGCGACTCCCGGGCGGTACGAGCTCGGCGTCACCGACAGCGTCGTGGAGCAGATCATCCGCCCGACCGGCCTGGTCGACCCCGAGATCGTCGTGAAGCCGAGCGACGGCCAGATCGACGACCTGCTCGAGGAGATCAAGCAGCGGGTCGAGAAGGACGAGCGCGTGCTCGTGACGACCCTGACGAAGCGGATGGCCGAGGAACTCACCGACTTCCTCGGGAACGCCGGTGTGCGCGTGCGGTACCTGCACTCCGACGTCGACACCCTCAAGCGCGTGGAGCTCCTGACCGAGCTCCGGCAGGGCGTGTACGACGTCCTGGTCGGCATCAACCTCCTGCGCGAGGGCCTCGACCTGCCGGAGGTGTCGCTCGTCGCGATCCTCGACGCCGACAAGGAGGGCTTCCTCCGGTCGTCGACGTCGCTCATCCAGACGATCGGCCGCGCTGCCCGCAACGTGTCGGGTCAGGTGCTGATGTACGCCGACAAGATGACCGACTCGATGAAGACCGCGATCGAGGAGACCGACCGGCGTCGCGAGAAGCAGGTCGCGTACAACCTCGAGCACGGGATCGACCCGCAGCCGCTCCGCAAGAAGATCGCCGACATCACCGAGGTACTGGCGCGCGAGAACGACGACACCAAGGCGTTGCTCGAAGGGCGACCGGGAGCGGACGGCCGTCGGTCGCCGACGCCGAACCTGCGCCGCGGGGGGATCGCGGGCGAGGGGGCGACCCAGCTCGAGGCCACGATCGCCGACCTCAACGACCAGATGCTGCAGGCCGCGGCCGAGCTGAAGTTCGAGCTCGCCGCCCGACTCCGCGACGAGGTCCAGGACCTCAAGAAGGCGCTGCGGCAGATGGAGTCCGCCGGTCATGTCAGCTGACGGGCCGACACCGCGCGGTCCTCGGACGGTCGTCGTCACCGGCGCGAGCTCCGGCCTGGGGTACTTCGCCGCCGAGCAGCTCGCGGGCGCCGGACACCGGGTGGTGCTCGCGACGCGGGACGCCGCCCGTGCGGCTGCAGCCGAGCGGAGCATCCGCCGACACGTGCGGGACGCCGACCTCGGCCACGTGCACCTCGACCTCGCCGACCTCGACAGCGTCCGCGCCGCCGCCGACGAGCTCGGTCGCCTCGAACCGGGGGGCGTGGACGCGATCGTGAACAACGCGGGCGTCGTCGGTTCGAGCACGCTGCAGCGCACCCGGCAGGGCACGGAGTTGCAGATCGGCACGAACCACCTCGGCCACTTCGCCTGGACGGCACGCACCCTGCCGTTGCTCGAGGCCCGGTCGGGCAGGGTCGTCCACCTCGGGTCGATCGCACACCGTTGGGCGCGGCTCGACCGTGCGGATCCGCTCGGGGTGGGCCGGTACTCGAGCTACCGGCAGTACGGACGGAGCAAGCTCGCGGTGATGCTCTTCGGCTTCGAACTCGCCGAGCGGCTGGCCGACGCCGGGTCGACCGTCTCCAGCGTCGTCGCGCACCCGGGCTTCTCCCTCGACCTGCTCGCACCGGAGCGGCCGGACATCGCGGCGTCGCGGCCGGAACCGGCGTGGACCCGACCGGCGCAGCGGCTGTACGCGCAGGGCAAGGACGTCGGCGCCGAGCCCCCCGTCCACGCCGCGGTCGGGTCGGACGTCCGGTCCGGGCAGTACTGGGGACCGGCCGGCTGGATGCAGCTGCGCGGTCCCGCGGCGGTCGTCCGCGCCGAGCCGAGGGCCCACGACCGGACCGAGGCCGCCCGGCTCTGGGCCGCCAGCGAGCGCGCCGCCGGCGTCGCGTTCGCTCTCGACGCACTCGTCTGACCGTCCATCGCGGCCGAATGTCGGTGCCGCTTCGTAGAATCGACGACGATGACCATCACCTCTGACCGCGGTACCTCGACCTCTGGCCGGAACGCCTTCGGCGAGCCCGTCGACCTCCACCTCCCCGGCGGGACGGCCCCCCACAGCACCTCGACGCTCAGCGTGCGCGGTGCCCGGGTGCACAACCTGCGCGACGTCGACCTCGAGATCCCCCGGGACTCGCTCGTCGTCTTCACCGGTCTGTCCGGGTCGGGCAAGTCCTCGCTCGCGTTCGACACGATCTTCGCCGAGGGGCAGCGGCGCTACGTGGAGTCGCTCTCCGCGTACGCGCGCCAGTTCCTCGGGCAGGTCGACCGCCCGGACGTGGACTTCATCGAGGGGCTGTCGCCCGCGGTGTCGATCGACCAGAAGTCGACGAACCGCAATCCGCGGTCGACCGTCGGCACGATCACCGAGGTCTACGACTACATGCGCCTGCTCTGGGCGCGCATCGGCATCCCGCACTGCCCGGTGTGCGGCGAGGTGATCAGCAAGCAGAGCGTCCAGCAGATCGCCGACCAGCTCATGGAGTTCGAGTCCGGCACCCGCTTCCAGGTCCTCGCGCCCGTGATCTCGAAGAAGAAGGGCGAGTTCGTCGACCTCTTCCAGGAACTCGCGGCGTCCGGCTACGCCCGTGCGATCGTCGACGGTGAGCGCGTCCAGCTGAGCGACCCGCCGAAGCTCAAGAAGCAGGTCAAGCACGACATCTCCGTCATCGTCGACCGCCTGGTCGCGAACGAGGACATCCTCGGCCGACTGACCGACTCGCTCGAGACGGCACTGCGGCTGACCGACGGCACGGTCGCGATCGACCTCGTCGACGCCGAGGGGCCCGGTGCCGTCCGGACCTACTCCGAGAACCTCTCGTGCCCGAACAACCACCCGCTGGCGCTGACGGAGATCGAGCCGCGCACGTTCTCGTTCAACGCCCCGTTCGGTGCGTGCCCGGAGTGCTCCGGTCTCGGGACGCGCATGTCCGTGGACCCGGACCTCGTGCTCGGCGACCCGGAGGCCTCGCTCCGCGACGGCGTCCTGCTGCCGTGGACGGGTACGAGCGGGCTGTACTCCTACTTCGAGAAGCTCCTGGCCGGTCTCGGCAAGGAGCTCGGGTTCGACCTCGACACCCCGTGGAACCGTCTGGACGCGTCCGTCCAGGCGGCGATCCTCACCGGCAAGGACTTCCAGGTGTCGGTTTCGTGGCGCAACCGGTTCGGCCGCGAGATGCGGTACACGAGCGGGTTCGAGGGCGTCATGCCCTACATCGAGCGCAAGTTCGCCGAGGCCGAGTCGGACTCGCAGCGGCAGCGCTTCCAGGGCTACCTGCGCGAGGTCCCGTGCCCGGTGTGCGAGGGCACGCGCCTCAAGCCCGAGGTGCTCGCGGTGTCCGTCGACGGCCGGAGCATCGCCGACGTCACCGAGATGTCGCTCGACAACGCGTACGCGTTCATGGAGAGCCTGACGCTGACCGAGCGCGAGGCGCACATCGCCGCGGCGGTCCTGCGCGAGATCCGGGCGCGTCTCGAGTTCCTGCTCGAGGTCGGGCTGAACTACCTGACGCTCGCGCGCGGCGCCGGCGGCCTGTCCGGTGGCGAGGCCCAGCGCATCCGCCTGGCGACCCAGATCGGCAGCGGCCTGACCGGCGTGCTCTACGTCCTCGACGAGCCGAGCATCGGCCTGCACCAGCGCGACAACCGGCGACTCATCGACACCCTGGTGAAGCTGAAGGACCTCGGCAACACGCTCATCGTCGTCGAGCACGACGAGGACACGATCCGGACCGCCGACTGGGTGGTCGACATCGGCCCCGGCGCGGGCGTGAACGGCGGCAACGTCGTGCACTCGGGCTCGTACGAGGGCATCATCGAGAACCGTGAGTCCATCACCGGCGACTACCTCGCCGGTCGCCGTGCGATCGAGGTCCCGGCCCAGCGCCGCAAGGTCAACCTGAAGCGCACCATCAGCGTGCAGGGCGCCCGTGCGAACAACCTCAAGTCGATCGACGCGGACTTCCCGCTCGGCGTGTTCACCGCGGTCACCGGGGTGAGCGGATCGGGCAAGTCCACGCTCGTCAACGACATCCTGTACAAGGTGCTCGCCAACCAGCTCAACGGTGCCCGGCACATCGCCGGCAAGCACACGCGCGTCAAGGGCCTCGACCAGCTCGACAAGGTCGTGCACGTCGACCAGGCACCGATCGGGCGCACCCCCCGGTCGAACCCGGCCACCTACACGGGCGTGTTCGACCGGATCCGGCAGCTGTTCGCGGAGACGCCGGAGGCGAAGGCGCGCGGCTACCAGCCGGGGCGCTTCAGCTTCAACGTCAAGGGCGGTCGGTGCGAGAACTGCTCCGGCGACGGCACGATCAAGATCGAGATGAACTTCCTGCCCGACGTCTACGTCGCGTGCGAGGTCTGCGGGGGTGCGCGCTACAACCGCGAGACGCTCCAGGTGCACTACAAGGGCAAGGACATCTCCGAGGTCCTCGACATGCCGATCAGCGAGGCGGCCGAGTTCTTCGAGCCGATCTCCGCGATCCACCGCTACATGGCGACGCTCGTCGACGTGGGCCTCGGCTACGTCCGGCTCGGGCAGAGCGCGACGACCCTCTCCGGCGGCGAGGCGCAGCGCGTCAAGCTCGCGACGGAGCTCCAGCGTCGGTCGAACGGTCGGACCGTCTACGTGCTCGACGAGCCGACGACGGGTCTGCACTTCGAGGACGTCCGGAAGCTCCTGCTCGTGCTGCAGAGCCTCGTCGACAAGGGCAACACCGTCATCACGATCGAGCACAACCTCGACGTCATCAAGTCGGCGGACTGGCTGATCGACATGGGGCCGGAGGGTGGTTCCGGTGGTGGCACGATCCTGGCGACGGGCACGCCGGAGCACGTCGCGAACGTGCCCGAGAGCCACACCGGGGTGTTCCTGAAGGAGATCTTCGACGCGCAGGACGCCCGGGTCGGGAAGCAGCAGGCGGTCGGCGCGCGCCAGGCGAAGCAGAACCGTCCGGCGAAGCAGAAGGCGGGTGCTCGGTAGGTGGCGGACACCGTCCCGTGGCGTCCGAAGGCCGGTGAGATCCCGACCGATCCGGGCGTCTACCGCTGGCGCGACGAGGCCGGCCGGGTGCTCTACGTCGGCAAGGCGAAGAACCTCCGCGCACGGCTGAGCAACTACTTCGCGCCCCTGCCGACGCTGCACGAGCGCACCCGGCGGATGGTCCTCACGGCGCGCAGCGTCGAGTGGACCACCGTCGGGTCGGAGATCGAGGCGCTGCAGCTCGAGTACACGTGGATCAAGGAGTTCGATCCGCCGTTCAACGTCAAGTTCCGCGACGACAAGTCCTACCCGTACATGGCGATCACCCTCGGTGACGAGGCACCGCGGGTGATGGTGACGCGGAACCGCAAGATCAAGGGCGCCAAGTACTTCGGCCCGTACCCGAAGATCTGGGCGGTGCACGACACCATCGACCTGATGATCAAGGTGTTCCCGATCCGCACGTGTTCGGACTCGTCCTACAAGAAGGCGATGCAGACCGGCAAGCCCTGCTTCCCCGGGCAGATCGGGAAGTGCGGCGGTCCGTGCTCGCAGAAGGTCACGATCGCGGAGCACCGCGCGCTCGTCGACGAGTTCGTGCGGTTCATGAGCAGTTACGACCGACGGGTCATCACCGAGCTGCGGCAGCGCATGGCCGCCTCGGCCGACGCGATGCAGTACGAGCAGGCGGCGCGCTACCGCGACCAGGTCGAGGCGCTCGAGGCCGTGCTGGAGAAGTCCGCCGTGGTGCTCCGCGACTCGGTGGACCTCGACCTGTTCGGGATCTCCGAGGACGAGCTCGCCGCAGCGGTGCAGCTGTTCTCGGTCCGGGGCGGCCGCATCCGTGGTGTGCGCGGGTGGGTGGTCGACAAGGAGCTCGACATCGCCACGGGCGACCTCGTCGAGCAGATCGTGCAGGGCGTCTACGTCACCGACGAGCCCCCGCGCGAGGTCGTCGTGCCGGAGCTCCCCGAGGACGCGGACGCGCTGCAGCAGTGGCTCAGCGGCCGTCGTGGTGGACGCGGGACGAAGCTCAGTACCGCGCAGCGCGGCGACCGCGCCGGGTTGGCCCGGACCGCGGCGCAGAACGCGGCGCAGGCGCTGATGCTCTACAAGACGAAGCGGAGCGCGGACTACACGACCCGGTCGGCCGCCCTCGCGGACATCCAGGACGCCCTGGGCATGACGGAGGCGCCGCTGCGCATGGAGTGCTACGACATCTCGCACCTGCAGGGCACGAACGTCGTCGCGTCGATGGTCGTGTTCGAGGACGGGCTGCCGCGCAAGGACCAGTACCGGCGCTACACGATCGCCGAGACCACCGACGACACCGACAGCATGTACCAGGTGCTCACGCGGCGGTTGGCGCGTCTCGACGAGGACGCCGAGCTGCCCGACGTGCCGGACGTCACGAGCGACGAGGTCGTCGAGGGGTCGAAGCCGACGAAGCGGTTCGCGTACCGCCCGCAGCTGCTCATCGTCGACGGTGGGCAGCCGCAGGTGCAGGCCGCGAAGCGCGCGATGGACGAGGCCGGCGTGCACGACATCGCGCTCGTGGGCATCGCGAAGCGCCTCGAGGAACTCTGGCTGCCCGACGACGACTTCCCGGTGATCCTGCCGCGCAACTCGGAGGCGCTGTTCCTCATCCAGCGCATCCGTGACGAGGCGCACCGGTTCGCGATCACGCACCAGCGGACCCGACGGAAGCGCGACGTGCGCTCCCGGCTGTCGGAGATCCCGGGGCTCGGGCCGACCCGGGTGAACGCGCTGCTGAAGCAGTTCGGGTCGGTCGCGCGGCTGCGCGAGGCGACGGCGGAGGAGATCGGCGAGGTCCCGGGCATCGGCGCGGCGACGGCCGCGGCGGTCGTCGCCAAGCTCGCGCAGACGCCGACGAGCGCTCCCGCGACGAGCGCTCCCTCGACGAGCGCACCGGGACCGGCCAGCGCACCGGAACCGCCCAGCGCCCCGGATCCCGGCCCGGTGCGGGTGCCCGAGGTGACCCCCGACGGCCCGCACCTGCCGTCGTGACCCGGCCCCGCGCCTCCCGTCCGGGCGATAGCCTGGTCCCTAGCCGAGACCACCCCGAGCCGGAACGACGCACGCGCCGCGCCCGGGCCGCCACGACGGAGCCCACTCCCAGATGACCGACAGCGCCCAGACGGCGACCCGTTCGCCGCAACAGCACGACATCCTCATCGTCACCGGCATGTCCGGTGCCGGACGCTCCACGGTCGGGAAGGCGCTCGAGGACCTCGGCTGGTACGTCGTCGACAACCTGCCGACCCAGATGCTCGGTCCGCTGACCGAGCTGGCCGACCGTGCGGGGGAGAAGATCCCGAAGATCGCGACCGTCGTCGACGTGCGCGGCGGCCGGTTCTTCACGGAACCCGAGCAGGCCGTCGAGCAGGTCCGGAAGTCCGCGTCGGCGCGGGTGCGGGTGCTGTTCCTCGAGGCGACCGACGCGGTGCTGGTGCGGCGCTTCGAGCAGGTCCGTCGACCGCACCCGCTGCAGGGCGAGGACACGCTGCTCGACGGCATCGCCCGGGAGCGTTCCCGCCTGGCGGCGCTGCGCGAGGCCGCGGACGTCGTGATCGACACCTCGGACCTGAACATCCACCAACTCGCGAACGCGGTGACCGACCAGTTCGCTGAGGACCACTTCGTCGGCGTCCAGGTCACGCTGATGAGCTTCGGGTTCAAGTACGGGCTGCCCGCCGACGCCGACATGGTGGCGGACGTCCGGTTCCTCCCGAACCCGTACTGGGTCCCGGAACTCCGCCCGCACACGGGCCTCGACCGACCGGTCTCCGAGTACGTCCTGGCCCAGCCGGGGGCGCGTCCGTTCGTGGACCGCTACGCCGCCGTGCTCGAGCCGGTGTTCGAGGGGTACCAGCGCGAGAACAAAAGACACGCTACGATCGCCATCGGCTGTACCGGCGGCAAGCACCGCTCGGTCGCCATCGTCGCCGAGCTGGCGAGCCTCCTCCGCGGGATGCCCGACGTCGCCGTGCGTGTGAAGAACCGAGATCTCGGCCGGGAGTGACCGTCCCTCCGGCCACTCCACACGATGTGCGCCGGGGACGCGGACCCCACCAGAAGAAACGTTAGGAATGATGCTGTGCCGTTGACTGCCGAGGTCAAGGACGAACTGGCCCGGGTCGTCGTGAACCGCAACACGGTCCGCGCCGCCGAACTCGCGACCATCCTGCGGTTCGCGGGTGGCCTGCACGTCATCTCGGGCAGGATCGCCGTCGAGGTCGAACTCGACACGCGGATCATCGTGCACCGTGTGCGCAAGGACCTCGCCGAGCTGTACGGCGTGCGGAGCGAGGCGTCGGTGGGGTCGTCCGCGTCCGCCCGTCGTGGCACCCGGTACCTCGTGCGCGTGCTCGAGGCGGGGGAGACCCTCGCCCGGCAGACCGGGCTGATGGACGCCCGTCGCCGTCCGGTCCGCGGCCTGCCGAACCGGCTGACCACCGGCAACCGCGAGGACCTCGCGGCGATCTGGCGGGGCGCGTTCCTCGCGTCCGGCACGCTCACCGACCCGGGCCGGGCCGCCGCGCTCGAGGTCACCTGCCCGGGCAACGAGGCCGCGATGGCGCTCGTGGGGGCGGCCTCCCGCCTCGGCATCGCCGCGAAGGGCCGTGAGGTCCGCGGCGTGCACCGCGTCGTGATCCGCGACGGCGAGGCCATCGGCCAGATGCTCACCGTGATGGGTGCCGCGCGCACCACCGCCGAGTGGGAGGAGATGCGCCAGCGCCGCGAGGTCCGCGCCACCGCGAACCGCCTGGTCAACTTCGACGACGCGAACCTCCGCCGCTCCGCGCAGGCCGCGGTCGCCGCCTGCGCGCGGGTCGAGCGGGCGCTCGAGATCCTCGCGGACGAGGTGCCAGACCACCTCAAGTACGCCGGCACGCTCCGTCTGCAGCACCGCGACGCCTCGCTCGACGAGCTCGGCCAGCACGCCGAGCCCCCGATGACGAAGGACGCCATCGCCGGGCGCATCCGCCGCCTGCTCGCGATGGCCGACAAGAAGGCGTCCGACCTCGGCATCCCGGGGACCGAGGCGAGCGTCCCCGAGGAGCTCGAGGGGGCCTGATCGCGGTCGTCCGGACCCACTGACGGGAGGCGCGGTGCCAGCTGGCACCGCGCCTCCCGTCCGTTGTTCGGACCGTCCGGACGGACCGTCACGCGGCACGGGCTGGCAGGGTCCGACTGCTAGGGTCGTTACGGCGACGTTACGGGGCGTATCGTCCACCACACGCGGGCCCGAGGGGCCTGTGACTCCGAAAGCAGCGCCCCCTGGGCGCTCCACACCCACCAGGAGATCCATTGACCGTCAAGATCGGTATCAACGGCTTCGGCCGCATCGGCCGTAACTTCTTCCGGGCCGCACTGGCCAAGGGCAGCGACCTCGAGATCGTGGCGGTGAACGACCTCACCGACAACGCGTCCCTCGCGAACCTGCTGAAGTTCGACTCCATCACCGGCAAGCTCCCGGCAACGGTCGAGCTCGACGGCGACAACATCGTGGTCGACGGCAAGGCGATCAAGGTCCTCGCGGAGCGCGACCCCGCCAACCTCCCGTGGGGCGAGCTGGGCGTCGACATCGTCATCGAGTCGACCGGCTTCTTCACGAAGGCCGCCGACGCGCAGAAGCACATCGACGCCGGCGCCAAGAAGGTCATCATCTCCGCCCCGGCCACGGGTGACGACGTGACCATCGTGCTCGGCGTGAACGAGGACCAGTACGACCCCGCGAACCACAACATCATCTCGAACGCGTCCTGCACCACGAACAGCCTCGCGCCGCTCGCCAAGGTGTTCAACGACAAGTTCGGCATCGAGCGCGGCCTCATGACGACGGTCCACGCCTACACCGCGGACCAGAACCTCCAGGACGGCCCGCACAAGGACCCGCGTCGTGCCCGTGCCGCCGCGCTGAACATCGTCCCGACCTCCACGGGTGCGGCGAAGGCCATCGGCCTCGTCCTCCCGGAGCTCGCCGGCAAGCTCGACGGCTTCGCGCTCCGCGTCCCGGTCCCGACCGGCTCGATCACGGACCTCACGCTCGAGACCAAGGCCGAGGTCACCGTCGACGAGATCAACGCCGCCTACAAGGAGGCCGCGGAGGGCCCGCTCAAGGGCATCCTGCTGTACAGCGAGGACCCGCTGGTGTCGACCGACATCACCACGGACCCGCACTCCTCGATCTACGACTCCGGCCTGACCAAGGTCATCGGCGGCCTCGTGAAGATCACCTCGTGGTACGACAACGAGTGGGGCTACTCGAACCGCCTCGTCGACCTCACCGAGTACGTGGGCGAGCGGCTCTAAGCAGATGGCGCTCCGCACCCTCGAGGACCTCGGCGACCTCGCCGGCAAGCGTGTCGTCGTCCGCTGTGACCTGAACGTCCCGCTGAAGGACGGCACGATCACGGACGACGGCCGCATCCGCGCGTCGCTGGGGACCCTGAACACCCTCATCACCGCCGGTGCCCGCGTCGTCGTGATCTCCCACCTGGGTCGACCCGACGGGTCGCCCGCTCCGGAGTACTCGCTCGCCCCCGTGGGGCAGCGGCTCTCCGAGCTGCTCGGGAAGGAGATCACCTTCGTCGGTGAGACCGTCGGCGACGAGGCCGCCGCCGCCGCCGAGGCCCTCGAGGACGGTGACGTCCTGCTGCTCGAGAACCTCCGCTTCAACCCGGAGGAGACCTCGAAGGACGCCGCCGAGCGGCAGGCGTTCGCCGACCGCATCGCCGCCCTCGGGGACGCCTTCGTGTCCGACGGCTTCGGCGTCGTGCACCGGAAGCAGGCGTCGGTCTACGAGCTCGCGTCCGCGCTGCCGTCGGCGGCCGGATCGCTCATCGAGACCGAGCTGTCGGTGCTCGAGCGGCTCACCTCGACCCCGGAACGGCCGTACACGGTCGTCCTCGGCGGTTCGAAGGTCAGCGACAAGCTCGGCGTGATCGACCACCTCCTGCCGCAGGTCGACACCCTGTGCATCGGCGGCGGCATGCTCTTCACGTTCCTCGCGGCCCAGGGCCACGGGGTCGCGAAGTCGCTGCTCGAGGCGGACCAGCTCGACACCGTGCGCGGGTACCTGTCCCGTGCGCAGGAGCTCGGCGTGACCATCGACCTCCCGACCGACGTCGTGGTGGCCTCCGGCTTCGCAGCCGACGCCGACCATGAGACCGTGGCGGCCGACGCGATCGAGTCCTCCTCGTTCGGGACGGCCGGCATCGGACTGGACATCGGCCCGGAGACGGCGGCGCGGTTCGCGTCGGCCGTGTCCGGCTCGAAGACCGTGTTCTGGAACGGGCCGATGGGCGTGTTCGAGTTCCCGGCGTTCGCGGCCGGTACGAAGACCGTCGCGCAGGCGCTCACCGAGGTCGACAGCCTCGGTGTGGTCGGCGGCGGCGACTCCGCTGCTGCCGTCCGGTCGCTCGGGTTCTCGGACGACCAGTTCGGGCACATCTCGACCGGTGGCGGTGCGAGCCTCGAGTTCCTCGAGGGCAAGTCGCTGCCCGGTCTCGAAGCGCTGGGGTGGTCGCGATGAGCCGGACGTCCCTGATCGCCGGTAATTCCGGGAAGGACGCAGCATGAACCGCACCCCCCTGATCGCCGGTAATTGGAAGATGAACCTGGACCACCTCCAGGCCATCGCCACTGTGCAGAAGCTCGCGTGGACATTGAAGGACGCCCGCCACGACTTCGACGACGTCGAGGTCGCGGTGTTCCCGCCCTTCACCGACCTCCGCAGCGTGCAGACGCTCATCTCGGCCGACAAGCTGCCCATCCACTTCGGTGCGCAGGACCTGTCGCAGCACGACTCGGGTGCCTTCACGGGCGACGTGTCCGGTGCCTTCCTGGCCGCGCTCGACGCGCAGTACGTCATCGTGGGCCACTCCGAGCGGCGCACGCTGCACGGGGAGTCCGACGAGGTCGTCGCCGCGAAGACCGCCGCCGCCGTCAAGCACGGCCTCGTGCCGGTCGTCTGCGTCGGCGAGACCGGGGAGCAGCGCGAGGAGCGCGGTCCCGGTGTCGTGCCGGTCGAGCAGCTGCAGGTCGTGCTCGACGCGGTGCAGCCCGCCGAGATCGTGGTGGCGTACGAGCCGGTCTGGGCCATCGGGTCCGGACAGGCCGCCACCGCCGAGCAGGCCCAGGACGAGTGCGCGGCGCTGCGTCGCGGGATCGCGGCGGCCTGGGGCGACGAGGCCGCTGCGGCGACCCGTGTGCTCTACGGCGGTTCGGTGAAGTCCGGCAACATCGCGGGCTTCCTCCGCGAGCCCGACATCGACGGCGCGCTCGTCGGTGGCGCCTCGCTCGACGTGCAGGAGTTCGCGGCGATCGCGCGCTTCCGGCAGCACGTCGGACTCTGACCCATCGCGCACAGGCCGGTCGCTCGACGGCGACCGGCCTGTGCCACGCCCAGCCCCGAGGACCTCGGCCGACCACCTGGCCGGTATACTCGGATGGCTGACTGACACGAAAGGTACGTCGTGGCGATTCTCTCCGTCGTGCTGCAGGTCCTGCTCGCTATCACGAGCCTCCTGCTCACGCTCCTCATCCTGCTGCACAAGGGCCGCGGTGGCGGCCTCTCCGACATGTTCGGCGGCGGCGTGACGAGCAACCTCGGGGCGTCCGGCGTCGCCGAGCGCAACCTCAACCGCATCACGGTGATCCTCGGTCTGGTCTGGATCGTGTCCATCATCGTGCTCGGTCTCATCAACAAGTTCACGGCGGGGAGCTGATCCATGGCAACCGGAGGCAGTGCAATCCGAGGGTCCCGCGTCGGCGCGGGCCCGATGGGGGAGCAGGACCGCGGGGTCCAGGCCGAGCGTGTGGCGATCTCGTACTGGGACGCCCTCGGCAACGAGGTCGTGCGGTACTTCGCCGCCGGTCTCCCGGAAGAGGAGATCCCCGAGACGGTGGACTCGCCGTCGACCGGGCTCCCGGCCGGTCGCGACAAGGAGAACCCGCCCGTGGTCTCCAAGACGGAGCCCTACAAGACGCACCTCGCGTACGTGAAGGAGCGCCGCACCGAGGAAGAGGCAGCGCAGCTCCTCGAGGACGCGCTGCAGCAGCTGCGCGAGCGTCGCGGCACCGCGAAGAAGGACTAGCGACCCGAGCGCCCGAAGGCCCCCGTACCGACCGGTGCGGGGGCCTTCTTCGTGCCGGGCGGCCGGCTGGCGGTCGCCGAGATCGCAGGACATGCCGCGCGCCTGTCGCCGAGGTCGCACAACGTGCCGCGTGCGTGTCGCCGAGGTCGCACGACGTGCCGCGTCGGGACGCCCGGGGCGACACTTCGTGCGACCTCGACGGGGCGCGGAGCGCCGGGCGCCGGGCGCGGAGCGCGGAGCGCGCGGGCGCGCGGGCGCGGGGCGCGGGGCGGGGCGCGCGCGACCGCGACCGCGCGCGGCGCCCGCCGGGCGCACCACGGAACGGACGGGAGGCGCGGTGCCAGCCGGCACCGCGCCTCCCGTCCGTCAGGGGGTCGCGACTAGTACGTCGACGCGATCAGGTTCTCCGGGACGTCGCGTGCGGCGTCCTGGTCGACGAAGAAGACCGTGCGCTTCCGGCCCTGCACGCCGCCGACCGGCACCTCGTCGACCGAGGCGCCCGCGAGGGCGAGCCCGAGGACAGAGGCCTTCTCGGCACCGGACAGGATCACCCACACGCGCTGCGAGGCGTTGATCGCCGGGAACGTCAGTGTCAGGCGCTGCGGCGGCGGCTTGGGGGAGTCGTCCACGGCGAGCACCACACGGTCGGTCACGCTGAGCTGCGGGAACTCCGGGAAGAGCGACGCGGTGTGACCGTCGGGGCCGACACCGAGGAGCGTGATGTCGAAGCGCGGGGCGACGGCGTCGTCCGGCGCGGCGGCGTGCAGCTCCTGCTCGTAGCGGAGCGCGGCGTCCTCGATCGAGAGCCCGGAGTCCGAGGCCGCGATCGGGTGGATGTTCGACTCCGGGATGTCCACGTGGTCGAAGAAGTCCGTCTGCGTGCCCGTGATGTTGCGATCGGCGTCGCCCGCGGGCACCCAGCGCTCGTCGACCCACCACACGTGCACCTTCGACCAGTCGACGCTCTCACGCGCCGGCGACTGGCCGATCGCGGCGAGGACGAGGGACGACACCGAACCACCGCTGATGGCGATGTCCGCGCGCTCCTGCTCGTCGAGCACGTCGATGATCTTCGTGATGAAGCGTGCGGCGACCGACGCGCCGAGGGCCTGCTTGTCCGGGTGCACCAGCACCCGCCGTTCGTTGGTCACGTGACTCCCGTGTTCGTCGCGGTCGGCCGGGCGGACGACCGTCTTCGGTCCGACCGGGCCCCCTGCGGATGCGGGGAGCCCGGTCGTGTGGGCCGTGCTCAGCCGGCGATGGACTCGCGCAGCTGGGGGACCCCGTGCTTGACGACGTCCCCGAAGAGGACGTCCGGGTCGAGTCTACGGAGTTCCTCGGCCAGGCAGTCGCGCAGGTTGCGGCGCGGCAGCGACAGGTCGTGCGTCGGCTGCCCGGGCATCGAGAGCGTGGCGACGTCCACCAGGGACCGCTCGAGCTCGATGGTGCCGGACTCGCGCACGAGCTTGACGCCGTGGATGCCGCTCGACCCGGTCGCCCGGGGCGACGTGACGACGGACACCGGCACCTCGAGCCGCAGCTGCAGCCAGGCGGCGAGGAGGATGGTCGACGGGCTGTCGTACGCGCCCGAGACCTCCACCGCGGTGACCGGCTCGTACGGCGGCTGGTCGAGCGCCGCGGCGAGCTGGTTCCGCCAGAGCGTCAGCCGGGTCCACGCGAAGTCGGTGTCGCCCGGGACGTACGAGGCACCGAGGGCCTCGATCGCACCGTTCGGGTCCTTCTGCGCGGCGGCGTCGGTGATGCGGCGCTGGGCGATGCGGCCCAGTGCCGAGGCCGACGGCTGCTCCGGAGCGGTCTGCGGCCACCACGCCACGACGGGGGCGTCCGGCAGCAGGAGGCCCGTGACCAGGCTCTCCTCGTCGGTCGCGGTCTCGCCGTAGGCACGGAGGACGATGACCTCGCTGGCACCCGCGTCGCTACCGACGCGGATCTGCGCGTCGAGGCGACCGGGGGACTTCGTGTCGCCGTCGTTCTTCGACACGATGATGACCCGCATGGGGTGCTCGCGCGACGCCTCGTTCGCGGCCTCGATCGCCTCTTCCTCGTGCCCGAGGGCGGTCGAGATGATGAGGGTCAGGACACGGCCGAGGGCGACGGCGCCGCCCTCCTCGCGGATGTGGACGAGCTTCTTCTGGATCTTCGAGACCGTGGTGTTCGGCAGGTCGGTCTTCATGGACGCCTCCAGGTCCGGCCGTCGCGGGCGAGCAGGGCGTCGGCGGACGCCGGACCCCACGTGCCGGGACGGTACTGCTCGGGCTGGCCCTGCGTGGCCCAGAACTCCTCGATCGGGTCGAGGATCTTCCACGACAGTTCCACCTCTTGGTGACGGGGGAACAGGGGCGGGTCGCCGAGGAGCACGTCGAGGATGAGTCGCTCGTACGCCTCCGGCGAGGCCTCCGTGAACGCGTGGCCGTAGCCGAAGTCCATCGTGACGTCGCGCACCTGGGTGCCGACGCCGGGGACCTTCGAGCCGAAGCGGAGCGTGACGCCCTCGTCCGGCTGCACGCGGATGACGAGCGCGTTCTGGCCGAGGGGGGACTGCGGGATGCCGAAGACGTCCTCGGGGACGCGCTTGAACACGATCGCGATCTCGGTCACGCGACGGCCGAGACGCTTGCCGGCGCGGAGGTAGAACGGGACGCCCTGCCAGCGACGCGTCGCGATGTCGAGCTTGATCGCCGCGTACGTCTCGGTGCCGGACTCCGGGTTCATGCCGGCTTCCTCGAGGAAGCCGAGCACCTTCTCGCCACCCTGCCAGCCGCCGGCGTACTGCCCGCGGGCGGTCGCGGTGGCGAGGTCGGCGGGGAGCCGGACGGCCGAGAGCACCTTCTCCTTCTCGGCGCGGAGATCCGCGGCCTTGAACGAGACGGGTTCCTCCATCGCGGTGAGCGCCAGGAGCTGGAGGAGGTGGTTCTGGATGACGTCGCGCGCCGCCCCGATGCCGTCGTAGTACGCGGCACGTCCGGCGACGCCGATGTCCTCGGCCATCGTGATCTGCACGTGGTCCACGTAGTTCGAGTTCCAGATGGGTTCGTACATCTGGTTCGCGAACCGCAGCGTCAGGAGGTTCTGGACGGTCTCCTTGCCGAGGTAGTGGTCGATGCGGAACACGTCGTCGGGCGCGAACACGCTCTCCACGATCGCGTTCAGTTCGCGCGCGGTGCGGAGGTCGGAGCCGAACGGCTTCTCGACGACCACACGGCTCCACGAGTCGCCGTGCTTCTCGGTCAGCCCGGACAGCTTCAGCTGCTCGGTGACGACCGGGAACATCTTCGGCGGGATGGAGAGGTAGAACGCGTGGTTGCCGAGCGTGCCGCGCGCCGCGTCGAGGTCGTCGACGGTGCGCTTGAGCTCGCGGAACGCCTCCGGGTCGTCGAACGACCCCTGGACGAAACGGATGCCCTGTTCGAGCTGTCGCCAGACGGCCTCGTCGAACGGGGTGCGCGAGTGCTCCTTGACGGCGTCGTGGACGAGCTGGGAGAAGTCTTGGTCCTCCCAGTCACGTCGAGCGAACCCGACGAGGGCGAAGCCCGGGGGCAGGAGCCCTCGGTTCGCCAGGTCGTAGACCGCGGGCATCAGCTTCTTGCGCGACAGGTCGCCCGTCACGCCGAAGATGATGAGGGTGCTGGGTCCCGCGATCCGGTTCAGTCGACGATCCGTCGGCAGCCGGAGCGGGTTGTGCTCCGGGGTGATCGCCACGGGTGACATGAGTCGGTGAACTCCTTCGAGAGTCAGTGGGTGACGGCGGCGGTCAGTGCTGCTGTGGCAGCGGCGACGTCCGTCGTCGTGAGGGTCAGGACCGGGCGACCGTGCTGCGCGAGGACACTCGCGTCGCCGGCGGCCTGGGCCTGGATGAGTTGGCCGAACGTGAACGGACGGCCGGGGACGGCCAGGTCCTCGGGCTCGTCGGCCACGATCTGCAGGAACACGCCCGTCGCCGGGCCGCCCTTGTGGTACTGGCCGGTCGAGTGCAGGAAGCGCGGACCGTAGCCGAAGGTGACGGGGCGCCCGGTGCGCGCCGCCAGGGCGTCGCGCAGCGACGCGAGGTCGCCGTGCGCGGTGCGGTCCACGTAGGCCTGCACGGCCAGGTAGCCGGTCGGGTCGACACGGGCCAGGAGGCTCGTCACGGCTTCCGCGATCGTCGTCCCGACCGCCAGGTCCGGCGTCGCGCGGACGGCGGTGCCGCCCTCGGTGAACGCGGGCTCGGTGGGCGCGGGACGGTCGTCGAGCAGCGCGCGCGCTGCGACCTTCGCGGCCTCGACGTCGGGCTGGTCGAACGGGTCGATGCCGAGCAGCCGCCCGGCGACCGCGACCGCGTACTCCCAGACGAGGAACTGGCCACCGAGGGTGCCGGTGATCTCGACCTTGCCCTCGGCGACGTGCCGCTCGTCGTCACGCGATCCGACGAGCCGGATGACCTGGACGTCGGGCAGGCCCGCGGCGACCTCGGGGGAGTCGACACCGAGCACGACCGGCAGCAGACCGCGGCCGTCCTTGCCGGTGGACTCGGCGATCAGCTGTTCCACCCAGTCGCCGAACCCGACGATGTGCGTACCGTCCGGGACGATGGCGATCTTGTCCCGCAGCGGGTCGGTGCCGCCGAGGACCGCGCCGAGCACGAGGCCCGGGTTCTCGTCGATGTCGACCGAGAGCAGGGCGGAGATGGCGTCGGCCTCGTCGAGGAGTTCCTCGATGTCCGCACCGGCCAGCCCGGAGGGCACGAGGCCGAAGGCGGTCAGCGCGGAGTAGCGGCCGCCGACGTTCGGGTCGGCGGTGAAGACCCGGTAGCCGGCGTCGGTCGCGGCGGCCTCGAGCGCGGAGCCCGGGTCGGTGACGACGACGATGCGCCGGGCCGGGTCGATGCCGGCGTCGCGGAAGGCCTGCTCGTACACCCGGCGCTGCGAGTCGGTCTCGAGGGTCGAACCCGACTTCGAGGACACGACGAGCACCGTGCGGTCGAGCTCGTGCTCGACGGCGGCACGGACCTGCGCCGGGTCGGTCGAGTCCAGGACGGTCAGCGGGACGCCGGCCGTCCGGGTGATCACCTCGGGCGCGAGCGACGAACCGCCCATGCCGGCGAGGACGACGTGGTCGACCCCGTCGGCGCGGAGCGACGCACGCAGGGCGGTCACCTCGGCGACGAGCGGGCGGGAGACCGAGACGGCCTCCACCCAGCCGAGACGCTTCGACGCCTCGGCCTCGGCGTCGGGACCCCAGAGCTCGGGGTCCTGGGCGGTGATGCCCGAGGCCACCAGGTCGGCGACGAGGCGCGGGACCACCGAGTCGATGGCCCGCGCCGCGTCGCCGCTGGCGGCGATGGAAACCGTCACTACTTGGCGCCCTCGAGGGCGTTCTTGACGGTGTCGACGAGCTCGCCCCACGAGACGTTGAACTTGTCGACGCCTTCCTTCTCGAGCAGCGCCACGACGTCGTCGTAGTCGATGCCCACGGCGGCCAGCTTGTCCAGGACCTCCTGCGCGGCGTCGAACGTGCCGGCGATGGCGTCGCCGTGGATCTCCCCGTGCTCGAAGGTGGCGTCGAGCGTCTTGCCCGGCATGGTGTTGACGGTGTTCGGGGCGGCGAGCTCGGTCACGTAGAGCGTGTCCGGGAGCGACGGGTCCTTGACACCGGTCGAGGCCCAGAGCGGGCGCTGCGTGTTCGCACCGGCCTCGAGCAGGCCGAGGGCGCGCTCGGAGGCGAACGCCTCGGTCCAGACCTGGTAGGCGAGCTGCGCGTTGGCGATGCCGGCCTTCGACTTGAGGGCCTTCGCCTCATCGGTGCCGACGGCGTCGAGACGCTTGTCGATCTCGGAGTCGACGCGCGACACGAAGAAGGACGCGACCGAGTGGATCTTCGAGAGGTCGTGGCCGGCGGCCTTGGCCTTCTCGAGGCCGCCGAGGTACGCGTCGATGACCGCGCGGTAGCGCTCGAGCGAGAAGATCAGCGTGACGTTGACGGAGATGCCCGCGGCGATGACCTCGGTGATCGCCTCGAGGCCCTCGACCGTCGCCGGGATCTTGATGAGGACGTTCTCCTTGCCGACCTTGTCGAACAGGAACTTGGCCTGCTCGATGGTCTTGGCGGTCTCGTGCGCGAGACCCGGCTCGACCTCGATCGACACGCGGCCGTCGAAGCCCTTCGTCGAGTCGTAGATCGGCTTGAAGACGTCGGAGGCATTCGCGACGTCCTGCGTGGTGATCTCGAAGATCGCGTCGGTCACGTCGGTGCCGGCGGCGGCCAGCTCCTTGACCTGTGCGTCGTAGCGCTCGCCCTTGGCGAGGGCCGAGGCGAAGATCGTCGGGTTCGTGGTCACGCCGACGACGTTCTTCTCGGCGATCAGCGACTCGAGCTTGCCGGTCTCGAGGAGCTCGCGGGAGAGGTCGTCGAGCCAGATGCTCACGCCGACCGCGGAGAGGGCGGCGGTGGGGGTGGTGTCAGCCATGTGTTTCTCTTCTTCTTTCATCGACCGGCCCTGGTCGTGGATGCGACCCGGGTCGTGGTGTCGGGGTCTGGGGGACCGGGAGGCGCGTGGCGGGGCCGAGCCGCGCCTCCCGGAAGAAGGGCCGGATCCGGCGTACCGGACCCGGCCCCGGCGGGTCAGGAAGCCGCGAGCGATTCCTTCGCGGCGGCCACGACGTGCTCCGTCGTGAAGCCGAACTCCTTGAAGAGCGTCTGGTAGTCGGCCGAGGCACCGAAGTGCTCGATCGAGACGCTGCGGCCCTTGTCGCCGACGATGTCGCGCCAGCTCATGGCGATGCCGGCCTCGACCGACACGCGTGCGGTGACGTCCTTCGGCAGGACCTGGTCCTGGTAGTTCTCGGACTGGGCGCGGAACCACTCGAGCGACGGGGCGCTCACGACGCGGGCGTTGATGCCCTCGGCCTTGAGCTGCTCGCGCGCGTCGACGGCGATCTGGACCTCGGAACCGGTCGCGATGAGGATCACGTCCGGGGTGCCGTTCGGCGCCTCGGCCAGGATGTACGCGCCCTTGGCGACGTTCTTCGCGGAGGCGAAGACCTCACCGGAGGCCTCGCCCTCGCCGCGCTCGAACACCGGGAGGTTCTGACGGCTCAGCGCGATGCCGGCGGGGCGGTCCTTGTGCTTGAGCATCTCGAGCCAGGCGTACGCGACCTCGTTGGCGTCGGCGGGGCGGACGACGTCCAGACCCGGGATCGCACGGAGGGCGGTCAGCTGCTCGATCGGCTGGTGCGTCGGGCCGTCCTCACCGAGGGCGACGGAGTCGTGCGTCCAGACGTAGATCGCCGGCGCCTTCATGAGCGCGGCCAGACGGACGGCCGGGCGCATGTAGTCGCTGAAGATCAGGAACGTGCCACCGAAGGGGCGGGTGTTCCCGTGCAGCACGATGCCGGAGAGGATCGAGCCCATGGCGTGCTCGCGGATGCCGAAGTGCAGCACGCGGCCGTACGGGTCGGTGCTCCACGCCTTCGTCGAGGCCTCGACCGGACCGAAGGACTTGGCGCCCTCGATCGTGGTGAGGTTCGACTCGGCGAGGTCGGCCGAGCCGCCCCAGAACTCGGGCATGAGCGGCGCGATGGCGTTGATGACCTTGCCGGAGGCGGCACGGGTCGAGACGGCCTTCTCGGTCGGGAAGACCGGGAGCGCCTCCTCGAGGCCCTCGGGGAGCTCACCGGCGTTGATGCGGTCGAGCATCGCCTTCTTCTCCGGGTTGGCCGCGGCCCACGCGTCGAAGGTCTTCTGCCACTCGGCGTGCTCGGCCTGGCCCTTCGCGACGGCGCCGCGGGTGTACTCGAGCACCTCGGGGTCGACGTGGAAGGTCTGCTCCGGGTCGAAGCCGAGGACCTCCTTGAGGCCCTTCAGCTCCTCGCCACCGAGGGCGGAGCCGTGGATCTTGCCGGAGTTCTGCTTGGTCGGCGACGGCCAGCCGATGATCGTCTTGAGGACGATGAGCGACGGCTTGTGCGTCTCGGCCTTGGCGGCCTCGACCGCGCGGTAGAGCTCCTCGACGTCCTCGGAGTACTCGCCGGTCTTCTTCCAGTCGACGTGCTGGACGTGCCAGCCGAGCGCCTCGTAGCGGGCGGCGACGTCCTCGGAGAACGCGATGTCGGTGTCGTCCTCGATCGAGATCTGGTTCGAGTCGTAGAAGACGACCAGGCGACCGAGCTGCTGGCGGCCGGCGAGGCTCGCGGCCTCGTTCGTGACGCCCTCCTGCATGTCGCCGTCACCGGCGATCACGTAGGTGAAGTGGTCGAACGGCGATTCGCCGTCGGCGGTCTCCGGGTCGAACAGGCCGCGCTCGAAGCGCTGCGCGTAGCCGAAGCCGACGGCCGAGGCGAGGCCCTGGCCGAGCGGGCCGGTGGTGATCTCGACACCGTCGGTGTGGCCGTACTCCGGGTGACCCGGGGTCTTCGAGCCCCACTTGCGGAGGTGCTGCAGGTCCTCGAGCTCGAGGCCGTAGCCGTGCAGGTAGAACTGCACGTACTGGAGGATCGAGGCGTGACCGGCGGACAGGATGAAGCGGTCGCGGCCGATCCAGGTGGAGTCGCTGGGGTCGCGACGCATCACCTTCTGGAAGAGCAGGTGGGCGACCGGCGCGAGGCTCATCGCGGTGCCGGGGTGACCGTTGCCGGCGGCCTCGACCGAGTCGGCGGCGAGTACGCGGGCCGTGTCGACGGCCTTCCTGTCGATGGCGTCCCAGGTGAATTCAGCCACTTGGATGTTGACCCTTCTTGATGCGACATGTGCGAGGGCTCGTGCCATCGCACGGACATGATCGCCGTCCCGGGGCCTTCGTCGGGTCGCCGTCTCGCGGCGGCCGACCGGCTCTTCGCGGCCGACGTCATCGGGGCACGCACTGCGGGAGGGCGACTCCAGCATAGTGACCATGCACTCAGAAGGGGTTCAGGTGACGCCGGTTGTTCACTCGTCGTCAGGGGGACCCGCCGTCGGCCGGGCGTGTCGGTGGGTGACTTCGGTCCGGATGGCGGGGCGGGGCATCGTCGCGGCGCCTCCATCCCGTAAACTGTCGGGGACCCGTGGTCATTCCGGGTCGACGCACGCCCCGACGACGACGGAGCCGTCCACCGAGCGTGCGAGCTGACGCGAACAGACTGAGGTTTCCTTGCCGACTGCCACCGTGACCCGGCCCGACACCGATCGACCCCGCTCGACGCTGTCGCGCAAGGTGCGCGCCTACGTCTCACTGACGAAGCCGCGGGTCATGGAGCTGCTGCTGGTCACCACGGCGCCGACGATGTTCCTGGCGCAGCGCGGGGTCCCCGACCTCTGGCTCGTCTTCTGGACGATGCTCGGCGGCGCGATGTCGGCCGGCTCCGCGTCGGCGTTCAACTGCTACATCGACCGTGACATCGACCGCCTGATGAAGCGGACGAGCAAGCGCCCGCTCGTCACCGGCGAGCTGTCCGACCGCGAGGCCCTGGTGTTCTCGTGGGTGCTCGCGATCGCGTCGACGGCCGTGCTCGGTTTCCTCGTGAACTGGCTCGCGGCGGCGCTCAGCGTGGTCGCGATCCTCATCTACGTCTTCGTCTACACGCTGTGGCTCAAGCGGCGCACGCCGCAGAACATCGTCTGGGGCGGCTCGGCCGGGTGCATGCCGGTGCTGATCGGCTGGGCCGGCGTCACCGGGTCGCTCTCCTGGGCGCCCGTCATCCTCTTCATGGTCATCTTCCTCTGGACGCCGCCGCACTACTGGCCGCTGTCGATGAAGTACCGCGACGACTACGACGCGGCCGACGTCCCGATGCTCGCCGTGGTCCGGGGGCGCACGGTCGTCGGCCTGCAGGTCGTCCTGTACGCCTGGGCGACGCTGGTCTGCTCGCTGCTGCTCATCCCGGTCGCCCACATGGGGCCGCTGTACACCGTCGTCGCACTGGCCGGGGGCATCTGGTTCGTCGTCGAGTCGCACCGGCTCTACTCGCGGGCGATCCAGCACGTGGAGCACGTGCAGCCGATGCGCGTCTTCCACAGCTCGATCACCTACCTGACGCTGCTGTTCATCGCCGTGGGCATCGACCCGCTGCTGCCGCAGGTCTTCACCTTCTAGCCCGGCGCTCGCTGCGCGGCTGCGTTGCTGCGCGGACTCCGAACGACGAGGTCGCTGTCGTACGACAGCGACCTCGTCGTTCGTTGTGCGCGCGGGCCGTTGCGGGCGCGTGGCTGCGACGACACCGCTGTCGTACGACGTCGGAGTCGTCGTTCCGGGTCGACGGTGGACGCGACCGGGGGACGGCCGGGAGGCGCGTGACGGGCCCGCCCCGCGCCTCCAGTCCGCCGGTTGGTCGCGTCGCGCGCGAGGCACGACACCCCACGAGTCGATCGACTCGTGGGGTGTCGTGGAGGGCGTGCGGTGCGCCGCTGGTCAGCGGGTCAGGGGCTCCCGGACGGCGGCGCGGCCGGCGCTGCCGCGTGTCGAGAGCGCGACCGCGGTCGTCGCGCCGACGAGGAGCCCGGCGAGCACCATGTGCGTGCCCACGAGCCCGACCGGCAGACCCGTGCGTGCCTGCGTGAGCCCGACCGCGATCTGCACGAACTCGACCACGAGCAGCAGCAGCGCCCACTTGCTCGACAGGCGCAGTCGGACCGCGCCGACGACGAGCACCAGGGTCAGGGCGAACAGGACGTACGCGGGGACGGCGTGCAGGTGCTCCATCACGGCGGGGTCGAACCCGGTGCGGTGCAGGCGTCCACCGTCGACGGCCTCGTCCGCGCCGGCGTGCGGGCCGCTGCCGGTCGTGAGGATGCCGACCAGGACGGTCACGACGACGGCTGCGACCGTGCCGCCGACGACGCCGCGGTACCAGCGCGGGACCGTCCGGTCCGCGGTGCGCGGGCCCTTCGACGCCCGGTAGACCAGTGCTGCGGTCACCGCGGTGAGCGCGGCCGAGACGACGAAGTGCAGCCCGACGACGAACGGGTTCAGGTTCGTCCAGACGCTCACGCCGCCGACCACGGCCTGCACCGGGATCGCTGCGCCCTGGGCGAACGCCAGCCAGAACAGCTCCGGGCGCGTACGGCGCATCCGGACCACGAGCAGGAACATCGCGATCGCCACGACCACGAGGACGAAGGTGAGCAGCCGGTTGCCGAACTCGATGATCCCGTGCACGCCCATCTCCGGCGTGGACACGAGGGAGTCCGCGGTGCACTTGGGCCACGTCGGGCATCCGAGACCCGACGCGGTGAGCCGCACGAGGCCACCGGTGCCGATGAGGACGACCTCGACGACGAACGACGCCCAGGCGAGCACGACGACCCGCTGGTCCACGGTGCGGGGGAGCGACCACCACCGCTGGGAGCGGACGTCCTGGTCGACGGGGGATCCGACGCGAGTCACGAGGGTGGTGCCTTCCTGTTGTTCCGTGCAGCGAACCTGTAGGATTCGAGGGTTCAGCAGCAGTCAAGTCTAGGCAGGCGCCGGCTCCGAAAGGTCCGAGATCGCCGGTCACGCCCAGGACTGCGTGGAACCATCGACGTTGCGAGGGAGCAACACCGTGTCCGCCTGTCAGCGGTCTGCGGTGGAATGGCGTCCAGACGCCACGGGTTGACACCCAGAACGCTGCCGCGAGAAGGAAACGAGGAGACCATGTCCGACGTGCTCATCGACCGTCCCGAGCTCGAAGGGCTCGGCCAATACGAGTTCGGCTGGTCCGACTCCGACTCGGCCGGCGCCTCCGCTCGTCGTGGGATCTCGGAAGAGGTCGTGACCGACATCTCGAACCTCAAGGGCGAGCCCGAGTGGATGCTCAAGAACCGGCTCAAGGGGCTGCAGCTGTTCGGCCGCAAGCCGATGCCGACGTGGGGTGCCGACCTGACGGGCATCGACTTCGACAACATCAAGTACTTCGTGCGCTCCACCGAGAAGCAGGCGCAGTCGTGGGAGGACCTCCCCGAGGACATCCGTGCCACCTACGAGAAGCTCGGCATCCCGGAGGCGGAGCGTCAGCGCCTCGTCGCCGGCGTCGCGGCCCAGTACGAGTCCGAGGTCGTCTACCACCAGATCCGTGAGGACCTGGAGCAGCAGGGCGTCATCTTCATGGACACCGACACCGCGCTCCGCGAGCACCCCGAGATCTTCGAGGAGTACTTCGGCACCGTGATCCCGGCGGGCGACAACAAGTTCGCCGCGCTGAACACGGCCGTGTGGTCCGGCGGCTCGTTCGTCTACGTCCCGAAGGGCGTGCACGTCGAAATCCCGCTGCAGGCCTACTTCCGGATCAACACCGAGAACATGGGCCAGTTCGAGCGGACGCTGATCATCGCGGACGAGGACTCGTACGTCCACTACATCGAGGGCTGCACCGCCCCGATCTACAAGTCGGACTCCCTGCACTCGGCCGTCGTCGAGATCATCGTGAAGAAGAACGCCCGCGTGCGCTACACGACGATCCAGAACTGGTCGAACAACGTCTACAACCTCGTCACCAAGCGTGCGATCGCGCACGAGGGCGCGACGATGGAGTGGATCGACGGCAACATCGGCTCGAAGGTCACGATGAAGTACCCGTCGATCTACCTCGCCGGTGAGCACGCCAAGGGCGAGACGCTCTCGGTCGCCTTCGCCGGTCCGGGTCAGCACCAGGACGCCGGCGCGAAGATGATCCACATGGCGCCGTACACGACGTCATCGATCGTGTCGAAGTCGATCGCCCGCGGCGGTGGCCGTGCCGGCTACCGCGGCGAGGTCCGTGTCGACCCGGCAGCGCACCACGCCGCGAACACGGTCCGGTGCGACGCGCTGCTCGTCGACACGGTGTCCCGCAGCGACACGTACCCGGCGATCGACATCCGCGTCGACGACGTCCAGCTCGGCCACGAGGCCACCGTCTCCCGCGTGAGCGAGGAGCAGCTGTTCTACCTCATGTCCCGCGGCATGCCCGAGGACGAGGCGATGGCGATGATCGTCCGTGGCTTCATCGAGCCGATCGCCCGCGAGCTCCCGATGGAGTACGCGCTCGAACTCAACAAGCTCATCGAGATGAGCATGGAAGGATCCGTCGGCTAGATGTCCAGCACCACCCCTCCCCACATCGACCAGCCGATCGAACCGGCCGACACCGTGACCGGCACCGCCGCGACGGGTACCGCCGCGACGGGCACCGCACAGCACGGCGCGAAGGCCCACTCCGACGGTGGCTGGGACGCCGCTGGCCCGAAGGTGCCCGTGCAGACCCGCTCGGAGCGCCCGCAGTCCGGCGACATCGACGCCTTCCCGACCGTCACCGGGCGCGAGGTCAACTGGAAGTTCGCGCCCATCGCGAAGCTCCAGCCCCTGCTCGACGGCGGCCTCGACGGTTCCGCCTACCCGTTCCTCGCCCGGCAGTCCGACGGAGCCGACGTCGAGTGGGGTCGCAGCGACGACCCCCGCGTCGGGTCGGCCGGTCTCCCCGAGGACCGTGCCGCCGCGGCCGCCTGGACCGCGCGTGACGCCGTCCTCGCGGTGACGGTCAAGGCAACCGAGGCGCACGAGTTCATCACGATCACCCGGTCGGACTTCGGCACGCAGCCCCGCGCCGCGCACACGGTCATCACGGCCGAGGCGCACGCGCAGGGCATCGTCGTGCTCGACAACCGCGGCTCGGCGCTCCTCAGCGAGAACGTCGAGATCGTCGTCCAGGACGGCGCGCGCCTCACGGTCGTCAGCCTGCAGGACTGGGACGACGACGCCGTGCACGTGTCGACGCACTTCGCCGAGGTCGGCCGCGACGCCTTCCTCAAGCACGTCGTGGTCTCGCTCGGCGGCGACGTCGTCCGGGTCAACCCCTCGACGCACCTCGGTGCGCAGGGTGCCGACACGGAGATGTACGGCGTGTACTTCGCCGACGCCGGGCAGTACATCGAGCAGCAGGTCTACGTGAACCACGACGCGCCGAACACGCGCGGCCGGGTCAACTACAAGGGTGCGCTGCAGGGCCAGGGTGCGCACACCGTGTGGATCGGCGACGTGCTCATCGGCCGCGCCGGCGACGGCACCGACTCGTACGAGCAGAACCGCAACCTCGTGCTCACGGACGGCACGCGGGCGGACAGCATCCCGAACCTCGAGATCGAGACGGGCAACATCGAGGGCGCCGGGCACGCGAGTGCGACCGGACGCTTCGACGACGAGCAGCTGTTCTACCTGCAGTCCCGCGGCATCCCCGAGGAAGAGGCCCGTCGTCTCGTCGTGCTCGGCTTCCTCGTCGAGGTCATCCAGAAGATCGGCGCGCCCGAGCTCGAGGAGCGCCTCATCGCCGCGGTCGAGCAGGAGCTGCAGGAGGGGCGGACCGTGCTGGCCGCGCCCGAGACGGAAGCAGCCTCCGCCTGATGTCGACGAAGGTCTGCTCCGAGGCCGACATCGCGGTGGACAGCCCGATGCGCGCCGTGGTGGACGGCACCGCCGTCGCCATCGTGAAGGACTCCGCCGGCACCGTGCACGCGATCGGCGACACCTGCACCCACGGCGACATCTCCCTGGCGGAGGGGTTCGTCGAGGGCGACACGCTCGAGTGCTGGGCCCACGGGTCCCGGTTCTCGTTGGCCACCGGCAAGCCGCAGAACTTCCCGGCGTACGAGCCCGTCCCGGTCTTCCGCGTCGAGGTCCGCGACGGCGACGTCTACGTCGACGTGCACGACCCCGTCCCGGTCGACCAGGGCTCCTGACGGACCACCACACTCTTCCCGCGGCTGACGCCGCACTCCAGCTGCAACCGAAGGAACGCAATGTCCACTCTCGAAATCCGCGACCTCCAGGTCTCGATCGACACCGACCAGGGTGTCAAGGAGATCCTCAAGGGCGTCGACCTCACCATCAACGAGGGCGAGATCCACGCGATCATGGGCCCGAACGGCTCGGGCAAGTCCACCCTCGCCTACACGATCGCCGGCCACCCGCGCTACACCGTCGTCGGTGGCTCGATCACCCTCGACGGCCAAGACGTCCTCGCGATGAGCGTCGACGAGCGCGCCCGTGCCGGGATGTTCCTCGCCATGCAGTACCCGGTGGAGATCCCCGGCGTGACGGTGTCGAACTTCCTCCGCACCGCGAAGACCGCGATCGACGGCGAGGCGCCCGCGCTCCGCAGCTGGGTGAAGGACCTCCGCCAGTCGATGGCCGACCTCAAGATGGACTCCGCCTTCGCGGAGCGCAACGTCAACGAGGGCTTCTCCGGCGGTGAGAAGAAGCGTCACGAGATCATGCAGCTCGAGCTCCTCAAGCCGAAGTTCGCCGTCCTCGACGAGACCGACTCCGGCCTCGACGTCGACGCGCTGAAGATCGTCTCCGAGGGCGTCAACCGCGCCAAGGCCGCCACCGGCCTCGGGGTGCTGCTCATCACGCACTACACCCGCATCCTCCGCTACATCAAGCCGGACTTCGTGCACGTGTTCGTCGCGGGCAAGGTCGCCGAGCAGGGCGGCCCGGAGCTCGCCGAGCGCCTCGAGAACGAGGGCTACGACCGCTACGTGCAGGCCGCGGCCGCGGCCGCGGCGGCGGGCAACTGATGATCACCGCACTCGCGCCGGAGAAGTTCGACGAGGTCGTCGAGGGCCTGAAGGAGGTCCAGGACCCGGAGCTCGGCGTCAACATCGTCGACCTCGGGCTCATCTACGACCTCGCGATGGACGACGAGGCGAACGCCCTCGTGATCAGCATGACGCTGACGAGCGCCGGTTGCCCGCTGACCGACGTCATCGAGGGTGACACCGCCAACGCGCTCGACGGCATCGTCGACGCGTTCCGGATCAACTGGGTCTGGATGCCGCCGTGGGGTCCGGAGCGGATCACCGACGACGGGCGCGAGATGATGCGCGCGCTCGGCTTCTCGATCTAGGCGCGCCCGGCGCACGCCCCGCGGCGCCCGGCGCACGCCCCGCGGCGCCCGGCGCACGCCCCGCCGAGATCGCACAAAGTGCCGCCCGTCCGAAGACGGAGCGGCACTTTGTGCGATCTCGGCGACACGCACCTGGGCGACACGCACCCCGGCGACACGCACCCGCGCGACACGCACCCGGCGTGTCGTGCGACCTCGGGTGGGACGCAGCGCGGGTCAGCGGCGGCCGACCAGCTTCCACGCGAGCGGCAGGACGCCAGCGGCGATGAGCGCCTTCGCGATCCCGCCGACGATGAACGGGTACAGCCCGGCAGCGAGGACCGACTGGAGGTCGTTCGGTGCCCCGAGCTGCCCGAGCGCGACGGCCAGGTAGGGGAGTCCGGTGACGAACGGGATGGCGCTCGCGAGCAGCATCGCCGCGGCGGCACGACCGACCCGACGGTCCCAGTTGCGACGGGCGAGCCAGCCGATCACACCGGCCGCCGGGACGAACCCGATGACGTAGCCGAAGCTCGGCAGGGCGAGGGCGTGCAGGCCACCCTGCATGTCGGCGAAGAACGGCGCACCGGCGAGTCCGGCGACCGCGTAGACGAGCAGCGAGAGCATGCCGCGACGGGCGCCGAGGGTCGCGCCGACGAGGACGACCGCGAGGGTCTGCCCGGTGATCGGCACCGGCCACATCGGGACCTCGAGCTGGGCCATGGCGGCGGTGAACAGCGCGCCGCCGGCGATCAGCGCGGCGTCGGTGGCCACTCCCTGGGTGCGCAGACGGTCTGCGAGGACTGCGCGGGGAGCGAACCCGGTGGCGTTCGTCATGGATTCTCCTAGAATGGACTGCTGGTCCTGTTCAGGACCATCGGTCCCGTCAGCGTAGCGGTGCACCTCCCGCACACGTCGTTGTGCAAACCCACCAACTGATTGGACGTCCACTGTGCTTGCCGTGCACGAACTCGAGATCCGCGTCGGAGCTCGCCTCCTCATGGAGGGCGTGTCCTTCCGTGTCGAGAAGGGCGACAAGATCGGACTCGTCGGCCGCAACGGCGCCGGCAAGACGACGATGACGAAGGCCCTGGCGGGGGAGACCCAGCCCACCGGCGGGAAGATCGAGCGCGGTGGCGAGATCGGGTACCTGCCGCAGGACCCCCGCTCCGGCGACCCGGAGGAGACCGCGCGCAAGCGCATCCTCGACGCGCGCGGGCTCGGTGAGCTCGTCGAGGGCATCCGGCTGGCCACGCTCGACATGGCGAGCGAGGACCCGGACGTCGCCGAGAAGGCGATGCGCCGGTACAGCCGGCTCGACGACCAGTTCAACGCGCTCGGCGGCTACGCGGCCGAGGCCGAGGCGGCGTCGATCGCGTCGAACCTCAAGCTCCCGGACCGCATCCTCGACCAGCAGCTCAAGACGCTCTCGGGTGGTCAGCGCCGCCGCATCGAGCTCGCCCGGATCCTGTTCTCGGACGCCGAGACGATGATCCTCGACGAGCCGACGAACCACCTCGACGCCGACTCGGTCGTCTGGCTCCGCGAGCACCTGAAGACCTACGCCGGCGGCGTGATCATCATCTCCCACGACGTCGAACTCGTCGACGAGGTCGTCAACCGCGTCTTCTACCTCGACGCGAACCGCCAGTCGATCGACGTCTACAACATGGGCTGGAAGCTCTACCAGCGCCAGCGTGCCGCCGACGAGGAGCGCCGCCGCAAGGAGCGCGCCAACGCCGAGAAGAAGGCCGCCACGCTCAAGGACCAGGCCGCGCGCTTCGGCGCGAAGGCCTCGAAGGCCGCTGCCGCGCACCAGATGGTTGCCCGTGCCGACAAGCTGCTGGCCGGCCTCGAGGACGAGCGCGTCGCCGACCGCGTCGCCAAGCTCCGGTTCCCGACGCCGGTGGCCTGCGGCCGCACGCCGCTCATGGCCGAGGGGCTCTCGAAGTCCTACGGCTCGCTCGAGATCTTCGCGGGCGTCGACCTCGCCATCGACCGGGGCTCCCGGGTCGTCATCCTCGGGTTCAACGGTGCCGGCAAGACGACGCTGCTCCGGATCCTCGCGGGCGCCGACCAGCCGGACACGGGCGAGATCCTGCCCGGGCACGGCCTGCGCATCGGGTACTACGCCCAGGAGCACGAGAACATCGACGTGAACCGCACCGTCATCGAGAACATGGTGTCGGCGTCGACGGAGCTCAACGAGACCGAGGCCCGTCGCGTGCTCGGGTCGTTCCTGTTCACCGGCGACGACGGCTACAAGAAGGCGGGCGTGCTGTCCGGTGGCGAGAAGACCCGCCTGTCGCTCGCGATGATCGTGGTCTCGGGTGCGAACGTGCTGCTGCTCGACGAGCCGACGAACAACCTCGACCCGGCCTCGCGCGAGGAGATCCTCGGCGCCCTGGCGGGCTACGAGGGTGCCGTCGTGCTCGTGTCGCACGACGCGGGCGCCGTCGAGGCGCTCAACCCCGAGCGCGTGCTGCTGCTGCCGGACGGCACCGAGGACCACTGGAACAAGGACTACGCGGAGCTCATCGAGCTCGCGTAGCGCGCGTCGTCGCGACGCGACCGGAGGGCGGACTGGAGGCCCGTGGCGGCGCCGCCACGGGCCTCCAGTCCGCCCCGACGCAGTCCGTCAGCGACCCGCGTTGAGCAGCTCGTCCTCGATCTCGGCGTCGGTCTTCGGCCGCGCGTCCTTGCGGCGCTGCCGCTCCTGGGCGCGCTCGCGCTCCTCGGGGTCGTCCTGGTTGAGGTTCCGGTACTCCTGCACCATCAGGTACGCCAGGAACCCGAAGCCGCCGGCGGCGAACATGAACCACTGGATGAAGTAGCTGAGGTGCAGGCCGGTGTCGGCCGTCGGACGGTCCCAGCCGAGCGGACGCGCCTCGGTCGGGGCGGGGGACTCGGACGCGAGCTGGCCGTACGCGCCGGTGTAGATCGGCGTGCCGACCTTCTTCGCCACGTCGGAGAGCGTCACCGACTGCACCTGGTCGGTGTGCGCCGGGTCGGTGCGTCCGGGGATCCGCGGCTCGCTCTGCTGCAGCCGGACGATCGCGGTGACCTCGCCGGAGGGGGGAGCGGGCACGTGGTCGGGCGCGTCCTGTGCGTTGCCGGTCGGCACCCAGCCGCGGTCGACGACGAACGCCCGCCCGTCGTCGGTGACGAGCGGGGTGAGGACCTCGAACCCGGGCTGGCCGTTGTGCACGCGGTTGCGGACGAGCAGCTGGTCGTCGGTGTCGTACCGGCCGGTGACGCTGACACGGAGCCAGGTCTGCGAGTCGTCCCAGCTCGACGCCGTCGGGAGCGCGCGGTCGAGCGGCACGGGGGTGTGCTCGTAGTTCTGCGCCACCTGTTCGTTCTGCCGGACGGCCTCGTTGCGGCGGTCCCACTGCCACATGCCGAACAGGGCGCAGACGATCGCGAAGGCGACCGCGATCGCGAAGTAGCCGAGCCACCGGCGGCTGCCGACGAAGCGCCAGCCGACGAAGCGCTCGTCGGGGTTCCGCTCATCGGGCGTGCCGTTCGTGCTCGGACCGGAGGCGGCGGCGGCGCGGGCGAGCTTCTGCGCGTGGCGTCGGCCGTAGCGCGACCCCGGGTCGAAGTCGGTGCTCACCGACGCTCCCCGGCTGCGCGCACCCCGACGTCGTTCTTCGGGGCGTCGGCCGGGTCGCGTTCGTCGTCGAGGCGGTCCACGTCCTCGTGCATGCCGGTCACCCGGACCGGGAAGGACCGGGACCGCAGGTAGTCGGCGAGGAAGTCACGGTGCTCCTCGCACGCCGCCCAGATCTTGACCCGGTCGATGGCGTGGATGCGCGGATTGCGCCAGTTGACGCGCCACTCGGCCGTCGAGCTGCAGCCGGCGCGCGAGCACACCGGCGTCGAGCCCGGCTCGGTGAAGAGGTCGAACGTCGCGCCCATCAGCGACGACCCCAGACCTTCGACCGGTCCCCGTGCCGCTGCCACTCCTCTTGCGCGTGCTGCGCCGACTCGCGGAGACGGTCCTGCTCGGCGCGGTACGCCTCGGCCCGGGCGTCCTCCTGCTGTTCACGGAGGCGCGGGTCGACGGCGTCGTACAGCTGGATCGCGCCGGCCGGGGTGACGATGTCGTTCTCGGCACGGCTGCCCGCGTTCGCGATGATCACCGCGACCCACGGGATGACGCCGGCGAGGACGATCGGGATGACCGCGAGCCAGGTGTGCCAGATGGACCAGACGAGCACCGCACCGATGAAGAAGACCACCCGGAGTGCCATCTGCCAGACGTAGCGGGACAGGCGGTGCGCACGGTCCTGCTCCGGAGACTCCGGGAGGGTCGTGATGCTGTGCGTGCTCTTCATCCGATGTTCTTTCCTCTGCCCGAGGACAAGCCTAACTCCGTGGGGGCCGAGACTGTTCCGCCGCGCGCGGACACGGTGCGTGTATCGGCTCCGGTACGCTCGTCCGGGCGTGTCCGTCCCGGTCCGGTTGCGGCGCGTCGTGCACCCCACCCCGAAACGGAGCGACCATGAGCACCCCCCGTACCGTCCTGATCACCGGCGGCAACCGCGGCATCGGCCGTGCGCTGGCGGAGCGTTTCGTCGCCGCCGGACACCGCGTCGCCGTGACGTCCCGCAGCGGACAGGGCGGTCCCGACGGTGCGCTGACCGTGCAGGCGGACATCACGGACACCGCTTCGGTCGACGCCGCGTTCACGCAGGTCGAGGCGGAGCTCGGCCCGGTCGAGGTGCTCGTCGCGAACGCCGGCGTCACGAACGACCAGCTCCTGCTCCGGATGTCCGAGGAGGACTTCACGAGCGTCATCGACACCAACCTGACGGGCACCTTCAGGGCCGTCAAGCGTGCGACCAAGGGGATGATGAAGGCGAAGTTCGGCCGCATCGTGCTCATGTCGAGCGTCGTCGGCGCCTACGGTCAGGTCGGCCAGGTCAACTACGCCTCGTCCAAGGCCGCCCTCGTCGGCATGGCCCGGTCGATCACGCGCGAGCTGGGCTCCCGCGGCATCACGGCGAACGTCGTCGCGCCCGGGTTCATCCAGACGGACATGACGGCCGCGCTGCCGGAGGAGCTGCAGGCCGAGTTCAAGAAGCAGATCCCGGCCGGCCGGTACGGCACCGTGGACGACGTCGCGGACGCCACGCTGTTCCTCGCGAGCGACGGTGCCGGGTACGTCTCCGGCGCGGTGATCCCCGTCGACGGCGGCCTCGGGATGGGCCACTAGGGCTCGGTCAGCCGCGCAGTCCCAGGGTCGCGAGCACGCTCGACAGGTCCCGGTCCACGACGGCGACGTCGGCCTGCTCCCGCACGCGCGGCTTCGCGTCGAACGCGACCGACAGCGCTGCGACCCGCATCATCTCGAGGTCGTTCGCGCCGTCGCCGACCGCGACGGTGTGCGCCGGGTCCACGCCGTCCGCCTCGGCCCACTCCCGCAGCGCGGCGGCCTTCGCGTGCGCGTCGACGACGTCGCCGAGCACCCGTCCGGTGAGCAAACCGTCGGACACCTCGAGGCGGTTCGCCCGGCAGTGGTCGAGCCCGAGCCGCTCGGCGAACGGGTCGAGGACCTCGTGGAAGCCCCCGGAGACCACGCCGACGGTGCCCCCGGCGGCGTGCACGCCGCGGACGAGCTGGTCGGCACCCCGCGTCACGCGGACCGCCTCCTGGGCACGGCGGAAGACGTCGGCCTGGAGGCCCGCCAGGGTCGCGACACGCTCCCGGAGGCTCTCGGCGAAGTCGATCTCGCCGCGCATGGCGCGCTCCGTGATCGCCGCGACGCGTGGCCGGGTCCCGGCGGTGTCCGCCAGGAGTTCGATCACCTCGTCCTCGAGGAGCGTGGAATCGGCATCGAGGACGACGAGGAAGCGTGGCACGCACCAACGGTACCGACTGCGGGAGGCGCGGCCGACGTCCGTGACGTCAGCCGCGCCTCCCGGGCCGGCCGTGGGGTCCGCGTCTGCGCGGCGTGCCCGACGGGGCTAGGCCTCGACGTGGACGCCCTTGCCGACCACGGTGATGCCGGAGTCGGTGACGGTGAAGCCGCGAGCCTCGTCGGCCTCGCGGTCGACGCCGACCTGCGCACCCGGCGCGATGACGACGTCCTTGTCCAGGATCGCCCGGTTCACGATCGACCCGGCGCCGATGGCGGCGCGCTCGAAGACGATCGAGTCGAGCACCTTCGCGCCGGAGTCGATCGAGCACCACGGTCCGATCATGCTGCGTTCGACCTGCGCGCCGGAGACCAGGCAGCCGAGCGACACGAGCGAGTCGACCGTGGACCCGGTGTTGCCGTTCGCGTCGCGGACGAACTTCGCCGGCGGCAGGTTCGTCTGCTGGTTGAAGATCGGCCAGTCCTGGTTGTAGAGGTTGAACACCGGCACCGGGGCGATGAGGTCCATGTGCGCGTCGAAGAACGAGTCGATCGTCCCGACGTCGCGCCAGTAGTACCGGTCGCGCTCGTTGGAGCCGGGGACCTCGTTGCGCTTGAGGTCGTACACGCCGGCGTCGCCGCGGGACACGAAGTCCGGGACGATGTCGCCGCCCATGTCGTGGTTCGACGTCTCGATCTGGCCGTCACGGAGGACCGCGTCGACGAGCGCGTCGGCGTCGAAGACGTAGTTGCCCATCGAGGCGAGGATCTCGCTGGGGGAGTCGGCCAGCCCGACGGCGTCCTTCGGCTTCTCGAGGAAGGCGTCGATCTTCGTCGGGTCGTCGTCGGCGACCTGGATCACGCCGAACTGGTCGGCGAGGCCGATCGGCTGGCGGATCGCCGCGACCGTGGCGCTGCGGCCGGAGGCGATGTGCGCTTCGACCATCTGGTGGAAGTCCATCCGGTAGACGTGGTCGGCACCGACCACCACGACGATGTCCGGACGCTCGTCGCGCAGCAGGTTCAGCGACTGCAGGATCGCGTCGGCGGAGCCCGCGAACCAGCGCTTGCCGAGCCGTTGCTGCGCGGGGACCGAGGCGACGTAGGAGCCGAGGAGGCCCTCCATGCGCCAGGTCTCCGCGACGTGCCGGTCGAGACTGTGCGACTTGTACTGCGTCAGCACGACGATCTTCTGCAACCCGGAGTTGACGAGGTTGGAGAGCGCGAAGTCGATGAGACGGAAGTTGCCGCCGAACGGGACGGCGGGCTTCGCGCGGTCGGCCGTGAGCGGCATGAGTCGTTTGCCCTCACCGCCGGCGAGCACGATGCCGAAGACCTTCTTTGGTGCCATGAGGCTCACAGTAGGCGTCAGCACTGGGAACCCGTTACGTTGAACGCGTGCGAGTCGATCTACTGACCAGGGAGTATCCGCCGGAGGTCTACGGCGGTGCGGGTGTCCACGTGGCCGAGCTGACGGCCGCCCTGCGGTCGGGGACCGACACCGAGGTGCGGGTCCGGGCGTTCGGCGCCTTCCGCGACGAAGCGGACGTGTGGGGCTACCGCACGCCGGCCGGCCTCGAGCAGGCGAACGGCGCGCTGCAGGCCCTCGGCACCGACGTGGCGATCGCCGCCGACGTCGAGGGCGCCGACCTCGTGCACTCGCACACGTGGTACGCCAACGCCGCCGGGCGCATCGCGCAGCTGACCTACGGCATCCCGCACGTCGTCACCGCCCACAGCCTCGAGCCGCTCCGACCGTGGAAGGCCGAGCAGCTCGGCGGCGGCTACCGGCTGTCGAGCTGGATGGAGCGCGAGGCGTTCGAGCAGGCCGACGGCGTCATCGCGGTGTCGAAGGCCATGCGGGCGGACATCCTCCGCTCGTACCCGTCGATCGACCCGGCGAAGGTGCACGTCGTCTACAACGGCATCGACATCGAGGAGTGGAAGCCGACCGTCGACGAGGACGCCGTCCGGGCGCTCGGCATCGACCCGACCCGGCGCAGCGTCGTGTTCGTCGGCCGGATCACCCGGCAGAAGGGCCTGCCGTACCTGCTGCGCGCGGTGGCGTCGCTGCCGGCCGACGTCCAGATCGTGCTGTGCGCCGGCGCGCCGGACACCCCCGAGATCATGGCGGAGGTCACCGGTCTGGTCGACTCGCTGCGCGAACAGCGTGACGGCGTCGTCTGGATCGACCGGATGCTCGCCCACCAGGAGATCGTGAACGTGCTGTCCTCGGGCACCGTCTTCGTCTGCCCCTCGATCTACGAGCCGCTCGGGATCGTCAACCTCGAGGCCATGGCGTGCGGCATCCCCGTCGTCGGCACCGGTACCGGGGGCATCCCCGAGGTCGTCGCCGACGGGCTGACCGGCCGCATCGTGCCGATCGACCAGGCGCAGGACGGCACCGGGACCCCGACGGACCCGGACCGCTACGTCTCGGACCTCGCGGCGACGCTCGAGGAGGTCCTGGCCGACGAGGGGCTCGCGAAGCTCATGGGCCGTGCCGGACGCCTCCGTGTCGAGACCGAGTTCACGTGGAGCGCGATCGCCGAACGGACACGGCAGGTCTACGACGAGGTGCTCGGCCGGAACCTCTAGGCTGGTCGCATGCCCTCGGTCGTGCGCTTGTCAGACGTCTCCGTGGTCCGCAACGGGGCCACCATCCTCGACTCGATCTCGTGGGAGGTGCAGGACGACGAGCGCTGGGTCGTGCTCGGTGCCAACGGTGCCGGCAAGACCACACTGCTGCAGGTCGCGGGCGCGCAGACCTTCCCGACGTCGGGCGACGTCGAGGTCCTCGGCACGGAGCTCGGCGGTGCCGACCTGTTCGAGCTGCGCCCGCGCATCGGCTTCGCGTCGACCGCCCTCGCACGCCGGATCCCGGTGACCGAGAAGGTCATCGACGTCGTGCTCACCGCGGCCTACTCGGTCACGGGTCGCTGGAACGAGGAGTACGAGGAGCTCGACGTCCGTCGTGCCCAGCGCGTGCTCGACGAGTGGGGCCTCGGCGCCTTCACCGACCGGACCTTCGGTGAGCTGAGCGACGGCGAGCAGAAGCGCGTGCAGATCGCCCGTGCGGTGATGACCGACCCGGAGATCCTGTTCCTGGACGAGCCGGCGGCGTCGCTCGACCTCGGTGCCCGCGAGAGCCTCGTCCGGACCCTCGGCGGGTACGCGCAGAGCGAGGACTCGCCCGCCATCGTCATCGTCACCCACCACGTCGAGGAGATCCCCGCCGGGTTCACCCACGCGCTGGTGCTCGCCGACGGGCACGTGCAGGCCGCCGGACCGATCGACGAGGTCCTGACCGCGCCGACCCTGAGCGAGGCGTTCGGCATCGAGCTGACCGTGTCGAAGGACGCCGGCCGGTACACGGCACGCGCGGCGTAGGCGCTGCGATCCGGCCTCGTCTCTGGTAACGTAGACGGCTGGCGCAAGCCGCAGACTTCCGGCGTCGTGCTCGTACGAGTGCAGCGCACATCCCCATCATCGCAACCGAGGAATCTCCATGAAGACCGACATCCACCCCGAGTACCGCGCCATCGTCTTCCGTGACCTGGCCTCCGGTGAGACGTTCCTGACGCGTTCGACCGCGAACAGCGACAAGACCATCGAGCTCGACGGTGCGACCTACCCGGTCATCGACGTCGAGATCTCGTCCGCGTCGCACCCGTTCTACACGGGCAAGCAGCGCATCCTCGACTCGGCCGGTCGCGTCGAGAAGTTCAACCAGCGCTTCAAGGGCTTCGGCAAGTAAGCAGTCCCTCCGCACGCGCGGCGATGGGCGGCTCTCCTCCGGGAGGGCCGCCCGTTCCGTGTGTGCGGCGCGGGCGCGGCGGGCGCGGCGGCGCGGGCGCGGGCGCGGGCGCGTCGCACAACCGAAGCGCGCCCGAACCGCGGATCGTCGCGGTTCCGATGCGCTTTGGTTGTGCGCCGGGCGGGCGGCGGCGCGGGGTCGAACCACGGATCCGACGTCGAACCGGGCCGGACGCGTGGTTCGTCGTCGGGAACGTGGTTCGACCGGGCGGCGGCGGCGAGCGGCGGCGGCCTCGCGAGGGTGAGCCGCGCCCCGGTGTGCGGCGGCGCAATGTCCGAGACCGGGCGCGACGCCGGCTACCCCGGTCTGCGGGGCAGCCGTGTGGCGTGCCGGCGAGGGGGCGGGGGCGTTCAGCCGGCGTTGCGGTGGGGCCAGCGGCCGTCGGCGGTGAAGGACGGGTCGCGCTGCTTCCGCATGTACTCCTGGAACGAGGTCGCCTGCTCGGCGCACCAGCCGACCTGCTTCCGGTGGAGCTCCTCGGCGGAGACACCGAGCTCGGCGGGGTACTTCGCCGCGATGGCCTGCGCGACACGCCCGGCAGCGATGGCGTCTGCGCCGGCGTCGTGCGCATCGTCGAGGGTGACGCCGTACAGCTCCGACGCGGCCTCGAGCGTGCGCTTGCCCTTCCGGTAGGTGTCGAGGGCCTTGTCGATCACGAGCGGATCGACCACGTTGCCCACGACGGGGGAGGCGATGCCGTGGCGCTTGGCCTCCCGGTCGAGGACGGTGAGGTCGTACGGGGCGTTGTAGATCACGAGCGGGATCCCGCGGGCGAACACGGCCTCGACCGCGGCGACGATCTCGGCGACGACCTCACCGGCGGGACGACCCTCGGCACGGGCGCGCTCGGTGGTGATGCCGTGCACGGCAGCGGCGCCCTCAGGGATCTCGATGCCGGGGTCGGCGATCCAGGCGCCCTCGACGATGGAGCGCCCGGTCATGTCGATCAGACCGACGTGCGCGGTGACGATCCGGGCGGTCTCGACGTCGACGCCGGTCGTCTCGAGGTCGAACACGCCGAGCGCGTGCCACCAGGGTCGGCCGGCGAGGTCCTGCGGCGCGCCGGGTCCGGCGGCGGGCGTGTCGAGCGCGGTTGCGGAGTACGTCACATCACGAGGCTAACCGGGCGCACCGACACGACGGACGCGACCCGCCCGACGGGGGTGAGCCGCGCCTCCAGGCCGTCGCGCGGCGAGCAGGGGGCCGGACGCAGTCGACGGAGCAGGAACCGTCGGATGGGGCGGCGCCAGGCGACGATTCCGACGGACGCGACGGACGCGACGGACGCGACGGACGCGCACCCGCCTACCCGACGGGCGCGCCCACGTGCAGCCAGTAGAACGACTGCGTGCCCATGGTGAGCGTCACCGACCCGGACTCGTCGAACGAGGGGAACGTCCCACCGCCGAACAGGTCGTACAACGGCCGGCCCGCGAACTCCGGCGCGGACACCGTGACCGACGTCGGGTTCGTGGCGAAGGAGAACACGCAGAGGACGTCCTCGGCGGAGGGCCCGAACTGTGCGCCGGAGCCCTCCCACGAGCGGACGAACGCGAGCACCGAGTCGTTCGACGTCTCCTGCACCTGGAGCGTGCCGAGGCCGAACACCGGGTGGGCCTTGCGGACGTGGATCACGTTCCGGACCCAGTGCAGCAGGGACCGTGACTGGGCGAGCTGCGCCTCGACGTTGACCTGCGCGTAGTTGTACACGAGCGACTGCACCACCGGCAGGTAGAGCTTGCCCGGGTCGGCGGTCGAGAAGCCCGCGTTGCGGTCCGGCGTCCACTGCATCGGCGTGCGGGACGAGTCGCGGTCGGGGAGCCAGATGTTGTCGCCCATCCCGATCTCGTCGCCGTAGTAGAGGAACGGCGAGCCGGGCAGCGAGAACAGCAGCGCGTGGATGAGCTCGAGCTCGGCGCGGGAGTTGTCGAGCAGGGGCGCGAGGCGTCGCCGGATGCCGATGTTCGACCGCATCCGGGGGTCGTAGCCGTACCAGCCGTACATCGCCTGCCGGTACTCCTCACTGACCATCTCGAGCGTGAGCTCGTCGTGGTTGCGGAGGAACACGCCCCACGCGGCACTCGCCGGCACGTCGAGCGTCTCCGACAGGATCGCCTTCAGCTCGGCGGCGTGCTGCGCGCGGAGCGAGTAGAAGATGCGCGGCATCACCGGGAAGTCGAACGCCATGTGGCACTCGGGCTCTTCGTCGGTGCCGAAGAACGCGGCGGTCTCCCGGGGCCACTGGTTCGCCTCGGCCAGGAGGACGCGCCCCGGGTACTCGTCGTCGACCATCGCCCGGAGCTTCTTGATGAACTCGTGGGTCTCCGGTTCGCCCTCGCCGTTGCCCTCCTCCGACTCGAACAGGTAGGGGATCGCGTCGAGCCGCAGGCCGTCCACGCCCATGTCGAGCCAGTGCCGCACGACGTCGTACACGGCCTCGACCACGGCCGGGTTCTCGAAGTTCAGGTCGGGCTGGTGCGAGAAGAACCGGTGGAAGAAGAACTGCCGCCGTACCGGGTCGAACGTCCAGTTCGACTCCTCCGTGTCGACGAAGATGATGCGGATGTTCGAGTAGTCCTCGTCGGTGTCGCGCCAGACGTAGAAGTCGCCGTAGGGGCCGTCCGGGTCCTCGCGGGACTGTTGGAACCACTCGTGCTGGTCGCTGGTGTGGTTGATCACCATGTCGATGACGATCCGCATGTTCCGTTCGTGCGACTTCGTCACCAGCTCGCGGAAGTCGTCCAGCGTACCGAACTCGGGCAGGATCGCCTTGTAGTCGGCGATGTCGTAGCCGCCGTCGCGCATCGGCGACTTGAAGAACGGCGGGAGCCAGAGCGCGTCCACGCCGAGCCACTGCAGGTAGTCGAGCTTCCCGATGACGCCCTGGATGTCACCGATGCCGTCCCCGTTCGAGTCCACGAACGAGCGGATCATGCACTCGTAGAACACGGAGCGCTTGTACCACTGCGGGTCCAGGGTCAGGCCGGGGAGCTGGATCGGGGCGGTGAACGTCACCCTGGACACGCTAGGCCGCGGGCGGTCCGGTTGTCCGCAGAAAGCACGGACGGCGCCGGCGGCGGCGGCGGTCCGGCATGATGCGGCTGCGGCTGCGGCTGCGGCTGCGGCTGCGGCTGCGGTGGCGGCGGCGGTCCGGCATGACTCGGCGGCGCCGGCGGCGGTCGGGATCGGCGGCGTCGGTCCGGCGTGGCGGCGCGGTGTCCGGCCTGGAGGCGCGGCTCGTCCTCCACAGGCGCGTCACGCCTGCGAGTTGTCCCCACTCGAGCGCGTGGCAGCCGAGCGGGTCGGGCCGCGTTCGTAGACTGGCCGGGATGCAACCGCCCGTGCTCTCCCCGTACCAGTCGCTGATGGCCGCCACCCCGGTCGTCCACCGCTCCGTGCAGGTCGACGGCCGCACCACGCACTACTGGGAGTACGGGCCGGCGGACGCAGCGCAGACCGTGCTCGCGGTGCACGGGTTCCGCGGCGACCACCACGGGCTGGAGACGATCGCCGCGCACCTCGCCGGAGTTCGGGTCATCGTGCCCGACCTGCCCGGATTCGGCATCTCCGACCCGTTGCCGGTGTCCGACATCGACTCGTACGTCGCCTGGCTGACCGGCTTCCACGGCGCACTCGGCCTCGGGCGCGACGCCGTCGTCCTCGGTCACTCGTTCGGCTCCATCGTGGTGGCCGCCACGGTCGCCGCCGGCCTCGAGACCCGCCTGCTCGTCCTGGTGAACCCGATCGCCGCCCCGGCACTCCAGGGACCCCGGGCGATCGGCACGGGCATCGCGATCGGCTACTACCGTGCCGGAGCCGTGCTGCCGAAGGCCCTCGGGCTCGGGCTGCTGCGGAACCCGGCGATCGTGCGGGTGATGAGCATCGCGATGCTCAAGTCGCACGACCGGGACCTCCGCCGGTGGGTGCACGACCAGCACGACCGGTACTTCTCGGCGTTCGCGAACCGCACGAGCGTGCTCGAGGCGTTCCGCACCTCGGTCACCCACGACGTGTCCGAGTACGCCGACCGCATCGACGTGCCGGTGCTGATGATCGCTGCCGAGCACGACGACATCACCGCGGTCCCCGAACAGCAGCAGCTGGCCGCTCGCCTCCGCGACGCCGAGCTGGTCGTGGTCCCACGGGTCGGGCACCTCGTGCACTACGAAACGCCCGACGTCGCCGCCGCTGCGGTCCTCCGGCGGATGGCGGACACCCCGCTCCGGAAGAAGAAGTCGAAGGCCGCGAAGTCGGCGAGCGTCGCACCCGCCGACGGAGCCGGGTCGTGAGCCCCCTCCGTATCGGGATCGACTGCCGCTACGTGCGCATCGGTCGGCACGACGGGATCAGCCGGTTCACCGCCGGGGTCGTCGCCCACCTCCCCGACCGGCACGACTACACGCTCCTGGTGCACGACGAACGGCAGCTCGAGTCGCTGCCCGAGCACCTGCCATGGGAGCTCCTCCCCGCCCCGACGGACGCGGGGGAGCCGTTCGTGGCCCGCACGGTGAACCGGCTCGGCCTTGACGCCGTGTTCTCGCCCATGCAGACGATGGGGTCCCGCGGCCGCCGGTACGCCCTCGTGCTGACGCTGCACGACCTCATCTACTACCGGAACCGGACGCCCCCGCGGGAGTTCTCGTGGCCGATCCGGCTCGGGTGGCGTGCCTTCCACCTGAGCTGGGCACCGCAGCGCTTCCTGTTGAACGGCGCCGACGGTGTCGTCACGGTGTCCGAGACGACCGCCGGGCTGATCGCGGCGCACCGCCTCACGAAGCGCCCCGTGACGGTGGCCTACAACGCCGCGGACCCCGCCGAACCACGTCCCGCCGATGCTCCGCGCGAGAAGTCCCTGGTCTACATGGGCTCCTTCATGCCGTACAAGAACGTGGAGACCCTCGCCGCCGCCCTCCCGCTCCTCGGCGCTGGCTGGGTGCTGCACTGCATGTCCCGGGTGTCCGACGCCGATCGCTCCCGCCTCGAGCGACTCGCCCCCGCCGGCACGATCGTGTTCCACGACGGCGCCTCCGACGAGGAGTACCTGTCGGTGCTGCGCTCGGCCACGGCACTCGCGACCGCCTCGTACGACGAGGGCTTCGGCATCCCCCTCGTCGAGGCCATGGGTGTCGGCACTCCGGTGGTCGTCAGCGACGTGCCGATCTTCCGCGAGATCGGCGGGGAGGCGGCGGAGTACTTCGACCCGTCGTCGCCCTCCGCCGTGGCTGCCGCGGTACGCCGACTGGAGGCGCGGTGGGACGCCGCCTCGCAGGCCTCGGTCGCGCGGGCGGCCCGGTTCCGGTGGGACGACTCCGCCGAGCAGGTGGTGCGCGCAGTCGAGCGCGCGGTCGCCGACCGCGCCGAGCGCTGACGCGCTGCGTGTCGCGCGCCCCGCGCGCGGGGGCGCGCTCCGCGGCGCGCTGCCCCGCGTCGCGCGCGGGCGCGCGGGCGCGCGGCCTCGCCGAGACTCGCGCTGCGCGACACGTCTCGCGCGGTGCGGCGCGAGATCGGTCGCTGCGCGCGAAAGCGACACCCTGCCGCGGGCCGCTCGGGAACGGTGCGCGAAGGCGACAGACAGCCGCGGATGTTCGGCGGACAAGTGTCGCTCTCGCGGGAACGGGCGCGCCCGCCCACCGAGACTCGCGTTCCGCGACGGTTCTCGCACGGATGGGCGCGAGAAGTGTCGCTGAGGACGAGACTCGCGCCCCGCCGCGCCCCGCCCCGCCCCGGCACGCCCGGCACCGCGCGGCGTCAGGGCAGCGCGGACTCCACGGTCGCGCCCGGGAACACCGCGTGCGTCTCCTGCGTCGCCTTCGCCACGATCGCGCCGAGCGCGTTCCCGGTCCCGTGCGTCACGACCGTGATCGTCTGGTCCGCCGGGTCGTCCGACGGGCCCCCGTCCCCCCAGGAGCAGCGCACGCCGGACACCCCGCCGATCGCGTCCAGCTCCCGCGCCAGTTCGAGCCGCTGGTCGGTGACCTTCGCGTCCGCGGACACGCCGACCTGCACCTCGCCGAGGTCCGCGACGGCGAACACCCGCACGCCGTTGCCGCTCGCGTCGTCCGCCGCGGCGCTGAGGGCGTCGACCACCGCGGTCCGTTCGGCGTCGGACAGGTCGGCGGAGACCGCGACGGTGGACTCGACGTCGTAGCTCGCGAACGAGGTCTTGCGTGGCTCCGCGTCGGTGACCCGTTCGACGCCGCTGAGCCCCTTCGCGGTGCTGCCGAACCGGTCGAGCGCCGCGGTCGGCCGGGGGAACACGCCGCCGACCCCGTTCTGCACGCTGCCGATGATCGTGAGGAGCACCACGGCCAGCACCCCCGTGACGAGGACCACGCCGAGGGCGACGACGGCGCTCCGCCGGACGCGCTGCGCGGGCGTCCGGGTCGCGACCGAGGCGGTCCCCGGACCGAACGCACGGTCGAGGTCGTCGTGCAGGTCGCCGTCGGCCGGGGGCCACCCGGGGCGTGCCTCGCCGCCTGGTCCGTCCAACGTCATGTCAGCCCCCTCTCGCGCACGGGTCTGCGAGTGCATCGGAGCCTAGTACGGCGGGTCCGACACCGGACCGGCCGCGAGCGGATCGTGCCTCAACCGCGACGTTCGAGCGGGTTCTGGTACTCGAAGGCGTACCGGCCCGGGCCGTCGGAGACCTCGTCGATGGGGTCGTCGAAGCGCACGAGCTCGGCGTGGAAGCGCTCCGGGTCCCACCGGAACGAGTGGACCGAACCGTTGCGGATGGGTGTGGTGTGGCGGTCGGCGGTGCCGGGAGCGGCGGCGTTCACGATGCTGCGGATGACGGCGCCGTGCGTCGCGACCACGACGCTGCCGGCGTCGTACCGCACCGCGATCTCGCCGAGGGTCTCGGTGACCCGGGCGAGGAGGGCGCTGCGCGACTCGCGCCCGGGGACGTCGTCGTGCGGGTACCGCTCGAGGACCTCGTCGTTCGTCAGGCCCTCGGCCTCGCCGTAGGACCGCTCGGCGAGGCCCGGGTAGGGGATCGGCTCGGCGAGGCCGAGGTGGTCGGCGATGATCGACCCGGTCTCGTAGGCCCGGGACAGCGGTGATGCCACCACGGCGTCGAAGCGCCGGCGCTCCAGCAGCCGCGCGGTCGCGGCCGCTTGGCGACGACCGGTGTCGTTGAGCGGGATGTCGGTCGAACCCTGGATGCGCCGTTCGGCGTTCCAGTCGGTCTCGCCGTGCCGGACCAGGTACAGGAGCGTCGTCACCGCTCGATCATCGCAGACGGGTCGAGTCGTGCGGCGAGGGCCTCGAGCGTCTCGGTGGTGCCGGCGTCGAGCTTCACGGCGGCGCGGCGATCGCTCCGGGTCGCACCGCGGTTGATGATCACGACCGGGAGCTTGCGCCGCGCGGCGTGGTCGACGAGGCGCACGCCCGAGTTCACCGTGAGCGAGGAACCGACGACGACGAGCGCCTCGGCCTCGGCGACGATGGACACGGCCTCCCGGAACTTCTCGGCGGGCACGAACTCGCCGAAGAACACCACGTCGGGCTTCAGCACACCGCCGCAGACGGAGCAGTCGGGCACGCGGAACCGTTCGACGTCGGCGATCTCGACGTCGCCGTCCGGTTGGAGCTGCACGGAACCGGGCTCGTCGATCCACGGGTTCTCGCGGTCGAGCACCGCGGCGAGGTCGGCACGGGAGAACACCTGGCCGCACGTCAGGCACACCGCACGGTCCATCGACCCGTGGATCTCGACGACCCGGCGTGACCCGGCGCGGAGGTGCAGCCCGTCGACGTTCTGCGTGACCACGCCCCCGACGATCCCGTCGCGTTCGAGTGCGGCGAGTGCGCGGTGGCCGGCGTTCGGGCGGGCCGCGGCGAAGGTCCGCCAGCCGAGGTGCGATCCGGCCCAGTAGCGCTGCCGCTTGGCGGGGTCGGCGCGGAACTCCTGGAACGTCATCGGCTTCCGGACCACCCGGCCCTCGCCGCGGTAGTCGGGGATGCCCGAGTCGGTGCTCAGCCCGGCACCGGAGAGGACGGCGATGCGCCTGCCCGCGAGCAGCGCGACGGCACGGTCGAGATCGGCCGCGGTCGACGCCGCGGTCGACGCCGCGGTCGATGCCGCGCTCGACGCTCCGGCCGCCGCCGCGGTGACGCCCGCCGGCTCGGCCGCAGGACTCGTCGGTTCGCTCGTCGCCATCGTGTTCACGGTACCCTCAACAGCCGACCGTCCCGGTCACTTCCCACGACCGCCGCAGCCGTCCCACACCGAAACGAGCCCCGTGCACGCCGTCCGCATCGACTCCCTCGACGACCCCCGCCTCGACGACTTCGCCCGGCTGACGGACGTCGCACTGCGCCGGGTGACCGAGGTGGAGGGCGGGCTCTACATCGCCGAGTCGAACACCGTCATCGAGCGAGCGGTCCGCGCGGGCCACGTGCCGCGCAGCGTCCTCGTTCAGGAGAAGTGGCTCGACAGCGTGCTGCCGCTCGTCGCCGAGCACGACGGTCCGGTCTTCGTGGGTCCGGACGCCCTGCTCGAGGAGCTCACCGGATTCCGGATGCACCGCGGTGCCCTCGCGGCGATGCAGCGCCCAGCACTCCCGGACGTCGCGGACGTCGTGCGGGACGCGAGGCTCGTGGTGGTGCTCGAGGACATCGTCGACCACACCAACGTCGGCGCGGTGTTCCGCAGCGTGGCCGGTCTCGGCGCGGACGCCGTCCTCGTCAGCCCCCGCTGCGCCGACCCGCTCTACCGCCGCAGCGTGCGGGTGAGCATGGGCACCGTCCTGCAGGTGCCGTGGACGCGCATCGGCGAGTGGCCGGCCGCCGGCGAGGAGCTGCGCGCGCAGGGCTTCCACCTGGCCGCCATGGCGCTCACCGACCGCTCGGTGGACCTCGACGCGTTCGTCGCGGACGTCCCGGAGAAGGTCGCGCTCGTGATGGGCACCGAGGGCCAGGGGCTGACGGACGCGGCGGTCGCGTCCGCCGACACGACGGTCCGCATCCCGATGTCGCACGGCGTCGACTCGCTCAACGTCGCCGCGGCGAGCGCGGTCGGTCTGTGGGCGGTCGCGCACGCGCAGCGGTCGCGCTAGTCCACGGGGTCGGACGGGAGGCGCGGGTCGGCCCCGTCCCGGAGCATCCGTTGCGCGGTCCGCACCAGGGCGGCATCCGTCCCGGGCGCCCCGACGAGGCCGAGCCCGACGGGTGCGCCCGCGACGAGGAGCCCGGGGGCGCTGACGGCGGGGAGCCCGCCCACGCTCGCCAGGCTGGTCATCGCGGTGGTGGCGGTCCGGACGCGTTCGAGCTCCGCGGTGTCGGCGGTCAGCTGCGGTGCCGGGCCGGGCGTGGTCGGGAACACCAGGACCCGTCCCTCGACCGCGCGGCGGATCGTGGCACGGAGATCGTCGAGCCGGGCGATCGCGTCGGCGACCTCGGCGGGTGGGTTCGCGGCCGCGGCGGCGAACCGGTCGCCCACGACGGTGCTGAGCGCTCCCGGGTGGCCGGCGATCCAGGCCCCGTGCGCAGCGGTGGCCTCGGCCGCCTGGACGAGGCGCATCGTCTCGCGGAGTTCCTCGAGCGGCGGGATGCCGAGCTCGGCGAGCGTCGTGACGCGGACGTCGTCGCCGACGCGTGCGCGGAAGGCGTCCTGCGTCGCGGGGTCGGCCGCCGCGACGAGGTCGGCGACGACGGCGGGGACCGCGGGCTCGTCGCCGTCCGGGTCCCCGACGGGCACCGGGACGGGGACCGAGGCGGCGAGCGCCCGGACGAGCAGGTCTGCGTCCCGGGTGAGCCACCCGACGGTGTCGAAGGACGGTGCGAGGGGGAGCAGGCCGTCGCGGGGGACCACGTCGTGCGAGCTCCGGAGGCCCCAGAGTCCCTGGTACGAGGCGGGGACCCGCACCGATCCCGCGGTGTCCGTGCCGAGTCCGATGTCGGCCGTCCCGAGACGGACGGCCGATGCGGAACCGCTGGACGAGCCTCCAGGCAGTGCCGTGGCGACCGCCCCGTTCGGCGGAGTGCCGTGGTGTTCGTTGCGCCCCGTGAGGTTGTACGCGAACTCGTCGGTCCGCGCGATGCCGCGGATCGACGCGCCGGCGCCGAGGAGCGCCGCGACGGCGGCCGCGGACGTCGGCTGCGCCGTCGACTCGCGGAGGTACGTCGGGTTGCCGGCGCCGACCGGGTGCCCGGCGACCGCGTAGAGGTCCTTGACGGCGACGGTCGTGCCGTCGAGCGGGCCACTGCCGGTGGCGGGGACGAGCGGGTCGCCGAGGACGCGCCAGATCGTCGTGTCGAACGCCCTGGTGCGACCGGTGACGTGGGCCGCGGCGATGCGCCAGGTGTCGTCGGTGCGTCGCCAGAGCTGCGTCTGCAGGCCGTTCCCGCCGCCGTCGAAGGCCGAGACGGACACGACGAGGGCGAGGTCGTCGGCGAGCGGCCGGACCTCGACGCGGGTGAGGGTGCGGGCCGCGACCCCGCCGCGAGCGCCGCGGAAGGCGCTGATCGCGTCGTGTCCGACCAGGAGCCCGCGGTCGTCGCCGCGCAGCGTGTCGGGCGCGTCGACGAAGGCGTCGTCGAGGGCGTCGGGGTCGTTCGTCATGAGGGCGGTCTCGTACGCGTCGAGGGCCTCGAGGAGTCCGTCGGGAACGGTCCGGTCGGTCATCGGGCGCCTCCGAAGTCGCTCTTGCGGATGCGGGCGTGCGCCCCGGTGACGAGGTCGACGACCTGGGAGATGTTGAAGTCGGTGGCCGCGCTGAGGTAGGCGTACGCGAGGTGCGGCTGCATGCCGTAGCGCGCGCCGAGGATCGCGATGGCGTGCCGGACGCAGGCGCGGACGGCCTCGTCGAGGTCGGGGTCGAGGCCGGTCGGGACGAGGTACTCGTGCGTCTCGACGAGCGGCCAGACCAGGTCGCCGAACCGGTCGGCGGCCTCCGCGCCCGGGGTCAGGTCGAAGCGGACGGTGGCCCGCAGGGACGCCTCCATCGCGGTGAGCGCCACCTCGCCGTCGCCCTGCGCGAAGTGCGGGTCCCCGACGTGTGCGAGGGCACCGGGGACGAGGACGGGCAGGTGCAGCTGTGCGCCGCTCTGCAGCAGGTTCACGTCGATGTTCCCGCCGTGCCGACCCGGTGGGACGGAGTGCGGCCGGTCGCCGGGGGAACCGACCCCCATGATGCCGAGGAAGGGCGCGAGCGGGAAGCGGGCGAAGTGCTCCCGGTCGTCGGTGAGCGGGATGCGGCCCCACGCACCGTCGGCGTCGTGGACGACGTCGGCGAAGACGCTCACGGTGGTGCCGTCGACGGGGTACTCGCCGTGCAGGGCGCCGCGGCCGTGCCGGTTCGACACGACGCCGTACGGGACGCGGGGGAGCGTCTCGACGACGGTCATCGTGAGGACGTCCCCCGGCTCGGCGCCCTCGATCGCGATCGGTCCGGACACGACGTGCGGTCCGTCGTGCTCCGGGTCGCGGCGGCCGCTGCGGGTGAGGGCGATCGCGTCCTCGAGGACGTGGTCGGGTGCGACGCCGTGCCGCCCGAAGAACGCCACCGGGTCGCTGTCCTGGTCGGGGAGGATGCCCTCGTGGCTGACGGTGTCGATGGTCACCTCGCTGCCGGACGGCACCGTGAGGACGGGGTGGTCTGCGCCGCCGGGGAGTCGTCCCCAGAGTGTGCGATCCGGTTCGACGGGCAGGTAGTGCGCGGCTCGGATCGGGCCGGACCCCGGTTGCAGGACGGGTCGGGTCACGGGTGGTGCTTCCTCTCGACCAGGTGGGCGACGTCCGCCAGGTGGTCGGACATCGCCCGACGGGCAGCGGTCTCGTCGTGACGACGGATCGCGTCGTGGATGCGCTGGTGCCCCTCGAACGACGAGCGGCGTCCCTCGCGGGTGCCGTGCGACGTCGCACGGACCTCCCGGACCCATCCGTTGCTCAACTCGCACAGCGACACGAAGAGCGGGTTGCCGGACGCGCGCGCGACCTCGACGTGGAACGCGACGTCCTGGGCGAGGGACTCCGCGGGGCTCAGCCCGGCGTGGGTGGCCGCGAGGACCGCCTCGAGCCGGACGAGGTCGGCTTCGTCGGCCCGGACCGCGGCGAGCGCGGCGATCTGCGGTTCGATGACCGCCCGGAACTCGGTGACGTGCTCGGTGCCGGTCGGGTCCTGCGTCATCCGGTCGAGCACCTCGGCGGCCTCGACCGTCCGCGGCAGGACGACGGTGCCCCGTCCGGGCGTCCGGGAGACGAGTCGGCGACGTTCGAGCTCCTGCAGGGCCTCGCGGACGGTCGTCCGGGACACCGCCAGCTCCGCCGCGAGCGCGCGTTCCGGCGGGAGCCGGTCGCCGGGGGCGAGGTCGTCGAGCACGAGGCGTCCGAGGTGCGCCGCGGTCGCCGCGCTCAGGGTGCGTCCTCGTTGCATGGGCAGCACGATAGGGCGGATCGGTCTGCTTGGCCCCTTGGTCGGACCAGGTTTTACACACTCGTCACACGGCGCCCCGGTACGCTCGATCCTCGTGTCTCGAGTCGTCCGCCGTCCCCGCTCCGCCGTCCGGAGGCCGGTGACCATCTCGGTCCTCGCCGTGCTCGTCCTGGCTGTCGGGTACCTCGTCGCCGCCGCGGTCGTGCCGTTCGCCCCGGCGAGTGCGTCCACCACCACCTACGCCGCACCCACCTCGACCGTCCCGGCCCTGAGCTTCCCGGGCTACGGCGCCACCGCGGTCGAGGCCACCGACTTCCCGGAGAGCCTCCGGACGAGCGGGGACACGAAGCCGCGCTCGATCGCGAGCATCTCGAAGGTGGTGACGGCGCTCGTGGTCCTCGACCACAAGCCGCTCGAGCAGGGCCAAGCCGGACCGACGATCACGTTCACGCCGGCGATGCAGGGGCTGTACGCCCGGTACCTCGCCCAGAACGGCGAGGTCGCGACGATGCCGGCGGGCCTGGAGCTGTCGGAGTACCAGACGCTCCAGGTGATGCTCATGAAGTCCGCGAACAACTACGCCGGCTCGCTGGCGATGTGGGCGTTCGGGTCGATGCAGGCGTACCAGAAGGCCGCGACGGCGTGGCTCGACGAGCACGGTCTCGACCACACCACCATCGAGGAACCGACCGGCCTCGACGCCGACAACCGGTCCACCGCGACCGACCTCGTGGAGCTCGGCCAGCTCGCGCTCGCGAACCCGGTGGTGAAGGAGGTCGTCGGCACCAAGCAGGTGACGATCCCGGTCGTGGGGAAGATCGAGAACTCGAACAAGCTGCTCGGGCTGGACGGCGTCGAGGGGATCAAGACCGGCACGCTCGACGAAGCGGGGGCCTGCCTGCTGTTCGCCGCGACCTACGAGCGGGGCGGCCGGACGGTGACCGTCGTCGGCGCGATGCTCGGCGGCACGGACCACGACTCGCTTGACGTCGACGTGCAGCGGCTGCTCCGATCGGTCGCCGACAACTTCCAGGTCGTGACCCTCGCCCACGCCGGGCAGACGTTCGGCACGTTCTCCACCCCGTGGCAGGACGAAGCTGACGCGGTGTCGAGGTCGGCGTCCGAGGTGCTCGTCTGGGGCGAGACCACGGTGTCGGCGAAGACGAAGCTCGACCGGATCACCGTGGGGACGAAGGGGGAGCGCGTCGGGCAGGTGCGCTTCCGGATCTCCGACCACGACCCGGTGACCGTCCCGCTCGTGCTCGAACGTCCCATCGAGGACCCGGGCATCTGGTGGCGGTGGACGAACCCGTTCCAGGGCGCGTGACCCCCGTGCCGTCCCGGCGCCCGCCCGTGCCGTCCCGGCGCCCGCCCGTGCCGTTCCTCCGCCCCTGGCAGACGTCGGACGCGTCCGTGCTCGTCGCCGCCTCGGCCGACCCGGAGCTCGCGCGGCAGTTCGGCGGCCGGGCGTTCGACGACGAGACGGCGGCCGCGGTGTTCATCGCGACGACCTACCGGTTCGACGAGCACGCCCGCAACTGGGCGATCGTGGAGGACGGCGTCGTCCTCGGGAACCTCGGTGTCACCGCCATCGAGCCCGTCCACGGCACCGCGTGGGTCTCCTACTGGCTCACCGAACGCGCCCGGGGGCGCGGGCTCGCCACCCGTGCGCTCGTCGCCGCGGCCGACGACGCCTTCACGCTCGGCCTGCACCGCCTCGAACTCGGGCACCGCACGAACAACCCGGCGTCGTGCGCCGTGGCCACCCGGGCGGGCTTCCGCGCCGAGGGCGTCGAGCGGGACAAGCTCCGCTACGGCGACGAGCGGTTCGACGTCGAGACGCACGCGCGCCTCGCCACGGATCCGACCCCGGACCTCCCCGGACTGCGGATCCACGCCGCGGATGCCACCGCGTGACACCGCTCACCGTCGGTCCGTAGGGTCGGACGGGTGACGACGACGTTCCCCCGCTCCACCCCGTCCGCCCTCGGCATCGACGCCAGGGGCATCGCTCGGTTCCTCGACGCCCTCGAGTCGACGCCCGACGTCGAGCCGCACAGCATCCTGCTGCTCCGGCACGGCCGGCTCGCCGCCGAGGGCTGGTGGGCCCCCTACGCCCCCGACCGCGTGCACCTGCTCTACTCGCTCAGCAAGAGCTTCACCGCCGCAGCCGTCGGGATCGCCGTCCGCGAGGGACTCGTCGACCTCGACGCCACCGCGCTGTCGTACTTCCCGGAGCTCGACGCGGACGTCACCGACGACCGCAGCCGCCGCATCCGCGTCCGGCACCTCCTCGCGATGGCGAGCGGGCACCGCGACGAGACCCTCGACCGTGCCCGCGCCGCCGACCCGCAGGACCTCGTCCGCGGCTTCCTGCGCACCCCGCCCGACGAGGAACCCGGCACTGTCTTCGCGTACAACCAGCCCTGCACGTACACCCTCGCGGCGATCGTCCGGCGGGTCAGCGGCGGGTCGCTCGTCGCGTACCTCCGCCCGCGGCTCCTCGACCCGCTCGGCATCGACGACCTGGCCTGGCGCCTCGACGACACCGGCGCCGAGCTCGGCTTCAGCGGCTGCTACGCGCCCACCTCGGCGATCGCGGCCCTCGGCCAGCTGTACCTGCAGCGCGGTGTGTGGAACGGCCAGCGCATCCTCGACGAGGACTGGGTGGACCAGGCGACCCGCGTCCAGGTCGAGAACCCGCAGGAGCCGAACCCGGACTGGCGGCAGGGCTACGGCTTCCAGTTCTGGATGGCCCGCCACGGCTTCCGCGGCGACGGCGCCTACGGCCAGTTCTGCGTCGTGCTGCCCGAGCACGACGTCGTCCTCGCGCTCACGGGGCAGAGCCTCGACATGCAGGCGGTCCTCGACGCCGCCTGGCAGCACCTCCTGCCCGCCGTCGACGGTGCGGGTGCCGACACGGACGGAGACACCGGTCTGGAGGCGCGGCTCGCGTCGCTGGCACTGCCCGCGGTCACCGGTGGTCGGCTCCCGGACCTCGCCGCCGCCGGGCCGTTCCGGGGCGAGGACCTCGACGGCCTGGCGTTCTCCCGCGACGGCGACCGCTGGCGCGCGACGCTCGACGTCGACGGCGGCACGCTGTCCGTCCCGGTCGGCGAGGGGGAGTGGGCGGTCGACGGCCCGCTCGCGGCGAGCGGTGCGGTCGCGCCGGACGGCACCGTGCTCGTCGACGTGCGGTTCGTCGAGACCCCGCACCTGCTGCACCTGCGGATCGACACGGCCGCCGGTACCGCGACGGCCTCGTGGGCGACGCAGCCGCTGCACGACGGCCCGCTGACCCTCCGCCGGCCCGTCGACTGAACGCTCCGGCCGACTACGGGGTGTCGGACTTGTGCTCGACGACGTCCTGCAGCTCGGGCCGCTTCGGCGTCACGCCGTCGCCGGAGGACGTGTGCTTGATCCGCCGCACCACCCACGGCACGAGGTACTCCCGTGCCCAGCCGAGGTCCTCGGCGCGGGCCTCCCGCCACGGCCGGGCCTCGAGCGGCTCCGGGTTGAACGGCTCGAGCCCGTGTGCGACGCCGAGCGCGTCGAGCACCGCGGCCGCGACGGTCGCGTGGCCCATCGGGGAGTGGTGGAGGCGGTCCGGCGCCCACATCCTCGGGTCGCGGAGGACCCGGAGCGCCCACATGTTCGCCACGATCGCGCCGTGCTTGAGCACGATCGCGTGCAGGTTCTCGTTGTAGATCGCCGTCTTGCCGCGGACCATCCCGAGCACCGGGGTCATCCCGACGTCCGGGCCGGTGAAGAGCACCACGGTCGCGCCGTCGCTCCGCAGCCGGGACACCATCGCGTCGACGCGCTCAGCGAGCTCGTCCGGGTCGGAGCCCGGCCGGATGATGTCGTTGCCGCCGGCGGACACCGTGACGAGGTCGGGGCGGAGGGTGAGCGCCGGTTCGACCTGTTCGTCGATGATCTGCTGCAGGAGGCGGCCGCGGATCGCGAGGTTGGCGTAGGCGAAGTCGTCGGACTGGTGCGCCAGGACCTCCGCAACCCGGTCGGCCCAGCCGCGGTTGCCGCCGGGGACCGTGGGGTCGGGGTCACCGATCCCCTCGGTGAACGAGTCACCGATCGCGACGTACCTGGACCAGGGATGACGATCTGACACGTCTCGGACCATAGTCTCGTGCCATGACGAAGGCCAACCCCACCGCGGTGCTCGACGACGAGCTGCTCGAGCGCATCGCCGCACGTGCGCCCGGCTACGACGCCGCGAACGCGTTCTGCGCCGAGGACCTCGACGAGCTCCGGGCGGCGGGGTACCTGCGGCTCGGGGTGCCGGTCGAGCGCGGCGGCGCCGGACTCGGGCTCGCCGCGACGAGCGCGGTGCAGCGGCGGCTCGCGGCGGCGGCGCCGGCGACGGCGCTCGGGCTCGGGATGCACCAGGTCTGGGTGCAGGCGGCGCGCGCCGTCACTGCGCGAGGCGAGTCGTTCCTCCAGGTCGTCACCGACCACGCGGCGGACGACCACCTGCTCGCGTTCGGTGTGAGCGAGCCGGGCAACGACGCCGTGCTGTTCGACTCGCTGACGACGGCGGAGCCGGACGGCGACGGCGGCTACCGGTTCACCGGCACGAAGGTGTTCACCTCGCTCGCACCGGCGTGGGACGTGCTGAGCGTGTTCGGCAAGGACGAGAGCGGGCCGGAACCGCGGCTCGTGCACGGCTTCGTGCTGCGGTCCGACGGCGACGTCGAGCACCTCGACGACTGGGACACCCTCGGTATGCGGGCGACCCAGAGCCGCACCACGAGACTGCACGGCGTGCACGTGCCGGCGGCGCGGATCGTGCGGACGCTGCCCGTCGGGCCGAACCAGGACCCGCTCGTGTTCGGGATCTTCTCGGCGTTCGAGCTGCTCATCGCGTCGGTGTACGTCGGGATCGCCACGCGTGCGGTGACACTGGCGGTGGCGGCGGTCCAGGCGCGCACGGCGCTCGACGGCACACCGCGGTCGCAGGACCCGGACGTGCGCCGGGCGATCGCGGACATGCGCGGGACGGTCGACGCCGTCGAGCTGCAGGTCGCTTCGCTCGCGCGGTCGGTCGACGAGCTCGACGACCTCGGACCGCGTTGGTTCCCGCTGCTCGTCGGCACCAAGGCCCGGGCGGTCGACGCGGCGCAGCACGTCGTGGACGAGGCGATGCGTGTGGTCGGGGGCGGTGCGTACCGGGCGTCCGGCGAGCTGGCACGGCTGGCGCGGGACGTCCGGGCAGGGCAGTACCACCCGTCGTCGCGGGACTCCGCGGCACGGACGATCGCGACGTCGGTGCTCGGGCCGCTCGCCTGACGCGGGGCGCGTGCAGCGGTCGGCTGACGGGTGCCTCGCGCCGGTCGGAACGACACCGTCGACGTCGTACGACATCGGCGTCGTCGTTCGGCGTCGGCCCCGCCACCCCGCAAACTAGTTCGCTTGCGGTACGATTGACCTCCCGAGCGGACAGGAGGCGGCCGGAGCGTGCCGAGGACCGAGACCACGAACCGGACCGCCCCGCGGCGACGGACCCGCACGCAGCGGCTGACCGACCGTGCCCTCGCGCTCGACCCCGGGCTCGTGAAGACCGACGGTGCGCTCCGCACGCTCGTCGCCGTCCCGGCCGGCATGGCCGTGGGGTACGCCGTCGCGACCGCGTTCGGCCTACCGGCGATCCTCGGCGTGATGATCGGCGCGATGCCGGCGTTCATCACCTGCCTGGTGATCGTCGACCCGAGCACCGGGCGGACCGCGGCGCGGACGGGGGCGGTCCTCGTGCCCTTCGTCGTGGCGCTCGCGGGGAGCATCGCCCTGCACCCGTTCCGGATCGTCGAGCTCCTGCTCATCGTCGTCCTGCTCTTCCTGCAGTTCGCCGCGGCGTCGTGGAGCGTGTGGGCGGCCGACGCGGCCATCGTCGGGTTCGCCGGGTACCTCTGCGGGCTCCTGCTCCCGCTGCCCGAGACGAGTGTCGTGCCCCTCGGCATCGTCGTCGCCGGGTCCCTCGCCGTGACCATCGTCGTCCGGCTGGTGCTCCGCCCGGACCCGCACCGGGCGTTGCTCCGGACCCGCCGGGGCTTCGTCGCACGGGGATCGGAGGTGCTCGAGGCCGCCGCGGCGGTCCTGGCCACGGGTGCCGCTGCCGACGACCCACGGGCACGGCGCCGCGCTCTCCGCCGCCTCGGCCGGACCCGGGACCGGTACCACGAGATCGCGTTGACGGTCGACGGCATGCTCGCCGCGAGCGGTGTCGACGCCGACACCGCCGCCGAGGAGCTGCACCGCCTGGTGTTCGACACGCACTTCGCGATCGACGAACTCGGACGCGGGGCCGGGGCGCTGGTCGAGCACGGCGCACCGTCGGACGTCCGGCACGCCGCGCTCCGGGCGTTCACGGTCGTCCTCCGCCACGGCGGCAGCCACGGCGAGGACGCGGCGCACACCCTGCTCGCCCGCTACGGGATCACGGCCTCGGCGGCCGACGAGGGCTCCCGGACCACCGCGATCGTCCGCCGCACGGCCGCCGAGTTCGCCGACCTCCGCTCCGCCGGACTGCGGTGGCGCGAGCTCCGCGACGAGCTGCCCCGGCGTGGGGCCGGCGTCCCGTTCGCGACGCCGGTGATCCTGGCCGGCGGGCGACCGGCCGGGGCCGTGCCGGTCCTCGCGGACGCGCTCGCGGACGGCCCCTGGCGCCGGTGGCACCTCAGCGCGTCGCTCCGGACCGCCGTGCACGCCGCCATCGCCGTGGCGATCGTCGAACCGCTCGCGCTCATGCTCGACGGCAGCCGGTTCTACTGGGGCGTCATCGGCGTGATGATCGTCCTCGCCGGCACGAACACCACGCACGAGCGGATCCGCAAGGGGCTGCACCGCGGCGTCGGGACGGTCGTCGGGGGAGCGGTCGGCATCGTCCTCGTGCACCTGCTCGGCACGACGCACCCGTGGGTGACCATCGTGCTGGTGTGCGTCCTGCTCGCCGTCGGCACGTACGGCTTCGGTGGCGTCTACTCGGTCTGGGCCGCGTGCCTCGTGGTCGTCCTCTGCCAGGTGTACGCGTTCTCCGGTACCTTCACCGACTCCCTCATCCCGATGCGTCTCGCCGAGAACCTGCTCGGCGCCGCGGTCGCGGTCCTCGTCAGCGCCGTCGTCTTCCCGATCGCGACCCGTGCCGTCATCCGGCGCGCGGTGCGGCGGCAGCTCCTCGCGGTCCGCGCGTTCGTGCTCGCGTCGGTCGGGGTCGAAGCCGACGACGAGGCGGAGGCTGGCGACGCGGCCGAGGCGGACCGCGCCTCCAGTCCGGCCGACGGTCCCGGGACGGACCTGCGTGCGCGGTCGCGCGCGGTCGATGCCGCCACTTACCAACTCGACGCGGTCCTGCGACCGATGGTCCGCTTCCCCACCGGCGGGCCGGCACGCGCCGACGCCAGGACGCGCGCCTCCCTGCAGGCGGCCGCGACGTTCGCGCGCGAGGCTGCCGGGAGGCTCGGCGCGGCCCCGCAGGACCCGCCAGCCGCCCTGCGTGGTGCGGCTGAGCACCTCGCCGCCTCGATCGCGCAGCTCGCCGACGGCATCGTGGCGGGCCCCCGGTCCACCACGTCGGCGGCGGTCTGGGTGCGGGTCGGGGACCAGCTCGACGCGGCGGTCGCCGACGCGTCCGGACGCCCGGACGAGCGGGCGGTCGAGACGGCCGCGCACGCGCTCGGGCGCATCGACGAGGCGCTCGCGCTGCTCGCCGACCGCCACCACGCGACCGTCGTCGGCGCGATGTCGGCGGGTCCTGGCATCATCGCCGTGTGAGCAAGCAGGACGGACGCAACCGACTGGTGTCCGACGCGCCCGTCAATGATCTGACGGCGACGGTGCTGCACGTCGACATGGACGCCTTCTTCGCCTCCGTCGAACTGCTCGACCGCCCGGACCTCCGCGGCCTGCCGGTCATCGTCGGGCACGACTCCGACCGCTCGGTCGTCACGGCCGCGACGTACGAGGCCCGCAAGTACGGCGTGAACTCCGCGATGCCGATGGCTGTGGCGAAACGACGGTGCCCCGCGGCGATCATCGTCGAACCGCACTTCGAGAAGTACCGCGACAAGTCCGCCGCCGTGATGGCCGTGTTCGACCGCTTCACGCCGCGCGTCGAGAAGCTCGGCATCGACGAAGCGTTCCTCGACGTCGCCGGCGCGATCAGGCTGTACGGCACCCCGTGGGAGATCGGCCGCGCGATCCGTGCTGCGGTGTACGCCGAGACGGGCCTGCACTGCTCCGTCGGCGCCGCGTCGACCAAGTTCGTGGCCAAGCTGGCGTCCAGCCGGGCCAAGCCGGACGGTCTGCTCGTGGTGCCCGCGGCCGACACCGTCGCGTTCCTGCACCCGCAGCCGGTGTCCGCGCTGTGGGGCGTCGGCGGCAAGACCCAGGAGACCCTCGAGCGCCGCGGCATCCGGACCGTGGGCGACCTCGCGACGACGCCCCTCGGCTCGCTCGTGTCGGCACTCGGTCCGGCCGGCGGGCAGCGGCTGCACGACCTCTCGTGGGGCCGGGACCCCCGCGTCGTGGAGGACGGGGTCGGCGAGAAGTCGATCGGGCACGAGATGACCTTCGGCCGCGACCTCACCGAACGCGACGACGTCGCCCGTGAACTCCTGCGTCTCGCCGACAAGGTGGCCGTCCGGCTCCGCCGCGCGGACGTCCAGGCGCGGACCGTGGCGCTGAAGGTCCGCTACACCGACTTCACCACGCTGACCCGCTCCCGCACCCTCGCCGAACCGACCGACGTCGCGAAGCGCCTGCACCGCGAGGCCGTCGAGCTCTACGACGTGCTGCACCGCCCGGGCAACCAGATCCGACTCATCGGCGTCCGGGGCGAGAACCTCGTGCCCGCAGCGGCCAGCAACGCGCTGTGGGACGACGACGCGCCGTGGCGCGACACCGAGACGACGGTCGACGCGGTCGCCGCACGCTTCGGCGCCGGCGTGCTCCGACCGGCCTCGCTGGTCCGCGGCACGCCCGAGGGGCACGTCCCGCACGCTCGGCAGGACCGAGGGTGACGGTAGAATCGTCCGAAGTGAGCGCACCCGAGTACACCGACCAGCCAGCTGCCGGGGACCAGTCCGCGGCGCTGTGGGACGACGCACCCGCTGCACCTGACCACGCCGTCGTCGCGCACGACGAAGCCGTCGCCGCTGCCGAGGCAGCCGGCAACTCGGCCGTGCAGAACCTGTCGCCGGCGTTCCCGGACCGCGCGGCCTGGGGCACCGCCTCGAAGCTGCGCGCCTGGCAGGTCGAGGCACTGACGAAGTACTTCGAGACCGAGCCGCGCGACTTCCTCGCCGCCGCGACCCCCGGCGCCGGGAAGACGACCTTCGCCCTCCGGCTCGCGACCGAGCTGTTGGCCCGCGGCACCGTCGACCGGATCGTGGTCGTCGCGCCGACCGAGCACCTGAAGCGGCAGTGGGCCGACTCCGCCGACCGCGTGGGCATCCGCATCGACCCGATGTTCAAGAACGGTGACGGCATGTTCGGCCGGCACTACCAGGGCGTGGCGATCACGTACGCCCAGGTCGGCATGAACCCCGAGGTGCACCAGAGGATCACCGCCGGCGGCAAGACGCTCGTCATCCTCGACGAGGTCCACCACGGCGGCGACGCGCTGACCTGGGGCGACGGCATCAGGGAGGCCTTCTCGAAGGCCACCAGGCGGCTCTCGCTCTCCGGCACCCCGTTCCGGTCGGACACCGCGCCGATCCCGTTCGTCCAGTACGCCCCCGACGAGCAGGGCATCCGCACCTCGATCTCCGACTACAACTACGGGTACGGCCGCGCGCTCAAGGACGGCGTCGTCCGTCCGGTGCTCTTCATGGCGTACGCGGGGCAGATGCGCTGGAAGACCCGGATGGGCGACGAGATGTCGGCGTCGCTGGGGGAGCAGGTCACCAAGGACATCACCGCGCAGGCCTGGCGGACCGCGCTCTCGCCGGAGGGCGAGTGGATGCCGGCGGTCCTCTCCGCCGCCGACAAGCGCCTGACCGAGGTCCGTCGCGGGGTCCCGGACGCCGGCGGGCTCGTCATCGCGACCGACACCACCACGGCCCGTGCGTACGCGCGGATCCTGCAGCAGATCACCGGTGAGCGCCCCACGGTCGTGCTCTCCGACGAGGCCGCGGCGTCGAGCCGGATCCAGGCCTTCGCCGAGGACACCTCGCGCTGGATGGTCGCCGTCCGGATGGTCTCGGAGGGCGTCGACGTCCCGCGACTCTGCGTCGGCGTGTACGCCACGAGCGCCAGCACGCCGCTGTTCTTCGCGCAGGTCATCGGCCGCTTCGTGCGCGCCCGCCGACGGGGCGAGACCGCGAGCGTCTTCCTGCCGAGCGTCCCCGGGCTGATGGCCCTCGCCGCGTCGCTCGAGCTCGAACGCGACCACGCGCTCGATCGCCCGAAGGACGCCGACGACGGGATGTACAACCCCGAGGACGCCATGGTCGCCGAGGCCAACAAGGAGGACCGGGCGTCCGAGAGTCTGCTCGAGGTGCAGCCGTTCGAGGCCCTCGACTCGCAGGCCTCCTTCGACCGCGTCCTCTACGACGGCGGCGAGTTCGGCACCGGGGGCGAGGTCGGGTCCCTCGAGGAACTCGACTTCATCGGCATCCCCGGCCTGCTCGAACCCGACCAGGTGCGCGACCTCCTCCGGGCGCGGCAGGCGTCGCAGGCGAAGCGGGCGAAGGGGCGCACCCCGAAGGACGGCATGCCGAAGGCCCAGGCGTCCGAGGACCGCCCGATGTACCAGACCATCAAGGAGCAGCGCTCCGAGCTGCACCGACTCGTGTCGATCTGGTCGCGGCACGCGAACGAGCCGCACGGCGCCATCCACGCCGAGCTCCGGCGGATCAGCGGCGGCCCGGCGGTCGCGCAGGCGAGCATCGAGCAGATCCAGAAGCGCATCGACGTGCTGCGTTCCCGGATCGGCGGGCGTCGGTGAGGCCGGGCGCGTGAGCGGGGCCGCCGCGTGATCGAGGCCGTGGACGACCGCACCTGGTACGTCAAGCGGGACGCGGGCTCCTCGCCGGAGGCGATCATCGACCGGTTCGGCGGCGGGTACCGGTTGCGTCGCTTCTCGCTGACGGAGTCCCGGCGCACCCCGCACGGGGTCTACACCGGCGTCGAACTCGCCGAGACCGCCTGGTGGCGTCTGCGCGACCGCCCGCGCGGCTCATGACATCACAAGCCGTCTTCGGGTAGACCGGGGGAATGGCAGACTCCATCCCTCACGTCCTCGTCCTCGGCGGCGGCTCCGCCGGCTACGGCACCGTCAAGCAGCTCCAGAAGCACGCGGCCACGGTGCCGATGCGGATCACCCTGGTGGACCAGAACACGTACTACACGTACCTGCCGTTCCTGCCGGAGGTCGCCGGCGGCCACATCGCGCCGAAGGACGTCACCGTGGAGCTGCGTCGCGCGCTCCGGAAGACCCGCGTGATCCAGGGCAAGGTCACCGGGATCTCGTCGGCGGACAAGACCGTCTCGATCGCCACGGCCGGCGGCGACGACCGCACGCTCGGCTACGACCAGCTCGTCGTCGCCCTGGGCTCGGTCACGCGTACGTTCCCGACGCCGGGGCTCGAGGAGTACGGCGTCGGCTTCAAGTCCGTCGAGGAGGCCGCCTACGTGCGCGCCAAGCTCCTCGACAACATCGCGAAGGCTGCGGCCACGCGTGACGAGGACGAGCGCCGTCGCCTCCTCACCAGCATCTTCGTCGGCGGTGGCTACACCGGCGTCGAGGCGATCGGCGAGCTGTTCGACGTGTCGCAGGCCGCCATCAAGACCTACCCGTCGCTCGCGGGGGAGCACCCGCGCTGGGTGCTCATCGACGCGCTCGACCGCGTCGCGCCCGAGGTCGGCCCGGAGCTGTCGAAGTGGACCCTCGAGTCGCTCCGCGCCCGTGGCATCGACGTCCGCCTGAAGACCACGATGCCCAGCTGTGAGGGCGGCGTCGTGAAGCTCTCCGACGGCGACGAGTTCGCGACCGGACTGCTCGTGTGGACGGCCGGCGTCAAGCCGAACCCGCTCCTCGACGCGTCCGACCTGCCGCGCGGACCGAAGGGCCACCTCGCCGCGAACGCGAAGCTCCAGGTCGAGAACGAGGAGACGCACGAGGTCGTCCCCGGCGTCTGGGGCCTCGGTGACGTCGCGCAGGTGCCCGACCTGACGGCCGAGAAGCAGCCGGCGTACTACCCGCCGAACGCGCAGAACGCCGTGCGCCAGGCCGTGGTGGCGGCCGACAACGTGGTCGCGACGATCACCGGCAAGCCCCTCGAGGAGTACCGCCACCCGTCGATCGGGACGGTGGCCTCGTACGGTGTCGCCAAGGGTGCCGCCAACATCAAGGGCATCAAGATGACGAACCTGCTCGCGTGGCTCGCCCACCGCGCGTACCACGTGTACGCGATGCCGACCCTGAACCGGAAGGCCCGCATCGTGATCGGCTGGGTGACCGGTGCGGTCTCCGGACGCGACGCGACCTCCCTCATCAAGGAGACGGACCCGCGCAGCAACTTCGTCGAGGCGTCGAAGAGCTAGACGCGACCGTCGGACGGGAGGCGCGGTGCCGGCTGGCATCGCGCCTCCCGTCCGTCGTGGGGTGGGCCGGCACCCACGCACATGGTGCGACGTCGCCGTCGGGGAGTTCGGCGTCGACTGCAGGAGCCGCTCGTCAGCGCACCACCGTGATCGTCACCCCGGCGCTGGAGGTCGACGCGCCCGCGTCGTCGCGGTACCGCACCGTGATGCTGTGCCGACCGGGCAGCAGTCCCGTGTCCCCGCGCCGGACGTGGCCGCTGAACCGACCACCGGGTCCGGTCGACACCGTGCCGACGACGGCGCCGTCGACGGAGACCTCGACGTCGGTGTCCGACCACCCGCTGATCGTGACCGGCAGCGGGGCTCCCGTCGCCGTGCTCCCGTCGACGGGGTCGTCGATGACGGGAACGAACGCGAACGGTGCACTGCGCGTCGCCGGGGAGGTGTTCCCGGCGGTGTCCCGTGCGGTGGCGACGATCCCACTGGCGGTCGGTGACAGGGCGGGTACCGCGACCCGCCAGTGACCGTCGGCGTCGGCGGTGGTCGACGCGCTGGCCGTGCTGGCCGCACTGGCCCTGCTGGCCGCACTGGTCACGCTGGTCGTGCTGGCCGCACTGCCGACGACGGTGACGTCGATCGTGCTGCCGGCCTCGGCAGTACCGGAGAACACGGGCCGGGTCGAGTCGGTGGGTGACCAGGTCGTCGCGATCGTGGGGGCGGCCGGCGCCGTGGTGTCCACGGTGACCGTGACGACGGCGGGTATCGAGACCGTGTGGTCCGGAGCCGTCGCGGTGACGGTGACGCGGTGCACACCGTCGTCGGGGAACCGCATCCGGGCGGTCCACGTGCCGTCGGACCCGGAGGTCGTCGCGGCCGTCGTCGTACCCGAACGCAGCTCGATGCGGCTGTCGGGCGCGGCGGACCCGGAGAGCTCGACCGTCCGGCTGGCGACGAGCACCGTGTCCCGGGACGGCACCGGGGGAGCAGACCGCGGCGGCTCGTGGTCGCCACCGCCGGTGGTCGGGGATCCGCCGGTCCCCGGCGACGGAGGTGTCGCGCCCGGTTCGTCGGGAGGGTCGCCGGGTGTCGTCGACGTCCTCGTGGAGGAGTCCCCGAGGACCGTCTCGACGGTGGGCACCGGACCGGTCGGGACCGCCGTGCCACCGGAGTCGTCGCGACCGGGCGACGGCAGGGGACTCGGCTCGGCGGCGAGGGGCGGCTCGGCGCGGTCGGGCGGTGCCGACCGGTGGGGCGGCGCGGTCCCTCCACTCGACGATGCGGGATCGTCCGCGGTCCGCGGCGCGGACGTGCCGTTGGACGACGTGCCGGCCGGGTGGTCGTCCGACCAGGATCCGGCGAGCGCGACGACGGTCGTGACGATGACGAGCGCGCCGACGGCGCCGACCAGTCCGGAGGTCGTCAGGGGTGCCCGGCGAGCAGCGACCCGGGCCGCGGCGGGCCGTACCGTGGGCTCGGCCGCGGCAGCGGGGGCGTCCGCGTGCAGCACCGCGTGACCGATGCCCAGACCGAGGACCGGCGGGAGGAGGGCAGCCGCGATCCGTCCGGCGAGTCGGCGGGTGTCCTCGAGCACGGGAGGACAGTGCACGCAGTCACGGATGTGTGTCTCGAGGCGGCGACGCTCGCGCGCGGGGAGCGTGCCCGCTTCGTAGGCGCCGAACGCGGCCAGGTGCCGACGACACTCGTCGGGCAGCCCGTCCGTCGCGAGGTGCTCCTGGATCCAGGCCGCGCGGAGCGCCCGCCGGGCCCGGAACGCCAGGGAGGACACGGCGCCGGGCTGGAGGTCGACCAACGGGGCGACGTGGCGTGGTCGAAGCCCTTCGACCTCGGTGTACCAGAGCACGCTCTGCCAGCGTTCGGGCAGGCTGCTGAACGCTCTCCCCAGGGCCGTGCGGTCCGCGGCGCGAGCCATCTCGGTCTCCGCGTCGGCACCGGTGTCCTCGAACGCATCGAGGTCGACCTCGGCGTCCGTGTGCCGAGCACGTCGGCGGAACTCGGCGTTGGCGACGTTCCGGACCACGGTGTACAGGTAGGGGCGGAAGAGCTCGTCCGGGCCGGCTCCCCGTTCGATCGCGCCGATGACGTTCGTGAAGGCCTCGGAGACGACGTCCTCGGCATCGGAGGAGCCCACGAGTCCTGTCGCGTGTCGGACGGCGGCGTGGTGGTGTCGGCTCCACAGTGCCGCAACGGCCGTCCGGTCGCCGTCGCGCGTCGATCGGATCAGTGCAGCGTCACTACCTGGCTCAGGGGCACCCCGCACGTCGTTCGTCTCCTCGTCCTCGGTTCACCGTCTGGGCGGTGCAGTCCATCAGAACACATCGCTCTCCGACACGAGGAGTCGGTGTCGGACGTTTCATCACGCGAGTCCGGCCGATCGGACGAGCGCGGAGGGTCATCACGCCCGCATGGCGGTGATCACGAGGTTCTGCGTCGACGGCGAGCCGTCCGGGTGTTCGAGGCAGGTGATGAGGAGCAGTCGGTCGGGGACCTCGCCCCACACGTCGGCGTCCTCGGCGATGCGGTCCTTGTCCACCAGGGTCGATCCGGTGACCGTGTACGCCACGCCCGCGACCCGCACCGCGGCGCCGGTCGCGACCCGACTCCGGCCCCGATCGACGTCCGTGAGGGCGTTCCCCGGAGCGGTGCCGCCGCCCCGCAGGGAGTGCATCACCACGACCACCGTGCCGGACGCGGCGTGCTCCGGCGTGACGCCGAGGTCGCGAACCAGGTACGCCGACCGGAACCCCGGCGGCGTGATCCGGCCACGGACCGCGTCGAGTGCACCGAGCGGGACGTCGAGGTTGACGGACGGCACCCTCAGGCGTCCCGACCCGCTGGGCGTCGCTCGGGCTTCGGCAGCGCTCGCGACGGGTGCCTCGAGCCGGACGGGGTCGCCGTGCATGTCGCGCGCGGTGCCGGGTGGTGTCGCGTTCGTCGCGGTGACCACGCCGCTGATCCCCAGGCCGAGCATCGTCACGGCCGTCGCGGCGGCGATGACGAGCAGGAGTGCGGACGGTCGTCGAGCGGATCGGACGTGCACGGTGTCTCCTCGGGTGGTCGGGCGTGGTCGGACGGACGCGCCTGGTGCTCGATGTGCGGACCGGTGGGTGCTTCGGGTGCTGCCCACCGGTCCGCGTGCCGGGTCGTCGTTCGGGCGACGGACCCGGCTGGACTCCGACCGACCCAGGGTCGTCGAGCGGAGTGGTCGTGGGCCGCGGCACCGGGTGCCACGGCGGTGGGTCACGGTCGCGTTCGTGCTCGTGTGCGGGCGGCCCAGACGCCGATCACGAGCACCAGGGTGATCCCACCGGTGCCGAGCAGGGCGACGGACCACCAGGGGGCCGTGCCGGCGGCCGTCGTCCCGCCGGTGTCCACCGCGGCGCCGACCGTCGTAGGGGCGGGCGACCGCGGCGTGGACCCGTCGGCCGTCGTCGTCGGACCGGACGTCACGGTCGGCTCGGGGGTCGGGGACGCCGCGGGGGACGACGGTGGCGTCGGGGTCGGCGAGCTCGTGGCCGGGGCGGACGGGCTCGGCGAGCTCGTCGGCGCGGTCCCGGAGCCCGAGGCTCCACCGCCCTGGTGCACGACCGTGCCGCTGACCGAGGAGCCGTCGCCGCCGTCGATGCTGATCGTGGCGGTGTTCGTGTACGTGCCCGCCAGGCCGTCGTCGGTGACGCGGGTGGCGAAGTGGACGTCGTAGAAGTACCCCTGCCGCGCCGTGAACGTGACGCTCCCCGCCGTGCTGTCGTAGTCGTCCCGAGGTGCGGGTGCCCAGCCGGTGAGGCCCTCGCGTCCGTCGTCTCCCGTGGTCGTCCGGTTCGTCTGCCAGAGCGTGGCGAACGGGTACCCGCGGAAGCTGGTGACGAGCTCCTGGTCGGGGCCAGGGGCGTCGGTGACCGTGATGCGCTGGCCGTCCCGCATGCCGTCGGCGTCCGAACCGATCGCCACGGTCCACTCGACCACACCCGCGGCGGCGTCGTAGTTCCCCCACTTGCCGCTCGTCCGACCGGTGAACGCGCAGTCCACGGTGCACGTCCCGGGTCCGGTACCGGGCTGCGCGGGTTCGACCGTGGTCGTCACGGCGGTCCCGCCGACCTGGTAGGTCGTCGAGGTGGCGGAGTCGGTGGTGGTCTCGACGGTGACCCAGAACGAGAAGGAACCGTGCAGGTCGTCCGGGTGCGCGGCGACGTAGGCGCTGTCGACGGCGCAGTCCAGTTCGGTCGAGGAGACGGTGCACCGCCCCATCGCGGAGCCGTCCGGTGCGAGGAGTGGGAACCCGTCGGAGCGGCCCTGGAGTTCGGTCGGCAGGTCCACCACGAAGCCGGCCGGGTTGGCGGGGGAGTCCGGCAGTGACCAGGTGCCGGAGAGTTCGGCGGCACTGCCCGACGTGACGGTCTCGGACGTGAAGCGGAGGCTGTCGATCGTCGCGTCCGTGGTGTAGGTGCCGGCAGCGGATGCGGGGACCGCGCTGCAGACTCCCGCGGCGATCGCTACGACGGCGGCGATGCCTGCGGCGAGGAGGGCGGGTCCGCGACGGTCGCGGGATCGGGCAGGGTGGTGGTGCATTCGGGCTCTCGGGTTCCTACGGCAGCCAGGCCCGCGGCACCGGGCGGGGACGTGGCCGTCGACTCGGGTCATCGGGTTGCGGTGCCGGAGGTGAGAGCCCGCCCTCGCCGTTTCATCACGCGCACCCGGCGAACCGTTCCGAGGGGGACGGCGAAGGCGATCGCTGCGACGAGGCAACAGAAAATGCCCCCCGACCGCAAGGCCAGGGGGCATTCTCTTCTGTGTCCGAGGGGGGACTTGAACCCCCACGCCCTAATACGGGCACTAGCACCTCAAGCTAGCGCGTCTACCAATTCCGCCACCCGGACAGGGTGTCTGGTGTCTGTTTCCCGGGCTTTCCCCGGCGTTCCTGCCGAGAGAAGACACTAGCACGGCTCTGAACACACGATGAACACGGCCGCGCATCCCGGGCGCGTCCCGCGGGACGCGGGCGCCGGCGTGGTCGGTGCCGACCGGTAGCGTTGGGGCATGACGAACCCGGACGCGACGGTGACCGACCTCGAGACGACCGCTGCGATCGCACGTGACCTGATCCGCATCGACACGACGAACTGGGGCGAGGGGAAGTCCCGCGGCGAGACCGAGGCGGCGCACTACGTCGAGGCGAAACTCCGCGCGCTGGGGCTCGAGCCGCAGCTGTTCGAGTCGGAGCCGGACCGGGTGAGCGTGGTCGCGCGGGTGCCCGGGCGGAACCGCGACAAGCCGGCGTTGGTCGTGCACGGCCACCTCGACGTCGTCCCGGCGGACGCCGCGAACTGGTCGGTGGACCCGTTCGGCGGCGAGGTCCGGGACGGCATGCTCTGGGGTCGCGGTGCCGTCGACATGAAGAACATGGACGCGATGATGCTGACGTCCCTCGCCGACGTCATCGAGCGGCAGGGGGCTCCGGAGCGGGACCTCGTGATCGCGTACTTCGCCGACGAGGAAGCCGGCGGGGTCCTCGGTTCGCACCACGTCGTCGAGAACCACCCGGAGGTCTTCGCCGGGGCGAGCGCCGCCATCAGCGAGGTCGGCGGCTACTCGATCACCCTCGGGGACCGTCGCGCGTACCTGCTGCAGACGGGGGAGAAGGCCCTGATGTGGATCAAGCTCGTGGCGACGGGCACGGCGGCGCACGGCTCGCACGTGATCCGGGACAACGCGTTGACGAAGCTCGCCGCGGCCGTGGCACGCATCGGCAGCGAGGAGTGGCCCGTCCGCCTCTCCGCCACCACCGACGCGATGGTCGCCGAGGTCGCCCGGTTCCTCGGGGTCGACCCGACGGTGACCGGCCCGGACGAGGTGGCCCTGGCGACGGGGTCGGCGTCGCGGTTCATCCACGCGGCGCTGCACACGACGTCGAACCCGACCGTGCTGACGGCCGGCTACAAGCACAACGTGATCCCGGACCGTGCCGAGGCCCTGGTCGACATCCGCTGCCTCCCGGGCGACGAGGAAACGGTGCTCGCCCGCGTGCGGGAGCTCGCCGGCGACGACGTCGAGGTCGTGATGTCGTTCCGTGACATCGGGCTGGAGCAGGACTTCGGCGGGCCGCTGGTCGACGCGGTGCGGGACGTCCTCGAGCGCCACGACCCCGGTGCTCCGGTGCTGCCGTACCTGCTGTCCGGCGGCACCGACAACAAGGCGCTGTCGACGCTCGGGATCGCGGGCTACGGGTTCGTGCCGCTGCAGCTCCCGGCGGGGGTGGACTTCCCGGCGATGTTCCACGGGGTGGACGAGCGGGTGCCGCTCGACTCGCTGGCGTTCGGGCGGCGCGTCCTGGGCGACCTCTTCGCCGCATACTGATATTGTGGATGGTCGCCGTCGTGGCGGTGTCCTGACAGCCCTCCCCGAAAGGCCCGTGCGATGCACATCCTCGAGGCGATCTTCCTCGGCTTCGTCCAGGGGCTCACCGAGTTCCTGCCGGTCTCGTCGAGCGCCCACCTCCGGATCGTCGGGCTGTTCCTGCCCGACGCGAAGGACCCCGGGGCCGCGTTCACCGCGGTGACCCAGCTCGGCACCGAGACCGCCGTGTTGATCTACTTCTGGCGGGACATCACCCGCATCGTCGGGCGGTGGTTCCGGTCGGTGTTCCGTCGGGACGTCCCGAAGGGCGACCCCGACGTCCGGCTCGGCTGGCTGGTGATCATCGGCACGATCCCGATCGGCGTCGCGGGACTCCTGCTCAAGGACTCGATCGAGACGACGTTCCGGTCCCTCTGGATCGTGGCGATCGTCCTCATCGTGTTCGGCGTCGTGCTGGGCGTGCTCGACGTCGTCGGTCGGAAGACCCGGCGCATCGAGCACATGACCTTCGGCGGCGGCGTCCTGATCGGCATCGCGCAGGTGCTCGCGCTCGTGCCGGGCGTGTCCCGCTCCGGTGCGACCGTCTCGATGGGCCTCGCGCTCGGGTACACCCGGCCGGCGGCGGCGCGGTTCGCCTTCCTGCTCGCGATCCCGGCGGTGTTCCTGTCCGGGCTGTACGAGGCGGCGACGAGCCTCGGTGACCACGGCGCGCCGTTCGGGATCGCCGACACGCTCATCGCGACGGTGGTGGCGTTCGTCGTCGGCTTCGTCGTGATCGCGGCGTTCATGAACTACATCAGCAAGCGGAGCTTCCTGCCCTTCGTCGTCTACCGCATCGCACTCGGTATCGTTCTCCTCGTGTTGTTGTCGCTCGGAGTGATCCAGCCGTGAGGGCCTGGCAGGTCCCGTCCGTCCCCGAGGTCCCCGGTTCCGCGCCCCGCCCCGTCGTGCACGACACGGCGACCGGCAAGCCCGTCGACCCGACCGGCGGTGAGGAGCGTGCGGCGCTCTACGTCTGCGGCATCACGCCGTACGACGCCACCCACCTCGGGCACGCGTCCACCTACCTGGCCTTCGACACACTCGGTCGGGTCTGGCGCGACGCCGGGCTCGAGGTCGAGTACGCGCAGAACACCACCGACGTCGACGACCCGCTCCTCGAGCGCGCGACCCGGGACGGCGTCGACTGGCGCGAGCTCGCCGCCTCCCAGATCGACCTCTTCCGGCGCGACATGGAGGCACTCCGCGTCCTGCCCCCGGACGACTACGTGGCCGTCACCGACGAGGTCGAGCGCGTCGCCGAGGCCGTCGCCTTCCTGCAGGAGACCGGGTACGCCTACGACGTCCCGACGGCGGACTCCGAGGGCAACGACGTCTACTTCGACGTGCAGCGTCCGACGGAGGCCTGGACCCTCGGCGACGAGAGCGGCCTCGACCGCGACACGATGCTCCGGCTCGCGGCCGAACGCGGCGGCGACCCGGAGCGCCCGGGCAAGCGCGACCCGCTCGACCCGCTGCTCTGGCGCGCGGCGCGTGCGGGCGAGCCGAGCTGGGACACGGTCATCGGTCCGGGTCGACCCGGGTGGCACATCGAGTGCAGCGTCATCGCCGGCGACCGGCTCGGGCTGCCGATCAGCGTGCAGGGCGGCGGGAGCGACCTGGTCTTCCCGCACCACGAGATGAGTGCGGGGCACGCCGCGGCGCTCTCGCACCAGCCGCTCGCGAACGCCTACGTGCACACCGGGATGATCGCGTACCAGGGCGAGAAGATCTCGAAGTCGCTCGGCAACCTCGTCACCGTGCGCGGACTCCTCGACGACGGTGCCGATCCGCGGGCCATCCGGCTCGCGCTGCTCTCGCACAAGTACTCCGACGACTGGGAGTGGTTCGACTCCGAGCTCACCAGTGCGACGACGCGGCTGGCGACCTGGGACGCGTGGGCCTCGGGGGCGGACGCCGGACACGCCGACGACGCCGCCGAGGTCGCCGACCGGGTCCGGGCCCGCGTGGCGGACGACCTGGACACGCCGGGTGCGGTCGCGGCCGTCGACACCGCGATCGCCGGTGGCACCGCGGTGACGCCCGAGCTCGTCGACCTCGTCGACGCGCTGCTCGGCATCCGACTGGGCTGACCGCGCGGGGCACCGGGCCGCCGGGTCACTCGCGCGCGAGGTCGCACGACGCGCCGCGTGCGTGTCGCCGAGATCGCACGATGTGCCGCGCGGACGGCGCGCAGGCGGCAGTTCCCGCGACCTCGCGGAGCGCCCCGCGTCCGTCGTGACCCACCTGACGGACTGGAGGCGCGGTGCCAGCCGGCACCGCGCCTCCAGTCCGTCAGACGGTCGCGTCTACTGCGGGGGCTGCGGCGGGCGGAACCCCTCGCCGCCCGCGGTGCCGCCGTCCTTGCCGTCCTTGCGTTCGCGACGGCGCAGGTACTGCTCGAACTCCTGCGCGATCGCGTCGCCGGACGCCTCGGGCGAGTCGACCGTGTCACGGGCCTGCTCGAGCTGCCCGATGTACGACGCCATGTCCTCGTCGTCGGCGGCGAGGGCGTCGATGCCCTCCTCCCACTCGGTCGCGTCGTCGAGCAGGGACCCGCGCGGGACGGTGACGTCGGTCAGCTCCTCGATCTTGTCGAGCAGCGAGAGCGTGGCCTTCGGCGACGGAGAGTTGTGCACGTAGTGCGGCACCGAGGCCCAGAGCGACAGCGTCGTCAGGCCGGCCTTGTCCATTGCATCGGCGAGGACGCCGAGGATGCCGGTGGGGCCCTCGTAGGACGAGCGGTCGACGTCGAACGCGGCGCGCACGCCCGCGTTCTCACTCGACACGAAGACCGAGATCGGCCGGGTGTGCGGTACGTCGGCGAGCATCGCGCCGACGAACACCACCGCGTCGATCGAGTACACGTCGGCGAGGTCGATGATCTCCGCGCAGAAACCCCGCCAGGTGCGCGAGGGCTCGGGGCCGACGAGCACGAAGACGTCGCGGTCCGTGGGGGAGCCGGTGGCGCCGATCACGGGCCGTCCCTCGGCGCCCGGGCCGTGCAGGACGATGCGGGGCCACTGGATGCCACGGCCGCCGTTCTCGTCCGTGCCGACCTCGGGGCGGTTGAACTGGTAGTCGACGTACCGCTCACCGTCGAGTTCGCGGAGCTCGTCGAGCTCGAGCGACTCGACGATGCGCCTGGCGAGACCGCTCGCCGCTTCTCCTGCGTCGTTCCAGCCCTCGAACGCGACGACGAGCAGCCGACCGTCGCTGAAGGGGGAGTGCTGTGGCACGGACGGGACCTCCTGGTGGTGGAGCGGGGCGGGAGCGGTGGGGACCGCGCTCGGCCGGACACGATTCAGGCAACAAGGATAGGGCCGCGGCGGCCCGGCGTGTCCGCCCGTCCGCGCTGAGCGGAACACCGTCGTGTCCGACCGCCCCGGTAGACTCGTCGCCCGTGACCGCGCATCCCTCCGCCCTCGTCCCGCCCGCAGCCGTGCTGTGGGACATGGACGGCACGATCATCGACACCGAGCCGATCTGGCAGCAGTCCCAGGTCGAGCTCACCGACCGCTACGGCGTCGTCTGGACCCACGAGGACGGCCTCGCCCTGGTGGGCAGCGGCCTCGAGCGTTCGGGCGAGATCCTCCGCGACAAGGGCGTCGACATGGAGGTCGAGGAGATCATCCAGTGGATGACCGACTACGTGATGGTCCGGCTGCGCGACGCCGAGCTGCCCTGGCGGCCCGGCGCCCGTGAACTCATCGAGGGGCTGCACGACCGCGGCATCCCGACCGCCCTCGTGACGATGTCCCGCCGCAAGATGGCCCTGGTCGCCGCCGAGGCCCTCGGTGCCCGCGGCTTCCGGGTGGTCGTCGCCGGTGACGACGTCGAGCGTCCGAAGCCCTTCCCGGACGCGTACCTGTCCGCCGCCGCCGCGCTCGGGGTGGACGCCACCGCCTGCGTCGCGATCGAGGACTCCGCCACCGGCGTGGCCTCGGCCGTGGCGTCCGGAGCGGTGACGGTGGCCGTCGAGCACATCGTCCCGCTGTCCGACATCGCCGGCGGCGACGTGCACCTGACCACCCTCGCCGGCGTCGACGTCGACCGGCTCGTCGAGCTGACCGGCCCGGCCCTCGCGGCCCGCACCCAGGAGGTCGCCCGGTGACCGACGCGCTCCCGAACCCCGTCGAAGCCCTGCCGCACACCGCCGGCGGCGCTCCGCACACCCCGCCGCGCGGCCCGTTCCGTGCCGGCGACCGCGTGCAGCTCACCGGTCCGAAGGGCAAGCTGACGACGCTCTCGCTCGAGACCGCCGGTGAGTACCACACGCACCGCGGGGTGCTCCGGCACGACGACGTGATCGGCCAGCCGGACGGCTCCGTCATCCGCGCCAGCACCGGCGACGAGTACCTCGCCCTCCGACCGCTGCTCAACGACTACGTGATGTCGATGCCGCGCGGTGCCGCGATCGTCTACCCGAAGGACGCCGCCCAGATCGTCGCCTTCGCGGACGTCTTCCCCGGCGCCCGCGTGGTCGAGGCCGGCGTCGGTTCCGGTGCGCTCTCGCTGTTCCTGCTCCGCGCGATCGGTCCCACCGGCCGGCTGCAGTCGTTCGAGCGCCGCGAGGAGTTCGCGGCGATCGCCCGCGGCAACGTCGGCACCTTCCTCGGTGCCGTCCCGGACAACTGGTCCGTGACCGTCGGCGACCTCGTCGAGGAACTGCCGGGCGCGACCGAGCCGCAGAGCGTCGACCGCGTCGTGCTCGACATGCTCGCGCCGTGGGAGTGCGTCGACGCCGCGGCGGACGCGCTCGTGCCCGGTGGCCTCATCGTCTGCTACGTCGCGACGGTCACGCAGCTGTCCCGCACGGCCGAGGCGCTCCGGGACACCGGCCGCTTCACCGACCCGCAGTCGAGCGAGACGCTCGTCCGCACCTGGCACGTCGAGGGGCTCGCCGTCCGTCCGGACCACCGCATGGTCGGGCACACCGGCTTCCTCGTCACGGCACGGCGGCTGGCCGACGGTGTGGTGCTCCCCAACCTGAAGCGTCGCGCAGGCAAGGTCGAGTTCTCCGACGAGGACGTCGAGGCCTGGACCCCCGGCGCCGTCGGCGAGCGGTCGGCCAGCGACAAGAAGCTCCGCAAGGTCGCGCGGCAGGCAGCCGCACAGGCACGCCGGGTGGCCGCCGCCGAAGCCGGGTCGGCTCCGTCGGCCTCGTCCGACGCGGACGGTCCTGCTCAGGGCGACCGGTAGGCTACGCGACGTGCCCGTCCTGCATCGAACGGAAAGAGGGTCCGTGCGCACCATCCCCGCACTCCTGGTCACCATCGGCCTCGCCGCAGCGCTCACCGGCTGCGCGTCCAGCGGGGCCGGCACGACGCCGTCGAGCTGCGCCGCCCCCGGTGCCGCGTCCGAAGCCGTGACCGCGACCGGTGCGTTCGGCAAGGAGCCCAAGGTCTCCGTCCCGAGCGGCCTCACCACGAAGGGCACGCAGGTGTCCGTCCTGAAGAGCGGCGACGGGCGCGAGGTCGAGGACGGCACCCCCGTCGTCATCGAGTACACCCTCGTCGACGGTGCCACCGGGGAGGTCGCGCAGACGAGCGGCTACTCCGGGCAGACCGCACCGATCACCGCGGGTGCCGACAACTACGGTGCGCTCGGCGCCGCGCTCGAGTGCGCGCACGTCGGTGACCGTCTCGCCGTCGCGCTGCCGAAGAGCGCGCTGAGCTCCGGCAGCACCGGCGACACCGGGACGAGCTCGAAGAAGACCGAGGACGCCGTCATCGCCGTCATCGACGTGAAGAAGGCCTTCGACGCCCGCGCCACCGGCACGCCGCAGCTCGCCGGCGACGGCATGCCCGCCGTGGTGCTCGCGCCGTCCGGCGCTCCCGGCATCACCATCCCGTCCTGGAAGGCGCCCGCCTCGGACGAGACGCACCTGCTCCGCAAGGGGTCCGGCGTCGAGCTGACCGCCAAGGACACCGCGCTCATCAAGTACACCGCCGTCACGTGGGGCACCGATGGTGCGGACGCGACCGTCGCCGGCTCCAGCTGGACCGACGGATCCGGCGCGCAGACCGTGCCGCTCGCCAAGGGGCAGGTCGCCGAGGGCGTCCGCAACGCCATCGTCGGGCACCGCGTCGGCGACCAGGTGCTCGCCATCGTGCACCAGCAGGGCACCGCGTACGCGTACGTGATCGACGTCCTCGGCAAGGTCGCCGGCTGACCTCGGTCCACCGTCCACGGACCGCGGCGCGGGTGCACTCCGGTGCACCCGCGCTGCCGTAGGATCGGCTCGTGTCAGCGACCCGTGTGCCCCGTGTGCCTGCCGAGGAACGGCTGTTCAGCCTGGTCCTCGCGCTGCTGTCGACGGAGTCCGGCCTGACGAAGTCCGAGATCCTCGCGAACGTGCAGGGCTACCGGCAGCGCTACACGGCCGGCGGTGACAACGCCTCGCTCGAGCGGCAGTTCGAGCGCGACAAGGACGACGTCCGCGAACTCGGCATCCCGCTCGAGACGATCGAGACCCCGGGTGCCGCCGGCAACAACCAGACGCTCCGCTACCGGATCCCGAAGGGCGAGTACGACCTGCCCGTCGACGTCCGGTTCACGCCGGACGAGTCCGCCCTGCTCTCGCTCGCGGCGATGGCCTGGCGCGAGGGCGCGCTCTCCGCGGACTCCCGGCGCGGGCTCCTCAAGGTTCGCTCCGCCGGGTCGGAGGACGACGAGGGCGTCGGCGCCCTCGGCGTGGACGCCTACGCGCCCCGGCTGCGCGCCCGTGACGTGGCGTTCGAGCCGCTCCGGTCCGCCCTGGACCGTGCCGCCGCAGTCCGCTTCGACTACATCACGCCCGGGCAGCACGAGGCCCGCCGCCGGCAGGTCGCACCGCTCGCGCTCGTCCAGCACGGGGGACGCTGGATGCTCGCGGCGCACGAGTTCGCGACCGACAGCGACAAGAACTACCTGCTCTCCCGGATCGTCGGACCCGTCGCCCAGTACGAGGTCGGGCGGCACCCCGCGCCGGCCGGGGCGGGAGAGCGGACCCTCGCCGAGCTCGAGCGGATCTGGGCCGCCCGCACCGCCCGCATCCGCGTGGCCCCCGGCTCCGACGCCGAACGACGCCTCGCCCGCCGCCGGGACACCGAGACCGACGAGGCCGGGGTGCTCGTCCTGCACCACGTCGACCCCCAGATCCTCGCCGAGGAGCTCGCGGCCTTCGGGCCGGAGGTCCAGGTCCTCGAGCCCGCCGACCTGCGCGACCGGGTGACCGCACGCCTCCGTGCCCTCGTCGCGGACCACGAAGGGGACGCCCGTGACTGACCAGCAACCGCTCCAGGCACAGGACAAGCTCGCGTTCCTGCTCGCCCTGGTGCCGTACCTCATCGACCGCGAGCGCGTCTCCGTGGCCGAGGCGGCGCGGCACTTCGGCGTGCCCGAGACCCGGATCCGCCGCGCGGTCGAGCTCATCGCGGTCTCCGGGGTGCCCGGCGAGACGATGCAGTACCAGCACGGCGACCTGTTCGACATCGCCTGGGACGACTTCGACCAGAACGACATGATCGTCCTGACGAACCTCGTCGCCATCGACGACTCCCCGCGCCTCTCCGCCCGTGAGGCCTCGGCCCTCATCGCCGGCCTGCAGTACCTGTCGGCCCTGCCCGAGGCCGCCGACCGCGACGCCATCCGGGCCCTCATGGCGAAGCTGTCCCGGGGGGCCGGGGGAGCGGCCGCGAACGTCGCCGTCGGGCAGGACCTGCACGACGTCGCCCTCGCAACGATCCGCCGCGCGATGGCTGACGGCCGGGGCCTCGCGTTCGAGTACGCCGGCCCACGTACCCAGGGCGGCCCCCGCCGGGTGGACCCGCTCCGCGTCGAGTCGATCGACACGGACTGGTACCTGCGGGCGTGGGACCTCGACCGACAGGCCCTCCGGACCTTCCGCCTCGACCGGATGTCGGGCGTCCGCGTCGACGACCGCGCCGCCGAGAAGTCCACCGACGACGTCGTCATCCCGGACACCCTCTTCCAGCAGGCCGCGGAGGACGTCATCGTCACGGTCGAGCTCGACTCGTCGTCGCTGCCCCTGGTGGCGGACTTCCTCGCGGACACCGCGGACGCCCCGGACGGCGACGGCCGGGTCCGCATCCGGCTCGCGGCGTCGAACGGGTTCGACGGGGTGGTCCGGCTCGTCGCGGGGCTGCCCGGTCGCGCGGTCGTGCTCGACCCGCCCGCTGCGCGTGCCGCGGTCCGCGGCTTCGCCGCCGCGGCCCTCGCCGCGTACTGAGGCGGGCGCTGGCCCGCGCGGGGCGTGGGGAATCGGGCGTACCTGGTCGGATCGGGCGTACCTGGTCGGATCGGGCGTACCTGGTCGGATCTCCCGACCCCGTACGCCCGCTTCCACCAGCCATCGCACGCGCTCCGGGAAGGACCGGGCACCGAGCCCGTCCGACCGCGCCCGACCAGCGGCGGACTGTCGGCCCCCGTCCCGTAGGATCGGTGCATGGCTTCGACGACCGCGCGCGGGCGAGCGAGGCGGACCGGGCGTCCGACGAAGGACACCGAGGGCCGCATGTCGCTCGGGCAGCACCTCATCGAGCTGCGCAACCGCCTGTTCAAGGCCGTCGTCGCGGTGGCGGTGTGCGCGGTGGGCGGGTGGTTCCTCACCCCGTTCGTGCTCGACGCGCTGCGGTCCCCGGTCGCGCAGCTCGCCAAGGTCGGCGGGCACACGGCGGAGCTGAACTTCCCGATGATCACGGGGGCGTTCGACCTCAGACTGCAGATCGCGATCACGATCGGCATCGTCATCTCGAGCCCGGTGTGGCTGTACCAGATCTGGGCGTTCATCGTCCCGGCGCTGGTGCGGCGCGAAAAGCAGTACGTGTTCGGCTTCCTCGGCACCGCGATCCCGCTGTTCTTCGCGGGCTGCTGGTTCGGGTGGTACATCCTGCCGCACGTCGTCGGGATCCTCGGCAGCTTCGTGTCGAGCCAGGACACCTCGATCGTCGACGCGAAGGCGTACTACGACTTCGTCATCAAGCTCATCGTGGCGGTCGGCATCGCCTTCGTGCTGCCGGTCTTCCTGGTGCTGCTGAACTTCGTGGGGGTGCTGTCCGCGTCCTCGATCATCAAGTCGTGGCGGATCGCGATCCTCTGCATCCTCGTCTTCTGCGCGATCGTCACGCCGAGCGCCGACGTCATCTCGATGTTCCTGCTCGCCGTGCCGATGATCGTGCTGTACGTCGCGGCCTGCTTCGTGACGTGGCTGCACGACCGTCGCGTCGCCAAGCGCCAGGCCAAGCTCGACGAAGAGTACGGGCTGTGAGCCCCAGCACGCAGGACACCGCCGGCCCGAGCGCGGCCGAGCGCTTCGCCGCGGCCAGGATCCGGAACCGCTCGCGCAACCTCGAGCTCTTCCGCGCCGACCTGCGGTTCGACCTCGACCCGTTCCAGTTCGCCGCGTGCGACGCCCTCGACCAGGGGCGCAGCGTGCTGGTGGCCGCCCCGACGGGCGCGGGCAAGACGATCGTGGCGGAGTTCGCGATCTGGCTGGCGATGCGCCAGCCGACGGCGAAGGTGTTCTACACGACGCCGATGAAGGCGTTGAGCAACCAAAAGTACTCCGAGCTCGTGGACGTCTACGGTGAGTCCGAGGTCGGGCTGCTGACCGGCGACACGAACGTGAACCCGCGGGCCCGGGTGGTCGTGATGACCACCGAGGTGCTCCGCAACATGATCTACGCGGACTCCGACCTGCTCGACGACCTCGCGTGGGTCGTGCTGGACGAGGTGCACTACCTCGCGGACCGCTTCCGCGGCGCCGTGTGGGAAGAGGTGATCCTGCACCTCCCGACGGAGGTCCGGCTGGTCTCCCTCAGCGCCACCGTGTCCAACGCCGAGGAGTTCGGCGACTGGCTGCAGACCGTCCGCGGCGACACCGACGTCATCGTGTCCGAGGACCGGCCGGTGCCGCTCGAGCAGCACGTGCTCGTCGGCTCGAAGCTGGTCGACTTGTTCGACTCGAGCGGTGCGGCGGCGACGAACCGGGTGAACCCCGAGCTGCTGCGGCTCGTCGGCGGCGGTGCACGGAGCGAACGGCACGGTGGCGGACACCGTGGCGGTCGGGGTCGCGGCGGCTACCACGACCGCCGCGGGCCGCGCACCGAGAAGCTGCACCGCGAGCGCATCGCCCACATGCTCGACGAGCGGATGCTCCTGCCCGCGATCTTCTTCGTGTTCAGCCGGAACGGGTGCGACCAGGGCGTCCGCAACGTCCTGCGCTCCGGGCTCTCCCTGACCACGGCCGACGAACGCAACGAGATCCGCGAGACCGCCGAGTACCACTGCCGTACCCTCCTCGACGAGGACCTGGCCGTGCTGGGCTACTGGGAGTGGCTCGAGGGGCTCGAACGGGGCGTCGCCGCGCACCACGCCGGACTCCTGCCGGCCTTCAAGGAGGTCGTGGAGGACCTCTTCCAGCGCAAGCTGCTCAAGGTCGTGTTCGCGACGGAGACCCTGGCGCTCGGCGTGAACATGCCGGCGCGCACGGTCGTGCTCGAGAAGCTCGAGAAGTTCAACGGCGAGGCCCGGGTGCCGATCACGCCGGGGGAGTACACCCAGCTCACCGGCCGTGCCGGGCGTCGCGGCATCGACGTCGAGGGGCACTCGGTCATCCAGTGGTCCGACGGGCTCGACCCGCAGGGTGTGGCATCGCTCGCGAGCCGCCGGACGTACCCGCTCAACTCGTCGTTCAAGCCGACGTACAACATGGCCGTGAACCTCATCGACCAGTTCGGCCGGCAGCGCACCCGCGAGGTCCTCGAGACGTCGTTCGCACAGTTCCAGGCCGACCGTTCGGTGGTCGACCTGGCCCGCAAGGTCCGGTCGCAGCAGGAGTCCCTCGACGGCTACCGGCAGGCGATGCAGTGCCACCTCGGCGACTTCACCGAGTACGCCGCCCTCCGCCGCGAACTGTCCGACCTCGAGCGCACCAACGTGCCCGGTGGTCGCGAGGCGTCGCACGGCGCCCGCGCCGAGCGGCAGGCCGCGATCACCGACGTGCGCCGCCGGATGCAGCGCCACCCCTGCCACGCCTGCCCCGACCGCGAGGCACACGCCCGCTGGTCGGAGCGCTGGTACAAGCTGAAGCGCGCCAACGACAAGCTGGTGCAGCAGATCCGGTCGCGCACCGGCGCCGTCGCGACGACCTTCGACCGGGTCACCAACGTCCTCCTCCAGCTGGGCTACCTGGTGGACACCGGCAACGGCGAGGCGACGGTCGGCCCCGGTGGCCGCCGGCTGCAGCGGATCTACGGCGAGCGGGACCTGCTGGTCGCCGAGTGCCTCGAGGCCGGGGTCTGGAAGGACCTCACCCCGGCGCAGCTCGCCGCGATGGCCGCCACGATCGTCTACCAGCCCCGGCGTGAGGACGCTCCGGGCACCGAGCACGCCCTGCCGCGCGGGGCCTTCCGCCCGGCGCTCGACGCGACCCTCACGATCTGGGCGCGCCTCGACGACATCGAGCGCGACGCACGCCTCGCGGGCTCGCAGCCGCCGACCCCCGCCGCTGCGGTCGGCATGTTCCGGTGGGCCTCCGGGTCCGCGCTCGACGACGTCCTGCGGACGCTCGACCTGCCGGCCGGCGACTTCGTGCGCTGGTCGAAGCAGGTCATCGACCTCCTCGACCAGATCCGCAACGCGGGAGACGACGACCTCGCCCAGACCGCTCGACGGGCGACGGACGCGGTGCGCCGCGGCATCGTCGCCTACGCAGCGGTCTGACGGGAGGCACGGTGCAGCTCCTCGACGCCCCCGTGCGCCCGGCGCCCGGCCGGGTCCAGGTCCCGGTCACCGGGTCCACGCGTGGTCCGTTCGCGGCGTTGCCGCTCGGACAGGCGTTCCCGCTCGCGGTGATCGGCGGTGTGCTCTTCGCCCTGTCGTTCCCGTCGCCCGGCTGGTGGTTCCTTGCCTACCCGGCGCTGGCGTGCATGCTGCTCGCCGCAATGGGGCAGCGTGCGCGGCGTGCCGCGTGGCTCGGGTACGTCGCGGGGGCCGCGTTCTACCTGCCGGCGATCTCGTGGGCGGGACGCTACCTCGGTCCCGTCCCCTGGTTCGCGCTCGCGCTCTTCGAGGCCGTGTTCTTCGCCCTCGGCAGCGTGGCGATCGCCCTCGCCTACCGCTGGGTCGCGCGTGTGGTGCCCTCGACCGCCGGACGCGTGTGGGGCCTCCCGGCGGTCGTCGCAGCACTCTGGACCGGACGCGAGTGGTTCTCGGGGAGCTGGCCGTACGGTGGGTTCGCCTGGGGGCGTGTCGGCCTGTCGCAGTCCGAGAGCCCCTTCGCCCACCTGGCCGCGTACGTCGGGGCGCTCGGGGTGACGTTCCTCGTCGTGTACTGCGTCGCGGTGGTGCTCTCGCTCGCCCTCGTGGTGCCCCGCGGGCCGGGCGTGCCGCTGCGGGTGCCGATGCGCATCGCGACGGCGGGGCTCCTCGTCGCCGCGGTCCTGGCGGTGCCCGCGTGGCCGACCGCGACGAGCGGGTCGATCCGGATCGAGTCGGTCCAGGGGAACGGTCCCGCGGGCTACTTCGACCGTGCCGCCCCCGGCGAGGTCCTGGAGTCCCAGGTGCGCGCCACCGACGTGGCCGCGAAGGGCGTCGACCTCGTGGTGTGGCCAGAGGCCTCGGCGGAGTTCGACCCCCGGCGCCAACGCGTGATCGCCTCGGCGCTCGACTCGGTCGTCGACTCCGTCGGTGCACCGCTGGTCGCGGGGGCGATCACGGAGACCTCCTCGGGCGTCTTGCACAACACGTCCTTCGTCTGGACGAAGGACGGCTGGCAGTCGTCGTACGACAAGAAGCGCCCCGTGCCGTTCGGCGAGTACGTCCCCGACCGGTGGTTCTTCTCGAAGCTCGCGCCGTCCCTCATCGGACTGCTGCAGCGCGACTACACGCCGGGCACGAAGCCGAACGTCCTCTCCGTCGCCGGGGTCAAGGCGGGCATCGCGATCTGCTTCGACATCGTCGACGACGGACTCACCCGGGACATGGCGCGCGGCGGAGCACAGGTCATCCTCGCGCAGACGAACAACGCGGACTTCTCGGGCACGGACGAGAACCTCCAGCAGCTCGAGATCGCCCGGATGCGCGCGATCGAGACCGGCCGTTCGCTCGTCAACATCTCGACGGTCGGCGCCTCGCAGGTGATCGATCCGACCGGGCGGACCATCGACCGCGTGCCGGAGTACACCGCGACCTCGATGATCACCGACGTCCCGCTCGGTACCTCCACCACCCCCGCCACCGTGGTCTCCGGCAGCGTCGCGCTCCTGCTCTCCCTCGGCGGGCTGCTGACCCTCCACGCCTGCGCACCCTGGGGTCCCCGCTCCCGACGCCGCCGCTGACCACCGCGGGCTCCCACTGGGAACGCACTGTGAATGCACCCTGCCGGGAGTGATCCCACGTGGGACAGTGTTGGAGAGGGCAGACGAGCGAGAGGAGCACACACATGGCTGATCGGAGTCTCCGCGGCATGCGGCTCGGGAGTCAGAGCCTCCAGAGCGAGGAGGGCGTCGAGCTCTCCGACCGCAAGCGCGCGGTCTACCAGACCGATTCGGGTGAGACGTTCGACATCGTCTTCTCCGCGGACGCTGAGGTGCCCCAGACCTGGTCGGAGCCCCGCTCCGGCCGCGAAGGTCGCCTGCTCGGTGACGACGGCATCCCCGTCGAGGTCGCCGAAGAGGACGTGAAGGCTCCCAGGACCCACTGGGACATGCTGCTCGAGCGGCGCTCGCGCGAGGAGCTGGAGGAACTCCTGCAGGAGCGACTGCAGTTCCTCCGTGCGCGGCGTGGTGCCTGACACCGCCTGACACACGACGACGCCCGCCCCGGTGACCCGGGGCGGGCGTCGTCGTGTGTGCGGGTCAGCGCGATCCGGGTCAGCGGCGTCCGGAGCCGTCGCTGAACCGGTGCCCGGAGGCGTCGTCCGACGCGGCGTGCGCGGAGCCGGACTGCGGCGCCTGTGCCGGGTCGGCCTGCTGCGCCGGGTCGACCTGCTGTGCCGGGTCGACAGCGAGCTGCTGCGCTGCTTCGTCGTCAGCGGCGGCGAGGTGCTCGTCGACGCTCCGGTTCGACTCGGCCAGGCGCTGGTCGAGCTCGGACTCGGGGACGATGTCCGCCGCGGTGGCGTCCGCCCGCGGGACCGACGCGGCTGCGGCGTCGGCTGATGCGGTGTTCGCGAGGCTCTCGTTCGCGAGCTTCGAGATCCGGGACAGGAAGTCGCCGCCCGCGCCGGCCCCCGCGACCGGGCCGGAACCCGTCCGGCTCGTCGTGAAGCCCTTGGCGATGCCCGACAGCGCCTCGGTGAACTCGCTGGGGATCATCCAGAGCTTGTTCGAGGTGCCCTCGGCGATCTTGGGCAGGGTCTGCAGGTACTGGTAGGAGAGGAGCTTCTCGTCCGGGTCGCCGGTGTGGATGGCGTCGAACACGGTGGCGATCGCCTGCGCCTCACCCTCGGCCCGGAGGACCTGGGCCTTCGCGTCACCCTCGGCGGCGAGGATCGCGGCCTGCCGCTGGCCCTCGGCCTCGAGGATCTGCGACTGCTTCGTGCCCTCGGCCTGGAGGATCGCCGCACGACGGCTCCGCTCGGCACGCAGCTGCTGCTCCATGGCGTCCTGGATGGACACGGGCGGCTCGATCGCCTTGAGCTCGACGCGGCCGACACGGATGCCCCACTTGCCCGTGGCCTCGTCGAGGACGACGCGCAGCTGGCCGTTGATGTTGTCGCGGCTGGTCAGTGCTTCCTCGAGGTTCAGGCCACCGACGACGTTGCGGAGCGTGGTCGTGGTGAGCTGCTCGACGGCGCCGAGGTAGTTCGCGATCTCGTACGTCGCGGCCCGGGCGTCGGTGACCTGGAAGTAGACGACCGTGTCGATCGACACCACCAGGTTGTCCTCGGTGATGACGGGCTGCGGCGGGAACGAGACCACCTGCTCGCGCATGTCGAGCAACGGCCGGAGCCGGTCGATGAACGGCACGAGGAGGTTCAACCCGGGGTTGAGGGTCTTGTGGTACTTCCCGAGTCGCTCGACGATGCCCGCGGTCGCCTGCGGCACGATGCGGATCGCGCGGGACAGGACGACGATCACGAAGATCACGACGACCAGGATGAGGACGAGCAGAGCGATCGTCCCGGCTGAGATGGTCACGAGGTGGCCCTTTCTCCGAGGCGGACGACGGCTGTCGACCCCTCGATCGACTCGACGACCACGGGGGTCCCGAGCGGTGGTGTGCGGTCGGTGGAGTCGGCGGCGATGCGGGCGCTCCAGGTCTCGCCGTTCGCCAGACGGACCTGTCCGGGAGCGGTCGTGGTGAAGGCCACGGCGACGGTGCCGCGCAGCCCGATGAGCCCCTCGACGTTGGTGCGGTGCGGGTCGGCGTTCCGGCCGAGCGCCGTCAGCAGGCGCGGGCGGACGAGCGACAGGAGCAGCAGCGCGACCCCGGCGGCGACGATGGCCGACAGCCACCACGGCGCACCGAGCAGGGCGGCGATCAACCCGCCGGCGGCGCCGGCCGCCAACATGATGAAGATGAAGTCGAGGGTGAAGATCTCGACCACGCCCAGCAAGAGCACCAAGCCGATCCAGACGACGGTCTGGATCCAATCGATCCCGTTCACGCGATCTCCCTCCCTCGGTCGCGTGCGGCTGCACGCTGCATCGCGACTGCCGGTCCAACTCCGTTCAACATATCAGCAGCGGGCATCGCGCGGTCAGGCGATTGGTAGGCTCGACGGCGGCCGACCCGCCGGAACGCAACCTGGAGACACGACTGTGAGCAACCCCCTCGCCCCCGGATCCCTCGCCGACAAGCGCGCCCTCGTCACGGGGTCGTCCCGCGGCATCGGCGCCGACACCGTCGCGTACCTGGCGGAGGCCGGCGCGAAGGTCGTCGTGAACTACCGCAACAAGGCCAAGCGCGCCGAGCAGATCGCCGAGAAGATCGTCGCCGCGGGCGGCTCGGCCCTGGCGGTCGGGGCCGACCTGACCGACCACGACTCCGTGCAGGCCATGGTCGACACCGTCGTGGGGGAGTGGGGCGGCATCGACCTCCTCGTCCTGAACGCGTCGGGCGGCATGGAGTCCGGCCTCGGCGAGGACTACGCCCTCCGCCTGAACCGCGACGCCCAGGTCGACATGCTCCGGACCGCCGTGCCGCACATGCCCGCGGGATCGCGCGTCGTGTTCGTCACCAGCCACCAGGCGCACTTCGTCGAGACCGCCGAGACGATGGACGAGTACCTGCCCGTCGCGAAGAGCAAGCGCGCCGGCGAGCTCGCACTCCGGGAGCTCCTCCCGCAGCTCGAGGCCGCCGGCATCGAGTTCGTCGTCGTGTCCGGCGACATGATCGAGGGCACGATCACCGCGACGCTCCTCAACCGTCTGAACCCGGGTGCGATCGAGGGCCGCCGGCAGGAGGTCGGCAAGCTCTACAGCGTGTCCGAGTTCGCCGCCGAGGTCGCCGCCGCCGCAGTGGAGCCGATCCCGGCCGACCACACCAAGCTGGTCGGCGACGTGAGCGGCTTCACCGCCGCGTAGCGGACACCGGTAGCCTCGGCCGCGTGACCGCCACGCCAGGACTCCGACGCACCTCCCGCATCCTGCTGCTCGATCCGGAGGGGCGGGTGTTCCTGATGGACACCAAGGCCCCGTCGTCGGACGGCTTCCACCGCTGGATCACGCCCGGTGGCGGCGTCGACCCGGGCGAGGACCACCGCGACGCGGCGATCCGGGAGCTCCGCGAGGAGACCGGCATCGTCATCGACGATCCGGGGGAGCCGGTGTGGTCGTGGGACTTCGCCGTGGAGTGGGACGAGGCCGACCACGACCGGGGCCACTCCGAGTTCTACGTCGTCCGCACGCCGGGCTTCGTGCTCTCCGACGCCGAGTGGACCGACGACGAGCAGGTCGACATCCTCGCCGCGCGGTGGTGGACCGCCGACGAGCTCGACGCGACCGACGAGGCCTTCGAGCCCGCCGAGCTCCCCGACCTGGTCCGCCGGCACCGCCTCCCCTGACGCGCCGGTCGTCGGAGCGCGCCGGTACGCTGATCGACATGCACATCGGTGTCGAGCACGCTGCCGACAGCCACGACCGCATCCGGGTCCGCGGTGCGCGTGAGAACACCCTGCGCGACGTCGACGTCGACCTGCCGAAGCGTCGTCTGACGGTGTTCACCGGTGTGTCCGGCTCCGGCAAGAGCTCGCTGGTGTTCGCGACCATCGCGGCCGAGTCCCAGCGGATGATCAACGAGACCTACAGCGCGTTCGTCCAGGGCTTCATGCCCTCGCTCGCCCGGCCCGACGTCGACGTCCTCGACGGCCTGACGACCGCGATCGTCGTGGACCAGGAGCGCATCGGCGCCGATCCGCGGTCCACCGTCGGCACCGTGACCGACGTGAACGCGATGCTGCGGGTGCTCTTCAGCCGCCTCGGGACACCCCACATCGGTGGGCCGAACGCGTTCTCGTTCAACCTGGCGACGGTCACGGCCGGCGGCGCCATCACCGTGCAGAAGGGCAGGGACGCCGCCGCCCAGCAGGTCTCGTTCTCGCGACTCGGTGGCATGTGCGCCGAGTGCGAGGGGCGGGGGACCGTCTCCGACGTCGACCTCACGCAGCTGTTCGACGACTCGAGGCCGCTGTCCGACGGGGCGATCACGATCCCGGGGTACGGCACGGACGGCTGGAACGTGCGGATGTACGCCGAGTCGGGCTACGTCGACAAGGACACCCCGATCCGCGACTTCTCGGACCAGGAGCGCGCGGACTTCCTGTACCGCGAGCCGACGAAGCGGAAGATCGCCGGCATCAACATGACCTACGAGGGACTCGTGCTGCGGTTCCGTCGGCAGTTCCTGCAGAAGGACCGCGGGGCGATGCAACCGCACATCCGCGCGTTCGTCGACCGCGCGGTCACGTTCACCACCTGCCCGGCGTGCGACGGTACCCGCCTGAACGACACCGCGCGGTCCTCGACGATCGCGGGCAGGAGCATCGCGGACGTCTGCGCCATGCAGATCACCGATCTGGCGACGTGGCTGCACGCGCTCGACGAGCCCGGGGTCGGCCCGCTGCTCGAGGGGCTCCGGTGCGCCGTGGACTCGTTCGTCGAGATCGGCCTCGGCTACCTCTCGCTCGACCGCCCGACCGGCACGCTGTCCGGCGGCGAGGGACAGCGGGTGAAGATGGTGAAGCACCTCGGGTCCTCGCTCAGCGACGTCACGTACGTCTTCGACGAGCCGAGCACCGGGCTGCACCCGCACGACATCGAGCGCATGAACGGCCTGCTGCTGCAGCTCCGCGACAAGGGCAACACGGTGCTCGTGGTGGAGCACAAGCCCGAGGTGATCGCGATCGCGGACCACGTGGTGGACCTCGGGCCCGGCGCCGGGACGAACGGTGGCACGCTCTGCTACGAGGGGCCGGTCGACGGGCTGCGGGGGAGCGGGACCGTCACCGGGAACCACCTCGACGACCGCGTCGCGGTGAAGCCCACCGTGCGGGAGCGCACCGGGGTCATCGCGATCCGCGGGGCCGCCGCGCACAACCTGCAGGACGTCGACGTGGACGTCCCGACCGGCGTCCTGACGGTTGTCACCGGGGTCGCCGGATCGGGCAAGAGCTCGCTGATCCACGGGTCGCTGTCCCCGCGCGAGGACGTGGTCGCGATCGACCAGGGCGCCATCCGCGGCTCCCGGCGGAGCAACCCGGCGACCTACACGGGGTTGCTCGAACCGATCCGCAAGGCGTTCGCCAAGGCCAACGGCGTGAAGCCGGCCCTGTTCAGCGCGAACTCGGAGGGGGCGTGCCCGGTGTGCAACGGCGCCGGGGTGATCTACACCGACCTCGGGATGATGGCCGGCGTCGCGACCCCGTGCGCGGAGTGCGACGGCAAGCGCTTCGACCAGTCGGTCCTCGCGTACCACCTGGGTGGGAAGGACATCAGCGAGGTGCTCGCGATGCCCGTGGCCGACGCCGCGGCGTTCTTCGCCGCGGGGGAGTCGCGCATCCCCGCGGCGCACGTGATCCTCGACCGGTTGACCGACGTCGGCCTCGGCTACCTGACGATCGGCCAGCCCCTGACGACGCTGTCCGGCGGGGAGCGTCAGCGTCTCAAGCTCGCCACGCGGCTCGGTGACCCCGGCGGCGTCATCGTCCTCGACGAACCGACGACCGGGCTGCACCTGGCAGACGTCGCGCAGCTGCTCGGGCTGCTCGACCGGATGGTGGACGCCGGCCGGACCGTCGTCGTGATCGAGCACCACCAGGCCGTGATGGCGCACGCCGACTGGATCATCGACCTCGGGCCGGGGGCCGGTCACGACGGCGGCCGCGTCGTGTTCGAGGGGACGCCGGCGCAGCTCGTGGCCGAACGGCCGACGCTGACGGGGGAGCACCTCGCCGCGTACGTCGCCGGCTGAGCGGCATCCTCCACGAGCCGCCCAGGGGACAAGTACCTGAGCACGATTCACGCCGTCGGACTACTGTCCGGGTCGGCGTCGAGTCGTCCGGTACCCGCCGGGCGGGCGCCCACATCGAGGAGGCACCACCATGACCACCCCCGTTGCACGCGGCTCCAACAGCGGGCTCGCGATCGCCGGACTCGTCCTCGGCATCATCGGACTCTTCCTGGCGTTCCTCATCCCCATCGTCGGCCTGATCCTCGGCATCATCGGCCTGGTGCTCGCGCTGGTCGCGCGGAGCCGTGGCGCCGGCAGCCGCGGTGTCCTGCTCGGCGGCATCATCATCAGCGCCATCGCGATCGTCGGCGCCATCGTGAACTGGATCGTCGGCGCGATGATCGTCGCCAACTCCATGTGATCGGACGACTCGCCGTCACGAGGCGGACTGGAGGCGCGGGGCGGCCCCGCATCGTGCCTCCAGTCCGCCTCGGTGCGTGTCGCGGACCGCGGCGCACGCACCCAGGCCGCGCCGGGTAGCGTCCGCCGCATGAGCTACAGCCAGCCCGACCCAGCCGAAGAGACCACCCAGAGCGAGCCGCTCGAGCAGCCCGACACGGACCGCGAGGTCCTCGAGGAGCAGGGCGACGAGCAGGCCGCCCTCGAGATCGACGCGGACGACGTGCCGGTCGACGGCGAGGACCCGCAGGCCGACGACGAGTCCTGACGGATCGGACGTCAGCGACGCCGCTGCGTCACCTCCCACAACGCCACCGCGGCAGCACGCACGGCTCGCGGCAGGGGAGACGACGTGACGGTGACGTAGGTGCGCTCGGTGGCACCGAGACCGGCCTTGAAGCGCGCGATCCCGTCGTCGACGCGGCCGACCAGGTCGGCCGCCGGGTGCCCGCGCTCGAGCGACCACCGCAGGATGTCGTGGTAGAGCGACGTGCTCGGGTTCGCGGCGCGGTGCTCGCGCAGCGTACCGCCGGCCCAGACCGACACCACCGGATGACGTCCGAGGGCCACCATCACGCCCGAGGTCACGCCGTCGACGACGGCCGCGCCGATGTGGACGTCGTCGCGGCCCGCTGCCCAGCGCTCGATCCGCTCGCCGATCTCGGCCGGGTAGGGCGACGGCACGCCGCGGACCTCGTACGACTCGCTGAGGACCCGGGGGAGGAACGCCGTGGTCTCGCCGGGCGCCGCGGGCCTGACCTCGACGGCGTGCGCCCCGGCCACCCGGAGTGACCGCCTGGCGTTCCGGTTCATGCCGGCCACGAGCTGCTCGGGCGACCCGTGCGACAGGTCGACCACGTAGGTCCGGTCGGTCGTCCACTCGACGCCCGCCCGCTCCAGGTCGGAGTCGTCCGGGGTCACCGCCGGCCCGAGGTCGAACCGCACGATCGGGACGCCGTGCCGGAGCTGCCACGACCGGAACGCCCGGAGTGTGTCGACCAGGAGCGGCGCCAGCACGAGTGGTCCGACGAAGGGGAACGGCGGGTCGGCCGGGCGCGGGATCCGGCCCGGGCGGAGCAGCACCGGGAAGACCCCCACGGCGGTGCCGTCGTGGGACACGATGAGCGGGTGGAACCGCCACCCGAAGATCGCCGACTGCAGCTCCAACCAGGCCCAGTCGTGGAAGCCGGTGGCCCCGGGGTGCGCGGCGACGAGGGCGTCCCACTCGCGGGGATCGCTGGTCTCGGTGAACCGGATCGATGGGCTCACGTCGGTCTCCTGTCCGCAGCGCAGCGTTGCGCGGTCGTGGCGAGCCTAGTGAGCACGACGGGCGGGGTCGTCGGCGCTGCGAGAACCTTGCGGCTTACCGTGTCCGCCTGACGGTGGTGACGTCGATCGGCATCAGCCGTGCGTTCCGTTGCGCCGATAATGCATATTATGTCAACTCAGTCGTTCCTACACCCGCTGTGGCGCTGTCTGTCCCTCCCCTCTAGCATCACCGACGTGGGCCCGATCGGTGCCCGGAATCGACGGTGTCCCGTGCGGAAGCTCGTCCTGAAGATGTCGATGTCGCTCGACGGGTACGTCGCCGGTGCGCGGACCGAGTCCGACTGGATGTTCCGGGCCGCGAGCCCGGACTCAGCCGCCTGGGTGCTCGACACCGTGTCGAGCGCCGGGGTGCACGCGTTCGGCCGTCGCACGTTCGAGTCGATCGCCGGGTACTGGGCCACCGCGACGACACCGGTCGCTGCGGCCATGAACGCGATCCCCAAGGTGGTGTTCACCCGTCAGCGGTCGTACGACCCGGCGACGGTCGACCTCGGCGGAGCGGACTCCCCCGCGGCCGCCACGTGGACCGGTGCGCGGGTGGCGAGCGACGACCTCAGGACGGAGGTCGACCTCCTGCGTGCCGAGGACGGTGCCGACGTGCTCGCGCAGGGCGGGACGGACTTCTGCCGGAGCCTCGTCCGGTCCGGCCTGGTGGACGAGTACCGGCTCGTGGTGCTCCCCGTCGCGCTCGGCGCCGGCAGTGGCATCTTCGACGGGCTGCCCGAGGAGCTCGATCTGACACTGGTGCGTTCGACGGTGTTCGCGGGCGGTGCGCGAGCCGACGTGTACCGCCCGATGAACTGACTTTACCTCAGAACACCGCGACCGTCATCCCCGCGCTGCTTGCCGGTCCGTCCATCGCCACCAGGGCCGCCGGCAGGTCGTCGAACCCGATGGTCCGACCGATCGACTCCGCGGGCCGCAGCCGTCCCACCACGACGTCGTCGAGCATCGCCGCGTACTCCCCCACGGAGATCCCGTGGCTGCCGAGCAGCTCGAGTTCGTCGCCGATCACCCGGCCCATCGGGATCGCCGGCGCGGCTTCCGCATCGAGCAGCAGTCCGACCTGCACGTGCCGGCCCCGCGGACGGAGTGACGCCACGGCGGCGACCGAAGTGGCGCGGCTGCCGAACGCGTCGACCGACAGGTGTGCTCCGCCGCCGGTGATGCGCCTGACGGTGTCCTCGACGGCGTCGTCCATCCGCACCGGGACGGCTCCGAGCGCCTCGGCACGCTCGAGCGCCGCAGGTGAGACGTCCACGGCGACGACGTGCGCACCGGCCGCCACCGCCACGAGGACCGTCGACAGTCCGACGCCGCCGCAGCCGTAGACCACGACCCACTCCCCTGCCGCGACCCGTCCGCGGGCGTGCAGGGCGTGGTAGGCGGTCCCGAACCGACACCCGAGTCCGGCGGCCTCCGCGAACCCGACGGCGTCGGGCAGGGCGACCAGGTTCACGTCGGCGTGCGGCACGACGACCGCTTCGGCGTACGAGCCGGGGAGCGTGAAGCCCGGCTGCTGCTGGTTCGTGCACACCTGCGTCGCGCCGTCGAGGCACTGCTCGCACCGGCCGCACGCGAAGACGAACGGTGCGGTGACCCGGTCCCCCACCGCGAACCGCGTCACGCCGGACCCGACGGACGCCACGACGCCGGCGAACTCGTGCCCGGGGACGTGTGGCAGCACGACGGAGTCGTCGTGGCCCTTCCACGCGTGCCAGTCGCTCCGGCACACCCCCGTCGCGGCGACCCGGACGACCACGCCGTCGTCGGGCGCCTCGGGGTCCGGCACGTCGATGACGGCGGGGGTGGAACCGAAGGAGTCGTACTGGACGGCGCGCATCCGACCATCGTCGCAGACGAGCCCGCACCGCTCCTCCGCGAGACACCGCAGGCGGCGCGCGCCTTCCCGACGGACGCCCTGCGACGCGCCGTGCAGCGGCGCCGTACCGGGCGCGGGACGCTGGCTACAGTTGTCGGACGCAACGACCGCAGGAGGGGACGCATGGCCGTGGTGCTCCGCCCCTGGCTGCTCCGTTCCCGGAGGCGTGCCGGCCTGCTCGCGGTCGTGGCGGTCATCGCCGCTGTCCTCGCGGGCGTCGCCGGCACCACGCTGACCCTCGTGCTCCAGGCCCCCACGACGGAGCTCCGCGCCGCGCTCCGTGACCTGCCCGCTGGGGGTCGGACGCTCGCGATCGAGGCCTCTGGCGATCCGTCGGTGCAGGACCGTGCGTTCCGGCAGCTCGTACGGCAGTCGTTCTCCGGCGTCCCGGTGCGCGTCGACCGCTCGGTGTCCGGTGACACGACCACCTGGACGCTCGGTCCCGATCCGGTCCGGATCACCGCCGCTGACCTCGACGGCCTGCGCGCGGGTCTCGGGGCGCTGCCGGCCGCCGCGGCCCAGCGGTTCGCCGACGACGGTGGCACGTCGACCCGCCGCGCCGGCACCGTCCGCGAGAACACGGCGGTGCTCGTCGCCGCGGTGTCGGCCGTCCGTGCGGCGGCGCCGGTCCCGGTGTCGGTCGTCGTCGTCGCGGGCGCCGTCGCCCTCCTGCTCGCCGGTCGACTCCTCTCGGGCGCGCGGGCGGTGGAGGACCGCCTGCTCCGGGCGCGTGGCGCCTCGGAGGCGTTGCTCGTGGGCGCGGGGGGCGTCGAGGCGCTGGTCGTGGGCGCGGTCGGCGCTGCGGTGGGCAGCGCGGTCGGCTCCACCGTCGCCGGGGCGCACTGGGGAACACCGGGCACCGCGACGACCGCTGTGATCGCCGCCGTCGCCGGCAGCGGGGTGACGCTCCTCGTCGTCGGTGCCCTGGTCGGCGCGACCGTGTCCGCCGCCCGGGCAGCCGGGGCTTCCGGCGTCCCGCACGCCACGCGCGGCGCCGTCGTCCGGGACAGCGCCGTGGTGGTGCTCCTCGTGGCCCTGGCCGCGGTCGCCGTGTGGCGGTACCGCGACACCGCTGCCGCGACCTCCGGCGATCCGCTGGCGGTGATCGCGCCCGCCACGCTCCTGACGGCGCTCGGTGTCGCCGGGGCCCTCGTCCTCTCCCCCGTGCTCGCCCTCCTCGCGCGGGCGTCCGCACGTCGTCCCGGCCTGGTCCGCCCGCTCGGGCTCCGGTTGGCGGCGCGCGACGGACGCCGACTGTTCGTGCCGGCGGCACTCCTCGTGCTCGCGGTCGCCTCGGGCGTCTTCACGGCGACGGTGGACACGTCGACGCGCTCGTTCCTGCAGGACAGCGGGCGTGTGGAGCAGGGCGCGGCACTCCGGGCCGACGTCGGTGGCGCGCTGCCGCTGAACGGTCCGTCCGACCTGCTGCCGGTGGGTGTCCGTGACGACGATGCCGTCGCCGAGGGTGTGCGCCCGGTGCTGCGCATCACCGGCACGCCCGGTGATGCCGCACAGTCCGTGCAGTCCGTGCAGGTGATCGGGCTCGACACCCGGGCGCTCCCGGCGATGCTCCCGGTCGCCGCGCAGACCTTCGACGCGACCCGAGCCGTGCGCGGGCTGCGCTCCGACGCGCCCGGCATCGCCCTCGGGAGGTCGTCGACGACGGGCGGTCAACCGCTCGTCCTCGGCGTCCGGACGTCGGTCGCCTCGGCGACCACGGTCGAGGTTGCTCCGGACGGGTCGACCACGGAGTCGCCGACGACAGACTCCGACGTCGCCCTGCAGGCGGTCGCCTGGCTCGTCGACGAGGTCGGAGACGTCGTGCCGGTGAGCACCGCGTCGCACGACCTGCGGATCGGCGGCAGCGCGGACGCACGGTTGGCCGGGACGCTCCCTGCGGGAGGTCCCTGGCGGCTCGCGGCCCTCGACCTCCGGTTCCGCGGCGACGCGGACCTCGACGACGTCCGGGTCGACGTCCGGTCCCTCACCGTCGCCGGCCGCACCGTCGCCCTGCCCGAGCACCGGTGGACGCCCGCGGCGGACGCGTACGACGCCTCCGGACTGCGTGGCGACGCGGACGCCGGTGGGACGGACGTCGGCATCGGGGTCGGGGCGGCGAGCCTCGCACTCGCGGCACAGCCCGGCAGCACGGTCGGCGTCCGACTCATGCCCTCGGGGGACCGTGTCGTCCCCGTCCTGGCCAGCACCGCGACCGGCTCCTCGGTCGGTGACACGCTCGCGGTCAACGGCGACTGGTCGAGCTTCCGCGCGCGGGTCGTCGGGACGGCGCCGACCGTCCCGGGGACCGACGGCGGGGCAGCGTACCTCGCCGACCTGCCGACCCTCGACCAGGCCGTCCTCGCCGCATCGCAGCGACCCCAGCGCATCCGCGAGGTGTGGGCGGCGGACGACGGATCGCGCGCCGCACTCACCACCGTGCTCCCCGGTGCGACGCTCTCCGGACCCTCGACCGGCCTCGAGGCGGGGTTCGCCCGGCTCGTCGTCCTCGCGCTCCTCGCCGGGACCGCCGCCGCGCTCTTCTGCGCGGTGCTCGTGCTCGCCACCACCGCCGCCGCCGTGGCCCGCGACCGTCGCGAGGAAGCGCTCGGCCTCCGACTCAGCGGCGTCACGGCGTCCCAGCAGGCCCGGATCCGCGCCGTCGGTCCGGCACTCACCAGCGGCTTCGGAGCGGTCGTCGGCATCGTGGCCGGCACCGCTGCGGCAGCGCTCCTCGGCGCGGCCGCGGTCCGCGCGAGCGTGCCACGGGCGCCGGCCGGCCTCGGCGTGCCGCTGGTCCCGACCTGGTGGGTCGCCGTCACGGTCGTGTCCGTGGTGGTGGTCGCCGGGCTCGTCGTGACCCTCGTCCACGCGGCTGCGGTCCGTCGCGCCGCACCGCGGACCGGACTGGAGGCACGGTGAGCGCCCGCAACGTCGGTCGCGCCCCGTCGGGCACCCGTCCACCACGCGCCGCACCCCAGCGGGTGCGTCTCGTCCGACGGTCGGTCGTCGACCAGGGCGGCGCCCTGCTGGCGCTCGCCCTGCTCGTGCTGGTGACCACGCTCGCAGCGGTCGGTGTCCCGAGGCTCGTGACGGGCCTCCTGGACGACGACCTGAGCCGGACCGTCGCGAGCGCGTCGCCGGCGTACCGGGACCCGGTGGCCGGCGTGTCGCTGGCCCCCGATGCGACCGTCACCGATCCGGAGGACTTCTTCCGACAGGTCTGGCAGGCACTACCGGACCGACTCCGGACCGCGCACGCCGACATGCGACCCGGCCTGCGCGCAGTCCTCGACGACGGCCACGTCGCCGCGCGTGCCGGGGGCATCTCGTACGGTCCGCCACCTGCCTCGGGGATCCGGGAGTTCTCCGCGAGCGGGCTGCCCGACGGGCTCCCGATCGCGACGGGCTACCGCATCGACGCCTTCTCGGGGCTGCGCGACGAATCGCGGTTGGTGGCGGGGCACTGGCCGGCACCGGCGACCGGCATCGCGAGCGCCGTCGAGGTCGTCACCACTCCGCGGACCGCGCGGGAGATGCGGTGGGAGGTCGGCGAGGAACAGCAGCTCGCGCAGGCCGGCGACCCGGTGACGGTGCGCCTCGTCGGCCTCGTGTCCCCGAAGGCCGACGGATCGGACTTCTGGACCCTGGACCCGGGCCGGACCAGGACGTCGGTGACGTACTCGACCGACCAGACGCCGACCCGGCACGGGATCGTCTTCGTCGACGCGAGCACCTGGCCGGAACTCGGGCCGCAGCTCGGTGGCTTCGACGTGTCCGCGTGGTACCGACTCGACCCGTCCGCGATCTCGACGGCCTCGTTGCCGGCGGTCACGGCCGGGTTCGACCGGTTGCTCGCGGATCCGCCGGTCGTGACGACCGCGGACGGCGACGCCAGGGTGCTGCGGTTCGGTTCGTTCCTCCCCCGCCTGGTCGCCCTCGCCGACCAGCGCGCCTCGGCCTCGGGCCAGCTCCTCGCGGTGTCCGCCGCCGGACCGCTCGGCGCCGCCCTGCTCGTCGTGGTGCTCGCCACCTCGGTGGTCGTCACCCGTCGTCGGCGCGACCGCGCACTGCTGCGAGCCCGGGGAGCGGGCACACGGTCGACGGTGCTGCGGGCCGCCCTCGAGACCGGCATCGCCACGGTTCCGGGCGCGCTGCTCGGGTGGCTCGCGGCCGTGGTTCTGCTGCCGGGCGCACCGTGGTCGACGGGGATCGCCGCGGCGGTGGTCGGACTCGTCCTGCCCCCAGGGGTCACGGCGGTCGTCGCGGTCGCGGAGGCCCTGCACGACCGGGGCGTCCGGATCGCCCCCTTCCGCTGGGTGCTCGAGACGCTCGTGGTCGCAGGGGCGGTGGCCGCCGTGACCGCGGTGCTGCGGAACGCCGCGTCGACGGAGCCCGACGGCACTCCGGTCAGCACTCCGGTGGGTGCGACGCAGCCGGCCGGCGACCCGCTCGTCGTCGTGGCGCCGCTGCTCGTGGCCGCGACGGTCGTCGTGGTCCTGCTCCGGGTCCGTCCGGCGATCGTCCGCTGGTCCTCCCGACTCGTGCGGGACCGGAGCGCCGCCGCCTTCCTCGGGACGGCGGAGGACGCACGCGGTGGTGCGGCCCCCGCCTGGGTGCTCGGGGCGGTGGTGCTCGCGACGGGGACGGGTGTGCTCGCCGCGGTGCTGCTGGAGGCGCTGCGCTCGGCGACGGCGCGGACGAGCGGTGACACGACGGGACTCGACACCAGTGTCCTGGTCGCGGGGTCCTCGGCCCTCGTCGTCGGCGGACTCGTCCTCGCCGCGCTGCTCACCGCGGCGGCGGTCGTGATCACGGTCGTCGCCGCGGCCCCCGAGCGTCGACGACACGGCGCCCTGCTGCGCACCTTCGGGCTGTCCGGGCGCGAACGGACCGCCGTCACCGTGTGGGAGCTCGTGCCCCGCTGCGTGCTCGGCGTGCTCGGTGGGACGGTGGCGGGACTGGTGTCCGCACTGGTCGTCGCGCCGACGATCATCCCGGGATCCGCCGGGGTCGCCCCGGATCCGCTGACGGTCGTGCTGACCGCGGTGGCGTTCGGACTCGCAGCGACGGTGGCCACGGTCGTCGCCGTCCTCTCCGACCGGCGACGGTCGGCCCTCGTCGACGACAGGAGTGCTCCATGACCGACGTGCCGAACGTGTCCGGACGTGACCGGTCCATCCGCTGCCGCGAACTCGTGCGCATCTTCACCGCGGACGACGTCGAGGTGCAGGCCCTGCAGGGACTCGACCTCGACGTGGCGAGCGGTGAGCTCGTCGCACTCGTCGGCGCGTCCGGGTCCGGGAAGTCGACGCTGCTCGGCATCCTCTCCGCACTCGACCGCCCCACCGCCGGATCGGCCACGGTCGCCGGGGTGGACCTGACCGCGATGAACCGCCGGACGCGCCTGCACTACCACCGGCGCGTCGTCGGCTTCGTGTGGCAGCAGACCGAGCGGAACCTCGTGCCGTACCTGACCATCGCGGACAACGTGCTGCTCGCCATGCAGCTCGGGCGGTCACCGGACCGGGCCACCAGGCTCGGGGAACTCGTCGACCTCCTCGAGCTCGGCGACGTCCTCGACCGACGCCCGGGCGACGTGTCCGGCGGCCAGCGGCAGCGCGCAGCGGTCGCCGTCGGCCTCGCGAACGACCCCGCTGTGCTCCTCGCCGACGAACCGACCGGCGAGCTCGACGAGGCGACGAGTGCCCGACTGCTCGAGACCCTCCGCACGGTGAACCGGGAGACCGGGACGACGACGCTCATCGTCACGCACGACGCCACCGTGTCCGACCACGTCGGCCGGACCGTGCGCATCCGGGACGGCCGGACCGCCACCGAGACGCTCCGCTCCACGGTGGGGACGACCGGCGACGCACGCGAGTACGCGCTCGTCGACCGGGCCGGACGCCTCCAGCTCCCCCGCGAGTACGTCGACCGGCTCGGGCTGCAGGACCGGGTGCGGCTCGCGCTCCGGTCCGACCACGTCGGGGTGTACCGCGGCGACCACGAGCAGCCGACGACGGACGACCGGACGGAGCACGACGATGCCTGACGCAGCCCTCACCGCGGACCGCCTGACCCGGCGGTACCGGGACGGTCACGCCGAGGTGACCGGCTGCGAGGACGTCTCGCTGGCCGTGCACCCCGGAGAACTCCTCGTGGTCCGGGGGCGCTCGGGAGCGGGCAAGTCGACGCTCCTCCGCCTGCTCGGTGGGCTCGACCGGCCCAGCTCGGGCACGGTGCGGATCGGTGACGTCGACGTGTCGGCAGCGTCCGAGGACGCCCTCGTGACGCTCCGCCGCGACGTCGTCGGGTTCGTGCACCAGGACTTCGGGCTGCTCCCGACCCTGACCGCCGCCGAGAACGTCGAACTCCCCCTCCGCGTCGCCCGCCGCCCCGGAGCCGAGCGCGACGACCGGGTCGCAGCGGCGCTGTCGTCCGTCGGACTCGACGGACACGCACGGCAGCGACCCGGGCAGCTCTCCGGCGGCCAGCAACAGCGGGTCGCCATCGCCCGGGCGCTCGTCCTGCCCCGTCGTGTGCTCATCGCGGACGAGCCGACCGGGCAGCTCGACAGCGAGACCGCGGCGCAGGTGATGGAACTCGTGGTCGCGCTCACCCGGGAGCGCGGCGTCGCGACCGTCGTGGCGACGCACGACCCCCTCGTGATCGCGCTCGCCGACCGGGTCGTCGAGCTCCGCGACGGTCGGGTGCGGGCCGGACGCCACGCGGCCTGACCCGGTCACGGGCCACCGAGGACGGATCGGCCGTTGTGCCGGTCGCGCCCCCGGCGCTTCACTGGCTGCATGGACTTCCGCTTCTCCGACGATCCCGACGACCTCGACGTCACCCGTGTCCACCGCTGGCTGAGCGAGGAGTCGTACTGGGCGCGGGGTCGTGACCTCGCCACCCAGCGGGCGATCGTCGCCGGTTCCCGGAACTTCGGCGTCTACGATGGGGCGACGGGACAGCAGCTCGGGTACGCCCGGGTCATCACCGACGGGGTGACGTTCGGCTGGCTCGCCGACGTCTTCGTGGACCCCGGCTCCCGCGGCCGCGGAGTCGGTGCGGCCCTCGTGCGCGGGGTGATCGAGGCGATCGAGCCGCTCCGGTTGAAGCGGTTCGCGCTCTACACCGCCGACGCCCACGGTCTCTACGAACGGTTCGGGTTCCGCGCGCTCCCCGATGCGGACGGGTGGATGATGCGGCCCGGGCCGGGGTTCGGCGCCGACGTGCACGACTGAACCACGCAGCCGGACCCGACCGCGTGCCGGACCGAGCCCGCCCGTCGGAGGTGATCCGCGCCTCCAGGCCGTCCCGGTCCGACGACGCGTCGCGGCGCCCCGTCAGTACGCGACCCGCCCCTCCCGGTCGTGGAACTCCCCCGTCGGGCCGTCCGCACCGAGCATCGCGAGGGCGACGGTGGCGTCCGTCCCCTCCGTGACCGTCTGGTGGCCGCCGAAGCCGTTGAACTCCGTCGCCGTGTACCCGGGGTCGCTCGCGTTCACCCGGAATCCCGGCAGCAGCTTCGCGTACTGCACGGTGAGCGCGATCACCGCGGCCTTCGACGCCGCGTACGGCACCGCCGGCACGGGGTACTCGTCCCGGCCGGGCGTCGTCAGCCAGCGCGGGAAGCCGACGCCGGACGCCACGTTCACGATCACCGGGTTCGCCGACTCCCGCAGCAGCGGCAGCGCGGCCTGCGTCACCCGCACGATCCCGGTGACGTTCGTGTCGAGCACCGACGCCATGGCCGTGGCGTCGAGGTCGTCGACCCCGAACGACGTCCCGAGGATCCCGGCGTTGTTCACGAGCACGTCGAGTCCGGGCAGGTCGGCGATCGCACGCTCGACCGAGGACTGGTCGGTGACGTCCAGCTGGACGACGTGTGCGCCGAGGGCGCGTGCGTCGTCGCCGCGCGACGGGTCGCGCATGCCGGCGTAGACGGTGTGGCCCGCCTCGACGAGGCGTCGGACGGTCTCGAGGCCGAGACTGCGGTTGGCTCCGGTGATGAGTGTCGTTGTCATGCCCCCAGCCTCCGCCGTCGTGGCCGAGTCCCCCAGGCACCGCTCGACAGTGGGACCACGAGTACCAGGGAGGCCGGGAGGCGCGGGGCCAGGATGGTGGACATGAGCGAGTTCGCGAGTGTGCTGCGTTCCTGGCGCGACCGGGTGCGACCGGAGGAGGTCGGCCTGCCGGCCGGGCCCGGTCGGCGGACGCCGGGTCTCCGCCGCGAGGAGCTCGCGGCGCTCGCCGGGGTGAGCGTCGACTACGTCGTCCGCCTCGAGCAGGGCCGCGCGACGAACCCGTCGCCGCAGCTGCTCGGCGCGCTCGCGACCGCCCTCCGCCTCACCGAGGAGGAACGCGACCACCTCTGCCGTGTCGCCGGGTCCTCCCCGCCGTCCCGCCGGATGGTTCCCCGGCACGTCACCCCGGGGGTGCAGCGCATCGTCGACCGCCTCGGCGACGTGCCGCTCGCAGTCTTCACCGCCGCGCACGACATCGTGCTCTGGAACGACCTCTGGGCAGCGCTGTCCGGCGACCCCTCCCGGTACCGCGGCATCGACCGGAACCTGGTGTGGCGGCACTTCATGCACGGCCACGACGAGGTCGAGTGGGACGCCGAGCACCAGGAGGAGTTCTCCAGCGACCTCGCCGCGGACCTCCGGGCCGCGATCGGGCGCTACCCGGCCGACCGCGACCTCGCCGAGCTCGTGGCGCGGCTCCGCCGGGAGTCGCCCGAGTTCGAACGGCGTTGGGACACCGGCCGCGTCGCCGAGCACCGGGCCAGCCGGAAGCGCGTGCACTCCCCCGTCGGCACGATCGAGATCGACTGCGACGTCCTCACCGTCCCCGGCGGCGACCTCCGGATCGTCGTCTACACGGCCGTCCCGGGGACCGAGGACGCCGCGAAGCTCGACCTGCTCCGGGTCACCGGGCTGCAGGAGCTCACCCCGCGCTGACCTCGGCACGCTCGGCCAGCGGCCGCTCGAACGGGTGGTCGGCCGTCGCCGGGCAGTCGCACCGGACGCGGAGCCACTCGGCGGATCGTGTCAGCACGAACACCTCCGCGTGCTCCGCTCCCTCGCGCTCCGGTCGACCCATGTGCTGCTCCTGTCCTCGAACCGACGACGCGGTGGCCTTCCCCACCCGAAGGGAAAGGCCACCGCTCCCGCACCGGCACGAAGGGGGACGTGCCGGTCGCGTTCGACGGTAGGCAGCGGTCCGCCCGTCCGACATCCGCCGAGCGCGGTGTCACCGTCGATGTGCGCGGCACCGTGCACGCGGGCGGTGCCGTGGTCCGGTGACGTGTCCCCGGCGGGTAGAGTCGCGCCATGACCGAGGGCTCAGCGGGGATGTTCGCGGCGCACCCGGTCGCGACGAGCACGTCCGTGGACGAAGCGGCCTCGGTGCTCAGCGAGGTGTTCCTCCCGCTCCGGATCGACCCGACGGACGGGACGGCGGACGTCCGGATGCACCTGAACGCGCTCCGGCTCGGGCGCATCACGTTCGGCTTCATGCGCTTCCGCGAGGCCGTCCGGATCCGTACCGCGGAGCCCGTCGACTACCACCTGGACATCCCCGTCCGGTCGGAGATGACCGCACGTGCCGAGGGCGGCCCGCCGCTGCGAGGCACCGAGCAGACCGCGGGGGTGTTCATGCCCGGCCGGTCGGTCGAACTCGACTGTGGCGACCGGTTCGCCCAGGTCTCCGTCATGATCCCCCGCAGCGAGCTGCAGACCGAGCTGGAACTGCTGCTCGACGCGCCGGTGTCGGAGCCCGTCGAGTTCGACGCGGCGTTCGAGCTCGCGACCACCGGTGGGCGGGCCGTGTCGCAGGCGCTCCGCCTCGTGGACGAGGCGTCCCGGCACACGGGTGGTCCGCTCGCCCACCCGCTGGCGGTCCGCAGCCTCGAGCAGGTGTTCCTGCACGGGCTCCTGCTCGGGCAGCCACACAACCACTCGGCGGCACTCGATGCGCCTCGGGGTGGATCCGGTCCGCGCGCGGTGACCCGCGCGGTCGAGCTCCTCCGGGACGACCCGGCGCGCGCGTGGACGGTCGGAGCACTCGCATCCGCGGTGTTCACGAGTGTCCGGAGCCTCCAGGAGGGCTTCCGCCGCACCCTGGACACCACACCGATGGCCTACCTGCGGAAGCTCCGGCTGGAACGGGCGCGCGAGGACCTCCTCGCGGCCGACCCGGACGACCGCACGGTCACCGAGGTCGCTGCCCGTTGGGGGTTCCTGCACCTCAGTAGGTTCGCGTCCGCGTACGCCGGGCGCTTCGGCGAGCTGCCCTCGGAGACGCTGCGACGCTGACCCGGGGCCGGAGAGCCGGCGCCACCGCTCAGTGGTGACCGTGCACGACGGCGTGCCCACGGCCGCGGCTGATCATCCACTTGTTGACCGGGGTCGTGACCACGAACGCGAGTGCGAGCGACAGCGCGAGCGAGCCCCAGAACAGCCACTGGTCGAGCTCGGCGTCGAGCGCTCCCGGGATCGCGGCGACGACCGTGTTGTCGATGACCTCCATGACGGCGATCGAGACCGTGTCGGCCGCGAGGGCGACCGTGAACGCCGCCCCCAGGGCGAGCCCGGACCGCATGACGCCCCGCATGGTGAGGGCGTAGCCGAAGAGGAACGCGAGCGCGATCGACAGCACGATCGTGCCAGCGTTGTGGAAGCCCGCCGCGGTTCCGATCACCATTCCGAGGACCTCGCCGATCGCGCATCCGGTCAGGCAGTGCAGCGTCGCCCGCGCTGCCGTCGACCACGTCGTCGTCTGGTGGTGCTCGTGCGTGTCCATGCTGTTCCGGTCCCGTTCTGCTGATGCCGTCGTCGTTCATACCCCCTGGGGGTACCGGTGGGTACAACGCGGAGGGCGCGGCAGTGTTCCCGGACGGCGGACCTCAGGCCGCGGTGACGACCAGCGACGCGTTCTGCCCACCGAACCCGAACGAGTTGTTCAGCGCTGCCCGGACCGGCGTCGTGCGTGCGGTCCCGGACGCGACGTCGAGTTCGACCGCCGGGTCGAGCTGCTCGAGGTTCAGCGTCGGCGGCACGATCCCCGTCTCGACCGCCCGGATCGCGAGGATCGACTCCACCGCTCCGGCCGCTCCGAACATGTGCCCGATCGCACTCTTCGGCGCGGTCACGACCGCTCCGGTGCCGACGGCGCGGGCGATGGCCGCCGCCTCGCCGACGTCACCCACGGGCGTGCTCGTCGCGTGCGCGTTGACGTGGTCGATGTCCGCTCCGGTGAGGCCGGCCATCCGGATCGCGGCCGTCATGGCCCGCTCCTGCTCGCTGCCGTCGGCGAGCGGCGCCGTGATGTGGAAGGCGTCGGAGGTGATCCCCCACCCGGCGAGGACCCCGTGCACGCGGCGGCCGCGGGCTCGGGCGTGCTCGGCCCGCTCGAGCACGACGAACCCGGCTCCCTCGCCGAGCACGAAGCCCCGCCGGGACACGTCGAACGGCCGGGAGAGCGTCGCGGGGTCGTCGTCGCCGGGCTTCGCCAGCGCCTGGGACTGCGCGAACGACGCCATGGTGACCGGCGTGACCGCGGCCTCGGTGCCGCCGGCGATGACGACGTCCGCCTCTCCGGTGACGATCAACCGCGCGGCCGTCGCGATCGCCTCGGCGCCGGACGCGCACGCCGACACGGTGGTGTACGCCCCGGCACGGGCGCCGTGGGCGATGCTGATCTGGGCGGCGGCGCCGTTCGCCATGAGCATCGGGACGGTCCGTGGCGACACGCGACGTGCACCGGAGGCGCCGAGCACGTCGTGGGCGTCGAGCAACGTCTCCACTCCCCCGATGCCGGTGCCGACGACCACGGCGAGCCGGTCGCCTTCGACGTCCGGGGCGCCGGCGTCCGCCCATGCCTCCTCGGCCGCGACGAGTGCCAGCTGCTGACTGCGGTCGAGGCGGTTGGCGCGGACCCGGCCGAGCGCGCCGTCGGCGTCGAGTGCGGCGTCGGCGCCGATTCGGATCGGCACCTGCTCCCAGAGCGAACCGCTGCGGTCGAGGCGGCGCACGCCGGACCGCCCGGCGACGAGTGCGTCCCAGAGGACGTCGACGCCGTGGCCGAAGGGTGAGACGGCGCCGTAGCCGGTGATGGAGATGTCCACGGGAACTCCTCTTGTACGTTGAACAAGTTGAGTTGTACCACGTACAATTGCGAGATGGCAACCACGACCGACGGTCCGGGCACCCCGCGCGGCGCAGCGACGCGCGCACGCATCCTCGCGGCGACCGCCGGCCTGCTGAGCACCGCGCAGGACCGCTCCGTCACCGTGAGTGCGATCGCCCGGGCGGCCGGGGTCTACCCGAACCAGATCACGCACCACTTCGGCTCGAAGGACCGCCTCGTCCTCGATGCCGCCTTCGCGCTCTTCCTCCGTGACACCACCCGACTGCAGGCCGCCGGCCGCCGGGCGACGACCGCGGAGGCGTTCCGTCAGGTCCTCGCGCGGACCGCCCTCGCGATGCCGTCGACGCCGCTCGTCGTCCGCGCGCTCGCGACCGCCGGCGAGGACACGGCGCAGCGCGAACGGGTCCGCCTGCTGCTGGCCGTGCTGTTCCGGCAGTCCGAGCGCTACCTCGAGCGCGTCGTCGCCGAGCAGGGCTGGACGAGCGGGAGCGGGGTCGCCCGGGACGCCCGGACGTTCTGGAGCGCCGTGTTCGGCGCCACCCTGCTCGCCGATGCCGGTGTCACCGGCGGCCCGTCGGACCTCGACCTCGCCGGCACCGTCTCGATCGCCTGACGCGGCACCGGCGTGCCCCGGGACTCGGGTCCAGCGACGACCCTCGTACTCAGGGGCGCGAGACCCGTCGCGTCACCCGAGTCTCGGGGCGCCCGCCGTCACTCGCCGAAGCCGGACCGCACGAGCGCCACGAGCGCGTCGACCGCGTCCTGCGCGTCCGGGCCCGTCGCCTCGATCGTCACGGCGGCACCCTTCGGCAGCGCGAGCGCCATGATCGCGAGCAGGCTCTTCGCGTCCACGCCGTTCACCCGGACGGCCGCCTCGTACTTCGCGGCCGTCTTCACGAACTCGGCGGCGGGGCGGGCGTGCAGGCCGCTCTCGTTCACCAACTCGACGTGCTCGGACGCGGCCGCGTCGGCGGCGGGGTCGGCCCCGTCAGCCGGCACCGCGCCTCCAGGCTGGTCACCGGACGGAGTGGAGGAACGACCCGCGTCCGTCTCGGAGGTCACGGCAGACGCGGCAGCGGCCAGCACCGCGTCGACGTCGCCGCCGGTCTGGGCGGCGACCGCCGCGGCGACCGCGCCCTCCACGAGCGGCGCCTGCGAGACGTGCACCCGCGCGCGGACGTCGTCGTCGAGGAAGTCGAGCGCCGTGTCGGTCGTCAGGTACGCGGAGCCGAGGTCGCACAGGACGACGACGGCGTCCGCGCCGGAGAGTTCCTCGATGCCGGCGGTGATCGCCTCGAACGAGGTGCCGATGCCGCCGTCGTCCGTGCCGCCGGCGGCCACGAGGGGCACGTCGGCCGCCATCTGTCGGGCGAGCTCCACGGTGCCCGTCGCGATCGCCGCGCTGTGCGAGACGATCAGGACGCCGACGGTCACGCTGCGTCCACGGCGGCGCGGAGGACGTAGACGGTGGACTGGGCGCCGGGGTCGCGGTGCCCGACGGCCCGCTCGCCGAGGTAGCTCGCGCGTCCCTTGCGGGCGACGAGCGGGTCGGTCGACTCCGCACCGGTCACGGCTGCGTCGGCGGCCGCGGCGAGCACCTGCTCGGGGCTGTCGCCGGCGGCTGCCGCTGCTGCGGCGGCCTCGACCGCGGGCGACCACGCGTCGACCATGGTCTTCTCGCCCACGGACGCCTTGCCGCGCGACACGATGCCGTCCCGCGCCGCGGTGAGGACCGCGACGAGGGTGTCGGCGTCGAGCTCGGTGGCGTCGCCGGCCGCCTGGGCGGCCTTCAGGTAGGCCGTCCCGAAGAGCGGACCGGCAGCGCCGCCGACCGTGGAGATGAGCTTCGTCGCGACGACCTTGAGCACGGCGCCGGGGGTGTCGAACGAACCGGCGTCGACGGCCTCGAGCACGGCCCGGAAGCCCCGGTCGAGGTTCTCACCGTGGTCCCCGTCGCCGATCTCCCGGTCGAGCGTCACGAGCTCGGCCCGGTGCTCGTCGATCGTCGCGGCGGTGCGTCGGACCCAGTCGATGGCCCATGCGGTGTCGAGCGCCAATTCGTGTTCCTTCCTGGATGGTGGGCGGTGGTTCAGCGTCCCCAGCGCAGTGCGGGGGTCTCCACCGGTGCGTCCCAGAGGGCGGTGAGTTCGTCGTCGAGCACCGTGACGGTGAGCGAGAACCCCTGCATCTCGAGGGATGTCACGTAGTCGCCGACCAGGCTACGCGCGACCTCGTACCCGCGGTCGGCGAGGACCTCGGCGGCGCGTCGGTAGACGATGTAGAGCTCGGAGAGCGGCGTGCCGCCCATGCCGTTCACGAGCAGGAGCAGCTTCGAACCCGCCGCGGGCTCCAGGTCGGTGAGGACCGGTTCGAGGACGCGGTCGACGAGCTGGTCCGCCGGGGCCATCGGGATCCGCTCGCGCCCGGGCTCACCGTGGATGCCGATGCCGAGCTCGACCTCGTCGTCGGCGAGGGTGAACGAGGGCTCGCCGGCGTGCGGCACGGTGCCCGAGGACAGCGCGAGGCCCATCGACCGCGTGACGTCGTTGACGTGCCGCGCGACGGCGGCGACGGCGTCGAGGTCGTCCCCGCGCTCCGCGGCGGCCCCTGCGCACTTCTCGACGACGACGGTCCCGGCCACGCCGCGGCGACCGGCCGTGTACAGGGAGTCCTGCACGGCGACGTCGTCGTCGACCACGACGGACTCGACCCGGACGTCGTCCATCCCGGCGAGCTCGGCGGCGGTCTCGAAGTTCAGCACGTCGCCGGTGTAGTTCTTCACGATGTGGAGCACGCCCGCTCCCCCGTCGACGGCCTTCGTGGCCGCGACGATCGGGTCCGGGGTGGGGCTGGTGAACACCGGCCCGGGGACCGCGGCGTCGAGCATGCCGTACCCGACGAACCCGGCGTGCAGGGGTTCGTGGCCGCTGCCGCCACCGCTGACGATCCCGACCTTGCCCTGCACCGGGGCATCGGCGCGGTGGATGTGGATGGGGTCCTCGACCAGGACCACGTGCCCGGCGTGCGCGAGGGCGAACCCACGGACCGTCTCGTCGACCACGGCGTGCGGGTCGTTGATGAGCTTCTTCATGCGGAGCCTCCACTGTCGTCACTGACCGGGCCCAATCTACATCGGCCAGTCGTTCGACCGTCGTGCACGTTCGTGCAGTTCCACCCTGCTCGGCGCAGTCCCGGGGGTGGTCGGACGCACACCACTCATGCACGTTCGTGCACAATCGCGCACTTCCCTCACGAACGCATCGCCATCCGTCGAACGGCGTCACTATGCTCGGCCCCAATCACTCAACGGGGAGTGCCGGCGCAGCACCACCGGACCCCCAACCCTCACGCACTGGAGGTCACCGATGGACGGCATCGGCGTCAATTTCCTGTCTGAGCTCGTCGGTACGGCGATGCTCATCATCCTGGGTGGCGGTGTCGTCGCCGCTGTCTCCCTGACGAAGTCGAAGGGCTTCGGCGCGGGCTTCCTCATGGTCACGATCGGCTGGGGCTTCGCGGTCTTCGCCGGTGTCACCGTGGCGTACAAGTCGGGCGGCCAGCTCAACCCGGCCGTGAGCCTCGCGCAGGCCATCCTCGGCAACATCACCGTCGGCCAGATGCTCCTCTACTGGCTCGCTCAGCTCATCGGCGCGATCATCGGTGCCGTCATCGTCTGGCTCGCCTACAAGCAGCACTTCGACGAGGAGCCCGACGCAGCCGCCAAGCTCGGCGTCTTCTCGACCGGCCCGGCGATCCGCTCGTACGGCTGGAACCTCGTCACCGAGATCATCGGCACCTTCGTCCTCGTGTTCGTCGTGATCGCGTTCACCAACGGCGGCACCCCGAAGGAGCTCGGAGCGGTGCCCGTGGCCTTCCTCGTCATCGCGATCGGTGTCTCGCTCGGTGGTCCGACCGGCTACGCCATCAACCCGGCGCGTGACCTCGGCCCCCGCATCGCGCACGCCTTCCTCCCGATCAAGGGCAAGGGCTCGAGCGACTGGTCCTACGCCTGGGTGCCGGTCGTCGGCCCCCTCATCGGTGGCGCCCTCGCCGCAGGACTGTCCTACGCACTCCTGCCGCTCGCGTCCTGACACCCTCCACCTCACCAACCCGAGCAACACCGTAAGGAGCACCCATGGCCGACTACATCGTCGCCATCGACCAGGGCACGACCTCGACCCGAGCGATCGTCTTCGACCACTCCGGCTCGATCGTGTCCGTCGGACAGAAGGAACACGAGCAGATCTTCCCGCGTGCCGGTTGGGTCGAGCACGACCCCGCCGAGATCTGGGACAACACCCGTGAGGTCATCGGCCAGGCCCTGTCCCGCGCCGACATCACCCGCCACGACGTCGCGGCGGTCGGCATCACGAACCAGCGCGAGACCGCCGTGGTCTGGGACAAGAACACCGGCAAGCCGGTCTACAACGCGATCGTCTGGCAGGACACCCGCACGCAGTCGATCGTCGACAAGCTCGCCGACGGCGACACCGACCGCTACAAGTCGGTCGTCGGCCTGCCGCTCGCGACGTACTTCGCGGGCACCAAGATCGTCTGGATCCTCGAGAACGTCGAGGGTGCGCGCGAGAAGGCCGAGGCGGGCGACCTGCTGTTCGGCACCACCGACACCTGGGTCCTCTGGAACCTGACCGGTGGCGTGGACGGCGGCGTCCACAAGACCGACGTCACGAACGCGTCCCGCACGCTGTTCATGGACCTGGAGACGCTCTCGTGGCGCGACGACATCCTCGCCGACTTCGGCGTCCCGAAGTCGATGCTCCCCGAGATCGTCAGCTCCTCCGAGGTCTACGGCCACGTCGAGTCGTCGAACCTGCTGCGCGAGGTGCCGATCGCCGGCATCCTCGGCGACCAGCAGGCCGCGACGTTCGGTCAGGCGGCGTTCGACCAGGGTGAGTCGAAGAACACGTACGGCACCGGCAACTTCCTCATCTTCAACACGGGCACGGAGATCGTCCGGTCGGAGAACGGGCTGCTCACCACCGTCGGGTACAAGCTCGGCGACCAGGAGACGCACTACGCGCTCGAGGGCTCGATCGCCGTCACCGGGTCGCTCATCCAGTGGCTCCGTGACAACCTCGGCCTGATCGGCAGCGCGCCGGAGGTCGAGGCCCTCGCCAAGACCGTCGAGGACAACGGCGGCGTGTACTTCGTGCCGGCGTTCTCGGGGCTCTTCGCGCCGTACTGGCGTCCCGACGCCCGCGGCGCGATCGTCGGCCTCACGCGCTACGTCAACAAGGGGCACATCGCACGTGCGGCCCTCGAGGCGACGGCGCTGCAGACCCGCGAGGTGCTCGACGCCGTGAACGCCGACTCCGGCGTGGACCTGACGGAGCTCAAGGTGGACGGCGGCATGACCGCCAACGACGCGCTCATGCAGTTCCAGGCCGACATCCTGAACGTGCCCGTGGTGCGTCCGGTGGTCGCCGAGACGACGGCGCTCGGAGCCGCCTACGCGGCCGGCCTCGCGGTCGGGTTCTGGGCGAACCTGGACGAACTGCGCGCCAACTGGCAGGAGGACAAGCGCTGGGAGCCGCAGCTCGACGACGCCGAGCGCGAGCGCACCCTCCGCCTCTGGAAGAAGGCCGTCACGAAGACGTTCGACTGGGTCGACGAGGACGTCCAGTAGCACGCGCTGACGCAACCGCCTGGAGGCGCGGTGCCGGTCCCACGGACCGGCACCGCGCCTCCAGTGCGTCGCCTCGTTGCATCGTGGCGTCGCCCTCCCGGCGTCGTCTCGCGGTCAGGCCGCGGGAGCCGCGCCGACCCAGTCGGCCAGTTTGCGCGCTGCGGCGCCCGAGTCGATCGCGTCGGCCGCGACGACGAGCTGCTCCCGGAAGCGCTGCAGGATCGGACGGTCCACCTCGGCCGGGTCCTCGGCCAGCCGGAACGACACCAGGCCGGCCGCCGCGTTGAGCAGGACGATGTCCCGGACCGGGCCGGTCTCCCCCGCGAGCAGGCGGTGCACCACCGCGGCGTTGTGCTCCGGGTCCCCGCCGAGCAGGTCCTCGATGCGCGCGCGGGCGATCCCGAGGTCCCGCGGGTCGATGTCGTGCTCGGTCACACGGCCGCCGGTGACCTCCCAGATGTGGCTGTGCCCGGTCGTCGTGAGTTCGTCGAGCCCGTCGTCGCCACGGAAGACGAGCGCGGTCGCCCCCCGGGTCTGGAACACGCCCGTGATGATCGGCACGAGGTCGAGCTGCGCGACGCCCACCGCGTTCGCCTCGCACCGGGCGGGGTTGACGAGCGGGCCGAGGAAGTTGAACACCGTCGGGACGCCGATCTCACGGCGGACGGGGCCGGCGTGCGCGAAGCCGGGGTGGAACGCGCTCGCGAACGCGAAGGTGAGGCCGACACGCCGGAAGGTCTCCGCGACACGCGCGGCGTCCATCGTGAGGTCGAGGCCGAGGGCGGCCAGGACGTCGCTCGAGCCGGACTTCGACGAGCTCGCACGGTTGCCGTGCTTGACGACCGGCACCCCTGCCGCGGCGATCACGATGGCCGCCATGGTCGACACGTTGACCGTGCCGACGACGTCGCCGCCGGTGCCGACGATGTCCAGCGCCATCGGGTCGACGTCGAGCGGGACGGCGGCGTCGAGGATCGCGTCGCGGAAGCCGACGACCTCGTCCACGGTCTCGCCCTTCGCGCGCAGGGCCACGGCGAACGCGGCGATCTGTGCGGGGGTGGCGCGCCCGGCGACGATCTCCTGCATGGCCCATGTGGACTGACTGATCGTGAGGTCCTCGCGCGCCATGAGCGCGCTGATCACGGTGGGCCAGGTGGGAGCGTCGAGCATGACTCGATCGTAGTGAATTCGAGAGACCCGCCAGTTGGCTGCGAAAACACTGTCCGTGGTTTCGGCCATAATGGAACCTGTGACTAGCACCTCTCTCTCCAGATCCGCCAGCGGTCCGGTCCTCAACAGGCCGAACGCCGTTGCCGTGGGGACGATCGTGTGGCTGGGCAGCGAGGTCATGTTCTTCGCCGGCCTGTTCGCGATCTACTTCACGCTGCGCAGCACCTCGCCCGAGCTCTGGGCGACCGAGACGTCGAAGCTCGAGGTGCCCTTCGCCTCGGTGAACACGATCATCCTGGTGCTGTCCAGCTTCGCCTGCCAGTTCGCGGTGTTCGCCGCCGAGCGGTTCCAGGTGCACCGCACGAGCTGGAACCCCAAGGACTGGGGCATGACGGAGTGGTTCTTCGTCACGTACTGCATGGGCGCGATCTTCGTCTGCGGCCAGATCTTCGAGTACGCCAACCTGTGGCACGAGGGCGTGACGCTGTCCTCCAGCGCGTACGGCTCGGCGTTCTACATGACCACCGGCTTCCACGGCCTGCACGTCACGGGTGGCCTCATCGCCTTCCTCCTGACGCTCGGCCGCGGCTTCGCCGCCAAGAACTTCGGTCACAAGGAAGCGACCACCGCGATCGTCGTGTCGTACTACTGGCACTTCGTCGACGTCGTCTGGATCGGCCTCTTCGCCGTCATCTACCTTCTCAAGTAGGAACTGGATAGCCCCCACCGCATGTTCAACAGAACCAAGTCCAAGAAGGGCCGCCGTTCACCGATGGCGACCGTGTCGCTCATCGTCGTCGGTCTGATGACCACCGGCGGTGCGTACGCGCTGTTCAGCTCGACGGCCAACGCCGACGACAGCACGAGCACCGTGGCGGCCAGCAGCCAGTCGAAGGTGAACGAGGGCCAGAAGCTCTTCGCCTCGAACTGCGCCACCTGCCACGGCCTCTCCGCGCAGGGCACCTCCGAGGGCCCGTCCCTCATCGGTGTCGGCGCCGCGTCGGTCGACTTCCAGGTGGGCACCGGCCGCATGCCGATGGCCGCCCAGGGCCCGCAGGCGGAGGAGAAGCCCGCGCAGTTCTCGAGCGAGCAGATCGACGCCCTCGCCGAGTACGTCGCCTCCCTCGGCCCCGGCCCGGCGGTCCCGTCGTCCAGCCTCACCGACGGCAAGGACGGCGACGCCGCAGAGGGCGCCGAGCTCTTCCGGATCAACTGCGCCATGTGCCACAACGTGGCCGGTGCGGGTGGTGCGCTGACCGAGGGCAAGTACGCGCCGAACCTGCAGTCGGTGTCCGGCAAGCACATCTACGAGGCCATGGTCACTGGCCCGCAGAACATGCCGGTGTTCAACGACCTGAACCTCACGCCGCAGCAGAAGGCCGACATCATCACGTACCTCAAGTACGTGCAGGACAACAAGTCCCCCGGCGGGTTCGCCCTCGGCTCCCTCGGCCCGGTGGCAGAGGGTCTGTTCATCTGGATCTTCGGACTCGGCGCGGTCGTCGCGATGACCGTCTGGCTGACCGCGAAGTCCAACTGATCGTCCGTGTCGAACGACACTGAAGGGAACACCATGGCAGAGCACGACGACGAGGCACTGAACTCGTCCTCGGCTGTCGAGAAGCACGGCACGACCACGACGTCGGCCGGCACCGCGGTCCTGCCCGCGGAGCCGTTCGAGAACCCGGGCGAGCCGCCGCACCGCGCGCGCCGCACCGACGTCGACCCGAAGAAGCAGCGGCTCGCCGAGCGTCAGGTCGCCACGTTCTTCTACCTGTCGATCGTCGGCAGCGTCCTCGCGATCGCGGCGTACGTCGCCTTCCCGATCAAGTCCGACGACTTCGGCACGGTCCGCACCGCGAACCTCTTCCTCGGCCTCTCCATCGCCCTCGCCCTCCTGGCGCTGGGCCTCGGCGCGGTCTACTGGTCGAAGTCGCTCGTCGTCGACCGCGAGATCTCCGAGCTCCGGCACAGCACCCGTGGCACGGACGCGACCCGCGCGAAGGCGGTCGAGGCGTTCCAGCTCGCCGACAAGGAGTCGGGCTTCAGCCGACGCAAGCTGATCCGCAACTCGATGATCGGTGCGCTGGCGGCGTTCCCGCTCCCCGGCATCGTCCTCGTGCGCGACCTCGCGCCGGCGGCGGACCCGAACGAGCTGCTCCGGCACACGTTCTGGAAGTCGGGCATGCGCCTGACCAAGGACCCGACCGGTCTCCCGATCAAGGCGTCCGACGTCACGATCGGCTCGGTCTTCCACGTCATCCCCGACGGGATGCTCGACTCGGAGCACATGCTGGAGGAGAAGGCCAAGGCCGCCGTCCTCCTCATGCGCCTCGACCCGAAGGACCTGAACCCCGCCAAGGGCCGCGAGAACTGGGGCTACGACGGCATCGTCGCGTACTCCAAGATCTGCACCCACGTCGGCTGCCCGGTCGCCCTCTACGAGCAGCAGACGCACCACCTGCTGTGCCCGTGCCACCAGTCGACCTTCGACGTCTCGAACAACTGCGACGTCATCTTCGGACCGGCAGCGCGCCCCCTCCCCCAACTTCCCATCGCTATCGACGACGACGGCTACCTGGTTGCGCAGAGCGACTTCCACGAGCCCGTCGGCCCGTCCTTCTGGGAGCGTGAACGCTGATGAGCACCACCACCACGAACGCACCCGCGTCGAGCACCAAGCCGGCGCCGGAGCGCGGATCCCGCATCATCGGCGGGGTCGCCAACTACATCGACGAGCGCACCAGCATCTCGGGCCTCGTGAAGGAGGTCGGGCGCAAGATCTTCCCCGACCACTGGAGCTTCATGCTCGGCGAGGTGGCGCTGTACAGCTTCGTCGTCGTCCTGCTCTCCGGCACGTTCCTGACGTTCTTCTTCCAGGCGTCGATGGCCGAGGTCGTCTACAACGGCTCGTACGTCCCGCTCAAGGGCGTCGAGATGTCGACGGCGCTCCAGTCGACGCTGAACATCTCGTTCGACATCCGCGGCGGTCTCTTCGTCCGGCAGATCCACCACTGGGCGGCCCTGCTGTTCGTGGCGTCGATCATGCTGCACATGGCCCGCGTGTTCTTCACCGGCGCCTTCCGCAAGCCGCGTGAGCTCAACTGGGTGTTCGGCTTCCTCCTCTGGGTCCTGGCCATGGCCGAGGGCTTCACGGGCTACTCGCTCCCCGACGACCTGCTCTCCGGCAACGGTCTGCGCATCATCGTCGGCATGATCGAGGGCGTGCCGGTGATCGGCGTCTGGATCGCCTACCTGCTCTTCGGCGGCGAGTTCCCGGGCACCGACATCGTCGGCCGCCTCTACACGCTGCACATCCTGCTGCTCCCCGCGATCCTCGTGGCGGTGCTCGGCGTGCACCTCGTGCTCGTCGTGATCAACAAGCACACGCAGTTCGCGGGCCCCGGCAAGACGAACGAGAACGTCGTCGGCGTGCCGATCCTCCCCGCGTTCGCCGCGAAGGCCGGTGGGTTCTTCTTCATCGTCGCGGGCATCCTGGCCCTCATCGCGTCGCTGTTCACGATCAACCCGATCTGGAACTACGGCCCGTACGACCCGTCCCCCGTGTCCGCCGGTACCCAGCCCGACTGGTACATCGGCTTCGCGGACGGCGCGCTCCGTCTGGTGCCGCCGCACTGGGAGGTCGTGTGGTTCGGCTACACGGTGTCGTTCAACATCCTCGCGCCGATCGCGGTGCTGGTGCTGCTCATCCTGGCGATCCTGCTCTACCCCTTCATCGAGGGCTGGGTCACCGGTGACAAGCGCGAGCACCACATCCTGGACCGTCCGCGCAACGCCCCGACCCGCACCGCGTTCGGTGCAGCCGGGATCACGCTCTACGCGAGCCTCTGGGCCGCTGCGTCGTCGGACATCATCGCGACCCACTTCATGGTGTCGATCGAGCACGTGATCCACGTGATCCAGGCCACGACGGTCCTGGGCCCGTTCGTCGCCTTCTGGATCACGAAGCGCGTGTGCATCGCCTTGCAGAAGAAGGACCGCGAGATCGTCCTGCACGGGTACGAGTCCGGCCGCATCGTCCGACTCCCCCACGGCGAGTACATCGAGGTGCACGAGCAGCTCGACGAGTACGAGCGCTGGAAGCTCCTGCAGTTCAACGAGTACAAGCCGCTCATGATCCGTCCGAACGCACGGGGCAAGATCACCGGTGCGCAGAAGCTCCGCGCCAGCATGTCGCGTTTCTTCTTCGAGGACCGCATCACGCCGGTCACGAAGGCCGAGCTCGAGGCTGCGCACGCCGCGCACCACGGCCCGGAGCTCGACGCTGGCGACCACGCCGCCCCCGCGGTCGGAGCCGGCAACCACTAGGTTCCACGGCAAGAACGCGAACACCCTCGTCCACTTCGTGGTCGGGGGTGTTCGCGTTCGCCTCAACAACACGCCGTCCCACGTTCACGGGTGATTCACCGACACGTGCTGGACTCGTCCAGGACGGTGTGGCACTGTGTTGCATCGAGCACCCGCCAACGGAATGGAACCCCGATGGACAGCCGGACGGCCGAACACCCCAGGCCGAACCACTTCCTCCTCCACCTCAGCGACACCCACCTCGTGGCGGGCGACGGCGATCTCTACGGAGACGTCGACTCGGCAGCGCGGCTCGGCGAGATGATCGCCGACATCGAGGCGTCGGGCAGCAGGCCCGAGGCGATCGTCGTCACCGGCGACGTGGCCGACAAGGGTGAGCCGGGCGCCTACGCCCGCATCCGCGAGATCATCGAGCCGGCCGCACAGCGGATCGGCGCGCAGGTGATCTGGGCCATGGGCAACCACGACGAGCGCGGGGCGTTCCGCCAGGAGCTCTTCGGGCTCCACCCCACCGACCGTCCGGTGGACTTCGTCTACGACGTGAACGGCCTCCGGGTCATCACACTCGACACGAGCGTCCCCGGGGCGCACCACGGCGAGGTCTCCCCCGAGCAGCTGGACTGGCTCGCCGAGGTCCTGTCCGAGGCCGCGCCGCACGGCACCATCCTCGCAATGCACCACCCGCCCGTGCCGAGTGTCCAGGACCTCGCGGTGCTGGTCGAGCTCCGCGACCAGGACGCCCTCGCCGAGGTCGTCGAGGGCAGCGACGTCATCGGCATCATCGCCGGACACCTGCACTACTCGACGAGCGCCGTGTTCGCCGGCATCCCCGTCTCGGTCGCCAGTGCCACGTGCTACACGCAGGACCTCACCGAGTACCAGGGTGGGACGCGCGGGCAGGACGGCGCGCAGGCGTTCAACCTCGTCCACGTGTACGGCCACAACGTCGTGCACTCGGTCGTGCCGATCGGCCACTACTCGACCGTCGGTCGTCCGGTGTCCGCTGCTGAGACCGAGGCGCGCCTGGCCGCCGCCGGCGTCACGATCCCCGCCGCGGTCGAGCCGGCCCCGGTCACGTCGAGCATCCCGGTGTTCACGCTCGACTCGGTGCCCGTCTCCCCCGTGCACCGCTGACGCACGCCCCGGCGGGGTCGCGCGTGCGGGGCTGACCCGTACCGGCTGCACGTGCACGGTGCGACATCACCGCTGTCGTACGACGGCCGCGGTGTCGTTCGTTGCACGCGCAGGTCGTTGCACTTGCATGGTGCGACATCACCGCTGTCGTTCGACAGCCGCGGTGTTGTTCGTTGCACGCGCACGTCGTTGCACGTGCATGGTGCGACATCACCGCTGTCGTACGACAGCCGCGGTGTCGTTCGTTGCACGCGCAGGTCGTTGCACGTGCATGGTGCGACATCACCGCTGTCGTTCGACGGCCGCGGTGTCGCTCGTTGCACGCGCACGTACCGCCCCGCGCACGCGCCCCCGCACGCACGACCCGCCCGGTCAGCCCGCCGCGCCGCCCTCGCCCGCCGCGCCGCCCTCGCCCGCCGCGCCGCCCTCGCCCGCCGTGCCGCCCGCGTCCCGCTCCCACGGCGCCGGGAACGGGAAGTACTTCTCCAGGAAGTCCGTCACCCGCGCCGTCCGCTCCTCGTCGCTGACCTCCGGGAAGCTCCCGTCGTTCAGGCAGAAGAAGTCGACGTTCCGCTTCTTGAGCAGGTCCTCGAGGGCCCGGAGTCCGGACTGCATCGTCGTGTCGATGTACCGCACGGGAGCGTTCTCCTGCACGATCGCCCGGCCGGTGAGCAGCGAGTAGTAGTGGTACAGAGAGTTCGTCACGGAGATGTTGTCCGCCGCCCGGAACCGCGAGGCCGCGGTCGCCTTGAACTCGTCGGCGAACTCGTGCTCCATCTCGGTCATGATCGACGCACGGAGCGGCGTCGGGGCGTGCTCGAGGTGCCGGGTCGTCACGGCGCCGAACCGCTGCTGCAGGAGCCGGCGGTTGACCCGCGCGGAGTTCTCGAATCCGCTGCGGGCCGGGTTGTTCGAGCCGAGCCCGATCCGGGTGGTCGCGAGGATGAACTTCGTCACGGAGCCCGGGCTGAAGAACACCGACGGGTCGACCATGCGCCCGAAGAACATGTCGTCGTTCGAGTAGATGAAGTGTTCGCTGATGCCGGGGATGTGGTGGAGCTGTGACTCGACGGCCTGGGAGTTGTGCGTCGGCAGCACGGAGGGGTCCGCGAAGAACTCCTCGGACCGGACGATGCGCACCTTGGGGTGGTCGGCGAGCCAGGCCGGAGCGGGTGAGTCGGTCGCGATGTAGATCTGCCGGATCCAGGGCGCGAACGTGTGCACCGACCGGAGGGCGTACTTGAGCTCGTCGATCTGCCGGAAGCGGGCCGGGGCGTCGTCGCCCTCGCCCAGCACGGCACCGGACTGCGCCGCCTGGCGGGCGCGCTGGTACTCGATGGCGTTGCCGTCGACCCACGAGAACACGATGTCGATCGGGAAGCGGATGTCCGAGACGTGGTCGTCGAACATGTGCTCGACGGTGCGCCAGGTGCGGCCGTACCGCTCGATGTCGACGAGGACGAACTCGTCGACGGGCAGGCTGCGGCGCATCAGGGCGTTCTCGACGGGCGCCAGGACCTCGGTGTCGGTGACGCGCCAGAACTCGAGCTGCACGCTCGTCTCGGCCCCGTACCGGAGGCGTCCGAGCGGCTCGACCCGCGGGCGGAACACCCGGAGCACCGGCTCGTCGACCGGGCCGAGGCCGTCGTCGAGGACCAGCACGGCGGGCTTCCCCGGCGGCTTCGCGTAGAACGGCTCGTTCGCCGCGGCGGCCATCACGGCGCTCTCGGCACGCTGCCGGTCGCGCTCGTCGACCGCGATCACGGGCCGCTGGTCGTTGCCGCGGATGAGCAGGTGGTCGACGTCGCCGGCGGTGAGCGCGTCGTCGAGGAACAGCAGGTCCTCGATCATCGACTGCTGCGGCGTGAGGTGGCCGTTGACCAGCGTCAGGCGGCCCTTCCGCACCACGATGTCGGGACGGTCGAGACCGCCGGAGGACGGTCGAGGGTTCAGCAGAGGACTCTCGGTCACCGGCTCGGTCTCGTTGCTCATCCATGCCCTTCGGGTCGATCGGCCGGGCCCTGCGCCCGACTCCTGCGATCCTACCGTCCGCGCGGACGCTCCGGTCTGCGCGTGGTCACCGGGTCACGGCCTGGAGGCGCGGTCCGGCTCCGTCCCGCGTGGCACCTTCACGACGATGCCGACGACGATGAACAGGGCGGCCGCCACGATCTGCAGGGCGGCCCACACCTCGCCGGGGATCGGTACGACCGCCACGGGGTTCCAGCAGACGGCGACCGCGACCATGAGGGCCGCGGCCCACCAGGTCCGGCCGCGGACGGCGAACACCAGCACGATGAGTGCCAGCACCGTGACGCCCCACCGGGCGAAGACGAAGGCGGACGAGTCGACGATCGCGACGCACGCGAGCAGGACGACGGCCGCGAGGAGCGACGGCGCGAGTGCCGGGCGGGTGAACGGCGGCGTGCGACCGTCCGTGCTGCCGGCGCCGGACGCGCGCGGGGCGGCCGGCGGCTGGGGGACGCCGTGCAGCGAGGACCCGGCGGGTGGCCGGCCCTTCCGTGCCGCCATCAGGCGGTCGCGCCGTCGAGGTCGATCGCCTGGATCGAACGGGACATCGGCGGCAGTCCGCGGACCCGCTCGAGCGCCGGCACGAGCTCGGCCAGGTAGGCGCGGTAGCCCTCGTCGGTCAGGTGCAGACCGTCCTCGGTGAACCGCTCGTCGAGGTGGTCCCCGTCGGCCAGCGCCGGCCAGACGTCGAGGTACTGCGCGTGGCAGGTGGCGACGAACTGGCGGAGGTGCCGGTTGGCCTCCTCGATCTTCGCCGCGTACTCCGCCTGACGCGGCAGGACGGACACGAGCAGCAGGCGGACGCCGGGCAGCTCGCGGCGGAGCGTCACGAGGATGGACTCGACCCCGCGGACGACGTGCTCGACGCTGGCGCGGTGGTTGCCGAAGTCGTTCGTGCCGATGAGGAGCACGATCACCTCGGGCTGCTCGGCGACGACGGCGTCGAGGCGTGCGAGGACGCCGTCCGTGGTGTCGCCGCCGACGCCCTGGTTCACCGTCCGCTCGTCGGGGAGCCAGGCGTCCCACGACCCCTGCTCCGTGATGCTGTCGCCGAGGAACAGGACACTGGTGGCCTCGTTCGTCATGCTGCCTCCTCGTTCGCGGGTACCGGCTTCCCATTCTGCTGGGTCCAGTTCCGTCCCGTCGACTCGGTGTGCTCGGACTCCCGCTCCGCGGCGGCCGTGATCCGTTCGACCATGCCGGGGAAGATCACCCCGTGGAACGGCAGGATCGAGTACCAGTAGAGGCGACCAGCGAGCCCCTGGGGGAAGTAGATCGCACGCTGGCGGTAGTCGCTGCCGCCGTCGTCCGCGGGGGTCACGGTCATCTCGAGCCAGGCGCGGCCGGGTGACTTGAACTCGGCGCGGAGCCGCAGGTAGTGCCCGCGGTCCAGGCGTTCCACCCGCCACCAGTCGAGCGCGTCGCCCTGCTCCAGGCGCTGCGGGTCGCGCCGGCCGCGGTTCAGGCCGACTCCCCCGGCGATCTTGTCCATCCAGCCGCGCGCCACCCAGGCGAGCGGGAACGAGTACCACCCGTTGTCGCCGCCGATCGACTCCACGACGCGCCAGACGTCCTCGGCGCTGGCGGAGGAGTGGCGCTTGCGGTCGTCCACGTACACGGTGTGCCCGGCCCAGTCCGGGTCGCTCGGCAGCGGGTCGGCCGCGGTGGCGGCGAGCGTCGCGTTCCGCCAGCTCGTCTCCACCTCGCCCTTCCGCATCTTCGTGAGGGCGAGACGGACGGCCCGGCGGTAGGTCGTGAGACCGCCCTCGGGACGGGGGACGACGTCGTCGATGTCGTGCTCGCGCTGCACGCACTCGAACTGCAGCGACTCGATGATCGGCTTGGCGAGCTTCCGGGGGATCGGCGTCACGAGGTTGAACCAGTGCGCCGCCAGTCCCGGCGTCAGGACGGGCAGGACGGAGATCGCCCGCTGCGGCAGCTTCGCCTCGACCGCGTAGCCGTTGAGCATCTGGCCGTACCGGAGCACGTCCGGGCCGCCGATGTCGAACGTTCGGTTGACGTCGGCCGGGATCGTGAGCGCCTCGACCAGGTAGTACAGGACGTCACGGACGGCGATCGGCTGGATGTGGTTGCGGACCCAGCGGGGCGCGGGCATCCACGGCAGGACGTCGGTGACGTGGCGGATCATCTCGAACGAGGTGCTCCCGGAACCGATCACCACGCCCGCCTGGTACGCGATGGTCGGGACGCCCGAGTGCAGGAGCACGTCGCCGACCTCCTTGCGGCTGCGGAGGTGCTTCGACAGCTCACCGTCCGGGTGCAGGCCGCCGAGGTACACGAACCGCCGCACACCGGCCGCCTCCGCCTCGTGCGCCATCGTCTCGGCGGCCTGGCGCTCCGCGTGCTCGAAGTCCCCGTCGGCGCCCATCGCGTGGGCGAGGTAGTAGACGGCGTCGATGCCCGTCACGGCGGCACGCACGGCCGCGGCGTCCTGCAGGTCCCCCTCGGCGATCTCGACGTCGTCGTGCCAGGGGACGTCCTGGAGTTTGCGCGGGGTGCGGACGAACACCCGGACGCGGTGGCCGGCGTCGAGGAGGCGGGGGACGAGGCGGCCACCGATGTAGCCGGTGGCGCCGGTGACGAGGACGTGCATGCGGGGCACGGTACGCGGCTCGGCTCCGGGTAGGCTTGCCGGGTGGACAATGCAGCGTTCCCCGTCGACCAACCGCGCGTCACCGCCGATGCAGTGCGAGCACTCATCGACCACGCGATCCTCAAGCCCGAGCTGACGCGTTCCGATGTCGACGCCCAGCTCGACGAGGCCGCCGCGTACCGCGTGTTCAGCGTGTGCGTCCGCCCGAGCGACGTCGCCCACGCGGTCGCCCGGCTCACCGGTACCGGGGTGGGCGTCGGCACCGTCATCGGCTTCCCGCACGGCACCACCTCGACGGAGGCCAAGGTCGCCGAGTCGCTGCAGGCCCTCGCCGACGGTGCCTTCGAGCTCGACATGGTCCAGAACATCGGCGCGGCGAAGTCCGGCGACTGGGAGCGCGTCGAGGCCGACGTCCGCGCGGTCGTCGACGCCGCCGGCAGCACCGTGGTGAAGGTCATCCTCGAGACCGCCTTCCTCACGGACGACGAGATCGTCGCCGCGTCCCGTGCCGCGAAGTCCGCCGGTGCCGCCTTCGTGAAGACCTCCACCGGGTTCGCCGGCGGCGGTGCGACCGCCGAGCACATCGCCCTGATGCGCGCGACCGTCGGTGCCGACACCGGGGTGAAGGCCTCGGGCGGCGTCCGCGGTCTCGACACCCTGCTCGAGATGGTCCAGGCGGGCGCCGACCGGATCGGCACGAGCGCCTCCGCCCGCATCCTCGACGAGGTCGCGCACCGCGCCGAGACGGGCGCCGCGTCCGCGCTCGGCGACGACACCTCGTCCTACTGACCCGCCGGGGCCCGCGCCCCTGACCACCCGACCGACCCCACGCCGGGGCCGGTGCCCACCGGGCGCGACGCCGCGTCCACGACCGGCACCGCGCCTCCAGACCGCCGCATCGGAGCGAGCATGTCCACCAGCGCACCGCAGTCCGTCCCCCTCGCCCTCGCCGTCGACCTCGGTGGGACGAAGGTCGAGGCGGCCCTCGTCACCGATGCCGGCGTCGTCCTCCCCGCCACGCGCTTCCGCAGCCCGACCGGGCCGCAGCGCACGTCGGACGAGCTGCAGGCCGCCGTCGACGAGGTCGTGAGCGCTGCCCTCGCGGCGCTGCCGGACGACGCGACCCTGATCGGTGTCGGCGTCGGCTCGGCCGGGCCGGTCGACGAGGAGCACGGTCTCGTGTCGCCGCTGAACATGCCGGTCTGGCGGGGGTACCCGCTGCGGGACCGCGTCGCCGCGCACGTCCCCGCCGGCGTCCCGGTGACCCTCCGGATGGACGGCCTGGCGATCACCCTCGCCGAGCACTGGGTCGGTGCGGCGCAGGGATCCGACCACGTGATGGGCATGATCGTCTCGACCGGTGTCGGCGGTGGCCTGATCCTGCACGGCCGCACGGTGAGCGGCCCGACGGGCAACGCCGGGCACATCGGGCACGTGGAGTGCGGCGGGTTCGACGACCCCTGTGCCTGCGGCGGCACCGGCTGCCTCGAGGCGATCGCCAGCGGGCCGAAGACGGTCGCGTGGGCGCAGCGTCAGGGCTTCGGCGGGACCACCGGCGAGGAGCTGTCGGCGGCGTACGCTGCCGGCGACGAGATCGCGGTCGCGGCCGTCAAGCGGAGCGGTCGCGCGCTCGGGCAGGCCATCGCGGCCGCCACCAGCCTGGTCGACCTCGAGGTCGTGGCGATCGGCGGCGGGTTCTCGCACGTCACCCCCGACCTGTTCGAGTACGCCCGGCAGGCCGTGGCGGAGCGCGTGGAGTTCGGCTTCGTCACGAAGGTGCGGATCGTGCCCACGGGGCTCTCCCAGGACGGCCCGCTCATCGGCGCCGCAGCCCTCGTGCACCGCGCCGACGTGCTGCGCTGACGTCTCGGACTGACGCCCGCTCCCTGCCGCACCGCACGCTGTCCACAGGTGGCTGCGCGGTCGACCGGCGGTCGGGCAGGATGTCCGGGTGCCCCGCTCCCGTCTCCTGACCAGTGCGGACTGGCCGGAGCCGGAACTGCGCGCCGCGGTCCTGGCCGGTGAACTCGTGCCGGTGGGACCGTGCTGGGCCTCCCCCGCCGAGCCGCAGACCCCGGACCTGCGCGCGGCGGCCGTGGCGTGGGCGTTCCGAGACCCCCGGTTGCTCGCGGGCACCCGCACGGCGGCCTGGATCTGGGGAGCCACCTCGCGGCCGCCCGCGCCGCTCGAGGCCTGCATCCCGCCGCAGGTCCGCCTGCACGGCGACGGCGGCGTCCGCGTGCGCGAGGTCCTCATCGGGGACGACGACGTCGTGCGGCTGGCGTCCCTCGGCGTGACGACGCCGCTGCGGACCGCCGTCGACCTCCTGCGGACGCCAGGGGGTGACTTCGGGACCGCCGAGGCGGACGCCGTCCTCGGCCTGGTGGCGATCGGAGCCGTGGACGTCGACGCGGTCGAGGAGCGGCTCAGCGGGCTCGGGACGATCCCGATGGCCCGGCAGGCCACCCGACGGCTCCGCGCGCTGCAGCGGAGCCCGGCGCAGTCGAGCCCGGGGCAGTCGAGCCCGGCGCAGTCGAGCCCGGGGCAGTCCTAGCCGGCGCTGACGCGGTACACGTCGTAGACCGCGTCGATCCGGCGCACCGCGTTGAGGACCCGGTCGAGGTGGGTGGTGTCCCCCATCTCGAACACGAACCGGCTGAGCGCCAGCCGGTCGGACGAGGTCGACACCGTCGCCGACAGGATGTTCACGTGGTACTCGGTGAGGACACGGGTGACGTCGCTGAGCAGGCCCGACCGATCGAGCGCCTCGATCTGGATCTGCACGAGGAACACCGACTTGGACGACGGCGCCCACTCGACCTCGATCATCCGGTCGGGCTCGTTCATCAGGGACTTCACGTTGGTGCAGGACGCCTGGTGGACGGAGACGCCCTGCCCGCGGGTGATGAACCCGACGATCTGGTCGCCCGGCACCGGCGTGCAGCACTTCGCGAGCTTCACCAGGATGTCCGGCGCACCGCGCACCAGCACGCCACTGTCACTGTTGCGGAGCTGCCGGCTCGTGACCTGGCGCGGGAAGGTGAGCTCCGGCTCGTCCGACTCGGTCTCGGCCTGGACGTTGCCGAGGACCTTCTCGATGACCGACTGCGTCGACACGTGCCCCTCGCCGACGGCCGCGTAGAGCGCGGACACGTCGTCGTAGCGCATCGAGGAGGCCACCTCGGAGATGGAGTCCTGGCTCATGATGCGCTGCAGCGGCAGGTTCTGCTTCCGCATGGCACGGGCGATCGCATCGCGGCCCTGCTCGATCGCCTCTTCCCGGCGTTCCTTGGTGAACCACTGCTTGATCTTGTTCCGGGCGCGGGGACTCCGGACGAAGGTCAGCCAGTCCTGGCTCGGTCCGGAGTCGGGGTTCTTCGACGTGAAGATCTCGACGACGTCGCCGCTGGAGAGCGCGCTCTCGAGCGGCACCAGGCGCCCGTTGACCTTGGCGCCCATCGTGCGGTGCCCGATCTCGGTGTGCACCGCGTAGGCGAAGTCGACCGGCGTCGCACCGGACGGCAGCCCGATGACCTTGCCCTGCGGCGTGAAGACGTAGGTCTCCTTCGCGCCGATCTCGTACCGCAGCGAGTCGAGGAACTCCCCCGGGTCGCTGGTCTCGGCCTGCCAGTCGGTGATGTGCGCCAGCCACGCCATGTCCTGGTCGGTGGCGGACGACGCGTCGACGTCGCGCCCGGCGGCACGCTGCTTGTACTTCCAGTGCGCCGCGACGCCGAACTCGGCGCGCTGGTGCATCTCGTGCGTGCGGATCTGGATCTCGACGGCACGGCCCTGCGGACCGAGCACGGTCGTGTGCAGCGACTGGTACAGGTTGAACTTCGGCGTCGCGATGTAGTCCTTGAAACGACCGGGCAGCGGCGTCCACCGCGCGTGCACGGAGCCGAGCATGGCGTAGCAGTCGCGAACGGTCGGGACGAGGACGCGGATACCGACGAGGTCGTAGATCTCGTCGAACTCGCGGCCCCGGACGATCATCTTCTGGTAGATCGAGTAGTACTGCTTCGGCCGGCCCATGACCTCGCCGCGGACCTTGGCCGCCTTGAGGTCCTTCTTCAGGGTGCCGATGACGTTCTGCACGAACTGCTCGCGCTTCGGCTGGCGCTCCTTGACGAGGCTGTCGATCTCGACGTACAGCTTCGGGTGGAGCACCGCGAACGAGAGGTCCTCGAGCTCGAGCTTGATCATCTGGATGCCGAGCCGGTGCGCCAGGGGCGCGTAGATCTCGAGCGTCTCCTTCGCCTTGCGCGTGGCCGAGGCGGACTCGACGAAGCCCCACGTACGGGCGTTGTGCAGGCGGTCGGCGAGCTTGATGACGAGCACGCGGATGTCCTTCGACATCGCGATGACCATCTTGCGGACGGTCTCGGCCTGCGCGCTGTCGCCGTACTTGACCTTGTCGAGCTTCGTGACGCCGTCGACCAGCATCGCGATCTCGTCGCCGAAGTCCTGGCGCAGCTGGTCGAGCTGGTAGTCGGTGTCCTCCACGGTGTCGTGGAGGAGCGCCGCGGCGATCGTGATCGGGCCGATGCCGAGGTCGGCCAGGATCTGGGCGACCGCGACGGGGTGCGTGATGTACGGCTCGCCGGACTTGCGCTTCTGCCCGTCGTGCGCGCGCTCGGCGACCGAGTACGCCCGCTCGATGAGGGTGACGTCGGCCTTCGGGTGGTGCGACCGGACCGTGCGGATCAGCGTGTCGACCGCCCCGGCCGGCTGCGCGCGGGAGAACAGTCGCGGGAGCAGCGACCGGAGCGAACCGAGGTTGCCGGTCGTGTTCGGCCCGAGCGGACTCGACGGCCGCGGCGACGAACCCGGACGGCTGGGCGACGCGGCGGCCTGGCCGTTCGCACTCGGTGCGGGGGCGTCCTGGGGCGTCGATGCACGCGTGTCCGTCATGATGCGCCTCCCGAGGACCTGGTCCGACGTCGATCCGACAAGACTACGCGTGTCCGGTCAGTGCTCGTGACGCGGTTCGCCCTCGGCGTCGCGCACCACCGGCGCACCCGCCTGCTCCCAGGCGACCATGCCGCCGGTGAGGTTGACCGCCGGGACGCCGGACTGCTCGAGCGCCGCCACGACCCGGGCGGAGCGCGCGCCGGAGTGGCACACGATGATCGCCGGTTCGTCGCCGCCGTCGATCTCCTTCCAGCGCGCGACCAGCTCGGACATCGGCACGAGCGTCGCCTGGGGAGCGTGGACCTCGTCCCACTCCCCCTGCTCACGCACGTCGAACAGCCGCGAACCGGCCTCGAGTCGGCGGAGCGCCTCGGCGACGTCGACCTGTTGGATCTCGGCCGGCATCAGACGCCCGCCGCCGCGTCGACCTCGCGCTGACGCTTCGCGGCCGCGGCCTGCTTCTTCGCGTCCGCCTGCTTGACCTTCGGCTCGTTCTCACGCAGGTGCGCGTACATCGGCGACGCGATGAAGATCGTCGAGTAGGTACCGACGATGATGCCGATGAACAGCGCGAGCGAGATGTCACGGAGGGTGCCCGCACCGAGGACGTACGAGCCGATGAAGAGGATCGAGGCGACCGGGAGCAGCGCCACGACCGAGGTGTTGATCGACCGGACGAGCGTCTGGTTCACCGCGAGGTTGACCGACTGCACGAACGTCCGGTGCGACTCCTGGCTCGTGTTCTCGCGCACCTTGTCGAAGACCACCACGGTGTCGTACAGCGAGTAGCCGAGGATCGTCAGGAAGCCGATGACGGCGGCCGGGGTGACCTCGAGCCCGACGATGCCGTAGACGCCGGCGGTGATCAACAGGTCGTGCAGCAGCGCGGCCATGGCGGACAGCGACATCTTCCAGGTGCGGAAGTAGAACGCCATGAAGACCGCGGCGAGGGCGAGGAAGATCACCAGGCCGCGGATCGCCTGCGCGAGCACGTCCGCACCCCAGGTCGCACCGATGAACGTCGAGGCGACCTGACTGTCCGGGACGTCGTACGCCTTGGCCAGGGCCTCCTGCACGTCGGTGGTCTGGCGGTCGGTGAGCTGCCCGGTCTGCACGCGGATGCCGTGCGTGCCGAGCTGCGAGACGCGCGGGACGCCCTCGGGCACGATCGACTCGACGGTGCGCGTCGCGATGTTCTGGTCGAGGTTCTGCACGTCGGAGAGCGTGAACTCCGAACCGCCGGTGAACTCGATGCCGAGCTGGTAGCCGCCGCGGAGCCACGGGACCGCCAGCGAGATCACGATCGCGATGATCGCGACCAGGTACCAGGTCTTGCGACGCCCGACGATGTCGTACGAGCGCTTCCCGGTGTAGAGGTCGCTGCCGAACTGGCTGAAGCTGGCCATCAGTCGTCCTTCCCGTCCGGCGTGGTGCCGTTCTCGCCGGAGGCCTGCTGGGCCTTCCGTTCCGCGATGGTCTGTCGGCGCTGCGCCTCACCGGCACTGCGCTGGCGCTTGCCGTCCACGACCGGGGCGCGGAACTGCGCACGCCCGCGGTAGACGGCCCCGAGGGCGGACGGATCGAGTCCGCTGAACCGGTGCCCCTCGCCGAAGAAGCGGCTGCGGGCGATGAGCTGCATCATCGGGTGCGTGAAGAGCACGACCACGACGACGTCGATCAGGGTGGTCAGGAGCAGCGTGAACGCGAAGCCCTTCACGTCGCTCACGGCGAGGATGTAGAGCACGATCGCGGCGAGGAAGTTGATCGAGTCCGACGCGAGGATCGTGCGGAGCGCTCGCTTCCATCCGGCCTCGACGGCGCTCTCGAGCCCGCGGCCGTCGCGGAGCTCGTCCCTGATGCGTTCGAAGTAAACGATGAACGAGTCCGCCGTGATGCCGATCGCGACGATCAACCCCGCGACACCGGCCAACGAGAGCCGGTAGTCGACGCGCCAGGACATGATCGCGATGACGAGGTAGGTCAGGGCGAAGGCCACGCCGAGTGACAGCACCGTTACGAACGCGAGGGCCCGGTACTGGATCACCGAGTAGATGATCACCAGGATGAGGCCGATCAGCCCCGCGACGAGACCGCCGACGAGCTGCGCGGTACCGAGCGTCGCGGAGATGTTCTCGTTCGACTGCACCTGGAAGTTGATCGGCAGGGCACCGTACTTCAGCTGGTCGGCGAGCGTCTTCGCGGACTCCGCGGTGAACGACCCGGTGATCTGCGCCTTGCCGTTCGTGATCGCCGAGTTCGTCGTCGGCGCGGTGATGACCGAGCCGTCCAGGACGATCGCGAACTGGTTCTGCGGCTGCGGCAGGGAGACGAGTCGGTTGGTGACCGTCCGGAAGTCCTTCGTGCCGGTGCCGTCGAAGGTCAGGTTGACCGCCCACTGCCCGGTGGAGGTGCCCTGCGAGTCCGTCGCGAGGCCCGAGGTCGCGTTGCTGATGTTCGAGCCGGAGACCTCGACGGGGCCGAGGATGTACTTGGCCGCACCGTCCTGGTCACAGGTGACGAGCGGCTGGTCGTCGGGCGCCGTGGTGACGTCGTCCGGCGCCTTGCAGTCGTAGTTCGTGTAGAGGTCCTGCAGCTTGGGGGTCACCCAGTTGAGGTCGCTCGCGTTCGTCGGCTTGGCGCTCGGCGTCGCCGCGAGGGACGCCGGCGGCGAGTAGGGCGTCGGGGACGCGGAAGCGGACCCGTTGTCGCCGACGGCCGAGTTCGTCGCCGCCTCGGTGTAGAGGACCGGGCGGAAGGTGAGCTTCGCGGCCGCCTCGATGCGCTGGATCGTCGCCTTGTCGGGCTTGCCCGGGATGGAGACGACGATGTTGTTCGTCCCCTGGGTGTTGATCTGCGACTCCGACACACCCGTCGCGTTGATGCGCTGCCGGATGATGTTCACGGCCTGGTTGAGCTGCTGGCTCGTCACCGAGCCGCCCTCGGTGTTCTGGGCCGCGAGCGTCAGCTGCGTGCCGCCCTGGAGGTCGAGGGCGAGTTCCGGGACCCAGCTGGCCCCCTGGAACCACTTGCCGCTGTCGTCCTTCGTGGTCCCGGCGAGGACCGATGCCGCGGTGTTCAACCCGGCGAGGACCGCCATCAGGATCACCAACCAGGTGAGCGAGCGGATCGCCTTCTTGACGGGTGTCGATCGTGCCACCGGTCGTCTCGTCTTTCTGTCAGGACCGACGGTGCAGACCGGCGGCAGGTGTCGCCGCCGGATCGGTGGACCCGGCGGCCGAGGTGTCAGTCTTCGGTCTTGCGCTTCGCGGCGTCGGTGTCGGTCTCGGTGGGCTCGACGCGCTCACCGTAGATCGGCTCCCCGTTCAGCTCGGCGACGGGCTTGGGCTCGTCCTCCGGCGTGGCGGTGGTCTCGATGTCCGACGCGCTGTCGTCGACGACACGCGACAGGGTCTGACGGTGGACGGTGACGACGGTTCCCGGCGCGATCTCGACCTCGGCGGTGACCTTCTCGTCATCGACCGACAGGAGCGTGCCGTACAGACCGAAGGAGAGCATCACCCGCGCGCCCGGCACCATCTTGGTGGCGAGCTCGGACTGCTGCTTCTTGCGCTTCCGGCTGTTGTAGAACATGAAGGCCGCGAACGCCACGACGATGACGATGAGGATGACTTCTTGACCCATGATTGCGATGCCTTCTCTGGTTGCTCGGTTTCGGGCCGTAGCAGTCTAGGGCACACGTCTGTACGTGGCTTGTCATCCGGACGGCTGCGGCGGACGGTGTGGTCTCAGTCGTCGCCGTCGTCGAAGAGGCCGGGCTGTCCGAGGCTGCCCTGGCCCGGCGTCATGCCGAAGTGGCGCCACGCCTGCGGTGTCGCGATCCGGCCGCGCGGACTCCTGGTGACGAGACCGACGCGGACCAGGAACGGCTCGACGACCGACTCGATGGTCTCGGACTCCTCGCCCACCGACACCGCGAGGGTGTTCAGCCCGACGGGGCCGCCGTCGAACCGGGTGAGCATCGTCTCGACGACGGCGCGGTCGAGGCGGTCCAGCCCGAGCTCGTCGACGTCGTAGAGGTCGAGCGCACCCTGCACCGCGGCCATGCCGTCGGTGGTGCGGTGCACGAGCGCGTAGTCCCGGACGCGGCGGAGCAGCCGGTTCGCGATGCGCGGGGTGCCGCGGGACCGACCGGCGATCTCGCGCAGCGCCGAGCGGTCGATGTCCAGCTCGAGCAGGTGCGCGGCACGGATGAGGACCTGCTCGAGTTCGTCCTTCTCGTAGAACTCGAGGTGGGCGGTGAAGCCGAACCGGTCCCGGAGCGGGTTCGGCAGGAGGCCCGCGCGCGTGGTGGCACCGACGAGCGTGAACGGCGCGAGGTCGAGCGGGATGCTCGTCGCACCGGCGCCCTTGCCCACCATGACGTCGATCCGGAAGTCCTCCATCGCCAGGTAGAGCATCTCCTCCGCCGAGCGCGCCATGCGGTGGATCTCGTCGATGAACAGGACCTCGCCCGGGACGAGCGACGAGAGCACCGCGGCGAGGTCGCCCGCGTGCTGGATCGCCGGCCCGCTGGACATCCGCAGGGGCCGGCCGGACTCGTGCGCCACGATCATGGCGAGGGTGGTCTTGCCGAGTCCGGGCGGTCCGGCCATCAGGATGTGGTCCGGCGTCCGCTCCTGGAGCGCGGCCGCCTTGAGCAGCAGGTCGAGCTGGCCGCGCACCTTGCGCTGCCCCACGAACTCGTCGAGCGACTTCGGACGCAGTGCGCCCTCGAAGGCGAGTTCCTCCTGCGACTCGGCGTCGGCGGCGGTGATCCCGCTCACCGGCCGGCCCCGGCGGGTCGGAGGGCTCCGAGGGCCGCACGCAGCAGGGACTGGGTCCCCATCGCGGCGACCCCGGGCTCGTTCGCGATGGTGTCGTCGACGGCGCGCTGTGCGGCGTCCTCGCGCCAGCCGAGCCCGACGAGGGCGGCCACGACGTCGACAGCAGCGGGGTGCGCGGCGGTCCCCCGGGGCGCGGCGGTGACCGGCGCCTGCTCGAAGGCGGCGAGCTTGCCGGAGAGCGCGACGATGATGAGCTTGGCGGTCTTCGGACCGATCCCGGACACCTTGCGGAAGGCGCCGTCGTCGTCGTTCGCGACGGCGTTCGCGACCTGTGCCGGCTCCATGTGGGCCAGCACGCCCATCGCGGACTTCGGACCGACGCCGGAGACGCTCCGCAGCAGGTCGAACACCTGGAGGGCGTCGGTGGACTCGAAGCCGAAGAGCAGGTGCTCGTCCTCGCGCACGATCATGGCGGTGCGCAGGAAGACCTCCGCCCCGTGCCGCATCGTCAGCGCGTGCGCCGGGGTGACCGTGACGGCGTACCCGACGCCCCCGACCTCGACCACGACGGCCGATCCGGCGACGTCGATGCAGGTGCCCCGGAGACTCGCGATCATGCGCCGAGCCTACGGCCGGCCACCGACGGAGCGGAGGTGCCACGCTGCGGCCGTGCGGCCGCCGCGGCGGCACGGGCGAGCGGCGAGTCCACGGTGCCGCCCTGCGCGTCGCGCCAGGCCCGCTGTGCCGGCGTGAGGTTCGTGGGTCGGGAGCCGACCGTGTCGGGCGATCCGAGCCTCCAGGCATGGCACACGGCCAGCGCGAGCGCGTCCGCCGCGTCGGCGGGCTTCGGCGCCTCGTCGAGACCGAGCACCCGCGCGATCATCGTCTGGACCTGCCGCTTGTCGGCGTTGCCGTACCCGGTGACCGCGGCCTTCACCTCGGACGGGGTGTGCAGCCCCACGGGCAGACCCCGCGCGGCGGCGGCGTGCAGCGCGAGCCCGGCGGCCTGCGCGGTGCCCATCACCGTGCGCACGTTCGCCTGCGCGAAGACCCGCTCCACCGCGACCGCGTCGGGCGCGTGCTCGTCGATCTCGGCGGCGATGCCGTCGGCGATCCGGAGCAGCCGCTGCTCGAGCGCCATGTCCGCCGGGGTGCGCACGACCGTCACGTGGACGAGTCGTGCTCGCCGGTTCGGTGCGACCTCGACGATGCCGACGCCGCACCGCGTGAGCCCGGGGTCCACCCCGAGCACGCGCAGCATCGGGTTAGTCCTCGTCCTCGTCGAGCTCGGCCTGGACGTCGGCGGGGATGTCGAAGTTCGAGTAGACGTTCTGCACGTCGTCGCTGTCCTCGAGCGCGTCGATGAGGCGGAAGACCTTGCGGGCGGTCTCGGCGTCGACCGGCACCTTGAGGCCGGGCACGAACTCGGCGTCGGCGGAGTCGTAGTCGATGCCGGCGTCCTGCAGCGCGGTGCGGGCCGCGACGAGGTCGGTCGCCTCGGTGATGACCTCGAACCCGCCGCCCTGGTCGATGACGTCCTCGACCCCGGCGTCGAGGACGGCCGTCATGACGGTGTCCTCGTCGAGGCCGTCGGTCTTCGTGACGGAGATGACGCCCTTGCGGGAGAAGTTGTAGGCCACGCTGCCCGGGTCCGCCATGGTGCCGCCGTTGCGCGACATCGCCGTGCGGACCTCGGCCGCTGCACGGTTCTTGTTGTCGGTCAGACACTCGATGAGCATCGCGACGCCGTTCGGACCGTAGCCCTCGTACATGATCGTCGTGTACTCGATCGACTCACCGGTCAGGCCGGCACCGCGCTTGATGGCGCGGTCGATGTTGTCGTTCGGGACCGAGGTCTTCTTGGCCTTCTGCACGGCGTCGACGAGGGTCGGGTTGCCGGAGAGGTCGGCGCCGCCCATCTTCGCGGCGACCTCGATGTTCTTGATGAGCTTCGCGAACGACTTGGCACGGCGCTGGTCGATGACCGCCTTCTTGTGCTTGGTCGTTGCCCACTTGGAATGCCCGGACACGGTGCTCCTTGCGTCTAGCGGAAAATCTGACTCAGTTTACCGGCCTGGAGGCGCGGCTCGCCTCCGCCGCGCTGGCCCGGTGGACAAGTCGTCCCGTGCCGCGTGCGCGTCGCGGCTCAGGCCGAGCGGACGAGGTCGAGGAAGCGGCGGTGGAACCGGTCCTCCCCCGCGACCTCGGGGTGGAACGCGCTCGCGATGACGGCGCCCTGCTGCACCGCGACGACCTGGCCGTCCGACAGTGCCCCGAGGACCTCGACCCCCGGGCCGTGCTGCTCGACGACGGGGGCGCGGATGAACACCGCGTGCACCGGGGCGTCCCCGAGCGCCGGCATCGGGATGTCGGTCTCGAAGGAGTCGTTCTGGCTGCCGAAGGCGTTCCGCCGGACCGTCGTGTCGAGGACGTCGAGGGTCTGCTGCCCGGGGATCCCGGCCGCGATGCGTGCGGAGAGCATGATCATCCCCGCGCACGTGCCGTACGTCGGGAGGCCGCCCCGGATCGCCGCGGACAGCGGCTCGGCGACGCCGAACGCCCGGGACAGCTTGTCCATCACGCTGGACTCACCACCGGGGATGACGACACCGTGCAGCGCGGCGATCTCCTCGGGGCGACGCAGCGGCACCACCTCGGCGCCGAGCGCCGTCAGCGACGCGATGTGCTCACGGAAGTCGCCCTGCAGCGCGAGGACCCCGATGCGGGGCCGTGCGCTCACCAGCCGCGCTCGGCGAGACGGTGCGGGGCAGGGACGTCGGCGACGTTGATGCCGACCATCGCCTCGCCCAGGCCGCGGGACACCTCGGCGATGACCTTCGGGTCGTCGTGGAAGGTCACGGCCTTCACGATCGCCGCGGCACGCGCTGCCGGGTCGCCGGACTTGAAGATGCCGGAGCCGACGAAGACGCCGTCCGCACCGAGCTGCATCATCATCGCGGCGTCGGCCGGGGTCGCGACACCACCGGCGGTGAAGAGCACGACCGGGAGCTTGCCGGTCTGCGCGACCTCCTTGACGACCTCGAACGGCGCCTGCAGGTCCTTCGCGGCGACGTAGAGCTCGTCCTCCTTGAGGTACCGCAGCGCCGCGATCTCCTTGTTGATCGTGCGGATGTGCTTGGTGGCCTCGGACACGTCGCCCGTGCCGGCCTCGCCCTTGGAACGGATCATGGCCGCGCCCTCGGTGATGCGGCGGAGCGCCTCGCCCAGGTTCGTGGCACCGCAGACGAAGGGCGTGGTGAAGTTCCACTTGTCGATGTGGTTCACGTAGTCCGCCGGCGACAGCACCTCGGACTCGTCGATGTAGTCGACACCCAGCTCCTGCAGCACCTGCGCCTCGACGAAGTGGCCGATGCGGGCCTTCGCCATCACGGGGATCGACACGGCGGCGATGATCTCCTCGATCATCGACGGGTCGGACATGCGGGCGACGCCACCCTGCGCGCGGATGTCGGCGGGGACGCGCTCGAGGGCCATGACGGCGGTCGCGCCGGCTTCCTCGGCGATGCGGGCCTGCTCGGCGTCGACGACGTCCATGATGACGCCGCCCTTGAGCATCTCCGCCAGGCCGCGCTTGACGCGGTCCGAGCCGGTGATCGAGGTGCCGGGGGTGCTCGGGGTGCTGCTGCTGTCGCTCATGATGCCGACAGTCTAGTGGTCCGACGGCCACCCTTCGGCGACGAGTCGGCGGGTCTCCCCGAGCAGCTGGGACATCGACTTGGTGCGCGCGATGATCGGGAAGAAGTTCGCGTCGGACTGCCACCGCGGCACGATGTGCTGGTGCAGGTGACCGGCGACGCCGGCGCCCGCCACCTCGCCCTGGTTCATCCCGATGTTGAAGCCGTCGCAGTGCGAGACCGCCCGGAGGACGCGCATCGCCGTCTGGGTGAGCTCGCCGATCTCGCGGGTCTCCTCCGGCGTCGCCTCGTCGTAGAGCGGAACGTGCCGGTACGGGCAGACGAGCAGGTGGCCGTTGTTGTACGGGAACAGGTTGAGCAGCACGTAGGCGTGCTCGCCGCGGGCCACGATCAGGGCGTCCTCGTCGGACATCCCCGGCGCGGCACAGAACGGGCAGTCGTCGTCGTGCCCGCGGCCCCGGCCCTCGCGGCCGGCGTCGATGTACGCCATCCGGTGCGGGTTCCAGAGTCGCTGGAAGGCGTCCGGGACGGCCGCGCCGGTCGCGGCGTCCCGGATCACCAGCGGGTCGTCGGAACCGGCCACGTCGTCGACGTGACCGGAACCGGCGACCGGATCCGTGCCTCCCGGACTGGTCATCAGACCTGCGCGCGCTCGCGGATCGCCGTGAGGATGCGTTCGACGGCCTCGTCCACCGGCACGCCGTTGTCCTGGCGGCCGTCCCGGAACCGGAAGCTCACCGCGCCCGCGTCCCGGTCGTCGCCACCGGCGATGAGCTGGAACGGCACCTTCGCCTTGGTGTGCGTGCGGATCTTCTTCTGCATGCGGTCGTCCGAGTGGTCGACCTCGGCGCGGACGCCGTGCGCGCGGAGCTTCGCGACGACCTCGTCGAGGTAGTCGCCGTACTCGGCCGCGACCGGGATCGCCACGACCTGGACCGGCGACAGCCAGGCCGGGAAGGCGCCGGCGTAGTGCTCGGTGAGGACGCCGAAGAAGCGCTCGATGGACCCGAACAGGGCGCGGTGGATCATCACCGGGCGCTGCCGGGAGCCGTCGGGGGCCGTGTACTCGAGCTCGAAGCGCTCGGGCAGGTTGAAGTCGAGCTGCACGGTGGACATCTGCCACGTGCGGCCGATGGCGTCGCGGGCCTGCACCGAGATCTTCGGGCCGTAGAACGCCGCACCGGCGGGGTCCGGCACGAGCTCGAGCCCCGACTCCTCGGCGACCTCGCGCAGCGTGTTCGTCGCGACCTCCCAGACGTCGTCGTCGCCGACGTACTTCTCCGGGTCCTTCGTGGAGAGCTCGAGGTAGAAGTCGTCGAGGCCGTAGTCGCGCAGGAGCGACAGCACGAACTCGAGCGTCGTGGTGAGCTCCTCCTTCATCTTCTCCTGCGTGGTGAAGATGTGGGCGTCGTCCTGGGTCATGCCGCGGACCCGGGTGAGGCCGTGGATGACGCCGGACTTCTCGTTGCGGTAGACCGTGCCGAACTCGAACATCCGCAGCGGCAGGTCGCGGTAGGACCGGGCCTGCGAGCGGTACGCCAGGATGTGCATCGGGCAGTTCATCGGCTTGAGGTAGTAGTCGGCGCCCTGCCGGGTGACGTTCCCGTCGTCGTCGCGGGCCTCGTCCATGTGCATGGCCGGGAACATGCCGTCCTTGTACCAGCCGAGGTGCCCGGACTGCTCGAACAGGTCGCCCTTGGTGATGTGGGGCGTGTAGACGAACGAGTAGCCCTCCTGCTCGTGCCGACGGCGCGAGTAGTCCTCCATCTCGCGGCGGATGATGCCGCCCTTGGGGTGGAAGATCGCCAGGCCGGACCCGATCTCGTCGGGGAACGAGAACAGGTCGAGTTCGGCACCGAGCTTGCGGTGGTCGCGCTTCGCCGCCTCCTCCAGACGGAGGAGGTGGGCCTTCAGCTGGTCCTTGTCCGGCCACGCGGTGCCGTAGATGCGCTGCAGCTGCGGGTTCTTCTCCGACCCGCGCCAGTACGCCGCCGCGACCCGCATCAGCTTCGACGCGTTGCCGATGATGCGGGTGTGCGGGAGGTGCGGACCGCGGCAGAGGTCCTGCCAGACGACCTCGCCCGTCTTCGGGTCGACGTTCTCGTAGACGGTGAGCTCGCCGGCGCCGACCTCGACGCTCTCGCCGGAGTCGCCCGAGTCCGCGGTCCCCTTGAGGCCGATGAGCTCCTGCTTGTACGGCTCGCCCGCCATGCGCTCGCGGGCTTCGTCGTCGGTGACGACGACCCGACGGAAGCGCTGGGCCTGCCGGATGATCCGGTCCATGTGCTTCTCGATCGCCTTGAGGTCCTCCGGGGTGAAGGGCTCGGCGACGTCGAAGTCGTAGTAGTAGCCGTCGGTGACGGGCGGGCCGATGCCGAGCTTGGCGTCGGGGTTGATCTGCTGCACGGCCTGCGCGAGCACGTGCGCGGCCGAGTGGCGGAGGATGTCGAGGCCGTCCTGCTCGTCGAGCGTCACCGGCTCGACGAGGTCACCGGCGTCGACCGAGGCGGCGAGGTCCTTCAGGACGCCGGCGACGCGGATCGCCACGACGCCGCGCACGCCGTCGAACAGCTCGGTACCCGTCGTGGTCGTCGTCGCGGTGCGGGGCTCGGGTGCCTGGGGCACGGCTGCGGGCTCGTTCTCCGGCGAAGCGGCGACTGACTCGGTCACGATGATGGGACTCCTCGATCGAAATGGTGCGTCAAGACTAGTGCTCGGCGGGGATCAGGCCGGTACCGAACCGAGCGTCTGCACGGGCAGGCGCGGCTCGAGCCGTTCCCGGCCCGCGAGCCCGTCGAGCTCGAGCAACGCGGCGAAGCCGATCGCCTCGTACCCGGCACGCTCGAGCAGGGTGACGGTGGCCGCCGCGGTCCCGCCGGTCGCCAGGACGTCGTCGACCACGAGCACGCGGGTGTCGGCCGGGAGCTGGCCCGGGCGGAGCTCGAGCTCGGCCTCCCCGTACTCGAGCGCGTACTGCTCGCTGAGGACCTCGCCGGGCAGCTTGCCGGCCTTCCGGACGGTCAGGACGCCGACCTGGTGCTGCGCGGCGATCCCGCCGGCGAGCGCGAAGCCGCGGGCCTCGATGCCGGCGACCGCGGCGAAGCCCTCACCGACCGCGAACGGCGCCGCGAGGGCCTCGCACACCCGTCCGAACGCCACCGCGTCCGAGAACACCGGCGTCACGTCGCGGAACAGGATCCCCGGGGACGGGAAGTCCGGGACGATGGCGGTGAGGCGTTCGACGAGTGCTGCTGCGGTTTCGGTCACCCGACAACGGTACGGGAGGCACGGCCCGCGTCCGTCCCGCCGCACACCGTGCGAGGTGGCCGGCGGGACGGTGCGTGGCCGGTCAGCGCCAGAGGTGCATCGCGGCGCTCTGGAGCAGCCACGTGGCCTCGCGGGCCGCGCGCTCCCGGTCGAGCCGGAGGCGCGTCGCGTGGTCGACCGACGGCCGCACGTGGTGGGTGCGACGACTCCAGATGATCAGGGTCATCCCGATCCGGAGGGCGATGCGGTCGGTGAGGGACACCCGACGGCGCACCGCGCGGGTATCGGGAGGGCGGATGGTGGTCTTCGTGGACACGGTGATCCCCTTCAGGGCATGACGGAGTTGCCCGGCACGCGGGCAGGACGGAACGACCCGGGACACGGGCCGGAAATGAATGCATCGGAATGCACCCGCAGCCGACACGCGAATGCGCATCGGTGCGGTCAGGAATTGTCGCCGGTACGAGGAGCGTCGCACCGACCACCGACATTCTCGGCCGCATTCCCCGAGCCCGGTTCACGCCGCCGGGAACGGCGACAGACAAGGCCGCGGAGGGCGATGCCGAGGAGTGCGTCGAGCCAGCCCCGGCGAGGTGATCTCAGCGCGGGAGTGCCTGGACAGCGATGTCGACGGGTGTGGGACGCTCCGTGTCAGCGGACCCGGATCGGGGTGCCGGTGAACACACGGATTCCGGAGAACGGCGTCGTCGTTGCGGTGATCATCATGGTCGGGCCCCCTTTCGGTCTCGTGCGGGCAGATGAACACTATCCACACCCACATTCGCCGCGCAACCCCTTTCCGGCGGTTCGTCGAGAATTGCATTCCCGAACACGCGAGAACGCCCCGGCGTCACATGACACCGGGGCGTTCCCGTCGGGATCCGGCCGACGGATCAGACGGTCGCGGGGAGCTCCGCGGTCGCGTTCAGTTCGCCGTCGACCACGTCGATCCGGACCGTGTCGCCGTCGGCCGCGGCCTCGTCCACGACGAGGCTCGCGATCCGGTCGTCGACCTCGCGCTGGATCAGCCGGCGGAGCGGACGGGCGCCGTACTCCGGCTCGTAGCCGTGCTCGGCGAGCCAGTCCACGGCGGCGTCGGACACCGACAGCGTCATGCCCTGCGCGAGCAGCCGGAGCGCGGTGTCCTGCAGGAGCAGGGACACGATCGAGTGCAGCTGCGACCGGTCGAGCTTCCGGAAGAGCACGATCTCGTCGATGCGGTTGATGAACTCCGGCCGCATCGCCTCGCGCAGCTTGCCCATCACGCGGGCGCGCAGGTCCTCCTCGCCGAAACCGGACGAGTCGGCGCCGTCGCCGGCCCCGACCGCCGAGAACCCGAGCGCACCGGACCGCGACGCGAGGAACTCCGACCCGATGTTCGACGTCATGATGACGACCGTGTTCCGGAAGTCCACCGTCCGCCCCTGACCGTCGGTCAGCCGACCGTCGTCCAGCACCTGCAGCAGCAGGTTGAAGACGTCCGGGTGCGCCTTCTCGACCTCGTCGAGCAGGACCACCGAGTAGGGGTTCCGACGGACGCGCTCGGTGAGCTGCCCGGCCTCGTCGTAGCCGACGTACCCCGGAGGGGCACCGACCAGCCGCGAGACCGTGTGTCGTTCGCCGAACTCGCTCATGTCGAAGCGGAGCATCGCCGATTCGTCGCCGAACAGCGACCCGGCCAGGGCCTTCGCGAGCTCGGTCTTGCCGACACCCGTCGGGCCGAGGAACAGGAAGCTGCCGACCGGACGACGCGGGTCACCCATGCCGGTGCGGCTGCGCCGCACCGCGGTCGCGATGGCGCGCACGGCGTCGTCCTGCCCGACGACGCGCTCGTGGAGTTCGTCCTCGAGCGCGGCGAGCCGGGTGCGGTCGCCCTGCGTGAGCCGGGTGGCCGGGATGCCGGTGGCACGCGACACGACGGCCGCGATGTCCTCCTCGGTGATCGTGGTGCCCACGGTCTCCGGGCTGGAGGCCCGACCGGCGTCGGCCTGCGAGGCGGCGGTGATCCGTGCCTCCAGTCCGTCGATCTCGTCGCGCAGGCGCGACGCGTCCTCGTAGCGCTCGTCCGCGACCGCCGCGTCCTTCTCGCTCGTGAGCGCGTCGACCTGCTCGCGCAGGGCCGCGACGTCCACGTCGCCCGACAGGGCGAGTCGACGGCGCGCACCGGCCTGGTCGATCAGGTCGATCGCCTTGTCCGGCAGGTGCCGGTCGGTGACGTAGCGGTGCGAGAGCTCGACCGAGGCGCGCAGGGCGTCGGCCGAGTAGGTGACGCCGTGGTGCTCCTCGTAGCGGGGCGCGAGGCCTGTCAGGATCGCGACGGCGTCCTCGACGCTCGGCTCCCCCACCGTGACCGGCTGGAAGCGGCGCTCGAGCGCCGCGTCCTTCTCGATCCGGCGGTACTCGTTCAGCGTGGTCGCGCCGACCAGGTGCAGGTCGCCGCGGGCCAGCCGGGGCTTGAGGATGTTGCCGGCGTCCATCGAACCGCCCTCGCCACCGCCACCGGCGCCGACGACGGTGTGGAGCTCGTCGACGAACACGATGAGCTCGTCGGCGTGTGCCGCGATCTCGTCCATCGCCGTCGTGAGCCGCTCCTCGAAGTCACCGCGGTAGCGGGTGCCCGAGAGCATGCCGGGCAGGTCGAGCGCCACGACGCGCTTGCCCTGGAGGAGCACGGGGACGTCGCCGTCCGCGATGCGCTGGGCGAGCCCCTCGACGATCGCGGTCTTGCCGACACCGGGCTCGCCGATGAGGACGGGGTTGTTCTTCGTGCGGCGGAGCAGGATCTCGACGGTCTGCTCGATCTCGTCGGCACGGCCGATCACAGGGTCGATGCGTCCGTCACGGGCGCGCTCGGTGAGGTCGGTGCCGAACTGGTCGAGGGTCGGGGTGTCCGACGCCGACGCGTCCGTGCTGCTCGTCCCCTCGGTGCCGGGCATCGGGCGTCCCGCGCGTGCGGCGGCAGAGGCCTGCGCCGCGTACTCCTGCATGACCTGTGGGGTGACACCGGCGCTCGCGAGCAGCTGCCCGGTGACGGTGTCCTGGTCCATGACGAGCGCGAAGAAGACGTGCTCGGGGTCGGTGTAGGTGCTGCCGAACCCGCGGGCGGCCTGGGTGGCCTCGAGCAGGATGCGCTGCGCCGTCCCGGTGAGCGCCGGACGGCCATCCGGGGTCTCCTGGGCCTCGCGCGCCATCGGCAGACGCTGCTCGATCTCCTCGGCGAACTGCTCGGGGTCGACGCCAGCGTGCCGCAGGACGGCGGTGAACGGGTCGGTCCGGACGAGGACGTGCAGGATGTGCAGGGCGTCGACCTCGTGCTGGCCCTGCTCGACGGCGTACTCCGCGGTGTGCTGGAGCATCTCGTGGGTGCGACGGCTGAGCAGTCGCGTGATGTCGACCGGACGTCCCAGCGGTACGGATCGCTGGGCGCCGGTGTTCTGAGCCGCGAGCAGGCGGGCGAGGAACTCGTCGAACGAGTCGCTGCCGCTGGTCGGACCGAACTGTGCTGGCAAAGGGACCTCCTGGGAACTTGAGTGCCTTTGACTCAATGCAACGCAGGAGGAGCCGTGCCATTCCCCGGTTCCGGAAGAACTTGCGGCGACCCGACTCAGGTCAGGCGCGGGCGATCGGCGCCGCGGTGGCCTCGGTGATCCGGACGAGGTCGGCCGGGGCCACCTCGATGTCGAAGCCCCGTCGACCGCCGGACACGAAGATGCTCGTGTACGACAGCGCGGACTCGTCCACCACGGTCCGGAGCCGGGTCTTCTGCCCGACCGGGCTGATGCCGCCGACCACGTACCCGGTCCGCCGCTCGGCCAGCGCCGGATCGGCGAGGGTCGCCTTCTTGCCACCGACGGCCGCGGCGATCGCCTTGAGGTCGAGCCGGTTCGCCACCGGGACGATCGCCACCGCGAGCGTGCCGTCGACCGACACCACGAGGGTCTTGAACACCTGCTCCTCGCGGAGCCCGAGGGCGGCCGCGGCCTCTTCGCCGAAGTTCGTGGCGGTCTCGTGGTGCTCGTACACGTGCGGCGTGTACGCGACCCCCGCCCGCTCGAGGGCGACGGTCGCTGGGGTGCTCGGCGAACCTGCGGTCATGGGCACGATCCTGCCGTGACCAGCCACTTCCCTCCCGGCGGCGCGCGGGGGTTACCCTGAACGGACCATGACCGTCGTCGAGTTCCTCCTGCGCTGCACCGCCGCGCTCGTGCTCGGCGACCCCGCGGTGACCGCGCTCCCGCTGGTGGCCGTCGCCGCGCTCGGCCTGACCGCGGTCGCCGTGGCCGTCCTCGTCGCCCAGCTGCTGGCCGTCGTGCTCGGTCTCGGCACCGCGGACCGGACGGCACCGACGCGCGCCCCGGACGACCTCGTCACGCGGATCGCGTGGAGCCACCCCGACGCCGACGGGCACGCGCGCCCCCGGGCACCGGGAGCGGTCGCAGCGGCCTGACCACCGATCGGTGGCCGGGCCGCACACGCGACCCCACCCACCGAACCGATCGGAACGTCATGGACCTCTCCACCCTGCCCGTCGTCGGCATGCTGCTGCACGGCGGCGCCGACCTGCTCGCCGCGACGACCGCGGCGCTCTCCCCCGTCGCCGGCGGCCTCGCGGCGGCGATCGCCGTCGTCCTCCTCACCGTCGCCGTCCGCGCCGTGCTCGTGCCCCTGGCCGTCCTGCAGGTCCGTGCGGAACGCGATCGCCGCCGACTGGCGCCGCAGCTGGCGGCCCTGCGGAAGCGGTACGCGACGGACACCGAACGCCTGCGCCGTGCGGTGCAGGAGCTGTACACGAACGAGCACGTGTCCCCGCTCGCCGGGTGCCTCCCGGTGCTCGCGCAGGCGCCGGTGCTCTCGCTCGTCTACACGATGTTCACGCACGCCTCGATCGACGGCACCGTGAACGCACTCCTCACGGCGACGCTCGCCGGGGTCCCACTGGGGCACTCCCTGATCGCCGTGCTGACCTCGCCGCTCTGGGCGCACGCGTGGGTCGTGGTCCTGCTGCTCGCCGTGCTCGCGGCGGTCGTCGAGCTGACGCGGCGGACGAACCTGCGGTGGAGCCCGGCCGCCGTCCCGGACCCGTCCGTGCCGGGAGCGACGGCGACGGCGGCGATCGGACGGTGGGCGCCGTTCGTCACGGTGGTGTTCGCCGCGATCGCACCCCTCGCCGCCGCCCTGTACGTCGTCACGAGTGCCACGTGGACGTTCGGGGAGCGCGCCGTGCTGCGCCGCCTGCTCGCCTGAGGCGCGGTCAGCCGCCCTGGCCCTCCTGCTGCGGTCCCTGGTCGACCGGGTCGTACTCGGTGCCGCGGCCCTGCTCCTCCTCCGGGAGCGGGACGTGCCGCTCGGTGCCGCTCCCGCCCGGGCTCGTCGCGACGTAGTCGGCCTCGCCGGACTGCGTGTCGTGGCTCAGGGGTTCGAGGGTCTCGGGATCCGGATCGTGCGTGTCGCTCATGTCACCCGTCTACGCCCCGCGAACTGGGCGGGCACGCACCGGACGCCGGTGGGACGATGAGGCATGGCCGACGACGACGTGGCAGCCGAACGAGCACGCCTCGAGGCACTCGCCTGGGGTGCCGGTGCCTCCGAGGACGAGGCCGCCCGGGCCCGGCAGGCGCTCCACGAGCTGGACCACGGCCGCCGGCGGACGCCGTCCACCACGACCCGGCCTGGAGGCACGACACCCGTCCCAGCGGACGCCAGGTCCTCGAGACGGCCGGCCCCCACCCCCGTCGTCGCCGCTCCGGCGACGGGTGCGGCCGGAGACGTGGCGCACGGCACGTCCCCGCACGCGACCGCGGGATCGGGAGCCGACCACGTGCCGGACGGGACGGCGCCCGACGGCGGTGATCCGCGCCTCCAGGCCGACACCGTGCCGTGGCGGACGCGGGTCGCACGCTTCCTCTGGACGACGCGGCCGCGGGTCTGGATCGCGCTCGGGGCCGCTGCGGCCGTGGGCGTGGCGTTCGCCGCGGGCACCGTGGTGGGGACCTCCCGGCCGGAGTCGCCGGCCGCCCCGAGCATCACGCCGAGCGCCGGGACGATCACGCTCGAGGACCTGCTCGACGCTCCCCAGACCTACGCGGACCAGCTGCCCGGTCCGGTCGAGGCGCCGGTCAGCCTCCACACCACCCGCCTGATCTTCACGAACCGGGCGCTGGACGGCGGCTCCTTCGAGACACCGTGGAGCGTCTGGGCCGGCGTCGGTACCGACCGCTCGACGATCTGCCTGGTGGCGACGGCGAACCGGATCGAGTCCACGTCCGCCTGCTACCCGCGTGTCGACGCGCTGAACGGCTCGGTGTCGCTGTCCGCGCAGTCGATGAGCGGGACGTTGACGCTGACCCTGCGCGGCGGCGGCGTGCAGGGCACCGTGACGAACGAGAACTGACCGACGCCGATCGGGAATGCCTGCGCGGGCACTGCGTTGGAGCGCTCCGAGAAGATTCTCGGCGAAGCCCCTCGCGCTGCTTCCGGACACCGTGCAAGACTGGACGGACGCACTCGCCGTGGAGTCGTACCCGAATCACCCACATCCACATCACCAGCGAGTGCGTACCTGTCGTCGTCGTTCCGTCGACGCCGACGCGCGCTCCGCCGTTCCCCGGAGGAGGTCAGCAGCGTGTCCACAGACACCACCACGAACCCGGCCGTGACGCACACGCGGCCGATCACCGTCACGAGCGGATCGATCATCGGCATCGCCGTGCTCGGTCTCGCCACGTTCTTCGCGATCACCACCGAGCTCATGCCCGTCGGGCTGCTCGGCACCATGAGCGCCGACCTCGGCGTCTCCGAGTCGACCATGGGCATCGTCGTCACCGTGTACGCCGCGGCCGTCGCGATCCTCGCCCTGCCGTTGACCTCGCTCACCGCCCGACTGCCCCGCAAGACCGTCCTCGTGGCGACCCTCGTCGGGTACACCGTGTCCAACGTGATGATCGCGCTCGCGCCCTCGTTCGCGGTGGTCTGCGCCGGTCGGGTCGTCGGCGGCATCGCGCACGCCCTGTTCTTCTCGGTCGCCTCGGCGTACGCCACCCGCATCGTGCCGCCGCGCCTCGCCGGACGGGCGATCGCGTTCGTGTACTCCGGGAGCTCCCTCGGCTTCGTCATCGGCGTGCCGGTGGCCACCTGGGTCGCGCAGTCGATCGGCTGGCGGCCCGCCGTCGGCGCCGTCGCCGTCGCGGCAGCGGTCCTCGCCCTGGTCGCCCTGCTGTTCCTGCCGAGCGTCAGCGGTGCCTCGTCGCCGCACATCGGGTCGCCCAAGGCCTGGGCACGCACCGGTCTGCTCTCCGTCGTGATCGCCGACCTGCTGCTCTTCGCCGGGCACTACATCGTCTACACGTACATCGGCCCGTACGCGATCGACGCCGGGCTCGACGCCCACCTGGTGAGCGGTGCGCTGCTCGTCCTCGGGGGCACGGGCGTCGTCGGGCTCTGGCTCGCCGGCGTGTTCGTCGACCGGGCACCGCGGCAGACCCTCGTCGCCGCCGTGGCCGTGATGGCCGCCGCCTTCGCAGTGCTGCCCTTCGTGCACGGTTCCCTGCTCGGCACCATGGTCGTCGCCGGCGTGTGGATGGCCGCGAACGGTACCACCGGGACGCTGTTCATGGCGGCCGCGATCCGCACCGGCGGCGTCTCCCCCGACATCGCGGGCGCGCTCGTCAACGGCGCGTCGAACATCGGCATCGCGGGCGGAGCGGCCATCGGCGGCCAGGCGCTCGGGATCGTCGGGCTGCAGTACATGCCGTTCGCGGGCGCGGCCGTGCTCGTGGGGTCCCTCGGCGTCGTGCTCGCCGCCCGTCGTGGCTTCCCGGTGCACTCGCACGTGCAGGAGCACCTGTCGACCTCCTCGGTCGAGGCGATCACCTCGTCGCTCGCCGTCGTCACCACCTCGGTGCCGGTCGTCAGCCGGGCGATCCAGACCCTGACCGGGTCGGTCGCCGTGGCGACGGGCTCCGTGCCCACGCGCCGGCGCCGCTGACGCGGGCGCCGCGCCCGCGGGCGCGGGCGCCGCGCCGCGGGGCGCGCCGCGGGGCGCGGGGCGCGCCGCGGGGCGCGGGGCGCGGGGCGCCCGCGGGCCCGCCGCGGGGGGCGCGAGATCGCAGATCGTGCCGGTTCGTCGCGCCGCCGACCGCACTTCGTGCGATCTCGGCGGGTCTCGGCGCTGGGCGGCACGCGGATGGGCGCGGCGCGCGGACGCCGGCCGCGACGGCGCGAGATCGCAGATCGTGCCGGTTCGTCGGGCCCTTGACCGCACGTTGTGCGATCTCGGCGGCGCGCAGGCGCGGCGAGGCGAGGCGCGGCGCGGCGTGGGACGCGCGGGACTCGGGACCGGACACGACGACGGGGCGGGATCGGCAGTGCCGGTCCCGCCCCGTCGTGCGTCGGGTCAGTCCTGCAGGTGCGTGGTTCGGCGCCGGTTCCGCACGGCCCGGAAGGTCAGCAGAGCGGCACCGAGCAGGACGAGGACGCCCGCCGCGATGAGCCCCGGCGTCAGGTCGGCACCCGTGTATGCCAGCGCGCCGCCCGTGCTCGACCCGCCGTTCGACGACACCGGGGTGGTACCGCCACCGGCCGGGGCGGACGGAGAGGACGTCGGCGTCGGCGTCGGCGTCGGCGTGGGGGTCGGGGTCGGGGTGACCACCGCGGCCGGCACCGTGATGGCCAGCGGGGTCGCCGACCCGGTCGGGGGCGTGGTGATCGTCACCGGGTCAGCACCGTCGACGGCGATCGTGTACTCCGAGGTCGGCGCGAGCCCGGTGAGGTCGAACGCGCCGTCCGTGCCGGTGGTCGTCGACACGGGCTGGCCGGCGTCGGGATCGGTGGGCGTGGCCACGACGGCGACTCCGGCGACGGGGTCGCCGTTCGTGTCGCGCACCGTGCCGGGCTGGTCGGTGGTGATCACCGCGGGTACCGCGGGGCTCACGAAGGCGAGGTCGGACGTCGTGCTCGCCCCTGCCGTCGCGGTGACGCCCGTGTTCTCGGTGTCGCCCGTGGCGCCCGGGGCCGGGACCGTCGTCCGAACGGCGTACGTCCCCGAGGACGTGGCGAACGTGTACCGACCGTTCGCGTCCGTCGTGGTGGAGCCGACGACGGTGTCGCCGTCGAGCAGCTCGACGACCCGCCCCGCGGCGACCGGCGTGCCGTCCAGGGTCACCACGCCGGTGACGGTCGCGATGGCCGCGGGCGGTGCCTCGATCGCGGGGATCTGCGTGGGCGGAGCGCCGGCCTCACCGGTGTGGATGGGCGCGGGGTCTGCGCCACCGACGGACACTGCGAGGTCGGTGTCGGCCGGCAGGTCCGCCACCACGTAGGTGCCGCCGGGGTTCGTCGTGGTGTCGACCACCGGGTTGCCGTTCGCCGGGTCGATGATGACGACCGGGACGTTCGCCGCGGGGTTGCCCGCATCGTCGGTCACGGTGCCGATGACGGAGGAGGTGCCTGGTGGCGTCGCGAACGCGAAGTCGACGACCTGGTCCTCGCCACCCGGCGCCGTGTTGAGCGACGCCGGCTTCGACGCCGTCCCGTCGGCGCCCGGCGGCGGTGTGATCTCGACGGTGTACCCGCCGATCACCGGGAGCTGGGGGAACGCGTAGGTCCCGTCCTCGCCGGTGGTGGTCGTGTAGACGGTGCCCCGGGGTGCCCTGACGGTGACCGTGGCGCCGGGTATCGGGGTGCCGTTGAGCGTCGCCGTTCCGGTGATGCCCGCCGTGCGGTTCGCGAACCAGGTCTGGTAGACGGGGAACCCGCTGCGCTGCTGGTAGGTGATCGTCAGCGAGCTGAGCGGCACGGTCGGCGTGAACCAGGCGGTGGCGCCGGACGTGTCGTTCGCCGCCGCGTTCCCGGTGAGGGTCCGCGTGGCCGCGTTCCAGCTCGGGGTGTCCTGTCCAGCGGGCACCCCGCCGGGGTCGGCCGGGCAGGACCAGCCGCCGGGCGACACCGTCGAGCACGAGTTGTACGACGACTGGTAGCCCAGCTGCTCGGCGGTGGCCGCGGCGCCGCCCTGCACCGTCGCGGAGATCGTGGCCTGGTCGGCGTCGATGTCGCCCAGGACGAACGACCAGCTGCCGTTCCCGGGGGTCGGGCCGTCGAAGGTGTACGTCGTGGTCGAGGCCGCCGACGCGTTCGGCGAGTCCGCGTTCGGGCGCTGGTTGATGTAGGTGTTCCCGCGGCTCGACCCGTACACGGCGCCGGGCCCGGTCGAGGGCCCCTGCCACGTGGACGCCCCGCTGATCACGGTGGTCTGCCGGGAGTTCGAGGTGAACCTCGTGTCCGGGAACCCGGGCAACGTCATCGTCCCCGTGTAGGCCTTGCTCGACCCGCTCACCGTGAACGTGCCCCAGTGCCCGGCCGGCGCCGCCGAGGCGCTCGTCGCGCCGCCGATCGCCAGACCCGCTCCGAGGACGATCCCGGTCAACCCGGCCGTGACCGCGCGCCAACGCCGCATGCGAAACTCCCCTGCTTCGAGCGCCGAGCTCCCACGACGCTCGTTCAGGCTAGCCAGGTTCCGCGAAGTCCGTCCACAGCGAGACGTGTTCGTGACCCGGCGCACCCCGGTCACAGGAGGAGCCGGACGTCACTCCAGCACCAGGGACTCGAGGCGGTCGAGCGCGCCGACCTGCCCCGCCACGAGCAGTTCCCGCGCCGACGCCACGGGTTCCCACCGCGCGTCGTCGATCTCCGGCACGTCGACGAACCGCCCGGATCCCCGTGGCAGCTCCAGCCGCACCGTGTTCGACCGGACGGCGTCCACCGTGAACGCCGGTGCCTCGAGTGCGAACACCCGGACACGCTTGCCCGAGGCCTGCCGGTGCTCGCCGAGGTCGATGACCGGATGGTCTTCGGTCCCCTCGGGTGCCGCGACACCGATCTCCTCCGCGAACTCCCGTCGCGCGGTCGCCAGGGGGTCCTCGTCGTCCTCGACGAGGCCCTTCGGGATCGACCACGCCCGCGGCTTCCCGCGCCAGAACGGACCACCCATGTGCGCGATCCACACGTGGACCCCGGTGTCGTCGACCCGGAACAGCAGGAGGCCAGCGCTCAACACCATGCCGGGAGGCTACGCGCGCCGCCCGGTGCTCGCGGCGACGGGGCATCCCTGCCTGAACGGATCGACCGGGTACGCCCGCTCCCGCTCGGCTCCAGCGGGTGCACGCGGGAGTAGGTTGCTGCTCACGGAGCGCCATGGCGACGCCCCCGGAGGACCCCGGACGAGGAGGTCGATCGGGATGGACGAACGGTGGACGACGGTCACCCTGGCCGCGGACGCGGCCAAGCCGCACGAGGAGGCCCTGCAGTGGGTCACCGCGCGGGCCGGGACCGGCATCGAACGGATCCGGGTCATCGGCGTGGACCCGGCACTGGAGGCACGGGTCGGGCCGAGCGGGAAACGCGTCGCCGACGCCCTCGCGGACAGCGCGCGTGCGGCGATGCCCGACGTGCAGGTCGAGATCCGGCGGCACAGCGGTCCGTTCGGTGCGGCGCTCGTGGACGAGTCGGACGACGGCGACCTCCTCGTGATCGGGACGTTCCGCAGTCGGCGCGGCTCCACCGCCGGCGGTGATCCGGCCCGGGTCGCCGCGCGTGCCGCGGTGCCGACGGTGGTCGTGCCGGAAGGACCGCACCCGATCGACGGGGACGTCGTCCTGGCCGTCGAAGAGCCGGTCGACGAGCGCGCGGCGGCGATCGCCGTCGAGGAGGCGCACCGCCGGCACCGCCGGGTCACGCTCCTGCGGGCGTGGGAGATGCCGGTGCTGACCCGGACGGGCCTCACCGACTTCGCGGAGGACCCGATGCGCTGGCGGTCGAGGAACGCCGAGCTGCTGCAACGCGTCACGGCCGACCTCACCGCGCGGTTCCCGGGCACCCGCTTCCACCCGCTGCTCGTCGAGGGGCACCCGGGGCACGCCATCGCCACGCACACCCGGCGGGCCTCGCTCGTGGTGCTCGGGCGGGGGCACGTCCGGGCGCTGTCGGGGTCGGTGCTCCACGACGTCCTGCGCGAGACCGTGTCACCGGTGTGCGTGGTGCCGCCCGCGGCGCACGCCGAAGCGGTCGACGTCAGCGCCTGACGACCCCCACGCGGGAGCGCCCGAACGCAGCGCGGACGGGTCAGCCGGCCAGGTCGCGGACCGCCGCGGCGACGCGCTTCGTCAGGTACGCCACCCCGCGGGTGTTCGGGTGGAGCGCACCCGGTTCGAGGTCGATGCTGCGCAGGTTCGCGGTGCCGTCGAGCGTGACCCCGGCGACGTACGGCTTCCCCGTCGCGCAGGCCGAGTGCGCCTGGGTGCTCGAGAAGACGTCGACGAACCGCACGCCCGCCGCCCGCGCCGCGGACTTCGACACGGCGTTCAGTTCCTCTTGCACGCCGTGCAGGTACCGGACGTCGGTGTCGGTGAAGGGGTAGGAGTTCGCCGGGAACGACCCGGTCAGGGTGCCCAGGTCGAGGGCCGACCGGAAGCAGCCGTCCTTCGGGGTGTGGTCGGCGTCGGGGAAGATCGCGGGGTAGCCGAGGAACACCACGACGGCGTTCGGCGCGGCCTCCCGCACCGCGGCGAGGGTGTCCGCGATGCCGAGGGCGACGCGGGACTGGATCTTCGCGCCGAGCTGGTCGACGCCGTCGGACACGAGTGTGCTGCGGCACGACGGCGCGTCCCGTCCGGAGAACACCGGGCCCTTCGCGGAGAGCGCGAGGCACGAGGCCGCCGTCCCGAACAGGTCGGCGTCGTTCCCGCCGATCGTGAGCGTGACGAGCCGGGTCCGGTCCGACAGCGACCGGATCTGCGGCGGCACGCCCTTGAACTGGAACCCGGTCGTGACGTCGGAACTCGTCGCGCCGCCGCACGTGACGTCGGTCAGGGCGAGGCCGAACCGTGCCGCGATCCGGTGCGGGTAGTCCCGGGCCGACTGTCCGCAGGCGCTCGTCGGCAGGCGCGTCGGGTCGGACAGACCGTAGCCGGCCGAGTACGAGTCGCCGAGCGCGACGTACTCGCTGCCCGCCGGGATCCCGGCGAGGGTCTCCTCGGGCACCGCGGTCGACGGGTACGGCAGCGGCACGGGCCACATGGGCGCCGCAGCCGCGTCTCCGCCGCGCACGCCCGCCCCACCGCCGAGGACCCCGGTACCACCGCCGAGCGCACCGACGAGCACGACGGACACGGCCACTGCGGCGAGCAGGGTCGAGCGGGCGGAGCGGAGCAGGTTCGGCCTCCTGGGTCGGGTCGGACCAACCAGACTACCGGCGTCCGAGCCGACGCTCTCCCCCGCTGCCGGTGCGGTACTCGAGCCCGTAGTGCTGGTACAGCTCCGGCTCGATCGCGGCGTCGAGCTCGCCGTCGGTCGGGATCGTCGGGGCGTCCTTCACGAGCTTCTTCGGGTACGCGACCCGGAGGTGCTTCGGTGCGACGAGCGCCCCGGCGAGCGGCACGAACAGGAGCTTCTGGAACCCGACCATCCCGGTCGTGACCGATCCGAACGCCGGCTCGGACGTCGCGGTGTCGTAGTAGATGCTCTCGAGCGTCCCGACCTTGTCGTCCGCCTCGTCGACGACCGGCAGGCCGATCCAGTCCCGGATGTTCGCGGCTTCGAACACGTGCGCCTCCTCGCGAGCGCCCGGTGCGTCCGGGCCGCTCGACGCCGACGCTACCGGGCGGTCGGTTCGTCGGTCACGGCGACGTCGAGTGAGTCGACCGCGGCGAGCACGTCGTCCGGGCCGATCGCGAGCAGCGCCGGATCGGGGTCCTCCGCGAACACGTCGCCACGCCGCACCGAGGCGTCGGTGAGCACCACGTGCGGGCCGGACGCCGGCGGACCCCACGCCTCCGGCGGCGCCGGGCCGAACACCACGACGGACGGGATCCCGTACGCCGAGGCGAGGTGCGCCGCGCCGGTGTCGACGGTCACGACGAGCCGCGCAGCGGCGATGACGCCGGCGAACTCCTGCAGTCCCAGGACGCCGGCCAGGACCGCCCCCGGCGCCAGCCCGGCCGTCTCCGCGACGGCGGCTGCGCGGTCGACGTCGTCCGCGCCTCCCGTCAGGACCACGTCGAACCCGCGGTCCCGCAGCCCGCCCACCACCGCGGCGAACCGGTCCGTCGGCCAGTGCCGGGCACCGTGGAATGCGCCGATGTGCACGACCGCGGCTCCGGAGACCGCCGGGGGTCCGACCGGACGGGCGATCCCGACGTCGTCCGGGTCGGCGGGGACGCCGTGCCAGGTGAGCAGGCGCGTCCAGCGCTCCCGCTCGTGCACGTCCTCCGGCCATGCCGGGCCGTCGAAGCCGTTGGTCGGGTCGGCGTGGCCGATCACCCGCCGCGCACCGAGCGCCGCGACGAGGTCGGACGACTCCGGTCCGGCACCGTGCAGGTTCACCGCGACGTCGACCGCGCCGGCCGGTGCGCCGATCGGGTGGTCGAGCCCGTGCTGGGCGAGGTGCACGTCGACGTCCGGCAGGAGGTCGACGACCGGGGCGAGCCACGCCGTCGTCGCGAGCGAGATCCGGTGGTCCGGGAAGGCGCGCCGGAGCGCGTGCAGGGCCGGGACGGCGACGAGCAGGTCGCCGAGCTTGATGGCGCGGAGCACGAGCAGCTCGGGGCGCCCGTCGGACGGGGGCATGGTGTCGACGGCGGTCACGGCGCCGACGCTAGCGGCGCCGTGCCGTGGACGGTCCGGGAAGCGCGCTCCGTGGCTGTTCCTGGGGCCGCCCCCGGCACCCCGCAGGTAGTCGAGGAGCATGGCTCTCGCTCCGGACCGTGTGGTTCGCGGTCTCCTCTTCGACCGTGACGACACGCTCGTCATCGACGTCCCCTACAACGCCGATCCGCACCTGGTCGTGCCCGTGCCCGGCGCGCACCGGGCGGTGGAACGCGCCCGTGCGGCCGGACTGCTGCTCGGGGTGGTCACGAACCAGTCCGTGATCGCGAAGGGCATGGCGACCCGCGAGCAGGTCGACGCGACGAACGCCCGGGTCGACGAGCTGGTCGGGCCGTTCGACGTGTGGTGCGTCTGCCCGCACGACGCCGCCGACGGGTGCCCGTGCCGGAAGCCCCGGCCGGGCATGGTGCTGGAGGCCGCGGAACGGCTCGGTCTGGCGCCTTCGGACCTCGTCGTGGTCGGGGACATCGGCGCCGACGTCGGAGCCGCGCTGGCCGCGGGTGCACAGGCCGTGCTCGTGCCGACGCCACGGACCCGGCAGGCGGAGGTCACCGCCGCGCCGACCGTCGCGGCGTCCGTCGAGGCGGCCGTGGAGCTGGCCCTCGCACACGCCGAGGCGGTGCGGACGTGAGCGCCCCGGAACGGCGGGACCGGGACCCCAGCGCCCCGGCCTGGCGGAGCCCGCACCGGGTCCTGGTCGTCCGGCTCGACTCCTTCGGGGACGTCCTGGTCGCGGGGCCAGCGGTCCGCGCCGTCGCCGCCGGGGCCTCGCACGTCACGATGCTCTGCGGACCCCAGGGCGCGCCGGCCGCCGAGCTCCTGCCCGGCGTCGACCGGGTCCGGGTGTGGGCCGCGCCGTGGGTCACCGAGACCGCGCGACCGATCGACGACGACCTGCTCACCGAGTTCCGCGCGATCCTCGCCGAGGAGGCCCCGGACGAGGCCGTCGTCCTCACCTCCTTCCACCAGTCGCCACTGCCCGTCGCGCTGCTGCTCCGGTTGGCCGGGGTCCCGCGCGTGTCCGGCGCGAGCGTCGACCACCCGGGTTCCCTGCTCGACGTGCGGCTGCGGCCCGGCGAGGACCTCCCCGAGGACGTCCCGGAACGGGAGCGTGCCCTGCGCATCGTCGAGGCTGCCGGGTTCCGGTTGCCGACGGACGACGTCGGGAGGCTCGGGGTGCGCCTCGACGTCGACCCGCCACCGCAGGTGGCCGGTCTGGGCCGGTACGTGGTCGTGCACCCTGGCGCGAGCGTCCCGGCGCGGGCGTGGCCCGAGCAGCACCACCGTGCGCTGGTGGCCGCGTACGCCGCCCGCGGCGTCCCCATCGTGGTCACCGGCTCGCCCGGCGAACGCGCGCTCACGGCCAGGGTCGCCGGGGACACCGCGATCGACCTCGGCGGACGGACCTCGCCGGCCGAGCTCGCCGCGGTGCTCGCCGGTGCGGAGGTCGTCGTGGTCGGCAACACCGGGCCCGCGCACCTCGCCGCCGCGGTGGGTGTGCCGATCGTCAGCCTCTTCTCCCCCGTCGTGCCCGCGGTCAAGTGGGCGCCGGACGGACCGCTCGTCGAACTGCTCGGTGACCAGGGCGCCCCGTGCCGCCTGAGCCGTGCCCGGGAGTGCCCGGTCCCGGGACACCCGTGCCTGTCCACGGTGCGCACCGAGGACGTCCTCGAAGCGCACGAACGGCTGCTGGACCGCGCTTCCCGGATGGTCGGGAGGAGTCTGCGCAGCACTCCAGAAGGCGCTGCGTAGCGTCCGCCACTGCTCCTGCTTCTTCTCCCGTCGACCCCGGAAGGCCCCTATGCGGATCCTCGTGTGGCACGTGCACGGCGGCTGGATGGACGCGTTCGTCCGCGGCCCGCACGAGTACCTCATCCCGACCACGCCGGAGCGCGACGCGTGGGGCCTCGGCCGGGGTGGACGGTCCTGGCCGGACGCCGCGATCGAGATCGACCCGGCCGACGTCGTCGACGCCGAGGTGGACGTCGTCGTGCTGCAGCGCACCGACGAGGTCGAGGTCGCACGTCGGCTCCTCGGCGGCCGACCGGTCCCCATGGTGTTCGTCGAGCACAACGCGCCGCGCATCGACGTGCCGGACAGCCGGCACCCCCTCCGGGACCGGGACGACGTGACGATCGCGCACGTGACGCACTGGAACGCCCTCATGTGGGACTGCGGCACGACGAGGACGACGGTGGTCGAGCACGGCGTCGTGGACCCGGGCCCGCGGTACCGCGGCACCCTCGAGCGCCTCGGGGTCGTGATCAACGAGCCCGTCCGGCGGAACCGCGTCGTCGGCACCGATCTGCTCCCCCGGTTCGCGGCGGTCGCTCCCGTCGACGTCTGGGGCATGGGGACCGAGCGGCTGCCGGAACTCGGGTTCGGCGACCGGGTCGTCGCGCTCGGCGACGTCCCGGCGGACCCGATGCACACCGCGCTCGCGGAACGGCGGGCCTACGTGCACCCGAACCGCTGGACGTCGCTCGGGCTGTCGCTCATCGAGGCGATGCACATGGCGATGCCCGTCCTGGTGCTCGCCACGACGGACGCGACCAGGACCGTACCGGGTGAGGCCGGGGCCGTCGCGACCGACGTCGAGGAGCTGGTCCGCGCCTCCAGGACGCTGCTCGAGGACCCGGAGGAGGCGCGACGACGTGGCGCCGTGGCTCGCGAGGCCGCGCTGGCGCGGCACGCGCTCGGCCGGTTCACGGCCGACTGGGACGACCTGCTCGACGACGCCGTGTCCCGCGGTGCCCGACGGCACCGTGCGGCAGCGGCCGCGTTGGAAGGGAGTGCGCGATGAGGATCGCGATGGTCTCCGAGCACGCGAGCCCGCTCGCGGTGCTCGGCGGAGTGGACGCCGGCGGGCAGAACGTGCACGTCGCGGAGCTCTCCGGCGCGTTGGCCGACCGGGGACACCAGGTCACCGTCTACACCCGGCGGGACGACGCCACACGGCCCGTGCGCGTGCTGCTCCGCCCCGGCGTCGAGGTCGTGCACGTCGACGCGGGTCCGGCGCGGACGGTGCCGAAGGACGAACTGTTCCCCTACATGGGCACGTTCGCATCGGTGCTCGCCGCCGAGTGGTTCGTCGACCGTCCTGACGTCGTGCACGCCCACTTCTGGATGTCCGGGCACGCCGCGCTCGAGGCGGTCGCCCAGGTGCAGGCCCGGACGGGCGGGGTCCGCATCCCCGTCGTGCAGACCTTCCACGCGCTCGGCGTCGTGAAGCGCCGGCACCAGGGTTCCGCCGACACCAGCCCCGCCGAGCGGGAGTGGGTGGAACCCGCCGTGGGGCGGAGCGTCGACCAGGTCGTGGCGACCTGCTCGGACGAGGCGTTCGAGCTGAAGGCCCTCGGCGTGCCGCTGCACCGTATCTCGGTGGTCCCGTGCGGCGTCGACGTGTCCCTGTTCCAGCCCGTCGGGGACGGGCGACCCGTGGAGGAGCGGGGCCGTCCCGCGCGCGTCCTCACCGCCTCGCGCCTCGTCCGCCGGAAGGGTGTCGGGACGACGATCGCCGCCCTCGCCCGACTCGTCGCGGAGGGCCGGGACGTCGAGCTCGTCGTCGTCGGCGGCGCGGGGGTCGCCGGGGCCGACCTCGCCGACGACCCCGAGTACCAGCGACTCGACGCCCTCGCCCGGTCGCTCGGCGTCCGCGACCACGTGACCTTCCGGGGCCAGCTCGGCCAGCACGACATGCCCGCGGTGTACCGGAGCGCCGACGTCGTGGTGTGCGCGCCCTGGTACGAACCGTTCGGGATCGTGCCGCTCGAGGCCATGGCGTGCGGACGCCCCGTCGTCGCGTCGAGCGTCGGCGGCCTCATCGACACCGTCGTGGAGGACGCCACCGGCCTGCACGTCCCACCGCGCGACGAAGCCGCCGTCGCCGCGGCCGTCGCCGGGCTGCTCGACGACCCAGAGCGGCGCGAGGAGTACGGGCGGGCCGGACGGGAGCGCGCCGAGACCCGGTACACCTGGCAGAAGGTCGCCGCCGACAGCGAGCGCGTCTACGAGCGTCTCGTCGCGGGGAGCGCCGCCACCGGTGCCCCGTCCGCCACGCCCCGCCCCACCACCACGCGCGCCGGACGGACCGTCCGCCCCGCGCACTCGACGGAGAGGACCGCCCGATGACCATCGACCAGCGAACCGGGACGGTGGACGACCCGACCACCGCGAGTGCGCGGATCGTGCTCGACCACGTCGCGGCCTCCGTGCCCGTCGTCGCGTCGCTCGTCGACCACGGCGCCCACATCGGCGACTGGGCCGACGACATCGCCGGGCGGCTCGTCGCCGGTCGTCGTCTCCTGGCCGCGGGCAACGGCGGCTCGGCGGCCGAGGCCCAGCACCTCACCTCCGAGCTGACCGGCCGCTTCGACGGGGACCGCCCCGCGTACTCGGCGATCTCGCTGCACGCCGAGTCGTCGGCGGTCACCGCGATCGGCAACGACTACGGGTACGACGAGGTCTTCGCGCGCCAGGTGTCCGCCCACGCCCGCGCGGGCGACGTGGTCGTGCTGCTCAGCACGAGCGGACGGAGCCCGAACCTGCTCCGTGCCGCCGAGGCCGCCCGTGCCGTCGGTGCCCGGTCGATCGCGATGACCGGTCCCCGACCGAACCCGCTCGCCGACCTCGTCGACGACGCGATCTGCATCGCCGGTCCGTCCGCCAACGTGCAGGAGGCACAGCTCGTCCTCGTGCACGCGCTCTGCCGCGCGATGGAGCCGGCGCTGCGCCGGGGTGCGCGCCGATGAGCACGCCGGCGTTCCGCATCGCCGTCGTCGGGGACACGCTGCTCGACGTCGACGTGTCCGGGACGAGCGACCGGCTCAGCCCGGACGCTCCGGTGCCCGTCGTCGACGTCCGGACCGACGACCGTCGTGCGGGCGGTGCCGGGCTCGTCGCGACGATGCTCGCGCGGGACGGCCACGACGTCGTCCTCGTCACCGTGCTCGGCGAGGACGCCCGCGCGTCGGAGATCCGCGACCTGCTCCCCGACGTGCGGGTCGTCGCCGGACCGTCCGGCGTACCGACCCCCGTGAAGACCCGGGTCCGCGTCGTCGACCACGCCCTCGTCCGGATCGACGAGGGCTGCGGGACGCCGCCGGTGCCCGAGATCGCCGACGACATGACCGCCGTGCTCGACGGCGTCGACGCGATCGTCGTCGCGGACTACGGCCGCGGGGTCGCCGCCGCGCCCGCCATGCGCTCCGCCCTGGCCCGCGCGACCGGACGGGTGCCGGTCGTCTGGGACCCGCACCCGAAGGGCGCCGCCCCGGTCCCCGGCACCACGGTCGCGACGCCGAACGGCGCCGAGGCGCGTCGGTTCGCCGGCGACGTGGTCGACGCCGTCGACGGCGTGCCGTTCGCGACCGCGGCGGCCGAGCACCTCGTCGGCACCTGGGGTGTCGGCGCGGTCGCCGTGACGCTCGGGGACCGCGGAGCCCTCGTGTCGAGCGCGTCGGACGGCAATCGCTTCGTGCCCGCGCCGACCGTCACGGCGGGCGACCCGTGCGGCGCCGGTGATCGACTCGCCGCCGGTGTCGCGGTCGCCCTCGCCGGTGGCTCGGACGTCGCCGGAGCGGTCGCCGCCGGTGTCGCCGCGGCCTCCGCGTACCTCGCCGCCGGCGGGGTCACCGCGCTCTTCGCCGAAGCGGGTCCCGCACCCGTCGCGGTGCCCGGACCCGACCGCGACGCCCTGCGCGTCGTGCACGAGGTCCGGAGCGCCGGCGGCACCGTGGTCGCGACCGGCGGGTGCTTCGACCTGCTGCACGCCGGGCACGCCCGCACCCTCTCCGCTGCCCGGGCCCTCGGCGACTGCCTGGTCGTCTGCCTGAACTCGGACGACTCCGTCCGCGCGCTGAAGGGTCCCGACCGTCCGATCATGGGCCAGGAGGACCGCGTCGAGCTCCTGCTCGCACTCGACTGCGTCGACGCCGTCGTCGTGTTCGACGAGCAGACCCCGGACGAGGCGCTCCGACGCTTCCGCCCGGACGTCTGGGCGAAGGGGGGCGACTACACCGCGAGCGAGCTGCCCGAGGCGCAGACCCTCGCGGAGTGGGGCGGCCGTGTCGTCACGGTGCCGTTCCACCCGGGGCGCTCCACCACCCGCCTCGCTGCGGCGCTCGAAGCCGTCGGCTGACGTCGACCCGGCCCGCCGACCTGCGTCACCACACCCCTACGGAAGGAAGTCCATGCCCGTCCCCACCACCCCCATCGGTCGCGTCCTGATCACCGGCGGCGCGTCCGGTCTCGGAGCCGCGGTCGCCGCGGCCGTCACCGAGGCCGGCGGCACCCCGATCGTCCTCGACCTGCGGGTCGACGCGGTGCCGGAGGGCGTCGACGCCGTCGCGGTCGACGTCACCGACACCGAGGCGACCGAGCGCGCGGTCCGCGAGGCATCGGACCGGCACGGCGGACTCGACGCCGTCGTCACCGCGGCCGGGATCGACAAGCCCGCCCCGATCGGCGGGATCTCGTCCGGGGACTGGGAGCGCATCGTGGCCGTGAACCTGCTCGGCACCGCCGCGGTCGTCCGAGCGGCGCTCCCCGCACTCGAGGCCACCCACGGCCGCGTCGTGACGATCTCCTCGTCGCTCGCGCTGCGCGGTGTCGGCGACGGGACGGCGTACTCGGCGTCGAAGTTCGGCGTGCGGGGGTTCTCGCAGGCCCTCGCCGCGGAGACCGGCGGGCGCATCGGCGTCACCAACGTGATCCCGGCGGGCATGCGGACGAACTTCTTCGCCGACCGCACCGAGCAGTACAAGCCCGGGCCGGACGCCCAGCTGATCGAGCCGGAGTACGTCGCGAACGCGATCCTGTTCGCGTTGTCGCAGCCGGCGGGCTGCGAGATCCGCGAGCTGTCGATCATGCCGGCGACGGAGCCGAGCTGGCCCTAGCGACCGTTCCGCGCGCCGCGCACCGGACCACGCCGCGGAAGCGATAGATCACCGCGCCGCGCACCGGACCACGCCGCGGAAGCGACAGATCACCGCGGACAGTTCGCGGCGATCTGTCGCTTTCGCGATGGGCGGTGGCGGGCGGGGCGGTGGGGCGGGGCGGCCGGGAGGCGCGGGGCGAGCCGGCACCGTGCCTCCCGTCCGTCAGGTGGTGGCGAGCAGGTCCGCGACGTCCGCCAGGACGGCCTCCGGCTGCACCGCGTCGACGTACGACGGGTCGTGCGCGCAGCGCTCGGCCGTCCAGCCGACCTGCGTGACGTCCACCCCGCACACCGGGCACCGCGTCACGTACGCCAGGTGCACCCGGTGCCGCCCCCGGTCGAACGGTCCGGCGTTCACGACGTTGCCGAACCAGAACACGCCCACCGTCGGGGTCCCCACCGCCACCGCCAGGTGCCGCGGCCCCGAGTCGTCGCCGACCATGACGTCGGCGGCGGCCAGCACCGCCGGGAGGTCCGCGAGCGGCAGCGTCCCGGTGAGGTCGTGCACCCTGCCCGAAGACCCTTCGGGCAGTGCGGCGCGGATCGCGGACGCTGCTGGGACGTCGCTCGGGTCCCCGACGAGCACGACGTCATCGCCGGCAGCGAGCCGCGCGCGGGCGACGGCGGCGAAGCGATCCGGGCTCCAGCGGCGCCGGGGGTCCGTCGCGCCCGGGTGGATCGCGACCAGACGGTCCTGGACGCCGAGGCGCACGCGGACGGCGGCGCGTTCGTCGTCGGTCACGTGCACGCGGGGGTCCAGGGTCACGGGCGCCGCGCCGGCGAGCGAGACCACCTCGAGGGCCCGGAGCACCTCGTGCTGGTAGTAGACGTAACGCACCCACCGTTCGAGGAGCTCGGCGTCCTCGGTGGCGGTGCCGACGGTGCGCCGGGCTCCGAGCCGCAGCAGGAACGGGTTCGAGTTCCGGCCGCCCCCGTGCAGCTGGACGGCGAGGTCGAAGCGGCCGGTCAGCCGCGCCTCGAAGTCCTCCCGGGTGGGGGCGTCCGGCCCGGCGTCGCGGACCCCGGGGGCGACCGGCAGCTCCTCGAAGGCGTGCACGGCATCGGTCCGTCCACGCAGCACCGCCGGCGCCGTGGGGGTCCCGAGCAGGGTGATCCGCGCCGCCGGGTACGCCGCCGCCAGGGCCTCGAGGGCGGGCACCGCGAACAGCAGGTCGCCCAGCCCGCCCCCGCGCAGCACCCCGATCTCCCGCACGTCGTCGAACCGTTCTCCACCGTTGCCGATCAGTTGCACCCTCCCCGTCTACCGACCGCGGGCCGCCGACGTCCCCAGCCGCGGCGCCGGATGGACGAGAAGCGCGACGCCGAGTCCGCACCCAGGCTCCGACGAGCAGCGTTCGACTCCCGCCAGGACCACGGAAGGACCCCATGACGATCGCACCCCCCGCCACCGAGGAACTCGTGGTGACCGACCCCGTGGACGGGTCCGTCGCCTCCCGTGTGCGCCCTGCCACCCCGGCGGAGGTCCGCGACGCCGTCGAACGGGCACGCGCTGCGGCGCCCGGGTGGGCGCGGACCGCCCCGGCCGAGCGCGGTGCCCTGTTGCACGCCGCGGCGCAGCGCGTCCGCGAGCACGCCCAGGAGCTGGCCGACCTCAACACCCGCGAGACCGGCAAGGTGCCCGGCGACGCGCTCGGCGGGGTCGAGGCGGGGATCGGGACCCTGGTGCAGTACGCGGAACTCGGCCCCGTGCACCGCGGCGAAGCCCTCCGCGGCGCGTTCGGTGCCGCCGACTGGTCGGTGCCGCACCCGCGGGGCGTCGTCCTCGCCCTGACGCCGTGGAACGACCCGGTCGCGGTCGCCTGCGGCATCCTCGGAGCGGCGATCGTCACCGGCAACACGGTGGTGCACAAGGGCAGCGAACGCTCCCCCGCCACGATCGCCCGCTTGAACGCGCTGCTCGCGGAGGTCCTGCCCGACGGCGTGCTCGTCGGGGTGGACGGCGACGCGACCACCGGCGGACTCCTGCTCGAGCAGGACGGCATCGACGTCTACGCGCACGTCGGCTCGACCGCGACGGGCGACCGGCTGTCCGAGGTCGCCGTCCGGACCCGCGCCCACGTCGTCCGCGAGAACGGCGGCAACGACGCCGTCGTCGTCGACGCCGACGTCGACCCGGTGTGGGCCGCCGCGCAGGTCGCCCTCGGCGCCTTCGCCAACACCGGGCAGATCTGCACGAGCGTCGAGCGCGTGTACGTGCACCGGGCCGTCGCCGAGCCGTTCGTCACGGCCCTCGTGGCCGAGGCCGAGCGCCGCACCGCCGCGCCCGCTGCGGAGTACGGGCCCCTCGTCGACGACCGGCTCCGCCGCACCGTGCAGTCGCACGTCGACGACGCCCTCGGCCGCGGGGCAACCGCGCGCACCGGGGGTGCCACGCCGGACGGCGTCGGGACGTTCTACCCGGCGACCGTGCTCACCGACGTGACCGACGACATGACCGTGATGACCGAGGAGACGTTCGGGCCGATCGCGCCCGTCCGCGTCGTCGAGGACTTCGACGAGGGCCTCCGGCTCGCCGCGTCGGACCGGTACGGCCTGGCCGCGACCGTCCTCACGAACGACACCGGACACGCGCTCCGGGCCGCCGCCGAACTCCCCGTGGGCACGGTCAAGGTGAACGCCGTCTTCGGGGGCGCCCCGGGCGGCAGCGCCCAGCCGCGCGGCGCGTCCGGTGCCGGGTTCGGGTACGGTCCGCACCTGCTCGACGAGTTGACCACCACCACCGTCGTCCACCTCGAACCGGCTCCGCCGGCGACGGCCGACGCAGCCGGGAACGCCCGGTGACCGCCGACGTCCGGCTGGTCCGGGACCTCGTCGCCACGGTCGACGACCGTGAGCCGCTCGTCGTCGTGATCGGGGACTGCATCCTCGACCGCTGGACCGTGGGCGAGGCCGAACGCGTCTCCCGCGAGGCACCGGCTCCGGTCGTGCGCGTCACCGGGACGGTCGCGGTCCCGGGTGGTGCCGCGAACACCGCCGTGAACGCCCGCGCCCTCGGCGCCCGGGTCCGTCTGGTCGGCCTCGTCGGCGACGACGAGGCGGGCTGCACGCTCCGGGAACGCCTCGACGCGGCCGGCGTGGACACCGCGCACCTGGTCGTCGTGCCCGGCACCCGCACCACCACCAAGTCGCGCGTGGTCGGCGGCGACCGGGTGGTCGTCCGCGTCGACGAGCTCGCCGCGGCACCGACCGCCGAGCACGGCGCACTGCTGGCGGCGGCCGTCCGACGGGCGATCCGCTGCGCCGACGCGGCCGTGGTCTGCGACTACGGACTCGGCGTGCAGGCGTCCGACGTCGTCCCGGTGCTCGACGTCGACCGGCCGGGTGCGGTCGTCGTCGACGCGCACGACCTCACCCGCTGGGCGGCGCTCCGGCCCGACCTCGTCACGCCGAACGCGGGCGAGGCCGCCGCGCTGCTCGGCCACGACCTCGGGACCGGCCCCGACCGGGTCGCCGCGGTCGTCGCCGCGCGGGAGGCCGTGCTCCGGCTGACCGGTGCCGGAGCGGCCGTCGTCACGCTCGACCGCGACGGCACGGTGCTGCTCGAGGCGGGCGCCGACGAGGGCTTCCGGACCCGAGCGGTCCCGGCGTCCGAGCAGCAGGCGTCCGGTGCCGGGGACACGTTCTGCGCCGCCGCGACCGTCGCGCTCGCGGTCCGCGCACCGTTGCGGGACGCCGTCGCCGTCGCGCAGGCCGCCGCTGACGTCGTCGTCCGCGAGGCCGGCACGTCGGTCTGCACGGCGGCCGCGCTCCTCGACTCCGTCACGGCGCCGGCGGCCACCGTGGTCGACCACGACGAGCTCGCCGCGGCCGTCGACCGCGCCCGTGCGGACGGACGCCGTGTGGTGTTCACGAACGGGTGCTTCGACGTCGTCCACCGCGGGCACACGACGTACCTCCGGCAGGCGCGGGACCTCGGCGACCTGCTCGTCGTCGCGCTGAACGACGACGACTCGGTGCGCCGGCTGAAGGGCCCGGAACGACCGATCAACCCCGCCGAGGACCGCGCCGGCGTCCTCGCCGCCCTCGCCTGCGTGGACCTCGTCACGGTGTTCGCGACGGACACCCCGATCCCGCTCATCGAACGGCTCCGGCCGGAGGTCTACGTCAAGGGCGGGGACTACTCCCCCGAGATGCTGCGCGAGACCGAGGTGGTCCGGGCGTACGGCGGGGAGGTCGTGATGGTCGACTACGTGCCCGAGCACTCCACGACCGCGGTCGTCCGACGCATCCGCGAGGCCGCCGCCGCCGCGGACCCCGAGCCGACGACCCCGTGACCGGCCATCCGGAAGTCATACCGCGGTAGGGGGTCGTCGAGACCCGGGCGGGATGGCAGCACCGTTCCGGCTCCGTAGCGTCGGGAGCGTCGACGAGGTCCGTCGGCGGAGGGAGCCCCCGTGTTCGACCAGATCACCCCGCTCGTCGTCGAGCTGGCCGCGAGCCCGCTGGTGTACGTCGTCCTCGTCGCCCTGTGCTTCCTGGACGGGTTCTTCCCGCCGGTGCCGAGCGAGTCCGCGCTCGTGGCGGTCGCCGCGGTCGCCGCGACGTCGGGGCAGCCGGTCCTCGCCGGGGTGCTGGTCGCGGCCGCGGTGGGCGCCGTCGCCGGGGACTCCGTGGCGTACTGGATCGGCCGCCGGATCGGTCTCGCCCGCCTGGCCCGGTCGGGACGCCCCCGGATCGCGGCCGCCCTCGGGTTCGCCGAGCGGCAGATGCGGCGCCGGTCCGCGAGCCTCATCCTCGTCGGGCGGTACGTCCCGGTCGGACGGGTCGCGGTGAACATGACCGCCGGGGCGACGCGACTGCCGTACCGTCGGTTCCTCGCGATCAGTTCCGTCGCCGGGCTGGCGTGGGCCGCGACCTCGATCGGGATCGCCCTCGCCGCGTCGAGCGTGCTCCACGAACCGGTCGTCGCCGCACTCGTGTCGATGGTGGTCGCGGCCGGGCTGGGCATCGTGGTCGACCGGGTGATCGGTCGAGTCAGCCGGAGGCGGGAGGCCCGGGCCGCCGCCGCGTCCGCCACCCGCATCGTCCCGACCGGAGGGACCGCCCGCCCGTGACCACGACCGCGACCCGAACCCGGCCGTCCTGGTGACCCCGGCGCCGTGAGACGTCGGGGCCACCAGGCCGGGTGCGACTAGCGGACGCGGACCTGCTTCGACGCCTGCTTGCCGGACTGCACGCCCGTGACGGTGATCGTGGACTTGCCGGTCGTGGCCTTCCACGGCACGGTCGCGGTGCCGTCGATGACGTCGACCGTGCCGAGGTCCGTCGAGCCGACCTGCACACGGACCTGGCGGTCACCGGCGAACCGGGAGGCCGTCAGCGTCACCCGCTGGCCCGGACGCGGTGCCCCGACCGAGAGGTCGATGCGCGCGCCTCGGGACAGCGCCGCGAGGTCGTCGTCGAGCCGGAGCCCGTCGCGGATCGTGAAGAACGTGTCCGTCTGGTCCGAGAGCCCGACGACGTTCGCCGCACCGGGACCGTACGCCGCGATGCGGACCTGCGTGCCGGTGTGCTGCTGCGAGCTGCCGGCGCCGGCCGTGCCGTACGAGACCTTCATCGTGGTGCCGTCGGCGGTGCGGAGCGCGGTGGAGAGCGACGTCGGCGGCGTGCTGTCGACGATCTGGCTCGAGTGCGCGTGGTCGGCGGTCGCGATCACGAGCGTGTTGCCGTCCTTCTTGGCGAAGGCGAGCGCGGACTGCACGGCCTCGTCGAAGTCGATCGTCTCGCCGATCTGGCCGCAGGCGTCGGCCGCGTGGTCCTGCTTGTCGATGCTCGCGCCCTCGACCTGCAGGAAGAAGCCCTTGCCGGTGTTGCCACGGTCGCGGTTCAGCAGGTCGATCGACTTGTCGGTGAGCGACCGCAGCGACAGACCGGTCGACAGGCGGGCCGGATTCGGCGTGCACTGCACGGGTGCCTGGTCCGCGCCGCCGACCGTCGCCGTGGTGGGCGCGTACCGGGTCGGGAAGTTGCCGGGGGTGAACAGTCCGAGCAGCGGCTTCGCCTGGTTCGCCTGGCGGACGCCCGCGAGCCCCGCGGCGTCCGAGACGACCTGGTACCCGCGGTCCGCGGCCTGGTCGAAGAGCGTCGACCCCTGCCACTGCCCGGCCTTCGCGGTCTGCTGGAAGCTCGCCGAGCCGCCGCCGAGCGTGACGTCCGGACGGGCGTTCAGCAGCTGCTCGCTGATCGACCCGAGGCCGCCGTTCTGCAGCGCGTCGGAGCCGCACGAGGCGGTGTCCGGCCCGTAGCACGACCGGGCACCGACGTGGGCGACCTGCACGGCCGGGGTGGCGTCCTGGATCTCCGCGGTCGAGACGTCGCCGGTGCGGAGGCCGTTCGCCTTCGCGAGCTCGAGCAGGGTCTGGTGCGCCTTCCCGTCGATGTCGACCGAGATCGCGCCGTCGTACGTCTTCGTCCCGGTCGACCACGCACTGCCGGAGGCGGCCGAGTCGGTGACGTAGTCCGGCTTGCCCTTGTCGGCGCCGTCCTTGTACAGGGAGTACGTCGTGTACGAGCCGGTGAGCGGCAGGGCGTCGAGTCCCGGGAGCCGGCCGGCCGCACCGTACTGGTAGTTGCGCGCGATGGTGATCTCGGAGTCGCCCATCCCGTCGCCGATGAGCAGGATGACGTTCTTCGCGCCGGCCTTCGTGATCGCCTGCTGGATCGAGCGCGTCTGGTCGCCCTGGTGACGCTGGGCGCCGCCGGGCTGGCTCAGCGCGAGCTGTCCGACGGCCTCGGCGGCGCCGGGCAGTGCGACCGCGCCGGCGACGAGCGCGGCGCCGAGTGCGAGCGCCGCGCGACGGCGGCGCTGCGGAGTGTGCTGCATTGCGTGTTCCCCTCGTCTGTGCCCCGAACGGGTGCCATCCGAGGATGGCTGTGCATGGGTACAGGCGGGTGAACGGCGGCGGGCGGTCGCGTGAACGGCTGCACGCCCGTTCCGTGCGCGAGCATCGTCCGACATCGCGCGCGACGATCGACCGGTGCCGTGTCGGGACATGCGCACGCACAGACGGACGGGAGGCGCGGTGCCAGCTGGCACCGCGCCTCCCGTCCGGTTCTCGGTCGCCTCTACACGGCGAGGTGCGCCTGGAGGAACCAGCGGTCCTTCGTCAGGCCGCGCTCGATCTCGATGACGACGTCCTGGCTGTTGAGGTCGACCTCGTCCAGACCCTCGACGGCGCGGCGGACCTGCAGCAGCGCCGCGTCGATCTCCGCGATGACCTCGGTGATGGTGACGTCGGAGTTCTGGAACCCCTCGGACAGCGGCGGCACCGTGGTGTTCGCGGCGACGGTGGCGATGCGCGAGTCGACCGGGAGCCCGAGGGCGACGATGCGCTCCGCAGCGAGGTCGGCCCACTCCTGGGCGTGCTCGACGATCGTGTCGAGGAGCTCGTGCACGCCGACGAAGTTGCGGCCGCGGACGTGCCAGTGGGCCTGCTTGCCGTTGACGACGAGGGCCTCGAGGTCGATGACGACCGGGGCGAGGAACTGGGCGACCCCGGCGGCGAGCTCCGGCGTCGTCGAGAACGGGGACGTGGTGGGCGTGGTGCGGGTGGTGTCGGTCATGGCGTTTCCTCCTGCGTCGTGGCGTTGGTGACAACAGTGCTCGCTTCTCTTGCATGCCGCAAGGAAGCGGAGGCTGACCTAACTCCCCGGCGGGTCAGCCGACGAGCGTGTCGAACCCCGCGTCGGTGAGCTCGATCTGCACCACGGAGCGAGCGCGCTCGATCCACGGGCTGTCGGCGCAGCCGATCCAGACGGTCGTGCGCGGTTCGCAGTCCGCGACGCACCACTCGGCCGCCCACGCGGTGACGGCGTGCGCGAGCGCCTCGCCGTGGTCGGCGAAGACGAGCGGCGCGACGGCGGACGACCGGGCGCTCCGCACCAGCCAGGTGACGGTGACCCGCGGGGGCGCCGGGAGCGCTCGGACCTGCTCCTCGAGCGCGGCCTCGACGAAGACCTGGCCGTAGGCGTTCGCGGGCAGGTCCTCGAGCATCCGGGTGACCTCCGGGAGGTCGTCGACGCCGCCGGCGATGAGGATGCGTTCGCTGGGCTGTCGCCGGGTCCGTGCCATGCTCCAACGGTAAGGGAAGCCTTACCTCATCACAAGACCTCCGGGCCGACTCCCCCGAGACGCGCAGCGGACACCCCGAGCTCGTGCGCGAGGAAGGTCCACATCCACTCGAGCGCGACGGCGTTCGTCAGTTCCGGGACGCCCTGCGCGATCTGGGTGGCCACACCGTCGCTGTACGCGGCGAGTTTCAGGGCCACGACCTCGGGCGACGACGCCGAGGCGAACACCCCGGCGTCGGTGCCACGGCGGACGACGCGGACCAGGCAGGCCTCCCACACGCGGATGCGCTCGGCGTACTCGGCGGCGACCTCGGGGCGCCGGGCCACCGCGGTCCAGTAGTCGGACCAGATCCGCCAGTGCTGCCGGACCTGCTCGGTGTCCCCGAACAGCGGCTCGACGAGCATCCGGAGCCCCGCCACCGCGTCCGGTTCCGCGTCGACGGCCGCGACGATCGCCCCGTAGAAGCGTTCGGTCTCGAGGACCACGACCTCGTTGAGGATCTCCGCGACGCTCCCGAAGTGGTAGGTCACGGTGCCGACGGACACGCCGGCCTCGGCCGCGATGTCGCGCAGCCCGGTCGCACCGACGCCGTTGCGGACGATGACGCTGCGCGCGGCGTCGACGATCATCGCCCGACGGACCTCGGGGCGCTGACGGACCCGGACCGGCTCCGCCGCGCTCACGCCGAGGTCCTCGGGACGTCGTCGACGAACGAGTGCTCGGCGACGAGCACCTCCGGCACGTCGCCGTCACCGTCCCGGGCCCATGCCCGCACGGTGTTCCGGACGTGGAAGGCGTCGACGTCGGCGGTGACCTCGGACGACGTCTCCAGCCGTGCCGCCCACCCGGTGGTGGCCAGTCCGATCGCCCAGCGCGAGGAGGCCACCGCGGACTCCGGGTCGTCCGAGCGGATCCGGTAGGTCTCCCGGGCGTCCTCGCTGAAGACGAGTCCGTCCGGGTAGACCCGACCGCCGCCGTACCCCGGATCGACGTCGAGCGTCCACTCGCCCGTCTCGACGTCGTGCGTGACGGTGCGCTGCGGCAGCACCACGGTGGGCGCGACCCGGTCGATCGCGAGCGGCTCGGCGCGTTCCGGCTGCTCGAACCGGACCCCGTCGTCGGTGCTCCGCGTCCACACGGGCAGCTCGACCCGCGACGCGGCGGGGTCGACCGTCACCGTCGCCGCGACGCCGTGCGGCCACACCCAGGGCCAGTAGGCGCTCGACACCGCGATGCGCAGCCGGTGTCCCGCGGCGAACCGGTGGCCGGTCGACACGAGCCGCACGGCCAACGACGCCGAGACGCCGGGTTCGAGCGGATCGTCCCGGTCCATGCCGTCCCGCTTCGCCGCGTTGAGCACACCCCGGGTGACGAGCGCCGAGGACCCGTCGGGGGCGACGTCGCACAGGCGGACGGTCACGGTGGCCCGCGGCTGGTCGCTCGTGACCGCGAGGTGCACGAGCACGTTGCCGAGCACGTCGACCGGTTCGTCGAGCGGCAGGTCGAAGCAGACCGAGCGGCCGTCCTCGGCGCGCTGGTCCGGAGGCAGGTCGGTCGCGTTGCCGAACGGGAAGAAGCGCCCGGCGTCGGCGCCGGTGTGCTGCGGCGACCGGACGACGACGGGCCCGTCCGCGCCCCCGCGCAGGGCGTCGAGCGGGACCGTGCGCGGTGCGGTCGCCGACGAGGGCCAGGCCTCCGCGCCCACCCACCGGCCGCGGCGCGACTCGTAGTACGGCGCCGGCGGCTCCCCCTCGTTGATCCAGGCCCGGAGCGCCGGCTCCCGCTCGACACCGGTGTCGACGCCCCGCAGCCAGTGGTCCCACCAGCGCAGGGTCTCCTGCAGGAAGCCGATCGACGGCCCCGGCGCGAGTCCGCGGTCCGGGTACTGGTGCGACCACGGGCCGACGATGCCCTTGACCGGGGCGTCCACGTTCGCCACGAGCCGCAGCACGGCGTCGCGGTACGGGTCCGCCCAGCCGCCGACGGCGAGGACCGCGGCGCCGATGTTCCCGTAGTCCTCGGCCGCGCTCCCGTGCCGCCAGTAGTCGTCGCGCTCCTGGTGCGCGAGCCACACCGGCGTCATCGGGCGGTTCACGTCCAGCCGCTCGCGCCAGCGCGCGACCCAGTCCGCACCGACGACCTCGGGCCGCGGTGGGCGTGAGTTGAACGCGAACATCGTCGCGCCCCACGCCGCCATGTCGATGCCGAGCACGGCGCCGCCGACGTAGTGCACGTCGTTGTCGTACCGGTCGTCCGTCGAGCAGACCGTCACGATGGCCTTCAGGGCGGCCGGGGCCCGAGCGGCGAGCTGCAGGGCGTTGAAGCCGCCCCACGAGATCCCGAACATGCCGACGGCCCCCGTCGACCACTCCTGCTCGGCGAGCCACGCGATCACGGCCTCGCCGTCGCGCAGCTCCTGCTCGCTGTACTCGTCGTCGAAGAACCCGTCCGAGGACCCGGTCCCCCGGATGTCGACGCGCACCGAGGCGTAGCCGTGCGCGGCGTACCAGGGGTGCCGCTCGGAGTCCCGGGGCGCCGTCCAGTCGTCGAGCCGGTACGGCAGGTACTCCAGCAGCACCGGGACGGGACCGTCGGGTGCCGCCGGCGACCAGATCCGGGTGTGCAGGCGGACGCCGTCGGGCATCGGGATCCACTCGTCGCGGACGGTCACGCCGTCGGGGAGCACCGGGTCCTCCCCCAGCGCGGTGAAGCCGGTCATGCGTCCTCCCAGTTCCGGGTCAGGTGTCCGTCGCCCCGGTCGGTCCAGCCGGGCGCCTCGCGCCACCGCGGGGTGCCGTCGCCGACGTCGGGCAGCTCGGTCCTGCCCGGCTCGAGCGTCGCGGCGAGCAACGTCGTCGTGTACGGGTGGTTCGGTCCGCCGAACACGCGCTCGGTCGGGCCGATCTCGACGATCCGACCGCCGGTCATCACGGCGACCCGGTCGGCCACGCCCCGCACGACGGCGAGGTCGTGGCTGATGAACAGGCAGCTGAGCCCGCGCGATCGCTGCAGGTCGGCGAGGAGCGCGAGGATGCCTGCCTGCACCTGCACGTCGAGCGCGGTGGTGATCTCGTCGGCGATGACCAGTCGCGGCTCGGCGGCCAGGGCGCGGGCGATCCCGACGCGCTGCCGCTGCCCGCCGGAGAGCTGCGCCGGCAGCCGGTCGGCGAACTCGGGGCCGAGGCCGACCTGGGTGAGCAGTGCGCCGACACGGTCGCGCGACGAGGACCCGGAGAAGAGCCGGAGCGGCCGGGCGATCGCCGCGCCGACGGTCCGCCGGGGGTTCAACGAGGTGTCCGCGTTCTGGAACACGAGCTGCACGGCACGCCGGAGCTCCGGGGAGCGCCCGGCGATCGGCTCGCGCAGGTCGCCGCTGACGGTGCCGTCGTCGAACGAGAACGTGCCCGACTCGGCGGGAACCAGGCCGGCGAGGGCCGTCGCGAGCGTCGACTTCCCGCTGCCGGACTCCCCCACGACGGCGAGCGTCTCGCGCGGCGCGATCGTGAAGGAGACGCCGTCGACGGCGGCCGGCAGGCCGCGTCCGTAGCGGATGACCAGATCGTCGGCGGTCACCACGGGGCGGACGAGCGGCTCGGAGGGCGCGGTGCGGCCTGCTCTGGAGGCGACCGTCCCCGGGACGGTCACGTCCACGGGCACGTGATCCGTTCCTCCCGGCCGTCGCCCGTCCGGCACCGCGGCCAGCAGCGCGCGCGTGTACTCGTGCTGCGGCGCGGCGAAGAGCGCCGCCGTGTCCGCGTGCTCGACGACCTCGCCGTCGCGCATGACCGCGATCTCGTCCGCCATCGCGGACACGACGCCGAGGTCGTGGCTGACGAGGAGCACGGCCATGCCGAGTTCGCGGCCGAGGTCGGCGATGAGGTCGAGGACGGCCGCCTGCGTCACGACGTCGAGGGCGGTCGTGGGCTCGTCGAGGACGAGCACGCGCGGGCGGGCCGCCACCGCCATGGCGATCGCGACGCGCTGCTGCTGCCCGCCGGAGAGCTGGTGCGGGTACCGACGGACGATCGTCTCCGGGCCCGGCAGCCGCACGAGGCGCACGAGCTCGAGCACGCGCTCGGGGCCGTCAGGTTCGCCGTGGGCGCGCAACGCCTCGCGGATCTGCTCGCCGACCCGCATCGACGGGGTCAGGGCCTGGCCGGCGTTCTGGGCGACGACGCTCGCCGTCCCGCCACGGAGCGCCCGGCGGCCGGCGGGCGACAGGGCGAACACGTCCTCGCCGTCGACACGGACCGTGCCGCCCTCGACGGTGGAGCCCGCGCGGAGGTGCGCGAGGAGGGTCCGGGCGACGGTGGACTTGCCGCTGCCGGACTCCCCGACGAGGCCGAGTGTCCGGCCGGCCTCGATGGCGAACGAGACGCCCCGGACCACCGGGACGGACCGCCTGCCCGCGGCGTAGGAGATCGCGAGGCGGTCGACCTGGACGACGCTCATGCGCTGACTCCCTTCGTCGCGCGGTCGACGCCGAGCGACTTGGCCAGTCCGTCGGCCGCGAGGTTGAGGCCGACCACGAGGGTCGCGAGCGCCACGATCGGCGCGAGCGTGCCGAGTGGGACGACCGTGAGGGCGGTGCGGTTCTCCTGCACCATGAGGCCCCAGTCCGGGGTCGGCGGGTTCGCCCCGAAGCCGAGGAACGACAGGGACGCGACGAGCAGCACGATCCACGAGGCGCGCATCGCGTACTCCACGAGGACGACGTCGAGCACGTTCGGCAGGATCTCCCGGAACACGATCGACAGCGGCCGTTCGCCGCGGGCACGGGCCGCCGTGACGTAGTCCTGCGTGATGACGGTCCGTGCGGCGCCGCGCACCACCCGCGTGACCGCCGGGGCGTAGACGATCGTCACCGCGAGCACGATCACCCAGAGCCCGGCGTCGAAGACCGTCACGACCACGAGCAGCGCCAGGATCGACGGCACGCTGAGGAGCGCGTCGACGATCCGCATCACGACCTCGTCGAACCAGTTGTCCGCGTACGCCGTGACGCAGCCGAGGACGGTCCCGACCGCGACGGCGATGGTCGTCGCGAGGAACGTCACGAGCAGGGCGTAGCGGCCGCCGTTGAGCGTGCGGGACAGGATGTCGCGGCCGTACTGGTCGGTGCCGAGCCAGTGCGTCCACTCCGGGCCGGCCAGCACGTTCGACGGGTCGGTCGCCACGGGGTCGTGCACGCCGATGACCGGCGCCAGGACCGCGAGCACGAGGTGCAGGGCGATCAGGCCGAGTCCGACCGCCAGGGCGGTGGAGCTGCGCAGCGGTGCGACGGCGGCGCCGAGCACGCTGCGGGAGCGGAGGGCGATGGCGGTCATGCGGCGGTCCTCTCGGGAGCGCGACGGCGGGCCGGCGGCCGGACGCGCGTGCGGCGCTGCCTGGTGCGCAGCTTCGGGTCCAGGGCGAGCGCGACGAGGTCGGCCGCGAGGTTGCAGACGACGTAGATCAGGGCGCTGAGGAGCGCGATCGCCTCGATCGTCGGCAGGTCCCGGTTGAAGACGGACTCGAGCATGAGCTTGCCCATGCCGGGGTAGTTGAAGACGTTCTCCACGACGACCACGCCGCCGAGCAGCCACGCCACGTTGAGCGCCACGACGTTGAGGGTGGGGAGCAGGGCACTCGGGACCGCGTGCTTCCAGACCACCCGGCGCATCGTGAGGCCCTTCAGCTCCGCGGTGGTGACGAACTCGGACGCCATCACGTCGATCGTCGAGGACCGGGCGGTCCGGACGATGTAGGCCGCCATCGCGAGCGTCAGCACGATGATCGGCAGCCAGATCGTGGGCAGGAGCTCGCCGACCGTGGCGTCGCTCCCGCGCAGGACGACGGCGGGGAACAGCGGGAGCCCGATGGCGAAGAGCAGGACGAGGACCGTGGCGACCATGAACTCCGGCACGCTCATCACGACGAGGCTCACGATCGAGATGACCCGGTCGGACGCCCGTCCGCGGCGGACCCCCGCGATGACCCCGAGGGTCAGCGAGAGGGTGACCCCGACGAGCATCGCGGGGACGGCGATGAGCATGCTGTTCCGGAAGGCGGTGAACAGCGTCGGGGCGACCGGCTCCCCGCTGACGAGCGAGGTGCCGAAGTCGCCGTGCACGGCGCCGGCCAGCCACTGCAGGTAGCGGAGCCAGACGTTCTGGTCGAGGCCGAGCGACTCCCGGAGCTGCTTGACCGCGTCGGGCGTGGCGTTCTGCCCGAGCAGCTGCTGCGCGACGTCGCCGGGCAGCGCCTGCACGGCGAGGAACACGAAGAGCGAGGCCAGCACGACCGTGAGCACGGCGATGCCGAGTCGGCGGAGGACGGGGACGAGGACGTCCAGCGGCGCGGCGCGCCCAGGTGATGGCTTCATCGGCGCAGTCCGATCCGGAGGTAGTCGAACTCGAAGCCGTACTCCGAGTAGTTCACGACGTCGCGGGACAGCCCGACGAGGCGGTCGCCGAACATCGGGGTCATGTCCGCGCCGTCCTCGACGACGAGTCGCTGGGCGTCCTGGTAGAGCGTCAGCCGCTTCGCGTCGTCCATCTCGGCCCGGGCGTCGTCGAGCAGACGGTCGAACCGCTGGTTCGACCACGCGCTCTCGTTGTAGGACGAGCCGGAACGGAAGATCTGGTTGAGCAGCTGGTCGATCGGCCGCCCGGTGAACCAGTAGCTCACCATGAGCGGCTTCTGCATCCAGATCTGCGTGTAGTACGAGTCCGAACTCGCGTTCTGCACGGTCAGGTGGATGCCCGCGTCGGCCACCGCGTCCCGGTACGCCACGGCCATCGGCGTGAACACGGACTCGTACGACGACGTGTAGATCGACGTGCGCAGGTCCTGCCGGCCGGCGGCCTTGAGGAGCGCCTTCGCCTTGTCCGGGTCGTGCTCGCGCGGGACGTCGACGAACGCGGCGAGCTGCGGCGGCACGGGGTTGTCCCAACCGGGCGAGCCGGTCCCCTGCAGCGCCGTCTCGACGATCGTGCGGGGGTCGTAGGCGAGCTTCATGGCCTGGCGCACCCGGGGGTCGCGGAACTCGTCCGACGTGGCGAGCATCGGGATCGTGTACCACTGGGCGTTCTTCGACCGGGCGATCGTGGCGCGGTCCGAGGCCGCGACGACCCGTGCGGTGGCGAAGTCGAGGTTCGTCTGCGAGATGAGGTCGATCTGCCCGGCGAGGAGCGCGTTCACCCGGGCCGTCGTGTCCTGGACGGAGAAGAAGTCGATGCCGTCCAGCGCCGGGCGTCCGGCGAAGTGGTCGTCGAACGCCTCGACGCTGCCGGCGCCCGCGGGCGTGAACGACGACAGCCGGAAGGGCCCGGTCCCGATGCCGGTCCGGCCGATGTCGGCGATGGCTCCGGCCGGCACGATGTAGCACTGGTAGGCGGTGAGGAGCGAGGGGAACTCGGCGTTCGGCTTCGTGAGCGCGAACCGCAGCGTGTGCGGGTCGACCGCCGTCATCGAGCGCGCGTCCATCACCTCGCCGAGCACCCCGGCCTGCGGGCTCGCCGTCTTCTCGTCGAGGATGTGCCGGATGCTCGCGATCGCGTCGTCGGCGGTGAACCGCGAGCCGTCGTGGAACCGCACCCCGCGGCGCAGCCGGAACGTCCACTCGGTGCCGTCGGCGTTCGCGGACCACTCCTCGGCGAGGTCGGGCACGGTCCGTCCCTGCTCGTCGAGCTTCACGAGCCGGTTGTAGAGCGCGCCGAGGTACTCGTACGCCGAGAGCGAGCTGGCGGAGTCGAGCGTCTCGGCGGCGGAGGCGGCCGGTCGGGCGATCCGGAGCCGTCCGCCGGTGCGTGCCCTGCCGGTGGCGGCCGCTTCGGGCAGCCCCGTGGTGCCGGCCGACGCGCCGGAGCTGCAACCGGTGAGCGTGAGCAGGCCGAGGCCGGCGAGGCCGGCGGCGCCGGTCAGGAGCGCGCGACGGCTCGGGCCGCGGGCGTTCCGGGGTTCGGGGACGATGGGTTGCATTCGGGGTGACCCCTCCTGGTAATCGTTCCGGTGAACGATAGAGGGGTCCCGGCCGGTTCCCAAGTCCCGTGACACGGTCCTGCCGACGCCGTCCGGCGGCTCGATCCGCGCAGCCGGGCCGATCCACGACCAACGTCGCCCCTCCGGAACGTTTACCAAGCCGTTACACGAGGGAGCGCCGCACGGGGCAGGATCGAGCGCAGACCGACGAGCGAGGAGCACCGATGGCGACGTTCACGAGGGGGTTCGGCGGCCGACGCCATGAGCGCGACGACTCCCGGATCCCACCCGGACAGACCCTCGTGCAGGACTGGCCGGTGCTGTCCGCCGGCGCCACCCCGGAGATCGAGCCCGCGGAGTGGACCTTCACGATCCGCACCGAGAACGGTCTGCACACCTGGTCGTGGGACGAGGTGCAGGCGCTCGGGGTGGAGGACGTCACCGTCGACATCCACTGCGTCACGCACTGGACCAAGCTCGACATGCCGTGGCGCGGCGTCCCGCTCGACCGGTTCTTCGAGGACGTCGACACCTCCCTCGACTACTGCATGGTGCACAGCTTCGGCGGATACACCACGAACGTCCCCCTCGACGAGCTGCTGGACGGCAAGGCCTGGGTCGCCTTCGAGGCCGACGGCGCGCCGCTCGAGCCGGAGCACGGCGGCCCGGCGCGGCTGCTCGTCCCCCACCTCTACTTCTGGAAGAGCGCCAAGTGGGTGCGCGGCATCGTCATGCAGTCCGACGACGAGCCCGGCTTCTGGGAGAACGCGGGCTACAACATGCACGGCGACCCGTGGAAGGAGGAGCGGTACTGGTGACGCTCCCCGACACCGGCCTGGAGGAACGGATCACCCCCGCCGTCCCACCGGCGGCCCGCAGACGGCCGGCCTGGCACCCGGCGACGGTCGCCGCCGTGTCCTCCGAGACCCCGAACGCCCGGCGCCTGGTGCTCGACGTCCCGACCTGGCCCGGCAACGACCCCGGCCAACACCTCGATCTGCGGCTCACCGCCGAGGACGGCTACCAGGCGTCCCGTTCCTACTCGATCGCCTCGTCCGGCGACGCCACCTCGGTGGTCCTTGCCGTCGACCGCGTCCAGGACGGCGAGGTGTCGCCGTTCCTCGTCGACGCCGTCGAGGTCGGCGACGCGCTCGAGGTGCACGGCCCGCTGGGCGGCTGGTTCGTCTGGCGCCCGGGTGCGTCCGAGCGCCCGGTGCAGCTCATCGCGGGCGGCTCCGGGATCGTGCCGCTCGCCGCCATCGCCGGCGCACACGCCGATGCCGGCGACGCCGCGCCGTTCCGGCTCCTCTACGCCGTCCGCACGCCGGACGACGTCTTCTTCCGACCCGAGCTGGCCCGTGCCGCCGCGGCCGGGGTCGACACCACGATCGTGTACAGCCGCCGGGCTCCGGACGAGGCGACGGTCCCGGCCGGCCGGCTCACCCGCGAGGCCCTCGCCGCCGCGGTGTACCCGCCCGAGCGTGGCGCCCTCGTCTACGTCTGCGGTTCGACGCCGTTCGTCGAACAGGTGCTCCGCTGGCTCGGGGAGCTCGGGCACGACACCGGCGACGTCCGGGCCGAACGCTTCGGGGGTGCCGGATGACCGCCGTCGTGGACGGGAACGCGCTGGCCGGGGCACTCACGGGAGCCCTCGGCGCCGACCCCACCTCGGCCCTGCTCCGCTGCGACGGCTGCGGGGCCACGGGGCCGCTGGCGCGCACCAGCGTGCACATCAGCGCGATGGGGTGCGTCGCACGCTGTCGCGACTGCGACCGGGTGCTGGTCACCGTCGTCGAGACCCCGGACCGGCGCTGGATCGGGCTCCCCGGCACGCGGGCCACTGCCACACTGGTCGACTGAGCGCAACCCCTCAGGACCCTGCTGCGGGAACCGTGCGGGAAACCGCAACCCTCCGGCGCGACACCCATCCGGGGGGCGCTCCGCTCCGGATGCTCCGTCGGGACGTGGGGACCACCCATCCGTCACGACCCGAGGGGCACGGTGGCCCCGCGTCCGACGAGCGCGAGGACCCGAACCCTGCGCTCCTCGACGCGCCCACCGGCCGCGATGCCCGTCGCGGTACGGCGAAGGCCCCGGTCGATCCCGACCGGGGCCTTCGTCTTCTTCCGAGCGGATGACGAGATTCGAACTCGCGACCCTCACCTTGGCAAGGTGATGCGCTACCACTGCGCCACATCCGCGTACGAGAGCACTCTACCAGGCCGCGGGAGTTCGATCGGACCATGAGCTACGTCCACGACAACCCCGGCGGATCCGAGGCGCACGGCGCCGACCTGGTGGACGGCGACGAACCCGCCGTCCGCATCCTCGTGCACGGCGACCTGCCGACGACGATCGAGCACGAGGGCCGCACGTGGCTCGCGACCGGCGAGAGCCACCAGGACGGCGACGACCAGGCACCGCCGATCGCGATCTACCGCCCGGTCGAACAGCGCTGACGCCGACGCCTGGGAGCGCACACATCGCGGGGCCCCACACTTGCCGCACGGCGTCACCAGGGTGCACCGCGGATCCCCTCGGTCGCCCTGGGGAGCCGTCGAGGGAGACCCCATGACGAACCCATCCGAAGCGGCGTCCGCGCCCCTCGCCCTCACCAGCGTGGTGGCCTCGGGCCTGCCCAGCGACCTCGGCACACCGCAGGCCGCCACCTTCTACGACGTGCCCGCGGTGTTCAACCGGCGACCGGACGCGACCGAGACGGCTGCCCTGCGCGGTGCCGACGGACACGCGCGGCTCGCAGCGGCCGGCTACCCGGAGGTGACCCTCGAGGTGCACGACCGGCGGCTCGTCATCGGGCACACGAACCTCGATCAGCTCGAGCGTGGGCTGTCGAACGCGATCGCGACCGTCGTCGACACCGTCAGTCGCGCCTCCCTGCTCGAGAAGGAGGCCTCCCGGGACGCGGCCCGCGCCGACTTCGACGACCGGACCGCCCGCGCCCAGGACGTGACCCGCGCCGCGGCGCGCATCCACTTCGTCCCGGAACCCGTCCGCGTACGTTAGCGTCGGGAGCCTCCCCACAGAACGGTGCTCCCCGATGCAGGACTTCGCCGCCGCCGCATCGTCGATGCAGTCGGCACCGGACGGCACTGATCTGTGCCCGTCGTTCCTGACGACCCTGCCGGTCACCGGGGTCGGCATCTCGACCCTCGGCGACCCGCTCGGGTCGTCGACGGTCTGCGCGAGCGACACCCTCGCGGCGCGGGTGGACGAGATCCAGCTCGACCTCGGCGAGGGTCCGTGCTGGGAGGCCCTCGCCACCCGCGCGCCGGTGCTGGAGGGTGCACTCGCGTCGAGCGACGGCGCGCGCTGGCCCGCCGCGCTCGACGAACTCCTGCGCGCCGGGGTCGCCGCAGTGTTCTCCTTCCCGATGCGGATCGGGACGATCCCGGTCGGAGCGGTCGACCTGAGCGTCGACCACGAGCGGTCCCTCACCGCGGTCCAGGTCCGGGGAGCGGTCGAGCTCACCGAGGTCGCGGCCCGCCGGGTGCTGCGTGAGGCACTGCTCGCAGCGGCCACCGATGGGCGGGCCGACATGGAGACCGGACGATACTCCAGGCGCGAGGTGCACCAGGCGACGGGCATGGCCGCGGCCCAGCTCGGCGTCAGCGTGCAGGACGCCCTGCTCGTCCTCCAGGCGCACGCCTACGCCACCGAACGCACTGTCCGCGACGTCGCCGAGGACGTCATCGCACGCCGACTCGACCTCTCCCGGCCGTACGGTTCCGAGACCTAGGGAGCACGCACCATGGCACCGACACGCGAACAGCGCCTCGTCGACACCTTCGTCACGCTGACGGACACGCTCGTGGACGACTACGACGTCGTCGACCTGCTGCAGAACCTCGTCGACGGCGTCGTCGACATCTTCGACGCCTCGGACGCCGGCATCCTGCTCGTCAACCAGGTGCAGGAGCTCGAGGTGCTCGCCTCCACGAGCGAACGGTCGAGCTTCCTCGGTCTGCTGCAGCTCGACGCCGGCGAGGGACCGTGCGTGGAGTGCTTCGCGACCGGGCGCACGGTCTCGGTCCGCGACCAGACCGAGATGACGCGGCGGTGGCCGACGTTCGCCGCGGCCTCGGCGGAGTCGGGGTTCGCCTCCGTGCACTCGATCCCGATGCGCCTCCGCGACACCACCCTCGGGTCCCTCAACCTGTTCCGCGAGACCGAGGGTGCACTCAACGACGAGGACGCCCTGGCCGCGCAGGCGCTCACGGACGTCGCGACGATCAGCATCCTGCAGCAGCGCTCCCTGGAGCACGCGACGCTCGCGCAGCTGCAGTTGCAGCGCGCGCTCGACAGCCGGGTGGTCATCGAGCAGGCGAAGGGATTCGTCGCGCAGACCCACCACGTCGACATGGAAGCCGCGTTCGCGCTCCTCCGCGGCTACGCCCGGTCGCACCAGGAGCTCCTCGCCGACGTCGCCCGGGCCGTGGTCGAGCGTCGGCTCGTCCTTCCCTGAGACCCCACCCCATCGCGTCCCCGGTGCCCGCGTACCCTCGGTACCAGTAGCCCCGGTCCCCGGTTGCAGCGTCAGCGCTGGACCCAGGAGGACACGATGGGCGACGACACCGACACACCGGTCGGCTACCGGAGGACCACACCACGGACCGAGCGGGGCGACACCACCTCGACGTACTCGCCCCTCCTCGCGCGGGTCCGCGGCGCGGGGCTCCTGGCCCGCAGGACCGGCTGGTACTGGGGACTCGTCGCAGTCCTCGGCGCGATGCTGGCCGCGACCGGCGTGGCCTTCGCGACCCTCGGCGGCACCTGGTGGCAGCTGATCGTGGCCGGCGTGCTCGGACTCCTGTGCACGCAGTTCGCCTTCCTGTCCCACGAGGCCGCGCACCGGCAGGTCTTCGCCTCCCACGCCTGGAACGACCGGGCCGCCAGGTACGTCGGCACGTTCCTGACCGGCGTGAGCTACGCCTGGTGGACGAACAAGCACACCCGCCACCACGCGAACCCGAACACGGTCGGCAAGGACCCGGACATCTCGTTCGACGCGATCTCGTTCCGGCCGGAGGACGCCGCCCGCCGCACCGGCTTCCTCCGGGTACTGGTCCGGGTACAGGGCACCGCGTTCTTCCCGATGCTGCGGGTCGAGGGCGCGAACCTGCACTGGCAGTCCGTCCGCACCTACACGAGCCGTGCGCCGGTCAAGCACCGCTGGTCCGAAGGGTCCGTCTTCCTCGGTCGCTTCGTGCTGTACGTCGGCGCAGTGTTCTGGTCCCTGCCGGTGGGGATCGGGTTCGCCTTCCTCGGGGTGCAGCTGGCCGTCTTCGGCTTCTGCATGGGCATCGCGTTCGCGCCCAACCACAAGGGCATGCCGATCATCGAGCCCGGCCGCCGCGTGGACTTCTTCTCGCGCCAGGTCCTGACCTCACGGGACGTCCGCGGCGGTCGGTGGGTGGAGTTCTTCATGGGTGGCCTGAACCACCAGGTGGAACACCACCTCTTCCCGAGCACGGCGCGGCCGAACCTCCGCGCGGCGCGGGTGCTCGTCCGGGAGTACTGCGCCGAGCAGGGCGTCCCGTACACCGAGACCGGACTGGTGCACTCGTACGTCATCGTCGTCCGGTACCTCAACGAGGTCGGCATGGCCGCGGCGGACCCCTTCGCCTGCCCCGCGGTCGAACGCTTCCGCTGACCGAGGGGTGTGCTCGGGTCCTCCGACGGACGGCCGTCCACGCCCAGCCGCCGCGGACTACTGTCGAGCCAGGTGACCCCAGCCCACGGCCGCCGGAACGATCTCATCGTCCAGTGACCGGAAGCACCATGACCTCCCTGCCGAACACCGTCCACGCCGACACCGGAGCGGTCCGGTGGGTCGCGCTCGACGCCCGCACCTGGGAGGCACGGCGTGGGTCCGTCGTCATCGGCACCGTCGTCTTCGGGTCGCGGTACGTCGTCCACCTGGTCGACGACGACCTGACGGGGTTCCACACGAGCCTGGAGAGCGCGAAGGCGCAGCTCGAGGCCTGGGTGCGCTGGCAGGCCGGTCCCCCGTCCGAGGTCTGACCGCGGTACCGGCTGGCATGCTGGGGCGGTGCGCACCACACTCGACCCGACCACCTCGACCGACGTCGTCACCGGCATCCGCTTCCCGGAGGGGAACCGCTGGCACCGGGGACGCCTCTGGTACTCGGACATGCACACCGGCGAGGTCTTCTCCACCGACCCCGGCTCGGACGCCGCCCCGCGGCTCGAGGCGACCGTCGACGGGCAGTCGTCCGGCCTCGGCTGGCTGCGCGACGGCCGACTCGTCGTCAGCGCGATGGAGTCCGGTACCGTCGTGGCGGTCGACGCCGACGGCGGGACGTCGGTGTTCGCCGACCTGTCCGGGATCGAGCCGTCGCTCCTGAACGACCTCGTGGTCGACGCCGAGACCGGCCGCACCTACATCGGGGCCTTCGGCTACGACCTGTACGGCGGCGAGGCGCTCCGCCCCGGCCCCCTGTACGTGATCGAACCCGACGGAGCCGTCCGGCGCGCCGCCGACGGGCTGGTCTTCCCGAACAGCGCGAACGTGCTGCCGGGCACCCGCACCCTCGTCGTCAGCGAGACGTGGGGCCACCTCCTCACCGCGTTCGACATCGGACCGGACGGGTCGCTGACCGGTCGACGCGAGTGGGCGGCGCTCCCGGAGGGCGTCACGCCGGACGGCAGCACCGTCGACCGCGACGGCGCGATCTGGGTCTGCTCGGTCGACACCGGCGAGTTCCTCCGCGTGCTCGAGGGCGGCGAGGTGACCGACCGCATCGAGGCACCCGGGCGGTGCGCGGTCGACTGCGCGCTCGGCGGGGACGACGGGCGGACGCTGTACCTGGCGACGGCGGACAGCTACGACCCGGCCGTCACGGCGCGGACGCGGGCGGGACGGATCAGCGCGGTGCGGGTGTCCGTGCCCGGGTGGTGACGCGCACGCCGGGCCCGCGAGCACCCGGAGCCGCCGCGCCTGGTTGGATGCACGGGTGAGTGGTGAGCAGCACGACGTGACCGTCCGCATCGGCCCGGACGAACTCCGGATCCGAGGCGTCGACGAGACCGTCAGCATCGTGAACGACGTGATGGTGGCCCTGTGGTTCGTGGTCGGCAGCGTCCAGCTGCTCATCCGTCCGCTCATCCGCCTCACCCGACGGGTGCACCTCGGGCGGATCGCGCCGGGCAGCCCCGCCGCCACCGCACGCGACTTCTGAGCAGGAGGACGATCGTGCACGCCGCCGACATCGCCACCACCCTCGCCGTCGTCGACCGGACCACACCGGCCCTCGACGCCGTCCGACTCATCGCCGACCGGGACCTCGTCGGTCTCGTCATCGCCGAAGCGGACGGCCACCCCTCGGCCGTCGTCTCGAGTGTCGACGTCGTCCGCTACATGCTGCCGGGCTACCTGCTCGACGACCTGTCCCTGACGAACACCGTCGGCGACGTCGGTCTCGAGGACCTCCGGCAGGGCCTGCAGGACCGGACGATCGGCGACCTGGTCGACTCCGCCGCCGTCGCCGTGCGGTCGGTGCTCGTCGTCCCGGCCGACGCCGGACCGGTCGAGATCGCCGCGCGGATGGTCGACGCCCGGACGCAGGTCGCGCTCGTGGAGGACCCGAGTCGCACCGAGCCCGTGTTCGTCACCCTCCCCGGACTCCTCGACGCGGTCGTGGCGCACTGGGACCGCGAGCACCCGGGCGGCGCGCACGGGGACGACACGGACGGGACGCCGACCGCGTGAGCGTGCAGATCGTCCTCGCGATCGCCGTCTTCGTCGTCGCGTACGTCTTCATCGCGACCGAGAAGCTCCCCCGCGTCCTCGTGGCGCTCGGTGGCGCGGCCCTGATGGTGCTGATCGGTGCCACGGACGACGCCGCGGTGTTCTTCTCCGAGGAGACCGGGATCGACTGGAACGTCGTGTTCCTGCTGCTCGGGATGATGATCATCGTCGGCATCCTCCGGCAGACCGGGCTGTTCGAGTACCTCGCGATCTGGTCTGCGAAGCTCGCGAAGGGTCGACCGTTCCGCATCATGGTGATGCTCATCGCGATCACCGCGGTCTTGTCGGCCTTCCTCGACAACGTCACGACGATCCTCCTCATCGCGCCGGTGTCCCTGCTGGTCGCGCAACGCCTCGGCAAGTCCCCGGTGCCCTACCTGCTCGCCGAGGTCTTCGCGTCGAACATCGGCGGCACCGCGACCCTCATCGGCGACCCGCCGAACCTCATCATCGGCAGCCGCGGCGGCCTCGGCTTCAACGACTTCATCACGGAGCTGGCACCCGTCATCGTGGTGCTCGTCGCGGTGCTCATCGGGCTGTGCCGCGTGCTCTTCCGGAAGTCGTTCGCCTACGACGCGGAGCGGGCCGAACGCGTGATGGCGCTCGACGAACGCGAGGCCATCCGCGACCGCCGACTCCTCGTCAAGTCCCTCGTGGTGATCGGACTCGTCCTCGTCGGCTTCGTCACCTCGACGTTCACCGGACTCGAACCGGCGATCGTCGCCCTCCTCGGGGCCGGGCTGCTCGTGCTCCTCGCGCGCCTCGAGCCGAAGCGGGTCTTCGGGGACGTCGAGTGGGAGACGCTGCTGTTCTTCGCGGGGCTGTTCGTGATGGTCGGGTCGCTCGTGAACCTCGGCGTCATCGAGATGGTCGGGCAGGCCGCGAAGGGCGCCGTCGGTGACCACTACTTCGCCGCGAGCGGGATCCTGCTGTTCGGGTCGGCGCTGTTCTCGGGGATCGTCGACAACATCCCGTTCGTCGCGACGATGGCACCGCTGACCGCCGACCTCGTGCAGTCCGGCGGCGGGGATGCCCGACCCCTGTGGTGGGCGCTGGCGCTCGGTGCCGACCTCGGCGGGAACCTGACCGCCGTCGGCGCGAGCGCGAACGTCGTCATGACCGGCATCGCGAAACGGAACGGTCACGCCGTCTCCTTCTGGGACTTCACGAAGTACGGTCTCATCGTCACCGCGGTGACGGTCGGGCTCTGCTTCCCGTACCTCTGGCTCCGGTACTTCCTCTGATCCGACCGGGCACGCGCTCCCCGTCCCGGGCACCATGGAGGGCATGGCAACGACAGACCCACCCGCTCCCGTGACCGCGGACGGCACCGAACTCGGTGCCCCCGTCACCACCACTCCACGACTGAAGACCTGGGTGTTCTGGCCGGCCGCCGTCATCGTCCTCGGCTTCGTCGCCTGGACGCTCATCGCACCGTCCACCGCCGAGTCCGCGTTCACCGCGCTGCAGAGCGGCATCGTCAGCAACTTCAGCTGGTACTACGTCCTCATCGCGGGGTTCTTCGTCGCGTTCTCGGTCTTCGTCGGCTTCAGCAAGTTCGGCGACATCAAGCTCGGGAAGGACCGGGACGAACCGGAGTTCTCGACCGGGTCGTGGTTCGCGCTCCTCTTCGCCGCCGGCATGGGCATCGGGCTCGTGTTCTACGGGGTGTCCGAGCCGCTGAGCCACTTCGCGGACCCGCGGCCCGGCGTGACCGGCAACCAGCAGTCGCTCGCGCAGCAGGCGATGACGCAGACCTTCCTGCACTGGGGTCTGCACGCGTGGGCGATCTACGTCGTCCTCGGGCTGGCACTCGCCTACGCGATCCACCGCCGCGGACGCCCGGTCTCGATCCGCTGGGCGCTCGAGCCGCTCCTCGGTTCCCGCGTCAAGGGCGGGTGGGGCAACGCGATCGACGTCATCGCGCTCATCGGCACCCTGTTCGGCGTCGCGACCTCGCTCGGCCTCGGCGTCATCCAGATCGGTGCCGGCCTCGAGAGCGCCGGCATCGCGAAGAGCACGACCGTCAGTCAGATCGCCATCATCGCGGTCATCACCGCCCTGACCATCGTGTCCCTCGTCACCGGCGTGACGAAGGGCATGAAGATCCTGTCCAACTTCAACCTGCTCCTCGCGGCCGCCCTCCTGCTCTTCATCCTGATCGTCGGGCCGACCCAGTACCTGCTCCGCGACTTCGTGCAGTCCATCGGCGCGTACCTGCAGAACATCGTCGGGCTCTCCTTCAACGTGAGTGCACAGCAGGGCGCCGCGGGCGAGGCCTGGCAGGCGGCCTGGACGACGTTCTACTGGGGCTGGTGGATGTCGTGGGCGCCGTTCGTCGGCATCTTCATCGCGCGCATCTCCAAGGGACGCACCGTCCGCCAGTTCGTGTTCGGCGTGCTGCTCGTCCCGACGGCCCTCACGATGCTCTGGTTCGCGGTGCTGGGCGGGGCGGCCATCCACCAGCAGATCGACGGCGGCGGCGGACTGATCGGACCGAACGGATCCGTCGACGTCGAGGGGTCCCTGTTCACCCTGCTCGGCGACCTCCCCGCTGGGACGGTGCTGACCTTCGGCGCGATCCTGCTCATCGGCGTGTTCTTCGTGACGTCCTCGGACTCCGGGTCGCTCGTGATGGCGATGATCGCGTCCGGCGGCGACATCGAACCGAAGAACTGGCTGCGCGTCTTCTTCGCCGGCGTCTCCGCCCTGCTCGCGGTCGCGCTGCTGCTGACCGGCGGCTTGAACGCCCTGAAGACCGCGGCGATCACGACCGCACTCCCCTTCAGCGTCGTGCTGCTGCTCACATGCTGGTCGACGATCATCGCGTTCACGCGGGAGCGCCGGGCATACGATCGTGCCGAACGCGCCCTGCTGCTCGAACGGGTCGGCGAGTACTACGGTCTCGAGGTCGACGCCCCGGCCGAACGCGGCATCCACACCGGACTCGGTCGCCCGTGGCGGGTGCTCCGGCACCGGCTCCGCCCGGACCGAACCGGCGACGAGCCGGGCGACCGGTCGCGGCAGGCTCGTCCCGAGGTCGCCCTCGAGCCGGACCCGCCGATCCACACGGACGCGGTGTCGCCCGACCCGGCCCTCGACCCGCGGCTGGACGTCGCCACCGCGCGCGAGGACGACGCCGCCGGCGGTCGCTGAGACCGGACCGGACGACGGACGGGAGGCGCGGTGCCAGCTGGCACCGCGCCTCCCGTCCGTCGTCCTCCTCCGGTACCGGCGCGCGGGGGACGGTCGCTCCGATCGCCCTCCGGGGTCGTCAGCGCCGTCGTCATGCCAGCGATCACGACGCCGACGGGCCGGACGTGGGTGCTGCTCCACGGATCCGACGGCCGGGGGACGGACGTCCGAGGGCTTCGCGCACGTCCCGCGCCGATCGGGCCGGTCCGTGGTGCAGTCGGCAGGAAGAGCAGACGCAGGAGTTCCATCCGCGGTGCGGCGGCGGGATGGATGACGGGGACGTTCCCGGCAGCGACCGCCACCCCGGCCGCGCTGATGTGTCGTCCGGCACAGTTCGTCCTCCCGGTGGATGTGCCGACACTGCGGCTCCGGCACAGTGTCTGTGGTGAGGGGAATCCGGTGGGTCGCGGCTGCGCTCGTAGGAGCGGCAGCCGCGACCGGACTGACCGGCTGCGGTACCGGGTCCTGGTGCTCCCCGTTGGAGCCGGGTCCGTCGGTCACCGCTGAGTACGCACCGACGGCGAGGCGTCTCGAAGCGCTGCCCGAGGTGACGAAGGTCACCGCTCGGTACTGGCAGCCGGACGACTCGCACTGCGTGTCCCGGGAGTACCTGAAGACAGCTGCGTGGTCGGCGGACTTCACCGTGAAGGTCCGGGGCGGGTTCACCCTCGAGCAGGTGCGTGCGGTCCGGACGGCGCTCGGGTCGTCGAGGGGGACGGTGTTCGCGGCTGCTGGTGACGGCGTTGCGGCATGGTCGCTGGAGTTGGCGAACCCGTCTGGTGCGACGCCGACGTCTGGTGCGGAGCCGCTGCTGGTGGACGAGCAGGGGTACCGGTTGGTCACCGCGGCCGCTGCGCTCCCGGACGTGGCCGTCGTGCAGCAGACGTCGTCCACGACCATCCGGGTGCGGCACCCTGCCGCGATGCCGGCTGCGGCGTCATGGCTCCGAGAGCACGTCCCAGCCTCGTCCAGCTCGTGGGTCTCCCTGGGGACGGCGAGGGACTGGACAGCGTCGGTGGGTGTCACCGGAGGGTTCGGAGTGTCCGACGAGTTGGTCGCGACCGCTGCTCGGGTGATGTCGGATCACCCCGCGCTGACCGAGGTGTCCGTGTCCGACGCCAGCGTCAGCGCGGTCGCGCCGACGAGGCGTCAGGCGGAGCAGGTCGTGGCGGCGTTCGAACAGACCCCTTCGGACACGGTCGGGCAAGAAGTCCGCGCCTGGTGGCCGGACGAGAACGGGACGAAGGTGTCCGGTGTCGTCGGGTCAGCCCGGTGAGGTGTCGGTCGGCCGTACACCGACCACCGCAGTCACGAGTGAACGCCCAGCGCCTGTTCCCGTCGGTTGAGTTCGGTGAGCATCGCTGTCGTGTTGCGGAGCACTCGTGGGGTGGTGACGACGGTGACCGGGGCCCGCGGTCCGGCAGGCGTCCCACGCTTCGGCGATGTGCAGTCTGACGAGACCGCCGACCGCATCTCCGCCGTTCAGAAGACGGAACGTCCGCTCAACGCCGTCCGGCTCCGTGACGGCTCCACCGACTCGCCCGAGACCCTCACGGACACGCGGACGACGAGAGCGCTCCGCTGCGTCGTGGATGTTCGCACGGCATCACCGAGGAGGACGAGCGGACCGTGCGGAACTGGGTGCGAACCACCGCTGGCGGCGCACGACGAAGCCCCCGGGTGGGTCGATCATCAGTGGCTGTCGGACATGCCGCTGCTGAGGTACGTCGACGTGATGGTGTCATCGCTGAGCGCACAGTTGTAGACGGCGTACGGGTCGGTGTGCCCGTCGAGGAACGTGAACGGGTAGACGAGCTGGTAGTGGCCGTCCGCGGCCGTGTACCCGGACGGCTCCGCGGTGAAGGTCAGTCGGACACCGGCCGCTGCGGCTCCGGTGGAGCACTCGCGGTAGACGTGCTGCGCGAGCGCGGAGGCGGCGGACTCGCTCGGCGCCGACGTGGCGGACGGCGCTGCCGCTGGGCGGTCGTCCGTCGCGGTCCCGGACGCCGACGGCGTCGGTGCACTCGCGGCGGCGCTCGTCCTCGTCGTGCTCGAGTCGGGCGCGGCCACGACGGTGTTCGCGGTGCAGCCGGTGAGGGCCGCGGCGACGGCCAGAGCGGCGGCGATGGCGACGGTGGGACGGTGCATGGTGTTCCCCTTGCTCGACGTGGATGTCTTCACCGAGGAGTGTCGCGTCGAGGTCGAACCTGACACACGGGGCGCGGTCGTCTCGACAGGGATGGCACAGCGCACCCCGGACGCGCTCACACCCCGACCAGGAAACAAGAAAACCCCCGGTCAGACCGGGGGTTTTCGTTGGTGGGCGATACTGGGATCGAACCAGTGACCTCTTCCGTGTCAGGGAAGCGCGCTACCGCTGCGCCAATCGCCCAGAAGTCTCCGCCGAAACGAAGTCTGGAGGTGGGGACGGGATTCGAACCCGCGTGGACGGCTTTGCAGGCCGCTGCCTAGCCTCTCGGCCACCCCACCATCGAGGTTCACGTCTCCGTGAGTACCCGAACGGTGGGATACCCTCTGGTGAGTCGTGGGACTCCGGAGAGAACCACACTCGAGCGGATGACGAGATTCGAACTCGCGACCCTCACCTTGGCAAGGTGATGCGCTACCACTGCGCCACATCCGCATTTGTCCGACCCGCTGTCGCGGCGACGACGTAAACTCTATACGAACCTGGCGGCATCCACCAAAATCCTCCTCGTTCACCGGGCGTGTCCCCCGTGTTCATGCGGATCGGGCGGCCGTGCACCCCGTGCGCCACACCCGGGAGGCAGGCCGTGTTCGGCGCACGCCGTGGCATCCGCTAGTATCGATCCGCACGAACAGTGCAGGGGCGATTGGCGCAGTTGGTAGCGCGCTTCGTTCACACCGAAGAGGTCATCAGTTCGAGTCTGGTATCGCCCACCCTTCACCAAGAGCCCGACGCGACAGCGTCGGGCTCTTGTCATCTCTGCAAGCAGCCGACCCGACCGGACGAAGGGGCCCATGACCGACGTCGACCTCGAGTTCGCCCGCGTCCGGGCCGTCCTCGACCGCCCGACCCTCCGGCTCATGTCCCGCCCCACGAGCGCGACCGTCCTCGCCGTGTTCCGCACGGTGTTCGACCGCGACGTGCAGTACGTCCCCGCGGACCGGATGCACCTGCAGGTCGAGGAGCACGTCGCCCGGCTGCAGGCCACCGGCGCCCGGGTCCCGGCGAGCGAGCAGGACGACCAGGACGCCCGACCGAACGGCCGCGCGCTCTGCCGCGAGTGGGTCGCCGCGCAGTGGCTCGTCCGCTCCAACTCCCCGGACGGCGACGAGCAGTACTCGTTGACGAGTCACGCCCTCGAGGCGCTGTCCCTCGTCGACGCGCTCTCCGCCGACCGTGCCCTGATCAGCGAGAGCCGACTCGCGATGATCGTCGACGCCGTGCACCGCTGGGCCGCCCGGGCCGAGCCGGACCCCGACGTGCAGATCCGCCGCATCGACGCGCAGATCGCCGAGCTCCAGGCCGAGCGCGAGCGGCTCGAGCACGGTGGCGTCGACACCGTGGACGACGCCAGGATGCGGGACGGCTACACGAACATCTCGGACCTGATCCGGCAGCTCCCGAGCGACTTCAAGCGCGTCGAGGAGGCCGTCGCGACGATGCACCGCTCGATCGTCGAGGACTTCCGACAAGAGGTCCGCCCGATCGGCGAGATCCTCGACGACTACCTCGCACGCACCGACACCCTGATGGAGGCCACGCCGGAGGGCCGTGCCTTCGAGGGCGCCTTCGAACTCCTCCGCGACGACGCCCTGCTCCTGCGCCTCCGGGACGACATCGCGACGATCCTCGCCCACCCGTTCGCGGACTCCCTCGGTGCCGCGGAGCGTCGGGCCTTCCGGAACACCGTCAGCATCCTGCGCCAGGGCATCGAGGACGTGCTCGCCCAGCGCCGGCAGCTCACCGCGACGCTGCGCGACCAGATCGTGGCGCACGACGTCGTCCGGGACCGCGAGCTCGACGCCGTGCTCCGGTCGGTCAACCGCGGGCTCGCGACCTGGATGGACCAGGGGTCCGCGCGCGACCGACTCCCGCTCGGCCTCCTGCCCGCGACGGCGGAGGTCGGCACCCTCCGCGAGCGGTTCTACGACCCGGACGCCGAGTCGGTGCCCCCGCCCATCGAGGAACCCGACGACGACGTCTTCGAGGACCTCGACGTCGAGATGCTCCGTCGCCACGGCGGCCCGCTCCTCACCGAGCTCCGGACCGCGCTCCGCACCGCGGAGGCCGCGTCGAGCGTGGACGCCTTCCACGGGCTGCCGGACGAGCAGCGCCGCCCGGTCGAGCTGTTCGGGCTGGCGCACCTCCTCACCGGGCACGAGGACTTCGAGACCGCGGCGCACGTCGCCGAGCACCGCACCGTGCGCCCCGACGGCACGCCGGTCGCCTTCCGGATGGCGGCCGCAGCGCTCCCCGCAGGCCGCCGGACGGGCACCCCCGACACGAACGACGAACACGCACAGGAGGCGCGGTGAGCGACACGACGCCGGCACCGGTCGACGAGACGGTCCCGTACGACGACCCCACGACGGTCCCGCAGGACGACGAGCGTGACGAGAGCAGCTTCGCCCTCTTCGAGGGCGACGAGGGCCGCCTCGACGAGCGGGAGCGCCGCGCGCTGGTCGCCCTCCTCCGGAACTCCTACGTGAGTGCCCGGACGCACGCCGACGAGTGGCGGGCCGTGCTCGACGCCGAACACCAGCTCCGGTCACGGCTGAACGACCTGTTCCTCGAGCTGCACGTGGACCGGGACCGCGAGGTCGCCTGGAAGCGCCAGGCCCGGTCGGAGAGCCAGCGCCGCGGGTTCCCGACACTGCTCCGTGACGTGCCGTACACGCGCGAGGAGACCATCGTCCTCGTCTACCTGCGGATGCGGTTGCGCGCGGACACCCGGCCCGGCCCGGACCAGGTCGTCGTCGACCGCAGCGAGGTCCTCGGCCACGTGGCCGGCTTCCGTCCCGCGACGGCGACCGACCGGACCCGCGACGAGGCCAGGGTCGCGAAGGCCATCGACCGCCTCGTCACGGCGCGGATCCTCCTGCGGACCTCCGACCCGGACCGGTTCCGCGTCGCCAGCGTGGTCGAGGTCCTGCTGCCGCTCGAGCGCCTGGTCGAGCTCGACACCTGGCTCCGGACGACCACCGCGCAGGACGTGACCACGCCGGGAGGCGAGCCGACCGACGGGGACGACCCGTCCCTCCAGACCGACCCGACCGACACCGACGACGAAGGCGAGACGGACGCATGACCGACACCGCGACCGACGGGACCTTCGGACTGACCGCCCTGTTCGACACGGTGGCGCAGTGGCGGGCCGAGTCGATGCAGGTCGTCAACTGGGGCGGCTTCCACGGCCACCGGCAGGTCGAGCTGTCCGGCACCGCGACCCTCATCTCCGGCGCGTCCGGCACCGGCAAGTCGACGCTCATGGACGCCTACCTGGCCGTGATGATGCCGTCCGACGTGCCGTTCAACGGCGCCTCGAACGACGCGACCACCGGGCGCGCGCGCAGCGCCGACCAGCGCAACCTGCTCACGTACCTCCGCGGCAAGGTCGACACCCGGCGCGACCCCGAGTCCGGCGCGCTGCAGGACGTCAACCTGCGCGGCGACGACCAGACCACGTGGGGCGCCGTCGCGGTGACCTTCCGGAACGACGACGAGCGCCGCTTCACCGTCCTGCGCGCGTACATCGTGCCGAAGCGCGCCCGCGGCGTCGGCGACATCCAGATGACGATGGCGACGGTCGACGACACGTTCGACCTCCGACGGCTCGAGGAGTTCGTGCCGACGCGGTTCCACCACCTCGAACTGACCGGCCGCGTGCCGGGACTCGTCATCCGCGACACGTACCAGGAGCTCGCGTACACGCTGCAGACCCGGCTCGGGATCGGCGACTCCGGCGGCGGCAACCGGGCGATGCGGCTGCTCGCGCGCATCCAGGCCGGCCAGCACCTGCCGACCGTCGACGCCCTGTACAAGTCGCTCGTGCTCGAGACCCCGGGGACCTACGAGGCCGCCGACCGCGCCCTCGCGCACTTCTCCGCCCTCGACGAGGCGTACGAGGCGATGGACACCGAGGAGCGCAAGGTCCGCATCCTCTCCCCCATCACCGAGCTGCACCTCGAGATCGACCGTGCCCGGGCCGCCGCCGACGCCCTCGACGGCATCGCGACCGGCGCCGAGGTGTCCCCCTTCGCGCACTGGACGGCATCGAGGAAGCGCTCCCTGCTCGACGCCGAGGTGGACCGCAACGGCCGCGAGCGGACGGCCGCCCGCGCCGAGGTCGCCGCTGCCGAGGCCCGCCACGCCGCGGTCGAGATCGAGCTGCGCGACGCCGAGGCCCGGCTGCGGGACCAGGGCGGCAACGCGCTCGCCCAGCTCGAGGACCGCATCGAACGCCGGACCCGGGAGCGCGACGCCGTCGTCCGGACGCGGGCGACCTTCGACGAGCGCACCGCCGTGCTCGGTGCGGCCGTGCTCGACGCCGCCGTCTCGTCGGAGTCGTCGTTCGTCCGGACGCAGCGCGCCGCGCACGAGTTCCTCGGGACGTACGCGGCCGCGCGCTCGGACCTCGACGACCGGCGCGACGCCCTGACCCGCGAGGAGTACCCGCTCCTCGACCGCGAACGGTCCCTGCGCCAGGAGCGGCAGTCGCTCGAGCACCGGCAGGGCGCGATGCCGCTGCCCATGCACGAGGCCCGGCTCGCGATGGCCCGCGCCGCCGGCATCGACCCGGCGGAGCTCCCGTTCGTGGCCGAGCTCCTCGACGTACTGCCCGGTGAGGAGCGGTGGCGCACGGCCATCGAGTCTGTCCTGGCGCCCGTCGCCCGCACCCTGCTGGTCGACCAGGACCGCCTCGCCGACTTCAGCGAGGCCATCGACGCGCTGCGCCTGCCCGTGCGCGTGCAGTTCGAGGGCGTCCCCACCGGGCCGCACCTCGACCTCGAGGGCGACCCCGCGATGGTCTCCGGCAAACTCGCGATCAAGCCGTCGCCGTTCAGCACCTGGGTGCGCGAGCGCATCGAGTCCGACCGCACCGACGCCCGGTGCGTGTCGTCCGCGTCGGAGCTCGGCGGGGGTGGCCGTCGCGTCACCGAGTCCGGACAGCTCCGGGACGGCCGTCGCGGCGCGCACGGCGACCGGCGGCAGGCGAACGTCATCGGCTTCACGAACGAGGCGCGGGTCGCCTCCGTCGAGGACGAACTCGCGTCGATCGCGCAGGACCTCGCGACGCTCGAGGCCCGACGCACCGACGTGGCGCAGGACATCGCAGCACTCGACACCCTCCGCGCCGCGCACCAGCACGTCGCCGACAGCACGTGGGAGGCCATCGACGTCCGCGGCGTCGAGGTGTCCCTGGCACGTCTCGACGAGGAACGCCAGGCGCTCCTCGCGGCCGACGACGGCCTGCGCACCCTCCGGGAGTCCGTCGCCCGGCTCCGGAAGGCGCTCGACGAGGCGTCCGACCGACGGAGCGCGGCGCGCCTGTCCGTGACCCGACTCGAGGAACGGCACGCCGTGCTCGTGGACGGGCAGGACGCCGCGGCCGAGATCCTCGCGCGGTTCGAGGACACCCCCGAGTCGCTCCCCGACGCCGCGCAGGCGCAGCTGCTCGCCGAGACCTTCGAGGAGGTCGGCGCCCCGGACGGCATCGACGGGTTCGACGACGCCACCCGTCGCCTGAAGCGTCGGCTCGAGGAGCGGCTCACCCAGGCGCTGGACGGTGCGGCCTCGGCCTCGAACGCCCTCACCCTGACGTTCCAGCGCTACCAGGACGCCTGGCCCGATCCGAACCTCGGCACCGGCGTCGCCTCGTACCCGGACTACCAGGCCATCCTCGACCAGATCGTCGCGACCGGCCTGCACGCCCGCCGCACCGAGTGGCGACGGCGGCTGTCCCAGTGGAGCGGTGAAGACCTCGTCCCGCTCGCCGGGGCCTTCGACCGGGCCGTCGTGGAGATCGAGGAGCGGCTCGAGCCCGTCAACGAGATCCTCCGCGAGCTGCCGTTCGGCGCGAACCGGGACCGTCTGAAGATCCAGATCCGCCGGGTCACCCGCGAGGACGTCGTCACCTTCCGCAAGGAGCTCCGCGCGCTGTCCGCCTCGGTCGACGGCGAGCTGACCGACGACGTGCTCGAGACCCGGTTCCGGCGGCTCCGGCGCTTCATGGCCGTCATCCGCCCGGACCCGGACGCCGCCCGTGGACGAACCACCCAGCGCGACGCCGTGCTCGACGTCCGTCGACACATGGAGATCACCGCGGTCCGGTACGACCCCGACGGGAACGACCTCGGCGTGTACTCCTCGCTCGGCGACAAGTCGGGCGGCGAGACCCAGGAGCTCGTGGCCTTCATCGTGGGCGCGGCGCTCCGGTACCAGCTCGGCGACGAGACCCGACCGCGGCCCCGGTTCGCGCCGGTGTTCCTCGACGAGGCGTTCATCAAGGCGGACTCGGAGTTCGCCGGGCGTGCCGTGACGGCGTGGCTCCGGCTCGGGTTCCAGCTCGTGGTGAGTGCACCGCTCGACAAGGTGACCGCGCTCGAGCCGTCGATGGAGCGCCTCCTCTCCATGCGGAAGCACCCGGAGACCGGCCACTCGTCCATCACCGAGATCGCCCGGGTCCCCCCGGCCACGTGACGCGGGGGCGCGGCCGGCCGCGCCCGGCTGCGCCCGGCCGCGCTCCGCGTCGCCGATGTCCGCCGAGATCGCGGGAACTGTCGCCTGCGCTCGTCGGGCACGGCCGTTCGCGCGACCTCGGCGACCCGCCGGCGGCGTGTCCTGCGACTTCGGGGCGCCGCGGCTCGCCCGTCACCCTGCGGGGCGCGCTACGGTGGGCGCGTGTTCGGACGCCGCCGCTCCCCCAACCCCCAGCCCGACGACCGCCGACCAGGCCTCGGCATCGGGGCCCTCGTGCAGGTCGTCGACACGGATCGCGGCGGGGAACGCTGGGAGGGCGAGCCGATCGGCGTCGTCGTGGCGCCCGGTGGCAACCAGCTCGTCGGGTACCCGGGCGTCGGCGAACCGCTGTCGTGGACGGTCGCGTTCGACGAGCCCGTGTACACGAAGGACGGCCGCGGCCCCTTCGAGCGCGCGACCGTCCTGAGTCGTCAGTTGGTGCCGGTCGAGCCGGCCGAGGCCGAGTGACGGCCTAGTACTCCTCGGAACCGCTCTTCATCATGGCGGCGACGGCCATGCAGACCCCCACGCCGCCGAGCACGCCGATGCCGATGATGACGCCTGCGATGAGTTCGAGCATTGGTGACTCCTTGGTTCCGGGGCCGGTGTGGCTCCCTCAGGCTACCGGATGCCGCGCATGAGCTTCAGCACCGGCTTGGCGAGGACGAGCAGGACGACACCGACCGCCACCGCGACGAGACCGAGGACGGCGAAGTACGGCGCCTCGTGCTTCGGGTCGTAGTACTGGGAGAGCACTCCGGTGACCGCGGTGCCGAGCGAGATCGAGAGGAAGAACAGCGCCACCATCTGGGTCTGGAACTTCGGTGGGGCGAGCTTCGTGGCGACGGACTGGCCGACGGGCGACAGCAGGAGCTCCGCGATCGTGAACACGAGCAGGATCCCGACGAGGGCGATCAGGGGCGTGCCGTTCTGCCCGGTGCCGACGAAGGGCAGGAAGAGCAGGAACGCGATGCCCATGATCCCGGTGCCGAGGGCGAACTTGGTCGGGGTCGAGGGCTGACGGTCGCCGAGCTTCGTCCAGAGCGCCGCGAAGACGCCGGACAGCACGATGATGAACACCGGGTTGATCGACTGGACCCAGGACACGGGCATCTGCCAGTCGAACAGCGAACGGTCGAGGCGCTCGTCGGAGTACACGGTCACGACGGTGAACTGCTGCTGGTAGAGCGACCAGAACACGGCGCTGGCGATGAACAGCGGGATGAAGGCGAACACGCGCGAGCGCTCCTGCGCGGTGATGCCGCTCGACAGGATGACGACGAAGTACCCGATGGTGGCGACGATCACGATCGCGACGACCACGGTCGGCAGGTTGTCGACCGTGAGCAGCCCGGTCAGGACCGCCGCGACGACGAGCACCAGCACGACGACGACGAGCACGCCGATGAGGGGCAGGCGTCGGCGGTCCACGGGGTTCGTGACGTGCCGCACCGACTCCGGGAGCTTGCGGCGGCGGATCGCGTACTGCGTCAGCCCGGCGGCCATCCCGACGGCGGCGAGGCCGAAGCCGTAGTGGAAGCCGAGCGAGGTCTGCAGCAGTCCGGTGAGGAGCGGCCCGAAGAACGCGCCGAGGTTGACGCCGAGGTAGTAGAGCGAGAAGCCGGCGTCGCGGCGGGGGTCGTCCCGGCTGTACAGACCGCCGACGATGGTCGTCGCCGTGGCCTTGAGCCCGCCGGAGCCCAGTGCGATGAGCACCAGTCCGACGCCGACGCCCGCGACACCCGGGATGAGCGCGAGGGCGATGTGCCCGAGCATGACGACGATCGCGCTCCCGAAGAGCGTCCGGTCGGCGCCGAGCAGACGGTCGGCGATCCACGCGCCGATGATCGTGAAGAGGTACACGGCACCGCCGTACGCGCCCATGATCCCGGTCGCGACGCCCTTGTCGATCCCGAGCCCGCCCTCGGCGAGCGTGTAGTACATGTACAGCAGGACGATGCCCTGCATGCCGTAGAACGAGAACCGCTCCCACAGTTCGACCGCGAACGGTGTGGACAGCTCGAACGGCTGCCCGAAGAACGTGCGCTTGCGTTCGGGCGCGGTGGTACCAGACATGGTTGGACAGTCTGCCCCTCCGCCGGACGTCACGCCCAATCGTCGAATCCGGCTCAGGTCTGACGGCCACCGCGGCTTTGGAGGGTTCCCACGATCCCTCGCGATCCGATCGACACGTCCGTTGTGCCGCCCGGACGGCGTTCGTGCGGTTCACGGGCAGCGCGCCTAGCGTGGCTTCTGCAACACCGGACAGAGCAGTTCAGGAGGGCTCCGACCATGGTCGACACCGCACCCGTCCACAGCACGGACACACCGAAGGCCGACGCCAGGGGCGACGCCGCCGCCGGCACGCCCACCGGTGGGACGGACACAGACGTCCGCATCGACGTCGACCTGCTGGCCGAGCACCTGCTCGGACGCTGGGCCGAGGACCGCCGGATCTCCCGTCGGCTCGCCCTCGACCCGGCGCTGCACAAGATCGAGGGGCAGCCCGTCCCCGAGCACCGTGCACGAGCGCTCGACCAGCTGCGGGTGCTCGTCGACGCGGGGGCGATCCAGCGTCCGTACCCGACCGAGTTCGGCGGCCAGAGCAACCACGGCGGCAACCTCGCCGCGTTCGAGGAGCTCGTCACCGCGGACCCGTCGATGCAGATCAAGGCCGGCGTGCAGTGGGGGCTCTTCGGCTCCGCGGTCCACCACCTCGGCACCGAACGCAACCACCGCGAGTTCCTGCCGGGGATCATCTCGTTCGACGTCCCCGGGTGCTTCGCGATGACCGAGACCGGGCACGGATCGGACGTGCAGAGCATCGCGACCACCGCCACGTACGACCCCGCCACGCAGGAGTTCGAGATCCACACGCCGTTCCGTGGGGCGTGGAAGGACTACATCGGCAACGCGGCACTGCACGGCCGGGCCGCCGTGGTCTTCGCGAAGCTCGTCACCCGGGGCACCGACCACGGGGTGCACGCCTTCTACGTGCCGCTCCGTGACGCGGACGGGTCGTTCCTGCCCGGCGTCGGGGGCGAGGACGACGGCGTCAAGGGCGGTCTGAACGGCATCGACAACGGACGACTGCACTTCGACCACGTCCGTGTCCCGCGGACGAACCTGCTCAACCGGTACGGCGACGTCGCCGAGGACGGCACCTACACCTCGCCGATCGCGTCGCCCGGTCGCCGCTTCTTCACGATGCTCGGCACGCTCGTGCAGGGCCGGGTGTCGCTCGACGGCGCCGCGGTCGTCGCCCAGAAGATCGGGCTGCAGATCGCCCTGACCTACGCCGCGCAGCGCCGCCAGTTCCCGACCGGCGACGGCACCGAGGGCGTCCTGCTCGACTACGGGCGCCACCAGCGGCGACTCGTCCCCCGGCTCGCCACGGTCTTCGCGCAGTCGTTCGCGCACGAGAAGCTCCTCCGCACCTTCGACGACGTGTTCAGCGGGCGTGAGGACACCCCGCAGCGGCGCGAGGACCTCGAGACCCAGGCGGCGGCGTTCAAGTCGATGTCCACGTGGTCGGCGCTCGACACCCTCCAGGAGTGCCGCGAGGCGTGCGGCGGCGCGGGCTTCCTCGCCGAGAACCGCATCACCGGCCTGCGCGCCGACCTGGACGTCTACGTGACCTTCGAGGGCGACAACACCGTCCTGCTCCAGCTCGTCGGGAAGCGGCTGCTGACGGACTTCCGCGCGAAGGCGCCGAAGGACCCGGCCTCGACGGCGAAGTTCGTCGCGGCGCAGGCGGCCACACGGCTCGCCGACGCGACGGGGCTCCGGCGCATCGGGCAGACCGTCGCCGACCGCGGCTCGCTCGCCGCGTCGGTGACCGACCTGCAGGACGCGAAGACCCAGCGGGACCTGCTCGCCGGCCGGGTCGACACGATGGTGACCGAGATCGGCCTCCGGCTGGCGTCCGCGGGGAAGGACCGTGCACGTGGCGCCCTCCTGCTCAACCGCTCCCAGCACGAGCTCATCGAGGCGGCCAAGGCGCACGCCGAGCTCATGCAGTGGGACGCGTTCACCGAGGCGATCGACGAGGTCCCGCCGGGCGACACCCGACGCGTGCTCGTCTGGCTGCGCGACCTGTTCGCCCTGGGGCTGCTCGAGCAGCACCTCGACTGGTACCTCATGCACGGGCGGATCACCGCGCAGCGCGCACGGGCGGTCTCGGCGTACATCGACCGTCTGGTCGCGCGGGTCCGTCCGGTGATCCCGCAGCTGCTCGACTCGTTCGGGTACGAGCCGGGGCACGTCCGCGCGCCCATCGCGCTCGGCGACGAGCAGGCGCGACAGGACGAGGCGCGCGCGTGGTTCGCCGCCGAGGCCGCCGCCGGCCGCCTCCCCGAGCAGGAGAAGAAGCCCCGCCCCTGATCAACCGACCAGGGTTGATTTCCAGCAAATCAACCCGGTAGGGTTGATCGCGGAGGGCCCCATGTACGCACTCACGGTCGACCAGATCGACAGCAGACACGACGACGACCGAGTCGACGCAGCCATCGAGTGCCTCGAGCGCACCGTGAGCGACCGGGCAGCGCTCCCGCCCGAGCGAACGGCAGGCGACGAGTTCCAGGTGCTGCTGGACGATCCCGAGACCACACTCGAGGTGCTGTTCGAACTCACGCGCCAGGGCGAGTGGAGTGTCGGCCTCGGGGTCGGAGACGTCGAGGCTCCGCTCCCCCGTTCCACGCGAGCGGCACGAGGGACGGCCTTCTTCCGAGCTCGCGACGCGGTCGAGCGAGCGAAGAACACGCCGGAACGCTTTGCGCTCGAGATCGCTGCGGGACGCCGACTGCGGACGGCCGACGTCGAGCCCCTCGTCGCCCAGGCGATCAGGGCGCGGTCGCGACGCTCGCCGGAAGGATGGCAGCTCGCGGACATCCTCCGAGCGGGGCACTCGCGGGTCGACGCCGCGCACATCCTCGGGATCAGCCCGCAGGCAGTGGCCAAGCGGTACCTGGCGGCAGACCTCCGGGCGGAGGACGCCGTCCGCGCGGCCCTGGTCCGGTTGCTCGCCGAGGCCGACGAGCCCGCATGACCGTCTGGCTCATCGGGTCGGTCGTGTTCTTCGCGGCAGCGGCCATCAGTCTCCTCCGTCCACTCCCGTCGATCGTCCGAGCGACTCCGGGCGCGGTTCTCCTGGCCGCGCTGCTCGTGGCGCGTGCGCTCGACGTGCTCCCGGAGCCTCCGATGCTCCAGGTCCGCGTCCTCGGGGCCACCGCCGTCGCGGTCCTGACCGTCCTCGCCGGCAGCGCCGTCACCGGGACCGTGCTCGGGTTCGTGATGCGCGACGACGTCGAACGAGGCACCCGCGGTGGCATCCTCGTCAGGAGCGCTGACGAACCCGCTCGCGAGCGGCCGCAGCCGGAGGTGCTCCGCGGTGGAGCAGCGATCGGGTTTCTCGAGCGCTTCGCGATCGTCGGTGCAGTCCTCGTCGGACACCTCGAGATCGTCGCCGCGGTCATCGCGATCAAGGGTCTCGGGCGGTTCACCGAACTCGACACCGCCACGGCCCGCGAACGGTTCATCGTCGGGACGCTCACCAGCTCGTGCTGGGCCGGCGTCGGTGCGTACGCCGCGGTCAGTGTGATCTAGGCGTCGGACGGGTGACCGAGGTCCCCCAACGCCCGACGCAGCCGCGCCTCGGCGTCGTCGTCCGCCGCCGTCGCCGAGGCCGACGCGTTCGCCTCGGTCACCGCCCGCACCACCTCCTCGCGCTGGATCTTCACCCCGCGCGGTGCGTCGATCCCGATCCGGACGCCGTCACCGCGGCTGTCGAGCACCGTGATGACGATGTCGTCACCGACGAGGATCCGCTCGCCGACCTTCCGCGTGAGTACCAGCACCCGCTCAGCCTAGCGACAGGACCGGCACCCCCAGCAGGTGGACCGACTCCGGCGTGGCGGTCTCCCCCGCGCCGATCGCGACGACACCGGCGACGGCGGTCCGACCGGCGACCGCGGTCAGCATCGCGGCGGAGTCCGACGGCTTGCGTCCCACGTCGACGACGACCCACACCTGGTCCGGCGCGAGGCCGTCGATCGTGGCGGCGTCGTCCCACGCCGCGACCCCGAGCAGCGCGTGGCCGGCGTGCACGCCCTCCGCGCGTGCCAGGATCCCCGAGCGGCGGTCGGCCGCGTCGGTGGCCCGGAGCGCGTACCGGGTGGCGAAGATCCCCGCGGCGGCGTCGACGTCGTTGGGACGACCGACGAGCAGCACGAGGTCGCCGTCGGCGGACCGCACCGACGGGGCGGCCCGGACCGGGGCCGGCGGTGCCGCCGCGCGCGGACCGGGGCCGACGTCGAGCGGGTGATCCGTTCCTCCCGGCAGGAACGCGTCCTGGAGGCGCGACCCGGCTCCCACGGACCGGTCCACGTCGGCGACCGGGCCGGTCGGGCGCGCGGCGCTCCCCGTGATCCCGTCCGCGACGAACCCGTCCAGCACCGACGCGAACGCGTCGGCCCGCGTCGAGGCGGTGCCGTCGCCCCCGGCGATGCGCGCCTCGGCCTCCTCGGCGTCGGCCAGCAGCGCGGCGATGCCGACCCGGGTGGCCGGTCCGTCCGCGATGGCGACGCGCGCGGTGGGGAGCTCGTCGGCGGACGGGACCTCCACCGTGGCCTCGACGTGTGCCTTCCGGAACAGTCCGCCGATGCCCGGGGTGGTCACGCGCTCGGCGGCGACGATCCGGGCGCCGGCGCCGAACTCGGCGCGGACGGCTGCCCGGACCTCGTCGAGCGTGGCGCCGCTACGCTGCAATCGGGTCGGCGGCACGGACCACTCCCACGGTCTCGATGGTGGAGCCCGCGGCGGTGGCCTCCTGGTAGGAGAGCACCGCGAGGCCGTTCGACTGCGCGGACACCATGCGGTGCACGGCCGGGCGCAGCTGCGGCGCGCAGACCAGGACGGCGGAACGTCCGGAGTCCTCCACCGCGCGCACGGCGTCGCGGAGGGAGCCGAGCACCTGCTCGATGCGGTGCGCGTCGAGCACGATCTGGGTGCCCTGCTCGGAGGGCCGCAGCCCCTCGAGCATCGACTGCTCGAGCAGCGGGTCGATCATGATCACCCGGAGCGTGCCGCCGTCGAGGTGGCGGGCGGGCAGCGCGGGGCCGAGCGCCGCGCGGGCCGCCTCGACGAGCCCCTCCGGGTCGGTGGACACCTTCGCGCGGAGCGTCAGCGCCTCGCAGATGCGTCCGAGGTCGTTGATCGGCACCCGCTCGGCGAGGAGTCCCTGCAGCACGCGCTGGAGTTCGGCGAGGGACAGCATCCCGGGCACGAGCTCCTCGACCGCGGCCGGGTTCACCTGCTTCACACCCTCGGTGAGGACCTTGACGTCCTCGCGGGTGAGCAGCCGCGCGGCGTTGTCGCCGATGATCGCCTGCAGGTGGGTGACGAGCACCGAGACCCGGTCGATCACCGTCGCGCCGGTCATCTCGGCGGCGTGCCGGAGCTCTGCCGGCACCCACTTGCCCGCGAGGCCGAAGACCGGCTCGACGGTGGTCTCCCCCGGCAGCCCGTCGAGGTGGTCCCCGAGGGCGAGGACGCTCCGCGCCGGGGCGGTGCCGCGTCCGGCCTCGACGCCCGCGATGCGGATGGCGTAGGTGGACGGCGGGAGCTCGATGCTGTCGCGCGTGCGGACCGGCGGGACCACGACCCCCATGTCGACGGCGATCTTCCGACGGAGCGCCCGGACACGTCCGAGCAGGTCGTCGGACGCGCCGGAGACCATGTCCACGAGGTCGGGGGCGAGGAGGATCTCGAGGGCGTGCACCCGCATCTGCTCGATGAGGTCCTCGGGGGTGTCCGCGCTCGGCGCCGCCGCCTCGAGCGCCTGCTGCGCCGCGGCGTCCTGCTCGGCGCGCTTGGCCTGCTGTCCCAGCCGCCAGGCGACGATCAGCAGCGTGGCGCCGACGAGCAGGAACGGGATGATCGGCATGCCCGGGATGAAGCCCATCGCGATCGCGGCGACCCCGGCGATGCCCAGGGCGTTCCGGGACTGGGTGAGCTGTGTGGTCGCGGACGCGCCGATCTCGGTCTCGGCACCGGACCGGGTGACGATCATGCCCGTGGACACCGCCATCAGGAGCGCGGGGATCTGCGACACCAGGCCGTCGCCGATCGTCAGGATGCCGTACTTCGACAGCGCGTCCGTGACGGAGAGGCCGTTCTGCAGCATCCCGATGGCGACCCCGCCGACGAGGTTGATGACGAGGATGAGGATGCCGGCGATCGCGTCGCCCTTCACGAACTTCGAGGCGCCGTCCATCGCGCCGTAGAAGTCGGCCTCGGCGGACACCGCGGCACGGCGTTCCTTCGCCTGGGCGTCGGTGATGAGCCCGGCGTTCAGGTCGGCGTCGATCGCCATCTGCTTGCCGGGCATCGCGTCGAGGGTGAACCGGGCCCCCACCTCGGCGACGCGCTCGGCGCCCTTCGTCACGACGACGAACTGGATGACGACGAGGATCAGGAAGATCACCGCGCCGATGATGATCGACCCGGAGACGGCGACGTGGCCGAACGCCTGGATGACGTCACCGGCGAACCCCTCACCGAGGACGAGCCGGGTCGACGCGACGTTGAGACCGAGCCGGAACAGCGTGGCGACGAGCAGCAGCGACGGGAACACCGAGAAGTCCAGCGGCTTCTTCACGAACAGCGTCGTGAGGAGGATCACCAGCGCCAGCAGGATGTTGCAGATGATCAGGAAGTCGAGCAGGAACGACGGCACCGGCAGGATCAGCAACAGGATGATGCCGACGATGAAGACCGGGACGGCGAGCTTCGGCAGGTCCTTGCGGTTCACGCTGGCACCTCTTCCATGGTGGGTCTCGGACGGAGCTTGCGGGGACGGAGGTCGCCCGTGAGGGTCGCCGGGTCGAGGACGGTGGCGACCTCGTCCGGCGTGGTCGGTTGGGGCGGCGCGTGCGTGCCGGCCGCCGCACCCCTGGCCTTGAGCGCCATCACGAACGACAGCACCCGGGCGACGGGTGTGTAGAGGTCGACGGGGACCTCCTGCCCGAGCTCGCACGCGGCGTGCAGGGCGCGGGTGAGCGGGACGTCCCGGACGATCGGCACGCGGGCCTCGAGGGCCTTGTCCCGGATGACGGACGCGACCGGCCCGGCACCCTTCGCCACCACCCGGGGCGCGCTCTTCCCGGGCTCGTACTTGAGCGCGACGGCGTAGTGCGTCGGGTTCGTCATGACGACGTCCGCGGTGCCGATCGCCTGCACCATGCGGTTGCGGCTCATGGCGAGCTGGCGGGAGCGGCGCTGCGACTTCACGAGCGGGTCGCCCTCGCTGTGCTTGTTCTCGTCCTTGACCTCGCGCTTGGTCATCATCGTGCGCTTGCGGTTCCGGCGGATCACGACGAAGACGTCGAGCGCGGCGAGGACGAGCCCGGCCGCGATCGCGGCGCGCATCAGCGTGCCGGTGCCCTGCGCCGCGGCGTCCAGCACCGCGGAGAGCGGGAGCGACCCGCTCGTCATGAGCAACGGGACGAGCGCCTGCACCGCGAACCAGAGCACCAGGCCGACGACGACGGTCTTCAGCAGCGCCTTCAGGCCGTTCCAGAGGGCCTGGGTGCCGAAGACCCGCTTGATGCCCGCGATCGGGTCGAAGTGCTCGGGCTGCGGCGTCAGCTTGCGGACGTGCACGCCGCCCTGGGCGACCGCGGCGCCGACGACCGCGACGAGCACGACCCCGAGCATCGGGCCGAGCGTCCCGGCGATCGACCCGAGCGCGTCGTGGAAGACCTCGTTCATCGTGCCGATCGTGGGGTCCGCGATGACCCGCTGCACGGCCCGGAGCTGGTCGGACCCCGCGGCGGCGGCGTTGCCGATCGCCGCGGGCATCATCAGCGCCGCGGCCGCGATGCCGATCCACGCGCCGAGGTCCTGCGAGCGGCCGATCTGGCCCTTCTGGTGGACCTCGCGCATCCGCTTCTGCGTCGCCTGTTCGGAACGCTCGCCACTGTCGGACACCCGGTCACCCCCGTCCGGTGATCGCCGCCACGGCGTCGCCGGTGAGGGACGACACCACGGACGGCAGGGCCATGAAGAGCGCACCGGCGAACACGACGGTCAGCCCGATCTTGATCGGGAAGCCCATCTGGAAGGCGTTCAGCGCGGGGGCGACCCGGGTGAGCAGGCCGAGGCCGACGTCGGCGAGGAAGAGGACGACGACGAGTGGCCCGGCGATCTGCAGCGTCGCGAGGAACATCTGCGACAGGGCGGTGACGAGCAGCGACGCGAGGCCGCCCAACTCGAACGTCCCCGTCAACGGGACCGCGTCGAAGGACCGGACGAGGCCCGCCACGATGAGCTGGTACCCGCCGGAGGCGAACAGCAGCGCGAGCGCCGCCATCTGGAAGAGCCGGGTGAACTGCGCGCCGTTCACCTGCGACTGCGGGTCGTACGCCTGCGCCAGGGTGAACCCGCCGAACAGGTCGATGAGCGCCCCGGCGGACTGCACTGCGGCGAACACCAGGAACACCAGGAACCCGAGGGCGAGCCCGACGACGAGCTGCGTGAGGAGCGCGAGCAGGAACGGGCCGGTGTCGAGCGACTCGTAGCCGACCGCGACCCTCGGGGCGACGCCGATCGCCAGGCCGATGCCGAGGATCACCTTCACGGTCGCGGGGAACGCCCGGTACGAGAACGGCGGCGCGATGACGAAGAACGCCACGAGGCGCACGCCGGCGAGCATCGTCGCCTCCAGGCGGTCGCCGTTGATCACGAGCTCCATCGCCTACGTCCCCAGGAGCTTCGGGATCATGTCGAACGCGACGTGCGTGAACGCCACCATCTCCGAGATCATCCAGTTGCCGCAGACGACGAGGGCGATCGCGACGGCGACGGCCTTCGGCACGAACGACAGCGTCACCTCCTGGATCTGCGTGACCGACTGGAACAGCGAGATCGCGAAGCCCACGACGAGCGACGTCACGAGGACCGGCGCGGCGAGCTTCGCCGACACCAGGAGCGCCTGCAGCGTGAGGTCGATGACGGCCTGCTGGTTCATGTCGATCCCTGTCCCGTCGTCCTAGACGACGTGGTAGCTCTCGATGAGCGACTTGATGATGAGCCCCCAGCCGTCCACGAGGACGAACAGCAGGATCTTGAACGGCAGCGAGATCATCACCGGCGGGAGCATCATCATGCCCATCGACATGAGCGCCGCCGAGACGACCAGGTCGATCACGAGGAACGGGATGAAGATGACGAACCCGGCGATGAACGCGCTGCGGAGCTCGGAGATCACGAACGCCGGGATCACGGTCGTCATCGGCACGTCGGCCATCGACTTCGGGTTGTCCTGACCGGCCGCGCGGGTGATGAGCGCCACGTCCTCCTCGCGCGTCTGGTGCAGCATGAACGTCCGGAGCGGCTTCGTGCCGACCTCGACGGCCTGGGCGAAGTCGAGGTGTCCGGCCAGGTAGGGCTGCAGGGCGTCGTCGTTGATGTGCCCGAGGACCGGCGCCATCACGAACAGCGACAAGAACAGCGCGAGACCCGCGAGCACCTGGTTCGGCGGGATCGACTGCAGCGCCAGCGCGTTCCTGGTCATCGCGAGGACGACGAAGATCTTCGTGAACGACGTCATCATGAGCATCAGCGCCGGCGCGACGCTGAGCAACGTGATCCCGATGAGCGTCACGACCGCCGACGAGGGCGTGCCGTCCGGGCCGTTCACGCTGACGCTGAAGTCGCCCGTCGACGGGGCGGTCGGCGTGGCCGGTGCGGTCGGCTGGACGACGCCGGCCGCGTGGGCACCGGTCGCGGTGAGCATGAGGAAGCCGGCGACGACGGTCACCCCCAGCAGCAGGAGGGCGATCAGGCGTCCGGTCCGCGCCGCGGTCACCCGGCCCGCCGGTTCCGGAGTGCGGCGGCCGCCTGCCGCCAGGTGTCCGCGGAGAGGATCGAGCCCTGGAGCTGCGCCGCGCTGGGCACGACGGTGCGGTGGGCGCGGCGGTTGCGCGGGCGCATCGGGAGCGGCTCCGCCGCGTCGGCCTGGAGGCGCGGCTCGCCTGCCGTCTGCTGGTCGAGTTCCTGACGGAACTGCTCGGCCGACGGGGTCGGGCGCACGGGCAGCGCGACGGGGCCCGTCACGATGGTCAGCTCGGGCGCGGGCGCCTGCCCACTGGTGAGCAGGGCGACGCCGTGCTCGGAGACGCCGAGCACGAGGCGCTCCCCCTCGACGTCCACGACGACGACGCTCGCCTTCCCGCCGATGCCCTGCCGGGCGACGACCTCGACGGAGGCCGAACGACGGCCCTTCGCCTTGCCCGCGCCGAAGCCGCTCTTCGCCATGCGTCGGTGCAGCACCCACATGAGGGCGAGCACGACGCCGAGCGAGAGCGCGACGCGGAGGGTGATGACGAGGGTGTCCACGGTCGCGGGCTCAGACGCTCTCGGCGACGTCGAGGATCTTCGTGATGCGGACCGCGTAGTCCTGGTCGACGACCACGACCTCGCCGTGGGCGATCAGCCGGCCGTTGAGCAGCACGTCGGCGGGGGCACCGGCGCTGCGGTCGAGCTCGACGACGGCGCCCGGCTCCATGCCGAGCACGTCGCGGACCGACATCCGGGTGCGGCCGATCTCCACCGTCAGGGTCATCTCGACGTTGTTGATGCGACCGAGGTTCCCGGCGGGCAGCGTGGTCGAGGGAGCCGCGACGCTCTGGGACACGGTGCCGTTCTCGCGGATCCGGAGGGCGAACCAGCCCCCGGGCGTCCCACCGGCAGTGAGCTCGAACACCACCGTGTCCGGGTCGGCCAGGAGCGCCGAGGCGGACTCGCGCCGGGCGTCGCCGAGGACGCCGACGCCGAGGACACCGGCGGCCGCCTCGAGGGAGGGGCGCAGCACGTCGGTGACGTCGACGATCCCGTGCTCGGTGCCACCCGCGGCGGTGATCGTCTCGAGGTCGGTCAGCACGAGGACGAGGTCGGCCGACAGGCCGCCGACGAACGAGGCGACCACGGCGTCACCGGCCGTTTCGAGGGCGACGGGGGTCGCGCCTCCAGGCTGGGCCACGACCGCCAACGGGACCGCCGTCGGGAGCTGCGCGGCGAGGGCCTCGGCCGCCTGCGTGTGGAGGGTGGTCGTGACGGTCATGCGGGGAGCTCCGATGTGGTGGTGACGACGATGCCGGCGAGACGCGAGCCGTTCGCGCCGACGGCGGCGGTGCCGACGGGTTCGCCGTCGACCGCGATGGTGAGGGGACGGTGCTGCGGGTGCGGCAGCGGCAGCACGTCGCCGACCGCGAGCCGGAGCACCTGCGACGGGAGCACCGCGGCGGGCGCGAACCGGAGGCTGACGCCGACCGGGACACCGGCGAGCTGGGCGTCGACGAGCGCGCGGGCGTCGGCGGGCGAGACGTGCGCCGCGGTCTCACCGAGCTGGGGCAGCACGGCGTCGGCCGGGAGCGCGAGCGTGCCGGGGGCGACCCGGTCGCCGACCCGGATGGTGAAGGACGCGACGATCATCAGGTCGCCCTTCTGCGCGGCCTGGGCGAACTGCGAGTTGAACTGGAAGCCGCCCGCGGTCACGTCGTGCGCGAGGAGCCCGCCGAACGAGTACCGGAGGTCGTCCAGGGCGTCCTCGACGATCTTGCGGACCAGTGCCTGCTCGATGGGCGTGAACGTGCGGTCCGGGGTCGGCAGCGGCTTCGAGGCGCCGAGCGCGTGCGAGACCCAGGTGAGGGCGGCGTCGAGCGGGACCTGCAGCACGCCCTTCGGGACGACGTCCGCGATCGGGAGCAGCACCATGCCGGTGAGGGCGGGCAGCGACGCCGCGTACTCGTCGTACGTCGTCATCTGGACCTGCTCGCACGTCACCTGGCTGACGGCGCGCACCTTCGCGGTCAACTGGGTGCCCCACTGCCGGGCGAACGTCTCGAAGGCGAGCTCGAGGACCCGGGCGTGCTCGCGGGCGAGCGTCGACGGGCGCGCGAAGTCGTACACCTCGGGCGCTGGCAGGGTCTCGGTCACGGGTGCGTCTATCGGTCCGCTGTGGAGCACCCGTCAGTGCTGGCCCCCCTTCTGGGGCGGTGGTCGTGTGGTGCGTGTCAGCCCTGTCGCGCTCCGTTCTGCGCCTTCGCCAGCGCGGGCATCAGGGCGCTGACGTCCTGGTCCTGGTTCGACAGCACCACGATGTCCACCCGGCGGTTCAGGGTGAGGTCGGCGTCGGTCCCGCCCTTCGCGAGCGGTCGGCTCGACCCGAAGCCGACGCTCTGCACGTGGTCGGCCGGCATCCCGCCGCGTTCGACGAGGTCCCGCAGCACCCCGGTCGCCCGCGCCGCGCTGAGCTCCCAGTTCGTCGCGTACGGCGCCGTCGAGTTCCGCTGGTCGGCGTGGCCCTCGACGCTGACGTCGTGGTGGCTCGTCCGGAGCACCGGGGCGATCGCGTCCATGATCCGCTTGGCCTGGTCGGACAGGTCGGCGCTGTTCGTCGTGAAGTACGTCTCGCTGCCGACGAGTCGCACGGTCAGCCCGCGGGCGTCGACCGTGAACTGCACGTTGGCGGTCTGGCCGGCCTTGTCGAGGTTGCCCTTGATGGCCGCCTCGATGGCCTTGAGGTCGTCGAGCTCCTGCTGCGCCGCCGCCACGTCCGCCTTGGTCGCCGTGGACGGCACCACGGTGGAGGCCGGGTCGACGTTGGTGTCCTTCGTGCCCGAGGACGCGGTCGAGTGGTCCGCCTGGGACTTGTCGATCGAGTAGCCCGAGCCGTCCTCGACCTCGTCCTTCGTCACGACGGTGCCGGACGCGGTGTCGACCTTCTGCGACTTGACCTCGCCGAAGCCCGTCGCGAGCGAGTTCTTCAGGGCGATGTACTTCTGCTGGTCGACCGTGGACATGGCGAAGAGCACGAGGAACATGCACATGAGCACCGTGATCATGTCCATGTACGACGCCATCCACCGCTCGTCGGGGTGTTCCGCCTCGTCGTGGGACCGCTTCGACCGACCGCGACCACGGCCGCGTCCCCGGGGGTTCGCGCTCATCGTCAGGCCGCCAGCTGCTGGTCGTCGAGGTCGGCGTCGCTGCCCTTGCCCTTGTTCTTGGCACCCTTCGCCTTGGTGTCCCCGCCACGGGCCGCCGGCGGGACCATCGCCGTGAGCCGCTCGCCGAGCAGGCGGGGCTGGCTGCCGGCCTGGACGGCGAGGAGGCCCTCCATCAGGAGCGTCTGCCGGTCGGCCTCGAGCTGCGCGAGCTTCCGGAGCTTGCCGCCGATCGGCAGCCAGAGGAAGTTCGCGGTGAGCAGGCCCCAGAGGGTGGCGACGAACGCGCTCGCGATGAGCGGCCCGAGCTCGTCCGGCTTGCCGAGGTTCGCGAGCACGTGGGTCAGCGACACGACGGTGCCGATGATGCCGACGGTGGGCGCGAACCCGCCGAGGCCCATGAAGAACGCGCTGGCGCTCCGGACCGGTGCGGCGTTCGACTCGATCTCGTCCTCGAGCAGGATCCGCAGCTCGTCGCCGTCGGTGCCGTCCGCGATGTTCTGCAGTGCCTTCTTCATGAACGGGTCGTCGTGCTTGTCCGCCTCCTGCTCGAGGGCGAGCAGTCCGTTCGCGCGGGCCGTCTCGGCGAGCCCCACGACGTCGTCGATCACGGCCTGCGGCGGGGTGACCTTGCCGGTGAACGCCTTCGGGACGGCCTTGAAGCTCGAGATCGCGTCCTTGAGGGTCGTGCTCGCGATGCCGCAGCCGATCGTGGCGCCGAACACGAGCAGCATCGGTGCGGGCAGGAACAGCCCGGCGAGCTCGACGTGCTCCATCTCGACCATGCCGAAGAGGGCGCCGAAGGCCACGAGGATGCCGATGATCGTCGCGATGTCCATCTCAGCGACCCCCGTCCTGCGTGCGCGGGGTGGGGTCGTCGGGCACGGCGTGGATCGGGGCGACGGGCGCGAGCGTCGGCAGTGGTCCCGTGGCGGTGCGCGCGGCGGCGTCGGTGCCGTAGGCCATCCCGACGATGCGGGCGCGGTACCCGGCGATCAGCTCGATGACCTCGGCCATCGACTCGCGGACGATGTACTTGGCGCCGTCGACCATGATGAGCGTCGTGTCCGGCGTCTCCTGGATGCGCTCCACGAGATCGGGGTTGACAGCGAATCCGCTGCCGTTGAGTCGTGTGACGACGATCATGGCCCGTCCTGGTTCTCGATCGTCCCGCCGCCGTCCGTGGGGCGGGATGCCGCCCTTCCGTGGGCGTGCACCGAGGACTATCGGCCCGCGGGGGCTCCCCGTTAGCGGCTGTCGGGTCGCGCCGTGCGAGCCCGATCGTCGCCGTCGGCGCCCTTGCACGCGCAGCGAAGCGACACCGCGGCCGTCGTACGACGACCGTCTTGTCGCACCATGCACACGCAACCACTGCGGGCGCAAGCAACGACACCGCGGCCGTCGTACGACGACGGTCTTGTCGCACCATGCACGCGCAACCACTGCACGCGCCACGAGTCGGGCGACATCCGACGCCGAACTCTCACAGACGGGATATTCCGACGCCGAAGCTGAGAATTCGGACGCGATTGTCACCCGTTTTATCTCATGACCGTGTTACGTTGGCGCCATGTCCGACACCACCACCGTCGTCTCGCCGGCCACCACGACCACGCCGGCACCGCTGCGCGAGGTCGGCGCCCTCATCCGGGGCGCGCGCAAGGGCCGCAGCATGACCCAGGCGCAGCTCGCCGAACGCGTCGGCACGAGCCAGAGCGCGATCAACCGCATCGAGCAGGGCGGGCAGAACCTCTCCCTCGAGATGCTGACCCGCATCAGCGACGCCCTCGACCAGCAGATCGTGTCGATCGGCGGCGCACCGCAGCGCGCCCACCTCCGCGTGCAGGGCGGCCGGAAGCTCAGCGGCTCCATCGCGGTGAACTCGAGCAAGAACGCGGCGGTCGCGCTCCTCTGCGCCTCGCTGCTCAACCGCGGTGTCACGCGGCTGCACCGGGTCGCCCGCATCGTCGAGGTCGACCGCATCATCGACGTGCTCCGCAGCCTCGGCGCCACAGTCACCTGGTCGGAGGACGGCGAGGTCCTGGAGATCGTCGCCCCCGCCGACCTCCGCCTCGACGCGATCGACGCCGACGCGGCCCGCCGGACCCGCAGCGTCCTGATGTTCCTCGGCCCGCTCAGCGGCCGGTACGAGTCCTTCCGCCTGCCGTACGCCGGTGGCTGCGACCTCGGCACCCGCACGGTGGAGCCGCACCTCATCGCCCTGCGGCCCTTCGGCGTCGACGTCGAGGCCACCTCCGGCTGGTACGAGGTCGACGTGGCGAACACCGACGTCCCCACGAAGTCGATCGTCCTCACCGAGCGCGGGGACACCGTGACCGAGAACGCGATCCTCGCCGCCGCGGCCCGTGACGGCGAGACGGTGATCCGGAACGCGAGCCCCAACTACATGGTGCAGGACCTCTGCTTCTTCCTCGAGCTGCTCGGCGTCCGCGTCGAGGGCATCGGCACGACGACCCTCCGGATCACGGGCAAGAGCCGCATCGACGAGGTCGTCGACTACTGGCCGAGCGAGGACCCGGTCGAGGCGATGAGCCTGCTGACCGCCGGCATCGTCACCGAGTCGACGCTCACCGTCACCCGCGCGCCGATCGAGTTCCTCGAGATCGAGCTCGCCACCCTCGCCGAGATGGGCCTGCGCTTCGACGTCTCCGAGGAGTACGCGGCCGCGAACGGGCGCACCCGCCTGGTCGACATCACCGTGCACCCGTCCGAGCTGCACGCGCCGATCGACAAGATCCACGCGATGCCGTTCCCGGGTCTGAACATCGACAACCTGCCGTTCTTCGTCGTCATCGCGGCGATGGCCGAGGGCACCACCCTCGTGCACGACTGGGTGTACGAGGGCCGGGCGATCCACCTGCTCGACCTCACCCGCCTCGGCGCGAGCGTCACGCTCCGCGACCCGCACCGGCTCGACGTCACCGGCCCGACCCACTTCTCGGGCGCCGAGGTGAGCTGCCCGCCGGCGCTCCGGCCCGCCGTCGTGATCCTGCTGGCGATGCTCGCGGCGAAGGGTGAGAGCGTCCTGCGCAACGTCGGCATCATCGCCCGCGGGTACGAGCAGCTGCAGGAGCGTCTGAACTCGCTCGGCGCGTCCATCGAGACCTTCCACGACTGATCAGGACGCCTGCGGCGCGGCGACCGCACCGCTCCGGACCCCGGCCTGACCCGACGGCCCGTCCCCGCAAGTGGGGACGGGCCGTCACCCGTCCTGCGGGAACCGACCCGTGCCTCCAGGCCGATGCCCAGGACCGCTCCACTGCCCACCCAGGCCGGCGGTGCTGGATGGGGTGATGGCCACGAGATCGCTCCTGACCGTCCCGCTCCTCACCACCGTCGCGGTGGCCGCGCTCGCGTGGGCCGCCCTCGGCCCGGCGGCCGCCCTCGCGTTCGTCGCGCTCGCCCTGCTCGAGATCGCGATGGCCGCCGATTCGTCGGTCCCGATGGCCGGCATCGCGGGCCGCCTGCACTCCCCCGCGCGCCGCCTGTTCCTGTCCCTCGGGATCGTGGCGGGTGTCCTGGCGATGCGACTGCTGCTCCCGCCGGCCGCCGTCGCGGTCGGCGACGCGACCGACCCGGCGAGCTCGGTCAGCGAGGCCGTCTTCGCCCCCGGGTCGTTCGCCGCGCACCTCGCCGAGGTGCGTCCCGCCCTCGCCGCCTTCGGCGCAGCGTTCATCTGGCTGGTCTTCGCCGAGTACCTGTTCAACACGGACCGCGCGTCGCGGAGGTCCTGGCTCGGCCGTCTGGAGGCGCGACTCGCCCGGGTCGCGCGCCCTCGCGTCTGGTCGCTGGCCACCGCCACGACCGGCGTGGTGCTGACCGCCGCGCTGGTGGCGGCCGGTGACGGGTGGGGTGCGGGAAGCCTGCCGCCGGTGGTGCTCGGCGGGGTGGCGGGCATCGGCGCGTACCTGGCGTCGAAGCGCGTCGCCGCGTGGGCCCTCGGCGGCCTGACCGGCTCGGACACCGCGTCGGTGGGCACGGGCGGCACCTGGCGGATCCACGCCTACGCGTCGACGGTGGTGTTCGAGCGGGGGCTGGTCGTGTTCATGCTGTTCGAGATCCTCGACGGCGTGTACAGCCTGTCCGGATCCGGCGTGCTCGGTGCGGACGGGCTCGGGGCGCTCGAGCAGGTCGCGGTCGCGGTCGCGGCGATCGGGGTCGGGGCGGTCTTCCTGGCGCGGTTGACCTCGAGGCTGGACGAGGCGGCCGGGCTGCGACGGCTCCGCTACCTCAAGGCCGGGGCCGCCTACGTCCTCGGCGTCCTGGCCGTGCTGCTGTGGACGAGCCTGCTCGTGCCGATCCCCGGCGTGGTCGTCGCCTGGTTCGGCAGCGTCGTGATCGGACTGGCGCTCGGGACGTCCCTGCCGTGGCGGGCGTGGTGGACACGCGCCCGGCGCGGCGTCACCGATCGGCCCCGGCCCGCACGGGGCTGACCGGGGGGCGGGGTCCGGACGCCGCGGCGCCAGGTGGCGACGGTGAGCGGCATGCCGGGGCGGTAGGCAAGGTGCGCGGCGCCGGGGCCGCCGAGCACCTGGAAGCGGGTCCGCCAACGCGGAGGCTGCCGACGGCGTCGTCAGCCTATTTGTGCAAAAGCATCATCAACATTGCGATCAGGAGGAGCAAGATACCGATGACTGCAATCGCAATCCCGATACCCTTCCGCGTGGACGCGTATCGAACAAAGATACCGACAATCATCAGAACGAGGCCGACTGTAGATAGGCTCAGTGTCATCGATACCCTCCCGCGGACGCGACGAGTTCTTCAGGATGAGTTGCATAAAGCTCCGGCTGCACTTTGTAAAGGTCGTTCTCAAGGCAGGCAGCGCCGGCCGCAAGTGCGGCGACTCCGACAGTCTCCACTGCCAAGGCCGCGACGCCAAGTACCACAGAAGTGCCGTCGCAAATCAAGGAACTTGCTTCGAGGCCCAGTGCATCGCTTCCGTTGATGGGGTCGGCGGCAGTGTAGGCGTAGCGGTTGCCGTTGCTGGGGTCGAGGGGACTGTCGAGGGTGTCCTGCTGGGATCTTGCTGCTGGCGCGGTGGAGCCCGCTCCGGTCCGCGTTCGGAGCTCGCCTCCCCTACGGCCCGAGGCCGTGGGTGCTGCTCGTGCACCTTGCCACCCGGTATGTCGTGGCCACGCTGCTGTCGCAGTACGTGCTCGCGTGGGTGTCCCCCTCGAGCTCGTCGTCCGTCTCGACGGGTGTCCGCTTTTCCTGCGACTTCCTTCCCACACCCGTTCCTTCCGCCCGTTCCCTCCCAGAACGGGCGCGATGGGAAGCGGGATCGGGCGTACCTGGTCGGAAGGAACGACCAGGTACGCCCGGAAGCGCACGGCGCGTGCGAAGAAGGGCGGCGTCAGTCCGAGGCGGCGAGGCGCTGCCACGTACTCACGACCGTGTCGGGGTTGAGCGACATCGAGGAGATGCCCCGCGCGCGGAGGTGGTCCGCGAACGCCGGGTGGTCGCTCGGCCCCTGCCCGCAGATGCCGACGGACGCGCCGCGGGCACGGCAGGCGTCGATCGCCATGTCGATCAGGCGCAGCACCGCCGGGTTCCGCTCGTCGAACGCGTCGGCCACGAGACCGGAGTCGCGATCGACGCCGAGGGTGAGCTGCGTGAGGTCGTTCGACCCGATGGAGAACCCGTCGACGTGGTCGAGGAAGCGGTCGGCGTCCAGGGCGTTCGACGGGATCTCGCACATCATCACGACCCGCAGTCCGTTCCGCCCACGCACGAGTCCGTGCCGGGCCATCAGGGCGACGACGCCCTCGGCCTCCTCGACCGTCCGGACGAAGGGGATCATCACGCGCACGTTCGTGAAGCCCATCACGTCCCGCACGGTGCGGATCGCCTCGCACTCGAGGGCGAACGCCTGCGCGAAGGCCTCCGAGAGGTAGCGCGAGGCGCCGCGGAACCCGATCATCGGGTTCTCCTCGTCGGGCTCGTACCGGGCACCGCCGAGCAGCCCCGCGTACTCGTTCGACTTGAAGTCGGACAGTCGGACGACCACCGGCTTGGGGTCGAACGCCGCCGCGAGGGTGGCGACGCCCTCGGCGAGCCGCTTCACGAAGAAGTCCCGGGGCGAGCCGTACGCCGCGATGCGGTCCTCGATCTGCTCGCGGACGTCGGCCGGCTGGTCGGCGAGTCGGAGCAGGGCGTTCGGGTGCACCCCGATCTGCCGGCTGACGACGAACTCCATCCGTGCGAGCCCGACGCCGGCGTTCGGCAGCGCGGCGAACGAGAACGCCTGCTCCGGGTTGCCGACGTTCAGCATCAGATCGACGTCGAGGGCGGGGAGGTCGCCGACCTCGATCCGCTCGACCTCCACGTCGAGGAGTCCGGCGTGCACCACACCGGTCTCGCCCTCCGCGCAGGACACCGTGACCGCCTCGCCGTCGTGCAGTTCCTCCGTGGCCGTGCCGGTGCCGACGACGGCGGGGATCCCGAGCTCCCGCGCGATGATCGCCGCGTGGCACGTCCGGCCGCCGCGGTTCGTCACGATCGCGGACGCCCGCCGCATGATCGGCTCCCAGTCCGGGTCGGTCATGTCCGCGACGAGGACCTCGCCGGAGCGGAAGTCGTGCATCTCGTCGATGGCGTCGAGCACCCGGACGGCGCCGGAACCGATGCGCTGGCCGATGGCCCGGCCCTCCAGGCGCGGCGGGGTCGTCGGGGCGACAGCGAGGCGGTGCCGCTCCACGACCGCGACGGCCGCCCGCGACGCGACGGTCTCCGGACGGGCCTGCAGGACGTACAGGCGGCCGTCGAGGCCGTCCTTGCCCCACTCGACGTCCATCGGCCGGCCGTAGTGCTCCTCGATCACCACGGCGATGCGCGCGAGTTCGGTGACCTCGTCGTCACGGAGGGAGAAGTGCCGCCGCTCGGCGGCGCTCGTCGCCACGAACGCGGTGGTCCGGCCGACGGCGGTGTCGTCGGTGAAGACCATCCGCTGCGCCTTCGAGCCGAGCACCCGCCCGAGGATCGCCGGACGGCCGGCGGCGAGGGCGGTCTTCGACACCGTGAACTCGTCCGGGTTCACCGCCCCCTGCACGACCCCCTCGCCGAGGCCCAGGGCGCTCGTCACGAACACCGCCCGGTCGAACCCGGACTCCGTGTCGAGCGTGAACAGCACGCCCGCGGACGCCAGGTCGGACCGCACCATCCGCTGCACCCCGACCGAGATCGCCACCTCGTCGTGCACGAACCCGTGGTGCACCCGGTACGCGATGGCGCGGTCGGTGTACAGCGACGCGAAGACCCGCCGGACGGCCTCGAGCACGTTGTCGATCCCCCGGACGTTGAGGAACGTGTCCTGCTGCCCGGCGAACGACGCGTCGGGCAGGTCCTCCGCCGTCGCCGAGGACCGGACGGCGAACGAGGCGTCGTCCGCGGCCGGCACGGTGAGCGCCGCGAACCCCTGGCGCACCGCCGCCTCGAGCCCGCGCTCGAGCGGGGTGGCGAGGACCCGGCGACGGATCTCGGCGCCGGCCGCTGCGAGGGCGGCGGTGTCCTCGACGTCGAGCGCGGTGAGGGTCCGGCTGATCCACGCGGTCAGCCCCGTGTGCTCCATGTGCCGGCGGAACGCGGTGGCGGTCGTGGCGAAGCCGTCCGGGACGCGGACGCCGAGGCCGTCCAACGACCGGAGCATCTCGCCGAGCGAGGCGTTCTTGCCGCCGACGGACGCGAGGTCCTCCAGGCCGACGGCGCGCAGGGGCAGGACGTCCGACGCCGCGGCCGTTCGTTCGTCGATGATCGTCATCACTTCGCCTTTCGTCGTTGAGTCGCCGGGATCGTGTCCCGGCGGGGCGTGTCACCCACCGTGCGGGGTCGCCGCACACCGCGCACCCGCCGTCACCCTCGAAATCCGCCAGATTTTCGGATACGGTCCGTTCCATGCAGGTCGACGACGACAACGCACGCATCCTCGGGGCGCGCATCAGGCACTTCCGGACCCGCGCCGGGTGGACCCTCACCGCCCTCGCGACCGAGCTCCGGACCACCGCGAGCACGCTCTCCCTCATCGAGAACGGCAAGCGGCCGGTCCGGGCGGCGGAGCTGCCCGCGCTCGCCGCGGCGCTGCGCGTCGAGGTGCTGGACCTCCTGCAGGCGGAGGCGCCCGACCCGCGGTCCGCGCTCGAACTGGAGCTGCAGCGGCTGCAGGGCGGGCCGCAGTACGCGGCGCTGGGCGTGCCTCCCGTCCGGGTCTCGAAGTCCCTGCCACAGGACGCGCTCGCGGCGCTCGTGCGCACGCTGCAGGAACTCGACCGCAAGGCGCGCGAGGCGTCCGCGACGCCGGAGGAGGCGCGCCGGGCGAACACCGAGCTCCGCGACCGGATGCGTGCGCGGGACAACGCGATCCCGGAGATCGACGCGTTGGCCGAGGAGGTCGTCGGTGCCGTGGGCCACGAGGTCGGCGCGCTGACGCACCGCGAGGTCAGCCGGATGGCCGAGCACCTCGGCTTCACGCTGCTCTACGTCGACGACCTGCCGCACTCGACCCGGAGCATCACCGACCTGGCGAACGGGCGGATCTACCTGCCGCCGGCGTCGATCCCCGGCGGGCACGGCCTGCGGTCGATGGCGCTGCAGGCGATGGCGCACCGGCTGCTCGGGCACCAGCCGCCGTCGTCCTACGCCGAGTTCCTGCAGCAGCGGCTCGAGATCAACTACTTCGCCGCGGCGTGCCTGATGCCGAGGAAGCAGGCCGTCGGCTTCCTGACCGAGGCGAAGCAGGCCAGGGACCTCGCGGTCGAGGACTTCCGCGACGCGTTCGGCGTCACCCACGAGTCCGCGGCCCTGCGCATGACGAACCTGCTCACCGAACACCTCGGTGTCCGCGTGCACTTCCTGCGGGTCGGCGAGGACGGCGCGATCTACAAGGCGTACGAGAACGACGACCTGCCGCTGCCCACCGACGTCACCGGCGCCGTCGAGGGGCAGGTGGTGTGCCGGAAGTGGGTGGCCCGGTGGGCCGGCGACCGCAGTGCCCGCACGTCGGAGGCCCACCAGTACACGGACACGACCGCGGGGACGTACTGGTCGTCGACGCAGACCGGTTCCGGACCGGAGGGCGCCTTCAGCATCACGTTCGGGGTGCGCTTCGACGACGCGAAGTGGTTCCGGGGCCGGGAGACCACCGAGCGCCAGGTGTCGACGTGCCCCGACGAGTCCTGCTGCCGTCGGCCGCCGGCACCGCTCGCGTCGCGCTGGTCGGACGCCGCCTGGCCGAGCGCGCGGATGCACACCAGGGTGCTCGCGTCGCTGCCGTCCGGCCGCTTCCCCGGGGTCGACGACACCGAGGTGTTCGAGTTCCTCGAGCGGCACACGCAGGACGCCGCGTAACGGTTTTCGCAAGAACGGGCGGATTTCGTCGCACGCGTCGACCGACGGGGCGGTCCGGTGGACGGAGGGTGGTGGCACACCAGCACGGATCTCGACGAGGAGGCCACCATGCCCCGGACCGCCCAGCACCGCCACACCTTCCCGCCCGCGGGGGTCCTGCCCCTGCCCGAGGTGCCGGACGGTGCGTGGAACCACGACCTCGCGCACGCCGGCACCGCGCAGTGGGTGGCCAGGACCGCGCTGCTGACCCGACCGGACGAGGTCGTCTGGGTGGACGGGTCCGACGAGCAGTGGCGGGAGCTCGTCACCCGGTTCACGCTCGACGACGACGTCGTGCGACTCGATCCGGGTGCACGGCCGGACAGCCTGCTCGTCCGGTCGACGCCTCGGACCGGCGGCGCGCCGGTCGCCGAGGTCACGGACGACCGGGACGCCCGTCGCGCCGCGCTCGAGCGCGCGGCGGAGTCGATGCGCGGGCGGACCATGTACGTCGTCCCGTTCCGGCTCGGGGCGGTCCTCGGCGTGCACGTCACCGACTCCCCCACGAGCGTCGCGACCCTCCGTGCCGTCGCCCGCACCGGGACCGACGTGCTCGACGCGATCGGTCCGGACGCCGAGGTCGTCCGGACCGTGCACGCCACGCTGCGCCGGACCCGGGACGACCACGGTCGCCGAGCCGTCGCCGGTGCCGTCCCCGCGGGCGACCACGCGATCCTGCACGACGAGCGGCAGCGCACGGTGTGGGTCCTCGGGCCGGACGACGGGACGGTCGAGGCGATCCGGGCGCACGCCGCGACGGTGACGGGACCGGGCGCCGGCCAGCGGGTGGTCGAGCTCACCCTGCTCCGCGTGGCCGGTGGGACCGCGGTGGCAGGAGGGACCGCGATGGCAGGAGGGACCGGGGTGGCCGGAGGGACCGGGGTGGCCGGAGGGACCGCCACCACGACCGTGGCGGTCACCGGCACCGGTGCCCTGTCGCTCGACCGGGCGACCCCGTGCGGCCGCCGCGTCGAGGTGCTGGCCGCCGGCCCGGTGCTGCTCGGAGGTGCCACGGGTACCGACCGTGCCGTCGCCCGCCCCCTCACGACCGGGTGGGTCCTGCCCGTCGCGGGACTCTCCGCGCGGTCGGCCCTCGCGGCGGACGTCGAACGTGACGCCGTGTTCGTCGGCACCGCCCTCGACGAGGACGGTGACGTGTGGTGGCCCGGGAGCGACGACGCCCGGGCGCTGCACCTCATCGACCGTCACGGACGCTACGTCCCCCGCGGCGCCGACCCCGCCGCCGCCGGCGACCCGGACGCGACGGTGGCGGTGCGCCTGCACCGGGACGCGGGGGCCGAGCTCGTGATCGACGCGTTCGTCGTCACCGGTCCGCAGGGCGCCGCGGACGTCGACGCGTTCGCCGCCGTCCTCGGCACGGCGATGCCGGTCAGCGCGACGGCCTGGGGTGGGCACGCGGAGGTCGCCGCCACGATCGACGCACTGCACGACGACGTCGACGTCCGAGCCGTGGCCGACCAGCACGCGGACGGCGCCGACCAGCACGCGGACGGCACAGAACGGCACGCGGACGGCGCCGACCACGCGGACCGCGCCGACAAGCACGCGGACCGCGCGGGCCAGGGGCTCGCCGCGTGAGCGCCGACGAGGCGGTCTTCGCCGACTGGATCGACGCGGAGTCGCTCGCCGAGGCAGCCATCCCGATCGTCGGCAGCCTGTACCGCCGGCAGAACGTCGTGACCACGATCCACGGGCGACGACTGGTCGGGCTCTCCGCGAACCAGGTCCTCAAGGCACACCGCTTCGCCCGGCACCTCGACGGCGCGGAATTGCACCCGGCGGAGACGTTCCCGGTGCTGCGGGCCCTCGCCACGCTCGACCTCGGACCGGCGGTGGTCGACGTGGGCGCCCTGCTCCGCCGTCACCGCGAGCAGCACGCGGCGGGCGCTGCGCCGCACGACCTCACCGCGTTCCTCCGCACCGAGCTCGCCGACGTCGTCGGACGCGGCACGGCTGCCCTCCCCCCGACCGACGTCGTGCTCTACGGCTTCGGTCGCATCGGACGGCTCGTCGCCCGGATCCTGCTCGCGCGCGCCGGCGGGGCCAGCGGCCTGCGGCTCCGTGCCGTCGTGCTGCGCCCCGGCGGTCCCGGCGACCTGACGAAGCGGGCGAGCCTGCTGCGCCGTGACTCGATCCACGGCCCCTTCGACGGCACGATCACCGTCGACGAGGACGCGCAGACGATCACGGCGAACGGCACGGTCATCCAGGTCCTCCGCGCGACCGCACCCGACCGCGTGGACTACCGCGCCCACGGGATCGACGACGCCGTCATCGTCGACTCCACCGGTACCTGGCGGGACCGCGCGGGACTCGAGCGGCACCTCGTCGCCCCCGGCGCCGGCCGCGTCCTGCTCACCACGGCCGCCACCGGCGACGTGCCGAACATCGTCCACGGCGTGAACGACGCCGACATCGCCGACGAGCGCGTCCTCGCCGCCGCCAGCTGCACGACGAACGCGGTGACGCCGGTGCTCGTCGCCCTGCACGAGCGGTACGGCGTCCGGCACGGCCACGTCGAGACCGTGCACGCGTTCACGAACGACCAGAACCTCACGGACAACCACCACCGGGCGGACCGCCGCGGCCGGGCGGCGACGCTGAACATGGTGCTCACCGAGACCGGCGCGGCGAAGGCCGTGGGGACGGCGTACCCGCAGCTCGCCGGGCGGCTCACCGGCAACGCCGTCCGGGTCCCGGTGTCGAACGGCTCCCTCGCCGTGCTGTCGCTGCAGCTCGACGGCGCACCGGACCGCGCCGAGCTCAACACGTTCCTCCGCGACGTCTCGCTGGTGTCCGCGCTCCGGCGCCAGGTCGACTACGTCGAGTCGCCGGAGTTCGCGTCCTCCGACGTCCTCGGCTCGCGGAAGGCCGGCGTGGTCGACGGCCTCGCCACCATCGCCGGGGGCGACGGGTCCGCCGTCGTCTACGTCTGGTACGACAACGAGCACGGGTACTCCCGGCAGGTGGTCCGCGTGCTCGAGTCGATGACCGGGGTCCGCCTGCCCGCGTTCCCCCGCGACCGTGTGGACGCAGCCGGCCGGTCCATCGCGCCGCTCGCGGCGGCCGAGCGGTAGCGACCCGCCCGGGCCACCGACCCGCCCGGGCCCCGACCCGGGGCCGTGTCCGCGCAGGGGTGTGGGGACACGGCCCCGTTGCCGTGCGCTGTCAGGACCCACCGCGTTGACTGGGGTGTCGGTCGAACGAGGAGTGCGCGTGCTGGGACCTGAACTCGTGGTGGTGCTCGGTCTCGCCATCGCCGTCACGGCGGCCGTCGCCGACCGGATCCGTGTGGCACCACCGGTCCTCCTGCTCGTGATCGGTGCCGGACTGGCCTTCGTCCCGCAGTTCGCGCACGTCCAGCTCCCCGCCGATGCCGTGCTCCTGCTGTTCCTGCCCGCGCTGCTGTACTGGGAGAGCCTGACGACGTCGCTGCGCGAGATCCGGAAGAACCTCCGCGGGATCGTCCTGATGGGCACGGTGCTCGTGGTGGTCACCGCCGGCGCGGTCGCCGTGCTGCTGCACCTGCTCGGCATGCCGTGGGGTCCGGCCTGGGTGCTCGGGGCCGCCGTCGCCCCGACCGACGCGACCGCCGTCGGGGTCCTCACGAAGATGCTGCCGCGTCGGAACGTCACCGTGCTGCGCGCCGAGAGCCTGGTGAACGACGGCACCACGCTCGTGGTCTACGGGATCGCCGTCGCCGTCACGGTCGGCACGCAGCAGCTCACGGTCTGGGGCGTCTCCGGCATGCTCGTGCTGTCCTACGTCGGCGGCGTGGCGGCGGGGCTCGCAGCGGCGTGGGTCGGCACGCTCGTGCTGCGACGGGTGGACACCGTCGTCCTCGAGAACCTCGTCACGCTCCTGGTGCCCTTCGCGGCGTTCCTCGCCGCCGAGGCCATCGGCGCCTCCGGCGTCCTCGCGGTCGTCGCGGCCGGCATCGTCGTGAGCCAGGTCGGTCCGAAGCTCGACCGCGCGGAGACCCGCCAACAGGTCCGGGCGTTCTGGTCCTTCCTGACCTTCCTGCTCAACGGGGCGCTGTTCGTCCTCGTGGGCATCGAGGCGATGGTCGCCGCGCGCGCACTCCAGCCCGCCGAGCTCGTCCGCGCCGCCGGCGTGATCGCGGCCGTCGCCGTCGTCCTGGTCCTGGTCCGCTTCGCGTTCCTCAACGCGGCTGGCGGGACCGTCTGGCTCGTCACCCGGCGCACCGGCGGCGAACCCCGCGAGGGCCACCGGGACCGCCTCGTCAGCGGCTTCGCCGGGTTCCGCGGGGCCGTGTCCCTCGCGATGGCGGTCGCCGTGCCGAGGACGCTCGAGTCCGGCGCCGCGTTCCCCGACCGGGACGTGATCGTGTTCGTCACCGCCGGCGTCGTGGTCGTCACGATCGTCGGTCAGGCGCTCGTCCTCCCGGCCGTGCTGCGCCGCGCGGCACTGCCCGAGGACGAGTCGGTCGGCGAAGAACGGCGCTACGCGGAGCGGACCGCGATCGAGGAGGCGCTCGACGCGCTCCCGCGGCTGGCCCGCGCGACGGGTGCGGACCGTGCGACCGTCGACCGCGTGCGGAAGGACTACGAGGCGCACCTCGACGTCATCCAGGCGCGGGAGGAGGACGACGAGGACCACCCGGCCCTGCAGCGCCACGACAGCGCCGTCGCGCTCGAACTCGCGCTCGTGCAGCACAAGGCCGCCACGCTGCTGCGGCTCCGCGACGCCGACGAGATCGACGACGTCGTGCTCCGGCAGGTGCGCTCCGGCTACGACGCCGAGGAGGCGCGGCTCGGCGGGACGACGCCGGTCTGAGCGGCGGCCTGGAGGCGCGGTGCGCGTCCGTCACGCCGCGCACCCCGCGCACGTGGCCGGGCCGCCGAGCGATCGCCCCGAGCACCGTCGAACGGCCCGCGTTCGGTGTGTGGATTCTTGGAGCAGCCGCGCGACGGTGGACCCATGCGGGAACGGGTTCGGAGCGGTGGACGCGCGGTGGACGCCGCGTTCGTCCTCGGTGTCGTCGTCAAGGCCGTCAGCGGGGTCCTCGAGCTGGCGGCGGGCCTCCCGCTCCTCGTGCTCGGCCCGGCTCCGTTGGTGGCGGCCGCCGACCGGGTCGTCGCCTGGCTGCTCGCCGTCGACCCCGACAACGCGGCGGCGCCCCTGCTCGCGCACAGCGTGGACACGCTCGGCTCCGGGACGTCGGTCCTCGTCGCCGTCTACCTCCTCTTCCACGGCGTGGTGAAGCTCGGGATCGTCCTCGCGCTGCTCCGCGGGAGCCGCTCCGGCCACCTCGCGTCCATCGTCGCGCTCGGGGTCTTCCTCGTCGTGCAGGTCGCGGAGCTCGTCGTCGCGCCCGGAGCAGGCGTCGCGGCCCTCACGGTGGTCGACGCGCTCCTCCTGAGCCTGACGTGGCGGGAGTGGCGCCGGGGCCACACGCTCCGTGGCGCCTGGCGCAACGTCGTCCCGCGCCGTCACGGGAGCGCCGACCGCGTCGACCCCGCGGACACCGCCGCGGCGCCGGAACCGGTTCTCGGACGGTCCTGACCGGCGCGTGGCACATCCGTGGCAGGCTCGTCCCGTGACCGATCCGAGCAGTCTCCTGTGGACCCTGATCGGGGTCCTCGTGCTCGCCTCGCTCGCCACCGCCGTGCTCCTGCTCGCGCGTGCGCCGTCACCCTTCGCGCCGGCGCTCGCGGTGCTGCGGGGCACGGTGCAGCTGGCGCTCATCAGCCTGGTCCTGAGCGGCGTCATCAGGGACCCGCTGTGGATCGCCGCGGCCCTCGTGGTGATGTTCGGCGTCGCCACGACGACGGCGGCGAGACGGCTCGGCACGCTCCGGACCCGCCTCCTGCCGGTGGCGCTCGCGATGTCAGCCGGGATCGTCGGCGTGCTCGCGGTCGTGTTCCTCACGGGGGCGATCGCGTTCACGCCGCGCTACGTGCTCGCGGTGGGCGGCATCGTGATCGGGAACGCGATGACGAGCGCCACGCTCTCCGGCCGCCGCTTCGTCGAGTCGGTCGACGACCGGTGGGACGACGTCGAAGGGTGGCTCGCGCTGGGGGCGACACCACGGCAGTCCACCGCCGGACTGGTCCGGCGTGCGGTGCACGCCGCGATGGTGCCGAGCACCGACCAGACGCGGACGACCGGTCTCGTCACGCTCCCGGGCGCGTTCGTCGGCGCGATCTTCGGCGGCGTCTCACCGATCGAGGCCGGCCGGTTCCAGATCGTCGTGCTCGCCGCGATCATCGCGGCCGGGGCGATCGTCGCGACGACGCTCACGCACACGCTGGCACCGGTCCGGACGCGACCAGCGCAGCTCGCCTGACGCGGGCCGGTGCGCGCAGGACGCCTCAGCCCGTGGCGGACGTCGTCTCACCCTCGGTCCGGACCGCCGACCGGGCGCCGGGCGTGGCCCAGACCGTCCCGTCGACCCCGAACGCGAGCACGTCCGCGTCCTCGTCGGCGGTGAGCCTCCGGAGGTCGTCCTCGTCGCCGGCCACGACCGCGGTGGCGAGGACGTCCGCCGTGACGACGTCGTCGGCGATGACCGTCGCCTGGACGAACGTCGGGGCCGCGCGGCGCCAGATGTGCTCGCCGCGCTCGGCGGTGCCGGAGGTCGCAACCGCACGACGAGGCGCCGCGAGCCGAACGACACCGACGACGGTGTCCCGGCGTGCAGGGTCGAGGACACCGACGCTCCACGGCCCGTCCGCCCGGTGCTGACCGCGGACGAGCACGTCGCCGCCGGCGGTGATCATCCAGTCGTCGGCATCGGCGTCGGCGTCGAGCACGGCTCCGGCGTCGCGGATGGCCAGGGCCTTCACCACGCCCGACAGGTCGACGACCCCGTCCGGTCGGTGCGGGGTGAACGCTCCCCCGGTCCGGTCCCGCCAGTCGAGCGCGAGCGCGTAGACGTCGCGCACCTGGACCGGTGCGTCGGCGAGCCGGAGCGAGCCGTCCGCGACGCGGCTGAGGACCGACGACGGGTCGTACAGGCTGTAGCGGTGGTCGTAGCCGGCGAAGACGGCGCGCACCTCGGCCGCCGTCTCCGGGGTCGCACCCCGGAGACTCACGACGGTGCCCATCGTCTCGAAGGTCACGACGCCGCTCACAGCCCGGCCTTGTCGATCGCGGACTGGAGCGACGTCGTGTAGCCCTCGCTGGTGTAGGTCGCACCACTGACCGACTGGATCTGCGCGGACTGCGCCTGCAGCGCCTCCTGGCGGAGGATCGGGGCCGCCTGCTGACTGATCTGGACGGACCGGCCGCCCTGGTCGGTCAGCTGGAGTGCCGTGACGTCGGTGATCTTCCCGTTCGCGACCGTGATCTGGACCTGCACGGGGCCGTACTGCGTCTGGGCGGTGTCACCGGCGAAGGTACCGGAGGCGGAGGAACCGCCGGCCGCGTTCCCGCTCGTCCCGGTGCCGGTCGATCCGCTGCCGCTCGTGCCGGTCGACCCGCTGCCGCTCGTGCCGGTCCCGGTGCCGGTCGTCCCGGAGCCCGACGTCGTGCTCTGCTGCGCCGGTGCGGTGACGGCCGGCTGTCCGCCGAGCTGCCAGCCGATCACGAGGACGGCGATCGACGAGACGACCCCGCCGGCGACGACGCGCGCCCTCACGACTCGAACCGTTCCTGATGGATCTGGTGCTCCGGCACGCCGGCGAGCCGGGCGTCGCGGACGACCAGGTCGGACCACGCACGGGGCCCGCACACGTACAGGTCCGACCGCAGCAGGTCCGGGAACACCGACCGGAGCGTCACCCCGCGCCGGACGTCCTCCTCGGTCATCCAGGTCTCCCGGGAGCGGGCCCGGTGCCCGACCATCGCGTACAGCCGGCTGCCGGTCGTCGCGGCGAGGTCGGCGACCTCGTGCCAGAGGTACTGCTGGTCGGCGTCCGACCCGCGCAGGAGGACCGTCGCCTCGCCCGGTCGGAGGTCGGTGTCCTCGAGGAGCGCCCGCACCGGCGTGATGCCGATGCCGGAGGCGACGAGCGCCAGGGACGGCGCGGTGCGGGCACGGCTGGTGAACAGACCGTACGGCCCCTCGAGCGACACGAACGCGCCGGGGGTGATGCGTCCGAGGCGCGCCGAGCCGGCACCGAGGTCCCGGACCGTGATCCGTGCGCGGTCCCGCCCCGGGACCGCCGAGAACGACACGGGGTGGGCGTGCCACCAGGTCCGCGCCGTCCAGAAGCGCCAGACTCCGTACTGCCCGCCGCGGGCCCCGAGACGGTCGAGGTCCCGCCCGGCGAGGTGGATCGACACGACGCCCGGCGCGATCGGCTCGACACCCACGACCCGGATCCGGTGCCGGAACGTCACGACGACCGGGAGCGCGAACCGGTACAGCGCGATCAGGCCGAGGGCCAGCACGTACGCGGCGATCCAGTAGACCCGCTGCCACGTGCCGTGCGCGAGCACGCTGCCGACGCTGAGCATGTGCGGGAGCGCGACGAGCACCGCGGCGTAGCTGAGGAGGTGGATGACGTGCCAGGCCTCGTACGGCAGCCGGCGGCGCACCGCGACGAGCGAGGACACCACCACGGCGAGGAACAACCCGAGACCGAGGTAGGCGAGCGGCATGTCCGGCGTGGAGAAGAGCGCGATCGTCTCGGCGATCGGTCCCGTGTGGGCCGAGGCGCCGTACCCGAGCGTCAGGAGCGCGCCGTGCGCGAGCAGCAGGTGCAGCACGGGCTTCCCGAGCGACCGGTGCACCGCGATGGCGTTGTCCTGGCCGAAGGTCCGGTCGATGAGCGGCACACGCGCGGCGAGCACGAGCATGACCAGCACGAGGTCGGTCGCGACGAGCCCGGCGACGATCCCGGCGTCGGTGAGCCAGCCGCCGATCCCGGACACGGCGTGCGAGCCCGGCGAGGCGAGCCAGAGGGTCACCGCGACCGCGGCGGACACCCAGGCGAGGATCCCGAGCAGGTCGGCCACGGCACTCCGGCGGCGTCCGGCTCGACGACGACGGCGTGCCGCGACGTCGAGCGGCTCGGCCGGCGGGGCGGCGGCGCGGACACGGTCGTCGCCGTCCCTCGGCTCGGGTCGGTGCGCGGGGCGAGCGGTGTCGATCATCGGCTCGTTCCTCTCCAGCGTGTGATCGGGTGGCTCACAGCATCGGCATCGGGCCTATGAAGGGACCCGGAACGGGGCGTGCGGTTCGTTCGAGACTTCGAGTGATCGCGCTCGGGGCGGATCGGCGTCAGCGCGGGGGCAGCACGACCGTCGCCACCGCACCCCCGTGCTCGCCGTTCCCGAGGGCCGCCGTCCCGCCGGCGCGCTCGGCGATCCCGCGGACGAGCGCGAGCCCGAGGCCGCTCCCGCTCACGTTCCCGCTGCCGCGCTGCACCGCGCGGCGTGCGCTGTCGGCCCGGGCGAACCGCTCGAAGGCCTGGGGCAGGAACGCCTCCGGCACCCCGGGCCCGTCGTCGACGACACGGAGCTCCAGCGCGCCGTCGGTGTGCTGGGCGAGCGCCACCCGGACGGCGCCGTCGTCCGCGGTCGCTGCCACGGCGTTCGCCACGAGGTTGTCGACGACGCGGGCGAACGCGGCCGGCTCGAGCCCGTACCCGGCGGTCGGGGCGTCCACCGCGACGGAGAAGTCGATGTCCCGCGTCCCGCCGATCGCCCGTGCCCGGTCGATCGACCCCATCAGCTCGGTGACGAGGTCCGCGGCCGCGGTCGTCGGCACGGGTCCGGCCTCGTCGAGCCGACTGAGCTCGAGCAGCGTGTTCGCCAGGACGACCAGCCGTCCCGCGTCGACCTCGGCCGCGCGGAGTTCGCGCTCGAGCGCCTCGGCGTCGCCCGACGACCGGTGCGCCAGCTCGAGTCGTGCGGTCAGCGCGGCGAGCGGCGTCCGGAGCTCGTGGCTCGCATCGGACACCATCCGTCGCTCCCGGAGCGTGTGCTCACGCTGCCGGTCGATGAACGCGTTGAGCGTGCGGGCGAGCGCACCGAGCTCGTCGTCGGACGGCCCGACCGGGAGGTGCCCGTCGGCGGCACCGGAACTGATCGCCTCGGCGGTGCGGCGCATCCGTCCGACCGGCCGGAGCGCGAGGGTGGAGAGCAGCCACGCCGTCGCCGCGAACGCGAGCAGGGCCAGGACGGTCCCGACGGCGAGGGAGCGGTCGACTCGTTGGACGGTCTCCTGGCCGGCGCGGCCGTCGTGCGCCGCCCACACCACGGACGAGCCGCCCGCTCCCGCCACGGGCACGCCGACCACGGTCACGAGGCGGTGCCCGGTGTGCAGCCGGAGGTCGACCTCGTCGTCGGGGACGGTGGCCGGCAGCGCGGCGCGGACGTCCTCCGGCAACGTGTCGACCACCCATCGTCCGTCGGCGGTCACGATGCCGACGAGCACCCCCTCGGCCGGACGGTCCGGCGGCTCGCCCGGGTTGTTCCGGAGGTCCGAGACGAACGGCGCGGCGTCGCCGGCGGCGAGCGACCGGTCCGTGGCGAGGGTGGCGCGCTCGATCTGCACGTGCAGCACGACCGCGACGCCGGAGAGCACCACCGCCCCGACCAGCAGGCTCCCGAGGGTGATCCGCGCCCGGATCGAGAGCCGGCGCAGCAGTCTCACGCGGCCGACACGACCTCGAGGGCGTACCCGACACCGCGGACGGTCCGGATCGCGACGTCGGCGTCCGCGGCCTGCAGCTTCTTCCGGACGTAGCTGACGTACTGGTCGACGATCGTGGGGTCGAAGTGCTCGGCGCTGCCCCAGACCTCCTCGAGCACCGACACCCGGCTGCGAGGGTCCGGCGCACCCTGGATGAGGAAGCGCAGCAGCGAGAACTCCTTCACGCTGAGCGGCATGTCCCGTCCACGGACCGCGGCGCGCACCGCGACGGTGTCGAGCCGGACCGAGCCGGCCTCGACGACCGTCGCGGTCCCGGCTGCCCGTCGTCGGAGGTGCGCGCGGATCCGGGCGTTGAGCTCTGCGATCGCGAAGGGCTTCGTGAGGTAGTCGTCGGCCCCGGAGTCGAGCCCGAAGACGCGGTCGTCGACGGCGTCCCGGGCGGTGACGAGGATCACCGGCAGGTCCTGTCCCATCTCCCGCAGCCGTCGGCACACCTCGAAGCCGGTCATCTCCGGGAGCATGACGTCGATCGCGGCGGCGTCGAACCGCCGCGCCCGGGCCTCGACCAGCGCTGCGACGCCGTCCCGCACCACGGTGACCGCGTGTCCCTCGCCCGCCAGGCCCCGCTCGACGAGGGTCCCCATCTCCGGGTCGTCCTCGACCACGAGGATGTTCGCCACCTCACACCACCCCGCTCGTGCCGAGGAGCGACCCGATGGCGAACGTCGCCGCGAGGGCGAGCGCGCCACCGACCACCACCCGGACCGTGGCGCGTGGCAGTGACCCGCCGCCGATCCGCGCCCCGGTCGCACCGGTGAGCGCCAACGCGACGAGCACCACCACGAACGTGACCGGCACACGCACCCCGTCGGGCGGCAGCAGGATCGCGAGCAGGGGCAGGAGCGCCCCGATCGAGAACGCCGCCGCCGAGGCGAACGCGGCGTGCCACGGACTGACGACCTCGTCCGCGTCGATGCCGAGCTCGGTGCTGAGGTGCGCGGCGAGGGCGTCCCGCTCGGTCAGCTCGACGGCGACCGCCTCGGCCGTGGCGCGCTGCAGCCCGCGTGCCTGCCACAGCTGCGTGAGCTCCTCGAGCTCGGCGTCCGGGTCCTCCTGCAGTTCGCGGCGCTCCTGCTCGATGAGGGACCGCTGGCTGTCCTTCTGACTGCTCACCGAGACGTACTCCCCCAGCGCCATCGAGACCGCGCCGCCGACGAGCGCCGCGATGCCCGCGGTCGCGATCGCCGGGACCGACGTCGACGCCCCGGCGACGCCGACGACGATGGCTGCGGTGGAGACGATGCCGTCGTTCGCGCCGAGCACACCGGCGCGGAGCCAGTTCAGCCGGGCCGCGAGGTCGCCCGTGTGCGGTTCGCCCGGGTGTGGCTCAGGAGTGGTCATGGCCCAAGCGAACCAGGTCGACCGGGTCGTGTTCGTGTGAGGTTTCGAACGATCGCGACGGCGGGCTCCGGTTGTCTGGACGGACAGCGCCCACACCGGTCGGCGCACGACCCGGAAGGTCCACATGGACTGGCAGTTCGGCGGGATCCCGCTCCACCCTCTCTTCGTCCACCTCACCTCCGTCGCCGTCCCGGTGGCCGCGCTCACCGCGATCGTCGTGGCCGTGTGGCCCGCCGCACGGCGGTGGCTCGCGGTGGGTGCACCCGTTGTCGGGCTCGTCGCCCTCGTGTCCGTCCCGCTCGCGACGTTGTCCGGGGAGTGGCTCGAGCACCACGAGCGCGAGACCGCCCTGCTCGAACGGCACACCCGGCTCGCCGACGGACTCCTGCCGTGGTCGGTCGCGGTGTTCGTCCTGCTCGTGCTCTGGTGGGCGTGGCACCGCTTCGCCGCGCCGCGGGTCAGCAGCGGCGGCACCGTCCGCGCCGTCGCGGTGCTCGGCCCGGTGTTGCTCGTCGGGGTGGCCGCGGTGTCGATCGTCGAGGTCGTCGTCATCGGCCACGCCGGCGCGGTGTCGGTCTGGAGGGGCTGACGGACGGGAGGCACGGTGTCGGCCCGCACCGCGCCTCCCGTCCGCCTCGTCCTACGACTCGGGTGTCGCCGCGTCCGAGGCGAGCGCCTTCCGGCGCTGCGCGACCTGGACCGCGATCGCGACCGGCACGGCCGCGAGGGCGAGTCCGCGCAGCCACGGCCGGTCGAACACGTGACGCGTCGCGTGGTCGAGCGACACCGGTCCGGCCCCGCCGAGCGCGAACATCGCCGCGGAGAAGCCGAGGAACGCGGGGAACTCCAGGCCGCCGTCCGCGTTGAAGAAGCCGTTCGGCGTGTGCACGCTCGATGCGACGCCCATCGTCGTCGCAGCCCCCGCGCCGGCGATCGGTGTCGCGAGCCCGAGGGCGAGTGCGGCACCGGAGCCGGCCTCGCCGATGCCCGCGAGGACGGCGCTCCGTCGGCCGGGGCGGAAGCCCATCGCGTGCATGCCCTGGGCGGTCCCCTCGATGCCGCCGCCGCCGAACGCGCCGAACAGCTTCTGGGAGCCGTGCGAGACGAGCACGGCGCCGAGCGCGATGCGGAGCAGGGTCGTGGCGGTCACCGATGCAGTCGTGCGCGAACCCATGGGGCCCTCCTTCGTCCGTGTGCGCCGAACGGTACGCGGGCGGGCGGGTACCTGCTCGGCCGGCCGGACGTTCGTCCCTCCGGCCGTTCGTCGCAGCGCCCCGAGCCCGCCTACCGCTTCAGGTTCGTCAGCTCCTGCAGCACTTCGTCCGAGGTCGTGATGATCCGCGCGTTCGCCTGGAACCCGCGCTGCGCCACGATCAGGTTCGTGAACTCCTGCGACAGGTCGACGTTCGACATCTCGAGCGTGCCCGACGCGAGCTGCCCGACGCCCGGCGATCCCGGAGCGCCGACGGACGCGGTGCCCGAGTTCGCCGTCGCGCGGTAGCCCGAGGCGCCGGTCTTCTCGAGGCCGGCCGGGTTCGCGAACGTCGCGAGGGCGATCCGACCGATGGCGAGCGACGCCCCGTTCGAGAAGCTGCCGACGACGGTGCCGTCCTTCGAGATCGAGTAGCCCTGGAGGGACCCGGCCTCGTGGCCGTTCTGCGACGCGATCGACGCCGTGTTGAGCGACGCGAAGCCGGTGAGCTGGCTCATGTCGACGGCGATCCCGCCGACGGCGAGGGTCCCGCCGCTCGTGAGGGCGCCGTTCGCACCGAACGTGATCGAGGAGGTCGCCGAGGTGCCCTGCCCGTCGGTCGCCGTGACGTCCCAGCCCGCGGCGGTGCGCTGGTAGGCGATCGACATGGTGTGCTTCGCTCCGGAGGCGTCGTACACGGTCGCGTCGCGGGTGATCGTCGCGCCGACCGCGGTCTCGGACGGCAGGTTGCCGGTGACCCCCGCGGTCGTGGTCCGGACCGCGGGCGCGGCGGCGTCGAGCGGGAGGACGATGTCCGACAGCGCGCCGTTCTCGTTGACCACGCCGTTCGTCGCCGGGTAGCCCTGCACGATCTTGCCGTCGGCGGTGACGAGACGCCCGTCGGCGTCGAAGTCGAACGCGCCCGCACGGGTGTACACGGTGTCGTTGCCGAGCCGGGTGACGAAGAACCCGTCGCCCGAGATCATCAGGTCGGTCGCCTTGCCGGTGGCCTGGGCGGAGCCCTGCGCGAAGTTCGTGGAGACACCGGCGACCTGCACGCCGAGGCCGATCTGCGCCGGGTTCGTGCCACCGATCCCGGTCTGCGGACCGCCGGCGCCCTGGGTCATCTGCGACAGGGTGTCCTGGAAGACCGTCGACGACGACTTGAAGCCGACCGTGTTGACGTTGGCGATGTTGTTGCCCGTGACGTCCAGCATCTGCTGGTGCGAGCGGAGGCCGGAGATCCCGGAGTAGAGCGAGCGGAGCATGGTGCGTCCTTTCGTGGACGGAGAAGCGGAAGGAGAAGGCGGGTCAGGAGGTGGTCGAGATGCCGGAGATCACGTCGAGGGCGACCTCCTTCCCGTTCACGGTGACCGTGGGCACGCTGTTCGCGTACGACACGGCCGAGGCGGTGCCGGTGACGGCGGTCCTCGTGGCGGCGTCGGTGTAGCTGACCTGCTTCCCGACGAGGTTCGCGGCGGCGATGCGCATCTGCAGCGAGAAGTTCTCGTTCGCCGTCGTGGTCTGGTTCGTGATCTGCTCCATCATCGCGAGCTGCGTCTGCTGGCTGATCATCTGGTTGGTGTCCATCGGCGAGGACGGGTCCTGGTTCTGCAGCTGCGTGACGAGCAGCTTCATGAAGACCTCGGAGTCCATCGTCTGCGACTGCTTCGAGGATGCGTTCGCGGCGAGGGCCGCGGCCTGTGCGGCCTGGTCCACGCTGCCGGTGATGCCGGAGATCGGCATGGTCGTTCCCTTCGGTTCTGCCCGTGCGGGGTGGTGCACGGGCACTGCGTCGTCGCTCAGGCGAGGACGTCGAGTCCGGCGGCGCGGACGGTGGGCGTGTGGGTGGTACCGGGTGCGGGGGTGGTTCGCCGCGCCTCCGGGCCGGCGTCGAGGCGGGGCCCCGGCGGCGCGGGCCGTCCGTCCTGACCGGGACGCGTGTCCGGCTGGTTCTGCGACGACAGGTCGAGCGTCGTCGCCGGTCCGGATCCGGCCGCGTCGCGGCGGAGGTCCGGCAGCACCTGCCGGACCGCGTCGCGACCCGCGTCGGACGACGCGAAGAGCTCGACGTGCATGCCGTGGGCGGTCACGTGGGCGCGCACCGTGACGGGACCGAGCGCGTCCGGCGACACCTGGACGGTGACGACGTGCTCGCCGGGGCCGGCCTGCGCGAGCGTGAACACCGGTCGCGCGAGCTGCTGCGCGAGCGGGGCGGGAGCGTTCGCGGTCGTGGATCCGGACGGTGCCGTCGGCGCCGCTGCGGACGCCGTGGGGGCCGGGAAGGGCGTCTCGCCGCCGCGCGGGGCGGTGACCGCCTGGAGGCGCGGATCGCCCTGGTCCTGCCCGCCGGCGTCGGTCCCGTGCCCGGTCTGGGCGCCGCTCCCCGCGGTCGCGTCCGGCTGCCGGGTCGGACCCGGCACGCCGGCGGTCGGCGCTCCGGTCGCGGGCGTGCTCGCGGGGGTGCGGGCGGCCGGGACGTCGTCGGCAGCGGTGACGACCACGGGGGCGCTGCTCGTGGTGGGGTCCGGCGTCGCGGTGGGGGCCGGCGTCGCCGTGACCCCGGGCGTCACGGTCGGGGTCGGCGCCCCGGTGGAGGGCGACGTCGCGGTCGGACCCGGCGCGACGGCGGCGTTCGGCGTCGCGGGGGTGGTCGGGCCCGGCGCAGCGGCGGTGGCCTGGCTCGCCGCCTCGGGCGTGGTCGGCGGCGCAGGGGTCGTCGGCGCGGTGGCGGTCGTCGGCGCGGTGGTCGTCGGCGTCGCGGCGGTCGTCGTCAGCGCGGCGGCCGTCGGCGGCACGTCGGTCCTCGGCACGGTGGTCGTCGTCGGCGCGGTGGCCGTCGGCGGCACGGTGGCCGTCGGCGGCGTGCCGGCGGTGGTCGGCGTTCCAGCGGCGTTCGGTGCGGCGGAGTTCGACGACGAGCCGGGTGCCGCGGCGACGGGCACGGCCGGGAGCGGTGCCGGTGCGACCACGCCGGGTACGGGTACCACGAGGGGCTCGGTCGCGGTCGTCGTGTTCGTCGTCGCGGCAGGGGCGGCGGACACGGTCGGGAGCACCGCCGGCGTCGCGCCCGCCCGGGCCTCGACCGGGGTCCCGCCGGACACGTCCTCCACCACGGGTGCCGTCGCCGCTGCCGGCACGGCACCGTTCGTCACATCGAGCACCACGCTGCCGGACGCGTCGCTCGCGTCGCGCGCGTCCCCCGCGTCGCGCGCGTCCCCCGCGTCCCCCGCCGAACCCCCTCGACGAGATCGCACTTCGGCGGAACGGTCGCGCGCGGAACCGTCCCGGACCGCGATCTCGGCGGAACGGGCACCGGCCAGGGCGGCACCGAACGCGTCGGCGCTCCCACGTCGGGGCTGCGCCGCGGGCACGGCGGGCGCCGGGACGCCGCCGGCGATCGTCAGGCTCATGCCGCGCTCCCCGAGTTCATGAGCGACAGCAGTGCCGCCGTCTGCAGGTCGTTCGTGCCGGCGGTCCCCGTGGTGGCCGGGACGGCGGACGCCTGGGCGGGGACGATGCGGCGGATCGTGGCGATGTCCGAGTCGTGGTACCAGTTGTCGACGATCCGGACGTCCTTGCCGGGGCGCGGCGCGTGCAGCACCTTGCCGTCGCCGACGTAGATGACGACGTGTCCCTCGCCCTTCGGGATGATGAGGTCACCGGGCTGGGCGTCCTTGAGCGACCCCACCTCGACGCCCATCTCCGCCTGGTCGGGAACGACCCGGGGCATCGTCACGCCGAGGTCCTTGAACACGGTCTGCACGAGCCCCGAGCAGTCCATGCCGCTCGTCGTGGTGCCGCCGAAGACGTACGGCACACCGAGGTACTTCTTCGCGTCGGCGACGACGTCGGCCCCGGTCGCGCCGCTGCCGGTCGCGATGGTGCCCGCGCCCGCGTCCACCGAGGTCGCGGGGGCAGCGCTCGGCCCCGCGGCGGCCGTCGTCGTGCTCCCGGTGGTGGTGCCGTTCACGGTCGCCAGGGCGTCGGCGAACGCGGACGAGCTCGTCGCGCCGGACGCCGAGCCGGCGGTCGTCCCGGTGCCGGTCGTCCCGGCGCCGACCGCTCCGGTGCGCAGGGCGTCGATCTGGGTCCGGATCTCGGAGATCCGGGAGAGCACGGCGTCCACGCTCATCGGGCACCACCTTCCGCGCGGCGCCGGGCCGCGACCTCGTCGAGGGCGTTCTGTTCGGTGCGGAGCTCCTCGGCCGTCTGCTGCTCCACGTGCTGCGCCTCGAGCTTCTCGAGCCCGAGGGCCGACCGGCGGGCGCCGTTGTACTCGTCCTGGGCCTCGACGGCCTCGGCCCGACGGCTCTGCACCACGGCGTCGAGCTCCTCGAGCATGCCGCGGGTCGCAGCACGGGCCGCGGCCACCGCGCTGAGGGTCGCGGCGTCCTGGATCGGCTGCGAACCCTCGGCGTCCGCGAGGCTCCGGCGGGCGGCGATCCGGGCGTCGGCCGCGTCACGGACCCGTTCGTTCGCGGCGGCGAGGGCGGCCGCGGCACGGTCCTGCTCGGCGTGCCGGAGCCGGAGGAGCCCGGCGAGGGGGAAGCGGCGGGCCATCAGGCACCACCTCCGGCACCGAGCACGGCCACGAGCGCGTCGAGCTCCCGCCACGACGCCGCGGCGGTCGCCCGCTCGTCCATGCCCTGGCGGAGGAACCGGTCGATCGCGTCCTGGTGGTCGACGGCGGCGTCGACGAGCGGGTTCGTGCCGCGCTGGTACGCGCCGACGTCGAGCAGGTCCTGCGCGGCCTTCCGTGCGGCCATCACGGTCCGCAGGGTCGTCGCGCCCGCGCGCTGCGCCGGCGTGGTCACCTTCGAGGCCACGCGCGACACCGACCCGAGCGCGTCCACGGACGGGAAGTGTCCGGTGATCGCGAGCTTCCGGTCGAGCACCACGTGTCCGTCCAGGATGCTGCGGGCCGCGTCGGCGATCGGCTCGTTGTGGTCGTCGCCGTCGACGAGCACCGTGTAGAGGCCGGTGATGCTCCCGACCCGGTCGGTCCCGGCACGCTCGAGCAGTCCGGCGAGGACCGAGAACGTCGACGGCGGGTAGCCGCGGGTGGCCGGGGGCTCCCCGACCGACAGCCCGATCTCCCGCTGCGCCATCGCGACGCGGGTCAGGGAGTCCATCATGAGCACGACGTCCTGCCCGGCGTCGCGGAACGACTCGGCGATCCGGGTGGCGACGAACGCGGCACGGAGGCGCATGAGCGCAGGCTCGTCCGAGGTCGACACGACGACGATCGACCGGGCGAGCCCCTCGGGGCCGAGGTCGTCCTCGAGGAACTCGCGCACCTCGCGGCCGCGCTCCCCGACCAGCGCGATGACGTTGACGGCCGCGTCGCTCCCCCGCGCGATCATCGACAGCAGCGAGGACTTGCCCACACCGGAACCCGCGAACAGGCCCATGCGCTGCCCGCGCCCGACGGTCGTCAGGGTGTCGAGCACCCGGACGCCGAGCTGCAGGGGCGTGTCGATGCGGGTCCGCGCCATCGCGTTCGGCGTCGCGTGGTCGAGCGGGACCCGGACGACCGGACCGCCGTCCGGGCCGGTGAGCGGACCGCGGTCGTCGATCGGTCGGCCGAGCCCGTCGAGCACCCGTCCGAACAGCCCGGCGCCGGTCGGCACGAGCACGGGTCGGCCGGTCGGGTGTGCCGGGGTGCCGGCGGTGACCCCGGCGAGCCGTCCGAGCGGCATGCACCGGACGCCGGCCACGTCGGTGGCGACGACCTCGACGAGCGTCTGCGGTTCCCCCTCGGCGCCGACCGACACGACCTCGCCGACGTGCGCGTCGAGTCCGGCGATCGTCAGGCCGAGGCCCACCGCGCTCGTCACGACGCCGACCCGCTGCGGCGCGGCCTGGCGGATCGCCTCGTCGAGGCCGTGCGGGCGGAGCAGCGGGTGCTGCAGCGTGGCGGTCACGAGCCGACCCCCAGCGCGGTGCGGGCGCGCTCGAGCGCCGTGGCGATCCGGGCGTCGACCAGCCCGTCCGGCAGGTCGACGACGGCGTCGCCGTCGCGGAGCGCCGGGTCCGCGACCACCGGGACCGGCAGGTCCAGGTCGGCGACGCGGGCGGCGTCGCCGACGCTCAGCCGGACCGCGACGGCGACCGTGCGGTCGATGGAGGCGAGCGCGCGCATCACGGTGGCCTGCGCGCCCGATGCACCCCGCGCCTCCCGGAGGCCCCCAGCACCGTCGACCGACGGACGGGAGGCACGGATCGCGTCCCCGACGACGGCCTCGGCCAGTTCGACGGCGGCGGCCGCGACCGACTGCTCCGCGGCTTCCAGGACCGGCGTCACCCGCGACAGCATCGCGTTCGTCGCGGCGTCCAGGACGGCGATGCGTCGCGCGGTGTCGGCGTGCACCGACGCGAGGCGCGCCGCGTGCTCCGCCTCCAGGCGGGAGCGGAGGGCGTCGGTGTCGGCCTGCGCCGCGCGGAGGCCGGCGGCGTACCCGGCGGCGTGCCCCCGGACGTCGGCGCTGGCGGCGCGACCCTGCGCGGAGACGTCCCGGATGACCGGGAACGCGACGCGCTGGACAGCGGTGTCGGGCAGGGTGGTGTCAGTCAACGAGCTCGTCCTCCTCGGCGCGGTGGACGGTGATGACGCCCTGCGCCTCGAGTTCGCGGACGGAGCGGACGACCTCGGCGCGGGCCTCCTCGACCTGCGACACCCGGACCGGGCCCATCGCCTGCAGCTCGTCGTCCAGGAGCTCGCGGTTGCGCTCGGACACGTTCGCGCGGATCGTCTCGACGACCGGGGCGGCAGCGCCCTTCATGGCGGTCGCGAGGAGCTTCGAGTCGATGCCGCGGAGCACCTGCTGGATGTCGCGGGACTCGAGCTTGACGATGTCCTCGAAGGTGAGCATCCGGGAGCGGATGTCCTCGGCGAGCTCGGGGTCGCGCGCCTCGAGACCGTCGAGCACGGCCTTCTCGGTCGCGACGTCCGAGCGGTTGATGATCTCGACGAGGGGCTGGATGCCGCCGACGACCTCGACGCTCTCCCGCGGGGACACCACGGCGCCGGCGCGCTGCCGGAGCACGCCGGCGACGATGCCGACCGCCTCCGGGGTGGCGGAGCCCATCGTGGCGAACGCCTGCGCGACGTCGGTGCGGACGCGCTCGTCGACCCCGGCGAGGACGGCGCTGGCCTGCGCGGGCTTGAGGTGCGCCAGGACGAGGGCGATCGTCTGCGGCAGCTCCCCCTCGAGCAGGGTGACGACCTGGCCGGGCTCGGCGTCGTCGAGGAAGTCGAACGACTGGCCGGCGAGGTTCGAGGCCAGCCGGTCCATCACGCCCGCCGCGCGTTCGGCACCGAAGGACGCCTCGAGCAGCCCGAGGGCGGTCTCCTTGCCCCCGCGCTTCTGCGTGCGGCCGCTCAGCGTCATCCGGTGGAACTCGGTGAGGGTCCGGTCCACCACGGTGTCCTCGACGCGGCGCATCCGGACGATCTCGGCGGAGATCTCCTCGGCCTCCATCTCGGTGAACTGCTTCATCACCTCGGCGGCGCGCTCGGTCTCCATCTGCATGAGGATGAGCGCGACCTTCTGGGCTCCGGTCAGCGGGCGGTCGGACGACGGTCCGGTGCCGCCGCCGACGCTCGGCGTGAGGGCGCTCACACCGGTGCTCGGTCGTCGAGGAGCCCGCGGAGGAGCTCGGCGGTGCGCTTCGGGTCGCGTTCGGCCAGGGCGGAGATGTCCTGACGTCGACGTTCCGCGGAGATCTCCTCGGTGGTGAGGACCTCGGTCGGGGCGTCGTCGTGCGGCAGCGTCGGGAGCGCCACGGTCGGGGCGTCCCCGGCCTGCAGGGAGCCGAGGTCCGCGCCGTCGACGGCGAGCGGGAGCTGGAACGTCTCACCGGCGAAGGCGTCGAGTTCGCCGAGGTCGACGGCCTCCCGCTCCTGCCTCCGGCTGCGCCGGACGAGGAACACCATGATCGCGATGATCGCGAGGATCGCCCCGAGCACGATGGCCGCGGTGCGGATCGCCGACCAGAGGGACGCCTGCTGGTCGGCCTGCTGCTGCGCCTGCAGGGCCTTCGCGGCACGGTCGGCGGCGCTCGTGTCGAAGTCCATCATCGCCACGCGCACCTGGTCGCCACGGGTGGTGTCGACACCGGCTGCGGCCGACACGAGGTCGTTGATGCTCTGCAGGTTGGCGTTCTGCACCGCGCTGGCCTTGGAGTTCAGCGCGACCGAGATCGTCTGCCGGTCGAGGCCGCCCGCCGGCAGCTGCGTGGTCTCGGTGGTGTGGTCGACGGCGTTGTTCTTCGTCGCGGACTCGTTCTTGTACCCGTCGTCGGCGCCCGTCGAGGCCGTGCCGTTCGGGACGGCGATGTTGTCCGGGCCGAGCACTCCGGTCGCCCCGCTGCCAGCGGCACCGGACCCGGAGCCGTACTGCTCCGTGCTCGACGACTCGTTGAGCGCCACCGGGCCGGTCGTCGGCGTGGTGTACGACTCGGACGTCCGGGTGCCGGAGTTCTGGTTCATCGTCGCGGAGACCACGACCGTGGCGTTCCCGACCCCGAGCGTGGTGTCGAGGAGGTCCTGCACCTTCTTGCTCGTCGAGGCGTCGTAGTCCGCGGCCTGGTCGGCGCCGGTACCGGTCGCGCCGGTGCCGACCGCCGACAGCGTCTGGCCCTTCGCGTCGACGACCGAGACGTCGGTCGGCTGCATGCCCTCGACCGCGGCGCTCGTCAGGTGCACGATGGCCTGCACCTGGTCGGTGGTGAGCTCGGCGCCGTTCTTCGTCGCGATGAACACCGACGCGGTCGGGTCCTTCTCCTCGGAGACGAACACGGTCTTCTCCGGGATCGCGAGCTGCACGGTGGCGGTCTGCACCCCGTCCATCGCGCTGATGGTCTTGGCGAGCTCGCCCTCCATCGCGCGCTTGTAGGTCACGTTCTGCTGGAACTCGGAGCTCGTGACGCCCATCTTGTCGAGCAGCGAGTAGCCGCCCTCGTTCGAGGCGGGCAGGCCGTTCGCCGCGGCCTTGAGCCGCTCGGAGTACACCGACCCCTGCGGGACGAGGATCGTCGCGCCGCCGTCGGTCAGCTGGTACGGCACGCCGTCGGTGGTGAGCTGATCGGTCACGCTCGCCGCGTCGGCCGCAGCGAGCCCGGTGAACAGCGGCGCGTACGACGCCTTGCCGAGCCAGCTCGCGAGCGCGATGCCGCCGAGGACGAGGGCGGCGATGACGAGGATCGCGATGGTCCGCTGCGCGGCGCTGAAGCCCTTGACGTAGGCGGCGAGCCGACCGAAGAGGTCCTTGACGGCGACGGGCATCAGGCCTGCATCCTCATGATCTCGTTGAAGGCGTCGACGCCCTTGTTGCGCACGGCGGAGACGAGCTCGAGCGTGACCTGCGCACGGGTGGCGGCGATGGTCGCGTCGTGGATGTCGTCAAGGTTGCCGGTGACGGCCTTGAGGGCCAGGGTCTTGGAGTCGCTCTGGAGCTGCTGCAGCCCGTCGACGGCGTTGCCGAGCGACGCGGCGAACCCGCTGCCGTCCGTGCTCGGGGCCGCACCGGTCCCGGTCACCCCGGACGCCCCGGTCGCGGCGTCCGTGGCCCCGGCGAACGCCCGGGTCATCGCGTTGGTGGTCACACCGTTGACGGCGTCGATGGGCATCAGTTCTTCCCGATCTGCAGTGCCGCCTCGTAGGCGGTCTTGGCACGGTCCACCACGGCGGCGTTCGCCTGGTAGCCGCGCTGGGCCATGATGAGGTCCGCCATCTGGGTGCCGAGGTCGATGTCCGGCATGCGGACGTACCCCTCGGCGTTGGCGAGCGGGTTGTCCGGGTCGTAGGTCACCCGGCCGGCGGCGCTGCCGAACGCGGCGCCCTTGACGTAGGCGCCGGAGACACCGTTGCCCTCCTGGACCTCGACGTAACGGGCCTGGAACGCGGCGTCGTCCATCGAGCGCACCGTGTTGGCGTTCGCGATGTTGTCCGAGACCGCGTCGAGCCACTTGCGGTGCACGGTCATGCCGGTGCTCGCGATGCCGATCGCGTCGAACGTGGTCACGACGTGGTCCGCATCGCCGCGCGGACGCTGGTCAGCTCGGAGTTCATCGCTTGGGTCGCGAACTGGTAGCGGAGCACGGTGTCGACGTTGGAGAGGGTCTCCTCGTCGAGGTTGACGTTGTTCCCGTTCGTGTTCGTCGGCTCGAGGCTGCGCGCGACGGTCGGCGTGGTGCTGCCGCTCCCGTCGACGATCGACTTCGCCAGGGCGTCCTCGAACTGGACCTTCTCGGCGTGGTAGTTCGGCGTGTTGATGTTCGCGATGTTGTTCGCGATGACGCGCTGGCGCATCGACAGCCCGTCGAGTGCGCTCTGCAGCGCCGCCGACGTCACGGAATCGAACACGGTGGACCGTCCCCTCGATCTGCGCGTCACCCCCTGGTGACGTCGCCGATTGGCGGTGGCCGATCCGTGGCCGAACTGGTGAGCGATCCGTGCTCAGGGGGCGCTGTCGGCCGGGCCGTGAGGCGCGTTAGCCGTCGCCCCGAACGGGGGGGCGCGGGCTGGCGGGGGGTCGACTCAGTGCGACAACGCCGATGTCGTACGACGTCGACGGAGTCGCTCGTTGTCGGCGCGGAAGGTTGCACGCGCTGCACTGCGACAGGTCCGATGTCGTACGACGTCGGTGTCGTCGTTCCGAGTCGGCGCCGCTGCCCCACCGCCGGCGCGTCAGGCGGACGCGTCGAGGTACACGGACCCGCGCGGCTCCCGCGTCGCCGCGACCGAGCGCAGCGCGCCGAGGTGCCCGGCGGTCGAGCGGCGCTCGGCGTCGAGCACGGCGATGCGGTCCCGCTGCGCGGCGAGCAGCCGGGAGGCACGACCCACCAGGTCGCGCGGCACCGGTCCCAGCCCGGTCGGCTCCGACCACGCGGTACCGGTGTCGCCGGTGACGTCCTGCTCCAGGGCGTCGAGCACGGCTTCCCAGGCGGTGCGGCGGTCGTCGTCAGGCGACACCGAGGGCTCCCCCGGTCGGGTGCTGGGTCGCGGACACGGCCGGGAGCGATGCAGCGGCCTCGTGCCAGGACTGCCGGAGCGGCTCGAGGATCCGGATGCAGTCGCGGGTGGCCTGCACGTCGCGGTGCACGTTCGCGGTGATGAGCGAGGTCGACGCGTAGTTGTAGATCGCGAGGAGGCCCTCGCCGCCGTCCCAGACGTCGATCTTCAGCGTCGAGGACAGCTCGCCCACGATGGCCTGGGCGTGCAGGAGCTGTTCGCGGGCCGCGTCCCAGTCGGCGGACGTCTGCGCGGCCTCGGCACGGTGCAGGTCGAGGAGCAGCCGGTCGTAGAGCATCGTGACGAGCTGCGCCGGCGTGGCCGAGAGCACCGCCTCGTTCGTGTACTGCGCGCGCCGCTGGTCGGTGACCGATCGGGGCTGCGCGGCCTGGCGGAAGGCGGCGGACTGGAGGTCGAAGGCGTTCATCGTGGTTCCCGTCAGCTCGAGGTCGACGCGAGCTGGCTGCTGAGCCAACTCGACTGGGACTGGAGCTTGCTGAGGTTGGTCTCGAGTGCCGCGTACTGCGTCTGGAGCGCGGCCCGGCGTGCCGTGAGGCGGTCGGTCCAGCTGTCGATCTGGGTGTTGAGGTCCTTCGCGACGGCCTGCTGCCCGGTGATCGACGTCGTGATCGAGCCGTCGTACTTGTCGGACGCGGCGGTGGCCGCGGCGCCCACGTTCGCGGCGACCCCGGAGAGGATCGCCTGCGTGCCCTGCGGGTCCGTCGCGAGGGCCTTCTGGAACGCGTCGGCGTCGAAGGTGAAGTCGCCGTCCTTCGTGATGACGATGCCGATCGACGACGGCGACTTGCCGTTCACCGGCGCGGACATCGTGCTGGACAGGCGCTGGACGACGTCGCGCGTGGTGGCGTCGCCCATCAGCACGCCGGCGGTGGTGGTGGTCGTGCCGTCGGTCGCGCTTGTCGTGCTCGTCACCGAGGTGTTCGACGTGTAGTACGCCGCGACCGCGTTCATCGCGTCGACGAGCCCGGACGCGACCGCCTGCGCCTTCGTGGAGTCCTGCGCCACCGTGAGCGTGACCGGATCGGTCGTCGGCTGCGACACCGTGACGTTCAGGCCGGGCACCAGGTCGGTGAACGTGTTCGTCGAGCTGGTGACGGTCTGCGCGGCGGCGGTGCCGGCCCAGAGGGTGACGCTGGCGTCCTTCGCCTGGGCGACGCGGGCAGCGCCGATCTCGGTCAGGACGTTCGTCGCCGTACCGGCCGTGACGTCGTCGCCCGTCCCGCGGTAGATCTCGAACGCCCCGGCGGCGCCGGTCTTCGCGGACGTCAACTGCAGCCGGTAGAGCTTCGTGCCGTCGGTGTCGGTGCCCGCGGACACCTTCGTGGCGGTCACACCCGCACCGGACTTGTTGATCGCGGACACGGTGTCGTCGAGCGATCCGGACGCCGGTGTCACGGTGGTCTTCGTGCCGTCCGCGCCCACGATGGTGAGCGGCTGGGCGGCCGACGACCACGTCGCCATCGCCGCGGTGACCCCGACCTGCGCGGACGCGGTCGCCCCGACGGTGAAGCTGATCGATCCCGCACCGGCGTTCGCGCCGGTGACCGCGGTGACGCCGGGCGACGAGCTCGTCGCGGTGAACAGGTCGAGCGAGGTGGCCTTCGCGGCGTCCTTCGCCTTGGTGGCGAGGGTCTGCACCAGCCCGTTGATCGTCTGCAGTGACGAGATGAACGAGTTGGTGCTGGTGAGCTTGTTCTTGAGGAGCGTCTGCGGCACGCCCTCGACGCTCATCAGCGAGTTGATGAGGTCGGTGGTCTTGAGCCCGCTGACGAGCCCGTCGATCGCGAGACTGCTGGCCGATGACACGGACGACATCGATGGCTCCCTGCCGTCGGAGGTGGAGGTCGGATGCGGATGACGCCGCCGCCCGGGGACCCTGAACGATCCCGGACGGCGGCGTCAGGCGTGCTAGCGCAGGAGCGAGAGCACACCCTGCGTGCTCTGGTTCGCCTGCGCGAGCATCGAGGTGCCGGCCTGGCTGAGGATGTTGTCGCGCGTGTACTTGACCATCTCCTCCGCCATGTCGACGTCGGTGATGCGCGAGGACGCAGCGGTGAGGTTCTCCTTGGCCACGTTCGTCACGTTGATGGCGTGGTCGAAGCGGTTCTGGATGGCACCGATGTTCGAACGAGCCGTCGACACGTTCTTGATCTGCGCGTCGATCGCGGTGATCGCCGCCTGTGCGCCGTCGGCGGACGTGAAGTCGAGCCCGGTGACGGCGGTCGCCACCGTGCTGACGTTCGCACCCGACAGGTCGACGTCGATCTGGCTCGCCGCGTCACCGTTGGCGCCGACCTGGAACTTCAGGACGCCTGCGGTGCCGGCGGAGCCGTCGAGCAGGTTGATCCCGTTGAAGTTGGTCGACTGGGAGATGCGGGTGAGCTCCTTGGACAGCTCGCCGACCTCGGTGGAGATCGCCGTGCGGGAGTCCGCGTTGTTCGAGTCGTTGCCGGCCTGCACGGCGAGGTCGCGCATGCGCTGGAGGATCGAGTGGGTCTCGGTGAGGCCACCTTCAGCGGTCTGCACGACGGAGATGCCGTCCTGCGCGTTGCGGGCGGCGACCGTGAGGCCACCGACCTGGGACTTCAGCCCCTCGGAGATCGACAGACCGGCCGCGTCGTCGGCAGCACGGTTGATGCGGAGACCCGACGAGAGCTTCTCGAGGGACTTCGACAGGTCGTTCTGCGTCGAGTTGAGGTTCCGGTACGTGTTGAGTGCCGAGAGGTTGGTGTTGATGGACATACCCATGGTGGTTTCCTCCGTGAAATCTGGGTCGTGCGTCTGCCCGTCCGTGGGCTGACACGGGTGACTCTCGACCGGGTGGCCGGAGCCGTTAGGGAATCGGCGGAAGTTCCTGCGCGAGCAGGACCACCGCCGACGGCTCAGCTCGCCACCGCAGGTGCGGTGGCGTCGTGCACGGCCCGCGCGACGCCGGCTGCGGCGTTCGCGGCGACCCGCGCGAGGTAGGCGCTGCGGCGTGCTGCGGTGGTGCGCGACGCCGGCTCGACGACCGCGCCGCCGTCGCCGTAGTGCGCGGCGAGTCCGTCGCGGAGCAGGCGCATCGCCTCGGAGCGCTGCTGCGACACCGCGGAGTGGGTGATCCCGAGCTCGGCGGCGACCTCGGTCACGGACCGGTCGCCGAAGTAGACGTTCTCGACCACGTAGCGCATCCGCTCCGGCAGCGCCTCGACGGCGGCGCGGAGGTACCGGCGCTTCTCGGCCTCGAGCAGGTCCTCGCCCGGCAGCGGGACGTCGGCGGCGAGCACGTCGTGCACGGTCTCGTCGATCGGGCTCACGGTGCGGGCGGCATCGCTCATCGCGTCGGCCGCGGTCTGCCGGTCGACACCCATCGCGTCGGCGATCTCCTGCACCCCGACGCTCCGGCCGAGGCGGGCGGACAGCGCCTCCTGGGTGGCGAGCGTCTCGCGGATGCGCTTCCGTGTCCCGCGGGAGGCCCAGTCCGCCGAGCGCATGTCGTCGGCGATGGCGCCGGTGATCCGGGTGCGGGCGTACGCGCCGAAGGGGACGCCGAGTGTCGGGTCGAAGGCCTCGGCGGCGGCGACGAGCGCGAGCGACCCGACGGCCGCGAGCTCGTCGCGATCGAGGTGGGTGGCACGGCCCCGGACGTCGGCGACGATGTAGCCCACGAGCGGGAGGTGCTCCACGATCATCGCGTTGCGGTCGTTCCGGTCCATGCTGATCCCCTGGTCGCCTGCGCTGACTGACCCGTCCCTGGGCGCGGCTGACACCGGCCTCGGATGGCCGGTGCGTACGCCGAAGAACCACCCGGTTCCCTCCGGGTGGTGCACCTCCGCGCCCCTGCGACGCGGTGCGGGGTGTCCCCCGCGGTGCGCTTCGAATGTATCGGCTGGCAAAGCCCTGTACGGGTGCACAACCGTCCCCAGTGCGGGGGTGGGACGGCGTTTCGCCGGTCGGCATTTGGGGGGACCCGACGCGGGGAACGTGCGTTCTTGCCCCCCGGTCTGGGCTCTTCCCGGGAGGCGCGGATCGTGTCCGGCAGGCGCGGTCGCCAGGTCGGCGCTTACGTCCGGCACCGGCGACCCGATAGGTCCCGGTGTCCGCAGGATGACCGACACACCCACCGGGAGGAGCTGATGAGCGTGAACGAACTGTCCGCCGTGCTCTGGCGCGAACGCGAACTGCTCGAGCTGCTCACCTTCAAGCTCGAGGAGGAGCAGCTGCTCCTCGCCGCCGGGCGGTCCCGTTGGGTGTCGCACGCCAGCCGCGAGGTGGAGCAGGTCCTCGAACGTCTCCGCAGCACCGGCCTCGAGCGTGCCGCGTCGAGCGCCGAGGTCGCCGAGGAGTGGGGCGTCCCCGCCGACGCGCCCCTGCGCGAGGTCGTCGCCGCCGCCCCGAACGGGCCGTGGGGCGAGATCCTCGCGGCGCACCTCACCGCCATGGTCGAGCTGACCACGCAGATCGGGGCGCTCCGCGACGAGAACGACCGCTTCCTCCGGGCCGCCGCGCAGGCGACCGAGGAGACCCTCGCCGGCTCGGTCACCGGCGCCGCGACCTACGACGCCACCGGCAGCTCCGGCACCGGCTCGGACGGCGCCCGCCTCTTCGAAGGGACCCTGTGACACCGTGGTCAGCACCTTCGGCTCCCTCGCCACCGCCTACTCCGGACTCGCCGCGGCGCGCGCCGGCATCGACGTCACCGGGCAGAACATCGCCAACGCCGGCACCACCGGGTACACCCGCCAGCGGGTGACCCAGTCCTCGATCCCCGCGGCGCAGACCGGGTTCATGCGCGGGACCGCCGCCCTCGCCGGACAGGGCGTCTCGGTGGACGGCATCGCTCGCCTCGCATCCCTGACGCTCGACGCCGGGGTCCGGGTCGCCGCCGGGTCCTCCGCCTACGCCGACGCCCGCGCCACCGCGCTCTCCGCGCTCGAGACCGGACTGAACGAACCCGGGAAGGACGGGCTCGCGACGAAGCTCGACGCCTTCTGGTCCTCGTGGAGCGAGCTGTCGACGCACCCGGACGACCCCGGAGCCGCCAGTGCGGTCATCGGCGCCGCGACGACCGTCGCGAGTGCGCTCGCGAGCGGCTCGAAGGCGATCGACGCCCAGTGGTCGAGCACTCGCGGCACCGTGGACGGGCAGGTCCAGCAGCTCAACGACGCCGCGTCCCAGGTCGCCGCCCTGAACGGTCGGATCCGCACCGCGCTCGGCACGGGCGGCAACGCCAACGAGCTGATGGACCAGCGGGACCAGCTGACCGAGCAGATCGCGTCGCTCGCCGGCGGCACCGTGCGGCAGAACGGCGACGGCACCGTGGACGTGCTGATCGGCGGGAACGCCATCGTGCAGGGCACCGACGCCCGGTCCGTCGCCGTGGGCGGCGGCCAGCGACTGTCCGACGGCGCGCCCGTGACCCTCACCTGGACGTCCGGCAGCGCCGGCACCGTGTCGCTCTCCGGAGGGTCCATCGGCGGGAACCTCTCCCTGCTCGCACCCGCGACGGCGAACGGCACCGGCGGCGCCCTCGCCGAGGCGTCGGCGTCGTACGACCGGGTCGCGACGGCGCTCGCGACCGCGGTGAACGCCGTGCACGCGACCGGGACCACCCCCACGGGGGCGACCGGCACCCCGTTCTTCTCCCTCGCCGCAGGCGTCCCCGCGGCCCAGGGCCTGGGCGTCGTGCCGACCGACGGCAGCGGGCTGGCGACGCGGAACGCGTCGGGGGACCTGGACGACTCGTTCGCCGACGCGCTCTCGCGACTCGGCACGGCGTCCGACGGCGCCGACCGCACCTGGGCGACGTTCGTGGCGGGCGTGGGCACCGCCTCCCGGTCGGCCGCGTCGGAATCGACGCTCACCGGACTCGCCCTGACCAACGCACGCACCCAGCAGCAGTCCGGCGCCGGGGTGGACCTCGACGAGGAGAACGTGAACCTGCTGAGCTACCAGCACGCCTACCAGGGCGCCGCGCGCGTCCTCACCGCCGTCGACGAGATGCTCGACACCATCATCAACCGCGTCGGACTCGTCGGGAGGAGCTGATCGTGATCACCAGGGTGACCACCCAGATGTCGATGGCCGCAGCCAGCGCGCGGCTGCAGGCCGGGGCCGCGAAGCTCGCGCAGCTGACCGAGCAGGCGACCTCGCTGCAGAACATCCAGCGCCCGTCCGACGACCCGGTCGGCACCGCGGCGGCGATGCAGGTCCGCAAGGAGCAGGCCGCCACCGCGCAGTACACCCGGAACGCGAACGACGCCGTCGGGTGGCTCGCCACGACCGACAGCGCGTTGTCGAGCGTGTACTCGGTGCTCAACAACGTGCGCGACCTCACCGTCCAGGCGGCGAACAGCGGCACCATGAGCGACACCGAGCGGGACGCGTTCATCACGCAGTTCCGGTCGCTGCGGACCGAGCTCGAGGCGCAGGCGAACACCACGTACGGCACCCGTTCGGTGTTCGCCGGCTCGTCGACGGCGTCCGGCGCCTACGACCCGGCGACCGGCTGGGTCGCCGCCGGCACCGACGTCACCCGCCGGATCGGCGACGGGACGACCGTCCGGGTCGACACCGCCGGCACGGCGGTGTTCGGGTCGGGCGGGTCCTCCGTCTTCGCGATGATCGACTCGATCGTCAACGACCTGCAGAACGGCGTGAACGTGAACCCCCGCATCAACGACGTCGACGCCGCCATCGGCACCGTCCGGGGCGCCCAGGCCGACGTGGGCGTCCGGCACGCCGCCGCCCTCGCCGCCCAGGACTCCCTGACGAGCGCCGCCGTCTCGCTCGAGAACCGTCGCGCCGGCATCGAGGACAAGGACCTCGGGAAGGCCGTCCTCGACCTGCAGGTGCAGCAGACCAACTACCAGGCAGCCCTCGCGGTCACCGCGAAGGTCCTGCAGCCGACCCTGATGGACTACCTCCGATGAGCATCGACCTGACCTTCGCCGTCCCGCCGTTCGGGCTCGCCCCGGCCCCGGTCTTCGCGCTGACGCCGGTGGACGGCGCCGAGGGGCTGTTCACGCTGGTCGGGGGGTCCTCGCGCCTGTTCGTGCTCGACGCCGCGGTGCACCTCCCCGACTACTCCCCGGAGCTCACGGACGAGCAGGCGGCGGGCCTCGGCCTGACCGACCCGGCCGACGCGATGCTGCTCGTCGTCGCGAACCCGGGCGAGTCCGGGACGACCGTGAACCTGCTCGCGCCCATCGTGGTGAACGCCCGGACGTCGGTCGGGGCGCAGCTCATCCTCGAGGACCAGGACCTGCCGCTGCGCGCCGAGCTCGCCGCGCGCTAGCGCGCGGCGCGCCGCCCGCCCCGCCCGCCCCGCCGCGCCCGCATTTGCCCGCCCCGGGCCGACCCGGAACGACAACTACGACATCGGGTTCGTCGCTGTCGCGCGCACGCAACAGTTGCACACGCGCAACAGCGACAACACTGTGGTCGCTCGACAACCACATTGTCGCCCGTTGCGCCCGCACTCCCCCTCCACAGCCTGGAGGCACGGCGCACCCTCCACAGATCCCCCTGCGCCCGCCTCATGGTGCCGTCCACCGCGCGATGGTTGCGGCATGCACGAACGCGTCATCGCCGTCCCACTCATCCGCACCGGCGGTCACACCAGCGCAGAGCGCCGGGCGCTGCAACGCCGGGTCCGACGCGGCGACCTCGTCGCGATCCGACCGGGTGTCCTCGTCCGGCCGGAGTCCCTCGACGGACTCCGGCCGGAGGAACGGCACCTCCTGCTCGTCCGGGCGACCGCACCGTCGATCCGCCCGCCGGTCGAGATCTCGCACCGATCGGCCGCCGCGGTGTACGGGCTGCCGTTCGTCGGACGGCTCCCGAGCCGAGTCGACGTGTCCGATCCGCGCCGTGCGCGAGGCGAGACGACCGCGCTCCTGCGAGTGCACGCTGCGGCAACCGATCACTCGTCACGATGGGCAGGGCTCCCACCGACCGTGCCCGTCGAGTTCGCCGGGGCGTCAGTGGCCCCCGTGGTGCGAACGCTCGTCGACGTCGCGTCGACCGTCGAACTCCTCGAGGCGGTCCCGATGATCGACGCGGCGCTCCGCAACCGACTCGTCCTACCGGCGATGCTCACCGAGGAACTCGCAGCCCGGACGCCGCGGGGGTACGACAAGGCGGCGGTGGCGGTCGGGATGGGGTCGGCGGCGTCCGAGTCGCCGGCAGAGTCCGTGTGCCGCGTGCGGTTCCGGCAGCTCGGCGTTCCGGAACCGGTGCAGCAGCACGCGTTCGCCCGGGCCGGTGCTCGGACGGCGGTCGTCGACTTCTGGTTCCCGGACCAGGGCGTCGTCGTCGAGGTCGACGGGCGCGCGAAGTACGAGGACGCGGCGATGCTCGACGGCCGGACGACGGCGGACGCCCACTGGCAGGAGAAGCAGCGCGAGGACTTCGTCCGCTCGTTCCCCGAGGTCCGCACGGTCGTCCGGGTGACCTGGGCGGACCTCATGGACCCCGAGCGCCTCCGGATCAAGCTCGTGCGGGCCGGAGTGCCGTGCCGATGACCCCGACGACCGACGGACCTCCCAACCGACCGGCGTACCGTCGTCGGCATGGCCCGAGAGCAGAAGGACCAGGCGATCGTGCCCTTGCCGGCAGCGCCTGTCGCCTCCAACCCGAACGACCCAGGAGCACGGACACCCGAGCAGCCCGCCGGATGGGTGAAGATGCTCGACCGCGTCCTGAGCGTGCAGCGTCCCGTCGTCGTCGCGCACGTGCGGGCACTCCGACGTCGGCACCCCGATGCCACGCCTGCCGAGATCATCCAGATCCTCGAACGCCAGTACCTCGCGGCCGTGACGACGGGCGGTGCGGCGGTCGGTGCGAGTGCCGTGATCCCCGGTGTCGGCATGGCGGCGGCCCTCGGGCTCAGCGGTGCGGAGACGGTCGGGTTCCTCGAGACGACCGCCCTCTTCGCGCAGTCCGTGACCGAGGTGCACGGCATCGCCCTGGAGGACCCCGAGCGCGCCCGGATGCTGGTGATGGCGATGATCCTCGGCACTCCCGGTACCCAGCTCATCAACCAGCTGGCCGGGCAGATCGCCGGCGGCCAGGTCCGGACCGCGTTCTGGGGCGAGATGGTGACGTCCTCGCTGCCGAAGCAGGTCGTGAACGGCATCGGCGGCCAGGTGCGAGACCAGTTCATCAAGCGGTTCGCCGCTCGGCAGGGCACGACGATCGTCGGGCGGGCGCTGCCGTTCGGCATCGGCGCGGCGGTCGGTGGGTTGGGCAACCACGCGCTGGGTCGGAAGGTGATCCAGGCCTCGCGGACGGGCTTCGGGCTGCCGCCGGCGCAGTTCCCCATCGTGCTCGAACCGAAGGACCCGAAGCAGAAGGACCCGAAGCAGAAGGACCCGAAGCAGAAGGACCCGAAGCGCTCGAAGGTGCCCAAGCAGGTGAAGGCCCCCGGGGAACGACGGGGGATCGCGCGGCGCCGAGGACGAGAGGACCTTTGGGCCGACACGCCCGAGCGGACGGACCACACCGACCGGCCGAAGCACACCGTCCCGACGGACCGCACCGACCGGACCGCCCCCACCGCCGACGGCTCCCCGGACCGGACCGACGACACCGTCTGACGCCCCGACGGAGCGCCGTCAGCCCGACGTCACCGCGACCGGACCGGCGTCGTCACCACCTGCCCTGCGTGGGCGAACCCGCCACCGAACCCGAACAACAGCGCCGGCACACCCTCGGGCAGCTCCCCACGAGCCCACGCCTTCGACAACCCGAGCGGCACGCTGGCCGCCGAGGTGTTCCCGGACTCGACGACGTCTCGCACGACGAACTTCGACTCCCCGCCGAGCGCCGTCACGAGGGGCTCGATGATCCGCAGGTTCGCCTGGTGGAACGCGAACACGCCGATGTCGTCGAGCGTGAGCCCTGCGGCGGCGACGGCGGCACGGGCGTGGTCCGCGGCCTCGGTGATGGCCCACCGGTAGATGGAGCGACCCTCCTGGGTGAAGCGTTCCGGGTCCCCGGAGACGAGGACGGCCTCCTCCAGGTGCGGCACGCTCCCCCACGACACCGGCCCGATCTGCGCCTCGTCGGAGACACCGATCACGGCAGCCCCGGCGCCGTCCCCGACGAGCACGCAGGTGGAGCGGTCGGACCAGTCGACGATGCCGGAGAGGACCTCGGACCCGATGACGACGGCGACGTCCGCGGAGCCGACCCGGACGGCCTGGTCGGCCAGGGCCATCCCGTACTCGAACCCGCTGCACGCGGTGTTGATGTCGATCGGGGCGGCCGACGGCGACAGCCCGAGGGCCGCGGCGACCCGTCCGGCGGTGTACGGCGCGCGGTCGCGGTGGGTGGTGGACGCGACGATCACGAGCCCGACGGCCTCCGGAGCGACCCCGGCGTCGGCGAGGGCGTTCCGAGCGGCCTCGATCGCCATCGAGGTCACGGTGTCGGAGGGCCCCGCGATGTGCCGGGTCTCGATCCCGGTCCGGGTGCGGATCCACTCGTCGTTCGTGTCGACCATGGTCGAGAGCTCGTCGTTGGTGAGGACGCGTGCGGGCTGGTGGTGGCCGAACCCGAGGATCCGGCTGCCACGGAGAGCTGGGGTGTTCACGAGACGGCACGCTACTCCCCCGCCGCACCCGCGCATGCCCGGCGGGGCATGCTGACCGGTCCGGGGTGCCGTGCACGACCGCGCGAGCAGAGCCCTCCGTGGGCGGTACTCGCAGGGCCTGCCACGGACGCCGGCGACCGCGTAGACCGGGTTCATGGACTACACACATCTCGGACGGACAGGGCTGTCGGTCTCGCGAGCGGTGCTCGGCACGATGAACTTCGGCCCGGAGACCAGCGAGGACGACTCGCACGCGATCATGGACCGGGCGCACGAGCTCGGCGTGAACTTCTTCGACACCGCCAACGGCTACGGGGGCTCGGTGGGCAAGGGCGCCACCGAGGAGATCATCGGCCGCTGGTTCGCCACGGGCGGCGGACGGCGCGAGAAGACCGTCCTCGCGACGAAGGTCTACGGCGACATGATCGACTGGCCGAACGGCGGAAAACTCAGCGCCTACAACATCCGCCAGGCCCTCGACGCGAGTCTCCGACGGCTCCAGACCGACCACATCGACCTCTACCAGTTCCACCACGTCGACCGTGCGACCCCGTGGGACGAGATCTGGCAGGCCATCGACGTCGCCGTGCAGCAGGGCAAGGTGCTCTACGTGGGCTCGTCGAACTTCGCCGGCTGGCACATCGCCCAGGCGCAGGAGGCCGCGGCGCGCCGGAACACCCTCGGCCTCGTCAGCGAGCAGTCGATCTACAACCTCGTGGTCCGCGACGTCGAGCGCGAGGTCCTCCCCGCCGCCCGCGCGTACGGCCTCGGCGTCATCCCGTGGTCGCCGCTGCAGGGCGGACTCCTCGGCGGCGTGATCGAGAAGACCGAGAACGGCTCACGCCGCCTCTCCGGCCGCAGCGCCGAGTACGTCGAGGGCCACCGCGACCAGCTCACCGCGTACGAGTCCTTCGCGAAGGAACTCGGCCACACCCCGGGCGAGCTCGCGCTGGCGTGGCTGCTGCACCAGCCCGGCGTCACGGCGCCGATCACCGGCCCGCGCACGATGGAGCAGTGGGAGTCCGCGGCCCGCGCCGTCGACATCCGCCTCGACCAGCGCGCGCTCGACCGACTCGACGAGATCTTCCCGGGGCACAAGACCTCCCCCGAGGACTACGCCTGGTGAGTCGCTGACGCGACCACACCGTCGCCGACGCGACCACACCGTCGCTGACGCGACCACACCGTCGCCGACGCGACCACGGCCTGGAGGCGCGGTGCGGGTCCGACCCGCACCGCGCCTCCAGGCCGTCCGCACGTCCAGGGCGCGACCCGCCTTGTCTCAGAGGCGCGCGATCTCCACGTCCTCCAGGCCGACGGCGCGCAGGTAGCCGTCAACGGAACCCCACCGGCGCTCCACGTGCCCGATCACCGTGGTCATGGTCTCGGGCACGCAGCGCTGCGCGATCGCGGTGGCCTCAGGGTCCGTGGTCGCGGCGCGTTCCCGCGCGAACCGGTCGACCAGGCCGGCGGCACTCGCGGCGTAGTCCTCCCCGATCGACGCGAGGCCGTCGCCCCAGTGCCGCGCGAGCAGTGCGCTGACGATGCCCGTCCGGTCCTTGCCCGCGGAGCAGCAGACCAGCACGTCGCCGTCCGCCTCGGCCACCGCCCGGAGCGCCGCGGCGATCCCCGTCCGGTGTCGGTCGAGCCAGTCGACGTACTGGTCCTCGAGTTCGACCGCGTCTGCTGCCGACTCGACCTCGGCGGCGGGGTCGAACAGCGGCACGGCGCGGTACGCGGACGTTCCGGCGAGGGGGTGCGGCACGGCGTCGGTCTCGTCCACCCGGCGGAGATCGATCACCGCTGCCAGGTCGGCCGGGTACGCCTCGGCCCCGACGGGTTCGGTGTTCGCCCGGTACACGGTGCGGGGTCGTCCGTCCTGGAGGCCGGGTCCCCCGACGGGGCGGAGGTTGGTGAGCACGCTCGACGACGTCGTCATGGCCCCACTCTGCCGGAGTCGCCGCTGGTCGCGCCGACCCGGCCGGCGCCCGGCGACCCGGCCGGCGACCGGCGACCCGGCCGGCCCCGCCCGCCGGCCGGGCCGCCCGCCGGCCGGGCCGCCCGGTGCCCGGCGCACAACGAAAGTCACCCCGAACCACGCGATCACGCGGTTCGGGGTGACTTTGGTTGTGCGGAGCGCGCACCCGGTGCGGAGCGCGCACCCGGTGCGGAGCGCGCACCCGGCGCGGAGCGCGCACCCGGCGCGGGGCGTACCAGCTACCGGCGTCCGGCCTCCGGCCGGCCCCCGTCGCCCTACCGGACGTCGACCGGGGTGCGGTCGGCCTCCTCGTAGAGGACGTAGCCCTCCTCGCCGTGCACCGCGGTGTCGATGCCGGCGACCTCGTCCTCGGTCTTCACGCGGAAGCCCATCGTCTTGTCGATGATGAACCCGATGATGAAGGCGAGCACGAACGAGTACGCACCGACGGCGCCTGCGGCCGCGGCCTGCTTGCCGAGCTGGGCGAACGAGCCGGAGTAGATCAGGCCGGTGTCGTTGGCGAAGAAGCCCAGGTAGAGCGTGCCGACGATGCCGCCGACCAGGTGGACGCCGACCACGTCGAGCGAGTCGTCGAAGCCGAGGCGGTACTTCCAGTCGATCGCGAAGCAGCAGATGATGCCCGCGATGAAGCCGAGCAGGATGCCCCAGCCCGGGGTGAGCGCAGCACAGGCCGGCGTGATGGCGACGAGACCCGTGACGGCACCCGAGGCGGCGCCGATCGAGGTGGCCTTGCCGTCCTTGAGCTTCTCGACGAGCAGCCAACCGAGGATGGCGGCGGCCGGGGCGGCGAGCGTGTTCACCCAGGCGATGGAGGCGATGCCGTCAGCAGCACCCTCGGAGCCGGCGTTGAAGCCGAACCAGCCGAACCACAGGATGGCCGCACCGAGGAGCACGAAGGGCGGGTTGTGCGGCTTGTGCGCACCCTTGGCGAACCCGACGCGCTTGCCGAGGACCAGTGCCAGCGCGAGACCGGCCGCACCGGCGTTGATGTGCACCGCGGTGCCACCGGCGAAGTCGATGACGCCCCAGGTCGCGGCCCAGCCGGACGTGAGGTTGAACACCCACGAGGCGACCGGGAAGTAGACGACCGTGACCCAGACGCCCGCGAAGACCATCCACGCGCCGAACTTGGCGCGGTCGGCGATCGCGCCGGAGATCAGCGCGACCGTGATGATCGCGAACGTGGCCTGGAAGCCGACGAACGCCATCGAGGGGTACGCGGCGTGGATCGTGGAGGCCTTGGCCTCCTCGAACGCCTGGCCGAGGCCGATCTGGTTCCAGTCGATGCTGAAGAAGCCGACGACACCGGAGACGGCCGTGCCGGCACCGTGGTTGGCGAAGGCGATCGCGTAGCCGTAGAGCACCCAGAGGACGCTCACCAGCGCGATCGCCCCGAAGGACATCATCATCATGCTGATGACGGACTTGGCCTTCACCAGCCCGCCGTAGAAGAAGGCCAGGCCGGGTGTCATGAACAACACCAGCGCCGCCATGACCAACACGAACGTCGTGTTGCCCTGATCAAGCATCTGTTCACCTCTCGATTGCACCAGCGGCTCGGGGTCCGCGTCGGGTGTGACCGAGTCTGTCGACGCGAGGTTTCGCGAGGAGGCACGAAGTGTTTCGCGGGTGTAACGCGACGGCGCGCTGTGTAAACGTCGTGTTTCGTGGACCGGGCAGTCCCCTGGACGGGGGCCAGGAGTGTCCGCAGTCCGTCCGGACGGTCCCCGACAGGCGTCGCGGAACACGGCCTGGAGGCGCGGTTCAGCGCGGCGACGCCGGTCCCGCCCGGCGTGTGGCTCAGTCCAGGGCGCGGGTGAGCGCGACGACGCGGCTCGCGGCGCGCAGGTACTTCTTCCGGTACCCGCCGTTCAGCATCGTGTCGGGGTACACCTGGTCGAGCGGGGTGCCGGACGCGACGATCCGCACCTGCGCGTCGTACAGCCGGTCGACCAACGCCACCCAGCGCAACGCGTCGGTCTGGTCGGTGAACGCCTGCACGTCGGTGAGCCCGACGGCGTCGAGGTCCTCCACCAGGGCGACGTACTTCGAGGGGTGCACCGAGGCGAGGTGCCCGACCACGGCACCGAAGTCGTCGAGGGTGACCCGGCCGTCGGGCAGCGAGCCCGCGACGTCGTCGACGACCCCGGCCGATTCGTCGACCGCGCGCCGACGGTAGTCCAGCCCGTCGATCCGCATCGTCTCGAACCGGTCCGACATCGCCTGGATCTCGCGGAGGAAGTCCTGCGCCGCGAACCGCCCTTCGCCGAGCGCGCCCGGCGGGGTGTTCGACGTCGCGGCGAACCGGGTGCCCGTCTCGGTCAGCTCCTTGATGAGCCGGGTCATCACCATCGTGTCGCCCGGGTCGTCGAGCTCGAACTCGTCGATGCAGACGAGCGAGGTACCGCGCAGCAGGTCGATCGTGCCCTGGAACCCCAGGGCCCCGACGAGCGCCGTGTACTCGATGAACGTGCCGAACGTCTTCCGGCCGGTGGCCGCGTGGTAGGCCGCGGCGAGCAGGTGGGTCTTGCCGACACCGAACCCGCCGTCGAGGTACACGCCGGACTTCGTCCCGGACTCGGCAGCGGCGGGCTTCCGGCGTCCGAAGAGGCCGCGGCGGGGCTGGTCCGCGGGACCGGCGGCGACGAAGGCCTCCACCGCATCCCGCACCGCCGCCTGCGACGGGTAGTCGGCGTCCGGCCGGTACGACGCGAACGACGCGTCCGCGAACTGCGGCGGCGGGACGAGCGCCGCAGCCATCTGCTGCGGGGTCACCTGCGGGTCACGGTCGACGAGGTGTTGCGGCAATCGAGGCCCTCCGGGAAGCATGTCGTGCGGTGTCACGTTGCCTCAGGAGCACGGCACGTCCGCGTACCGTTGCCCACAGGCACCGACGACCGATCCTAGTCCGGTGCCGCCAGCCGTCCCACAGGAGGTACCCCCATGACCGCACCGGTCGACCCGTCCGAGAAGTTCTCCGCCTACGCCCACCCGGAGCGACTCGTCTCCACCGAGTGGCTGCAGCACCGGCTGGACGAGGCCGGCGACGGGGGCACCGCTCCCGGGCTCGTGGTCGTCGAGTCCGACGAGGACGTCCTGCTCTACGAGACCGGCCACATCCCCGGCGCCGTGAAGATCGACTGGCACACCGACCTCAACGACCCGGTGCAGCGCGACTACATCGACGGCGAGGCCTTCGCGGCGCTGCTCGGCGGCAAGGGCATCGCCCGGGACAGCACGGTCGTGATCTACGGCGACAAGAACAACTGGTGGGCCGCCTACGCCCTCTGGGTCTTCACGCTGTTCGGCCACGAGGACGTCCGCCTGCTCGACGGCGGTCGGACGAAGTGGATCGCCGAGGACCGCCCGCTCACCACCGACCGCACCGCGGTGACCCCCGTCGAGTACCCCGTGGTCGAGCGGAGCGACGTCGCCGTCCGCGCCTTCAAGGAGGACGTGCTCGCGCACCTCGGCAAGCCCCTCATCGACGTGCGGAGCGCCCCGGAGTACTCGGGTGAGCGCACCACCGCGCCGGACTACCCGGAGGAAGGTGCCCTCCGCGCCGGGCACGTCCCGACCGCCGTCAACATCCCGTGGGCCACCGCGGCCGCCCCGGACGGCACCTTCAAGACCCGTGAGGAACTCGACGCCGTCTACCGCGAGGGCGCCGGCATCGGCGACGCGGACGAGGTCATCGCGTACTGTCGCATCGGCGAGCGGTCGAGCCACACCTGGTTCGTGCTGCAGCACCTCCTCGGCTACGAGAACGTCCGCAACTACGACGGCTCCTGGACCGAGTGGGGCAGCGCGGTCCGCGTCCCCATCGCCGTCGGCACCGAACCGGGTACCATCCCCAACCGATGACCGACGCACTCCCCCAGCCCCTCGCCGAGATCCGCGACGACTTCCTCGAGCTGTCCCAGCAGGACCGCCTGCAGCTCCTCCTCGAGTTCTCGAACGAGCTCCCGGCGCTGCCCGAGCGTCTGCAGGGCCACGAGGACGAACTCGAGCGCGTCGAGGAGTGCCAGTCCCCCGTCTTCATCACGGTCACCGTGGGCACGGACGGCGACGCTCCCGGAGTGGTCCGCATGCACGCGACCGCGCCGCGCGAGGCCCCGACCACGCGCGGCTTCGCCTCGATCCTCGCGCAGGGGTTGTCCGGTCTGACGGTCGAGCAGGTGCTCGCCGTGCCGGCGGACTACCCGCTGACGCTCGGGTTGAGCGAGGCGGTCAGCCCGCTGCGGATCCGCGGGATGGTCGGGATGCTCGGCGGGGTGCAGCGGCAGGTGAAGGCGCTGGCCGCGGTCGCGTAGACGCCCCCGAACGACGGACGGGAGGCGCGGTGCCAGCTGGCACCGCGCCTCCCGTCCGTCGTTCGGTCGCGTCCTCCATCCGGAATGTCACCGGGAACCGTGCCAGGATGGGCTCGTCACCATCTGGGGGAACGGAAGACGACATGGCGAAGATCCACGGCAACGACCCGACCGGCTACTCGTACGCCTCGGCAGACGCGCTCAGGGCTGCGGCCCGCGCACTCGCCTCGTCGATCGGCGAGCAAACCGCATCGCGGGCCACCTCGGTCACGACCGCGAAGCGCGAGTTCCGCGGGTTCTTCGCGCAGGTGTTCTCGAACAACGCCGACATCGCGAGCCGGAGCGCCGGCAAGCTCGCCGATGCTCTGCGGTCCCTCGTCGGGTTCGTCGGGGAGCTCCGCGACGCCGCGGAGCAAGAGGACCAGCGCCGGGCGGACGCCAAGGCGTGGGAGGCACGGAAGCGGGAGCGTGAGGAGAACTTCTTCGTGGGAGCCGCGCACGAGGTGTCGACCTGGTTCGGCGCCGAGGACGACCCGAAGCCCCGCGATCCCGAACCCGAGCCACAGCTGCAAGCCGAATCGGTCTCGGTGCGTGGACGCACGATCCCCGCTCCTGGAGGCGGGAGCGGCGGCACGTCGTCCGCGGTCCCGGCCGACCTGCGCTCGTTCGCGGCAGCCGGACGCGGGATGGACGAGTCACTGGCCGGGGCCGTCACGTCACTCCGGCGGGCGTTGTCCGACTACGAGTCGGACTGCAACCCGTGTTGGGGGACCCTGCACGCGCAGTCCCTGATCACCGCGGTGCAGGACTGGCTGACGGCAAACGGGACCGACGCCTCGTGGGCCGACACGGTCGCGGCGCAGTTCGAAGCCGCGGGTGGTGGTGCGGGACCCGCGACGTTGTCCGACGCCTCGATCGCGGCAGCCCTTGCCGCCGCTGGCATCGACGTGGGACGTGACGACTTCACCATCGGGCCGTTCTCCGCGATGGGCACCCCACCGACGAACGGGTTCGCGAACGATCCGGTGAACACCGCGAGCGGCAACTTCCTCGAACCCGAGACGGATCTGTCGTTCGCCGGACAGGCCTCTGCGCTGCTGCTCACGCGGATGTACAACTCGCTCGACAGCCGAGTCGGGGTGTTCGGGATCGGGTGGTCCTCGATCCTCGACGTGCGCCTCGAGCTCAGCGACGGCGCTGTGGCGGTCGTGCTGGACGACGGTCGGCAGGTCGACTTCCCGCGTGAACGCGATGGGTGGGGCCGTGCCATCGGCGAGGACATGTGGCTCCGGCCCGAGCACGACTCGCTCGTCGTCCAGGACAATGCAGGCGGTCGGTGGGCGTTCAGCCCGTCCGGGCTGTGGTTGGGCAGCAGCTGCGGTCCAGGGACCGCCGTGACGGTCCGCCGCGACGAGCGGGACCGGATCACCCGGCTCACCCACGTGTTCGGGCGGTTCGTCGACGTCGAGTACAGCGGGGACCGCGTCGCGTCGGCGACCGCCTCGGACGGACGGCGGGTGGACTACCACTACGACGACGACCGCAGGCTGGTCATGGCAACCGACGCCGTCGGGAGTCGCCGGTACCACTGGAACGACGATGGGTTGATCGATCGGGTGACCGCTGCGACGGGGGTCGTCGAGTGCGAGAACACCTACGACCAGCGCGGCCGGGTCATCGAGCAGCGCACACCGTTCGGACGACGCGTGCGCTTCTCCTACCTGCCGGGCCGGGTCACCTCGGTCTCCGACGTCGACGGCGCCCACGACAACACGTGGATCGCCGACCGGAAAGGGCGCCTCGTCGGCGTCGTCGACACCGACGGGCAGCGACAGTCGATGTCGTACGATCCGCACGGCAACCTCGTCTCGGTGACCGAACGCGATGGCCAGGTGACCGTGCACGGGTACGACGACCGCGGGCGTCGGATCCGGACCCTGACCCCGGAGGGCGCCGACCTCACCTTCGGGTACGACGAGCAGGACCGTCTGACGACCGTCGTCACCGCGAACGGTGGGGTCGTCGAGTACGAGTACGCGGGAGAGGACCGGAACCCCTCCGTCGTCGACGACCCCGTCGGCGGACGCACCGTGCTGGAGTGGCGCGACGGCCTGCTCGTCCGGACGACCGACCCGACCGGCGTGGTCGTCACGTTCCACCACGATCCCTCTGGCGACGTCGTCGGCATCGAGAACGCCATCGGCGACACTGCCCGGTTCCTCCGCGACGGCGCCGGCCGCATCATCGAGGCCGTCACACCGCTCGGCAACCGGACCCGGTACCACCACGACGACGCGGGCCTGCTGACCACCAGGGAGGACCCGGACGGGTCCGCTTGGAAGTTCGAGCACGGTGCCGGAGGCAGGGTCACCGCGACGGTCGACCCGACGGGCGCCCGTACCGAGTACGCGCACGGGCCGCACGGCGAGATCGTGTCGACCACCGATCCGGTCGGTCGTGTCGTCACGAAGGAGTTCGACGCGTTCGGCAACGTGTCGACGATGACACTGCCCGACGGCGCCGAGTGGACGTTCGTGCACGATGCGCTCTCCCGCCTCGGTGCGGTGGTCGATCCGGCCGGGGGCACCTGGACGCGCGAGTACGACGCGGTCGGAGCACTCGGCGCCACCGTCGACCCGACCGGTGTCCGTACCGAGGTGGCGCGTTCGCGGGCTGACGGTGTGTCGACGGTGCGCGACGCGTTCGACGACCTGTCCGTGACGACCGACGAGTTCGGACGCCCCACCCGTCTCCAGCACGCGGACTCGACCACCGAACTCACGACGTACGACGCGTGCGGTCGACCGGTCGAACTCCTCGACGCGGACGGTGGGCTCACCAAGATCGAACGTGACCTGGCTGGACGCGTCGTCGCCGTGACCACCCCGGCGGGACGCACCATCCGCTACGAGTACGACAGGTGTGGCCGTCCGGTCTGCGCGATCGATCCTGCCGGAGCTCGCACCACACTGACCTACGACGCGGACTCGCGGATCGTCGCACGCAGCTTGCCGACCGGCGAGGTCGCTCGGACCGAGTACGACCGGCAGGGTCGTGTCGTGTTCACGGACATCCCGGGGGTCGGCAGCGCACGGTACCGGTACGACCGCGTCGGGCGCGTGGTGTCGGCACAGGACACACGCTTCGGCCGGCGGAGGTTCCGGTACGACGCAGCAGGGCAACTCGTCGCGGCCGTGAACGGACTCGGCGGCACCACGCGTTACGAGTACGACGAGCGCGGGCGGCTCGTCCGAACCGTCGATCCCCTGGGCGGGGTGACTGTCCGGACGTACACGCAGCTCGACAAGGTGGCGTCCTCCACCGACCAGCTCGGACGGACGACCACCGCGACCTACGACGCAGCGGGACGCCAGCTCACCCAGACCGACCCGGACGGCAGCGTGCTCCGGTGGGAGTACGACGCGGCCGGTCGCGAATCCGCGCAGTACGCCGGCGAACGACTGATCGGCCGCATCGACCGCGATGCCCGCGCACGTACGGTGACGGTGACCGATCACACGGGACTGGACTCGCCCGTCGCCCACGTCCTCGAGTTCGGCCGACTGGGGCAGCTCGTCCGCCGGTCCACCGGAGCGCGCGAGACCCGCTGGACCCACGACGCCGACGGCCTCCGGACTTCTGTCCGCGCGCCGGACGGCTCGACGACCCGGTACGAACACGACGAGACCGGACGGGTGGTCCGGGTCGAGCACTCGGCATTCGGCGAGGCGCGGTACGAACGCGATGCCGCCGGGCGGCTTCTGGAGGCCCGTGCCGGCGACCAACTGCAGGCCTGGGAGTACGCGGACGGGCATGTCGTCCGGCACGATCGGTTCGGTCCCGAAGGAAGCCAGACCAGCACGATCACGCGCGATGCGAACGGCCGGATCACCGGTGTCGACGGACCCGACGGCAGTACCAGGTACGAGCACGATGAGGCTGCTCAGCTCGTCGCGGCCGTGCGCGACGGGCGACGGACCGACTGGGCCTACGACCCCGCCGGACGTCTGGTCGAGGAACGGACGGATTCCGGAACCCGACGATCGACGTACGACTCCGCCGGACAGCTGACGAGGATCGACGGTCCGGACGGGGCACCCGAAGCGGAGTACGCGTACGACGGCGCTGGTCGTCGCACACAGGTGACCCGACCTCGGCGTGGCACGACCACCTACGGCTGGAGTGCCCAGGGCCGGCTCACGAGCGTGACCGAGACGGATACCGAGGGCAGCACCACGATCGACCTGCACGTCGACGCCCTCGGCGACCTCGCACACGTCGACGGCGTCCCGATTGACTGGGACACCACAGCGTTCGCCGCGACGCTGCTCGCAGTCGGAGACACACCGGTCGTCCAAGCTCCCGGCGGGCTCACCGGCGTGGACGCCCGCTGGACCGCCGGCGGCCGACGGACGACGAGAGCCACCGACGACGCCGACCCCTGGCGGATGCTCGCCGAGTTCGAGGGGTCGAGTCTGCCGGGCGGCGTCGCCCTCGGCGCCGACGGCTCGCTGCAGGTCGCTGGGCTCGAGTGGATGGGAGCGCGCGCCTACGACTCGTCGTCGCGCGGCTTCCTGTCCGTCGACCCGGTGACCGCGCCCGCCGGAGCCGCTTGGGCCGGCAACCCGTACTCGTTCGCCGGCAACGATCCGCTGCACGCCATCGACCCGCTCGGACTCGCGCCGATCACGGACGCCGAGCTCGAGGCCTACGCGGCGGCGCAGCAGGGACCGCTCGCACGTGCGGCCGCGGCCACCGGCGACTGGTTCGCGGACAACTGGGAGTACGTCGCCGGCGGCGCAATGGTCGTCGCGGGCGGTGTGCTCGTAGCCACCGGCGTCGGCGGTCCGGTCGGCATGATGCTCGTCGGCGCTGGCGCGGACACCATCATCCAGAAAGCCACCACCGGCGAGGTGAACTGGGGCCAGGTCGCTGTGAGCGGGGCGTTCGGCGCCGTGGGCGGTGGAGCGGCCGCCCTGATCGGGAAGCACCTGCTCGGCAACGCGGCCGAGGGTGCGGTCGAGAACCTCGCGAACTACGCGGTCAGTGGCCAGCCGGTCACGCCCGGAGGCCTGCTCAGGAACGCGGCCGAAGGTGCTGCGACGTCTGCGGCAACCGGTGGGACGATGTCGAAGGTTCACCTGCCAACGTCGGTGGCGAAGCTCGGAGATCAGGCGCCGCTACCACACGGCGTCATCTACCGGCGCGCGGATCTGAGCGGGAACCTCGCCCCGTACATTGGACAGTCAAAGTCCTTGGGTCGGTTTGAGAGCCGCCAGTACGAACATGCTCGCGATCATCCTGATGCACTTTTCGACTACGAAGTGATCGACCGTGGCCATCCTGGCGTGGACCTCGATCGGAAGGAAGAATTTCATATACGCAACGAGGGTGGGCCGACAAACAAGTCAAATCCGGACGGGCTTCTTTCCAACCGAAGGCATCAAATGAGCAACAAACGATACAACGCAGCAGGAGGAGACCCATATTGAGCGGGACATCATCGAACAAGGATGCTCGGCCTGGAGATCTTCTCGCGATTCCCATCGGAGACGGCCGCGCCTATGTCGGGCAGGTGGTAGACCGAACCACGCGCGCGATGTATGTGGTTGTGTTCGACTGCGCTGTCAGTGCAATTCCGACACCTGAGGAGATCGCGAACGCTCAAAAAGCGAACCCGCTGTTCGCAACTTTGACGTTTGATGCCCGGTTGCGACCCGGAATGTGGACTATCGTCGGTAATTCCACGCCCGATCGAGATCGTTTCCTACCCGCGTTCACGTACGGAGCCGCTGAAACAAGTGGAGTTTGGGTTACCGACTTCCACGACTCCAGACAGCGTCCAGCCACCGAGGATGAGTCAAGAGTGATACCGCGTCGGAAAATCAGATCACCGATGGTGCTCGAGCAAGCCGTGCTCGCGCACGAAGGACTCGTGCCCTGGATACCCGCGTTCGAAGAGCTGCGATATCGACCGACCCCGACGTCACATCAGCTCTTCGAGGACTGACCCTTCCCATCGACCACCTACTGTCCGCACAGCTACTACCGCTGGAGGCACACCCGGCGACAGCAACCGACTCCCCCTCGAAGGACGTGGCATTACCCGTTCGATGTTTGGTGGGCCAACCATCGGAGGCAACCCAGATGGCGGCCTTGCCGACAAGCAGCATCAAATGAATCAACAACGACACGACAACGCAGGGGGGAGACCTGGGATGACACCCAAGAGCGCCCGAGGGTGCGGCGACGTCCGCGGTAACGGGTAACGCGACGTCGAAGGTCCACCTGCCAATGTCGGTGGCGAAGCTCGGCGAGGAGGCACCATCTACCGGCGCACGGACATAACGTGTGGGCTCAAGCCCTACATCGGACTGACCAAGAGCGAAGACCACTTCCTGCTCCGACAGGCCGCGCACGCACGAGAACACCCGGACACGGCCCTCACATTTGAGGATCGACAGAGGTCACCCAGGAGTCGACCTCGACCCCCGAGAAGAGTTCCACATCCGCCACGAAGGCGGCCCCACGCACAAGGGCAATCCGGATGGCGAACTTTCCAACAAGCGCCACCAGATGCTCGACAATCGGTACGACGCGGCAGGAGGAAGCCCGTATTGAGCACGAAGCAAAAGGTCTACAAGGTCAAGAGCGGTGACATCTTCACGCTCCCTCTCGGGGACGGCAGGGTGGCGCTCGGACAAGTAGTCGGAAAGTACAAGAGAAGCGCCCTCTACGTGATCATCTTCGATACCGGGGCGCCAGAGGATGCGGTGCAGAGCCTCGACCTGAGTGAGGTAACCGGAACGCAACCCCTCCTGGCCAGGATGACCTTCGACGCCCGTTTTCGCCCGGGCATGTGGCAGATAGTCGGCAATCGCACGCCGAATCAGCGGGGTCTTCTCCCCGCGTTCAGCTTTGGATCGGATGACTACGACGGAGTCCAGGTCACAAACTTCGACGGAACAAGAATGCGCCCGGCAAGGGGAAACGAGGCTACCGACGTCCCACGACTCGTGATCGACGCACCGATTGCCCTTGAGAAGGCAGCTCGCGCTCACTACGGATTGGAACCGAGGCTCCCCGTGTACGACGATCTCCGTTATCGCAATACCCCGACGTCGATGGAGCTGTTCGGCGAATAGCGGGTTGGTCGCGCAACGTTCCGAGACTGCGGCGGACCCGATGACGCCCGAAAACGCAGACATGGTGAGGATCACGGACCCGACCGATCAGTACCCTGGCGGTTGTTCCCGGTACAGCAATTCGCACGGACAGTGGCTCGATTCCACCACCGGAAAACCCGGGTCGAAACCCGCCAGCCACATCCCGAGGGATGACGAAGGAGAGTACGCAGCATGGCCGAAGTGAGCGTCGAGGAAGTTCCGCTTCGACTGGTCGGGGAATCGGTCGATGCGATCTGGATCGATCACATGATCAAGCTCGTGTTCTCAAGCGGCGCGACCGTTGGTCTAGAGTGCGCGTTCACCTTCGGCGCGACAGCTGACCGCCACACGATCATTGACCCCGACGGCGACAAAGCCGAGATTGCTCCACTCCTCCGCCTGCACTCGGCGACAGCAACGAAGGCTCGTGCCACTGGTTCAATCTTGACGATCGATTTTGCGGACGGTTCCTACCTCTCAGCAGGACCGGATCCCGCCTTCGAGTCCTGGCACTACACCGGGCCGGAGACGCCGCCGAATCGCATCATCATCATGCCCGGCGGGGAACCAGCCATTTGGCTCCATGGAGCAGAGTGATGCGCACGTCAGAGACTCCGAGGTACCTGGTCTGCCCCAGCATCAGCGAGCGCTCGGCATCGCCACTTCGACTTTCGAGTTCAACGATTCGTTGACAAGGTTATTGGCGATGCGAACAAGATGCGTCACATCTTCGACGAAGTGGATCAGGGTATCGATCCACTCGTCGACTCACTGGAAGAACGGCGTCCGTCCTGGACGCCCAACGAACTGGATCGCGACTGGTGACATCGGCGTCCGACCCGATGACGAGGCACGATACGCATAGGCCCTCGTCCCTGGGAGCCACGGTATGACCAACATGCCCCCGGAGATCTCGACCCATCTCCGCGCGGTCATCACGCAATCGACGGAGGAGTTGCCGGACCTCCCCGTTCCTCGTCGACATCGCCGTCCGTGCGGCGGTCGGACTGGTCGACTGGCACCCGGACCGCGAACTCCTCCGGTACCGGAGGACGCCACGGTCGGTCGATCTCTTCCCCGGGGCCTGATGGCGGGTACACCACGGATCTCCACGGATCGTTGATGCCGTGCCCAGCTGCCGGACGGGAGGCGCGGTGCCAGCCGGCATCGTGCCTCCCGTCCGCCCTGCAGTCGCGTCTACCGCGCGCTGGCCGCGCCGTCCCGCTGGACCACCTCGGTCAGCCACGCGAGGATGCGGGCGTCGAACCAGTCGGCGTCGTGGTTCCAGAGCTTGGTGTGCCGAGCAGTCGTCTGGACTTCGAGCCGGACGAGGTCCGGGCGGGCCTCGGCCAGGGCGTGCGACGCCGAGGACGGAACGAAGCCGTCGTCGTCGCTGTGCATGAGCAGGATCGGGACGTGCAGCTCGTCGGCGCGCGCGACCATGTCGAGCTCGCGGAGGTCGACCGGCTGCCGGAGGCCGGTGAGCCGGTGCAGGACGGGGGTACGGAGGAGCCGCTGCGCGACCTTCCGGACCGGCCGCGGCAGGCGGAGCAGCTGGCTCTGGGACTTGAGGACGGCCTGCCAGTCGACGACGGGCGACTCGAGCACCACACCGTCGACGAGGTGGGCGAAGCGCGACCGGACGAGGGTCTGGAGCACGACGGCACCGCCCATCGACCAGCCCATGAGCACCACGCTCGACGCCCCCTGCCCGGCGATCCACCGGAGGACGGCGTCGATGTCCTCCCACTCCGTGCTCCCGAGGCCGTAGCGGCCGTCGGCGCTGCGCGGGGCGACGCCGTCGTTCCGCCAGCTCGCGAGCACGACGGAGTACCCCGCTGCCCGGAACACCGGCACCGCGCGGATCGTCTCGGCGCGGGTGACGCCCCGGCCGTGCACCAGGACCGCCCAGGGGGCGTCGGGGTCGTCGGCCCGGACCACCCAGGCGGGCGCCGGGCCGTTCGGGGTCGGGACGTCGACGTCCTCCACCGGGACGTCGAGCTCACCCGGGGTGAGGTAGAACCAGCCGCCCCACCGACCGCGACGTGCTGCCGTGGGGTCGCCGGCGTCGATCGCGATGATGCGCCGCGTGACGGTGGTGTCGGTCGTGCCGAGTACCTCGCCGACGCGCATGTGCCCGGTCCCGCCGCCGAACCAGAGGCTGTAGCGGCCCTGGAGCTCGGTGTCCGCGGTGCGCTCGAGCGTCACGGTCCCCCGGACGGGATCGACGGCGTGGATCGGCACCCGCTCGGTGCGCTTGCGGTCGGGCGTGACCACCGCACGCGCGACCGCCGCGACGAACCCGCCGATCACCGCGGTGGTGACGGCGGCCGCTGCGATGCCCGCGCCCAGCGCGACGAACCCGGCCGATCGTGCGGTCTCCTGGACGACGTCCTCGGCGGGTCGCGCGGATCGGGACATGGTCCGGAGCCTAGTCTGCATTCGTGTCCGAAACCCGAGAGCCCGACGCCTTCGCGCGGCTCCGTGCGTTCGTGGCGTCGGGCGGCACCCGCGCCGAGACGACCATCACCGAGATCCCCTCGCCCTCGCGGATCGCGCCCTCGTCGATCGCCCTCGCGGCGGACGTCTCCGGCGCCGCGCACGGCATGGACTCCGACCTGGGGACGGGTCGGTTCATCGCGTTGCACGACCCGGAGGAGCCCGAGGGATGGGGCGGCCCGTTCCGCATCGTGACGTTCGCCCAGGCGCCGCTCGAACCCGAGATCGGCGTCGACGAGTTCGTGGCCGACGTGACGTGGAGCTGGCTGGTGGACGCCCTCGCGGCGCACGGGGCGACCTACGACCACGCCTCGGGCACGGCGACCAAGATCATCTCGCGCGGCTACGGCGACCTCGCGGCGCAGGGCGACGGGGCGCAGCTCGAGCTGCGTGCCTCGTGGACCCCGCGTGGGGACGACCTCACCGCCCACGTCGAGGCATGGGAGGAGATCGTGGCGATGCTCGCCGGTCTGCCGCCCGCGTCGGACGGCGTGACCCTGTTGGCCCCGAGGAGGCTCGCACGTGACTGACCCTGCCTTCGAGGACTCGCACGACGCAGTGAAGGTCATCGAGACGCGCGACGAGTACCTGGGTGCGGTCGCCGCGATCGCCGCCGGCCACGGACCGGTCGCCCTCGACGCCGAGCGCGCCAGTGGCTACCGCTACTCCCAGCGCGCCTACCTCATCCAGGTGTTCCGCCGCGGCGCCGGTGCGTTCCTGTTCGACCCGATCCCGATCGGCGACTTCTCCGAACTCCAGGACGCGATCGTCGACGAGGAGTGGCTGTTCCACGCCGCGTCACAGGACCTCCCTTGTCTGCAGGAGGTGGGCCTCGTGCCGACCCGCATCTTCGACACCGAGCTCGGGGCCCGCATCGCCGGCTTCCCCCGCGTCGGCCTCGGCGCCGTCGTCGAGCAGCTGCTCGGCATCACGCTCGCGAAGGCGCACTCGGCGGCCGACTGGTCGACGCGTCCGCTCCCCCAGTCGTGGCTCGTGTACGCGTCGCTCGACGTCGAACTGCTCCCCGACCTCCGCGACGCCCTCGCGGCGCAGCTCGACGAGGCCGGGAAGTCCCGCATCGCCGAGGAGGAGTTCGCCGCCGTCCTGACCCGCGCACCGAAGCCGCCGAAGGCCGAACCGTGGCGTCGGCTGTCCGGGATGCACGCCCTGCGCGGTGCCCGGGCGCTGGCGATCGCGCGCTCGCTCTGGACCGCTCGCGACGCCTACGCCCGCGAGACGGACATCGCGCCCGGGCGCACCATCCCGGACTCGGCGATCGTCGCGGCCGCTGCGGCGAACCCTGCGTCGAAGGCGGAGCTGAGCGGCGTGAAGGCCTTCACCGGTCGAGCGAGCCGGTCCGAGCTGGACCGCTGGTGGGCCGCCGTCGAGGAGGGCCGGACGACCGAGGACCTGCCGAAGCTCCGCGCCTCCGGCGAGGCCACCCTGCCCCCGCCGCGTGCCTGGGCGGACCGCAACCCCGCCGCCGACCGGCGCTACAAGGCCGCACGGGCCGCCGTGATCGCCCGCGCCGAGGAACTCGACCTGCCCGTCGAGAACCTCCTCACGCCGGAGACGCTCCGGGTCGTCTCGTGGGAGCCGCCGCAGCTGATCGCCACCGAGACGGTCGGCGCTGCTCTCGCCGGGCACGACGCCCGTCCGTGGCAGGTCGAGGAGACGGCGTCGATCATCGCGCACGCCTTTGTCGCTGCTGCACAGGACCCTGCTGCGAAGAGCAACACGGAGTCGTAGGAACGCCCCAACCGGCATGCGTCCGCACAGGCTCGGGGCATAGCGTCGACCATGGTGCCGGGTGTTCCCCGGCCGGTCGGGGCGGAACGTGCCCCGACCTGATCGATGAGGATCTGGAGGCCCAGATTGCCAAAGGCAGCAGACGTCGTCTTCGTTGACGGCGTTCGGACACCGTTCGGACGAGCCGGGGAGAAGGGGGTGTTCTGGAAGACCCGCGCGGACGACCTCGCGGTGCACGCGATGCGCGGTCTCCTCGACCGGAACGCCTCGCTGGACGGGGCCGCGGTCGACGACGTCGCCGTGGCGGCGACCACGCAGCAGGGCGACCAGGGGCTCACCCTCGGCCGGACCGTCGGGATGCTCGCGGGCCTCCCGAAGACCGTTCCCGGGTACGCGATCGACCGGATGTGCGCCGGTGCCATGACGAGCGTCACGACGCTCGCGGGCGCCATCGCCTTCGGCGCCGCCGACGTCGCCATCGCCGGAGGCGTCGAGCACATGGGCCGGCACCCGATGGGCTTCAACTCGGACCCGAACCCGCGGTTCATCGCCGAGCGGATGGTCAACGCCGACGCGCTCGTGATGGGCAAGACCGCGGAGCGGCTGCACGACCGCTTCCCCGCGATCACCAAGGACCGCACGGACGCCTACGCCGTCCAGTCGCAGCAGCGCTACGCGGCGGCGTGGGCGGCAGGCAAGCTGCAGCCCGACCTCGTCCCGGTCGAGGTCGACTCGGGCGAGGGCTGGGACATCGTCTCCAGTGACGAGCCGCCCCGGCCCGGTACCACCCTGGAGGCGCTGGCCGCCTTGAAGACACCGTTCCGGCCCCACGGACGGATCACCGCCGGCAACGCGGCCGGCCTGAACGACGGCGCCACCATGAGCCTGCTCGCGTCGCCCGAGGCGGCGAAGCAGCACGGCCTCCCGACGAAGATGCGGATGGTCTCGTTCGCGTTCGCGGGCGTCGACCCCGAGGTGATGGGGATCGGCCCGGTCCCCGCGACCGACAAGGCCCTCGCCAAGGCCGGCCTGACGATCGACGACATCGGGCTCTTCGAGATCAACGAGGCGTTCGCCGTGCAGGTGCTCGCCTTCCTCGACAACTACGGCATCCCACAGGACTCCGCGAACGTGAACGCCTGGGGCGGCGCGATCGCGGTCGGGCACCCGCTCGCCTCGAGCGGCGTCCGCCTGATGACCCAGCTGGCGGCCCAGTTCGCCGAGCGTCCGGACGTCCGCTACGGCATCACGACGATGTGCATCGGACTCGGCCAGGGCGGCACCGTCATCTGGGAGAACCCGAACTTCAGCAAGTCCGCGGCACGGAAGGCGGCCTGAGCATGACCATCGTCGACAACGACCGGCTCCTCGCCCTCAGTGCGGACGAGGTCGTCACCCACTCGTACGTCAAGCACGTCGCGCTGCCGTCGGGCGGCACCCTCGCACTCATCACGCTCGACAACGGCAAGGACTACAAGCGGCCGAACACCCTCGGGCCGCGCACCCTGCACGAGCTCTCCGGGGTCCTCGACACGCTCAGGACCGAGGCCACGGCGGGCACGATCCAGGCGGTGGCGATCACCGGCAAGGAGTACTGCTTCGCCGCCGGGGCCGACCTCACCCAGGCGGCCTCGGTGCCGTCGCGGGACGTCGCCCACGACCTGGCCGCACTCGGGCACGCCACGCTCCGGAAGTTCTCGGACCTCGGCGTCCCGTCCTTCGCCTTCGTCAACACCCTGGCGCTCGGTGGCGGCCTCGAGATCGCGCTGCACTGCACCTACCGGGTGTTCTCGTCGGCGGCGCAGGGCATCGGTCTGCCGGAGGTCTTCCTCGGGATCATCCCCGGTTGGGGCGGTGCGACGCTGCTCCCGCGGTTGATCGGTCCGGAGAAGGCGCTCCGGGTCATCGTCGAGAACCCGCTGAAGAACAACCGGCTGCTCGACGGCGCTGCGGCCGTGGAACTCGGCATCGGCGACGCGCTCATCCCGTCCGTGACCTTCCTGCCGTCCTCGGTGGCCTGGGCCGACGGCGTGCTCGCCGGCCGGACGAAGGTCGTCCGGAAGAACGAGCCCGGCATGATCGAGAAGGCCGCGTGGGGCACCGTGGTCAAGGTCGCCCGCAACCAGGTGGCGTCGAAGATCGGCACCGTCCCGAAGTCGCCGTTCCGCGCGCTCGACCTCGTCGCGTCGGCGAAGTCCGGGTCGCTGGACGAGCGCTTCGCCGACGAGGACGACGCCCTCGCCGACCTCATCTCGGGCGACCAGTTCGCGGCGTCGATGTACGCGTTCGACCTCGTGCAGAAGCGTGCGAAGCGGCCGGTCGGTGCCCCGGAGGGCGTCGAGCCGAAGCGGATCACGAAGGTCGGCGTGCTCGGCGCCGGGCTGATGGCGTCCCAGTTCGCGCTGCTCTTCGCCCGACGGCTCGGCGTCCCCGTCGTCATCACCGACGTCGACCAGAGCCGCGTGGACGCCGGCGTGGACCGGATCCGCGGCGAGGTCGACAAGCTGCGTGAGAAGGGCCGGATCTCCCCCGACGACGCGAACCGCATCACGGCACTCGTGTCCGGGTCGGTGTCCTACGACGCGTTCGCGGACGCCGACTGGGTCATCGAGGCCGTGTTCGAGGAGATGAGCGTCAAGCAGGAGGTGTTCCGGAAGATCGAGCAGGTCATCGCGCCCGATGCGATCCTCGCCACGAACACCTCGTCGCTGTCCGTCTCCGAGATGGGTTCGGTGCTGTCCGACCCGTCGCGCCTGGTCGGGTTCCACTTCTTCAACCCGGTCGCCGTGATGCCCCTGCTCGAGGTCGTCCGGACCGCGTCCACCTCGGACGAGACGCTCGCCACGGCCCTCGCCGTCGCGAAGACCCTGAAGAAGACCGCGATCATCACGGCCGACCAGCCGGGCTTCGTCGTCAACCGGGTGCTCGCCCGGGTGCTCGGCGAGGCGATGCGCGGCGTCGAGGAGGGCACTCCCTTCGAGGTCGTCGCAGCGGGCGCCGCGCCGCTCGGCCTCCCGATGTCGCCGTTCGAACTGCTCGAGCTCGTCGGGCTGCCGGTCGGCGCGCACGTGCTCGACTCGCACCACGCCGCCTGGCCGGAGCGCTTCTACCCGGGCGACGGGCTGAAGCGGATCGCCGAGTTCGGCCACATCCTGACCCGGGACAAGAAGGGCGCCGCGACCGGGTACGACCCGGGCGCCGTGAAGCTCGTCGCGCCCGCGAAGAAGGACGCGGCGCCGGTGGACGCGGCGACCATGCAGCAGCGGTTCGAGGACGCCCTCGCGGACGAGGTGCACCGGATGCTCGAGGACCACGTCGTCGAGCACGTCGAGGAGATCGACCTCGGCCTGATCCTCGGTGCGGGCTACCCGTTCCAGGCCGGTGGCATCAGCCCGTACCTCGACCGCTCCGGAGCGTCCGAGCGCGTCTTCGGCGGGACCTTCCACGACCCGCTGATCGTCGGCCCCGCCTCCCGCTGAGCCGACCGCGGTACTCCCGCACAACCGAAGTCACCCCGAACCGCACAACCGCGCGGCTCGGGGTGACTTCGCTTGTGCGCCGGGTCAGTCCCCTCCGCCAGGGCGACGCAGCCAGGCGAGCAGAGCCCCCTCATCGAACGGTTCGACGGAACACCGCAGTGACCGGAGGTGTCGCTGCGCGCGCCGTCGGGAATCGACCGCGTCGAGGAGTTCGAGCCGTACGGCGACTTCCCGGAGGGAGAACGAGATCCCGCCGGGCCCCCGCACGACGGGCAGGTTCGCCACGGCGACGACCAGGAAGGAAGCGCCCACCGCGGCACCGGCCCAAACGAGCCCGGTGGCGATGAGCTGAAGGGCCGCGAGAGCGACGACGAGTCCGAAGATCGCCGGGACGAGGAACAGGAACCACCGAAGGCCCCGCAGGCCGTGCGACACGCGAGCCCAGTGCACGAGGAAGAACGCCCCGTGGGTGATGGCGACCAGCAGGAAGACGAACGGCGCGAACCCCACTCGTGCCCCCGGGGTCATGACGGCCAGCAGTACGGGGGCCAGACTCGTGCAGGCGATCGCGAGCAAGGTGACGAGGACGGGCCGCTTCCGGAAGGGTCTGCTCAGGAGCGCGGCCGCCTGTGCGATCCGTTCGCGCGAGCGCTCGAGGGCGCGCTGGTTCTGTTCGAGTTGCTGCTGTCGACCGAGCAGGACCCACGAAGTGAGTTCGATCGCGAGGCCGACGATGATCGCTGTCTCGAGCGCAGTGATCAGGATTCCGCCCACCAAGCCGTCGACCGCGAGGGAAGCCGCGCGGAAGACCGCTGTACAGCAGAAGAGGACCGCCAGCACCTGGGCGGCGTAGCTGAGCTTCGACCGGAGTGCGGCGACGTCGAACCCGACGGCGACCTGTCCACCGATGATCGCGACGTAGAAGCCGAGCAGCACGGTGATGATGATCCCTGCGATCCCGTCCAGCGCTGAGCCCATGGATGCTCCGGTCACGACCGCGCCGCGGCCCATCGCGGTGAACACAGTCGTCGGATCGGGTCGGCCGACGAGCAAGATGGCCCATCCGCCGAGAACGAGAACCGACGACCCGAGCCCTGACACGAGGAGTCCGGCGAAGGCTCCCGCACTGTTGCGCACTCCGAGGCGCTCGTACAGAGCAGTGTTCACCGGTACACCTCCCGCCGATGGCCTGCACGGACGACGGTGACGATGAGCGCCTGGTCCTCGATCTCGTAGATGATCCGGTAGTCACCCGTTCGGATCCTCCACGCGATCTCCGTCCCGCTGAGCTTCCGCGACCCGTGCGGCCGCGGGTCGTCGGCAAGCGTGGCGACGGCGTCGAGCAAGCGCGTCCGGACGTTCTTCGGGAGCTTCCGGATCGCTCTCGCTGCAGCAGAGGTGAACTCGACGCGGTAGTGGCTCACGCCTCCCCACGGAGGTCGTCGAGCGTGACGCGGGTCCCGTCGTCCTCGGACTTCGCCGCACGGTACGCCCGGAGATCCGCTGCATCCTCGAGTTGTTCGAGCAGCTCGAGGTCGTCGATACCGATGAGCACACCGGCAACCTTGCCGTGCCGGGTCACCGCGATGCGCTCGTGGCCGAACGTCGCTCGACCCATCACCCCGGCGAGGTCAGCGCGGAACTCCCGCGTGGAGAGCGAAGCGGAGATGCTGTTCATGTGTACACACTAACGCATTTGTACTTGAATCAGCCGTCGACGGACGAGCGCGACCGCGCCGGCTTCGCCTGGGGCAGCTTCGTCCCGACGACCTGGTCGATGACGTCGCGCGCGATCGCCTGCGCGGTGAGCCCCACGTCGGCGAGGATCTGCGACCGCGACGCGTGCTCGATGAACGCGTCCGGCAGCCCGAGCTCGTTCACCCCGGTGTCGACGCCCGCCGCGCGGAGGTCCTGCCGCAGCCGGGTCCCGACCCCGCCGACCCGCACACCGTCCTCGATCGTGATCACGAGCCGGTGCGTCCGCGACAGCTCGACGAGGGAGACCGGGATCGGTACGACCCAGCGCGGGTCGACGACCGTCACACCGATCCCCTGCGCCTCGAGCAGCGCGGCCGCCTCGAGTGCGACCGGCACCATGGAGCCGACCGCCACGAACAGGACGTCGGGTGAGCCGTCGGGTGCGTCCCGCAGCACGTCGACGCCGTCGGACATCCGACGGAGGGCCGGGATGTCCGGACCGACCTGGCCTTTCGACCACCGCAGGACCGTCGGCGCGTCGTCGACGGCCACGGCCTCGCGGAACTCCTCCCGGAGCGTGACCGCGTCGCGCGGCGCCGCGATCCGGATGCCCGGGACGACCTGGAGCAGCGCGAGGTCCCACATGCCGTGGTGCGAGGGACCGTCCGGCCCGGTGATGCCCGCACGGTCGAGGACGAAGGTCACGCCCGCGCGGTGCAGCGCCACGTCCATGAGCACCTGGTCGAACGCCCGGTTCATGAAGGTGGCGTAGAGCGCCACGACGGGGTGCATGCCGCCGAACGCGAGCCCGGCGGCCGTGGTGACGGCGTGCTGCTCCGCGATGCCGACGTCGATGACCCGCCCGGGGTGGCGCTCCTGGAACAGGTGCAGCCCGGTCGGTCGCAGCATCGCCGCGGTGATCGCCACGATGCGCGGGTCCTCCGACCCGACGTCCGCGAGGGCCGAGGCGAACACCGACGTCCACGACGGCCCGGACGAGACGTCGAGCGACTCGCCGGTCTCGGGGTCGATGTGCCCGACGGCGTGGAACTGGTCCGCCTGGTCGCGCAGGGCCGGTTCGAAGCCGTGCCCCTTCTCGGTGATGGCGTGCACGATCGTCGGCGCGCCGTACTCCTTCGCCTGCCGGAGGGCCGCCTCCATCGCGCGCTGGTCGTGCCCGTTCACCGGGCCGATGTACTTGATGTCGAGGTTCGAGTACAGCGCCTCGTTGTTCGTGAAGCGCGACAGGAACCCGTGCAGGCCGCCACGCATCCCGCGGTACAGCGCCCGGCCGGGTGCTCCGAACCGGGCGGCCGCGGCCTGCGACTTCTCGTAGAGGGCCCGGTACTCGCGGCGGGTCCGCACCGAGCTGAGGAACCGTGCCATGCCACCGATGGTGGGGGCGTAGGAGCGACCGTTGTCGTTGACGACGATGACGAGCCGACGGTCGTTGCCGTCCGAGATGTTGTTGAGCGCCTCCCAGGTCATCCCGCCGGTCAGGGCACCGTCACCGACGACCGCGACGACTGTCCGGTCCTCCTGCCCGGTCTGCGCGAAGGCGCGGGAGATGCCGTCCGCCCACGACAGCGACGAGGACGCGTGCGAGGACTCGACGATGTCGTGCTCCGACTCGTTGCGCTGCGGGTATCCGGCGAGGCCACCGCGTTCCCGGAGCCGCGAGAAGTCCTGCCGCCCCGTCACGAGCTTGTGCACGTACGACTGGTGCCCCGTGTCGAAGACGAAGGGGTCGTGCGGCGAGTCGAACACCCGGTGCATCGCGAGCGTGAGCTCGACGACGCCGAGGTTCGGGCCGAGGTGGCCGCCGGTCTTCGCGACCTCGGCGACGAGGAAGCGGCGGATCTCGGCCGCGAGGTCCGTCATCTGCGCGTCGGACAGACGCTTCAGGTCGCGCGGCGACGTGATGCTGCTCAGCAGGCTCACGGGCGCTCCTTTCGTGGGGCTGACCACTCACTCTATGCGCGCGACCCGACAACGGACGGGAGGCGCGGTGCCAGCCGGCACCGCGCCTCCCGTCCGTCTCGTGGTCGCGTCAGACGAGCGATCGGAGCACGTACTGCAGGATGCCGCCGTTGCGGTAGTAGTCCGCCTCACCGGGGGTGTCGATGCGCACGACCGCGTCGAACTCGATCGTCTGCTTGCCCGCCGGCGAGTGCTCGCTCGGCTCGGCCGTGACGTGCACGGTCTTCGGGGTGCGACCCTCGTTCAGCTCGGTCAGGCCCGAGATCGAGACGACCTCGGTGCCGTCGAGCCCGAGGGACTCGACCGACTCGCCCGCCGGGAACTGCAGCGGGACGACGCCCATGCCGATGAGGTTCGAGCGGTGGATGCGCTCGAAGCTCTCGGTGATGACGGCCTTGACGCCGAGGAGGTTCGTGCCCTTGGCCGCCCAGTCGCGCGACGAGCCGGAGCCGTACTCCTTGCCACCGAAGATGACGAGCGGGATGCCCTGTTCCTGGTAGTGCTGCGAGGCGTCGTAGATGAACGACTGCGCACCGTCCGGCGTCGTGAAGTCGCGGGTGTAGCCGCCCTCCACGCCGTCCAGGAGCTGGTTCCGGAGGCGGATGTTCGCGAACGTGCCGCGGATCATCACCTCGTGGTTGCCGCGACGCGAGCCGTAGGAGTTGAAGTCCTTGCGGTCGACACCGTGCTCGGCGAGGTACTTGCCCGCCGGGCTGTCCGCCTTGATCGATCCGGCCGGCGAGATGTGGTCGGTGGTGACCGAGTCGCCGAGCTTCGCGAGGACCCGGGCGCCGGAGATGTCCGACACCGCGTCGGGCTGCATCGTCATGCCCTCGAAGTACGGGGGCTTCCGGACGTACGTCGACTCGGTGTCCCACTCGAACGTGTCGCCCGTGGGCGTCGGCAGGTTCTTCCAGCGGTCGTCGCCCTCGAACACGGATCCGTACTCGTGGGTGAACATCTCCGTGTCGATCGACGCGTCGATGACCTGCTGCACCTCGGCGGCGTCGGGCCAGATGTCGTGCAGGAAGACGTCGTTGCCGTCCTGGTCCTTGCCGAGGGCGTCCTGGTCGAAGTCGAAGTGCATCGACCCGGCGAGGGCGTACGCGATGACGAGCGGCGGCGACGCGAGGTAGTTCATCTTCACGTCGGGGTTGATGCGGCCCTCGAAGTTGCGGTTGCCCGAGAGCACCGCGGTGACGGCGAGGTCGTTGTCCTGGACAGCCTGCGAGATCTCGTCGGGCAGCGGGCCCGAGTTGCCGATGCAGGTGGTGCAGCCGTAGCCCACCGTGTAGAAGCCGAGCTCCTCGAGGTAGCTGGTCAGGCCGGCCTTCTCGTAGTAGTCGGTGACGACCTTCGAGCCGGGCGCGAGGGTGGTCTTCACCCACGGCTTGGCCTTGAGGCCCTTCTTGGCGGCGTTCCGGGCGAGGATGCCTGCGGCCATCATGACCGAGGGGTTCGACGTGTTCGTGCACGAGGTGATCGCGGCGATCGCGACGGCGCCGTGGTCGATCGTGAACGGGTCGGCCCCGTCCATCGCGACCTTGGTCGGCTGCGAGGCCGTCGACGGCGCGCTCGACACGTAGACGTGCTCGTGCGTCGTGGTGTCCTCGTTCGTCGAGCCCGCGGCGATCGGGTCGGAGGCCGGGAAGGTCTCCTCCACCGCGTCGTCGAGGTCGGTCTGCGCGCTCGGCGACGTGTAGTTGCTGAGGTCGACCTCGAACTGGGTCTTCGCCTTCGACAGCTCGATGCGGTCCTGCGGACGCTTCGGGCCGGAGATCGACGGGACGACCGTGGACAGGTCGAGCTCCATGTACTCGGAGTAGTTCGGCTCGACGGAGGGGTCGTGCCAGAGGCCCTGTGCCTTGGCGTACGCCTCGACCAGGGCGATCTGCGCGTCGTCGCGGCCGGTCAGGCGGAGGTAGTCGAGCGTGACGTCGTCGACCGGGAACATCGCGGCGGTGGAGCCGAACTCGGGCGACATGTTGCCGATGGTGGCGCGGTTCGCGAGCGGGACCTCGCCGACGCCCTCGCCGTAGAACTCGACGAACTTGCCGACGACGCCGTGCTTGCGGAGCTCCTGGGTGATGGTGAGCACCACGTCGGTCGCGGTGACGCCCGCCGGGATCGACCCGGACAGCTTGAAGCCGACGACCTTCGGGATGAGCATCGACACCGGCTGGCCGAGCATCGCCGCCTCGGCCTCGATGCCGCCGACGCCCCAGCCGAGCACGCCGAGCCCGTTCACCATCGTGGTGTGCGAGTCGGTGCCGACGAGGGTGTCCGGGTAGGCGTAGGTCTCACCGTCGACGTCGCGCGTGTAGGTGACCTTCGCCAGGTACTCGATGTTGACCTGGTGCACGATGCCGGTGCCCGGCGGGACGACCTTGAAGTCCTCGAACGCGGTCTGGCCCCAGCGGAGGAACTGGTAGCGCTCCCCGTTCCGCTCGTACTCGAGGTCGGTGTTGCGCTGGAGCGCGTCCTCGCGACCGAAGAGGTCCGCGATGACGGAGTGGTCGATGACCATCTCGGCCGGCGACAGCGGGTTGATCTTGTTCGGGTCGCCGCCGATCTCGGCCATCGCCTCGCGCATGGTGGCGAGGTCGACGATGCACGGCACACCGGTGAAGTCCTGCATGACGACGCGCGCCGGGGAGAACTGGATCTCGGTGTCCGGCTCGGCGTCGGGCTGCCAGGAGCCGAGCGCACGGATCTGCGCCTCGGTGACGTTCTTGCCGTCCTCGGTGCGGAGGAGGTTCTCGAGCAGCACCTTCAGGCTGTACGGGAGCTTCTCGTGCCCGGGCACGGTGTCGATCCGGTGGATCGCGTAGTCGACACCCCCAACCGACAGTGTGTCCTTCGAGCCGAAGCTGTTGACTGCAGCCACTGTGCCGCCTCCCTGTTGATCGGTGTGCCCCCATCCAAGCGGGGCGCGAGGCGTCCCACCAGCAAGGCAAACCTAAACCCCGCAGCCCGGGGAGGGCCGAGGAGAAACTATCTCGATGTCGAGACAACTCTACACCGTGGCGGTGTCGCCCTCGCGCTTGAACACCGTGCGGACGAGCAACCAGGTGACCCAGAGCAGCGCCGCGTAGAGCGGGACGCCGGTGATCAGCTTGATGCCGGCGAGCAGTTCGACCTGGGCGGTCAGGTAGAGCGGCACCTCGATGACGAGCCGGATCGCGAAGAGTCCCACCCACAGCCAGGTCGCCACGGTGAGCACGCGGCGCTTGGCCGGGTCGGCACGCCAGTCCTGGTGGCTGCCGTCCTCGTTCGGCGGCAGCAGGAACCCGACGACCAGTCCGATCAGCGGCTGCCGGATCGCGAGCGTCACGAGGAGCCCGACGAGCCAGACCGCGTTGATGATGATCCCCGGGATGAAGTTGCTCTCCGCTCGACCGGTGATGAGCGCGAGGCCCGCCGAGATCGCGACGCCGAGGATGCCCGCGAGCGACATCACCAGCGACTGGCGCTGGAGCAGCCGGAGCACGACGAACACGACGCCGACCCCGACCGGGATCAGGACGCTCGGGACGAGCTCCTTCGTGATCGCGTAGACCACGAGGAACGCGAGCCCCGGCAGCACCGACTCGGCCAGCCCGCGGACGCCCCCGATCGCGGCGACGAGCGCGTGCCCGGAGGGCGCCTCCCCCGGTGCGACCTTGCCGAGCCCGGTGTTCGCGACGGCCGTGCGGAACTGGTCGCTGAACGACGGCAGCGCGTCGGGGGCGTCCCCGTCGGGACGCGGGGTGTCGTCGTTGTCCGGCACCGTGCCTCCAGGCCTCAGATGGCCGACTGCGTGGACTTCGGCATGTGCAGCGGGATCAGGTCGCGCGGCGGCATCGGCGTGGTCCCACGGACCACGACGACGCTGCGGAACAGGTCCTCGATCTCGGCGGCGTCGTCCGGGGACTCGGCGGCCTTGCCGGCGATCACACCGCGGAGGAACCAGCGCGGACCGTCGACGCCGATGAAGCGTGCCGGTCGGGCGCCGTCGGTCACGCCGGAGCCGTCGGTGACGACCGGGACCTGCGCGCGGAGCTCCGGGCCGAACGGGCCGTCGACCTCGGTCACGACGCCGCCCTGGCGCTCGATCTGCTCGGCGATCTGCGCGCGGATCTCGTGCCAGAGGCCGGTGGACCGCGGGGCCGCGAACGGCTGGACCTGCAGCGTCGACTCGTCGTAGTCGAGGCCGACGGCGACGACGCGCTGCGAGCCCTCCTCGACCTCGAGCCGGAGGTGCAGCCCTTCCCGCGGCAGGACCTTCACGCCGCCGAGGTCGACGTACGGGCGGACCAGGTTCGCCTCGGTCTCGTCGTGCGGGCCGCTGTCGGCGCGGTCCTCGGGAGCGGACTTGTCGGTCGGCGCGACGGCGTCCACCTCGTCGAGGTCCGCATCCGCGTCGGTCGCGATGTCGACCTCGGGGGTCGTCTCCGCGACCTCGACGTCGTCGGCGACGGCGTTCGCCACCTCGACCTCGTCACGCTTGCGTCGGCCGAACTTCATGCGCGCGTTCCTTCCTGAGCGTTGTCGGCGACGCCCCTGACGGCGTCGCTCCGGTCACCGTAGCCCGACGACCCGAAGCCGCCCTGTCCGCGGACGCTGTCGGGCAGTTCCTCGACGCGGGTGAACGTCACGCGCGGCACCGGCATCACGATCATCTGGGCGATGCGGTCGCCGACGTGCACCTCGTGCGCCGCGGACTGGTCGGTGTTGAGCAGCGCGACCTTGACCTCACCCCGGTACCCGGCGTCCACCGTTCCCGGCGCGTTCACGATCGTGATGCCGTGCTTCGCGGCCAGTCCGCTGCGCGGGACCACGAACGCGGCGTACCCCTCGGGCAGCGCGATCCGGAGCCCGGTGCCCACGAGGCGCCGCTCACCAGGCTGCAGCACGAAGGCCTCCGTCGACACGAGGTCCGCACCGGCGTCACCGGGGTGGGCGTATCCGGGAGCGTTCTCCCCGGTCCAGAGCACGTCGACTGGTTCGGTCACGTGTCGAGGGTAGTGCAGACCGTGACCGTTCCGTGACCTGGCCGGAGTCGTGGTCGAATGGTGTCGTGACCCTGTACCGCGAACGACTGTGGGCCCCGCCCGTCCTCTACCTGGCGACCGCGCTCGTCATCCCCGCCAGCCTCCTCGTCTTCCTGCCGATCAGCGTCCTCGCCGGGGTGCTCGTCGCGATCGGGATGTACCTCGGGATCGTCGTGCTCCTGTGGGCGCTCGCTCCGACCATCGAGGTCACCGACACTGAGTTCCGCGCGGGTCGGGCGCACCTGCCGCGCACCCTCGTCGGTGCGGTCGACGGCTACGAGGGAGCCGAGGCCACCACCCAGCGCGGCCCGAAGCTCGACGCGCGGGCGTGGACGCTCTTCCGCGGCTACGTGCGCGGGGTCGTCAAGGTCGAGGTCCAGGACCCCGCGGACCCGACGCCGTACTGGCTCGTGAGCGTCCGGAACCCCGCAGCGGTCGTCGCCGCGCTGCGTTCCTGAGCCCGGGTCGCGACGGTCGGGGCCTCGCCGGTCCGGCCGGGAGGCGCGGCTCGCCCCCGCCACGCCCGGTCCGTCCCCGGACCCCCGCGACGCGGAACGGCCCGCCACCTCCGAGGAGGTGGCGGGCCGTTCGTGTTCGTGCGTTCCCTACAGTGCTGCGACAGTGCTCGTCAGAGTGCTGCGACAGTGCTCGTCAGAGTGCTGCGCACTCCGCGCAGACGGGTCCGAGCTTCGACTCGTGGTCGAGCTGCGAGCGGTGCTTCACGAGGAAGCACTCGACGCAGGTGAACTCGTCGACCTGGGGCGGGAGCACGACGACGTCGAGGTCGACGTCGCTGAGGTCCTGTCCGGCGAGCTCGAAGCTGCCGGGGTTGTCGGAATCATCGTCGACGACCCCCGACATCTTGTCGGGAACGCGCTCCTTGAGGGCCTCGATCGACTCCGAGTCGGAGTTGTCGTCGGTCTTCCGGGGGGCGTCGTAATCGGTGGCCATGCCCATCCATTTCTCGTATCGAGAGGTCGTCGCCGGTGATCGGCGGCGACAGTTTGCACCACGTCTCGCCAGAGCGCAAACCGAACGCTGCGGCGGGTCGTTCTGGCGCTCCAACCCGTTGCCCGGTGCGGCTATTCCCGGTGTCCGGAAACGCACCACGGCAGTCCGCGGCACGCCCGTGCGCCTCCGCGGGAACGGGCTCGTGCGGCTGCATACTCCTGGGGAACGACGCACGACCGTACGCGACGCTCGGAAGGCGGAACCATGCAAGACGTGAGAGTCATCGGTGTCGAGTCCGGGGCACTCCTGCTCGCGACCGACGGTGGGACCGAGTTCCGGCTGCCCGTGACCTCGTCGCTGCCGGGCCAGGTGCGGCAGGCGAACCCCGAGGCCGGTCCGCACAAGCGCGTGTCGCCGAAGGACGTCCAGGCCCGGATCCGTGGCGGTGCCGACGCCGCCGAGGTCGCCGCCGCGCTCGACGTCGACGTCGAGTACGTCCGCCGCTTCGAGGGCCCCGTGCTCGCCGAACGCGCCTTCATCCTCGACGCCGCGCACCGGGTGGCCGTGACCCCGGTCGACGACGACGCGCCGGACACCTTCGGCGAGGCGATCGCCGCGAAGCTCGAGGCCGGCGAGGCCACGGACGTCAGCTGGGCCTCGTGGAAGCACGCGGAGAGCGGCTGGCAGGTGCGCGTGCACTACACGGCCGCCGAGGTCGAGCACGACGCGCAGTGGCACTTCGACCCGAAGACGGCGACCCTCACGCCGGACAACGGCGACGCGCACCGCCTCTCGCACACGGACGACGAGGGCATCACGCCCCGCCTCCGCGCGGTCGAGCCCGAGCGTCAGGACACCGACGGCACGCGGTTCGACTCCGGCGCCTTCCGCGTCGACGAGCCGGACGAGGACGTCACGAACCCCGAGGTGCAGGAGCGCCCGCTCCGTGCGCCGCTCCCCCGCATCGGCGCCGCCGTGGAGGAACGCGCACCGGGCAACGAGACGGCCGACCTGCTCGAGGCGCTCCGTCGCCGCCGCGGGGAGCGTGAGGCCGCCGCGTTCGGCGAGCAGCAGGAGGAACCGCGAGGGACCTCGATCAGCGTGGTGGACATCCCGCTGCAGGGGTTCGACGACGACACGGCCGACGCCGCACAGCAGCAGGACGCCCGCCCGGCCTCCGCACCGGAGCCCGAGGCCGGCCGTCCGGAGCGCAAGAAGCGCAACCGCCGGTCGATGCCGAGCTGGGACGAGATCGTGTTCGGCACCCGACCGGACGACGACCCCGCCTGAGCGGCGGGTTCGCTGTGGGCCGGAGCTACTGCGCGAACGCACCGGCTAGGCGGAGCGGCACGAGGGTCTCGTCGTCCGTCATGGCACCGTGCTGGCCGAGCATCCGCTTCGGGGTCTCGCCGGCGCGGAGCCCCCGGTCGTCGTTGAACGCCCACGATCCCCGCGCCACCACGATCACGTCCCCGATCCGGTCGACCACGGCGTCCGACACCGGGCCGAACCAGCCGGCCGCGATCGCCTCGTCCCGGCTCGCGACGTACGCCTTCTTGCCGTAGCGCGCCCGGAACGCCCCGACGAGTCCGCGGACGTCGGTGCCCGGCGCGACGGTGAGCTGCCGGCAGCGCGGGTCCCCGGCGACGCCGACCACGTCGGTCAGCAGGAGCGGGTCGATGGCGATGTTCGCGTGTTCGGGGACGTCGAGCACGCCGTGGTCCGCCGTGACGACGACGCCCACGTCCGCGGCGCCTCGGGCGTCGAGCCGTGCGAGCTCGCCGTCCAGTTGCTCGAGCGCGGCCGTCCACCGGTCCGACTGCCAGCCGTGCTTGTGGCCGATCGAGTCGAGTTCCGGCACGTAGAGGTAGACGAGCGACCGTCCGGACGCGGTCTCGGCGAGGGCGGCGTCGACGCGCTGGGCGATCGAGTCGGCCGGGACGTACCGTGCGCCGCCGAGCACGTTCGCCGTCATGCCGGAGGAGCGGTACCGCGCGGGGCCGACCACCACTGGGTCGACGCCGAGCTCGTGCGCCCGGGTGAACAGCGTGGGCGCGAGGAGCCAGCCGGCGGGGACGTCGTCGTCCCAGCCGCTCAGCAGGTTCATCACCGTGCCGGAGTCCGGGTTCCAGCCGCTGTACCCGACCACGCCGTGCGTGCCGGGCGACCGACCGGTCGTCAGGGTGCTCAGCGCCGCAGCGGTGGTGGTGGGGAAACCGCTGCGCAGCCGTCGCTTCCCGGAGGCGAGCCACCGGGCGTGACCCGCACGGGCCGCCAGCGCGCCGGCCCCCAGGCCGTCGACCAGCACGACGATCGCGGAACGGGCGGGACGGAGGGTGATCCGTGCCTCCAGTCCGGTGGAACGCAACCACGCGTCGTCCGCAGCACCGAGCGCGACGAGGCAACTCGGGAAGACGTCGGCGAGGTTCGCGGTGGCGTCGGGGGCCGTCGGTACGCTTGTTCCCATCTCCCCCAGTCTCGCAGAAGGGTGCCATGGCACGCACGGAAGCAGTCGGCCTGCCCGACGGTGAACGCATCGAGGACGTCGACGTCTCCGAGGAGATGCAGGGCTCCTTCCTCGAGTACGCGTACTCCGTCATCTACTCACGGGCGCTCCCCGACGCACGCGACGGGCTGAAGCCGGTGCAGCGGCGCATCCTCTACCAGATGTCCGAGATGGGGCTCCGTCCCGACCGCGGGCACGTGAAGAGCGCGCGTGTCACCGGCGAGGTGATGGGGAAGCTGCACCCGCACGGCGACGGCGCGATCTACGACGCCCTCGTGCGGATGGCGCAGCCGTTCACCATGCGGGTCCCCCTGGTCGACGGCCACGGCAACTTCGGCTCGCTCGACGACGGCCCCGCCGCAGCCCGCTACACCGAGGCACGCCTCGCCGAGCCGTCGATGGCGATGACGGAGCACCTCGGCGAGGACGTCGTCGACTTCGTGCCGAACTACGACAACCAGATCATGCAGCCGGGCGTGCTCCCCGCCGCGTTCCCGAACCTGCTCGTGAACGGCGCGTCGGGCATCGCGGTGGGCATGGCGACGAACATGGCGCCGCACAACCTCGGCGAGGTGGTCGAGGCCGCCAAGCACCTGCTCATGCACCCGGACGCCACCCTCGACGAGCTCATGGAGTACGTCCCGGGCCCCGACCTCCCCTCCGGCGGCACGATCGTCGGGCTCTCCGGCGTGCGGGACGCCTACGCCAGCGGTCGCGGCTCGTTCCGCACCCGGGCGAAGGTCTCGGTCGAGAACCTCACGCCGCGCAAGGCCGGCCTGGTCGTCACCGAGCTGCCCTACCTCGTCGGGCCCGAGCGCGTGATCGAGAAGATCAAGGACGGCGTCCAGTCGAAGAAGCTCGTCGGCATCTCCGACGTGAACGACCTCACCGACCGCAACCACGGGCTCCGGCTCGTCATCGGCATCAAGAGCGGCTTCAACCCGACCGCGGTGCTCGAGCAGCTGTACAAGCACACGCCGCTCGAGGACGGCTTCGGCATCAACAACGTCGCCCTCGTGAACGGGTCGCCGCGGACGCTGGGGCTGCGGGAGCTGCTCGACGTCTACGTGCAGCACCGGCTCTCGGTCGTCACCCGTCGGTCGCAGTACCGCCTCGCACGCAAGAAGGAACGGCTGCACCTCGTCGAGGGCCTGCTCGTCGCGATCCTCGACATCGACGAGGTCATCGAGGTCATCCGCTCCTCCGACGACTCCGAGGCCGCCCGCTCGCGCCTGCAGACGGTGTTCGACCTGTCCGAGGTGCAGGCGGAGTACATCCTCGAACTCCGGCTCCGGCGCCTGACGAAGTTCTCGCGGCTCGAGCTCGAGGCCGAGCGCGACCAGCTCCTCACCGAGATCGCGGAGCTCGAGGAGCTCCTCGCCTCCGACGAACGGCTCCGCGCGCAGGTCGCGCTCGAGCTCACCGAGGTGTCGGACAAGTTCGCGACACCGCGACGGACCCTGCTGACCGAGGCGGACGCTCCGGTCAAGGGCGGCAAGAAGGCCGCGGTCGACCCGGAGTCGCTGCAGATCGCCGACGCCCCGTGCCGGGTGCTGCTCTCGACGACCGGCCGGCTGGTGCGCGTCGACATACCGACCTCGGAGCTCGGCATCGTCCGGGTCCCGAAGCGCTCGAAGCACGACGCCGTCCGCTCCTCGGTGGTCAGTTCGGTACGCGGCCAGGTCGGGGCACTCACCTCGACCGGGCGCGTGCTCCGGCTCTCCCCCGTCGACGTCCCGGCCGTGCCGCCCGCCGCCGTGCGCCTCGATGCGGGTGTGCGGGTCTCGGACTTCCTCGGGATCGCCCGTGGCGAGCAGGTCGTCGCCCTCGTCGACCTCTCCGGCGCCTCCGACGACTCGCTCGCGATCGGCACCCTGCAGGGCGTCGTGAAGCGCGTCGTCGCGGGTGCGTGGCCGGACAAGGACGAGTTCGTCGCGATCGGGTTGAAGCCGGGCGACGCCGTCGTCGGGGCCACCCAGGCGCCAGAGTCGGACGACCTGGTGTTCGTCACCTCCAACGCGCAGCTGCTGCGGTTCCCGGCCGCCGGCGTCCGTCCGCAGGGCCTCCCGGCGGGCGGGGTCGCGGGCGTCGCGCTCGCGTCGGGCGCCTCGGTGATCTGGTTCGGGTCGGTGCCACGCTCCGAGGACGCCGTCGTCGCGACGGTGTCGACGTCCTCCTCGGCGCTCCCGGGCACGGACACCGGCCGCGCGAAGGTCTCGGCGCTGTCGGAGTTCCCCGCGAAGGGCCGTGCCACCCAGGGCGTCCGGGCGCACGCGTTCCTCAAGGGTGAGGACGGGCTGACCGTGGCGTGGGCCGGTGTCGCACCGCCGCACGCGGTGGGGTCCGACGGGGCACCGCGCACCCTGCCCGACTGGCTCTCGAAGCGGGACGGCTCGGGGGCGCCACTCGACGCCGTGATCGGCACGATCGGCGGGAGTGCCGCGGCCCTCGACGGCACCGCTGGCGAGGCGTAGGCCGCCCGCGCGGCGCCGCGCGGGCGCGCGCCCGGCGCCGCGCGCCCGCGCGGCGCCGCGAGACCGAGACTCGGGCTGCGCGACACGTCTCGCGCCCCGCAGCCCGAGAACGGTCGGGCAGCCCGAGTCTCGCGCGGCTCCGGCCGGCGCGGCGCGGCCCGGCCGGCCCGGCCGGCCCGGCCGGCGCGGCCGGCGGCCGGCGCGGCTTCCGCGAAAGCGACAGTGTGCCGCCGAAGTTCGGCGGCACACTGTCGCTTCGACGGTGCGGACCGGGCAGCCTGGCGCACCGGTGTCGCTCTGGCGGATGTGCCGGCACGCCAGGCGGGCCGAGACTCGGCCGTCGCGACACGTCTCGCGCCCCGCAGCCCGAGAAGGGTCGCGCAGCCCGAGTCTCGGGCCCGGGCGACCGCCCGGCGACTGCCCGGCGATGGCCCGGCGATGGCCCGGGCGACCGCCCGTGCTACGCGTCGATGCGGTCGCGGTCCAGGCCCTCGCCGGCGAGGATGAACTCCTTGCGCGGGGCCACGTCGTTGCCCATCAGCAGCTCGAACACCTTCGCAGCGCTCTCGGCATCGGTGATGTTCACCCGCCGGAGCGTGCGGTGTGCCCGGTCCATCGTGGTCTCCGCGAGCTGGTCGGCGTCCATCTCCCCGAGGCCCTTGTACCGCTGGATCGGCTCCTGGTACTTCTTGCCCTGCTTCTCGAGCTTCTTCAGGACCGCCTGGAGTTCCTGCTCGGAGTACGTGTAGAGCGTGTCGTTCGCCTTGCCCCGGTTCACCACGACGACCCGGTGCAGCGGTGGTACGGCGGCGAACACCCGGCCCTGCTCGATCATCGGCCGCATGTAGCGGAAGAAGAGGGTGAGCAGGAGCGTCCGGATGTGGGCGCCGTCGACGTCGGCGTCCGACATGATGATGACCTTGCCGTACCGGGCCTGGTCGATCTCGAACGTGCGACCGGAGCCGGCACCGATCACCTGGATGATCGAGGCGCACTCGGCGTTCGAGAGCATGTCCGAGACGGAGGCCTTCTGGACGTTGAGGATCTTGCCGCGGATCGGGAGCAGCGCCTGGTACTCGCTGTTGCGGGCGAGCTTGGCGGTGCCGAGCGCGGAGTCGCCCTCGACGATGAAGAGCTCGGTGCCCTCGGCGTCCTGCTTGCGGCAGTCGGCGAGCTTGGTCGGCAACGAGGAGTTCTCGAGCGCGTTCTTCCGGCGCTGGGTCTCCTTGTGTGCCCGGGCGGAGATGCGGGTCTTCATCTCCGCGACGATCTTCTCGAGCAGCGTCGCCGCCTGGGCCTTCTCGGTCCGCTGGGTCGACGTGAGGATCTCGGTGAGGCGCTTCGACACCACCTGGTCGACGATCTTGCGGACCGCCGGGGTGCCGAGGACCTCCTTCGTCTGACCCTCGAACTGCGGCTCGGGCAGCCGGACCGTGAGCACCGCGGTCATGCCGGCGAGCACGTCGTCCTTCTCGAGCTTGTCCTGCCCGACCTTGAGCTTGCGGGCGTTCGCCTCCACCTGGGCGCGGACGGCTTTCACCACGCCGGACTCGAAGCCGGCCTGGTGCGTCCCGCCCTTCGGCGTGGCGATGATGTTCACGAAGCTGCGGAACACCGTCTCGTAGCCGCTGCCCCAGCGGAGCGCGAGGTCGACCTCGCACTCCCGCGACACCGAGGTGGACACCATGTGACCCTTGTCGTCGAGCATCGGCACGGTCTCGGTGAAGGTCCCGGTGCCCTGGATGCGCCAGACGTCGGTGACGGCGGTGTCCACGGCGAGGTGCTCGACGAACTCGCCGATGCCGCCCTCGTAGCGGAAGCGCTCGATCACGGGGCCGGACTCGACGGGCGCGCCCGTGGCGACCGCACGTGCGGCGGCGGCCTCGATCGACGAGGGCCGTTCGTCCGTGATGGTGATCCCGAGTCCCGGGACGAGGAACGCCGTCTGGCGCGCGCGACTCACCAGGTCGGTCGTGCTGAACTTGGCGTCCGACGTGAAGATCTGTCGGTCGGCCCAGTAGCGGATCCGCGACCCGGTGACGCCCTTCTTCACCTTGCCGACGACGCGGAGCTCACTGCCCGAGGTGAACGGCGAGAACGGCGCGTCGGGCCCGATGCCCTTCGTGTCGTCGAACGTCCCCGGCTCGCCGCGGTGGAACGACATCGCGTACGTCTTGCCGCCGCGGTCGACCTCGACGTCCAGGCGCTCCGACAGCGCGTTGACGACCGACGCACCGACGCCGTGCAGACCACCGGACGCGGCGTACGACCCGGACCCGAACTTCCCGCCGGCGTGCAGCTTCGTGAACACGACCTCGACCCCGGTCAGCCCCGTCTTCGGTTCGACGTCGACCGGGATGCCGCGCGCCGTGTCCTGGACCTCGACCGAGCCGTCGGCGTGCAGCACGACGCCGATCTCGTCGCCGTGCCCGGCGAGGGCTTCGTCGACGGAGTTGTCGATGATCTCCCACAGGCAGTGCATGAGCCCGCGGGAGTCGGTCGAGCCGATGTACATGCCCGGGCGCTTCCGGACCGCCTCGAGCCCTTCGAGGACGGAGAGATGGCGTGCGGAGTAGTCGGAGCTCACCTTCCGATGCTAGCGAGGCGCACCGACACCGCCGCGCGGACACTCGGACTGGGGACAGCCGATCCGCGCTGAGCGAAATGGGCCACCGACAATGCATGACTCTCAGGCATCTCGTGTTGAAATAGGTGGACCAACCCGCACCACCTGCGATCCGTGAGGAGCACAGCAATGACCCAGACCGTGCAGGACCTCTCCATCGACGAACTCGGCAGCAACCAGCTCACCGCTGCCGACCGTTGCGACAGCTGTGGCGCGCAGGCGTACATCCGGGCCACGATGGCCAGCGGTGAGTTGTTCTTCTGCGCCCACCACGGCGCCGAGTTCAAGGACAAGCTCGCGGCGACCGCCATCGAGTGGCACGACGAGAGCAGCCGACTCTACGAGTCGAAGTAGCAACCGACAGCAGACGGGAGGCGCGGTGCCAGCTGGCACCGCGCCTCCCGTTCGTTGGTGGGTCGCGTCTCGATCAGCGGGTCAGGCGATCCGCTTGAACGCCTTGTCGACGTAGCGGTCGATCGTCGCACGCGCCTCGCGCGCGTAGCGGTCGATCGTCGCCGTGCGCTCCGGGTCCGGCGCGTACGCGCGCCCGAGCCGGGCCGTGGCGGCCGCGAGGACGCCGTCGGTCAGCTGCGGGTTGAGCGGCAGGATCGGCCCCTGGGTGTGCGTGCCGAACGAGGTCCCGGCGATCGCGCCCTCGACGGGAGCGCCCGCCTGGTTGCCGCCGCCGGAGACGACGTCGGCGAACGGCTGGACACCGGCGCCGAGTTCGATCGTCGTGGCGTGGTCCTCGAAGCCCGCGAGCCGGGTGGGGGCTCCGGCGAGCAGCGGGTACCGCGTGTCGAGCACGAAGTAGTTCACCCGGCGCTCGGCGCCGCGGACGGCCCGGGCGTCGAACACCCCGAACCCGGTCACGGCGCTGCCGTCAGTGGGTGCGATCTCCGTCGTGGCGAGGTCGAACCCCCCGCCGACCGCGACCACCGGCACACCGTCGGCGGCGAACGCGCGGAGCTGCGCGCCGATCCGGGTGACGTCGTCGCCCAGGGAACGCATCGCGCTGAGCGGGCCGTTCCCGATCACCACGACGTCGGCCGTCGCGGGGAGCGTGTCGCCGGGTGCGTACTCGAGCACCTCGGTGTCGATGTCCGCGGCGGCGGCTCGGCGGGTGAGCGCCACGACGTTGCCGCGGTCGCCCGAGACACCCATCTGCCGGGGGTAGACGTGCAGGATGGTCAGCCGGTCGGCCGTCATGCGGTCTTCTCCATGTCCGGGTGGCCGAGGGCCTTCCGGGCGATCATCATGATCTCGTAGTTGACGATGAAGTTCTTCGTGCCGGTGGTCGTCGCCCCGAGCTGCTCCATGTGCCGGATCGCCTGCTCGACGTCCGGCTCGACGCGGCCGATGCGGACACCGGCGTGCTCGAGGGCGATCGCGATCTGCCACGCCTTGTCCCCGGAGACGACGTCCACGTGGTCGAGCTTCGAGAAGTCGATGTCGTAGATCCACGAGATGTCCGGCGTGCCCTCGTCGATCGCCATGAGCACCTGTTCGGGGTGGTCCGGCAGCGCGTCGAGGTTGAGCTGGAGGCTCGCGGCGTTCTTGAACATCGTGAACTCGGCGGACTCGCCCGCGATGGGCAGGCGCTCCCCGCGACCGTACGCGGGCTTCATCGTGCCGAAGGCCTTCGTCACGGCGTCGGCGCGGAACTGCGCACCGAGCGCGGCACTGGCCGTCGCGGTGGCCGCCGCGGCGTCGACCGCGTAGTGCAACCCCCGGGCCGGCAGGCGGACCGGGATCTCGCGACCGTCGAAACGGATCGTCGCGCCGTCACCCGTGTGGGCGACGACCTCGGCGTCGGCGGCGGTCTGCGCCCGCTCGGTCGACCCGAAGGCGTCCGCGTTCTGCAGGCCGTTGGGCGCGGCCGCGATGACCTCGTCGCTCGCCCCGAAACGGAGGACGCGCTGGCCGCCGACCGGGGTGTAGGCGTCGAGGAACTGGTCGTCGTGGTTGGTGATGACGTTCGCCGAGGACAGCGCCGCGGTGTCGAGCATCATCGTCGCCACGCGCTCGGTCTCGAAGAAGCGGTAGAGCTGGTCGACCTGCACGTTGAGCATCGTCACCGTCGACGGCGAGAGGATCCCGGCGAGCTCGACCGCGAACGCCTCGTCCACCTCGAGGATGCCGATGTCCGCCTTGAGCCGGCCGGTCAGCGAGACCTCGGACAGCAGTGCGGACGCGATGCCCTGCGGCAGGTTGGCGCCGGACGGGTTCGTGAAGACCCGGAGTCCGTGCGCCCGGACGATGTCGGAGATCATGTGCGTCGTCGTCGACTTGCCGTTCGAGCCGAGCACGAAGACGACGCCGTTCGGGAACTGCCGTGTCACGTGCTGGAGGAAGTCCGGCACGAGCTTGAGCACGATGTACCCGGGGTAGGCGGATCCCCCGCCCCGTGCCCTGGCGAGGGCGCGGAGGATCCGCCCGATGAGGATCGGGATGAAGAACCGCATCGGCCTACTCGAGGTAGTCGCGCAGCGACTGCGACCGCGACGGGTGGCGGAGCTTCGCCATCGTCTTGGACTCGATCTGACGGATGCGCTCGCGCGTCACGCCGAACGTGTCACCGATCTGGTCGAGGGTCTTCGGCTGACCGTCGCCGAGCCCGAAGCGCATGCGGATCACGCCCGCCTCACGCTCGGACAGCGAGTCGAGCAGGCTCTCGAGCTGCTTCTGCAGCATCGTGAACCCGACGGCGTCGGCCGGCACGACCGCCTCGGTGTCCTCGATGAGGTCGCCGAACTCCGAGTCGCCGTCCTCACCCAGCGGGGTGTGGAGCGAGATCGGCTCGCGGCCGTACTTCTGGACCTCGACGACCTTCTCCGGGGTCATGTCGAGCTCGCGGGCGAGCTCTTCCGGAGTGGGTTCGCGACCGAGGTCCTGCAGCATCTGGCGCTGCACGCGGGCCAGCTTGTTGATGACCTCGACCATGTGGACCGGGATGCGGATCGTGCGGGCCTGGTCGGCCATGGCACGGGTGATCGCCTGACGGATCCACCAGGTGGCGTACGTCGAGAACTTGAAGCCCTTGGTGTAGTCGAACTTCTCGACCGCACGGATCAGGCCCAGGTTGCCCTCCTGGATGAGGTCCAGGAACTGCATGCCACGGCCGGTGTAGCGCTTCGCGAGCGAGACGACCAGGCGGAGGTTCGCGCCGAGCAGGTGCGACTTGGCACGCTGTCCGTCACGGGCGACCCAGCGGAGCTCGCGCTCCTCGGGCTTGGACAGGCCGGTCGAGTGCTGCAGCTTGTCCTCGGCGAACAGGCCGGCCTCGATGCGCATCGCGAGCTCGACCTCCTGCTCGGCGTTGAGGAGGGCGACCTTGCCGATCTGCTTCAGGTAGTCCTTGACGGGGTCGGCGGTGGCACCCGTGATGGTCGTCGAGTAGACCGGCGCCTCGTCGTCGTCGGACTGCGAGATGACGAGCGCGCCGGCGGCCACCGCGGCTGCGGCGTCCGGCTTGGCGTCCTTCTCGTCGGGCTCGGCGTCGTCGGTCGCGTCGACGTCCGCCTCGGCGGCCGGGGCCTCCTCGTCGAGGTCCTCGTCGTCGTCGGCCTTCTTCTTCGCCTTCGGGGCGGCCTTCTTCGGCGCCGCCTTCTTGGCGGTGGTCTTGGTGGCGCGCTTCTTCGGCGCGGCCGTCCCCTCGGCCTCCGCGGCGTCCTCGGCCGCAGTGCCCTCGGGCTCGGTGTCCTTCGTGGGATCGATCGTCGTGCTCCGGGCAGCCATGCGATCACCTCTCTCGTCGTGCCACGTTCGTGGGGTCGTGGCCTCCCTCGCCGCCCAGGGCCTGCGCCGCGGTCTCCCGTGTCGTCAAGTCCTACCGTTCCGGGCAGCACTAGGACCCATGTCAAGTCCCCCGGTCCCTGCGGCGCACTGGAGTGCACCGAGACACAGGAGGCCCGAACGGGTCCGACCTCATTATTGCACGCTCCGCTTCCGCAGGCGTGCAACCAGTGCAACCCACAGCGGCCCCACCCGTATTCCGTCCTGGGCGTGGAGTTCCCGGCGTGTCCGGCGTCGGGCGTGCAGGAGCATCACCACGCCGATCCCGACGACGACGTACTGCACGGTGAGGGCCAGCCGGAAGTTCGTCCAGGCGAAGACCGTCTCCCCCGACGCCCGGGACGCGATGTCGAGGACCGTGCCGATCAGGAACATCATCACGAACGCCGCGAGGAACCCGCCCACGTTCACGACGCCGTTCGCCGACCCGAGCGAGCCGACCGGGTTGAACGAGCGCGCGAAGTCGAAGCCGATGAGCGACCCCGGTCCGCCGATGCCCATCACGACCACGAGGACCACGAGCAGCCAGGTCGGCGGGTGGTCCGGCCAGAGCAGGATCGCGGTCCACACCACCGCGAGCGCGACCACGATGCCGAGCACCAGGTTGGAGCGGCGGAGCGGGTACCGGGCGCACAGCACGCCGAGGACCGGTCCGACGACGAAGCCCGTCACGACGATCACGGTGAGGAAGCCGGCGGCCTCGGACGGCGAGTACCCCAGCCCGCGCAGCATCGGCACGCCCCACAGCAGGGAGAACACCGTGCCCGAGGACTGGGTCACGTAGTGCGACCAGAAGCCGAGCTGCGTGCCCGGGCGGCGGAGCGCGTGCCCGAAGGTGTGGAAGGCACCACGCCAGGAGTGCGGGAGCGGCAGCGGGATCGTGTCGGTCCGGACGTGCACGGGACCGTTCTTGACGAACACGAACGCCAGGACGAGCCCGACCGCGCTCGCTGCCGCCGCGACACCGAACGCGGGGGTCCACCCGGCGGTGTGCAGCAGGACGGCGAACGGGAAGGCCGAGAGGATCTGCCCGACCTGGCCGAGGTTGCCCGTCCACTGAGAGATCTGCGGGAGGATGCGCCCGCTGAACCACATCGGGACGAGCCGGATCACCGAGATGAACGTCATCGCGTCGCCGGCGCCGACGAGCACCCGGCCCGCGATCGCCGGGCCGATCGTGGGCGACACCGCGACGACCGCCTGCCCGACGACCAGCAGCGCGGCACCGAGGAGCACCAGCCGACGCGGTCCCACCCGGTCGAGGGCGATGCCGACGGGGATCTGCAGGCCGGCGTAGACCGCGATCTGCACCACCGCGAGGGTGGACAGGACGGCCGCCGAGACCGCGAAGCGGTCCTGGGCGTCCACCCCGGAGACGCCGAGCGAGGACCGCTGCACCACCGCCAGCACGTAGGCGAGCACCGCGACGCCCCAGACGACGAAGGCACGGCGGGAGTTCACCCGTCCAGGCTAGCGGCGCGGGCCCCGCCGCCCGGACGGGCTGTGGAGAACGCGGGGTGCCTGCGCGACGCGGGTCGCGCCTCCAGGCCGTCGACCGTCTGGAGGCGCGACCCGCCCCCGGTCCGTCGGCGCGGCTCAGTCCGCGGTCGCGTCCCCGTCCGTCCGCCGGTCCGCCAGGAACCGCTCGAGCTCCGCGGCGATCGCGTCGGCGGTCGGGACCTGCCCGTCGACACCGGTGAGCGGCGAGGCGATCGGGTTGCCGGCCATGTAGGTGTCGTGACGGTCCTCGAGCACGGAGACGAGGCGCTGCAGCTCCTCGTTCCCGGAGACCTGCTCGTCGACCCGGGTCCGGAACTCGCGTCCTTCCTCCCGCAGCTCGTCGGACGGGAAGATCAGCCCGGTCGCGGCGGAGATGCCGGAGAGCGCCGCGACCGCGGCGTCCGGGAACTCGGTGTCCGAGAGGTAGTGCGGCACGAGCAGCACCAGGCCGGTGACCTGCTGCCCGAGCTCCGTCATCCGGTGCTCGACCAGGTGCAGGACGTTCGCCGGTGCCTGGGTCTCCGGCTTCCAGACGCTCATCTGCTCCACGAGGTCCGCCCGGGTGCCGGACACCGTGAGGCTGATCGGCCGGGTGTGCGGCACGGGCATCGGGATGGACTGCACCCACGTCGTGTCGGTCACCTGCAGCTGCGCCGCGAGGTCGGTCACGGCGCGGACGAAGCGGTTCCACTGGAAGTCCGGCTCGTACCCGGAGAGGAAGAGGAAGGGCTGCCCGATCTCGTCACGCACGAGGTGCAGACGGAGCCGCGGCGGCTCGACGGCCGCGATGTGGTCGTGCTCGAACGTGATGACCGGCCGACGGGCGCGCCAGTCGAGCAGGACGTCGGGGTCGAACTCGGCGACGAGCTCGGTCTCGAGGCCCTCGAGCACCGCGGTCGTCACCTGGGCCACGGCCGAACCGGCGTCCGCGAACCCGGTGAGACCCGCGACCAGGTGCAGCCCCGCGGGCACGGTCGGCGCGGCCTCGGCGAAGGTGTAGAGCTCCTCGGGGTGGTTCACCGTCCCCATGCTAGGCGGGGCACCGGGGTCCCCCGTGCGCAGCGGCCACGCCGACAGCGAACAGCTGCTGGATAGGGTGGACGCATGGTCCGACCGACGCTCACCACCACCGCCTCCAGTCCCGCCACCGTCACCGCCGACGTGCTCGTCGTCGGCGTCCGACCCGGGACCGACGGCGGCCCGGCGACCCTCGCCCCGAGCGCCGCCGGAGCCCTCGACGCGCTCGCGGACCTCGACCTCGCCTCGATCGGCGCGACCGGTGCGAAGGACCAGCTCCTCCGCCTGCCCGGCACCGGCGTCGCGGCGGACGGCATCGCCCTCGTCGGCCTCGGCGGCGCGACCGGAGCCGCCGCGATCCGTTCCGCCGCCGGCAGCGCGGTGCGTCAGCTGCCGACCGTCGCCTCCATCGCGCTCGCACTGCCCACCGACTCCGACGAGCTCGTGGACGCCGCACTCGAGGGCGCTGCGCTCGGGTCGTACTCCTTCACCCGCCACAAGGGCACCGGGACCACCGGCCCGGCCCGCGGCGACCAGGTCGTGCAGGTCGTCGCCCCCGCCGCGGTCGCCGAGGACGCCGCCGTCCGACCCGCGATCGTCGCCGACGCCGCCGCGCTCGTGCGCGACCTCGTGAACACCGCCGCCGGCGACCTCGGTCCGGCCGACGTCGCCGACGTTGCCAGCGCGTTCGCCGACGACCTGCCGCTCACCATCGAGGTGCTCGACGAGACCGCGCTCGAGGAGCAGGGCTTCGGCGGGATCCTCGGCGTGGGCGTCGGGTCGGTGCGGCCGCCGCGCCTCGTCGTCGTCCGGTACGCACCGGAGGGGGCGAGCAAGCACCTCGCCCTCGTCGGCAAGGGGATCACCTTCGACTCCGGCGGCCTCTCGCTCAAGCCGGCCGGTTCGATGCTCGGCATGAAGACCGACATGACCGGCGCCGCCACCGTCCTCGCCGCGACCGTGGCAGCCGCGCGCCTCGGGCTCGACGTCCGGGTGACCGCCTGGCTGTGCCTCGCCGAGAACATGCCCTCCGGCTCGGCCACCCGCCCCGGCGACGTCCTCACGCTGAAGAACGGCAAGACGGTCGAGGTCACCAACACCGACGCCGAGGGCCGGCTGGTGCTCGGCGACGGGATGGCGGCCGCCTCGCTCGAACACCCCGACGCGATCGTCGACGTCGCCACGCTGACCGGCGCGCAGGTGGTCGCGCTCGGCGACCGCACCACCGGGCTGATGGGCAGCGACGACCTCGTCGCGCAGGTCCGCGCCGTCGCCGAGTCCGTCGCGGAGCCGATCTGGCCGATGCCGCTGCCCGAGGAGCTCGACGCACGGCTCGCGAGCGAGATCGCCGACATGGTGAACGCCACGGTGGGCAACCCGGCCGGGGGCATGCTCCTCGCCGGCAAGTTCCTCGAGCGCTTCGTCGGCGAGGGCATCCCGTGGGCGCACCTCGACATCGCCGGTCCGTCCGAGAACAAGGGCGGCGGCTACGGGTGGCTCGGCAAGGGCGCGACCGGCGTCATGGTCCGGACGCTCATCGCGCTCGCAGAAGAGCTCCAGGCCAAGTAGTAGGTTTGACTCCGGCGGGGCAGCGCGCTCGACGTGCCCCCGCCGGAACCAACGGGACGGGACCGGAACCATGCGGTCCGACCGTGGGACGCCGCCGCCGCGGTGTCCAGTGGGGCCCGACCGGTCCCGACACGCACGAGGGAGTTGCACCAGGTGACGGAACAGACTTACGACGTCGTGGTCCTCGGTGGCGGCAGTGGTGGCTACGCCGCTGCGCTCCGGGCCGCCGAGCTCGGGATGAGCGTCGCGCTCATCGAGGGAGACAAGCTCGGGGGGACGTGTCTGCACCGCGGCTGCATCCCGACGAAGGCGCTGCTGCACGCCGCCGAGATCGCCGACGGCACCCGCGAGGCCGAGAAGTACGGCGTGATCGCCGAGTTCGCCGGCGTCGAGGTCCCGAAGGTCATCGAGTACCAGCAGGGCGTCATCAACTCGAAGTACAAGGGCCTGCAGGGGCTCATCAAGGCGCGTGGCATCACGGTCGTCGAGGGCTGGGGACGCCTCACCTCGCAGAACACCGTGCAGGTCGGCGACCAGACCGTCACCGGCAAGAACATCGTCCTCGCGACGGGGTCCTACTCGAAGTCGCTGCCGGGCCTCGACATCGGCGGCCGCGTGATCACCTCCGAGACCGCGCTCCGCATGGACTACGTCCCGAACAAGGTCGTCATCCTCGGCGGCGGCGTCATCGGCGTCGAGTTCGCCAGCGTCTGGAAGTCCTTCGGCGCCGAGGTGACGATCGTCGAGGCGCTCCCCCACCTCATCCCCGCCGAGGACGAGTCCATGTCGAAGCAGCTCGAGCGTGCGTTCCGCAAGCGCGGCATCGAGTTCTCGCTCGGCGTGCGCTTCCAGGGCGTGGAGCAGCACGAGAACGGCGTGGTCGTCACCCTCGAGGACGGCAAGACCTTCGACGGCGACATCCTGCTCGTGGCGGTCGGCCGTGGCCCCGTCACGCAGAACGTCGGCTACGACGAGGTCGGCGTCGCGATGGACCGCGGGTTCGTCACCACGAACGAGCGCCTCGCCACCAACCTGCCGAACGTCTACGCCGTCGGCGACATCGTCCCCGGCCTGCAGCTCGCGCACCGCGGCTTCCAGCAGGGCATCTTCGTCGCCGAGGAGATCGCCGGCCTGAACCCGGTGGTCATCGAGGACAAGAACATCCCGAAGATCACGTACTCCGACCCCGAGGTCGCCTCCGTCGGGCTCTCCCAGGCCAAGGCCGAGGAGCAGTACGGCGCCGACAAGGTGGACTCGTACGAGTACAACCTTGCGGGCAACGGCAAGAGCCACATCATCGGCACGTCCGGGTCGGTCAAGGTCGTCCGGGTCGTCGACGGCCCCGTCGTCGGCGTCAGCATGATCGGCGCCCGGGTGGGCGAGCTCATCGGCGAAGCGCAGCTCGCCGTGAACTGGGAGGCCTACCCGGAGGACATCGCCCCGCTCGTCCACGCGCACCCGACGCAGAACGAGGCCCTCGGCGAGGCGTTCCTGCACCTCGCGGGCAAGCCGCTGCACGCCCTGTGAACACCATGACCACCACCACGAACCACCCCTGCGAAGAGGAGTCCACCCGATGAGCGAATCCGTCAACCTCCCGGCGCTCGGCGAGAGCGTCACCGAGGGCACGGTGACCCGATGGCTGAAGAACGTCGGTGACCGGGTCGAGGTCGACGAGCCGCTGCTCGAGGTCTCGACCGACAAGGTCGACACCGAGATCCCGTCGCCGGTCGCCGGCGTCGTGGAGGAGATCCTCGTGCAGGAGGACGAGACCGTCGAGGTCGGCACCGCGCTCGTGAAGATCGGCGACGGCTCCGGCTCCTCCGACGGCGGTTCGTCGGAGGGCGGCTCGTCCGACGCCGCGAACGAGGCCGCCGCCGAGGCCGAGGAGCCCGAGGCCGCGCCGAGCACCGAGCAGGAGTCCGAGACCCCCGCTCCGCAGCCGACCGAGCCCGAGCCGGCCCCCGCCGGTCAGACGCAGCCCGCCGCGCCGCAGGCCCCGGCCGCCCCGCCCGCCGCTGCACCGGTCCCGCAGGCCGCTCCGGTCCCGCCGCCCGCCGCCGCTCCCCCGGCCGCCGTCCCGGCTCCGGCCGCTGCACCTGCTGCGTCCGCCCCGGCGGCGACCGCAGCCGTCCCGAACCCGACGCAGGACGCCTCGGCCTCCGGCTACGTCACGCCGCTCGTGCGCAAGCTCGCGAACGAGCAGGGCGTCGACCTGTCCACCGTCACGGGTTCCGGTGTCGGCGGACGCATCCGCAAGGAGGACGTCCTCGCTGCAGCCGCGAAGGCCCCGGCCGCCGGCGGTTCGGCTCCGGCCGCGGCCCCGTCCGGCCCCTTCGTCGCCGAGGTCTCGCCGCTCCGCGGGACCCGCGAGAAGATGACCCGCCTCCGCAAGGTCGTCGCCGAGCGGGCCGTGCAGTCGATGACCTCGACCGCACAGCTCACCAGCGTCGTCGAGGTGGACGTCACGAAGGTCGCCCAGTTCCGTGACGCGCACAAGGCGGAGTTCCTCGAGAAGACCGGCTCGAAGCTCTCCTTCATGCCGTTCTTCGCCCTCGCGGCGTCCGAGGCGCTCAAGGCCCACCCGAAGATCAACTCGACCGTGGAGGGCGAGGAGATCGTCTACCCGGAGACCGAGAACGTCTCCATCGCGGTGGACACCGAGCGCGGCCTGCTCACCCCGGTGATCAAGGACGCTGCGTCGCTCAACCTGGCGCAGTTCTCGCAGTCGATCGCCGACCTCGCCGAGCGCACGCGCAACAACCAGCTCAAGCCGGACGAGCTCGCGGGCGGCACGTTCACGCTGACCAACACCGGTTCGCGCGGCGCACTGTTCGACACCCCCGTGGTGTTCCTGCCGCAGTCGGCGATCCTCGGCACGGGCATCGTGACGAAGCGTCCGGCGGTCGTGAAGGTCGACGGGCAGGAGGCGATCGCGATCCGTTCGTTCGTCTACCTCGCACTGTCGTACGACCACCGGATCATCGACGGCGCCGACGCCTCGCGGTACCTCGTCGCGGTGAAGAACCGGCTCGAGGAAGGCAACTTCGGCCCGAACCTCGGGTACTGATCACAGCACCGCCCGAACAACGGCAACGGCCCCGGTCCCCTGCGGATCGGGGCCGTTCCCGTGCCGTCGCTCAGCCGAGCGCGACGACCCCCGCCGCAGCGATCCCGACCGCGACCACCACTCCGACCAGGGCCCGGCGGAGCGGCACCCGTCGGCCGGCACCGAGCGGCACGCCGCGCTCGACGACCTCCCGCAGCCACGAGCCGAGTCCGCCGTCGGAGCGTGCCGACGCGGGCGCGGGGAAGCCGACCAGGACGTCGAGCGCCGGCGGCTCCCAGCGGACCGGTCGTGGGGCGGCCGTCGCCCGGACCGCGTCCAGCGCGGCGTGGACGGACGCCGCGTCGCCGTCGAGGGCCGCCGCGATCGCCGGGTCCACCGGGGCACGCGCGGGATCGCGCGGGTCGGTCCGTTCCCAGACGACGCGGGCCGCGACGAGCAGGGTCCGGGAGCCGTCCTGGACCGGGCCGTGGGTCGACGGCGCCCGCGGTGTCGGCGGAACCGCCGCGTCGGGCCGGTCGAGCCGCGGGGCCACCGCGGCGGGTCGGTCGCACGGGGCCGCGCCGTCGGGCCGGTCGAACCGCGCGGCCACCGCGTCGGGCCGGTCGAACCGCGGGGCCGCCGCGTCGGGTCGGTCGCACGGGGCCGCCGCGTCGGGCCGGTCGCACGGGGCCGCGCCGTCGGGCCGGTCGCACACCACGACGGCACCGGCGTCGTCGACCAGCACGTCGTCCAGCCCCGCGGTGCCGATCCGGACCGCGCCGGCCCGCTCCGCCGCCGCGAGTTCGAGGAGCGGCACCGTCAGGGTCACCGCGACGCCGGTGGTCGGCACGCCGAGCCCGTCGAGCGCCGCCACCAACGGGGTGCCGGTCGGTCGCTCGACGTCGACGGCGAGGCGTCCGTCCGGCAACCGGCCGACCGCGACGAGCGGGGCGAGGTGACGGCCGGTCGCGGTGGCGCGGTCCGCGGCCCACGCGAGGAGCCGGCCCTCGTCGCCGGACGCGCACCAGCGGTCGTGCTCGGTGACCATCTGCATGCCGGACAGCCTCGTCGGTGGTGGGTCGCGCCTCCAGGCCGGGCCCCTGTCTGTGGAGAACGCTGTTCGCCCACAGCCGGAGGATCCGCGGTCCTGGCACGTCGGTGCAGGCCGTATCCTGGACGCATGGCACGCAGCAGTTCTCAAGGTACGACGGCGAAGGAGCCGGGTCGTCTCAAGCAGATGTACCAGGTCTTCACCATGACCCGTCAGGCGGACCCGAGCTCGGTCTGGTGGTTCGCCTTGGCGTTCGTGGTCCCGGTGGTGCTGGGCGTCCTGCTCGCACTGCTGCTCCCCGGTCAGAACTGGCTCGCGGTCGTCCTCTGGATCGTCGCCGGTGTGCTGCTCGGGGTCCTGCTCTTCCTGATCGTCCTCGGCCGGCTGGCCGAGCGCGCCGCGTACTCGCAGATCGAGGGGCAGCCCGGCGCCGTCGGTGCCGTCCTCTCGAACTCGCTGCGTCGGCAGTGGCGCTCGAGCGAGATGCCCGTCGCGGTGCACGGTCGTTCGCAGGCCGCGGTCTACCGGGCCGTCGGCACTCCGGGCGTCGTGCTCATCACCGAGGGGCAGCGCGGCAACCTGAACCGCCAGGTGGACGAAGAGCGTCGCAAGGTCCAGCGCATCGTCCCGAACGTCCCGGTGCACGTCGTGCACGTCGGGACCGGGAAGGACAGCGACGGTGACGACGCCGTGACGCTGCACAAGCTCCCCCGTGCCATGAACAAGTTCAAGAAGGCACTGAACCGCAACGAGGTGCTGGCGGTCGCGAACCGACTCGACTCGCTGACGCAGAGCCCCGCGGCCGCGATCCCGAAGGGCATGGACCCGATGCGGGCTCGTGCCGGCCGTCCGCGCTGACGCCGCACCCACGACGCGAGAACGCCCCCGACCGTGCCAGGTCGGGGGCGTTCCGGTGTCCGGGGGCCGCGCGGCAGCGGCCTTCCGGGGGCCGCGCGGCAGCGGCCTTCCGGGGGCCGCGCGTCAGCGGCGGACCAGCACCGTCCCGGCGATCCGGTCGTGCGCCCCGCGGCTGTCACGGTCGATGATCAGCGCCGGCACGACCAGGCACAGCAGCAGCGTCCGCACCACGGGCCGCCAGACCCCGACGTAGCCACCACGCATCGGGACGACCCGGAGCCCGACGCAGATGTGCCCGAAGGACCCGGAGAGCAGGCAGATGAACAGGATCTGGAGCGCCGCGAAGATCGCGATCTGGATCCACGAGTGCGAGATGTCGCCGGAGCCGTTGACGGGCGACCACACCCCGGTCACGTAGGCCACGAGGTCCGCCAGGGCGCCGTCGATGAGCAACGCGACGATCCGGCGGCCGATCCGTCCGACGCTGCGCGGCCCCTCCTCCGGGAGCCCGAGGTCCTTGCCCGGCCAGCCGTCCGGGTGGGCGGCGGACGCGGGGGACGGAGTGGTGCTGCGGGCCATGGGTCCAGCGTAGGCGACCGCCGTGCCACCCGGCGTCCGTGGTCCCGGGTCCGGAGCCCGGACCCGACCACCGGCGACGTAACACGGACGAAACAATCCAGTCATGTCCGGGAAACCCGGTGTCAATAGCCTCGTCGGAGGGTGCACCCGCGGCACCTCCACATCACCCACACCCCCTGGAGATCGACACACATGTTCAGCGATTCCTCCGAGGTCCTGGCCTTCATCAAGGACACGGACGTCAAGTTCCTCGACATCCGCTTCACCGACCTGCCCGGTGTGCAGCAGCACTTCAACATCCCGGCTTCCACGGTCGACGAGGACTTCTTCTCGGTCGGTCAGCTCTTCGACGGCTCCTCGATCCGCGGCTTCGCGTCGATCCACGAGTCGGACATGCAGCTCATCCCTGACGTGACGACGGCGTACATCGACCAGTTCCGTGCCGAGCGCACGCTGATCATGATCTTCGACATCTACAACCCGCGGAACGGTGAGATCTACGGCCGCGACCCGCGCCAGGTCGCCAAGAAGGCCGAGAAGTACCTCGCGTCGACGGGCATCGCGGACACCGCCTTCTTCGCCCCCGAGGCCGAGTTCTACATCTTCGACGACGTCCGCTACTCGGTGACCCAGAACAAGTCGTTCTACTCGGTCGACTCCGAGGAGGGCGCCTGGAACACCGGTCGCGAGGAAGAGGGCGGCAACCTCGCCAACAAGACCCCGTACAAGGGCGGCTACTTCCCCGTCTCGCCGGTCGACAAGACGGCCGACCTCCGCGACGACATCACCCTCAAGCTGATCGAGGCGGGCTTCGAGCTCGAGCGCTCGCACCACGAGGTGGGCACCGGCGGCCAGCAGGAGATCAACTACAAGTTCGACACGATGGTCCACGCCGCGGACGACATCCTGAAGTTCAAGTACATCGTCAAGAACACCGCGGACCAGTGGGGCAAGGTCGCCACGTTCATGCCGAAGCCGCTCTTCGGCGACAACGGCTCGGGCATGCACACCCACCAGTCGCTCTGGAACGACGGCAAGCCGCTGTTCTACGACGAGAACGGCTACGGCGGCCTGTCCGACGTCGCGCGCTGGTACATCGGCGGCATCCTCAAGCACGCTCCGGCGCTGCTCGCCTTCACGAACCCCTCGATCAACTCGTACCACCGTCTCGTGAAGGGCTTCGAGGCCCCGGTCAACCTGGTCTACTCGGCCGGCAACCGCTCGGCGGCGATCCGCATCCCGATCACCGGCACGAACCCGAAGGCCAAGCGCATCGAGTTCCGCGCGCCGGACGCCTCGGGCAACCCGTACCTCGCCTTCGCCGCGCAGCTGATGGCGGGCCTCGACGGCATCCAGAACCGCATCGAGCCGCACGAGCCGGTCGACAAGGACCTCTACGAGCTCCCGCCGGAGGAGGCCAAGGGCATCCCCCAGGTCCCGGGCTCGCTCGACGAGGCGCTCGAGGCGCTCGAGGCCGACCACGAGTTCCTCACGAAGGGCAACGTCTTCACCGAGGACCTCATCCAGACCTGGATCGACTACAAGCGCGAGAACGAGATCCTCCCGCTCGCCCAGCGCCCGCACCCGTTCGAGTACGAGCTCTACTTCGGCGTCTGATCCCAGTCCCGCCACGAAGGCCCCGCACCGGTTCCGGTGCGGGGCCTTCCGCGTTCCGGCGGCCGGCCCGTCCCGGCACCCCGCTTCCGCGAAAGCGACAGCGTGCCGCAGAACATCGGCGGAGATGTGTCGCTTCCACGGGGTGGACCGGGCCGCGGTCCGGAGATGTGTCGCTCCCGCGGGAGGGACCGGACCGCATGCCAGCAGGGTGTCGCCCCCGTGGGAGGACCGGAACGCACGCCGGCAGGGTGTCGCCCCCGCGCCGTGGACGCGACCGCCTGGAGGCGCGGGGCGCGCCCGGCGGACCGGCACCGCGCCTCCAGGCGGTCATCTGCACGTTCCTTCCCAGAACGGGCGCGATGGAACGTACGAACGGGCGTACCTGGTCGGAAGGAACGACCACGTACGCCCGGAACGACCAGGTACGCCCGCACGCACGCGGAAGCGGGGCCCGCGCCGCCCCGGCACGGACCCCGCTCGGTGCGGAGGTGTCTAGCGCGCTGTCGCCAGCACGTCGTTCGACCCCGCGGCCACGCTCACGGGTGCACCCGTGACCGGAGTGGGCCGCCCCAGGGAACGGACGGTCCACCCCGCCTCGACCCAGTCGGCGACCGGGAGGCAGTTGCGGGCGTCGATGACGAACCGACGTCCCACGATCTCGGCGAGCGACGCCGGCGAGGCCTCGACGATGTCGTCCCACTCGGTGAGGACGAGCACGACGTCGGCGTCCTCGATCGCGCCGACCATCGAGGGCGCGTAGGTGAGCGTCGGGAAGGAGCGGCGGGCGGTCTCCATCGCCTCCGGGTCCCACAGCGTGACCTGGGCGCCGCGGAGGTGCAGCGCGGCGGCGACGTTGAGCGCCGGCGAGTCGCGGACGTCGTCGGTGAGGGGCTTGAACGCCGCCCCGATCACCGCGACGCGACGGTTCAGCACCGAGCCGCCGAGCGCCTCGATCGTCATGTCGATGACACGCTCGCGCTGCCCCATGTTGATCTCGTCGACCTGCTGCATGAGCCCGACCACCCGGCCCGCGCCGAGCTCGTTCGCGCGGTGCATGAGCGCCCGGATGTCCTTCGGCAGGCAGCCGCCGCCGAAGCCGAGGCCGGCGTTCAGGAACTTCCGGCCGATGCGGGCGTCGTGCCCGAGGGCGTCCGCCAGCGTCGACACGTCGGCACCCGTGATCGCGCACATCTCGGAGATCGCGTTGATGAACGAGATCTTCGTCGCGAGGAACGCGTTGGCGCTGACCTTGACGAGTTCGGCGGTGGCGAGGTCGGTCGTGATGACCGGGGTGCCCTCGGCGATGGGTGCGGCGTAGACCTCGCGGATCACGGCGTCGGCGGCCTCGGACGCGCCGCCCCAGACCAGACGGTCCGGGTGCAGGGTGTCGTCGACGGCCTTGCCCTCGCGGAGGAACTCCGGGTTCCAGATGAGCTCGGCGTCGATCCCGGCGGGCGCGAACTCCCGCACGATGCCCCGGAGTCGCTCGGCGGTGCCGACCGGCACGGTCGACTTCCCGACGATGACGCCGGGGTGCGTCAGGTTCTCGGCGACGCCACGGGTGGCGCTCTCGACGTACGTCAGGTTCGCGGCGTGCGACCCGGCGCGCTGCGGGGTGCCGACGCAGACGAAGTGGACGTCGGCCGCCGCCACGGCCTCGGCGATCGAGGCGGTGAAGCGGAGCTTGCCGCTCGCGACGTGCTTCGTGATGAGCTCGGGCAGGCCGGGCTCGTAGAACGGGACCTCGCCGGCGGCCAGCGCCGCGAGCTTCGCCGGGTCGACGTCCACGCCGATGGTCTCGAAGCCCATCTCGGCCATGGCGGCCGCGTGGGTGGCGCCGAGGTAGCCGGTGCCGATGACGCTGATGACGGGTGCGGGTCGGGTGTCGGCCGCTGCGGTCGACTTCTTGGACGCGGTCATGGCGTGACCTCCTGCAGGTCGTAGTCGATGTCGGTGCGCTTGATGCCGTCGGAGAAGGCCTGGAGGCTGTCCGATCGGGAGTCGAGGCGCCAGTCGTTGGTGGTGCGGGAGCCGTCGACGATGGTCGTCGCGGTCTCACTGAAGTACGCGAAGCCGATGATGTCCGCGTTGGCGGGGTCGGCGAGGGCGTCGAACAGCGAGTTGATCCACTGGGACTTCTGGGAGTTGGAGACGCTGCCGCCGGTCTCGGTCGCGCCGATCTCGTTCAGGACGATGCCCTTGCCCGGTGCGATCTGCCGGATCTGGGCAAGCGTCGCGCCGAAGGTGTTCTGGAAGGTCGGCGCCTCGGTCGTGTCCCGGTAGTAGCCGCTCATGCCGACCCAGTCGACGTACTGCTCGCCGGGCCAGTAGTTCTGCATGTAGTCGAGCGTCTGGTACTTCGGGTTGCCGAGCTTGTCGATCCGCGACGGCGACCAGTCCCAGATGGCGTACTGGTTGGCGCCGTTGTCCTGGAACACCTTCCAGACGTGCTGCCACATCGCCACGTACGACTTCGGTGCGTTCTGCTGCTTCGAGGCCTCGGACCAGTTGTACCACTGGCCGTTCATCTCGTGGTCGAAGCGGATGACGAGGGGCATCCCGTTCGCCTTGAGTGCCTGCGCGTACTTCGTCAGGTAGGCGTCGAACTTGCCCGAGATGATGTCCTCGTTCGTGTACCCGGGGACGTACGGCTCGTCGTTGCCGGTCTTCGCGGGCACGGACTCCCACGTCATCATCGGCAGGCGGCCGTTCGCCCAGGAGCGCTGGACCGCGTTGGCGTTGAAGTCCTGGTCGAAGCCCTGGAAGAAGCCGACCATGTTCGTCGCCTTCCCGACCTCCTTCGAGACCTGGTCGTACTCGGACCAGTTGAAGGGCGACTGCGCCGTGTAGAGGCCGTACCAGCGGGACTGCTGCGCGAGGATCTGCGCCTTGCTCGGCGTGCTGATCGGCTCCGGCCCGGTCGGGTCCTTCGACGGCCCGGTGTTCGGGTTCGTGACGGAGCCGGAGCCGCCGCCGTGTCCGGAACCGCCGCCGTTGCCGCCGCCCGAGCCGCCGCCGTTGCCGGAGCCACCGCCGGAACCGCCGGCCGAGCCGCTCCCGCCGGAGCCCCCCGACCCGGTGCCGGAACCGGCCGCGTCGACCGACGAACCGGACCCGCCGGAGGAGGACGCGCCTCCCGACCCGCTCTTCGCAGCGCCGAGCTGCGACTGCAGCGACGCGAGCTGCGTCTTGAGCTGGGCGATCTGGTCGGCTCGCGAGCCCGCCTGCGCGGAGGACGAGTCGAGCTTGCCCTGCAGCGCCCAGATCTCCTGCTGCGCGGCGTCGAGCTTCGTCTGGAGCTCGGCGGCCGAGACCTTCTTCTTCGGCGGGGTGACGCCGAGCGCCTGGTGGACCGCGGTCGACACCGAGCCGGCCGGGGAGACCCAGACGTTCCAGGTGATCAGTCCGAGGACGAGGACGATGGCGGTGGTGCCGATGGCGGTCAGTCGCGCGTGCCGACTGGACTGGGCCCACCAGGTACCTGAGGAGCGGATGAGGTCAGACAATGAGGAAGGCCTCCAGGGCGAAGATCGCGAAGCCGATGCAGTACGGGATCGCGGCGTACGGGTTGTACCGGCGGACACGTGCGGGGGCTGGTGCCGTCGCCCGGGGCGACTGCGCTGCAGTGGCAGCCGAGCGGCGGGTCGCGAGCACCGTCGCGGTGGAGTTGGTGGTGGCGTCCGGGCCGAACAGCTCGTCGAACGCACGGTCCGCGGCACGCTGGTCCGCGACGAACGCGGGGTCGGCGGGGACCGCGTCGACACCGCGCGCACCGTCCACCGGCGCCGCGTCGATCGGGCTCACCGGGGTCCGGGTGCCGGCGACCGCCGGCTGCACGGCGTCGGCGGGCTCCGTCTCCATCGGGCCGCCGGCGTAGGCACCCGCACGGGTCCCCCAGCCGGACGCGTGCGCCAGACGGAAGAAGCCGATGAGCCGGATCGGCATGAGGAAGAACGTCGACACGATGATGAACATCGGCAGCCGGAAGAAGTCACTCGGCTTCTCGGCGAGGTGCCGCATCTGCCGGATCGCCATGCTGAGGACGGACGAGACCACCATGAGGCCGGCGACGTAGACGAAGCCGGTCGAGAAGCCGTACTGGTGCAGGATCCCCTCGTACAGGTTCGACCCCTGACCGGTGAAGCCGCGGTAGATCCAGCCCGCGATCACGCCGAAGAGCATGAACGGCAGGATGATGTCGGTGAGGAAGAACAGCGCGAGGATCGGCGCGTGGCCGAGCATCCACGGGAGCATCCGGAGCGTGTTGTACTGCGAGCCGCGGGCCCAGCGGAGCTGCTGCTTGAAGAGCTTCTTCACCTGGAGCGGGGCGTCCGTGTAGACCAGCGACGTGTACTGGTAGACGGTCCGGTACCCCTCCTTGAGGGTGAGGTTCGTCAGGGTCCGGTCGTCGGAGACCTCGAGGAACACGCCCATGAACTTCTCGTGCATGAAGCGGTCCATGACGCGGACGAGGATGTCCCGGCGGAAGGCGATCGTGCGCCCGGGCAGGCAGCCGATCTGGCCGAGGACGCTCTGCGCCGGCATCGAGTAGAGCGCGCGGGAGTTCTCGAGCCAGTCCGCCCAACGGGTGATCCAGCTGCGGGTGGGCTCCAGGATGCGCTGGCGCGTCGTCACGCCACCGACGGAGGCGTCCGCGAACGGCTTGAGCAGCTCGTCGAGGGTGCCGGGGGTCCACACCGTGTCCGAGTCGACGAGCACGGTGATGTCGCCGGTGGACATCTCGGTGCCGACCTTGACGGCGTTGCGCTTGCCCGGGATGGGCGTGTGGGTCCAGCGGACGAGTGGGGCGAACTCGTCGCAGACCGCTTCGAGGGCCTCGTTCCGGGCGCCGTTGATCACGACGATGATCTCGCCGGGACGCTGCTCGACCATGCGGCCGATGACGTCGCGGAAGAGGTCGAGCGGTTCGTCGACGACGGGGACGACGACGCTCGTGGTCCCGGTGTAGGTGCCGGTGTAGGGGCGGTAGCGGGCGGAGAGGACGACCTTGAGCAACCAGAGGAGCCAGATCACCGCGGAGTACACGGCGAAGAGGTAGAACTCGGGGTGCCCGTCGACCATCTGCCTGATCTGCAGAATGAAGGTGAACATCGATCCCTGCTTCAACGTTCGAGGTGGAGATTCCGCTTCATCGGGGAATCAGGGTCGGTTCGGGTGACCCCATTGACGCAGACCTCGGACCACCCTCGCAACGCGACCCCCGTCCGGGGGCGTTACGGGGACGTTACGGGGTACACGCTGGTCCCCCTCCGGGCACGACGACGGTGTCCGCACTGCTGCTGACAGCAATGCGGCGGACGCGTTCCACCCCGTGACGCCGCCCGCGCGCACCCGGTACCGGCCTGGAGGCGCGGGTCGGCCCAGATGGAAAGCCCTGTTCCGGGGGTGGTCACCGGGCGTGGCGCGCGCCAGCAGGTAGGTGCGGGCGCGTACGGCGCATGCCGTCGGTCACGACGCGGTAACAACTGTCGGGAGGACCCTCTGTGGGGTACATCCGTGCGCGGAACGGGGGACGTGCCGTGTTACGCCGAATTCACTTCCGAGGACACGTCAACTCGGCGCGAAACACGTCACCCCGGGCGTGTCGACCTGCCGACGGGCGCATCGACCATCCGACAGGCGTCGTCCGGCCGGTGGCTCAGGCGCCGTAGAACTCGCGCTCGAACACCTGCCGCGCACGGCGGGTCACGCCGAGGTAGTCGTCCTCGAGCTGCGACGCCGATCCGGGCGGGTACTCCATCAACCGGGCGACGCCCTCGAGCTGGATGCGGTCCACGGGCAGGACGTCGGTGGTCTTCCCCGACCAGAGGACCAGCGCGCTGCGGGTCCGCGAGGCGAAGCGCCACGCGGCCCCCAGGCGTTCGGCGTCCTCCGCCCCGACGAGTCCGGCCTGGGTGGCGGCGTGCAGGGCCTCGAGCGTGGACGTCGTCCGCAGCCCGGGCACGGTGAGCGCGTGCTGGAGCTGGAGGAGCTGGACGAACCACTCGACGTCGCTCAGCGAGCCCCGGCCGAGCTTCAGGTGGCGCGCGGGGTCGGCACCGCGTGGGAGGCGCTCGGACTCCACACGCGCCTTGATCCGACGGACCTCACGGACCTCCTGGTCGTCGATGTGCGCCGGGTACCGGGTGTGGTCGGCGAGGTGCTCGAAGTCACGGAGGAGCTGCTCGTCGCCCACGGCACCGCGGGCCCGGAGCAGGGCCTGTGCCTCCCACGTCAGCGACCAGCGGGCGTAGTACGCCCCGTACGACTCGAGCGTGCGGACCACCGGGCCGTTCTTGCCCTCCGGTCGCAGGTCGATGTCGAGGTCGAGCGGGTGGATCGCGTCGTCGGTCAGCCGGGCGAGCTCGCGCACGATCGTCTGGGCCGCGCGCGACGCCTGCTCCGACGGGAGGTCCGCCGGAGCGCGGTACACGTAGAGGACGTCGGCGTCGGAGCCGAAGCCGAGCTCCCGTCCGCCGTACCGTCCCATCGCGATGACACCGAACTCCAGCCCCGCCGGCGCGTCCCGCCGGGCGAGGGTGAGGGCGCCGGCGAGCGTCGACTCCGTGACGTCGCTGAGCGCGGGTCCGAGGGCGTCGACGTCGAGCTGCCCGAGGACCGCGGCCATGCCGAGGCGGAGGGTCTCCCGGCGTCGAGCAGACCGCACCAGGGCAGCGGCACCGTCGACGTCGTCGCCGTGCCGAGCGGTGGTCGCGCCGACCTCGGCGAGGAGTGACTCGATCGGCCGTGGCCGCAGCAGGGTGTCCGGTTCGTCCAGCCACGCGACGGCCTCCGGGAACCGCTCGAGCAGCCCGGACAGGAAGGCCGACTCGGACAGCACGGTCGTGAGCGAGTGCGCGGCGCCGGAGGAGTCCCGGAGCATGCGGAGGAACCAGCTGGACTCCCCCAGGGTGTCGCTCAGCCGTCGGAACGCCAGCAGCGCCCGGTCCGGCGCGGGACCCTCCGCCATCCACCGGAGGAGCACCGGGAGCAGGTTCCGCTGGATCGCGGCCCGGCGGCTCGTGCCCTGCGTGAGCGCCCGGATGTGGCCGAGCGCTCCGGCGGGGTCCGCGAAGCCGATCGCGCCGAGCCGGTCGACCGCCTGGTCGCTCGTGAGCACGATCTCACCGTCGCTCGCTGCCACCGCGGACAGGAGCGGCCGGTAGAAGAGCCGTTCGTGCAGTCCCCGGACCTCGAGCTTCACGGCACGCCAGCGGGTCTCCAGCGCGGACGCCGACCGTGCGAGGCCGCTCGACCGGGCGAGGACCCGCAGCTCCTCCTCGTCGGAGGGCATCAGGTGGGTGCGCTGCAGTCGTCGGAGCTGGATGCGGTGCTCGAGCACCCGGAGCAGGGCGTAGTCCGGGCCGAAGCGTGCGGCCTCGGGACGGCCGACGTACCCGGCGTCGGTGAGCGCGTCCATCGCCTCGAGCGTGGAACGGACGCGCACGGTCTCGTCGTCGCGGCCGTGCACGAGCTGCAGGAGCTGCACGGTGAACTCGACGTCGCGGAGTCCGCCGGGGCCGAGCTTGAGCTGCCGGTCGACCTCGGCCTCCGGGATGTGCTCCGTCACCCGCTCGCGCATGCGCTGCACGGACTCGACGAACCCGGGGCGCGTCGCGGAGTTCCAGACGAACGGTGCGACCGCCTCGGCGTAGCGCTCCCCCAGCTCCACCGAGCCGGCGATCGGACGGGCCTTGAGGAGCGCCTGGAACTCCCACGCCTTGGCCCAGCGCTCGTAGTAGGCCACGTGCGAGTCGAGGGTCCGGACGAGCGCGCCGTCCTTGCCCTCCGGCCGGAGGTTCGCGTCGACCTCCCACAGGGCGGGTTCGGCGGCGAGGTCGGTGATGGCGTGCGTGGCCGCGATCGCCAGCCGGGTCGCGATGAGCACCGCGCGGTCGGTGCCGACCCCGGTGCCGGTCGACTCGTCGAGCGTGGGTTCCGTCACGAAGATGACGTCGACGTCGCTCACGTAGTTGAGCTCGCGGGCGCCGGCCTTGCCCATCGCGATCACGGCGAGCGGGGTCGCGGCGACGTCGGCGGCCGGGAACGGCACCTCGCGCCGGGCGATGTCGACCGCCGTCTCGAGCGCCGCGCCGGCGAGGTCGGCCAGCCCGGCGGCGACCGCCGGGAACGCGTCCGTCGGCGACACGTTGAGGACGTCGAACAGTGCGATCTGGGCGAGGTGCCGGCGGTAGCGGACGCGCAGCCGGAGCCGGGCGTCCTCCCCCGTCGCACCGTCGACCGCGCTCCGGAGCGACTCCGTGTAGCGCTCCTGCGACCACGGTTCGGTGACCGGACCGAGCAGGAGCGCGATCTCGGCCGGCCGCCGGTGCAGGAACTCGCCGAGCCCCACCGAGGCGCCGAGCAGCCGGACGAGTCGCTCGGTCGCGGCCTCGTCGGCGAGGACCAGGCGGAGCTCGTCCGGCGCGCGCTCGAGCAACCGCTCGAGTGCGCGGAGCGCGCCGTCCGGGTCCGCCGTCGACTCCCACAGACCCGGGGCGTCGCTGACCGGGACCTGCAGGTCGGGGCCGGACCGTGCCTCCAGGTCGGCGATCCGCTGCAGGCTCTCCGACAGCTCCGCGAAGCCCAGGCGGGCCAGCTCGGATCGGGACGTCGTCGTCCGGGCGGTCATCTGGTGCGCGTCCTGCCGACCGTCAGAGGGCGCCGAGGTTCGTGTCGAGCTCGAACGGCGTGACCTGGTCGCGGTACCGCTTCCACTCCTGCCGCTTGTTGAGCAGCACGAAGTTGAAGACCTGCTCGCCGAGCGTCTCCGCCACGAGCTCCGAGTCCTCCATGAGGCTCAGGGCGTGGTCGAGGCTCGCCGGCAGCTGGCTGTACCCGAGTGCGCGGCGCTCGGAGTCGGTCAGGCTCCAGACGTTGTCCTCGGCCTCGGGCGGGAGCTCGTAGCCCTCGTCGATGCCCTTGAGGCCGGCGGCGAGCAGCAGCGAGTACGCCAGGTACGGGTTCGCGGCCGAGTCGATGCCGCGGTACTCGACGCGGGCGGACTGGCCCTTGTTCGGCTTGTACAGCGGCACGCGCACGAGGGCCGAGCGGTTGTTGTGCCCCCACGTCACGAAGGACGGGGCCTCGTCACCGCCCCAGAGCCGCTTGTACGAGTTCACGAACTGGTTCGTCACCGCGGTGATCTCGGGCGCGTGCTTCAGGACACCGGCGATGAAGTGCTTCGCGGTCTCGGAGAGCTGGTACTGGCCGCCGGCCTCGTAGAAGGCGTTCTGGTCGCCCTCGAACAGCGAGACGTGCGTGTGCATGCCCGAGCCGGGCTGGCCGGAGATCGGCTTCGGCATGAACGTCGCGTACACGCCCTGCTCGATCGCGACCTCCTTCACGACGGTGCGGAAGGTCATGATGTTGTCCGCCATCGTCAGGGCGTCGGCGTACCGCAGGTCGATCTCGTTCTGCCCGGGGCCGGCCTCGTGGTGGGAGAACTCCACCGAGATGCCGAGGTCCTCGAGCATCCGGACCGAGCGACGGCGGAAGTCGTGGGCGCTGCCGCCGGGGACGTTGTCGAAGTAGCCGGCGCGGTCGACGGGCTGCGGGCCGCCGTCCTGCCAGTCACGGCTCTTCAGCAGGTAGAACTCGATCTCGGGGTGCGTGTAGAACGTGAAGCCGCGCTCGCTCGCCTTCGCCAGCGTGCGCTTCAGCACGTTGCGCGGGTCGGCGACGGCGGGCTGGCCGTCCGGGGTGGTGATGTCGCAGAACATCCGCGCCGTGGGGTCGATCTCGCCCCGCCACGGCAGGATCTGGAACGTCGAGGGGTCCGGGTGGGCCAGGACGTCGGCCTCGTAGCTCCGGGTCAGGCCCTCGATCGCGGAGCCGTCGAACCCGATGCCCTCGGCGAACGCGCCCTCGACCTCGGCCGGGGCGATCGCCACCGACTTCAGCGTCCCGATGACGTCCGTGAACCAGAGTCGGATGAACTTGATGCCCCGCTCCTCGATGGTGCGGAGCACGAAGTCCGTCTGCTTGTCCATGCACGCCCTTTCCGTGTGCTTCCGGCCGGTGGAGGCCGTCCGCCTAGCCTATTGGTCCTCGTCGTCCCAGCGCTCGTTGTTCGCCTTGATCCGGTCCAGGGCGTGTTGCGCCTCCTCGCGCGTCGCGAACGGGCCGATGCGGTCCCGCTGCGGGGACTGCGGGCCCTGCTCGACCGTGTGGGTCTTCTCGTTGAACCACCACTGGGACTCGATGCGTTCGTCGCTCATGCCGCCACCGTACCCACGGCGCCCGTCGCTTTCGCGAAAGCGACAGATCACCGACGAACATCCGCGGGATCCTGTCGCTCTGGCGGACCGGAGACCGCGCGGAGCGGGGACCTGTCGCTTTGGCGGATCGGACGCGGGAGCGGCGCGCCTCTCGGGGCTCGCCGCGCGCGCACGGTGACCGCCTGGAGGCGCGGTGCCGGCCCGGCGGACCGGCACCGCGCCTCCAGGCGGTCACGTCGCACCTCGCACCCGACCCGCGGGACCCGCGCACCTGGCTAGAGTGGTCCGCATGCCCCGGGACGAACACGGACACCTGACCGCCGGCCGCATCTCCCCGCAGCGGGCCGTCCCGAAGGACATCGAGCGCCCCGAGTACGTCGGCAAGGCGGAACCGCACGAGCACGGTCTCGGCGACAACTACACCCCGGAGGAGGTCGAGCGGATCCGGGTCGCCGGTCGCATCGCCTCGCAGGCCATCGACGCCGTGGGCGAGGCGATCCGCCCGGGCGTGACCACCGACGAGCTCGACCGCATCGGCCACGAGTTCATCGTGTCGCACGGCGCCTACCCCTCGACCCTCGGCTACCGGGGCTTCCCGAAGTCGCTCTGCTCGAGCCTCAACGAGGTCATCTGCCACGGCATCCCGGACGACACCGTCCTGCAGGAGGGCGACCTCGTCAACATCGACATCACCGCCTACAAGGACGGGATGCACGGCGACACGAACCGCACCTTCATCGTCGGCGAGGGCACGCAGGAGGTCCGTGACCTCGTCTCCCGGACCGAGGAGGCGCTCCGTCGAGGCATCCGCGCCGTCGCCCCCGGCCGCCAGGTCAACGTCATCGGCCGGGCGATCGAGGCGTACGCGAAGCGCTTCGGCTACGGCGTCGTGCGCGACTACACCGGCCACGGCGTCGGGCGGGCCTTCCACTCGGGGCTGATCATCCCGCACTACGACGCCCCCCGGTTCGACGACGTGATCGAGCCCGGGATGGTCTTCACCATCGAACCCATGCTCACGCTCGGCGGCATCGAGGCCGACATCTGGGCCGACGACTGGACCGTCTCCACGCGGGACAAGTCCTGGACGGCGCAGTTCGAGCACACCCTCGTCGTCACCGAGCGCGGCGCGGAACTCCTCACCGTCTCCTGACACCCTGACCGAAAGGCTCCTCATGACCACCCTCGCAGTCGGCGTCGACATCGGCGGTACGGGCATCAAGGGCGCGATCGTCGACGTCTCCACCGGCGAACTCACCACCGACCGGATCAAGAAGGCCACGCCCGAGGGCGGCAAGCCGCACGACATCGTCGCCGTGACCGCGTCCATCCTCGACGAGCTCGCACCCGCGTCGGACGTCCCCGTCGGCGTCTGCTTCCCCGCCATCGTCCGGGACGGCAAGACCATGTCGGCGGCGAACGTGTCGAAGAAGTGGATCGGCTTCGAGGCCGAGGCGCTCTTCGAGAAGGAGCTCGGTCGCTCCATCCACTTCGTCAACGACGCCGACGCCGCCGGGTTCGCCGAGCAGCAGTTCGGCGCGGCGAAGGGCAAGGACGGCCTGGTGATCGTGACGACCCTCGGCACCGGCATCGGCACCGCCCTCATCAACGACGGCGTGCTCATCGTGAACTCGGAGCTCGGCCACCTGGAGATCGACGGGCACGACGCGGAGTCGCGGGCGTCCTTCGCTGCGAAGGAACGCGACGATCTCTCTTGGAAGCACTGGGCGAAGCGGCTCCAGACGTACTACTCGACCCTCGAGGCGCTGCTCTCCCCGGAGCTGTTCGTCGTCGGTGGCGGCGTGTCGAAGCAGTACGAGGAGTTCCTGCCGCTGCTCGACTTGCAGGCGGACATCATCCCGGCGACCCTCCGCAACAACGCGGGCATCATCGGCGCCGCGACCCTGGCCGCCCGCAGCCAGTCGTAGCGGGGCCGGCGCCGGGGCCGGGGGCGCCCGGGCGGGCCCGGCGCCCCCGCCGCCCCCCGTTCCCCGTTCCGCCGGTGAGATCGCAGTTCGGCGGCCGGCGCCGACTCGAGACACCGCGGAAGTGCGATCTCGGCGGCAGAGGTGGCCGCCCGACGAGTCCCGCGGCGCCGGTACCGCCGCCGGCGACCGTCACGACGCGCGGCCGCTACACTGGTTCCTGCGAATGGGTCGGTGAGACGGTCGCGTCACTCCCCCGGGAGTGCCGAGGAACGTCCGGGCTCCACAGAGCAGGGCGGTGGGTAACACCCACCCGGAGCAATCCGCGAGACAGTGCCACAGAAAGCAGACCGCCGGCGGTGACGTCGGTAAGGGTGAAACGGTGGTGTAAGAGACCACCAGGGGTCCGGGTGACCGGACTCGCTCGGTAAACCTCGCCCGGAGCAAGGTCAGACAGAGGACGCTGAGGCTGCTCGCCGAGTCCTCGGGTAGACCGCTGGAGGCCGACGGCAACGTCGGTCCGAGAGAGATGGCCGTCACTGCCGCGAGGCAGGACAGAACCCGGCGTACGGCCGGCCCATTCGCCCCTCCTCGTCCGGTCCCCCACGCCGGTGGCCTCGGGCCGTGCGGTCCGGGGCCGAGACTCGGCTGCAGCGACAGGTCTCGCGCTCCGGCGCGCGAGAACTGTCGCCCAGAACGAGACTCGCGCCGGGCCGCCGGGGCGCCGGGCCGCCGGGCGCGCCTACAGCCCGGACTCCGCCGTCCGGACCAGGATTGCGTCGCTGTCGGGGCAGAGCACCACGTCGTCGGGCGCCGCCTGCCGGATCGCCTGCAGGTCGGAGTTCGTCAGGCTCACCCCGGAGGCCGTCGACACGCCGCCCTGCAGCAGCGACGCGCCGAAGCCGTACCGCGCACGCTGCCGGTCGTACAGCGCCAGGAGGTCGGCGGGCACCTTCGCGGCGACGTCGGCACGGCTCTGCACGGCCGCGGCCCGGTCGGCCTCGAGCCGGGCGATCTCGGCGTCGCGCTCGGCGACGAGTCCGGCGCGTGCCGCCTCGACGTCGGCGAGTTCCGCCTCGATGTCGCCGACACGGGCGCGGAAGCCGTCGAGGGTCTCCATGACCTCGAGCTCGGCGGTCTCGAGGTCGCCGATGCGCCGCTGCAGCGACTCGAGCTCGTTCTGGAGCCCGGCGGCGTCCTTCGCGCTCGAGACGTTCTGCAGCATGGTCGTGTCGCGCTCGACCCGGGCCTGCGCGGTCGCCGTGTCGGACTCGAGGCGTGCGAGCTCCCGCTCGGCGTCCTCGACGTCGCCGGTCGCCGCGGCGAGGGACGCGCGCAGCCCGGCGGCCCTGGTGCTGAGCTCGGTGAGCCGGTCGCCCTTCTGCAGGGACGTGATCCGGTGGGCGATCCGGGTGACGTCGTTGTCGAGTCGCTGGACGTCGAGGAGGATGACCTGGTCCTCGGGTGCTGCCTTCATGGTCAGGCTCCTTCAGTGTGGGTGGTGGGTTCGGCGGCCGGCAGGACGGCGAAGTCCCACGGGTCGGTACGGAGGTCGCTCACGGTGACCCGGACCCCGGCGGCTCGGCGCAGCTGCTCGGCCGCGACGTCGAGCCAGAGCCACTCGGTGGCCCAGTGCGACGTGTCGATGAGGGCCGGCCCGCCGCTGAGCACCGCCTGCTCGCGGAACTCGGAGGCGGGGTGGTGCCGGAGGTCGCTCGTGACGTAGACGTCCGCGGCGAGCACGGCGGGGTTGCGGAGGTACGCGTCGCCCGCGCCGGCGCAGAGCGCGACCGTGCGGATCGGCCGGTCGAAGTCCCCGGAGACCCGCACACCGGTGGCGGTCCCGGGCAGCAGGTCGACGAGCGCCCGCGCGAGCGCGCCGAGCGTCGTCGGTTCGGCGAGGGTGCCGACGCGGCCGATCCCGGTCGACGCGTCGGCGCCGGCCTCGAGCGGACGCTGGTCGGTCAGGCCGAGCCGGTCGGCGAGGACGGCAGACGTCCCCGTGGTCACGACGTCGGCGTTCGTGTGTGCGGCGACGAGCGCGGCACCGCCACGGACCAGGGTCGCGAGCACGCTGCCCTTGTACGTGGACTCGGCGATCGTCGTGACGCCCCGGAGCAGCAGCGGGTGGTGGGTCAGGAGCAGGTCGGCGCCGAGGTCGACGGCTTCACGCGCCGTGGCCGGGACGGCGTCGACGGCGAGGTGCACGTGCTCGACGGTCTGGTCGGGGTCGCCCGCAACGAGGCCGACGGCGTCCCACGACTCGGCTCCCGCGGCGGGCCACAGGTCTTCGATCACGGCCTGGAGTTCGCGGAGCGTCGGCATCCCGTCAGTCTACCGAGCCGACCGGGCCGCCGAGGTGCCGGGGGTCAGCGGCGACCGAACGCGCGGAGGATGCGCGCGACGAGGCGCGACCACCAGCCGTCCCGATCGGCCCGATCGGCTCGCTCGGCCGCGACGGCGTCCGACGTGGCGACGGCAACGGGCGCCGCCGCGTCGTCCCGTGCGGATGCGGGCGTCTCGGGCTGTGCGGCCTCGGGCAGGACGACGGGGGTGCTCGCGGTGACGCCGGCGTGCGCGGTGAGCGCGGCGGCGAACGCCGCGCGGTCGATGACCGTCGGTCCGGTCGCCGGCTGGATGAGCGGGGTGGGTCGCGTGTTCGCGGACACCGGCGAGACGGCCGGGAGGCCCGCCACCGGTCGGACGGCGACCACGGGTTCCGACGTGCTCGGTTCCGGGGCGTCGATCGCGTCGGTGACGTCGGTCGCGGCCACGAGGGCGGGCGCGTCCGCGGACCCGGCGGAGGCCGGGGCGGGGCGCTGCACGGCCACGGTGCCGGTGGCGGCCCGGCGGGCGGCGGCCCGGTCGCGACGGTCGGACTCGGTCGCCGCGTCGGCGAGCAGGTCGGCGAAGACGGTGTGCGCGAAGGCGCGGGCGGCCTCGACCTCGGGGTCGCTGTGCTCGGCGACCGTGGCCTCCCACGCCGCGAGACGGGCGAGGTCCTCGTCACGACGGCGGACCTCGTCCTCGAGGATCACGATGCGCTCGATCGTGGTGCGGCCGCTCGCTGCGGACACCTCGACGGCGAGGTCCTCGATGCGCAGGGCCAGGCGCTCCGGCGGCTCCGGGAACGACGGCGCGCAGGCAGCGGCGTGCCGGGCACGGTCACGGGGCCGGCGGAAGGCGGAGTCGTCCGCGGCCGGAGCGGTGGCGGCGAGCTCGGTGCTGGCCGGCTCGGCAGCACCCTGTTCGGCGCTGACGGGCTCGGCGGCGACGACGCCCGACGCCGTGTCCGGGCGCTGCACGGGTCCGGTGACCGGCGGGACGACGAGGTCCGACAGGTACGGGGTGCGCGTCGCCGGGGCGTCACGGAGCCACGCCTCGAGCTCGCGACCGAACGGGTCGACGAGGGGTGTGCGTGCACCGGACTGCGTTTCCATGTCGGCAGGGTAAATATCGCGACGCCGGAATCGGTGGACATCCGCGGTGTGTCGCAGAAGTCGCTGCCATATCGCCCCGAACGTGAACGGCGTGTCGCGCGCCGACGCCGTCCGCCTCAGTGCGCGCGGTCGAACCCGTCGAGCAGCGCGCGTCCGGCGGGCCACGCCCCGACCCCGCTGGCCACGTTGACGTGCCCGGCGGCGCCGACCCGCACGGGCTCCGATCCGAGGGTCGCCGCGAACGCGAGTGCCCGCTCCGCCGAGCAGTACGGGTCGTCGTCGCTCACCACCAGGAGCGACGGCACGGCGGACCGCGCGGCTGGCTCGGCGAACCCGGCCGCCGCCGCCGGGAAGGCCGGTCCCGCCGGGTCGGGCGGTGCCACGAGGAACGCCCCGGCAACCGGCGGACGATCGGGCCCGGACAGCCATCCGGCCACCGCCAGGACGCCGAGGCTGTGGGCGACGAGGACGGGCGGCTCGTCGAGTTCCCGGACGGCGCGGGTGATCGCCGACGACCAGTCCCCCGGCTCGGGCGCGCTCCACGAGGTCGGTTCGATCCGCACCACCTGCTCGGGCTCGGCGGCGGCCCGGTCGGCCTGCCACAGCGACTGCCAGTGGTCGGGGTCGGAGTTCCAGATCCCGGGGACGATCACCCACGGTCGAGGTCTGCGCACGGACGCATGCTAGCGGCGACCGGGCCCGAGCCGCCGACGCCCCGTGCTCAGCGGTGCAACGTGTCGCGCGGGTACTCCCCGAACCGTGCGGCGTAGGCACCGGAGAAGCGGCCGAGGTGGGCGAACCCCCAACGCACGGCGACCGACGCGACCGTGACGTCGCCGGGTCCGGCGGCCCGGAGCTCCTCGCGGACACGGTCCAGCCGGATGCCCCGGAGCATCGTGTTCGGCGCCGTCCCCACCTGCCGCTGGAACGCCTGCTGCAGCCCGCGGACGCTGAGGCCGACGTGCTCGGCGACGTCGGTCGTGGAGATCGGCGTGTGGGCGAAGGCGTGCATGTACTCCACGGCTTCGCGGACCCGACCGGTCGCCCCCTGCGGCAGGGTCACGTCGGGCGCGAGCACGGTGTGCGGGAAGGTGCGGAGCAGCGCCCGTGCGGTGGACCTGGCGGTCTCGGCGAGGACGATCGGTGACGGCGGCGCAGTGCCGAGGACGACCGCGGCGGCGCGCTGGACCTGGGCGTTCCAGCCGCGCAGGTCCTCCTTGCCGGGCGTCTGCGTGTGATCGAACACGAGCGGGGCCGGGTGGGTGCCGTGTTCCTCTGCCGCGACCGCCTCGAGGTACGTCCGGTCGAACTGGACGAGGCTCTGCCGAACGTCCTGCAGGTCGAACGCGAAGGGGCGACCGGTCGGGAACATCATCGGGGTCCCGGGAGCGAACGAGACCTCCTGGCGTCCGACGTCGACGGCCCCGCCGCCGTCGGCGAGCCACATCACGACGTACTCGTCCCGCGCCTCGATCTCGCCCTCGACCCGCGCGTCGAAGCGCGTGGAGCGGAACGACATGGTGTCGTCGCCGACGACGCGGAACCGGTAGCTGAAGGGCCGTTCGGACCGCGCGGCACGGAATCCGGAACCGTCGTAGGCGTCCTCGTACATCTGGATCGCCGCCCCGAGGTCGTCCCCGGACGTCTCGAAGCTGATCCTGGGGTCGGGCTCGGCAGTCATCGACTGGATCGTCACACGGCGGAGCGGAACTCCTGTACTCGCGCGGCCCGCCTTGCGGTTAGCGGCTCAGGCGCTGCGCGGAGCGGATGAACCGAACGATCCTCGGTTCAACCCCCGGCGCACGGTCCACCGGTTGCGGTCCGCGACCCGCTCGTACCGGAGGTCGTCCACGACCATCTGGACGAGGGCGAGCCCGCGACCGCTCTCGGCGAGGGCGTCCGGCAGCCGGGCGGCGGACGGGTCGACCGGCACCGGGACGCCGTCGTCGGTCAGGTGCACCTCGACGACGTCACCGTCGACGTCGAGCCGCAGCGAGCAGGACACCCCGCGGTCACCGACGCCGTGCTCGATGACGTTCGAGGTGAGCTCGACGAGGGCGAGCTCGAGGGCCATCCGGTCCTCGGGCGTCACCGCCGGTTCGGTGTCCCACACCGACGCGAGGAACTCGTGCACCGCCGTGACGTCGTCCGGCGGACACGCGAGGTCGAGGTTGTGCCCGCTCACGGCGGTGCTCATCCCCAGTCGCTCACCGCGGCGTCCCCGTCGGGGTACGTGCGGAGGATCTTGTCCATGTTGGAGAGCTTGAGCACCATCTCGACCTGGTCGGACGGCGCCGCGATGCGCAGGTCGCCCCCGGCCTGACGCGCGGTCTTCAGGGAACCGACGAGCGCGCCGAGTCCGGAGGAGTCCATGAACTCGACGCCGGACAGCTCGACGACGACCTTCGGGCGACCGCCGGTGACGACCTCGGACACGGTCTCCCGGAACGTCGGGGCCGACACCATGTTGAGCCGGCCGCTGCACTCGAGCACCGCGGCGTCCGGTTCCGCCTCGTGTACGACGATGTCCATGTCGGTGCCTCCTCAGGTCGGTGCGGGGTGCACGATGCAACCTACCGGGTCAGGCCCCGGAGTGCGCTGCTCCGCGCCGGGTGGCGACGACCTGCACCACCACGGCGGCGGCCATGAGCACCGCCATCACCGAGCCCATCGCCAGGGCGGTGCCGCCGAGCACCCCCGCCAGGGGCGTGCCGAGGCCGCCGAGTCCGAACGTGAGACCGCCCTGCAGCGCGGCCGCCGTGCCGGGGTGCGCCGCCCCGACGTGCTGCGTCCGTGTCATCGCGGCGGGCAGCACGAACCCCCACGCCCCGGTGACGACGGCGAGCGAGCACCAGACCGGCACCGGCCCCGCACCGAGGAGGGCGGCGGCGAGCACGCCCGCGGCGCCGAGGGTGCCCACCACCAGGCCGAACGAGAGCAGGGCGTCCTCGGAGAACCGACCGACCACCCGGCGGAAGACGAGGGTCGTGACGATCATCATCGAGGCGTTCGTGGCGAAGACGAGGGTGTACTCCCCCTCGGAGAACCCGAACTCGGACTGGAACACGAACGAGCTCGTCGCGATGTAGGCGAAGAACCCGATCGTGGAGAGCACCCCGGTGAGCACGTACGCCCGGAACCGCGGGATGGCCATGAGCTCGCGGACGCGTCGCCAGTTCGCACCGAGGCCGACGCCCCCACGGGACGCGCGCGGCAGGGTCTCGTGGAACCGGACCACCACGGCGGCGAAGAACACCGCACCGAGCGCCGCGAGCACGACGAACATGATCCGCCACGTGCCCACCGTGAGCACCGCACCCCCGGCCAGCGGGGCCACCACCGGACCGATCGCGTTGATCGCCGCGAGGGTGCCGAACACCTTCGCCATCCGGGGCCCGTCGGTCACGTCGGACACCATCGCCCGTCCCGCCACCGCCGCGGCGGCACCCGCCAGCCCCTGGAAGACCCGGGCCACCACGAGCGTCACGACGTCCGGTGCGAGCGCGCAGCCCACCGACGCCAGCGCGAAGACGGCCGTGCCGACGAGCATGAGCGGTCGCCGGCCGATGCCGTCGCTGACCGGTCCGGCGAGGAGCTGGCCGACCGCGAAGGCGACGAGGAAGGCGGTGAGCGAGAGTTGCACCGCGCCGGGCGTCGTCCCGAGGTCGCGCGCGATCGCGGGCAGCGCCGGGATGTACATGTCCGTCGCGAAGGGCGAGACCCCGACGATGAGGGCGAGCGGCACGATCGGCGGCAGCGTCGTCGTCAGGTCGGTGGTCCGCGTGCGCTCCGTCGTCACGCTGGCCACGGTACGCGCTCCCGAATCGATTCGACAAGGGGCGCTGCGGCCGTGGCCGCAACCGTCTGGAGGCGCGGTGCCGGTCCCACGGACCGGCACCGCGCCTCCAGACGGTCACGCGCAGCGCGCGTCAGCCGGTGTTCTGCAGGCCGGCGGCGATCCCGTTGACGGTGAGCAGGAGGAGGCGGTGGTCGCCGTCCCCCGGATCGGTGCTGCCGCTCGACCGGATCGCGCGGAGGGCCCGCAGCTGCAGGTGCGACAGCGCGTCGACGTACGGGCTGCGCAGGCGGACCGCGCGGGCGAGGACCGGGCGGTCCTCGAGCACGTCGCTGCCGCCGGACACGCGGAGCACCCAGTCGCGGGTGCGGAGCATCTCGTCGAGCACCTTCGCGGCGAGGTCGTCGCGGTCGGCGAGCTCGAGGTAGCGACGGGCGATGTGCTGGTCGGTCTTCGCGAGCGACATCTCGACGTTCTTGATCATCGCGCCGAACAGCGGCCACTCGGCGTAGGCGGTCCGGAGCAGGTCGACGTCGCCGACCGCCTCGAGCGCCGAGCCGAGGCCGTACCAGCCGGCGAGGTTGATGCGCGCCTGCGTCCAGGAGAACACCCACGGGATCGCGCGGAGGTCCTCGAGGGACTCGACGCTCAGGCCACGGCGGGCCGGACGCGAGCCGAGCGGCAGGAGCCCGATCTCCTCCATCGGGGTGACCCGGGCGAACCACGGCGCGAACCCGTCCGCCTTCACGAGGTCGTAGAACGCCTGGCGGGAGACGTCGTCGAGCTGCTGGGCGAGGTCCGCGAACCGGGTCGCGGCGGCGGCGGTGCGCTCCTCGTTCGACGGCGACGAGGCGAACAGGGTGGCCGACGCCATCTGCTCGAGGTGCCGTGCCGCGATGTCCTTGTCGCCGTACTGGGCGAAGATGACCTCACCCTGTTCGGTGAGCTTCAGCCGGCCGTCGATCGATCCGCGGGGCTGCGCGAGCACCGCCTCGTTCGCGGGACCGCCACCGCGGCCGAGCGAGCCGCCACGGCCGTGGAAGAGCGTCAGCTCGACGTCGTGCTGCTTCGCCCAGTCGGCGATCCGGGCCTGGGCGTCGTACAGCGCCAGGTTCGCGGACACCGGCCCGACGTCCTTCGACGAGTCCGAGTAGCCGAGCATGACCTCGAGCCGGCGCCCGGTCGCGGCCAGGCGTCGCTGGAACGCCTCGGTGCGCACGGCCTCGTCGAGGATGTCCACGCTGGCGTGCAGGTCGGCGAAGGTCTCGAACAGCGGGATCACGTCGAGCACCGGGGCCGCCTCGGGCGACCCGAGCGCCGCGACCGCGAGCTCGTGCACGTTCGCCAGGTCGGCGGCGGACTGCGTGAACGAGACGATGTACCGGCTCGCGGCGCGGACGCCGTACCGGGCCTGCAGCGACGCGATGGTGCGGAAGACCTCGAGGACCTCCTGCGTCATCTCGCTCAGCTCGCCGCCGGCACGGATCTCCGCGAGGGCGTTCCGGTGCACCTGCGAGTGCTGCCGCACCTCGAGCTCGGCGAGGTGGAACCCGAAGGTCTCGACCTGCCACACGAGGTTCTGCAGCTCGCCGTTCGCCGGGCGGTCCGCCCCCGCGGCCACGAGCGAGGACTGGATGGTGCGGAGGTCGGTCAGCAGCTCGTCGGGACCGCGGTACGCCAGACGCTCCTGGCCGCTGCGGGTCGCGTCGATCCTGGCCGCCACGAAGAGCAGCGCCCGTCGGTGGGTCTCGTTCGGCGCGCGGACCCCGATGCGCTCGGCGATGCCCGGGTCCAGGGCCTCCTGTGCCGCGACGAGCGCCGTGAGTCCGGCGTCCGCCGGGGTCTCGCTGGCGTCGAGCGTCAGGGTGCTGCCGATGCGGGTGGCCGCGCGGGAGAGGCCGAGCAGGATGTGCTCGGCCGCGATCTCGGCGGCCTGGCGGGTGACGTCGGCCGTCACGTGCGGGTTGCCGTCCCGGTCGCCGCCGATCCAGGTGCCGAAGCGGACGAACGCCGGCGCGGTCACCGGTGAGCGTCCGGCGTCGTCGCCGAGGAGCCGGTCGTCGAGCAGGCGGTACACCTGCGGCACGATCTCGAACAGGGTCTGGTCGAACACGCTCATCGCCGTGCGGACCTCGTCGAGCGGGGTCGGCCGGGTGGTGCGGAGCGGCGAGGTGCGCAGGAGCGTGGTGATCTCCTCGAGCAGCCGGCGCTCGTTCTCGGCCCGCGCGGTGGCGTTCGTCGTGCGGTCGCGCTCGTCGATCAGGTCGGTGATCCGTCGCACGGCGGTGGTCACCGCACGACGGCGGGCCTCGGTCGGGTGCGCGGTCAGCACGGGGTGGAAGCGGAGGTCGCGGAGCCGTGCGGCCGCCTCGGCCTCGCCGACCTGCTCGACGAGGGAGGCGTAGGTCGCGGGGAAGGAGTCCCCCGCCAGGCCGCCGTCGTCGCCGCGCTGCCGGAGCACGCGGACGCGGTGGTGCTCCTCCGCCAGGTTCGTGAGGTGGAAGTAGGTCGTGAACGCCTGCGCGACGGCCTCGGCCCGTTCGGCCGACATGCCGGCCACGATCGCCTCGGCGCGGGCGGCACCCTCGGCCTCGCCGCCTTCGAACGCGTCGATGACCGCGGCGCGCAAGCTCTCCACGTCGTGCAGGAGGTCCTCGCCGCCGGTCTCGCGCAGCACCCGCCCGAGCAGGTTGCCGAGGTACCGCACGTCCGAGCGCAGGTCGCTGTCGACCGCGCCGCTGACGTCGTCCCGCGCGCGCCCGTGGCGCGTCGATCCATCGATCGCCGTCATGTGGTCCTTTCCGGGTCCGCCGGGAGTCCCCTCCCGGTATCCCAGCAGCGTATCGGCCCGTCGGCGGGCCTGACGACAACCGTCCGGACGGACCGCGGTCAGGCGGTGCGCACCGAGCCGCCGGGGCGCCGCGTCGCGTCGAGGCCCGCGAGCAGGCCGGCGTCGAGCGCGTACGCGAGCTCGACCTCGGCGATGACGCGCTCCCGCTCCTCGGCCGACCACGGTGCGGCGTCGAGCTGTGCACGGTAGGTGTCCTGGAAGGCGCTCGGGTCCGCGACCTGGTCGAAGATGTAGAACAGGATGCCGTTCGTGTCGAACCCGAACTGCTCCCCCAGCAGGCGCCCCATCGCGTGCCCGCCGGACAGGTCGCCGAGGTACCGCGTGTAGTGGTGCGCCACGAACCCGCCCGGCCACGTGGCCGCGACCTCGTTGAGCCGACGGACGTACGCGGTCGTGGCGGGCAGCGGGCAGACCAACTCGGACCAGTCCGGGCCGACGAGGTACTCCAGGTCGGCGCGGATCGCGGGCATCCTGGTCAGCTGCGAGGTCACGAACGGTGCGGCGACCGGGTGGTCGGCCATCCGCTCGGCGGCGCGCTCCAGGGCGTCGTACACGAACGCGTACTGCCCGAGGAGCGCGGCGTAGTCGGCGACGTCGCACCGGCCGCCGACGAGGTCGTGCATGAACCCGCTGTCGGCCGACGAGCCGTGCGAGCGCATCGTGCGCCGGCGGAGGAGCTCCGAGAACGGGGTCACCGTCGTGTCCATGAGGTAAGGCTAACCTTAGCGAGCGATCCGTCAAGCAGCGGACGCCCAGCAGCAGGCGCCCAGCACCCGAGAGGAAGCTGCCCCCGATGAGCTCGAAACCCAAACGCCCCCAGCACGTCTTCGTCGTCGACCGCACCGAGCGCCTCTCGCCGCACATGGTCCGGGTCCACCTCGGCGGGCCCGCGTTCGACGACTTCGTCCGCGGTGCCGACCCGGAGCGCCTCGCGTCGACGGACAAGTACGTCAAGCTCCTGCTCGCGAAGCCGTCGCTCGGCCTCACGCCGCCGTACGACCTCGAGGAGCTCCGCGAGACGCTGCCGAAGCACGACCGCCCGGCCCGCCGCACCTACACGGTCCGTGCCGTCGACCACGAGGCACGGACCATCGCGATCGACTTCGTGGTGCACGGCGACGAGGGCCTCGCCGGACCGTGGGCCGCCGCAGCACGGCCCGGCGACCTGCTCGCCCTGTCCGGCCCCGGTGGCGGCTACGCGCCCGCCACCGACCCCGCCGTCACCCACCTGCTGCTCGGCGACGACAGCGCGCTGCCCGCGATCTCCGCCGCCCTCGAGGCCATGGCCGACGACGCCACCGGCATCGCCCTGGTCGAGGTCGCCGGCCCGGCCGACGAGCAGCCGGTCCGGCACCCGGCGGGCGTCGACCTGCGGTGGCTGCACCGCGACGCCACCGGCGCCGAGCCGGGCACGCTCCTGCTGGAGGCGGCACGGTCGCTGGAACGCGCCTCCCGGCCGGTGCAGGTCTTCGCGCACGGCGAGCGGACCGCGGTGAAGGCGATCCGTCGGCTGCTGCAGGACGACTGGGGACTCGAGAAGCGCGAGATGTCACTGTCGGCCTACTGGGCGCTCGGCCACGCCGAGGACCGCTTCCAGGAGGAGAAGCGCGAACCGATCGGCGTCATCTTCGACGAGTAGGCCACGACCTGGAGGCGCGGCGGGCGTCGGTGGGGCGGGCTAGCGTTCCCGACATGGTCGCCCTCTCGTGCTGCGTGCCCGGCTGCGACGCGGCCGCCGCCCCCGGGGCGCCGGTGCCGCTGTGCGCGGGACACCTCACGCTCGTCGCCGAGTTCGGCGCGGAGCACGCCGGCGTCGAGGACGCGCTGCCGGGACCGTGCCCGCTGTGCGGCTCGCGGGTCGGGATGCGGTACCCGTCCGGCGCGGTGTGCGCGACGTGCGAGTGGCGGTACGGCGACGTGCCCGACGGCGACCTCGCTCCGCCGCGCGTGGACGTCGTGTACTACCTGCGGATGCGCGACGACTTCGGCGACCGGATCAAGATCGGGACCACCGCGAACCCGCGGCGACGGCTCGCGGCGATCCCGCACCAGGACCTCCTCGGGTTCGAGCGGGGCGACCGGACGCTCGAGCGCCGTCGGCACGCGGCGTTCGCGGCGACGCGCTACCCGGGGACGGAGTGGTTCCGGGCGACGCCGGAGTTGCTCGCGCACGTGGCCGGGGTGGCCGCGGGTGTGAGCGACCCGTGGGCGTTGCACGCGCGGTGGACGAGTGAGGCGCTGGCGCTGCGCGGGTGAGCGGGCGCTCCGCCGGTGATCGGACGCGCCGGGGCGGCGGGTCTCGCCCGGGTCAGCGGGCGTACGCGTCGACGAACAGGGCGCCGCGGATCTCCCGGAGGGTGTCGGCGAGGCGGGTGACGGTGCGGCCGGAGATGCCCGGGACCTCGAGGTCCCAGGGGCCGAGGGCCTGCAGGCGCCCGGTCCGGATGCGCACGACCTCCCACCCGACGGCGCGCACCGCCCGGTCCTTCCGGCGGTCGGTCTCCTGCCGGGGTCCGACGTGCTCGAGGCCGTGCCGTCCGGTCGAGTCGTACTCGATCGCGACGCGGAGCTCCGGCAGGATGATGTCCGGCCAGAGTTCCACGTGGTCGAAGAACGGCCGGTCGGTACGGATCGCGGAGTGGTCGTAGGTGAAGGCGAACCGTTCGGCGAGGGCGGCCCGGAGCTCGGCTTCCACCGCGGACGCCGTCGCGGGGGCGCACACGCTCGTGAACGACTCCCCCGAGGGCAGCCGCGGGGTCTTCGGGCAGATCGTGCGGGGCACCGCGGCCGGCCGGGGTCGCCGGGGTGCGCCGACGTCCGGGCGCCGTGGCCGGGACCGGCTCGAGGCCACCGCGCCGGCCGGGGTGCCACGGGCCGGGGCCGCGGGCAGGGTCTGTCGTCCGGTGACGCGGACCACGCGCTGCGGGACGGGCACCGCGGACGGCCAGTCCGTCGGCAGCACGGGCCATCGCTGCGGCTGGGCCTGCACGGCGCACTCGGGACACCAGACCGACCGTCGGCGTTCACGACCCGGACGGGAGCGCTGCTCCGCCGGGGTCGCGACGAAGACGTGGCCGACGTCGCACTCCCACGTCAGCAGGACCTCGGCCGCCGGCGGCACCTGGCTCAGGACGACGCCGTGGTTCCACTCCGGGTGGTACTGCCGGACGAGTACGGGGTAGGACGACCACTCGGCACGGAACTGCCCGACGGCGTACGGGACCGGCGTGCCGCGCGACCACTGCCGGCGGCGCCACCATGCGTCGACGGGTTCGGCCACGTCGTCACGGTAGGAGCGACCACCGACAGTCCGGGACCGGTTGCCCGGGACCCCGTCACGACCCGGGCGGGTCGGCGAACGTGAACCGCTCCGGGCCGGCGTCGGAGCCGTCGTCGAGCACGCGGATCCCGGACTCCCGGCAGGCGGTCACACCGTCGCGGTGCACCCGCTCGGGGCGCGGTCGCCTCGGGATCCCCGCAGCGCCGAACACTGCCCACGCGTTCGCGGCGGCGGCGCTGGTGAACCGGGTGCTGTACCGGACGCCGGCGAACCCGGCGGCGTCGAACGCCCGTGCCCAGGCCTGTGGCACGCGGTAGTCCCCCATCGTCTGCAGCTCCGCCCCCACCCCGGACCGGACGGCTCGGGGATCGGTGACGTCCGCGAACCGCCGACCCCGGGACGCCCGGGCGGCGACCACGACCATCTCCCGCGCGCGGGACGCGAAGACCGTGTTGGTGGTCAGCACGTGGTGCGCCAGCCGTTCCCGCACCGCGACCTCGACCGAGTCGGCCCAGTAGCAAGTGCCCCGCGGCAGGGCGAGGTCGAACCGGCCGCCGTCCACCCCGTCGGCGTCGGGTTCGGTGCTCGCGAACCACCACGCGCCGCGGTCGTGCCGCTTCGCCCGGTAGAACGTGGTGCCCCGGGACTCCTCGGCGGGGAAGCCTGCGAGGTCGAGGTCGTCGCGCGGCGGGCGCTGGGCCACCTCGTTCCGGCTCGGCGTCACGCGTCCGCCGCCCACGCGTGCGCGGCTCGGCGGGCCGCGGCGAGGACCTGGGCCTCCCGACCGTCACGCAGCGCCTCGGCCGCGGTGGTGCCCCCGAACGCCTCGGCCGGCGTGTTCAGCCACAGCGCGCTGCCCCAGGGGTCGATCCGGTCGGGGTCGATGAGCGCGAGGACCTGCCGGAGGTTCGGGAGCGGCGACCCGGTCACACCGAACTGGAACGACGGGAACACGAGGCTGCCGTCGCTGATCTTCAGCCCGATGAGGTCGCGCTTCGCCGTCGCCTTGCTCAGCGCCTGCCGCGTCACCCCGCGCCAGGCCGCCAGCGTCGGGGTGTCGTAGAACGGCCCGAGCAGGGCGTCGGCCTCGTGCTTGCCGCTCGGGAGCGCGGCCACCATCCGGTCGGCGAGCAGGTCGACGTCCGCCCCGGAGTCGAGGGCGTCGTCGAGTCGGTCGGCGTCGAGTCGGCTGCGGAGCGCGGTGAGGAGCGCCTCGACCCGCCGGTCCGAGCGGGACGTGCCGGTGTGGCCCCGGCTCGTGCGACCGGTGCCCGTGCGAGCGTGTGCCGGAGCGGCCATGGTGCGCCTCCTGTCAACCGTGTCAACCCAGTATCGCGCATCTGCGACAACCACGTCAACCGGAAAGAGCGCCGGCCGGGACGAGCTGGTCAGGACGCGAGGGCGTTGCGGACGTACCCGACCAGGGCGTTCGCGTGCCCGTGCCCCATCCCGTGCTCCTCCTTGAGCCACGCGACGACCTCCATGTGCTTCCGCCGGTCGAGCCGCTCGGCGACGAGGTCGAGCCACTCCTGCACCGGACGGCCGTAGGTCTGCTCGATGCTCGGGAAGTACGACGCCGGCCCCCTCGGCCTGCTGCCGTCCGCGGGCGGTTCGGGAGCGGTCACGCGGTGGTCCGTCATGGCCGTCACGATAGTCGTCACCGAACGTCACACGGCGTCATCGAGACCGCCAGCATGACGCCGTGTTCCGTCGCGTGCCGATTTGTTGCGGGCACCGTTGTCAGGCCCCGACGCCCCTCTCTACGGTCGCGACATGACCCAGACCACCGAAGCGGGGCACGAGGCCGCGACCCGCCCCGACGGCGCGAGCAGCGCGACGGGCGCGCCCCGTGCCTCCAGTCCGTCCACCGCGACCATCGACGCCGCCGGACGCGCCGCGCTCGACCGGCCGGTCGTCCCGCTGCGCCACCCGCTGCGCTGGATCGCGGCCGCGATCGTCCTCGTGGTGCTCCTGAACTTCGTCGAGACGCTCTTCACGAACGAGCAGTGGGGCTGGCCGGCGGTCGGCAAGTGGCTGTTCAGCCCGGCGATCCTGACCGGCCTGCAGCTCACCCTGCTGGCGACGGCACTGAGCGCGGTCATCAGTTTCGCCGGGGGCATCGTCGTCGCGATAGCGCGGCTCTCGCGGAACCCGGTGCTGTCCGGGCTCGCGTGGGGCTACGTGTGGCTGTTCCGGTCGGTGCCGCTCATCCTGGTGCTCGTCTTCCTCTACAACCTCGGGTCGCTCTACCCGTCGATCGGCATCGGCGTCCCGTTCGGGCCGCAGCTCGAGGTGCCGACCGCGAACGTGCTCAGCGACCTGGCGATCGGGGTGATCGGCCTCAGTCTGAGCGAGATCGCCTACGCCTCGGAGATCGTCCGCGCCGGCGTGCTCGCCGTCGACCACGGGCAGCACGAAGCCGCGCAGGCGCTCGGACTCCCCCGGCGACGCCAGTTCGTGCGGGTGATCCTGCCGCAGGCGCTCCGCTCGATCGTGCCGGCGTTCGTGAACCAGATCGTCGGGCTGCTCAAGGCGTCGTCGCTGCTGTTCTACGTGTCGCTGCTCGACCTGTTCGGTGTCGTCCAGAACCTGTCGAGCACCTACCCGACGGACATCATCCCGCTGCTCGTCGTCGCGACGCTCTGGTACCTGGCGCTCACGAGCGCGGTGTCGGTCGTGCAGTACTACGTCGAGCGGTGGACGGCACGCGGCTCGGTCCGCGCGCTGCCGCCGACGCCGTTCCAGCGGCTCCGCTCCGTCGTGCGCAGGATCGGTGCGCAGCGATGAGCGCGAGCATCGGCATCCACGGCGCAGTGAAGGCGTTCGGCTCGCAGACGGTGATCGACGGCATCGACCTGTCGCTGCCGTCCGGGAGCGTCACCGTCATCCTCGGGCCGTCCGGGTCCGGCAAGTCCACGCTGCTGCGGGCGATCAACCATCTCGAACCCCTCGACCGCGGTGTCGTCACCGTCGGCGGCGAGACCATCGGCGTCCGGGTGCGGACCGGCCGCGACGGGGTCCCCCGGTACAAGGAGCTGCCCGAGCGGCTGATCCTGCGGCAGCGCTCCCGGATCGGCTTCGTGTTCCAGCACTTCAACCTCTTCCCGCACCTCACCGCGCTCGAGAACGTGGCCGAGGGTCCGATCGCCTCCGGTGTCCCCGCCGCCACGGCCAAGGCCCGGGCGCAGACGCTGCTCGAACGCGTGGGCCTCGGCGACCGCGGAGCCACCCGGCCGCGCCAGCTCTCCGGCGGGCAGCAGCAGCGCGTGGCCATCGCCCGGGCCCTGGCACTCGAGCCCTCGGTGGTGCTGCTCGACGAGCCGACCTCGGCGCTCGACCCCGAGCTGGTCGGCGAGGTCCTCGGCGTCATCAAGGACCTCGCCGAGTCCGGCACGACGCTCGTCATCGTGACGCACGAGGTCGCCTTCGCCCGCGAGGTCGCCGACCACGTCGTCTTCCTCGACCACGGCCGCATCGTCGAGCAGGGGCCGCCTGCGCAGCTCATCGACGACCCGCAGCACCCCCGCACGCGCGACTTCCTGTCCCGCGTCCGCTGATTCCCCCGCCCGTCCACATCGATCCCCGACCCCAGGAGAACCATGTCCACCATCACCCCATCCCGCTGGCGGTACCGTGCCGGCGCCCTCGTCCTCGCCGCCGGAGTCGTCGTCGCCCTGGCCGGCTGCGCCGCGGACGCCAGCGCCGGCACGGGCTCCGGCTCCGGCTCCGGCGACGGCACCGTCACGATCGGAGCCGCGTCGAACGGCGCAGCCACCGAGACGAAGGTCACGGTGCAGGAGGACACGAAGCTCCACGACGAGCTCCCGGCCGCCGTCAAGGAGTCCGGCACGCTCGTCATCGGCGTCGGCGCACTGCCGTCCGGCTTCCCCCCGCTCGCGTTCACCGGTGACGACCAGAAGACCCTGACCGGATCCGAGCCCGACCTCGGGCGACTCGTCGCCGCGAAGCTCGGCCTGGAGGCGAAGGTCGAGAACGCCACCTGGGACAACCTGTTCGTCGGCATCGACGGCGGCAAGTACGACGCGGGCTTCTCGAACATCACGGTGACCGAGCAACGCAAGGAGAAGTACGACTTCGCCTCGTACCGGCAGGACAACCTCGCACTGCAGGTCCCGGCGACGAGCGACCTCACCTTCGACGGCGACCCGTCCGTCCTGGCCGGCAAGACCGTGGCCGTCAGCTCCGGGACGAACCAGGAGAAGATCCTGCTCGGCTGGAAGGCCGACCTCGCCGAGGAGGGCAAGACGATCACGGTCAAGTACTACCCGGACGGCAACGCCGTGAAGCTCGCGCTCGACTCCGGCAAGATCGACGCGTACTTCGGCCCGAACCCGACCGTCGCCTACCAGAACACCCTCGGGAAGGACGGCGCGAACCCGACCAAGACCGCCGGCACCTACTCGGGCGCCGGCGCGGACCTGCAGGGGCTCATCGCGGCGACGACCAAGAAGGGGAACGGCCTCGCCGCACCGGTGCAGGCGGCCATCGACGACCTCATCGACGACGGCACCTACGCCAAGTGGCTCAAGGCGTACAACCTGTCGAACGAGGCCGTGCAGCAGTCCGAACTGAACCCGGAGGGCCTGCCGCTCGACGCCAGCTGACGTCGTCGCTCCCGACACCCCCGTGGCCGTGCAGGTCGCGGGGGTGTCGCTCGTGCGGGGGGTGCGGTGTGCGGGGAGGGTGCGGGACGGGGACGGCGGGGCGGACCGACGCCGTGCGACAACGCCGACGTCGTACGACAGCGGAGTCGTCGCTCGTTGCACGCGCGGGCATTCGCGGACGCGCGGGAGCGACACGGTCGATGTCGTACGACAGCGGAGTCGTCGCACCGAGTCGGTACCGTCCCACGCACACGCACCCGCACCCGCACCCGCACCCGCACGCGCATCCCCACGCCCTCGCGCCCGCCCGCGCCCACAACGACACCGCACGCGTCGATCGACTCGTGCGGTGTCGTTGTTCGCGCGCGACCGCTCCGGCTCAGACCCCGGCCGGCACCGACAGCTCGGCCCGCCGTGCCCACTCCGCCGCGAGCAGCTCGTAGGAGCGCACCCGGGCCTCGTGGTCGTGCGTGATCGTGGTGACGAGGAGTTCGTCCGCCCCGGTCGCTCGGCGCAGCGTCTCGAGCTGGTCCGCGACCGTACCGGCGTCGCCGACGAATCGCGTGGCGATACGGTCCGCGACCGATGCCGCCGCGGCGTCGTCCAACGGGTGCTCCCGCGACCAGACAGGCGTCGGGTACTCGATCGCCCCGACGCCGGAGCGGATCGAGTGCACCCACTGGCCGTAGCCGAGCGCGAGTTCGGACGCCTCGGCGGTGTCCCGGCCGACGACGACGTCCGCCGACACGATGACGTGCGGCGCGTCGAGCACACCCGGCTGGAACGCATCGCGGTAGGCCTGCACCGACGCCAGGACCGTGCCCGGCGACGTGTGGTAGTTCGCGCCGTAGGGCAGGCCGAGCGCGCCGGCGGCCCGTGCACTCGCTCCCCCGGTGGAGCCGTGGATCCAGAGTTCGACCGGGGCGCCGGTGGCGGGCGGCGCCTCGACGACCGCGCCGTCGTGGGACCACGTGCCGGCGAACAGCGCCCGGATCAGGTCGAGTTCGCCCTCGAACCGGTCGACGTCGCCCGGCACCCGGCCGAGCAGCTCGCCCTGCAGCGCGAACCGGCTGCGCGGGGCGATCAGGAAGTCGAACGGTGCCGGGATGAGCAGACCGTCGACGACCTCGTCCTCGCGCGGCGCGAGCGGCTTCGGGGCACCGGGCGCGGGCGCACCGGACCGACCGAGTCCGAGGTCGATCCGCGGCCCGTACAGCGCGGCGAGCGTGCCGAAGGTCTCGGCGATCTGCAGCCCGCGGACGTTGCCGACCAGGGTCGCCGCGCTGCCGACCCGGATCGTCGAGGTCGCGGCCGCCACCGCGCCGATCACGATGTTCGGTGCGCTGCCCGCGACGCCGGGGTTGAGGTGGTGCTCAGCGAGCCAGTACCGGGCGTACCCGGCACGCTCGGCGTGCTGCGCGAGGTCGATCGTGCGGTGCAGCGCCTGTGCGGCGGTGGACCCGGCGGTGACCGGCACGAGGTCGAGGATCGACAGGGGGACGGCGGTCACGCGAGCACCCCCCGGCGGTCCCGGATGTTCCCGGGCAGGCCGAGCGTCTCGCGGAGCGTCGCGCCGTCCTCGTACGACTCCCGGTACACGCCGCGCTCCTGCAGCAGCGGGACGATAGTGTCGACGAACTCGTCGAGCCCGTACGGGTTGGTGTGCGGGACGACGACGAACCCGTCGGTCGCACGCTCCTGCACGTAGCGGTCGATCTCCGCGGCGATGTGCGACGGCGTCCCGACGAACCCGCCGCGCGTCGACACGCGGATGACCAGGTCACGGATCGACAGCTGCTCCGCAGCGGCGAGGTCGCGCCAGGACTGCACGAGCGCGGGGACGTCGCGGGTGTGCCGGGCGCGGCCGCGGGTGATCGCGGCGCCGTCGAGGTCCGGCTCGACGTCGGGCAGCGGGCCGTCGACGTCGTACCCGGACAGGTCGCGGTTCCACACCTGCTCGAGGAACGCGATCGCCGTGGCCGGGCTCACCTGGGCGCGCTGGATCGCTCGGGCCTTCTCGGCGGCGTCCGCGGCGGTGTCGCCGAGGACGAAGGTGGACGCCGGCAGGATGTGCAGCTCGTCCTTCGACCGACCGACCCGCTCGAGTCGCGCCGTGATGTCCTCGTAGTACGTCCTCGCGTCGTCGAACTCGGTGTGCAGCGAGAAGATCACCTCGGCGTGCGCCGCGGCGAGGTCGCGTCCCTCGTCGGAGTCGCCGGCCTGCACGACCACGGGGTGCCGTTGCGGGCTGCGCGGGACCGGGAACGTGCCGGTGACGTCGAACTGCGGCCCGTGGTGGTCGACGTCGCGGATCCGGGAGCGGTCGGCGAAGGGGCCACGCGCGAGCCCGTCGACGGCCGGGTCCGCCACGACGGCGTCGGACTCCCACGAGTCCCAGAGCTCGCGCGACAGCTCGATGAACTCCGCCGCCCGCGTGTACCGGTCGGCGTGGTCGAGGAAACCACCACGGCGGAAGTTCGCGCCGTGGAAGGCGTCCGAGCTGGTCACGACGTTCCAGCCGGCGCGACCGTCGGTGAGGTGGTCGAGCGTCGCGAGCTGCTTCGCGAGTTCGAGCGGCTCGTTGAACGTGGTCTGCAGCGTGCCGACGAGCCCGATGTGCTCGGTGACGCCGGCGAGGGCGGCGAGGATCGCGAGCGTGTTCGGGCGCCCGACGACGTCGAGGTCGTGGATGCGGCCCTTCTGCTCGCGGAGCCGAAGGCCCTCGGCGAGGAACAGGTAGTCGAACAGCCCGCGCTCCGCGTTCCGGGCGAAGTGCTCGAACGACGAGAACGCGATCTGGCTCTCGGCTCGGTCGTCGCTCCAGATCGTGGTGTTGTTGACGCCCGGGAAGTGGGCGGCGAGGTGGACCTGGCGCTTGGCGCTCATGCTGAGACCTCCACGGGGGCGGAACCGGAGACGGACGCGTACCGGCTGACCGCCGGGGCGATGCCGAGCCGCGTGCGCAGGTCGGCGGTGGGACGCGAGGCCACGTCGGCGCGGAGGCCGGCCGTGACGAGCGCGGGGACGAGCTCTCGGGCGATCGCCGTGGAGTCGACCGGGATGCGCAGCGGGCGGAGCCGGACCCCGGCGAACCCGAGGTCACGCAGGTCGCCGATCAGCGTCACGAGGTCGGGCACGGTCGTGGCCAGCACGGACGTGTCGGACCCGGACCCGACCGCGTACGACGCACCCGCGGCGGCGTCGAGCGCTGCGAGGTGATCGGCGGCCTCGGCCGCCGACGACCCGATGAGCACCGCGAGGTCGGCGAGGACCGGACGACGGACGTCAGAACCGGCCGCCTGCTCAGCGTCACGGACGAGTGCCAGCGCGCCCCGTGCCTCCAGGCCGCCGTAGCCGGGCGTGACCAGCACGACGTCCGCAGCGTCCACGGCGAACGCGGCCGCGTCGGCGCGGTGCGCCAGCGAGAAGACCGGCGGACGGCCCTGCGGCGACCGCGGCACGATCGACGCGCCGTGCACGGAGACGAAGGACCCCTCGAACTCCGCGTTGTGGATGCGGTCGCGGTCGATGAACCGGCCGGTGGTCACGTCGCGGATGATCGCGTCGTCGTCCCAGCTGTCCCAGAGGCGGGAGACGACCTCGGCGACCTCGCGGGCCTCGGCGAACAGGGTGCTCGCGTCGTCGCCGCCGGCGCGGCGTCCGAAGAGCGCGGCCTCGCGGGCCGTCGGGCTCACCTGGATCCGCCAGCCGGCTCGCCCGTACGAGACGTGGTCCAGGGTCTGGAGGCCCGTGGCGACGTGGAAGGGTTCGGTGTGCGTCACCGAGACGGTCGGCACCAGACCGATCGCGCGGGTCGCGGGGGCGACGGCGTTCGCGACGAGGAGGGCGTCGAGGCGTCCGACGACGGTGCTCGTGTCGAGGTCGCCCGCCGCGTCCGTCGGTCCGACGGTGAAGGAGTCCTCGATCGTGACGGCGTCGACGCCGAGGCGGTCCTGCTCCACGACGACGTCGCGCCAGTGCCGGAGGCTCGTGAGGCGTCGGGCGGCCGGGCCGGCGGTGCGCCAGGCGGCGGGGTGCCAGCCGACGCCCTGCAGGGCGGTGACGAGGGTGATGCGGTCGGGCATGGGTGCGCTCCCGTCGGGGGTCAGTGGGCGTGGGCGGCGGGGGCGTCGGCGGGGGCGGCTGCTCCGGCGCCGAACTTGAAGCCGAGGCGTCCGTGGGCGAACCCGCCGCCGGCGCGGATGGCCGTCGCGACCCAGGCGGCCTCGGCGAGCTCCGCCTCGTTCGCGCCGGCCTGCACGGCACGCTGGCTGTGGGCGTCGATGCAGTAGACGCACTGCGTGGTGATGCCGACCGCGAGGGCGATGAGCTCCCGGTACTTGAGCGGGATCTCGCGCCCCTCGGCCTGGAACACCGACGCGTCGAACTGCACGAAGGCCGTGAGGATGTCGGGTGTCTGCTGCTTGTAGACCTTCGTGAAGGTCTTGTCGTGCTCGCGGTCGAGGTAGTCGGTCATGACGGCGACGCTAGGGCCGAGCGGGCCCGCCGGCGACGGGTGTTGCGAAGCGTGAACGAGCGTTGCGCCGTGTGACGTCGACGGGCGTAGCGTCGGTCGTCGTGCCGTCGTTCTTCCTGACCCACGCCGAGGTCGTCGTCGACCCCGCCCGTCCGATCGAGTCGTGGGGGCTGTCCCCCGAGGGCCGCGCCCGAGCCGCCGGAGCAGCAGCGGTCGCCTGGCGCCCCGGCGTCCACCGGATCGTGTCGAGCACGGAGCGGAAGGCGATCGACACCGCCGAGGTCCTCGCGGCCGCCGTGGGGATCGACCCCGAGACGGACGCCGCGCTCGGCGAGATCGACCGCAGCGCGACGGGCTTCCTGCCGTTCGACGAGTTCGACCGGGTCGTCGACCGGTTCTTCGCGGCCCCGGAGGAGTCGGTGCGCGGATGGGAGCGCGCGGTCGACGCCCGGGCGCGCATCGTCCGGGCGGTGCAGGCGCTCACGGCCGACGGCGACGTGACGATCGTGTCGCACGGGGCCGTCGGGGCGCTGTTGCTCGCCGACCTGCGGCGCGTGCCGATCTCCCGCGCGCTCGACCAGCCCGGGATGGGGAGCGTCTTCGCGTTCGACCCGCCGGCGTGGCGGGCGACGAGCGGGTGGGCGCGCGTCGAGGTGCCCTGACCGGCCGGGTGGGCGTCGCTGCCGGACGACACGTCCGACGTCGTGCGACGTCGACGGTGTCGTTCGGGGTCCGCGCCGGCCGCCCGCCGGCCGGCGCCTCACACCGGCAGCAGCTCCCCCGCCTCCACCGCCACGTCCAGCCGGTTCTCCGCCGGCGGCAACGGGCACGTCGCGTGCACGGTGTACGCGCACGGCAGGTTCGTCGCCCGGTTGAAGTCGATCGTCGTCGCCCCGGAGGCGTCCGGCGCCGCGATGTCCAGGCTCCGGTTCGCCGCGTACGTCGTCACCCCGCTCGTGCGGTCGGTGAACAGCACGTGCAGCCCGCCCCCGTGCCCGTTGAACGCGAGCAGCGATCGCGGCCCGTCGAGGTCGAACGTGAGCACCCCCGGCGCCTCGTAGACGTGCTGCAACCCGTCGACGACCGAGCCGACCGTCACGGAGCGCGGCGTCGCGAACGGCTCGAAGTGCGCCGGGACCGCGAACGCCGGGTCGGGGGCGTAGGTCGGCGTCCCCGGGTAGGACACCCGGGTCGGGTTCGAGGGGCGCCGCGGCCGGATCGCGTCACTGCCGCCGCGCCGGGCGACCTCGACGACGACCGTCTCGTCGTCGTCCTGCCACACGACCGACGTGCTCGACCGCTCCGGGAGCGGACCGAACCGATGTGTGCCGGTGACCGGGACCCCGTCGACCTCGATCGACTCCCCCTCGTCGAGCACGACCACCGGTCCGTCGTCGGAGGTCGACCAGACGCCGGGCGCGTCGTCGAACCGCTCCGACGTGCCGGTCAGCCACCGGATGCTCGTGATGGCGAGGAAGCCGTGTTCGCTCGCCCGGGCTCGCTCGTGCGCGTCGTGCCACGCGCTCCACGCGGTCTCGAACCCGGGAGCGGTCGGCGTCGTCGTGGTCATGCCACGACGGTACGTCGTCCGGGCGTCGCACCGCGACGCGACCGTCTCGGGACGTCACGCGACGGGGCGACGGACGGGAGGCGCGGATCGGGGCCGCACCGCGCCTCCCGTCGGTCAGCGGCGCCGGCCCAGAGCGACCCCCGCGACGGCGGCGACCGCCCCGAGCACGAGGAGCGGGCGCGTGACGCGCCGTCGCTTCGCGACCCAGCCGCCGTCGGTGGCGTTGCCCGCGTCCGCCGGCTCGTAGAGGTTGCCGTCGGTCGGGGCGCCCGTCCCCCGGAGGGCGAACGTCTCGACCATCGGCTTCGTGATCAGGTGGAAGAGCCCGGGGAACACGTACTGCAGCGGGACGAGCGACGCCTGGACCCGGCCGACGTAGCGGTAGCGCTTGGGGTGGAGCGCCGCCCGGACCACCGCGCGTCCGGCGCGCTGCACCGAGACCGTCGGCGGCAGCGGGTGGGAGCGCTTCCCGGTGTAGTTGGCGCCGTTCTGGTAGATCGGCGTGTCGATCGTCGAGGGCAGCAGCGTCGTGAAGTGGATGCCGGTGTGCGCGAACTCGTCACCGAGCACGTCGACGAGCCCGAGCGCGGCGTGCTTGCTCGTGACGTAGGCCGACTGGTACGGCGCCGAGAGCAGGGACTGGATGGAGCCGACCAGGACGTAGGTGCCCCGCCCGCGTTGCCGCCAGTGCGGGAGCAGGTGGGTGATCGCGTTGAGGTGGCCGTAGAGGTTCGTGTCCACCACGCGCTTGAACGCCTCGGTCGGTGTCTGCTCGAACAGGCCGTAGACGAACAGGGCCGCGTTGCCCACGAAGACGTCGATACGGCCGTACCGGCTCGTGACGGTGGCGACGAGGTCCCGCACCTGGTGCTCGTCGGCGACGTCGGTCGGGACGGCGATCGCCTCCGCTCCGAGCGCCCGGCACTCTGCCGCCGCCTCCTCGAGGCTGTCGTGGCTGCGGGCGGCGAGGACGAGCGTCGCGCCCTGCCGCGCGAACTCGTGGGCAGCAGCCCGACCGATGCCGCTCGAGGCTCCGGTGACGACGACGATCTCCCCGCGGAAGCGATGTGCCATGCCTCCTCGGTACTCGGCGCGCACTGACCGCCCGCGCAGGTCGTGGGACGACGTCCGGCCCGGCGAGCGCCCGGGTGCGAAGATGGAGCATGCGCAAGGACGACCTCACCGTCGACGAGGCCACGGCGATCGCCGAGAACGCCCGCTCCGGCTCCCTCCCGCTCGACGACCCGGAGGTGCGGAAGGTCGTCGACCAGGCGAACCGGGTCCTCGTGCGCGCACAGATGTGGGGCGAGGAACGCAGCCCGAAGCTGCGCCGGCGGCGTCGGCTGATCGCGATCGGCGCCCTCGTGATGGTCGTCGTCTGGGTCGCCGGGCTGCTCGTGCCCTTCGCGGTGCGGTTCGCGTGAGCACCGCACAGCAGTGGGCGACGGCGCCGTCCTGGACCGTCCGGGTCCGCGACGACACCGGTCCCATCGTGCTCGGCGGGCTCCGCGCGTCGTGGGAGCCGCTCGCCAAGCAGTCCGTCGTCGCCGCGCTCGTCGTCGGCGCCGCGGTCCTCAGCGCCGTCTCCCCCTGGCTCGAGGTGAGCGACGCCCGGACGATGTGGAGCGGCGTCGGGATCGCGGTCCTGGGCCTGGCGTTCGCCGCCCTGATGGCACGGTCGCCCGCCGTCGCGCGCTGGGAGCTCCTCGTCCCCGCGGTCGACTTCCTCGCCGTCGGACTCCTCCGGTTCGGGACCGGTGACGGCCGGTCGGTGTTCACCGCGATCGTGGTGCTGCCGGTGATCTGGGTCGCCGCGAACCCCGGGCGGCGGCATGTGGTCTGGCCGGTGCTCGGGACGACCGGCGCCCTGCTCCTCTCCTACCTGCTCGCACCGACGGAGCCGCGGCCGAGCGAGCTCGTCCGACTGGTGATCGTCGTGTTCGTCTTCGGGACGACGGCGGTCGTGACGAACGAGCTCGCCCGACAGGCGGGGCGGCAGCTCGCGGCGGTGCAGCGTCGCCGCCGCGTCGCCGAGGGCGAGATCGACCGTGCCGCCCTGGTGCAGCAGTCCTTGCTGCCGACGTCGACCGACGGCCTGCCGGACGAGCTCCGCGCCGTCGGCCTGTGCGTCCCCGCGCGGAGCGTCGGCGGCGACTTCTACGACTGGTTCGCGACGCCGGACGGTGCGGCGTTCACGCTCGGCGACGTGATGGGCAAGGGCGTCGGCGCCGGGATGATCGCCGCCGCCGTGCGGTCGCTCCTCCGCAGCACGGCCGACGAACCGGACCCCGCGGCGGCGGTCCGACGCGCCGCGATGGGGCTCGCCACCTCGTCCTCCGACCTGACGAGCGGCCAGTTCACGACGTGCTTCCACATCCGGGTCGACCGGGACGGCGTCGCCCGCTGGGTGGACGCCGGGCACGGACTCGCCGTGCTCCGGACCGCCGACGGCGACGTGCGCGCCCTGCGGTCGGGACACCTCCCGATCGGTGTCGGATCGGCGTGGACCGCCGAGCAGACGCTCCTCGGCCCCGGGGACGTGGTGGTCGCGGTGAGCGACGGCGTGCTCGACCTGTTCGGCGGCGACCTCGACGCCCTGGACCGGTTCTCGGCGTGGGTCGCGGACCGGCCGGACCCGCAGGTGCTGGTCGACGGCATCGCGGCGCTGGCGGAGCAGGGCGACAACCCGGACGACGTCACGGTGCTCTGCGTCGCCTACCGGCCGTGACCGGCTTGTCCTGCGAAGAGCGGACTGGTGCCGCCGGTCCTCGTGGGTGACGATCCAGTGTCCCCCGCTCGCCCGACCCCCAGGACCACGCCATGCCCCGTAACGACCCCAGCCTCGACCGCCGACGGTTCCTGATGACGGGCCTCCTCGGTGCGGTCGGCGCGGGCGGTGCCGTCGCGGCCGCGGCTGCCGTGTCCGCCCCCGCCGTCGCGGCCGCGTCAGCCGCTGACCCGGTCCTGCTCGCCGCCGACGAGTTCGACGGTCCCGCCGGATCGGCTCCGAACCCGGGCATCTGGCGGTACGACCTCGGCGCCGGCGGCTGGGGCAACGACGAGCTGCAGACCTACACCGATGCGCGCCGGAACGCGGCGCTCGACGGCGCCGGCAACCTGGTGATCACCGCGCGCCGCGAGGCCGACGGGTCCTTCTCGTCGGCGCGGCTGAAGACCGAGGGCACCTTCACCGCCCAGTACGGCCGGATCGAGGCCCGGATCCGCATCCCCCGCGGCCAGGGCATCTGGCCGGCGTTCTGGATGCTCGGCGCCGACATCGGGTCCGTCGGGTGGCCGGCGTGCGGCGAGATCGACGTGATGGAGAACGTCGGGAAGGAGCCGACGGTCGTGCACGGCACCGTGCACGGCCCCGGCTACTCCGGCGCGCAGGGCATCCAGGGGTCGTACGCGGCCCCGACCGGGACGCCCTTCGCGGACGACTTCCACGTGTACGGGGTCGACTGGCGCCCCGACTCGATCACGTGGTCGGTCGACGGCGTCGCGTACCGGACCGTGACACGGGCGGACGTCGGGTCGGCGCCGTGGGTGTTCGACAAGCCGTTCTTCGTGGTCCTGAACGTCGCCGTGGGCGGCGACTGGCCCGGAGCGCCGGACCCCTCCACCCGGTTCCCGCAGCAGATGACCGTCGACTGGATCCGGGTGCACCAGAACAGCTGATGTCCGGCCGGTCGACGTGTCAGGGGTCTCGACGGGCCCGTGCGACGAGCCACAGGTAGGTGCTGTGCCCGACGAGCGCCAGCCCGAAGAACACCGCGGCCACCGCGTACACCCGGTCGAGCTTGCCCTGCCCGATCACGAGCATCACGATGCAGAACACGACGGCGACGGCGAGCACACCGACCTGCACCGTCGACCAGATCCGTCGGAAGCGCGGCATGCCCGTCTCGTTCACGCCTCCATTGTGCCGGATGCGGTCAGTGGTCCCGGAGCGCGGCGATGAGCTCCGACTTCCGCTTCGACGAGTACCCGGTCAACCCGAGCTCCTTCGCGCGCTTCCGCAGGTCCGCGACGGTCCAGTCCTCGTAGGAACCGGACTCGCCGCCCTTCTTCGCGACGGCCCGCTCGCCCCGGGCCGCGGCGGCGTTGCTGATCCGCGCGGCCTTCTCCTTCGAGTTGCCCTCCTTGCGGAGCTCCTCGTACATGTCCGGCTTCTTGAGTTGGTTCGGCATGGCCCGGAGCGTACCCGGGGAGCACGCCGTCTTCCTCGGGGTCGGACGCCGCACCGGCGTACCTGACCGGGGGACGCACTCCTGCAGGTGATCCCAGACCGCACCATGTTCGGTGGAGGGCACCACGGACCGACCACCCCAGGAGCACCCGATGACCGCACCCCGCGACCAGTACGAGTTCGCCGACCCGCGTACCCGCTACCCCGACGTGCAGCCGGAGCCGCAGACGCAGGCCGAGCCGGGCCTCCAGTCCGAGATGGACCCGGTGCCCGACCTCGGCGAGACGACGTACCGGGGCACCGGCCGGCTCGCCGGACGCAAGGCGCTCATCACCGGCGCCGACTCCGGGATCGGCGGTGCCGTCGCCATCGCGTTCGCGCGCGAGGGCGCCGACGTGGCGCTCGCCTACCTGCCCGAGGAGCAGTCCGACGCCGACCACGTCATCGAGCAGATCCGGGCGGCCGGACGCACCGCGGTGCCGATCCCGGGCGACCTGCGCGACCGCGGCTACGCCGCCGAACTCGTCGAGCAGGCCGTCGCAGGTCTCGGCGGCCTCGACGCCCTCGTCAGCGTCGCCGGGAAGCAGCGCTGGCAGCCGGAGGTCGAGGACCTCACCGACGAGCAGTTCGAGGCGACCTTCGACGTCAACGTCTTCGGGCTGTTCCGGCTCGTCCGGGCGGCGCTCCCCCACCTGCAGCCCGGGTCCACGATCACCACGACGGCATCCATGGAGGCCTACAAGCCCGCCCCGGACCGCCTCGACTACGCGGCCTCCAAGGGCGCGATCAACAACCTGTCGAAGGGGCTGTCGCTGGCCCTCGTCGAACGCGGCATCCGCGTCAACACCGTCGCGCCCGGACCCACGTGGACCGTCCTGCAGCCGAGCGGCGGCGTCGACCCGGAGTCCCTGCCCGACTTCGGCTCGAGCGAGTCCCCGATGGGCCGTGCGGCGCAGCCCGCCGAGCTCGCACCGGCGTACGTGTTCCTCGCGTCGCAGGAGTCGAGCTTCGTCGCCGGCGAGACCCTCAACGTGAACGGCGGCATGGTCACCCCCTGACCACCATCCGGGAATGCCCAGCGGCTCCCCGGTGTCGAACTCAGCACAGAACGCGAAGGAGCACACCATGGCCCACGACCTCCACAAGAGCACCGGCCTCGACGACGAGCGCACCTGCCTGCCGACGAGCACCGTCTCGGTCCTCCACGACGAGCGCAAGCCGTCCTTCGGACGCTGGCTCGGCCAGATCAACCGCCAGGACTAGACGCACAGGACGGGAGGCGCGGTGCGGGCCGGCACCGCGCCTCCCGTCCGTCTCCCGGCCCGGTCCGGTGCCGTGGTCACGTGGACACGTGGACACGCTGCTACCGTGCTCCCATGTCCTGGGGCCGGTGGTACTTCGCGGCCCAGGCTGCGGGCGGCGCCGCGTGGTGGATCGCGGTGTCCACCGTGCCGGCGGTCCGGACCGCGACCCTCGGATCCCTCCACCCCTTCCTCGTCGCCCTGGCCGACGTCCCGCTGTTCGTCGTGGCCTCCGCGCTCGCGGCCGCCGGGGCACGCGCCGCGGCGGTCGTCACGACCGTGTGGACCGCAGCGGTGATGGCGGCGCTCGCCGTCTGGGCGACCGTCACCACCGAGGCCGGCGTCGGGGTGCTCGTCATGATCGGCGCGACGGTGGGCTCGGTCCTCGCGCTGTGCCTCGTCCTGCTCGGCCGGATCCCCACCGAGTGGATCGCGTCCGGTCCGCTGCGGTTCCGGACCGCCGATCCCGACGGCGGCGCGCGGCGTCACGGCCTCGCGACCGTGGCGCAGATCGTCGTCTTCTGGGGACTCTTCCTCGGCGTCCTCCCGCTCGTCATCGCGTTCGCCGAGCACCGGTGGCGGCTGCACCCGCCGCTGCCCGGACCCGTCGTCACCGCCTCGGTCGTGCTCGGGGCGGTCGCGCTGGTGCTGGCGAGCGCGCTCGGCATCGCATCGGCCGCAGCGATGTCGAGCCAGGGCGCCGGCACCCCGCTGCCGTCGGCGATGCCGAACCGCCTCGTCGTCGCCGGTCCCTACCGGTCCGTCCGCAACCCGATGGCGATCGCCGGGATCACGCAGGGCGTCGCCGTCGGGCTGCTGCTCAGCTCCTGGATGGTCGTCGTGTACGCCCTCGCCGGGTCGATCGTCTGGAACTGCATCGTCCGACCGCTCGAGGAAGCCGACCTCGAGCACCGCTTCGGCGACGACTTCCGGCGCTACGCCGGACGGGTCCGCTGCTGGGTGCCGCGGTGGCCGATCCCGGCGAGCGCGCCCGTGGACGCGGTCAGCCCGCCGCGCCGCTGATGTTCACGAGCCAGGTCACGCCGAACCGGTCCGTCAGCATGCCGAACGTGTCGCCCCACGGCGCCTTCGTCAACGGCTCGATGATCGTGGTGGCACCCTCGGCGAGGCCGTTCCAGTAGCGGGTCAGGGCCTCCTCGTCGTCGCCGCTGAGCGAGATCGAGATGTTGCTGACGTCGGGGCCCGCCATGCCGGCCGGCGCGTCGGAAGCCATCAGCAGGAGGCCGTTCTCGCCCGCGAGCTGCCCGTGCATGATCTTGTCGGCGTCGGCGGGGTCCTGCGCCATGCCCGCCTCGCCGAAGGTGCTCATGGTGAGGTCGCCGCGGAACACCCCGTGGTAGAACTCGAGCCCCTCGCGGGCGCGGTCGCGGAGGTTGACGTAGGGGTTCAGCTGCACGGTCATGGTGGGCTCCTCGGGTGGGCACGGACGGCGGTGTCCGTGTAGGGCCATCGTCCCAGAATCACGCGTACCACAACCATTCGTTCTGGCGTAGGGTTGTGGTACGGACCAGAGGAGGCCGGATGGTGGAGATCAGCAGTGCCGAGTACGCCGCACGCCACGGACTGTCCCAGCGACGCGTCCAGGCCGCTGCGGCGTCGGGCAGTCTCGCCGCCCGACGGGTGGGGGGTCGATGGCTGCTGGACGACGACGTCCCGCACCAGGCGCGGCCGGGACGTCCCCTCTCGCGGCGATCGATGCGCGCCGTCGTGTGCCGACTGTCCGGAGCGGCCGACTGGGCGGACGGGCTCTCCCGGAGCGAACGCGGTCGGACACTGGCACGTGTCGTCGAACTCCGGGGCGACCCGGTGCCGTGGCAGCGCATCGTCGACTGGACACGAGCCGAGTACCGACGCCCGACGGGGTACCGGGCCGCGGCCGCCGACCTCGAAGACCTCCGCACGGACGGACGAGTCGTCCTCGGCGGCGTCAGCGACCCGCGGACGGGCATCAGCGACGCGGGGTTCCTGGAAGCCCACCTCGCCGAGGCCGACCGGGGCGCGGTCGAGCGGGAGTACCTGCTCGTCCGGACGGAGACGAACCCGAACGTGCTGCTCCACCTGGACGCCGAACGGCCGTCCGATCCGCTGCCGCTCGGGACGCTCATCATCGAGCTCGCTCACCACGACGGTGCCCGCGAACGCGCCGCGACCCGTTCCCTGCTCGAGCGCATCGCGTGATGTTCTCGGCACCCGTGCTCCGTCCCGCGCAGGCGTCCGCGTGGCATGCGCTCTTCGACCTCCACCAGCGACTCCCCGACGGATGGGCGCTCGTCGGTGGTCAGATGGTCCAGTCGCTGTGCTGGGAGCGCGGCGCGACCCCGAGTCGCCCGACGACGGACGCGGACACCGCGCTCGACGTCCGGGCCCGGCCGCGGATGCTCCTGACCTTCACGCGGGTGCTCCGTGACCTCGGGTTCAGCCCCGACGGCACGAGCTTCGAGGGGCATCAGCACCGGTGGGTCCGGGACGACGCTCAGATCGACGTGTTGATCCCACGGTTCCTCGGTGAGCGCGCCGAGCGACGACAGGGTGTCGGCGGCGGGACGACGATCCCGGCACCGGGTGCCCAGGGAGCGCTGTGGCGTGCCCGCCCGGTCGCGTTGGAGGTCAACGGCCGGACGGGCACGGTCATCCGACCGACACTCCAGGGAGCGCTCCTCGCCAAGGCGGCGGCGGTCGAGATCGTCGGGGACGACCCCGAGCGTCACCTGACGGACATCGCCACGCTCGCTGCGCTCATCACACGACGTGATCGGGTCGACGAGGAGATCACGGCGACGGAACGACGGCGGATCCTGGCGGCAGCCGCCCTGATCGACCGGGATCCGCGGGTCGTCCGCGCCGCCGGGGTCGACCAGACGGCCGTCGATCGTCTGCGCCTCGCGTTCGCACGGAGATGATGACGCGAGCGTGACGACGGAGAGCCCGGGCGCGCCGGACAACCGCCGCCGGGCACCCAGCAGCACCCGCCTAGCATCGTGAGGATGCCCGACCCCCGTCACGACGACCTCATCCGCGTCCGCGGCGCCCGCGAGCACAACCTGCGCGACGTGGACGTCGACATCCCCCGCGACCGCATCGTCGCCTTCACCGGCGTCTCCGGCTCCGGGAAGTCCTCGCTCGCCTTCGGCACCGTGTTCGCCGAGGCGCAGCGCCGCTTCCTGGAGTCCGTCGCGCCGTACGCCCGGCGGCTCATCGCGCAGGGGTCGACCCCGCACGTCGACTCGATCACGGGGCTCCCGCCGGCCGTCGCGTTGCAGCAGCGTCGCGGTGCGCCGAGCGCCCGCTCCACCGTCGGCACGCTGACGACCCTGTCGAACTCGATGCGCATGCTCTTCTCACGCGCCGGCACCTACCCGCCGGGCGCCGAGCGCCTGGAGTCGGACTCGTTCTCGCCGAACACCGCGGCCGGCGCGTGCCCACGGTGTCACGGCCTCGGCACGGCGCACGAGGTGACCGAGGCGTCGGCGGTGCACGACGACTCGCTGAGTATCCGCGACGGCGCGATCACGGCGTGGCCCGGCGCGTGGCAGGGGAAGAACCTCCGAGACGTCACCGCCGTGCTCGGCTACGACATCGACCGACCGTGGCGGGAGCTCCCCCGGGCCGACCGCGACTGGCTGCTGTTCACCGAGGAGCAGCCGGTCGTCGAGGTGCACCCGAAGCGCGACCGGGTCGCGAAGCCGTACCGCGGACGCTTCTGGAGCGCCCGGCAGTTCGTCCTGCACACCCTCGCCGACTCGCAGAGCGAGGCGCAGCGGAACCGGGCGCTGCAGTACGTCGAGTCCGGTCCGTGCGGGCTCTGCGGCGGCACGGGGCTCACGCGCGCCGCCCTCGCCGTCACCGTCGGCGGGCGGAACATCGCCGAGCTGAACAGCCTCCCCCTGACGGCGCTCGCCGACGTGCTCCGTCCGATCGCGTCGATCACGGACCCGGCGGCAGCGACCTCCCGGGCGTCGTCGGGCGAGCGGACCGAGGTGGCCGTCGCGATCGCCGGTGACCTGCTGACCCGCGTGGACGTGCTCGTCGGGCTCGGGCTCGGCTACCTCGCGCTGGACCGGGCGACGCCGACCCTGTCCCCCGGTGAGACCCAGCGGCTCCGGATCGCGACACAGCTCCGCTCCGGGCTGTTCGGCGTGGTCTACGTCCTCGACGAGCCGAGTGCCGGACTGCACCCGGCCGACGCGGAGTCGCTCGTGCAGGTGCTCGACGACCTGCGGGCGAGCGGCAACAGCGTCTTCGTGGTCGAGCACGACATGAGCATCGTCCGACGGGCGGACTGGATCGTCGACGTCGGACCCGGTGCGGGCTCGGGCGGCGGAACCGTGCTGTACAGCGGCCCCGTCGACGGGCTCGCCGACGTCCACGACTCGGTGACCCGCCGCTTCCTGTTCCCGGGCGACCGACCGACACCCCGGGAGCCGAGGACGCCGGTCGGCACGCTCGAGCTCCGCGACGTCTCCCTGCACAACCTCCGTGGGCTGGACGTCGACGTCCCGCTCGGGGTGCTGACCGCCGTCACCGGTGTCAGCGGCTCGGGCAAGTCGTCGCTCGTCGGGGGCGTCCTCGCCGAGGTCGGCGCCGAGCACCCCCTCGTGACCCGGGTCGTGCAGGTCGACCAGAAGCCGATCGGCCGGACCCCACGGTCGAACCTCGCCACCTACACGGGGCTGTTCGACACCGTGCGGCAGGCGTTCGCCGCGACCGACGACGCCCGCGAGCGCGGCTGGTCCGCCGGACGGTTCTCGTTCAACGTCGCCGGCGGTCGGTGCGAGGTCTGCCAGGGCGAGGGCTTCGTGTCCGTCGAGCTGCTGTTCCTGCCCGGCAGCTGGGCGCCCTGCCCGGAGTGCCACGGCAGCCGGTACAACGACGAGACCCTCGAGGTCCGCTGGAACGGGTCGAGCATCGCCGACGTGCTCGGCATGACCGTGGACGAGGCCGCGCCCGTCCTGGCCGACCTCCCCGCCGCCGCCCGCGGGCTCGAGACGCTCCGTCAGGTCGGCCTCGGGTACCTGCGGCTCGGCCAGCCCGCGCCGGAGCTGTCCGGCGGCGAAGCGCAGCGGATCAAGCTCGCGACCGAACTCCAGCGTGCACGGTCGGGGCACACCCTCTACCTGCTCGACGAACCCACCACGGGCCTGCACCCCGCCGACGTCGAGCTGCTGTCCGACCAGCTCGCCCGGCTCACCGACGCCGGCAACACCGTCGTCGTGGTCGAGCACGCGATGGACGTGGTCGCCGCCGCGGACCACGTCATCGACATGGGTCCGTCCGGCGGCGCGGAGGGCGGCCGGGTGGTCGCCGCCGGCACGCCGGAGCAGGTCGCGGCGTCCGCCGTGAGCCGGACCGCGCCGTACCTGCGCGCACAGCTGCAGGGCTGACCGTCCCCTCGGGACGGACTGGAGGCGCGTGGCGGCGCCGCCACGCGCCTCCAGTCCGGTGGTCAGCCCTGGAGCAGGGCGGTGACGGCGTCGACGACGACCTGCCGACGACGGGCGGGCGTCACCGCGGCGACGAGCGTGTCGAACTCGGGTGTCGTCGCGCTCCAGAACGCGGCGAGCTGCACCACCAGACCGAGCAGGACCGCGGGCCGGTAGGCGCGCGGCAGGACACCGGCACGCTGCGCGTGCTCGACGGCCGCGACCGCCGCGGTGTCGGCGGCGACCAGGGCCTCGAGGGGAGCGGTACCGCCGCGCTCCAGCCGGTGCCAGGTCAGCAGCCGCTGCGCCCAGGGACGTCGGACGTACGAGTCGTGCAGCCGCGCGGCGTAGCCGGGCAGGTCGTCGGTGTCCACCGGGACCTCGGCGGAGGTCTCCGCGACGGTCTGGGCGATCAGCGCGTCGAAGAGGCCCTCCTTGCTGCCGAAGTAGTGGAAGACCTGCGCCTTGTTGCTCCCGGCGGCGGCGGTGACCCGTTCGAGCCTGGTGCCGGCCAGGCCGGTCGCGGCGAACTCGTCCCGGGCGGCGAGCAGGAGTCGTGCGCGCACCGCGTCGGCGGCTGGGGGCGTGAAGCGGGCCATGACGACCACCGTAGCGAGGCGGCCGCGGGGCGCGTGTCCTCCACGCCGACCCCGTCGTGTGTGGGCCCTGCCGGGATCGAACCGACGACATCCACGGTGTAAACGTGGCGCTCTACCAGCTGAGCTAAAGGCCCCTCTCCACGATCCTACGGGTCCGCCGCCGGACGCCGCGCCGACTCGCGTCGACACGGCGTCCGCGCGCTCAGCCCTGCGGCGGCGAGTAGAACTGCAGGTCGTTGCCCTCGGAGTCCTTGAACGGGAAGATGCGACCCCACGAGTGGTCGCTGATCTCCCCCTGGACGTCCGCCCCGCGCTGCCGCAGCCCCTCGAGTTCGTCCTCGATGGTGCCGTCGGGCTGGAAGGTGATCACCGCACCGCCGTCGGAGGAGACCGTCGCGTCCTCGCGGGCGTTCAACCCGATCATCAGGCCGCCGACCTCGAGCTCGCTCCAGTCGTCGCCCTCGCTCGTCACCGTGAGCCCGACGGTGTCGCGGTAGAACGCCACCGCCCGCTGCATGTCGGTCACCGGGACCCAGACCGTTGCCACTCCGGATGCCATCACTGCCTCGTCTCCGGTCGCACGGTGCGACCTCCGTTGCCGTTCTACGCGGCGGCACCCGGCGACCCGTGCGGCGCTGGCCACCCAGCGCACTGGTCGGCCGTCGGCGCGGCGTGTCAGCGGGTCAGCACCGCGGCGACCTCGGGGATCTTGTCGACGTAGCCGCTGACCAGGTCACGGGCGACCGAGACGCTGTCGACGAGCGGGTGCAGCGCGAACGCCTTGACCGCTTCGGCCCGGGACCCGGTGAGCGCCGCGGCGATCGTGTGCCGCTCGACCGCCTTGACCTGGGACATCAGACCGATCTGGTGCAGGTCCGGCTGGTCGGTCGTCATCGGGTGCACGCCGTTCGCGTCGACCATCGTCGGGACCTCGACGACGGCGTCACGCGGGAGTCCGGCGATCGTGCCGTTGTTCCGGACGTTGAGGATCATCGTCTGGCGCTCGTTCCGGCTGATCGCGGCCATCACGCCGAGCGCGACGCCGGCGTAGCCCTGGTGCGAGGGGTCGGTCTCGCGCTCCTTCGGGTCGAGCGGCTCGTCCTGCGTGCCACCCTTCGCCTCGGCCATGTACGAGGCGCTCCGACGCTCGACCGTCTCCCGCCAGAGTTCCGCGACGCCGTCGCCCGCTGCGGCCGCGCGCTCGTAGAACGCGGACTGGCTCTCGGCGAGGAAGTCCCCGCGGGTCTTCCCGGAGCCGATGATCGAGCGCACGGCGTCACGGTTGAAGTAGTAGTAGAAGAGGTACTCGTTGGGGATGGACCCGAGTGAGCGGATCCAGTCGAGCCCGAAGACGTGCCCCTCCTCCATCGCGGCGAGGCGTCCGTCGTCGGCCATCAGCTCCGGCAGGACGTCGCGCCCGTCGTACATCACCCGCCGCATCCACCCGAGGTGGTTCAGGCCGACGTAGTCCATCTGGACGCGGGTGTGGTCGAGCCCGAGCATCCCGGCGACCCGGCGGCCGAGGCCGGACGGCGTGTCGCAGATGCCGAGCACCCGGTCACCGAGGACGCCCTGCATCGCCTCGGTGATGATGCCGGCCGGGTTCGTGAAGTTCATCACGTACGCGTTCGGTGCGAGGTCGCGGATGACCTTCGCCGCCTCGACCATCACGGGGACGGTGCGGATCGCGTACGCGAGGCCGCCGGGGCCGGTCGTCTCCTGCCCGAGGACGTCGAGGTCGAGCGCGACGTGCTCGTCGCAGCGGCGCCCCTCGAGTCCGCCGACGCGCAGGGCGGCGAACACGTAGTCGCTCCCCTCGACCGCGCGGTGCAGGTCGGTCGTCGGCCGCAGCACGGGCGCGTCCGGGAAGTCCTCGGCGAGCTCGCGGAGGATCGCGACCATCGCGTGCAGCCGGACTTCGTCCACGTCGTAGAGCGCGACCTCGTCGACGCGCGGTGAGCCGGTGTCACGGAGGAGCGCCTGGTACACGTACGGCGTGCGGAACCCGCCGCCTCCGAGGATGCAGAGCTTCATGTGGTGATGACCTCTCCGCCGGCGTTCCGGCTGTGTGCGAGTGTTTCTTCGGGGGCGCCGGTCGTGGTGATGACCACGTCGACGTCGCTGAGGGAGCAGAGCCGGAGCGCTCCGGTCCCGGGGAACTTGGCCTCGGACGCGAGCAGGACGACCCGGTCCGCGGCGGCGATCATCGACTGCTTGATGGGTGCCTCGACCGCCATGTTGTCGACCACGTGCCCGTTCGCCCGGACACCGGTGCAGGACAGGAAGAGCACGTCCGCGCTGACGTGGTCGAGCGCGGCCTCGGCGAGCGACCCGACGAGCGTGCGGTAGTTGCGGCGGACGACGCCGCCGAGGAGCACGAGCCGGACGGCCTCGTCGTCGCGGAGGACGTCGAACACGGCGAGGTTCGTGGTGATCACGGTGATGTCGCGCCCGCGGAGGAGCTCGGCGATCTGCGGGGTCGTGGTGCCGATGTCGAGGATGACGACCTGGCCGTCCTGCACCATGGCGGCGGCCGCCACGGCCATCCGTCGCTTGAGGTCGAGGTCGCCGGCCTCCTCGAACGCTGCCTCGATCGGTTCGCCGTCGTCGCCGTCCTGCGCGGTCTGACCTGGGGCGAGCACGGCACCGCCCCACGTGCGGACCAGCTCGCCGTTGCGGTCGAGCATCTCGAGGTCGCGCCGGATCGTCGCCGCGCTCACGGACAGGGCGTCGGCGAGCTCCTGCACGGACGCGGCACCGTCGGCCCGCAGTGCCTTGATGATGCGGTTCTGCCGCTCTCGCAGGATCATGGCGTCACTGTACCGCCAATCGCGCACAAACACGCAAGTTCGATCATCGAGATCTCAAAAAGAGCAGACTTAACAAATCTGGCGCAATCGAGTAACGTCCTCGCAACACCAAGCACGCAGGCTTGAGCAGCACCAGCGGTCCCGACCCGGTTTTGCGCAGACCTGCGCAGGGACGTTCCGCGATGACGAGGAGACGCCGTGACCGAGGCCCACCCGACCACCACACCGGGGTCGCTGCTGTTCGCCGGCGACACCTTCTGCGACCTCGTCTTCTCCGGGGTCACGGCTCCCGAGCAGGGCACCGAGGTCTACGCCGACGCGTTCACGGTCACCCCCGGCGGGGTCGCGAACCGTGCCGTCGCCGCGGCCAGGGCCGGTGCGCCGACGACCCTGCTCAGCCGGCTCGGCGACGACGTGCTCGGCCGCCACGTGTACGACGTGCTGACCGCGGAACCGTTGCTCGACACCAGCCTGCTCACCGTCGTCCCGGGCCACCAGAGCTCGGTCTCGGTGGCACTGACCGGTCCCGACGACCGCAGCTTCATCACCTACGAGGAACACCTCGATCCGCTGACCCTCCCGGACGACCTCGGCCCGGTCGCCGCCACCCACGTCGGCATCGCCCGACCGCTCCCGGCCTGGGTCGCCACACTCCGGGCGGCCGGGACCACCGTGGTCGGCGGGGTCGGCTGGGACCACACCGGCGAATGGGACGGCGGCGTGCTCGACCGGCTCGCCGAGGTCGACGTCTTCGTCCCGAACGACGTCGAGGCGATGCGGTACACGCGCACCGACTCCGCGACGGACGCGGCGAAGGCCCTCGCCGAACGGGTTCCCCTCGCGGTCGTCACCCGCGGCGGGGACGGCGTCGTCGCCGTCGACTCGGCACACGGCACCGTGGTCGCGGTCGACACCCTCCCCGTCGACGTCGTCGACCCGACCGGCGCCGGCGACGTCTTCGTGGCCTCGTTCATGGCCGGGGCGCACCACGGCTGGGAGCTCGAGGAGCGGCTCCGGTTCGCCGCGGCGAGCGCCGCGTACGCCGTGACCGGGCTCGGCGGTGCGGCGAGCGCCCCGCACCCGCCCCAGCTCCGCGCGTTCCTCCGCCGCACCGACCCGGACGGCGACTGGGCGTTCCTCGACGCCTCCGCGCTCACGCACTGACCCTCCCCCACCCACTCGAAGGACTGGACCACCATGAAGCACTCCAGCAAGGCGACGATGGTCATCGGGGTCGCCGCGGCCCTCGCACTCGGCCTGACCGCGTGCACGCCCGGCGGCTCCGCAGCACCGGCCGCGTCCCAGAGCCTCGGGCCCGTCTCCAAGGACGTCGGCTCGGGCAAGACGACCCTGACGGTCTGGGACCAGAACACCGACACGGGCATCGACGACGCGCAGCAGGCGCTCAACGACGCGTTCGAGAAGGCGCACCCGAACATCACGATCAAGCGGGTGTCGCGGTCGTTCGCTGACCTGAAGACGACGCTCAAGCTGGCGCTGTCCGGCGACAACCCGCCGGACGTGGTGCAGGCGAACCAGGGCTACCCGGACATGGGCGCCTTCGTGAAGGCCGGTTTCCTCCGCCCGGTCGACGACTACTCGAAGCTCTACGGCTGGGACGACTACTACCCCTCGAGCCTCCTCAAGCTCAACTCGTTCTCCTCCGACGGGAAGACGTGGCAGGGCGATCAGCTGTACGGGGTCTCCCAGACGGGCGAGCTGGTCGGGCTCTACTACAACAAGAAGGTCCTCGAGCAGGCCGGCATCGACGCGCCGCCGACCACGGTCGCCGAGTTGACCGCGGACATGCAGAAGGTGAAGGCCGCGGGCACGCTGCCGCTCAGCTACGGCGACGTCGAGAAGAGCCCTGGCATCCACCTCTACGGTCTGGTGCTCTCGGCACTCGCCGGGCACGACGCGGTCAACGACCTCGTCGCCGGCAAGTCCGGCAGCTGGACCGGTGACGACGAGGTGGAGGCGGCCAAGACGATCACCGGGTGGGTCGACGACGGCTACGTGACGAAGGGCGCGAACGGCGTCTCGCGGGACGACGCGGTGGCGGCGTTCGGCAAGGGCGAGTCCGCCTTCCTGATCACCGGCACCTGGTACCAGGCGACGCTGGAGCAGGCGCCGAGCGCGAAGGACATCGGCTTCACCGCCCTGACGCCGTCCGGCGCGGACTCCCCGGTGACGATGGGTGGTGAGGGTCTGGCCTGGGCGATCACGTCGAAGACGAAGAACGCGAACGCGGCCGCCGCCTACGTCGACTTCGTGACGAACGCGAAGGCCGCCGAGGTCCTTGTCGACAAGGGCAACCTGCCGACCGTGGTCCCGGACGACGACACCCCCGCCACGGGCTCGATCGCCGGCGACATCACGAGCAACTACAAGACCATCTCGTCGTCGAACAGCATCACCCCCTACCTCGACTACGCGACGCCGACCTTCTACGACACCATCACCGCGGCGATGCAGGACCTGGTCGCCGGGAAGGCCAGCCCGGAGCAGTACACGAAGACGCTCCAGGACGACTACTCCGCCTTCGTGCAGAAGTGACGAGGACCTCGTGACCCAGTCCACCGAAGCCCTGGCGGGCGCTGCCGGACGCAGCGCCCGCCGCGGGCGCCGGGGCGAGCAGATCGCCGGCGTCCGGAAGCGGCGCCGCAGTCTCGTCGCGTACCTCTACGTCCTGCCGGCGTTCGTCGTGTTCGCGGTCTTCCTCGGCGTACCGTTCCTGCAGAGCATCCAGTACTCGTTCTACGACTGGGACGGCCTGTCGGCGGCGACCTGGGCGGGCTTCTCGAACTACCTCGGGGTGTTCACGGATGCGCAGCTCCGGGCGTCGTTCGGACACGCCCTCGTGCTCATGGTGTTCTACGCCGCCGTGCCGGTCGTCGTCGCGCTCTTCCTGACCGCGATCATCTCGCGGGCGAACGGCCTGCCCGGGATGTCCTTCTTCCGGACGGTGCTGTTCCTGCCGCAGGTGATCGCCTCGGTGGTCGTGGCCACGATCTGGGTGTCGATCTACTCGGCCGACGGCCTGCTGAACGGTGCGCTCCGGCTCGTCGGTCTCGGCCAGTTCGCGCAGGTCTGGCTCGGCGGGTACGACACCGCGCTGCCCGCGATCGGGTTCGTCGGGACGTGGTTGAACGTCGGACTCTGCCTGGTGCTGTTCCTCTCCGGCGTCGGCAACATCCACCCGAGCCTGTTCGAGGCCGCACGGATCGACGGTGCCGGCGCGGTGCGGGAGTTCTTCTCGATCACCCTGCCCTCGCTGCGCGGGCAGATCGCCGCGGCACTCACCCTCACGGTGGTGTCGGCGTTGAAGTCCTTCGACCTGGTGTACGTCACGACCAGCGGCGGCCCTGGCAACTCGACGTCGGTGCCCGCGTTCGAGGCGTACAACCGCGCCTTCCAGACCGGCCAGGTCGGGTCCGCGGCCGCGGTGGCCGTGTCGCTCACGGTCGTCATCCTGGTCGTCACCGCCCTGATCAGCCGCATCCAGCCGAAGGACGTCGCATGAGGATCTCCGTCCGCGAGAAGACGGTCGACTACGTCATCCTGACGCTGTTCGCGCTCTTCGCGATCATCCCGCTGGTCGGGGTCCTGCTGTCGTCGGTCACCCCGCCGTCGCAGAACGCCGGCGGCTTCAGCGTGCCGACGACGATCGACCTCGGCAACTTCGGCGCCGCCTGGAACCAGGGGCACTTCGCCTCCTACATGCTGTCGAGCGTCCTGGTCACGGTGTCCGTCGTCGTGCTGACGACAGTCCTGGCCGTCTTCGCCGGGTTCGCGTTCGCCCGGCTCGACTTCTTCGGCTCGAACGTCATCTTCTTCGTGATGCTCGCCGGGCTCATGCTGCCCGCCGAGGCCTTCATCATCCCGCTGTACTTCAACCTGCGGTCCGTCGGCCTCACCGACACCTACGCGAGCCTGATCCTCCCGCAGACGGCGCAGTCGCTGGCGTTCGGCATCTTCTGGATGCGGAGCCAGTTCCGGAGCTTCCCCGGCGAGGTCATCGAGGCCGCGCGCCTCGACGGTGCCCGCGACGTGCGCCTGCTCTGGCAGGTCATCGTGCCCGCGGCCGTCGCCCCGATCATGACGATGGCCCTGCTCATCACGATGTGGACGTGGAACGAGTTCCTGCTCCCGCTCGTCCTGATCACCAGCGAGGACCACCGCACCGCACCCCTCGGACTGGCGTTCTTCAAGGGCGCGCACCTGACCGACTACTCGCTGCTGTCCGCCGCGGGCGTGATCGTCGCGCTGCCGATCGTGGTGCTGTACTTCTTCCTGCAGAAGCGGTTCATCTCCGGGATGCTCGGCGGCTTCGCGGACCGCTGACGCGACCGTACCGGCACGGCGGTCCCACGGGGTGCACCGGGTACCGTCGTCCCCGTGAACGGAGTCGGGACCCTCGACGAAGCCGGACGGCTGCGGCTGCTCGGCGCCGGCGTCACGGGCGCAGCGTTCGCCGTCGTCCTCGTCACCCTCGTCGTCTCCTCGTGGGCCGGGTCGAGCACCGGTGTCGTGATCGCGATCGGCATCCCCGCTGCGGTCGCCGGGATCGTCATCGCCGTGGCCCTGCAGTTCCGGGAGTGGCGCGCCGAGGGCGGCTACGAGCGCTCGGTCGTCGTGCGGAACTGGATCGTCGACGGGCAGGTCCCGCCCGGCGTCCCGGCCACGGAGTGGATCCCGCTCGTCCAGGCCCAGGCCGAGCGCGAGGCCGCCGGCTGGGGGAAGATCGTCCTCAGCACGCTGTGGATCGCGATGACGTGGTCGATGCGCGACCAGCACGGCCCCCTCATCACGACGATGCTGATCGTGCTCTGGGTCGGCCTCGGGCTGTGGAGCGCCGCGTGGGTCATCCCCCGCGCCCGCGCCGCCAAGGCCCTGTTGCGGAACGGCGTCTCGACGGCGAACTGACCACCGCCCGAGGGCCACCTGACTACGATCAGGAACATGCAGCGTCGCACCCTCGGCCGTACCGGCCGCCCCGTGTCCGTCGTCGGCCTCGGCACCTGGCAGTTCGGCGGTGACTGGGGCCCAGTGTCCGAGTCCGACGCCAACGCCGTGATGGACGCCTCCGTCCAGTCCGGCGTCACCCTCTTCGACACCGCCGACGTCTACGGCGACGGCCGGAGCGAGCAGCTCATCGGCGCCTGGCGGACGGCGAACCCCGACGTCCCGGTGACGGTCACCACGAAGATGGGCCGGCGAGCCGAGCAGGTCCCGGCGAACTACGTCGCCGCGAACTTCCGCGAGTGGGTCGACCGATCCCGCCGGAACCTCCGCCAGGACACCCTCGACCTCGTCCAACTGCACTGCCCGCCGACCGCGGTCGTCGAGGACGACGCGGTGTACGACGCCCTCGACGCCCTGGTCGCCGACGGATCGGTCGCCGCCTACGGCGTCAGCGTCGAGACCACGGACCAGGCACTCGCCGCGATCGCCCGTCCGGGCGTCGCGTCGGTCCAGATCATCCTCAACGCGTTCCGGTTGAAGCCGCTGGACCGCGTGCTGCCGGCCGCCCTGGAGGCACGGGTCGGCATCCTCGCGCGCGTCCCGTTGGCATCGGGGCTGCTGTCCGGCAAGTACACGGCGGACACGTCGTTCGCCGAGGGCGACCACCGGAACTACAACCGGCACGGCGAGGCGTTCGACCAGGGCGAGACCTTCAGCGGCGTCGACTTCGAGGACGGCGTCCGGGCCGCACAGGCGTTCGCGGCGTCCCTGCCCGACGGCGTCTCCGTCCCGCAGGCGGCGCTCGCGTGGATCATCGCGCAGGACGGCGTCACCGCCGCGATCCCCGGTGCCCGCAACCCCGACCAGGCGCGGTCGAACGCCGGCGCGGGCGACCTGCCGGAGGTCCCCGGCCTCGACGAGACGGTCCGCGAGCTCTACGACGAGTGGTTCCGCGCGACCGTGCACGACAAATGGTGAGGTCGTCCGTCGTCGGGGCGGCGCTGGCGGTGCTCACCGTCCTGGCGCTGCTCGTCGGCGGGACGCGCCCGGCAGCCGGGACGACCGCGTCCGCGCCCCCGTGGCCGGCGCCGACCGCGCTGTCCGAGCGCGCACACGACGCCGGACTCCGGAACGTCTGGGGTGAGCCGCTCGCCGAGCACGTGCACACGCACCTCACGATCCTGGACGGCGACGAACCGGTCACGGTGCCGGCGAACGTCGGGCACTCCGACCGGGAGCGGTTCGCGGCGCAGCTCCACACGCACGACACCTCGGGCATCCTGCACGTGGAGTCGCCGACCCGCGAGACGTTCACGCTCGGGCAGTTCTTCGACGAGTGGGGCGTCCCGCTCACCGCCTGGCACGTCGGCGGCCTGCACGGCGAGCTGACGGTCTGGGTCGACGGCCGCCGGTCCATCGGCGACCCGCGGAGCATCGCGCTGACGAACCGTCGGGAGATCGTGCTCGACGTGACGACCATCGGCGAGGTCCCCCACCGCCCGGCACCGTTCGACTGGCCACCGCAGTACCGATGACGCCCGCTGCGGCCCGTCGCCGTCGCGTACCCTGCTGCCGTGACCACCATCCGGACCGGGACGGACCTCGCCGCGGTCGAGGACGTCGTCGCCGGCATCGCCGCGCACGGCGAGCGCTACCTCGACCGGGTGTTCACGCCCCGTGAGCGAGCGGACACCGGGGACGAGCCCGAGCGCCTGGCCGCCCGGTACGCCGGGAAGGAGGCCGTGCTGAAGCTCCTCCACCCGGAGCGGTCGGACGCGGTGCCGCTCACGGACGTCGCCGTCGTGCTCGACCCGGCTGGTGCCCCGGTCGTCGAGCTCACCGGTCGCGCCGCGGACCTGGCGGCACGGATCGGCTGCGGGACGATCGCGATCTCGCTGTCGCACGAGCGCGGCCTCGCCATCGCGACCGCCGTCGCCCTGACCGCCTCCTGACACCCTGAACGGCCGCACAGCACCCGCCGCCGCCGTGCGGTTTCGCGCACCCGCACAGCGGTTTTCCGAGCCTCGGTCCTCCCTAGGGTTGCCCACATGGACCAGGACCCGACCACTCCAGCGACCCCCGTCGCACTCGCCGCACCGACGACCGAGCAGGCCGTCCGGCGTGCGCTCGCCGACCACGGGCGACTCACCGTCGACGCGATGGACGTCGCGTCGATCGCCGATCTCTACGCCCTCGGGCTGACCTCCCACGCGACCGTGAACGTGATGCTCGCCGTGGAGAACGACCTCGACGTCGAGTTCCCCGACGCCGTGCTGAACCGCTCGACCTTCGCCACCGTCGAGTCGATCACGGCCGCCGCGGAGCTGGCATCGTGACGACGCCGCTCCTCGAGCACCCCCGAGCGACCGGGCGGCCCGCGGAGCGCACGCATGCCCCGGCGGCCCGTGCGGGCGCGGCACCGGCCACGGACCGGTTCGCCGCCCGCGCGGCACTCGTGGCCGAGGTCGCCGCGCACTTCGCCGACGAGGTCGACCGCGACGCCCGCCCGCCGCGCGAGGCGATCGCCGCCATGCGGGAGCACGGACTGCTGGCCGCCGCCGTCCCCGCCGCCGCTGGTGGCGAGGGCGCCAGCCTCGCCGAGCTCTCCGGCATCGCCACGACCCTGGGCCGGGCCTGCGCCGCCACCGGGATGGTCTTCGCCATGCACCAGGGACAGGTGATGACGCTCTGGCGGCACGGCGGCGACTCGAAGGGTGTCACCGCGATGATCGACGCCGTGCTGGACGGCGCCCTGGTCGCGTCGTCCACCACCGAGCGCGGCATCGGCGGCGACGCACGGCGGAGCAGCTGCGCGATCGAGCCCGACGCCGCGGGACGGATCCGGCTCCGCAAGGAGGCCCCCGTGATCTCGTACGCGACGGAGGCCGACGCGGTGTTCGTGACGGCCCGACGGAGCGTCGACGCCGCGGCGTCGGACCAGCGGCTCGTGATCTGCCTGCCGTCCGGGACGACGCTGACGCAGACGTCGACGTGGGACACCCTCGGCCTCCGCGGCACGTGCAGCAACGGCTGGACGCTCGACGCCGAGACCGACGAGGACCGGGTGCTCCGCGACGACTACGCGACGATCTCGGCGCGCACCGTCCTCCCGGTGTCCCACGTCCTCTGGGCGTCGGTGTGGCTCGGCATCGCCGCCGACGCCGCGGACCGTGCACGCGCGGCGGTCCGGAAGCAGGCGCGTGCGACGGTGGGCACGACCCCGCCCGGCGCACTCCGTCTCGCCGAACTGCTCGTCGACCTGCAGGCCCTCGCCGACTCGGTCCGGCACGCGGCGGCACGCTTCGACGCGATCGCGGACGACGACGCGGTCCTCGACTCGAGCGCCTACGCCCTGTCCGCGAACGCGCTGAAGATCGGTGCGTCGGAGCGGGTCGCCGACCTCGTCACCACGGCGATGCGGATCGTCGGCATCGCCGGCTTCGCCGCCACCGGACCGCTCAGCGTGGCCCGGCACCTCCGAGACGCCCACGGGGCCGCCGTCATGGTGAGCAACGACCGTCTCCTCCAGAACGACGCCGCACTGGCACTCATGAGCGGAGCGATCCTGTGACCATCACCGAACACCCCACCACCGTCGACGACGTCGTCGACACCACCGCCGACCTCGACGCCGCTCGCGCGGAGCTGCGCGCCCGGCTGCTCGGGGACGGCGTCCTCATCGAGCTCGGCTCCCCCGGCCTGTACGGTCGGACGGGCGTCTTCGAGCGCGTGTACTCCGCGGTCGATGCCGCCACCGTGCGGAGCCAGCGGGACCTCGACGCCGAGGTCCTCCGGTTCCCGCCGGTCGAGCCCCTGACCGCGTTCGAGCGCACCGACTACATCGCGTCGTTCCCGGACCTCGCCGCCTCGATCTCCGGGTTCACCGGCGACGACCGCACCCACCGCGCGCTGCTCGCCGCCCGCGAGCGCGGCGAACGATGGGAGTCGTTCCTGCAGCCGGCCGACCTGATGCTCACCCCGGCGGTGTGCCACCCCGTGTACGGCCTGGTCGGCGACACCGTCCCGCAGGAGGGCCGGTTCTTCGACATCGTCGGTGACTCGTTCCGCCGGGAGCCGTCCCTGGACCCGATGCGCCTGCAGGCCTTCCACATGCACGAGTTCGTGCACATCGGCACCCCGGCCTCGGCCAAGCAGCACCGCGACGGCCGGATCCCGGTGATGCGGGACCTGCTCGAGTCGTTCGGCCTCGAGATCGACGTCGTCCCCGCCAACGACCCCTTCTTCGGGCGCGTCGGCCAGATACTCGCGCGCAACCAGGTCGAGCAGGCGCTCAAGTTCGAGTTCGTCACCCCGGTGTACGGCCCGGACCACGACGCCACGGCGATCAGCTCCGCCAACCTGCACGAGGACCACTTCGGCACCGCGTTCGACCTGCACACTCCGGACGGCGCGGTCGCGCACAGCGCCTGCATCGCGTTCGGCCTGGAGCGCATCACGATCGCGCTCTTCGCCGCGCACGGGACCGACCCCGACTCCTGGCCGACGGAGGTCCGCACGGCCCTCGCGCTGTGAGCACCCACCACGGCTGGTCCGGTTCGCCGGCGCTCCGCGTGGCCGTGCAGCTCCCGCCCGCGGCGCGCGCGGGCGTCGTGATCTGCCCGCCACTCGGGCAGGAGGGCGTCATCGCGTACCGGACGCTGCGCCTGCTGGCGGACCGACTGGAGGCCCGTGGCGTGGCCTCGGTGCGCTACGACCCGTCCGGCCGTGGGGACGCCGCGCCCGACACGCGTCCGGACGCGCAGGTCCGGTCGGCCGAGCACGCCGCAGCGGTGCTGCGTGCGAGCGGGGTGGACCGGGTCGCGTTCGTCGGCCTCGCCTCGGCCGCACTGGTGGCCGCTGCCGCGGCCGGTGACCAGGACGGCCTCGTGGTCTGGGACGCTCCGGCGTCCGGGCGCGCCTGGCTCCGCGGACAACGCGCGCTCGCCACGATGACGTTCGGCCCGGAGCGGGTGGTCGACGGCGTCGAGAGCCTCGTCGGCATCGACGTCGACCCGGCCGAGGCGGAGGCGCTCGCCGCCCTGTCCTTCACACCGCGGGACGCCCCGACCGTGGCCCTCGTCCGACCGGGCGCCCGCGCGCCCCGCGGGCTCGGCGCCGTCCCGACGACCGAGGTCACCGGGAGCGCCGAGCTCCTCGACGGCTCGAGCCTCGTCGCGACGATCCCGAGCGGCGCGGTCGACGCGGTCGTCGCCTGGCTCGACGCCTGGGCCCCGGCGACGGCGGTCCCGGTCGTCGCGCCGGCCCTGCACGAGGTGCTCGACGTGGACACCCGCGTGTCCGAACGGATCGTGCGGTTCGGCCCCGAGCGGTTGTTCGCGGTCGAGACGGTGGGCTCCGGGCAGTCCGAGGACGCCCCGGTCGTCGTGCTGCACAACGGCGGTGCCGAACACCGGGTCGGCGTCGCGGACTTCCAGGTCGCGCTCGCGCGGGCCCTCGCGCGCGACGGTGCCCGGGTGGTCCGGGTCGACCGGCGCGGCACCGGCGAGAGCTCGGCGGTCGCCGAGGACGAGCGGGCGCTGTTCTACACGCAGGAGTGGCTCGACGACCAGTCCGCCGTGCTCGACGCCCTCGCCACCCCGGCCGACCGCCTCGTGCTCGTCGGCATGTGCGCCGGCGCCTGGGTCGCCGGCCGCGACACGGAGGACCCACCGCGCCTCGTCGTCGAGATCAGTCCCAACGACTACCGCCGGAACACCGCGCAGCCGGGGACCTACGCCGAGTCCCTCCGCGTGGTCGCCCGGCCGTCGCCGTCCCGTCTGCGGGTACGCGGGGTGTGGAACGCCGTGGTCCCCGAGGCGGTCCGACGGCGGGTCGCGCGGCGCGGGAGCCTCGGCGGCGTCGTCGGGCACGTCCGGCCCCTCGTCGAGCACGGCACCGACGTCGTGGTGATCGCGGCCCAGGAGGACGCCGAGCTCTTCGACCGGCTCGGCGGTCGACGCGCCGAACGACGCTGGTCCGGCGAGGGGCGCTCCGGTCGGCTGCGGGTCGTCCGGGTCGAGGACGGCGACCACGCGCTGTTCTCCCCGGTGATGCGGGGGATCGTGCTCGCCGAGGTCCGGTCCCGGGTCGCCGCGGCGTTCCCCGTCCTCGCCTGACGCGGGCCCCGGTCAGGCCAGCCCGAGCACCCGCGCGACGGCGTCGGGGTGCTCGACGTGCGCGAAGTGGCCGCAGTCGTCGAGCAGGACCGTCCGGACCTGCGGCACGAGGCCCCGGAGCGCATCGAGGTCCGACACCCGGGCGAACACGTCGTCCCGTCCGGCGATCGCGGTCACGGGGCAGGCGACGGTGCGCCAGCGGTCGAGGTCGTACACCGCGGCCGTCCGCGCGGCGCCGAGGAACGCCCCCGGTCGGAGCTCGTCGACGAAGGCGTCGAGGACGCTGCGGTCGAGCCGTCGCACGTGGGTGAAGACCGGCGCCGCCAGGAGCGGGAGGAGCCCGACCCGCGCGAGCCCCCGGAGCACCGGCCGGGCTGCCTCCCGCGTCACGGCCAACCCGGCGCGGAGCAACGCGAACGCGGGCAACCGCACGATCCCGCGCACCGGGTGCCGCGCGGCGTCGGCGGTCGCGACGGTCGTCCCCGAGACCAGCGCAACCGAGCGCACCCGTCCGGGCACGCGCACGGCGAGGTGCATCGCGACGAACGCGCCCATGGAGTGGCCGACGACGTCGACGGTGCCGATCCCGAGCGCGTCGAGCACCCCGCTGAGCACGGCGACCGCGTCGTCGGTGCCGAGCGGTCCTCCGGGCGTCGGCGATGATCCCCACCCGGGCAGGTCGACCAGGACGAGCCCACGGTCGTCGGCGCCCGCGGTCGCCTCGAGCAGCGGTGTCCAGGTCGACCACGACCCGGCGACCCCGTGCAGCAGCAGGAGCGGCGCACGACCGGAGCGGTGGTGCACGACGACCGGGCCCACGGGGGTCGGCACGACTGCCCGCGTCAGCGACCACCTCGCGGGGTCCGCGCGCACCGGGAAGGGCGCGTAGGGGTCGGTGGCGACCACGCGCCCGCGTGCGCCGGTGTCGATGGCGTGCACCGTGCCTCCAGTCCGACGCGTCAGCGTCCACCGGAGGATTCGGAACGCTAGCCGACGGCGACGGGTGCCGCGCAGGCGGCGAGGCGGTCGAGGGCCGCCCGGTACTCGGTGACGTCGCGGGCGACGCCGGGCTCCGAGATGATCGAGGCCTTGATGCGGCCCTGCACGTCGATCACGAAGGTCGCGCGGTTCGCGAAGCCCTTCTTCTCGAGGAAGACGCCGTACTCCTTCGAGACGGCGCCGTGCGGCCAGAAGTCCGCCAGGAGCTCGAAGTCGTAGCCGTTCGACTCGGCGAACGACCGCAGCGTCGCCTTCGAGTCGACCGAGATGCCGATGAGCTCGACGCGCTGGTCCTGGAACATCGCGATGTTGTCCTGCAGGGTGCAGAGCTCGTTCGTGCACGTGGACGAGAACGCGAGCGGGAAGAAGACGAGGGCGACCGGGCGGGAGCCGCGGAAGTCGCTGAGGCGGACGTGCTCACCGAACTGGTTCGGGAGTTCGAAGTCCGGCGCGAGTGAGCCGATCTCCAGTGCCATCGGTGCGTTGCTTCTTCCTCGGGCGTGGGGTGTGCCCGGTGTCTCCGCGCACGCCGGGTCGCGTGCGCACGATCGGCAATCGTACGCCGACGCGTCGTGAATGCAAGCACCGCTCGGGATGTGGTCCGTCAGGTGACTCGTCGGCGGTGGGGCCTAGAGTGGACTGCGGTTCCCACCGCCGGTCGCGACCCGATCGATCGGTGGACCACCTATGTCCACCACCACGAGAACGAACGAGGTCAAGGGTGACGGTGAACGACCAGGACCCGTACAGCCACGGCAGCAGCGACCAGGACCCGGAGGAGACCGCCGAATGGCGTGAGTCCCTCGACGGCCTGGTGCAGACCCACGGCCACCAGCGTGGTCGCGAGATCATGCTGAGCCTGCTCAAGCGGTCCAAGGAACTGCACCTCGGTGTGCCGATGGTCCCGACCACGGACTACGTGAACACCATCGCGCCGGAGAACGAGCCCGAGTTCCCGGGCGACGAGGAACTCGAGCGCCGCTACCGCCGGTGGATCCGCTGGAACGCGGCGATCACCGTGCACCGTGCGCAGCGCCCGGGCATCTCCGTGGGCGGCCACATCTCGACGTACGCGTCGAGCGCCGCGATGTACGAGGTCGGCTACAACCACTTCTTCCGCGCGCAGGACCACCCGTCCGGCGGCGACCAGGTCTTCTTCCAGGGACACGCCTCCCCCGGCATGTACGCCCGTGCCTTCATGGAGGGCCGGCTCGGCGAGGACCAGCTCGACGGCTTCCGGCAGGAGAAGTCCCACGCCGGCGGCGGCCTCTCGTCCTACCCGCACCCGCGCCTCATGCCGCACTTCTGGCAGTTCCCGACCGTGTCGATGGGCATCGGCCCGATCAACGCGATCTACCAGGCGCAGCAGGCCAAGTACCTGTCCAACCGCGGCATCAAGGACGCCTCCGACCAGCAGGTATGGGCGTTCCTCGGCGACGGCGAGATGGACGAGGTCGAGTCGCGCGGGCAGCTCCAGGTGGCCGCGAACGACGGGCTCGACAACCTGAACTTCGTGATCAACTGCAACCTGCAGCGCCTCGACGGCCCGGTCCGCGGCAACGGCAAGATCATCCAGGAGCTCGAGGCGTTCTTCCGCGGTGCCGGCTGGAACGTCATCAAGGTCGTCTGGGGTCGTGAGTGGGACGACCTGCTCGCCCGTGACACCGAGGGCGCGCTCCTCAACCTGATGAACCAGACGCCGGACGGCGACTACCAGACGTACAAGGCCGAGAACGGCGCGTACGTCCGCGAGAACTTCTTCGGCCGCGACCCGAAGGCGCTCGAGCTGGTCAAGGACTACACGGACGACCAGATCTGGAACCTCAAGCGCGGTGGGCACGACTACCGCAAGGTCTACGCCGCGTTCAAGGCCGCGACCGAGCACAAGGGCCAGCCGACCGTCATCCTCGCGAAGACGGTCAAGGGCTACGGCCTCGGCCCGAGCTTCGAGGGGCGCAACGCGACGCACCAGATGAAGAAGCTCACGCTCGACAACCTCAAGCAGTTCCGCGACGAGATGCGCATCCCGATCTCCGACGCGCAGCTGGAGGAGAACCCCTACACGCCGCCGTACTACCACCCCGGCAACGACGACGAGGCGATCCAGTACATGCACGAGCGTCGCCGTGAACTCGGCGGCTACGTGCCGGAGCGCCGCACCAAGTACACCTCGATCACCCTCCCGGAGGACTCGAAGTACCAGGTCGTCAAGAAGGGCTCCGGCAAGCAGGAGATCGCCACCACCATGGCGTTCGCCCGACTGCTCAAGGACCTGCTGCGCTCCCCCGACTTCGGCGACCGCGTGGTGCCGATCATCCCGGACGAGGCGCGCACGTTCGGCATGGACGCGTACTTCCCGACGGCGAAGATCTACAACCCGAACGGTCAGCACTACACGTCGGTCGACCGCGAGCTCCTCCTGGCCTACAAGGAGAGCCCGCAGGGCCAGATCATCCACGTCGGCATCAACGAGGCGGGCGCCCTGGCGGCGTTCACCGCCGTCGGCACCTCGTACTCGACGCAGGGCGAGCCGCTCATCCCGGTCTACGTCTTCTACTCGATGTTCGGGTTCCAGCGCACCGGCGACGCCATCTGGGCCGCCGGCGACCAGATGGCCCGTGGCTTCATGATCGGCGCCACCGCCGGTCGAACCACGCTGACGGGCGAGGGCCTGCAGCACGCCGACGGCCACTCGCTGCTCCTCGCGACGACGAACCCGGCCGTGGTGTCCTACGACCCCGCGTACGGCTACGAGATCGGCCACATCGTCCAGGCCGGCCTCGACCGGATGTACGGCACGAACGAGGACGGCTCGCCGAAGCACGCCGACCCGAACGTCATGTACTACCTGACGGTCTACAACGAGCCGATCGTCCAGCCGGCCGAGCCGGAGGGCGTCGACGTCGAGGGCATCGTCAAGGGCATGTACCTGCTCAAGCCGAGCGAGCACGACGGCCCGAAGGCCCAGCTGCTCGCGTCGGGCGTCGCGGTGCCGTGGATCCTCGAGGCGCAGCAGCTCCTCGCCGAGGACTGGGGCGTGTCGGCGGACGTCTGGAGCGTCACGAGCTGGGGTGAGCTGTACCGCGACGGACTCGCCGCCGAGCAGCACGCGTTCCTCAACCCGAACGAGGCCCCGCGCACGCCGTACGTCACCGAGCGCCTGCTCGGCACCGAGGGCCCGGTCGTGGCGGTGAGCGACTTCATGCACGCCGTGCAGGAGCAGATCCGCCCGTTCGTGCCGACCGACTACGCGACGCTCGGCGCCGACGGCTTCGGGTTCTCGGACACCCGCCCGGCCGCCCGCCGCTTCTTCCACATCGACGGCCCCTCGGTCGTCGTGCGGACGCTGCAGCAGCTCGCCCGTCAGGGCAAGGTCGACGGCGCACTCGTCCAGCAGGCGATCGACAAGTACCGCCTGCACGACGTGACCGCCGGCACCACCGGCAGCGCCGGCGGCGAGAGCTGATCACCGCGTGACGACACCCCGCACCGACCCTGCCGTGGGCCGGGAGAACGACCGTGAACGGGCGCTCTCCTGGCTCCGGCAGGTGTCGGGCGAACTCTCGACCGCCACGATCAAGCGGCTCGAGGACACCCTCCCCTGGTACAGCGAGATGCCGCCCGGCCGCCGCTCGGCCGTCGGGCTCGTGGCGCAGGCCGGCATCACGTCGTTCATCAGCTGGCTCGAGGGCACGGCGTCGACGCCGTGGATCGCGGCCGCCGACGTCTTCGGCTCCGCACCCCGTGAGCTCCTGCGCTCGGTGAGCCTGCAGCAGACGCTCCAGCTCATCCGCGTGGTCGTCACCGTCGTCGAGGAACGCGCCAAGGACGACGAGATGCTGCAGGAGGCGATCCTCAAGTACTCGCGGGACATCGCCTTCGCGGCCGCCGACGTCTACGCCAGGGCAGCCGAGGCCCGCGGGCTGTGGGATGCGCGACTCGAGGCGCTCGTCGTCGACTCGATCCTCTCCGGCGAGTACGACGACGAACTCCCCTCCCGCATCGCGGCCCTCGGCTGGCACGGCCACGGCGAGGTCGCGGTCCTGGTCGGCAACGCGCCCAAGCAGCTCGAGGTGGACCAGATCCGCCGGACCGCGCGGCACATGGACGCCGACGTGCTCATCGGCGTGCAGGGCTCCCGCCTGGTCGTCGTGATCGGCCGGGCCACCCCGCGGGATGACGTCCCCGAGGGCGAGGAGCCCGTCTCGTTCACCGCGATCGCACAGGCCCTCGAGCCCTCGTTCGGCGAGGGCCACCTGGTGCTCGGCAACGAGGTCCCCGGCGTCGTCGACGCGTCGACCAGCGCGAAGGGCGCCCTCGCCGGGTTCGCCGTCGCGCGGGCCTGGCGCGGCGCACCCCGTCCCGCCCTGGCCGACGACCTGCTCCCCGAGCGTGCCCTGGCCGGCGACCCACTGGCCCGGTCGGCGCTCGTGCAGCGGATCTACGTGCCGCTGAAGGACCAGTCCACCGAACTCCTGCAGACGCTGTGGTGCTACCTGGACACCGGGCGCTCGCTCGAGGCGACGGCACGCGAGCTCTTCGTGCACCCGAACACCGTGCGCTACCGGCTGCGCCGCGTGGCGGACATCATCGGCTGGGACGCCACGCACGCGCGGGACGCCCTCATCGTGCAGTCGGCGCTCATCCTCGGCGCGATGTCGGAGTCGACGGCCGGTCGCCGTCGGATCCCGCACCGCCGCTAGGGACCCGACAATGTTCGAGCGGGTTTCGTGTGGGAAGCCCACACGCATCGGGCGGCCCCCTGCCACGAGGATTGTCCGGTGATCGTCGTCGTCGCGCCCGGACAGGGCTCCCAGACCCCCGGCTTCCTCGCCCCCTGGCTCGAGGACGCCGCCGTTCGTGACCGTGTCGGTGCGTGGTCGGATGCCATCGGCGTCGACCTCGTGCAGCACGGCACGGAGTCCGACGCGGACACGATCAAGGACACGGCGCTCGCGCAGCCCCTCATCGTCGCCGCCGGCCTCGTCACGGCCGACGCCCTGCTCGCCGACGGCCGCCGCGCCCTCGTCGGCGGTGTCGCGGGCCACTCCGTCGGCGAGTTCACCGCCGCCGGCGTCGCCGGGATCCTCGAGCCGACCGACGCCGTCGCCCTCGTCGCCGAGCGCGGCCGGGCCATGGCCGACGCCGCCGCACTCGAGCCGACCTCGATGGCGGCCGTCCTCGGCGGCGACCCCGAGGCCGTCGCCGCAGCCCTCGAACAGCACGAACTCGTCCCCGCGAACCACAACGGCGGCGGCCAGACCGTCGTCGCCGGCGCCGCCGCCGCGATCCAGGCCCTCGCGGCCGACCCGCCCGCGAAGGCGCGCGTCATCCCGCTCGCGGTCGCCGGTGCGTTCCACACCCGGTACATGGCCCCGGCGGTCGAGCGCGTCGCCCCGGTCGCCGCCGCCGCGACCGTCCACGACCCCACGCTCCCGATCTGGACGAACGCCGACGGCTCCCGCGTCGACGACGGACGACGCTTCGTCGACCTCATGGTCGCCCAGATCGCGAACCCCGTGCACTGGGACGCCGTGATGGCGTCCTTCGCCGCGGCCGGTGTGACGGGCATCATCGAGCTCGCGCCCGCCGGTGCCCTCGTCGGCCTGGCGAAGCGCGGGCTCCGCGGCACGCCGACCGTCGCAGTCAAGACCCCCGACGACCTGCCCGCAGCGATCGACCTGCTGCAGAGCGCTGGCCAGGAAGCAGCCACCACCGCATGACCGACCGTCCCACGCTCGCCCAGCGACGCGGCCACGAGTTCACCCGCATCCTCGCCTTCGGCGCCGCCCGTGGCGAGAACGAGGTGCCGAACGACGACCTCGTCGGCCCGATCGACTCGTCCGACGAGTGGATCCGTCAGCGCACCGGGATCATCACCCGGATGCGCGCCGGCAAGGACGTCGAGGCCGTCGACCTCGCCGAGGCCGCCGCGCTCGACGCCATCGCGAAGGCGGCCCTCACGCCCGACCAGATCGGTGTCGTGCTCGTCAGCACCGTCACGCACACCGTCGCGACGCCCTCGATGGCATCGCTCCTCGCCGAGCGCATCGGCGCGGCGCCCGCCGCCGCGTACGACATCAGCGCCGCGTGCGCCGGCTACGCGTACGGCATCGCGCAGGCCGACTCGTTCGTGAAGTCCGGCATCGCCGACCACGTGCTCGTCGTCGGCGCCGAGAAGCTCAGCGACATCGTCGACCCGACCGACCGCTCGATCTCGTTCCTGCTCGGCGACGGTGCGGGCGCGGCGATCGTCGGCCCGAGCGACTTCCCCGGCATCGCGCCCACCATCTGGGGCTCCGACGGCTCGAAGTGGGACGCCATCGGCATGACCTCGACCTACAACGAGTGGGAAGCGGGGGCCGCGCGGCCGACGATACGGCAGGCCGGTCAGACCGTGTTCCGCTGGGCCGTCTGGGAGATGGTCAAGGTCGCCCGCGAGGCGCTCGAGACCGCCGGCGTCCGCCCGGAGGACCTCGCCGCCTTCGTCCCGCACCAGGCGAACATCCGCATCATCGACGAGTTCGCCAAGCAGCTCGGGCTCCCCGAGTCCGTGGTGATCGCCCGCGACATCACGACCACCGGCAACACCTCCGCCGCGAGCATCCCGCTCGCCACCCACCGCCTGCTCGAGGAGAACCCCGAGCTCTCCGGCGGCCTCGCCCTGCAGATCGGCTTCGGCGCCGGTCTCGTCTTCGGCGCACAGGTCGTCGTGCTCCCCTAGCCCACCCGGTCGCGCACCCGCGTGACCACCCCGACGAGCCTCCGGGCGCGTGCGCGCTGCGTGCCCTAGGCTGGTCCACGGTCAAACGACACCCCCCTCAAGGAGAATCCCCATGGCCCTGTCCAACGAAGAAGTCCTCGCCGGCCTGGCCGAGCTGATCAACGACGAGACCGGCATCGCGACCGACACCGTCGCCGCCGACAAGTCGTTCACCGACGACCTCGACATCGACTCGATCTCGATGATGACCATCGTCGTGAACGCCGAGGAGAAGTTCGACGTGAAGATCCCCGACGAAGAGGTCAAGAACCTCAAGACCGTCGGCGACGCCGTCGACTACATCGTCAAGGCCCAGGCCTGACGCGAACTTCCTGAGCGCCGCGGCCGCGGTCTTCCCCGGCCGCGGCGCTCATCTCGTTCCCTCCACACGAAAGAACACGTCGTTCCATGACCAACAAGACCGTCGTCGTCACCGGGATCGGTGCCATCACGCCCCTCGCCGCGACCGCCCCGGAGACGTGGGAGGCGCTGCTCGCCGGCAAGTCCGGCATCACCCGCATCGAGGACCCGCGCTACGCCGAGCTCGAGCTCCCCGTCGAGTTCGCCGGCCAGGCGCGCCGCTTCCTCACCGACCAGCTCACCCGCCCGGAGACGAAGCGCCTCGACCCGTCGTCGCAGCTGTCGCTCGTCGCCGCGCGCGAGGCCTGGGCCGACGCCGGCATCGACGACGAGTCGGTCGTCCCCGAGCGCCTCATCGTCGACTGGGCGACCGGCATCGGCGGCGTGAACACGCTGCTCGACGCCTGGGACACCCTGCGCGAGAAGGGCCCGCGCCGCGTCATGCCGATGACGGTGCCGATGCTCATGGCGAACGGCCCGGCCGCCGCCATCGAGATGGAGTTCGGCGCCCGCGGCGGCGCCCGCACCTACCTGTCGGCCTGCGCGTCCTCGACCGAGTCCCTCGCCGAGGCCTACCGCCACGTCGCGAGCGGCGACGCCGACATCGTGATCACCGGTGGTGCCGAGGCCGCCCTGCACCCGCTGCCCCTCGCGGCGTTCGCGGCCATGCAGGCGCTCTCCCGTCGGAACGACTCCCCCGAGACCGCCTCGCGTCCGTACGACGTCACGCGCGACGGCTTCGTGCTCGGTGACGGCGCAGCGGCGCTCATCCTCGAGTCGAAGGAGCACGCCGAGGCCCGCGGCGCGAAGATCTACGCCGAGGTCGCCGGTGCTGGCATCACCTCGGACGCGTTCCACATCACCGCACCGGACCCCGAGGGCAGCGCCGCCGCCCGTGCCGTCCTGCAGGCGCTCGAGCACGCCGGGGCCGCCCGCGAGGACGTCGTCCACGTCAACGCCCACGCCACCTCGACCCCGGTCGGCGACGTGGCGGAGTACCACGCCATGCGTCGCGTGTTCGGCGACCACCTCGACAGCGTCGTGGTCTCCGCCACGAAGGCGTCGACCGGGCACCTGCTCGGCGGTGCCGGGGCGATCGAGGCGGCCTTCACCGTCCTCGCGCTGCACAACCGGGTCGCGCCGCCGACGATCAACCTCACCCAGCAGGACCCGGAGATCGTGATGGACGTCGCCACGGCGCCGCGCGAGCTCCCGCAGGGCGACCTGCTCGCCGTGAGCAACTCGTTCGGCTTCGGTGGGCACAACGCGGTGGTCGCGTTCCGCACCGCCTGATCCGGTCCACCCCGGCCTGGAGGCCCGTCCCGCGTCGCCGGGGCGGGCCTCCGTCGTCTCCGCGAAAGCGACACACTGGCGCCGGGTGTCGCCGTTCTCTCCGCGAAAGCGACAGTTCCCCGCCGATGTTCGGCGGGGAACTGTCGCTTTCGCGGGTCGGGGGGGGGGGAGAGACGGCTCGGAGGAGGGGACCGTCGCGGGCGGGTCAGCCGACGCGGTGGAGCCAGACGACGGGGTTGCCCTCGGCGGCGTGCCGGAAGGGCTCGAGCTCGTCGTCCCAGGCCTGCCCGAGCGCGAGACGGAGCTCGCGGTGCAGCTCGAGGGCGTTGCTGCCGGCGACCTCCATGGCGTACCGCACCCGGTCCTCGGGGACGACCATGTTGCCCGTCACGTCGGTCTGCGCGTAGAAGACGCCGAGGTCCGGCGTGTGCATCCAGCGGCCGCCGTCGGACGCCGACGTCGGCTCCTCGGTGACCTCGTACCGCAGGTGCTCCCACCCGCGCAGGGCAGAGGCGATCGCGGCGCCGGTGCCGACCGCCCCGGTCCAGGTGAACTCGGTGCGTCGGGCGCCGTCCTGCGCGGGCTGGTCGAGCCACGAGAAGTTGACGGCGCGGCTCATGGCGCGACCTGCCGCCCATTCGACGTGCGGGCAGAGCGCGCGTGGTGCGGAGTGCACGTAGAGCACCCCGGTGGTCGTTCCGTTCACGATTCCTCCGATTCGTCAGGTGCGACTTCCCCATCGACCTGAGCTGGAGGCTCTCGTTCGGAACCATCGATATGCGATTGTGATGTCCTGCGACACGCCCATTATGCAGCCTGCACGCCGGGAACGCCACACACCGCGGCGGACGTCAGTGGAAGACGTGCCCGTCGGTGTCGATCGGGTGCCGCTCCCCCGCGGTCACCGGGACCGGGATCCGGTTCTCCGGCGGCGGGATCGGGCAGGCGTACTGGTACGAGAACGCGCAGGGCGGCAGGACGAGCAGGTTCCAGTCCAGCGTGACGTCGGCCGCGGCGCCGGGGTCGTCCAGGTACAGGAACCGTCCCATCGAGTACGTGCTGTCCGGGTCGTCCTCGGCGAGGGCGCTCGTGCCGTCCTGCACGATGAGCTGCAGGCGCGCAGTACCCCGGAACGACGCCGACCGCACCGCGACGAGCCGCACGGCCGTGCTGCCGAAGGCCGTCTCGACGTGCCCGGCGACCTCGAGCGGATCGCCGGCGGCGTCGAGGACGCTGCCACGGGCCTCCAGGCCGTCGACCGGCGTGTACCCGCCCGAGGCGACCCACTCGTCGGAACGGGCGAAGCGCGCGATCCGCCCGAACCGGGCGATCGCCTCGGACGCGGGGTCCCACACACGCAGGGTGCCGCGCGAGACGGTGCCGGCGAAGCCATCGGGGAAGGTGACCGTGGAGGCGACGACCGCCTCGTCGCCGGCGACCAGCACGGTGCCGTCCACCGGCACACCGTCCACGACGATGCCGTCCTCGGCGACAGCGGTGACCGTCAGGCCGCCGGGCGCGGGCGCCCAGGTGCCGGGCACGGGCCACACCGGCTGCGCGTGGTCGACGCGCTGGGCGTTCACGAGCGCGAGCGGACCGCGCGGCCCCGTCGCCCACCGGTCGCGGCCGGCGGTGTGCTCCGCGTCCGCGGTCACGACTGCTCCTGCCGCGGGTAGATGACCTTCTGCACGATGATGATCACCGACGCCGCCACCGGCAGGGCGACCAGTGCGCCGAGCACACCGCCGATGGTGCCGCCCGCGACGGCGGCGATCACGACGAGGGCACCGGGGACCTGCACGGCCCGCGACATGATGCGCGGTGAGATCACGTAGGCCTCGACCTGCATGTACACGAGGTAGTAGATCGCCGCGGCGAGGGCGGTCGCGGGCGACGCGAAGAGGCACAGCAACGAGATGACGATCGCGGACGCGAGCGTGCCGACGAGCGGGATGAGCGACCCGAGGAACGCGAACGACGCCAGCAGCACCGGCAGCGGCGCGCCGATGATGAGCAGGAACACCAGGCTCAGGATGCCGTTGATCAGCGCCTGCGAGATCTGCCCGACGACGTAGCGACCGACCGCCTGGGTGATCTGCTCGCTGACGTCGATGAAGTTCTCGCGCCGCGACGCCGGGACGAACCGGTACGTCATCGACTTCATGCCCCGCATCGACGCGAGGAAGTAGAGCATCAGGATGATGACGATCACCGCGCCCGTGAGGCCGGTGAGGATCCCGCTGCCGACCGCGAGGATCCCCCCGCCGAGGCTCAGCAGGTTGCCCGGGTTCTCGACGAACGACTGCACGGACTGCAGCGCGTGGTCGATGTCGAACGACCCGGAGAACTGGTCCGACAGGTCCTGCACCCACTCCTGCTTCGAGATGTCCGAGACGATCTCCGGGAAGTTCTGGATGAGGTTCGTGGCCTGCTGCACGAGGATCGGGACCACGGCGAACACGACGCCCGCGAACGCCGCGAGCACGCCGACGACGACCACCAGGATCGCCACCCAGCGCGGCACGAAGCGCTCCAGGAACGAGACGAGCGGGTCGATCCCGAGCGCCAGGAACAGGGCCACGCCGACGTAGACCAGGACCGTCGACAGCTCGTTGACGATCGCACCGGCCACCACAGCGACGAGCACGCCCAGGGCGCCCATGAAGCCGATCCGGAAGGCGTTGACGCGCACGCCCGTGCCGCCCCTGGTCACCTCGAACGTCACGTTCGGTGTGGGGCTGTGGTCGTCCTGTTGCTGCGTGTCGCGCTTCCTGGGCAAGCGCACGAAGGGCGGGTGCGGTCGCGGGTTGCCGCTCGAACCCGCGTCACGTTTCGACATGTAGGGCGGGCGGGACTCGAACCCGCGAATCGTTCGGTTATGAGCCGACTGCCTTGACCAGCTTGGCTACCGCCCCTCGCCGGGGACCGTCAGGCCACCGGCTCCCCACGATACAGCGACTCGAACGTCGAGAGCGTGCGGTTGATGTCGTGTGCCTCGATCATGGCCAGGCTGCGCTCCCGCATGGCGACGTAGTCCTCGTCGGACGCCGTCAGCACCGCCGTGAGCTTCGCCGCGAGGTCGCGCTCGTCGCCCGGTGTGAAGAGGTACCCGTTGCCGTCGATGAGGTGCGGGAGCGCCATCGAGTCCGCCGCCACGACCGGCAGCCCGGACGCCATCCCCTCGAGCGACGAGATGCTCTGCAGTTCGGCGGTCGACGGCATCGCGAAGACCGTCGCGTTCGTCAGGGCCTGCTGCTTGACCTCGTCCGAGACGAAGCCGAGGAAGCGGACCCGGTCCTCGAGGTCGAGCTCCTTCGCGAGGGCCTTGAGCTTCGGGATCATCTCGCCGTCCCCGACGATGGTGAGCGTCGTCCCGAGGTCGGCCGGCAGGAGTGCGAGGGCCCGGACCAGGACGTCGAGGTTCTTCTCGGGAGCGACCCGGCCGACGAAGACGACGTCGTTGTTCGCGGGACGGCCGGACCGGGCCACGTAGCGGGAGGCGTCGATGCCGCACGAGATCGCGAGGACCCGCTGCCCGGCGATGGCCCGACGCAGGTAGTCGGCGGCCAGGTTCGTCGGCGTGGTGATCGCGTCCGCGAGGCGGTAGGTCTTCGCGGCGTCGCTCCACGCGATCGTCAACGCGATCGGCAGGGTCCACTTGCCGAACGGCGTGTACTCGAGCAGGTTCTCCGGCATGAAGTGGTTCGTCGCGATGACCCGGATGCCGCGGGTGTTCGCCTCGTGCACGATGCCGCGCCCGATCACCACGTGCGACTGGATGTGCAGGACGTCGGGCTGCACGGCGTCGAGGATCGGGGCCGTCCACTTCCGGACGCTCCACGGCCACACGAAGCGGAGCCACGGGTGCAGCGGCCACTTGTACGACTTCAGGCGGTGCACGACGAGGGACACCCCGTGGTGCTCCTCCTCGAAGGTGCCGTAGTGGCGGCTCGAGGCGGGAGCGACGATGTGCACCTCGTGCCCGCGCTCGGTGAGGCCGACGGCGAGTTGCTCGGCGAAGGTGGCGGCGCCGTTGACGTCCGGGGCGAAGGTGTCCGCGGCGATGAGCACGCGCAGCGGGCGGCGTCCCCCCGTCGCACCCGTCGGCTCGGCGGTGGCGGTGGTGGCGTCGTCTGACACGGCTGGCGTCGTCCTCTCGTGGGCGATTGCTGGTCGGTGTTCGACGGTACCGCAGCCGTCCGGGGCTGCGCGTCCGCCTCGCGGTTGACCCGCCCGTACCCAGGGACCACGGAGGCGCCCGGTCGGGGGCGCGCCGACCGGGGCCGCGCCGACCGGGGGCGCGCCGACCGGTCAGGCCCGGGTCTGCGGGTGGTGCTTCGCGAGCAGGAAGACACCGGTGATCGCGATGGCCGCGGCGACGACGAAGCCGGCGACCGCGATGAACGGCGCACCGGCGGCCTCGCCGAGCACGATCACCCCGATGCCGACCGCGACGATGGGGTCGATCACGGTCAGCCCCGCGATGACCAGGTCGGCCGAGCCGCTGGAGTAGGCGTTCTGCACGAAGTACCCGCCGAGCGACGCGGCGACGACCACCCCGACGATCGCCAGGACGGTCAGCCAGTCGAAGGTGTGGTTGACGAAGCGGTTGAGCGTCACCTTCGCCAGGGTCGCCACGAAGCCGTAGAGGATGCCGGCCCCGACGATGTAGTAGAGCGCGCTCTTGTGCTTGGCGACGATCCGGAACGACACGAGCACGAGGACGAGCACGACCGCCAGGATCACCAGGACCGTGACGAGCTGCTGTCGGGTGATGGCGCTCTCGTGGCCCACGAACGCCGCGATGCCGACGAAGATCGCGACACCGATGATGCACGTCCAGACCGCCCGCCGGGCACGCCGGCCGAGCGGGACGCCCGACGACCGCGACGAGAACCAGGTCGTGATGACGAGGGCGACCGCGCCGAGCGGCTGCACGACGATGAGCGGCGCGTAGGTGATGCTCACGAGTTGGAGGACCACGGCGACGCCGAGCATCAGCGTGCCGAGCACCCAGTATCCGCTGGAGACGAGCCCGACGACGTGCCGGACGCTGAGCCCCTTCGACTGGCGGCCGAGACGGGCCTCGACACGCTGGACGCCGCGGCTCTGGAACTGCGCGCCGAGCGACAGGAACACCGCGCCGATGAGCGCGACGGGGATCATGAGCGCCTGGAACGGCGTGAGGTTCACCGCGTCCGGCAGCTGGAGGTCCGTCGTCACGCGTCGAGGCTACCGTCCCCCGCCGGATAACCTGGGTGAATGGCCGTTCTCCCGATCCGCATCACCGGCGAACCCGTCCTGCACGAGCGTGCGGCCGAGGTCACCGCGTTCGACGACGACCTCCGTTCCCTGGTCGCCGACATGTACGAGACCATGGACCTGGCGCCCGGGGTCGGGCTGGCCGGACCCCAGGTCGGCGTCGGGAAGCGGCTCTTCGTGTACTCATGGACCGATGATGCCGAGGTCCTGCACCGCGGCGTCGCGGTGAACCCCATCCTGTGGACGACGCCCGCCGTGCCCGAGGCTGTGGAGGAACTCGACGAGGACGAGGAGTCCGAGGGCTGCCTGTCGGTCCCGGGCGAGCGCTTCCCGCTCCGTCGCGCCGAGGCCGCGCTGCTCCGCGCCGTCGACGAGCACGGCGAACCGTTCGAGGTCGAGGCCCACGGCTGGCTCGCCCGCATCTTCCAGCACGAGTACGACCACCTGGACGGGTACCTGTACGCCGACCGCCTCGTGCACCCGTACGGCAAGCAGGTCGCGAAGGCGATCCGGAAGAACAGCTGGGGCGGACCGGGCAAGTCCTGGCTGCCGGGGCGCGACCACCCGGAGGGCTGACGTCCCGACGGCGGCTCGCGTCCCCCTCGCGGACCGGCGGACCGGCCTGGAGGCGCGGCTCAGCCCCGCCAGGCGCCGAGTGCGTCGCGCAGGTGGCGCGTCTCCGGGTGCCCCGGGCAGTACTCGAGGAGGCCGGCGGCCACGTGCGCCTGCGCCGCCGAACGCACGGCGTCGACCCACGGCCCGGTCCGCCGCACGGCGCACGCGGCCGCGAGGTCCTCGAGGGTCGCGTCCCCCGCCGTGGCCTGCACCGCGTCACGCTGCTGCGAGGACATCTCCGTGCCGGTGATGCGCTCGGCCGTGCAGTCGGTCCGGTCGTCGTCCCACACCGCCGAGTAGGTCGTGTACGTCTCCGTGGCCGTGGCCGAGTCGCGCTCCGCCGGACCGTCGGAGCACACGAACGCGAACACGATCGGGGACGTCCCGGTGGCCGGTGCCTCCGACGTCGCCGCGGTGTCGAAGGAGTCCTCCGGGTCCGGTTCGGATCCGGCCGTGCACCCCGCGAGGCCCACCGCCGCGGCGACGACGACGCCCGCGACGAGGGTTCGGCGCACGGTGATCACCTGTGAACGCTAACAGCCTCCGGCCAGGTGCCCGCTGCGAGTCCGGTGCGACCCGAGACCCGGGCCGGGCGACCGTTCTCGCGGCTCCGGGCCCGAGATCGGTCGCGCACCCCGAGTCTCGGCGCCACCGCGCCCGCCTCGCGCCGCGCCCGCACACAAAAGGCCCCCACCCGTACGGGTGGGGGCCTGCTGCTCCCCGAGTTGGACTCGAACCAACAACCTGCCGGTTAACAGCCGGCTGCTCTGCCAATTGAGCTATCGAGGATCACTGTCCGCTGGCGAATGACTCGCGAACAACGGGTAACAGCATAGCAGCACCTGGGAGCCACCCCGCGCATCGGTGCCGCATCCCGGGCGTGCCGCCGTCGACCGCCCGGTCAGTACCCCGCGACGGGGTCCACGACGCCGACGAAGCCCGACCCGGAGCCGTCGAGGAACGCCGTCGTGTTCAGGCGCACCCGCTCGGCCAGCAGCGGCGCCACCATCTCCGGCGTGTCCGCCTGGTGCGGCGTGATGATCGCCCCCGGCTCGTCCCACAGCGGGTGGCCGTCCGGGAGCGGCTCGGGGTCGGTCACGTCGAGGCCGGCGGCGGCGATCGCACCGTCCCGCAGCGCATCGACGAGGGCGTCGGTGTCGACGAGCCCGCCGCGGGCGATGTTGACCAGCCGTGCGGAGGGCTTCATCAGCGCGAACTGGCGTGGGCCGAAGAGCTTCGCGGTCCCGGAGGTCATCGCCGCAGCGATCATCACCACGTCGGCGTCGGGCAGGACCGCGTCGAGCTGGTCGGTGGTCACGGTGCGGTCGGCGCCCTCCACCGGGGCCGGCGAACGGCGGACCACGGTGACGGAGACCTCGAACGGCGCGAGCAACCGGAGGTACTCGAGCGCGATGCCGCCGGCGCCGATCACGACCACGTTCCGCCCGTAGAGCGAGACGCCCTCGGGCTCGGTCGCCCACGACGTCGCGCGGGCCCGCTTCTGCAGCACCCGGAGCGTGCCGAGGGTCAGCGCGAGGGCGTGCTCGGCGACGGGCTCGGCGTACGCGCCCTTCGCCGAGGTGAACAGCACCCGGTCGCCGTGGGACCGGATCAGCGTCGCGAAGGCGTCGACCCCGGCGAACGGCAGCTGCACCCAGGCGACGCCCGGTGCGTCGTCGAGCGCGGCGGCGAGGCCGGACGGGTCGCGCGGGTCGAGCCAGACGATGCCGCGGGTGTCGGCGTCGAGCGGCGCGACGGTCCCACCGGCGTCGGTGACGGCGGCGACGTGCAGGTCGGCGGGTGCGGGCAGGATCGCCACGGGCCCGGCGGTGGGCGGCGCGATCGGGAGCGCTGCTCCGGCGTCCGTCACGACCGCGCGGTGTCCGCGGACCGAGGTGTCCGTGCTCATGCATTCTCCTGACGGTCGGTGCGGGGGCCGGTGCCGGCCGTGACGGGACGACGGGGTGCGGACGAACGCCGCGCCGGGGTGACGGACGCGGCGGCCGGCCGACGCTTCACCGGGCGGGCCGCGGTCGCCGCCAGGGTCTTCACGTAGGGGTCGACGGGGTTGTCGAGGACCTCGTCGAAGGTGCCGAGTCCGACGAGTCGGCTCTCGGCCATGATCGCCACACGGTCGGCGAGGGCGCGGGCCTCGCGGAGGTCGCTCGACACGACGACGGCCGAGAACTGTCGGTTCCGCTGCAGCGACGCGAGGGCTTCGAGCACCGACTGGCGCACCAGGACGTCCACGCCGCGGGCGGGTTCGTCGGCGACGAGCAGCTGCGGCTCGAGCACGAGCGCCCGGGCGAGGGCGACGCGCTGCCGCTGCCCGCTCGAGAGCTCCCACGTGTTCAGCCGCATCACCCCGAGCGGCAGGTGGACGGCGTCGACGAGTCGGGCGACGATGAGGCCGGCCTCCTTGCGGTCGAACCGGCGGTCACGCGCGTAGATCGGTTCGGCGATCGCCTCACCGACGGTGAGGTCCGGGCTGAGCCGGTCCGCGCCGTCCTGCGGGAGGTACCCGATGCGTCCGCTCAGCCGCTCGGCCTTGCGCGAGGTGGTCCGCAGCCCGCGGGTCTTCTGCCCGAGGACGGTGAGTTCACCCCCGACGATGTGCCGGCGGTGGGCGCCCTCGCCCTCCCCGGTCGCACCGAGCTGCCCCGCGATCGCCGCGGCGAACGTCGACTTGCCGGACCCCGACTCGCCGAGCACGGCGAGGATCTCCCCCTGGCGGACGGTCAGGCTCACGCCGTCGACGGCGCGGATCGCGTCCGTCCCCCGTCCGCTCCGGTACTCGATCGACAGGTCGTCTGCGACGACCGCCGGTCCGTTCACCGCGATCATGGGTCCCCTTCCACGCCGCCCCCTGGCGGCGGTTCGCGACGGACCGGGCGCACCGGCCGTCGTGCGTGGTGCGGTGGAGGTGACCGCCTGGAGGCGCGGCGTGCGTCGTCGACGCACGCCGCGCCTCCAGGCTGGTCGCGTCGGGTCAGGACCCGGCGTGCTCCAGTGCCTCCAGCGTACGCCGTCGCTCCGCCTGTTCCGCCGGGTCCGGCACGGGGAGGGACGCCAGGAGCCGCTGCGTGTACGGGTGCTGCGGCGCGCCGAGCACCTCCGCCGTCGTGCCCGTCTCGACCAGGTCGCCGCGGTACAGCACCGCGATCCGGTCGGAGAGGGCGCCGACGACCGCGAGGTCGTGGCTGATGAACAGCGACGCGAACCCGAGGTCCTGCTGCAGCTCGAGGAACAGCTCGAGCACGCGTGCCTGGACCGACACGTCCAGGGCGCTCGTCGGCTCGTCGGCGATGAGCAGCTTCGGCCGCAGCGCGATCGACCGCGCCAGCGACGCCCGCTGCCGCTGGCCGCCGGAGAGCTCGTGGGGGTAGCGGTCGCCGTACGCGGCCGGCAGCTGCACCATCTCGAGCAGCTCGCCGACCCGCTTCCGCGCGGCCCGCGGGCTCGACACCTCACCGTGCACGACGAGCGGCTCGGCCACGCACTCCGAGATCGTCAGCAGCGGGTTGAACGACGTCGCCGGGTCCTGGAAGACGAACCCGATGTCCTTCCGATGCCGCTTGAAGTCGCGCTCCCGGTACCCGAGCATCTCGCTCCCGAGCACGTTCAGGGATCCGCCGGTGATCTTCGTGAGGCCGGCGATCGCGCGGCCGATCGTGGTCTTGCCGGAGCCGGACTCCCCCACCAGGCCGAGGACCTCGCCGGGACGGATGTCGAGGTCGACGCCCTTCACGGCCCTGAACGCGGGCGCCCCGAGCCGACCCGGGTACTCGATCTGGAGCCCCTTCGCCGACACCAGCGGTTCCACGTCCGAGGTGATCGCGGCGCGGCGGGCGGCTCCGGTCGAGGCCTCGAGCCGGGGCACCGCGGCGAGCAGGCGCTTCGTGTAGTCGGCCTGCGGCGCCGCGAACAGCTCGTGCACCGGCGCTTCCTCGACGACCTCGCCCTGGTACATCACCGCGACGCGGTCGGCCAGGTCGGCCACCACGCCCATGTTGTGCGTGATGATGACGATCGCGGCGCCGAACTCGTCGCGGCACCGGCGGAGCAGGTCGAGGATCTCCGCCTGCACCGTCACGTCGAGGGCCGTCGTCGGTTCGTCCGCGATGATGACGCTCGGCTCGAGGGCCAGGGCGCTCGCGATGACGACGCGCTGCTTCTGGCCGCCGGAGAACTGGTGCGGGTAGTGGTCGACCCGGGTCTCCGGGTCCGGGATGCCGACCCGACGGAGGTAGTCGATCGCCTTCGCGCGGGCCTCCTTCTTCGAGACGCCGCCGTGCGCCCGGAGGCCCTCGGCGATCTGCCACCCGACCGTGAACACCGGGTTCAGGGCCGTCGAGGGCTCCTGGAAGACCATCGCGCCCGCGGTGCCGCGGAGCTCGCGGAGCTTCTGGGCGCCGACACTGAGCACGTCGGTGCCGTCGAGGTAGACGGCGCCGCCGAGCGTCGCGGTCTCCGGCATGAGCCGGAGCATGCTCCTGGCCGTCACCGACTTGCCGGACCCCGACTCGCCGACCAGGGCGAGGACCTCGCCCGGGCGGACGTCGAGGCTGACGCCCTTCACCGCGTCGACGGCGCCGCCGTCGGTCGCGAAGGTGACCGTCAGGTCGTCGACCACGGCGACCGGCTCGGTGGTCGTGTCGCCGGCCTGGAGGCGCGTGGTGCCGTCCGGCCGGCCGGTTGCGTCCGTCATGCGGTCGCCCCTTCCGTGCTGCCGGCCTGCTTGCGGGACACCAGCTGCTTGAGCCGGCGTCGCGCGCGCAGACGCGGGTCCGAGATGTCGTTGAGGCTCTCGCCGATGAAGGTCACCCCGAGCACGAGCACGACGATCGCGACGCCCGGGAAGACGCCCGTCCACCAGACGCCGCTCGCGACGTCGGACAGCGCGCGACTGAGGTCGTAGCCCCACTCGGCGCCGCTGGTCGGGCCGATGCCGAAGCCCAGGAAGCCGAGGCCGGCGAGCGTCAGGATCGCGTCGCTCGCGTTGAGGGTGAGGATCAGCGGCAGGGAGCGCGTCGAGTTCCGCAGCACGTGTCGGGTCATGATGCGCCACGGGTTCGTGCCCAGCACGCGCGCCGACTCCACGAAGGCCTCGTTCCGCAGCCGGACGGCCTCGGCCCGGACGACCCGGAAGTACTGCGGGACGTACACGACCGTGATCGAGATGGCCGCGGCGATGATGCCGCCGGAGTAGCTCGAGTTGCCGCCGGAGACCACGATGGAGACGACGATCGCCAGGAGCAGCGAGGGGAACGCGTAGATCGCGTCCGCCACCACGACGAGGATCCGGTCCAGCCAGCCGCCGATGTAGCCGGAGACCATGCCGAGGAGGACGCCGACGATGATCGAGACGACGACGGCGACGATGACCACGAGCACCGCGGTCCTGGCGCCGTAGACGACCCGGCTGAAGACGTCGAAGCCGCCGACCGTGGTGCCCCAGATGTGCGTGGGACTCGGTGCGCCGGTGCGCGGGAAGCTCTGGCCGTCCGCGCTCTGCAGCTGGCCGAAGCCGTACGGGGCGATGAGCGGCGCGGCGATCGCGACGACGATGTACAGCGCGCAGATCACGACGCCGGCGATGAGCATCGCGCGCTGCCAGCCGGTGCTCTTGCGGAGCTGGACGACGACGGGCAGCCGCTTCCACAGCGGCTCGTGGCGGTCGACGAGGGAGGTGTCAGCCATCTCTAGAACCTCACTCTCGGGTCGATCAGTGCCGCGACGACGTCGACGATGAAGTTCGTCACGGCGACGATCACGGCGAGCATCGCGACGATGCCCTGGACGGCGACGAAGTCGCGGGCCGACAGGTACTGGTTGAGCTCGAAGCCGAGCCCACGCCAGCCGAAGGTGGTCTCGGTGAGCACCGATCCACCCAGCAGCATGGCGATCTGCAGTCCCATCACGGTGATGATCGGGACCAGCGCCGGACGGAACGCGTGCGTCCGGACGAGCCGCGCCTCCCGGACGCCGCGCGAGCGGGCCGCGTCGACGTACTCGGAACCGAGCGACCCGATCATGTTCGCGCGCACCAGGCGCAGGAAGATGCCGGCGGTGAGCAGGCCCAGTGTCAGCGCGGGCAGCACGGCGTGCGCCAGCACGTCGCCGATGATCTCGGCGTTGCCGGTCCGCAGCGCGTCGATGAGGTAGATGCCCGTCGCGCCGGGGATGTTGTCGAGGACCAGCGAGACGCGGGTCGACGCGCGGTCACCGAGCGGCAGCCAGCCCAGCCACACCGAGAAGACGAGCTTCAGGAGCAGGCCGCCGAAGAACACCGGGGTCGCGTACGTGAGGATCGCCAGCGCCCGGAACAGGACGTCCGGCCACTTGTCGCGGAGGTACGCGGCGAGCATGCCGAGCGGGATGCCGAGCAGCAGCGCGACGATGAGCGCGTAGAACACGAGCTCCGCGGTGGCGCCGCCGTACGTGACGATGATCTCGGTGATCGGGCGGTTGTCGGTCGCCGTGGTGCCGAAGTCGCCCCGGACGATGTTGCCGAGGTACTCGAAGTACTGCACGAACACCGGGCGGTCGTACCCCGCGGCGTGCAGGCGCTCCTGCAGCTGGCTCGGGGTGAGGCGACCACCGACGGACGCGGTGATCGGGTTCCCGATGACGCGCATCAGGAAGAACACGAGCGTCACCAGGATGAAGACGGTCGGGAAGATGAGGAGGAACCGGACGAGGACGTACCGGCCGAGCCCGCCACCACTGCTCTTGGCACTGCGCTGTGCCGGTGGCTTGGTGGGGTCGGAGCCGTTCACGTCCTGCGTCGCCTCCGGGGTGCTGAGGGTCACGGTGAGGAGTGCCTTTCGTGGACGTGACCAGGGGGCGTTCCTCGTGGGAACGCCCCCTGGTCGTCGTCGGTGTTACTTGGAGAGGGTCGCGTAGCGGAACTTGTACGAGGAGTCGAGGGTCAGGCCCTTGACGTCCTTGGCCGCGACGGCGACGGACTTGCCCTGCAGGAGCGGCAGCGTCGAGATCTGCGTCGCCTCACGCTCCTGGGCCTGCTCGATGAGGGTGGCGCGCTTGTCCTTGTCGGACTCCTGCTGCTCCTCGGAGATGAGCTTCTGGATCTCCGGGTCGTCGTAGTGGTTCTGCACGAAGTTGTCCTTCGTGAAGAACGGCGACAGGTAGTTGTCGGCGTCCGAGAAGTCCGGGAACCAACCGAGCTGGTACACCGGGTACGCGTCCTTGGTGCGCTCCTGCGCGTACGTCGTGTAGACCGTCGACTGGATGTTCACCGTGAACAGGCCCGAGTTCTCGAGCTGCGTCTTGAGCTCCGCGTACTCGTCGTCCGACGTCGAGCCGTAGTGGTCCGGCGCGTACTGGATGTCGAGCTGCACCTTGCCGGTGACGCCCGCCTTCGACAGGGTCTCCTTCGCCTTGTCGACGTCGGGGCCGCCGTTGCCGTCGCCGTAGAGCTGCTCGAACGGCTTCGCGGCGCCCGTGAGGCCGTCCGGGACCATCGAGTACAGCGGCGAGTAGGTGTCGTTGTAGACGTCCTTGGCGAGCTTCTCGCGGTTGACGACGTCCGCCACGGCCTGGCGCACGGCCAGGGCCTTGGTCTCGTCGGCGTCCGACTGCTTCGCCCCGAAGGGCTGGGTGTTGAAGTTGAAGACCAGGTAGCGGATCTCCCCGCCGGGGCCGTCGGTGACCTTGACCTTGTCGTCCTTGCGGAGGTCCGCGATGTCGGTCGGCGTCAGCGAGCGGTACGCCACGTCGACGTCGCCCTTCTGCACGGCCAGCTTGAGGTCGGTCTCCTTGGTGTAGTAGCTCGCCGTGACCTCGTCGGTCTTCGGCTTGCCCAGGAGGCCGTCGTAGTTCTTGTTCGCCTTGTACTGGATCGTGTCGTTCTCCTTGTAGGAGCTGATCTCGTACTGGCCGGCGAAGGCCTTGCCCTTGACGATGTCGGCCGCCGGCGTGAGCTTGTCGGCGGAGAACACCTGCTCGTCGACGATCGGGCCGGCGGGGCTGGAGAGCACCTGCGGCCAGGTCTGGTCGGCGTGGTCGAGGTGGAACACGACGGTGGTGTCGTCCGGCGTGTCGATGCTCTTGAGGTTGGCGAGCAGCGACTGCGGGCCGTTCTCGTTGTTGATCTTCAGCTCGCGCTCGAACGAGAACTTCACGTCGCTCGACGTGAGGTCGTTGCCGTTGGCGAACTTCAGGCCCTTCTTCAGGGTCACCTCGTAGGTGGTGTCGTTCGTGAACTCGCCCTTGGTGGCGATGTCCGGCTTGACGTCCGGGCTGCCCACGGGCGTGTTCATCAAGAACGGGAAGACCTGGTTCTGCACGGCGAACGAGCCGTTGTCGTACGAGCCCGCCGGGTCGAGCGACGTGATCTTGTCGGTCGTCCCGATGCTGATGCCGTTCAGGGCGGTGTCGCTCACGCTGCTGCTCGCGCAGCCGCTGAGCACCAGCGCCGTCGCTGCCACTCCGGCGCCGAGCGCGATGCCGCGCTTGCCCCACTTGGTCACGGATGCCATGTCCGATGCCTCTCTTGGTGATGAATGCAAGGGTCCTGGGCCGGAGGTGGATCGTCTGTGTGCCCGGCCAGGAACGCTCATTGCTATCACCCTGTCACGGAACTGCACGAACCGAGGGCGATTTGTTTACACCGCTGTAATGCACGGACGCGTCGCGTGGCGCATCATCCGTGCGGTGCTGAGCGGCGCGTCGCGCACGAATGTTGCGCGGTGCAACGGCCGCTGGCGCGCTCCATCCCCCGGCCCGCCGGCCGGCGCCGCCGGCCCGCCGGCCGGCGCCGCCGGCCCGGCGCGCGACCGGCCCGGCGCGCGGCCGGGCCCGTGCCGAGATCGCACAACGTGTCGGGTCCGGCGGCCACGAGCGACACCTTCTGCGATCTCGGCGCCACACGCGCGGCACGTCGTGCGACCACGAGCCCCACGACCTCCGCGGGCCGCGCCCGGCGAGGTGGTATGCAGACGGGCAGGGCGGAGCGAGGATCGGCAGGGACCGGTGCCGGCGACGGGTGCCGAGATCGCACAACGTGTCGGGTCCGGCCGCCACGAGCGACACCTTCTGCGATCTCGGCGTCACACGCGCGGCACGTCGTGCGACCACGAGCCGCACGACCTCCGCGGGCCGGGCGCGGCGAAGGCCTCGGCGGGCGCCCGGCCCAGCCCAGCCCAGCCCAGCCCGGCCCGCGTGAGATCGCACTTCGGCGAGGTACGGGGCCGGCGATCGGCGCCGTAGTGCGATCTCGGCGAGGGCGGACGCGGGCCGCGAGGGCCGCGGGGCCCGGGCACGCCGGGGCCGGCCCCGGGGCTAGGAGCCGGAAGCGGCCTCGCCGTCCGCGCGCAGCCGCATCCGCTGGGCGTCGATGTCGACGAGCTGCCGCTGGAGCTCCGCCCTCCGGTCGGCCTGCTCGTTGGGGTCGGCTCGCTGGAGCTGCCCGAGCAACGAGGCCTTGCGGGCGAGCAGGTCGCGCTCGACCAGGGCCACCACGATGCTCCTGGCGTAGAGCGCGAGGTCCTCGTCGGTGCGGGCCGGGATCGGCGCGAGCGCGAGCTCCTGCACGAGACCCCGGAACGGCGCGGGCACGTCCCGGAGCAGCCGGTCGAGCCAGTCCCCCGCGCCCACGGCGTCGACGTTGGCGACGACGGCGTCCCGCACGACCGAGAGCATCGGCGCGGAGAACGTCGCGGCGGCAGCCAGACCGAGCAGGGGCACCCCGACGTGACCGGGCTGCTGCACCATCGCCATCACGGCGTCGCGCTCCATCCGGGTGATCGGGTCGTTCGGGAGCAGCCGGAGGCCGGCGATCGGTTCCTCCGGCGGGGCGACCAGCTCGCCACCGGGGCCGGCCTGCGCGACCGGCACCGTGCCTCCAGACCGGTGGTCGTCGTGACGCGACCCGGCGGAACCGGCGCGCTGCCGGGCGCTCTCGACGGCGCGGCGCACCTCCGGGATGTCCATGCCGAGCCAGCCCGCGAGCTCGCGGACGTAGCCCTGTGTGAGCGACCGGTCGCGGATGCCCGCGAGGACCGGGGCGGCCGCACGCAGCGCGCTCACCCGACCCTCGACCGTCTCGAGGTCGTGCCCGTCCAGGGTGCGCCGGATCATGAACTCGAACATCGGCCGCTTGTTCGTGACGAGCCGGCGGATGGCGTCGTCGCCACGGGCCAGCCGGAGGTCGCACGGGTCCAGCCCGCCGGGGGCCACCGCGACGTAGGTCTGGGCGGCGAAGCGCTGCTCCTCGGCGAAGGCGCGGGAGGCGGCGCGCTGCCCGGCCTCGTCCGGGTCGAAGGTGAAGACCACCTCGCCGTTGGCGTTCGGGTCCGCGCCGGCGAGGTCACCGAGCATCGGGCGGAGCACCTTGATGTGGTCGACGCCGAACGAGGTGCCGCACGTGGCGACCGCGGTGGTGATGCCGGCGAGGTGGCAGGCCATGACGTCGGTGTAGCCCTCGACGATCACGACCTGCTTCTGCTTCGAGATGTCCCGTCGGGCGAGGTCGATCCCGTAGAGCACCTGGCTCTTGTGGTAGATCGGGGTCTCCGGCGTGTTGAGGTACTTCGGGCCCTTGTCGTCGTCGAGCAGTCGGCGCGCGCCGAACCCGATCGTCGCCCCGGTGACGTCGCGGATCGGCCACATCAGGCGTCCGCGGAACCGGTCGTACGGCGAGCGGTCGCCCTGGCCGGCGAGCCCCGCGGCGAGGATCTCGTCCATCGAGAAGCCCCGGCCGCGCAGGTGCTCCCGGGTGGCGTCGTAGGACTGCGGGGCGAACCCGACGCCGAAGTGCTGCGCCGCCGCCGGGTCGAACCCGCGCTCGCCCAGGAACTGCCGGGCGGGTTCGGCCGCCGCGGTGGTGAGCTGCGCGACGTAGAACTGCTGCGCGGCCTCGTTCACCGCGATCAGCCGGGCGCGCTGGTTGTAGTCGGTGCGCGGACCGTCGCCCTCTTCGTAGTGGAGCGTGAAGCCGATCTTCGCCGCCATCCGCTCGACGGCTTCCTGGAAGGTGGTGTGGTCCTGCCTGATGATGAACTCGAAGACGTCGCCGTCCTCGCCGCAGCCGAAGCAGTGGTAGCGACCGACCTGCGGCCGGACGTGGAACGACGGCGAGCGTTCGTCGTGGAAGGGGCAGAGACCCTTCAACGAGCCCACTCCGGCGGACTTCAGGGTCACGTAGTCGCCGACGACGTCCGCGATGTTGACACGCGAGCGGACCTCGTCGATGTCGTTCCGCGCGATCCTCCCAGCCACCCCTCGATCCTAGTTCGTGGGAGCGACACCGCCCGACCGCTCAGACGGGGATGTGGACGCTCTCGTGGTCGCCGACCACCAGTCGCCGGTGCCACGCCAACGCCCCCTGGTCGGTCAGGCTCGCGACCTGGTCGACCACGGCGCGCCGGCGCCCCGCGTCGTCGGACGCAGCACGCCAGTCGGCGGCGAAGCCCGGCTCGAGGTCCGCGCTCCCGCTCGCCGCGAGCGCGTCGAGGAGTTCGGTGAGGATCCGACGCTGTTCCTCGTAGACCGGCTGCCGGTCCCCCTGGGTCATCACGAAAGCCGCGACGATGCCCTTGAGCACCGCGATCTCGCCGATGATCTCCGGCGGGGTGACGACCGAGGCGGCGAAGCGCACGAGGGACCCGGACGCGTAGGACTCCCGGGTCGCGGCGGTCGCCGTGCGCGCGAAGCGGCCGATCAGCTGCGAGGTGAGGTTCTTCAGCCGCGCGAGGTCCTGCCGCGAGCCGTCGTAGGACGTCATCCAGAGCGGCAGCGACCGGAGCCGGTCGAAGGCGTCGAGGAGCTCGTCGCGGCTGAGGTCGGAGCCGACCCAGGCGTGCATCGCCGACACGATGTCGTTCTCACCGACGCGGTCCCCGAGCGCGGCGACGTCGATGAAGCCCGCGACGACGGCGTCCTCGAAGTCGTGCACCGAGTACGCGATGTCGTCGGACAGGTCCATCACCTGCGCCTCGATGCAGCGCTGTCGACGAGGAGCACCGGCACGCAACCACGCGAACGCGTCGTGGTCGTCGTCGTAGAACCCGAACTTCGTGCGGCCCGAGGACGCCTCGGACACCCCCTGCGCCGCCGGCCACGGGTACTTGCAACTCGCGTCGAGCGACGCCCGCGTGAGGTTCAGTCCGTACGGACGGTCGCCCGTCACACCGGCCCGCGGCCCGTACACCTTCGGCTCGAGCCGGGTGAGCAGCCGGAGCGTCTGCGCGTTGCCCTCGAAGCCGCCGATGTCCGCCGCCCACGCGTTCACCGCGGTCTCGCCGTTGTGCCCGAAGGGCGGGTGCCCGATGTCGTGCGCGAGGCAGGCGGTGTCGACGACGTCGGGGTCGAGCCCGAGGGAGTCGGCGAGCTCACGACCGACCTGCGCGACCTCGAGCGAGTGCGTGAGGCGGTTGCGCGCGAAGTCCAGCCCCGTCGTCGGGCTGAGCACCTGGGTCTTCGCGGCGAGGCGGCGGAGCGCACTCGAGTGCAGCAGTCGGGCGCGGTCGCGGGCGAAGTCGGAGCGGCGGTTGCCGTGGGTCTCGGGCAGCCAGCGCTCGGCGTCGGCCGGCCCGTACGAGCTCGTGGCGCTCATCCGCCGCTGTGGTGCAGCTCGGCGGCCGCGAGGACCTTGCGGAACTCGCTGTCGACGTCGCGCGACTCGAGCCAGCGGTCCGGCAGCGCGGTGCGCTTCGGGTGGCCCGCACGGCCCCGCGGCCCCTCGGCGTCGGCACCCGGGTACGGCGCGTCGTGGTCGAGCTGCCCGAGCAGGTCGTCGATCTCCTGCAGGCTGGACGCCATCGCGAGCCCGGACCGGACGTCGCCGCCGATCGGGTACCCCTTGAAGTACCAGGCCACGTGCTTCCGGACGTCCCGGCAGCCGTGTTCCTCCGACCCGAAGAACTCGACGAGCAGCTCGGCGTGGCGCTTGAACGCGACCGCGACCTCGCCGAGGGTCGGCATGTAGCGCAGCCCCTCACCCCGGAACGCCGCCGCGAGGTCCCCGAAGAGCCACGGCCGGCCGAGGCACCCGCGCCCGACGACGACGCCGTCGGCCCCCGTCTCGTCGACCATCCGCAGCGCGTCGGCGGCGGACCAGATGTCGCCGTTGCCGAGCACCGGGATGTCGGTGATGGTCTCCTTCAACGTGGCGATCGCCGACCAGTCGGCGTGCCCGGAGTAGTGCTCGTTCGCGGTACGGGCGTGCAGGGAGACCGCTGCGACGCCGGCGTCCCGCGCGATGCGGGCGGCGTCGAGGTAGGTGAGGTGGTCGGAGTCGATGCCCTTGCGCATCTTCACCGTGACCGGCACGTCACCGGCGGCCTTGACCGTCTTCGTCACGAGCTCCTTGAAGAGGTCGAGCTTCCACGGCAGCGCCGCTCCCCCGCCCTTCCGCGTGACCTTGGGCACCGGGCACCCGAAGTTGAGGTCGATGTGGTCGGCACGGTCCTCCGACACGAGGATCGTCGCGGCCTCGGCGACCGTGTTCGGCTCGACGCCGTACAGCTGGATCGACCGCGGGGTCTCGGACTCGTGGTGCTGGATGAGCTGCATCGACACGGGGGTGCGTTCGACCAGCGCGCGGGACGTGATCATCTCGCAGACGTACAGGCCGGCGCCGTACTCGCGGCAGAGCCGTCGGTACGCCATGTTCGTGATGCCCGCCATCGGCGCGAGCACGACCGGCACGTCGACCTCGATGGGGCCGATGCGCAGGGGCTTCGCCGGACGGGTCGCCGTCCTGGGTGCGTCAGTGATCGTCATACCTGTCCCATTCTCCCACGTCGGTGCGCGCCGGTAGCGTTCTCCACATGACGACCGATGCCACGAGCCGATTCGACACCTCCCGATTCGACGCCGACGCCGCCGCTCGCGGGCTCCGGGTCGACGTCGTCGAACGCCCCGCGGCGAACTCCCTGCACGAGGCAGCGGAGCTGCTCGGCATCGAGCCGGGCGACATCGTGAAGACCCTCGTCGTCAAGCGGCACGACGGCGGCTTCCTGCTCGCCCTGGTCCCCGGCGGCCGGAGCATCGCGTGGAAGAAGCTCCGCACCGTCGTGGGCGTCAACAAGCTCTCGATGCCCGACGCCGCCACCGCGCTCGAGGCCTCGGGCTACGAGCGCGGCACGATCACCCCGATCGGGGCGATCGGCGACCTGCCGGTCTACGCCGACGAGCGGATCGTCGGACGCCGTGTGGCGCTCGGCGCCGGCCGGCACGGTGCGAGCGCCTTCGTCGACGCCGACGACCTGATCGCGGCCTACGGCGCGACGGTCGCCGACATCACCGACGAGGAACCCGTCCGCTAGGTCCCGTCAGTCGGGGACCTCGGTCCAGACGCCCTCCGCGCCGGGGACGAAGCACGAGTCACCCTCGCAGACCGGCGCACCGCCGGACGTGACCAGCGTGAGCAAGGCGGGTCGCGCCTCCCCTCCGTCCGACTGGAGGCGCGGCTCGGCCGAGCCGTCGACGCGCACGTCCGTCATCGGGTCGCCTCCGCGTCGGCTGCCGCATCCTCGGCGGCACGCTGCTGGGCGTCCGCGAGGTCGGACGGGGTCGTCCCGCGGAGGGCGACGACCTGCGTCAGCACCTGCTCGAACGCGGCGGGGTCCTGCGCGCCCGAGACGCCGTACTTGCCGTCGATCACGAAGAACGGTACGCCGTTGATGCCGTACGACTGCGCCTGGGCCTGGTCGGCTCGGACGGCCGCGAGCTGCGCGTCGTCGCGGAGGGTCGCGAGGACCTCGTCACGGTCCAGGCCGATCTCCGCTCCGAGGTCGGCGAGGGTCGCCTCGTCGCCGACGTGCTCACCGCGCTCGAAGTAGGCGGTGAAGAGCCGCTCGACCATCTCGAGCTGCTTGCCCTGCTGCTTCGCGAGGTGGATGACCTGGTGCGCCTTCACCGTGTTGGTGTGGTGCATGGCCTCGAAGTCGTAGTCGAGCCCGACGCTCGCCGCGATCCCGCTGACCTGGTCGAGCATCTGCTGCGCCTGCTCGACGGGCATGCCCTTGTGGCCGGAGAGGAACTCGGCCTCGGTGCCCTCGAAGTCGACCGGGGTGTCCGGGCTGAGCTCGAACGAGTGGTACTCGACCTCGACGGGGGCGGCACTCGGTGTCGAGGCGAAGGCGGCGACACCGGCCTCGAACTTCCGCTTGCCGATGTAGCACCAGGGGCAGGCGATGTCGGACCAGACGTCCACCTTCACGGTGTCCTGGGGAGCACTGTCGTTCATGCAGGGTGCAACGCGGTGCCCGCGGCCGCATTCCCGCGCGGCGCCGGGCGCCGGGCGCGTTGGCGCGCCGGCGCGCCGGGCGCGTGTCGAACCAGCGAACCGACATCGAACCGGGCCGGAGCCCTGGTTCGATGTCGGTTCCGTGGTTCGACGCAGACGCCTACGCGCCGAGCAGCCGCGTCGCGAGGTACCCCTGCAGCTGGTCGAGCGCCACGCGCTCCTGCGACATCGTGTCGCGCTCGCGCACGGTGACCGCCTTGTCCTCGAGCGTGTCGAAGTCGACCGTGATGCAGAACGGCGTGCCGATCTCGTCGTGGCGACGGTAGCGGCGACCGATCGCACCGGCGTCGTCGAAGTCGACGTTCCAGTACTTGCGCAGGTCGTCCGCGAGGCCCCGGGCGACCGGCGACAGCTGCTCGTTCCGGGACAGCGGGAGCACCGCGGCCTTCACGGGCGCCAGGCGCGGGTCGAGCCGCAGGACGGTGCGCTTGTCGACGCCGCCCTTCGCGTTCGGCGCCTCGTCCTCGTGGTAGGAGTCGAGCAGGAACGCCATGAGCGCACGCGTGAGACCGAACGACGGCTCGATCACGTACGGCACGTACTTCTCGTTCGCCGCCTGGTCGAAGTAGCGGAGGTCCTGGCCGGAGGACTCGATGTGGTTGTTGAGGTCGAAGTCGGTGCGGTTCGCGACGCCCATGAGCTCGCCCCACTCGGACCCGGCGAAGCCGAAGCGGTACTCGATGTCCGCCGTGGCGTCGGAGTAGTGCGCCCGTTCGCCGTCCGGCACGTCGAACCGGCGGAGGTTCTCCGGGTCGATGCCGAGCTCGGTGTAGAACGCGATCGAGTCGGCGATCCAGCGCTCGTAGTGCTCCTCGGCCTCGGCCGGCGGCACGAAGTACTCGATCTCCATCTGCTCGAACTCACGCGTCCGGAAGATGAAGTTGCCGGGCGTGATCTCGTTGCGGAACGCCTTGCCGACCTGGCCGATGCCGAACGGGGGCTTCATCCGGCTCGTCGTGACGACCTGCGCGAAGTCGACGAAGATGCCCTGGGCGGTCTCGGGCCGGAGGAAGTTCAGCCCCTCCTCGGACTCGACCGGGCCGAGGTACGTCTTGAGCATCCCGGAGAACTCGCGGGGCTCCGTCCACTGACCACGGGTGCCGCAGTTCGGGCAGGCGATCTCGGCCATGCCGCCCTCGGGCGCGCGGTCCTTCTTCGCGGTGAACGCCTCGATGAGGTGGTCCTCGCGGAAGCGGTGGTGGCAGTGCAGGCACTCGACGAGCGGGTCGGTGAAGGTCGCGACGTGCCCGGAGGCCTCCCACACCTTGCGCGGCAGGATCACGGCGGAGTCGAGCCCCACCATGTCCCCGCGGCCGCGGACGAACCGCTGCCACCACTGGCGCTTGATGTTCTCCTTGAGCTCGACACCGAGGGGCCCGTAGTCCCACGCGGACCGGGATCCGCCGTAGATCTCCCCCGACTGGAAGACGAAGCCGCGGCGCTTGGCCAGGGCGATGACGCTGTCGAGACGGGAGGGCTGTGCCAAAGGGTGCTCCAGAGGTCGCCGAGCTGGGTGCTCGGTGCGGAAACGTACCGGGCAAGCGTACCGGCGTTCGGCACGGACGGGAGGCGCGGCTCGGTTCGTTCCGGCGCGCTCACATCGCATACGTGCGTGCTTCGATCGTTACTTTCGAGCCGCACATCCCGCCGCTGATATTTTACGATGGCGATGGTGCGGAGGGGCCGCACGCGGAAGGAGCACGGTGGTCGTCACTCGACGAACGCGGATCGCGGCGGTCATCTGCGCAGGGTTCGTCGTGGTGGTGGCACTGACCGCCGCGCAGGTCGCGGACGTTCCCGGCTGGGTGGTGCTGGGTGGGCGGATCGCCATCGGCGTGACCGCGGTGGCCACCGGTCTCCTCGTCAAGCGGATCGTCCGGGACGAGCGGGAGGACCGCTGACCTGCTGCTCGGGTCGCGCGCGCGATGTGCGCGATCCGGGCATGCCCTCGTCAGGCCGTGGGCGCGTCCACCGCCCCGCCGAAGCGTCGGTCGCGGCGCGCGTACTGCTCGATCGCGCCCCACAGGTCGGTGCGTCGGAAGTCCGGCCAGAGCTGGTCGAGGAAGACCATCTCGGCGTAGGCCGCCTGCCAGAGCATGAAGTTCGACGTGCGCTGCTCCCCCGAGCTTCGGAGGAACAGGTCGACATCGGGCAGTTCGGGCACGTACAGCCGTTTCGCCAGGGCCTTCTCGGTCACCTGGCTCGGCTTGAGGCGGCCGGCGGCGACGTCCTCGGCCATGCCACGCACGGCGTCGACGATCTCGTTCCGGCCGCCGTAGTTGACGCACATCGTCAGCGTGCAGACGTCGTTGTCGGCCGTCATCCGCTCGGCGGTCTGCAGCTCGTCGATCACGCTGCGCCAGAGCCGCGGTCGGCGACCGGCCCACCGGATGCGCACGCCCCACGCGTTCAGCTGGTCGCGGCGACGGTGCAGGACCTCGCGGTTGAAGCCCATCAGGAAGCGGACCTCCTCCGGGGAGCGCTTCCAGTTCTCGGTCGAGAACGCGTACGCCGACACGTGCTTGACGCCGATCTGCACGGCACCGGCGACGACGTCGAGCAGCGAGGCCTCGCCGGCGCGGTGGCCCTCCACCCGGGTGAGCCCGCGCTGGTTCGCCCAGCGGCCGTTGCCGTCCATGACGATCGCGACGTGCTCGGGCACGAACTGCTTCGGGATCGCCGGTGGCTGCTCACCCGTCCAGTCGACGGGCTTCAGCGGCTCGGGCTCGGCGTACCGGCGAGGGCTCATGCAGGGGTTCCTCCGTGGTCGGACAGGTCGGACGGTTCCGGAGCGGGCACGGTGGGTGCCGGCGTCGCCGCGACCGCTGCCGGGACGCCGCCGGGCGCGGGTGCGACCTGGGCGGGGTGCTCGCTGCGGTCGACGTGCGGCAGGGAACGGAGCGATCGTTCCAGGTGCCACTGGGCGTAGGCCGCGACCACGCCGGAGGCCCGGGAACGCGTCCGCTCGTCCGCGGCGTCGACGACCCCCCAGTCCCCAGCGAGCAGTGACCCGAGCAGGTGCAGGGTGTCGGCGTCGAGCCGCGGCGTGCCGGGCGGGGCGGCGTGGTCCGCGACGACGCCGCCGAGCTGCACGACGAACGCCGAGTGCGGCCCGGGCTCCCCGGTCACGGCGCAGTCGCTGAACGATGGCGCCCACCCGGCGATGCTCATCGCCCGGAGGAGGTACGAGTCGAGGGTCGCGCTCGTCACGTGTTCGCCGCGGGACAGGGAGCGCAGCGCTCCGACGAGCAGCAGGTACTGCTGGAGTCCGGCGTCGGCCTCGCTCAGCCGGTCGGCGGTCTCGACCATGGCGCTGGCGGCCGTGTAGGCACCGTAGTCGGCGACGATCTGCGCGCCGTAGGACCCGAGGGACTCCGCCTGGGTGACGATGTCGAGCGAGCGGCCCTCGTAGAACTGGGCGTCCACGACCATGAACGGCTCGAGCCGGGACCCGAACTTCGACGCGGTCCGCCGGACGCCCTTCGCGACCGCCCGGATCTTGCCGTGCTGGCGGCTGAGCATCGTGACGATGCGGTCCGCTTCTCCGAGCTTGTGGGTGCGCAACACGACGCACTCGTCCCGGTACAGCGGCATTGGTCCAGTATCCCCCTCCGCACCGACACCCCGCGCCGCGGGACGACCCACCGTCGTGACCACACGCAGGAGGCGCGGTGCGGGTCGGACCCGCACCGCGCCTCCAGGCCGTGGACCGCGACTACGCGGAGACGAGCTCCGACGCGCCGGACGCGGCTCCGGCGCGCACCGCGCGGTTCACCGCCGACACGATCGCCTTGAGCGACGCGGTCGCGATGTCGGCGTCGATCCCGACGCCCCAGAGCCGCACGCCGTCGACGTCGAGCTCGACGTAGGAGGCGGCCTTCGCGTCGCCCGACGCGCTCATCGTGTGCTCCGAGTAGTCGTAGAGCGTGACGTCGACGCCCTGCTCCCGCATCACGGACAGGAACGCGTCGATCGGACCGGTCCCGACGGCGTCGGCCTCGACCGCGCCCTCGTCGACGCGCATCGCGACGGCGAGCTTCGTGGTGCCGTCGAAGTCGCTCGACGTCGCCGTCTTCGTGATCTCGTAGCGGCCCCACTTCTCAGACTCGTCCTCGGCCGGCAGGTACTCGTCGCGGAAGAGGTCCCAGATCCGGTCGGAGGAGAACTCGCCGCCCTCGGTGTCCGTGCGCTGCTGTACGACGCCCGAGAACTCGATCTGCAGCTTGCGCGGCAGGTCGATCGCGTGGTCGGTCTTCAGCAGGTAGGCGACACCGCCCTTGCCGGACTGCGAGTTCACGCGGATCACGGCCTCGTACGAGCGGCCGATGTCCTTCGGGTCGACGGGCAGGTACGGCACCGCCCACTCGATCTCGTCGATCGACTTGCCCGCAGCGGTGGCCTTCGCCTGCATCGCGTCGAAGCCCTTGTTGATGGCGTCCTGGTGGGAGCCGCTGAACGCCGTGTAGACGAGGTCGCCCGCCCACGGCTGGCGCTCCGGCACCGGCAGCTGGTTGCAGTACTCGACCGTGCGCTTGATCTGGTCGATGTCCGAGAAGTCGATCTCCGGGTCGATGCCCTGCGTGAAGAGGTTCATGCCGAGCGCGACGAGGTCGACGTTGCCGGTGCGCTCACCGTTGCCGAACAGGCAGCCCTCGATGCGGTCGGCGCCGGCCATGTACCCGAGTTCGGCGGCGGCGACGGCCGTCCCGCGGTCGTTGTGCGGGTGCAGCGACAGGATGACGTCCTCGCGGTGTGCGAGGTTGCGCGACATCCACTCGATCGAGTCGGCGTACACGTTCGGCGTCGCCATCTCGACGGTCGCCGGGAGGTTGATGATGACCTTGCGGTCCGGGGTCGGCTCGAAGACCTCGAGCACGGCGTTGCAGATCTGCACGGCGACCTCGAGCTCGGTGCCCGTGTAGGACTCCGGCGAGTACTCGTAGAAGACCGTCGTGTCGTGCTGCAGGTTCGCCTCGGCCGCCTTGCAGAGCTTCGCGCCGGACACCGCGATGTCCACCACGCCCTGCACGTCGGTGCGGAAGACGACCTCGCGCTGCACGATGGACGTCGAGTTGTACAGGTGGACGATGGCCTGCTTCGCGCCGTCGATCGCCTCGTACGTGCGGTTGATCAGGTGCTCGCGCGCCTGGGTCAGCACCTGGATGGTGACGTCGTCGGGGATGGCGCCCTCGTCGATGAGGGAGCGGACGAAGTCGAAGTCCGTCTGCGAGGCGCTGGGGAACCCGACCTCGATCTCCTTGTAGCCCATCCGGACGAGGAGGTCGAACATGGCGCGCTTGCGCTCGGAGTCCATCGGGTCGATGAGGGCCTGGTTGCCGTCACGCAGGTCGACCGCGCACCAGCGGGGGGCCCGCTCGATGCGCTTCGTCGGCCAGGTCCGATCGGGCAGCTCGACGCTGATCTGCTCGTGGAACGGCACGTACTTGTGGATCGGCATCCCGGAGGGGCGCTGCGTGTTCTGCATGGTTCCGTCGCTTTCGTCGCGGTGTTCTGTGTTCTGCGTGGTTGCGGCCACGACGGACTCCGCGACGAGGTGGGCCGTTGTGTCAGGCCTCGTCGCGGCAGCGAAGGAGGAGGAGCGCCGAGTACATGGTGCGACCACCGTAGCACTGGTGTACCAGCGGGGCGCAACCGTCCAGCGCGACGGTCGCGGGCGGTCGCGCGCGGTCGCGCGCGGTCGCGCGCGGTCGCCCGGCGGGCTCCGGGGCGGCGCCCGAACGGCGGCAGGCGAGCCCGACTCGCCGACGGTCGGTCATCGAGGGGGCACGACGTGCCGTCCGACGGGCTCGGGCGCGACGTGTCGTGCTCCGTCGTCGAGCGTGAGCGGCGTGTCCCGCACCCTCGGCGTCCACCCACCCGACGACACGACGGACGGGAGGCACGGTGCCAGCTGGCACCGTGCCTCCCGTCCGCCTCCCCGACCGGCACCGGCGGCCCCTTCAGTCGACGGCGAGCGCCTCGGTCGGGGGCACCCGCATCGCCCGGCGCACCGGCGCGACCGTGGCCGCGACCGCGAGCACGAGCGCCCCGAGCACGACGATGCCGATCGTCAGGGGCGGGAGCACCGGGGCGACCGGCGTCCCGAGCGACCCGAGGAGCGTCTGCCCGCCGACCCACCCGTACACGGTGCCGAGCACGAGCCCGGTGACGACCGCGGCAACGACCATCTGCACGGCCTCGGTGACGATCATCCGACGGACCTGGGCGCCCGTGAGACCGAGCACCCGCAGCAGCCCGAGCTCGCGGCGGCGCTGCAGGACGCCGAGGGCCAGGGCGTTCACGACCCCGACGGCGGCGATCACGGCCGAGAAGCCGACGATGACGCTGACCACCGCGTTGACCTGGACGAAGAAGTCCCGCATGCCCTGCAGCTGCTCCGGCCCCGCGCCCACGGTCTGACTCCGCAGCTGCGCCTCGAGCACGTGCTGCATGATGCCGAGCGCGACCGCGAACGTGACGAGCAGGGTGACGCCGATGACGAGCCCGATGGTCGCGCGGGACGACCGACCCGGTGCCCGCACGGCATTGCGTCCGGCGAGCAGGACGACGGGGTCCCGGGACCCGATCCGGCCGATGAGCTGCAGCACCGGCGGCATCACGATGGTCGCACCGACGGCGACGCCGGCGAAGGAGACGAACCCGCCGAGGGCGGCGGGCAGGACGGCCATCGGCGAGGCGGCGCTCATCACCAGCCCGAGGAGCATGAGCAGCGCGCCGCCGGCCATCAGTACGATCGACCAGACCTTCCGTGCGGTGCCGGAGCGGACGTCCTCGTGGCTGAGCTCGACGCTCGACGACAGCGCTTGGAGCGGCGTCACCGTGAGGACCCGTCGCGACCCGCCGGCGAACGCGCCCCACGTCGCGAGCACGACCGCGACGATCGGCAGCACGAGCTCCGGCGGCACGAGCGTGTAGCTCGTGTCGGGGAGGAAGCCGTCGCCGCGGAGGACCAGCACGAACAGCGCGGTCAGGCCGGTACCGGCGACCGCCCCGATGAGCGCACCGAGCACGCCGACGAGTAGCCCCGTCCGTGTGATCCGGGCACGGAGCGTCGCGCCGGTGGCCCCGACGAGCCGTTGCAGCGCGAGGATCCGCGTCTGCCCGGCGATCAGCGTGGCGCAGGTGTTGGCGGTCACGACGGCACCGACGTACAGGGCGATGCCGAGGAAGAGCCACCCGACGACCGACAGGATCGCCTTGACCGGCCCGAGGTCGGCGTACCCGGTGACGGCGAGCGCCTCGGTGACGATGCCCGGCGCGATCACGAGCGCGGACCCGAAGGTGGTGCCGAGCGCCGCGACGAGGACGGTCGGGGCGAAGGACCGGATGCCGTTCACGCTGCGGCCTCCATCCCGAGCATCGTGGTCGAGATCGCGGCCGCGTCCATCGTCGGCCGGTCGCCCACCACGCGGCCGTCCGCGAGGAACAGGATCCGGTCGGCGTTCGCGGCCGCGACCGGGTCGTGCGTGACCATCACGACGCTCTGCCCCCACTCGGTCACCGCCCCGCGCAGGATCTGCAGGACGTCCCGCCCGGTGCGCGAGTCGAGCGCACCGGTGGGCTCGTCCGCCACGACGACCGCCGGCCGGGACGCGAGTGCGCGGGCGATCGCCACGCGCTGCTGCTGCCCGCCGGACAGCTGGTGCGGGCGGTGCGTCAGCCGGTTGCCGAGCCCGAGCATGTCGACGAGGCGGTCGATCCACGCCGTCTCCTCACGATCGGGCTTGTGGCCGCCGAGCAGGAACGGGAGCCGGATGTTCTCGCTGACGTCGAGCGTCGGCACGAGGTTGAACGACTGGAACACGAACCCAAGCCGGCGGCGCCGGAGCTCGGTGAGTTCCCTGTCGGCCAGGCCGGTGATGTCGACGCCGTCGATCTGGATCCGCCCGTCGGACACCGCGTCGAGGCCGGCCGCGACGTGCATGAGCGTCGACTTGCCGGAGCCCGACGGGCCCATCACGGCGGTGAACTCCCCCGACCCGATGTCGACGCTGACGTCGTCGAGTGCCGTGACCCGTCGGGCGGCGTCGCCGTAGTGCTTGGAGACGTGCTCGAGACGGATGATCGGTGCGTGGCTGCTGGTCATGCCACAACGATGACGGCCGGGAGGCACGCCCCGCGTCGGCCCGAGGGCTCCTGTGGATCGTCCGCTCGGCTCGATCCCCTGTGGGGAAGTCATCCGAGCGGATGACGGTCAGTCCGCCTTGGTCACCAGGCCGTGCTGGTGCGCAAAGACGACGAGCCGCACGCGGTCGCGGAGCTCGAGCTTCGTCAGGACCCGCGAGATGTGCGTCTTCACGGTCGCCTCGCTGACGTACTCGTGCTGGGCGATCTCGCTGTTGCTGAACCCGCGCGCGGCCAGGTCGAAGATCTCCCGCTCCCGGGGCGTCAGCTCGGCGAAGGCCGGCGGGACGGGGACGGCCTGCTCGGTCGCGTCGTCGTACCGGCGGAGGAGTTCCCGTGTGGCGGAGGCCGCGAACACCGCGGTCCCGGCGTGCACGGTGCGGATGGCGGCGAGCAGGAACTCGGGGTCGGCGTCCTTGAGCACGAACCCGCTCGCGCCCGCCCGGATGGCCTTGGCTGCCGCCTCGTCGAAGTCGAACGTGGTGAGCACGAGCACCTTCGCGCCGTCGGCCCCGCTGTCCTCGACGATGCGGGACGTCGCGGTGATGCCGTCCATCACCGGCATCCGCACGTCCATGAGCACCACGTCGGGACGACCACGGCGCACGAGTTCGACGCCCTCGGCGCCGTCGCCGGCCTCGCCGACGAACTGCAGGTCCGCCTGGGAGTCGATGAGCATCCGGATGCCGGTGCGGAACAGTGCCTGGTCGTCGACGAGGGCGACGCGGATCGGGGTGTCGTTCATCGGCCGGTGTGCTCCTGGTTCCTCGGGGCGGGGACCGTGCTCGGCACGAGTCCCCTGGGCATCTGCCCGCTCGCGGGGATCGTCGGCATCCGCACCGCGACCGCGAAGTCGTCGCCGCGCGGACCGGCCGTCATCGTCCCCCCGGTCATCGTGGCACGTTCGCGCATCCCCACCAGACCGTGCCCGGTGCCGGGGCCGCGGGTGCCGTCGTCGGCGCGCCGGTTCACGACGCTGATCTCGACGGTGTCCGGTCGGTACGTCAGGGCCGTGTGCACCGGGGTGCCCGGTTCACCGTGCTTCCACGCGTTCGTCAGGCTCTCCTGCACGATCCGGTAGACGGCGAGCTGCGTGGTGGTGGGGAGGCCGGAGGGGTCCCCCTCGCGTTCGACGCGGACGTCCAGGCCGACACCGCGCATCTCGCGGACCAACCGGTCGATGTCGTCGATCTCGGGCGTCGGTGCGCTCCCCTGCTCGTGCCGGAGGGCGCCGAGGAGCTCCCGGACGTCCCCGAGGGCCCGGCGTGCGGTGGTCGAGATGGTGCCGAGGGCCTCGTCCGCGATGGCGGGGTCGGCCTTGAGCGCGTACCGCGCGCCGTCCGCCTGGGCGATCACGACCGCGAGCGAGTGCGCGACGATGTCGTGCATGTCCCGCGCGATCCGGACGCGTTCCTGCTCGACCGCGACGGCGCGGTCGGCACGCGCGGCGTCGCGTTCGGCGACGAGCTGGGCCTCCCGGCTCATGCTCGCCGAGCGGCGCACCCGGCGCACGAGCCCCGCGAGCCACGGCAGCAGCAGGAGCAGCAGCACGATGGCGAAGTACGTCACCGCGACCCGGAACGACTCCTGCTCCGGCGTGGTCGCCGTGACGAGCCCGGTCCGGCCGCGGTAGTCGAGGAACCCGAGGTACACCGCGGCGATGATCGGACCGGCGACGGCCGACACGAGTCCGGCGAGGCGGACGCGCCGGCTGCCGTAGGCGCTGGTCGTGTACAGCACGGCTGCGAGGAAGACGTTCGACAGGTCCGGTTGCTGCCCGGTCACCATCTGGAAGACGGCGAAGACCCAGCCGACCCCGAGCGCGAGCCCCGGCGACAGGCGCCGGAGCGCCAGCGCCGCGGTCATCCCGGCGACGGTCACGAACGCGAGGGACGAGTCGATCCCGCGGGTCGCCACCACGAGCACGAGCGCACCCAGGACGACGGCCGCCACCACGTCGGTGACGATCTGCGAGAGCAGCATGGGTCGGAACACCCCACCACGGTACGGCCTGGAGGCACGCCCCGCGTCCGCCTGTGGAGTGACGTCGACAGGCGGTCGGGTCGGCAGGGTCAGAACCCGAGGCGACCGAGCTGCTTCGGGTCGCGCTGCCACTCCTTGGCCACCTTGACCCGGATGTTGAGGTACACGTGGCGGCCACCGAGCAGCGACTCGATCTCGGTGCGGGCGCGGGATCCGACGTCCCTGAGGCGCTCGCCCTTCCGGCCGATCACGATCGCCTTCTGGCTGTCCCGTTCGACGAACAGGTTCGCGAAGATGCGCAGCGGTCCGTCCGGGTCGTCGTCCTCGTCGGGCTCGACGACGTCCTCGATGACGACGGCGAGCGAGTGCGGCAGTTCGTCGCGCACGCCCTCGAGCGCGGCCTCGCGGATGAGCTCGCCGATGCGTTCCTCGTCGGTCTCCTCGGTGACGGTCGACGCGTCGTACAGCTGCGGCGACTCCGGGAGCAGCGCGGTGATCTCGTCGAGGAGGACCTCGAGTTGGATCCCCTTCGTCCCCGAGGTCGGGATGATCGAGTCCCAGTCGCGCAGCTTCGACACGGCGAGGAGCTGCTCGCCGACCGTGTCCTTCGCGGTCCGGTCGATCTTCGTCACGATCGCGATCTTCTTGGCCCGCGGGTACTGGTCGAGCGTGTCGTTGATGAAGCGGTCGCCGGGCCCGATCGGCTCGTTCGCGGGGACGCAGAACCCGATCACGTCGACGTCGCCGAGCGTCGACTGCACGAGGTCGTTGAGCCGCTCGCCCAGCAGTGTGCGCGGTCGGTGCACCCCGGGGGTGTCCACGATGATGACCTGGCCGTTCGGCCGGTGCACGATCCCGCGGATGGCACGCCGCGTGGTCTGCGGCTTCGACGACGTGATCGCGACCTTCTCGCCGACCAGGGCGTTGGTGAGGGTCGACTTCCCGACGTTCGGGCGGCCGACGAAGGAGACGAACCCGGCGCGGTACGGCTGGGCGTCGTCGTGGTCGCCGGCGGCGGGCGTGGTGGTGTCGGTCATGCGTGCGTGGTTCCCGTCGTGGTGGTCGCTGCGGCGTCGAAGGCTTCCTCGACGCCGGCGAGTTCCGGTGTGCGCTCGGCGAGCACGGAGATGAGGTGCCGGCGCTTGCCCTCGACGCGGTCCGCGGTCAGGACCACGCCCGAGACGGTGACGGTGTCGCCGCGCACCGCCAGGTGACCGAGCTCCTTGGTGAGGAGACCACCGGCGGTGTCGACGTCGTCGTCGTCGAGCTCGATGCCGAACAGGTCCCCGAGCTCGTCGACGGGCAGCCGGGCGGAGACGCGCCACACGCCGGGCTCGACCTCGACGCGGTCGACGACGGTGCGGTCGTACTCGTCGGAGATGTCCCCGACGAGCTCCTCGATGAGGTCCTCCATGGTCACGAGGCCGGCGACCCCGCCGTACTCGTCGACGACGAGCACGAGGTGGTTCTTCGCCGCCTGCATGTGCCGCAGGGTGTCGTCCGCGGCCTTCGACTCGGGGACGAACTCGGCCGGGCGCAGCAGCGTCGTGACCCGTTCCGCGCCGGAACCGGGTCGTTCGTAGAGTGCCCGTGCGACGTCGCGGAGGTACAGCACCCCGAGCACGTCGTCGCTGTCCTTGCCGGTGACGGGCATGCGCGAGACCCCGGCGGCGAGGAACTGCTCCATGCCGGCCGCGAGGGTGTCGGCGCCGTCGACCGTGAGCATGTCGGTGCGCGGCACCATGACCTCGCGCACCAGGGTGTCGCTGAACTCGAACACCGAGTGGATGAGCTCGCGGTCGTCCTGCTCGAGGACGTTGCTCTCGGTCGCCTCGTCGACGAGCGACAGCAGCTGTTCCTCGCTGGAGACGGTCGACGCGCTCCGGCCACGACCCGGCGTGACACGGTCCCCGATCGCGACGAGGAGTCCGGCGAGCGGGCCGAGCACGATGCGGACGCCGCGGACGAGGCCGCCGGTCGCGGCGATGAGCCGCTCGGCGTGCGCACGGCCGACGCTGCGGGGACTGGACCCGACGAGCACGAACGACACCGCGGTCATGATCGCGGCCGCGACGATCAGCGCGACCCACCAGGTGTCGAACACCATGACGAGGCCGATCGTGACGAGCACCGCAGCGGCCGTCTCGGCGAGGACCCGGAAGAAGTTCAGGGCGTTCACGTGGGCGCCGACGTCGTCGGCCACCGCCTCGATCGCCCGTCGGTGCTTGCTCCCCCGGGCGATCTCGTCGAGGTCGGCGCGGGAGAGGACCGAGAGCGCGGCGTCGGACGCGGCGAGGAGCCCGCCGACGACGACGAGCACGAACGCCACCGCGAGCAGCCCGACGACGAGCACCATCAGGTCACCGTCCTCGGCGCTGGGCGGCGAAGGCGGTGAGGATCTCGCCCTGCAGCCCGAACATCTCGGCCTTCTCCTCCGGCTCGGCGTGGTCGAACCCGAGCAGGTGCAGGATGCCGTGGCAGGTCAGCAGGAGCATCTCGTCGGTGCTCGAGTGCCCGGCGGTCTTCGCCTGCTCCTCGGCCACCTGCGGGCAGAGCACGATGTCGCCGAGCAGCCCGGCGGGCGTCGGCTCGTCCTCGGTGCCCGGGCGGAGCTCGTCCATCGGGAAGCTCAGGACGTCGGTCGGGCCCGGCTCGTCCATCCACCGGACGTGCAGCTGCTCCATCGCACCCTCGTCCACGAGCACGATCGCGAGCTCCGCGTCGGCGTGGACGTGCAGCGCGTCGAGCGCGAAGGCGGCGAGGCGCTGGATGGCGGCCTCGTCGACCTCGACGCCGGACTCGTTGTTGAGCTCGATGCTCACCGGTTCCCTCCTCGGGAGTCGTTCTGGGGGTACGGGGAACGCTGGCGGTCCTGCGGCGGACGCCCGCGTCGCTCGGCGCGGTTGGCGCCGTCCGGGTTCGGGGTCGCGGCGGTGCCACGGCCGCCGGGGCGGTACCCGGCCTGCTCGGCGAGGCGCTCCTCGTCGTACACGGTGTACGCGTCGACGATGCGGCCGACCAGGGTGTGCCGCACGACGTCGTCGCTCGTGAGCCGGGCGAAGTGGATGTCCTCGACCTTGTCCAGGATCCGCGTGACGAGCCGGAGCCCGGACAGGTTCCCGGGCAGGTCGACCTGGGTGATGTCGCCCGTGACGACCATCTTCGAGCCGAACCCGAGTCGGGTCAGGAACATCTTCATCTGCTCGGGCGTGGTGTTCTGCGCCTCGTCGAGGACCACGAACGAGTCGTTGAGCGTCCGCCCGCGCATGTACGCGAGCGGTGCGACCTCGACCGTCCCGGCGGCCAGGAGCTTCGGGACCAGCTCGGGGTCCATCATCTCGTTCAGCGCGTCGTACAGCGGCCGGAGGTACGGATCGATCTTGTCGGTCAGCGTGCCGGGCAGGAACCCGAGCCGCTCGCCAGCCTCGACCGCGGGGCGGGTGAGGATGATCCGGTTCACCTCGCGCCGTTGCAGGGCCTGCACGGCCTTCGCCATCGCCAGGTAGGTCTTGCCGGTACCGGCCGGGCCGATGCCGAACGTGATGGTGTGCTCGTCGATGGCGTCGACGTAGGCCCGCTGCCCGTCCGTCTTCGGGCGCACGGACTTCCCGCGGCTCGAGACGATCGGCGTGCCGAACGTGTCCGACGGCCGGCGGTCCTCGTCGAGCAGCTTCGCGGACACCGGGATGTCGGCCGGACCGATGTCCTGGCCGCGCTTGACCATCCCGACGAGCTCGTCGACGAGGGCGTGGGCGCGCGCGACGTCGCGTTCCGGGCCGGACAACGAGACCTCGTTGCCGCGCACGAGCACGCGCACGCCGGGGTACTGCCGTTCCACGGTCTTGAGCAGCCGGTCCTGGGGGCCGAGCAGCTGCACCATGGCGATGCCGTCGACCTGGATCGAGACGGTCGACTCCGTGGGGTCGATCGGGGAGGGTGCTGGTTCGTTAGCCGGCAAGGGTGCCTTCCTGCAGTTCACCTGCGAGTACGTGCGCGTGCACGTGGAACACGGTCTGACCGGCGGCTTCGCCGGTGTTGAAGACGAGTCGGAACTGGCCGTCGGCGCGCTCGTCGGCGATGCGCTGCGCGGTGGCGACCACGTGGGCGAGGAGGTCGGGATCACCGGCGGCGAGCTCGGCGACGTCCGCGTACTCCTCGGTCTTGGGGATGACGAGCACGTGGACCGGCGCCTTCGGGGCGATGTCCTCGATCGCGATGACGCGGTCGTCCTCGGCGACGACGGTCGCCGGGATCTCGCGCGCGATGATCTTGGCGAAGATGCTGGGCGTACGGGTGCTCATTGCTCCATCGTAGAACGCGCCACCGACCCGAGGCCTTCCCGGTCGATCCCGGCCACGCGGACGCGCCGGAGCCCTACCAGCGCCCGAGCCGCGTCTGCAGCACGGCCAGCGCCGCCGGACCCGCGGTCGAGGTCCGCAGCACGGTGTCCCCGAGCCGCACCCGCACCGCGCCCGCGGCGACGAGCCGGTCGAACTCCGAGCCGTCGATCCCGCCCTCCGGTCCGACCACGAGCACGATCTCGGTGACGTCCGCGGGCGGCTCCCACGACGACAGCCGGACGTCCCCGACGGGATCGAGCACGAGCACCGCCCGCGACGACGCCTCCCCGGCTCCGGCGGCGAGCTGCCCCGTCGTCACCGGCGCGTCGACGACCGGGACGCGAGCACGGATCGCCTGCTTCGAGGCCTCCTGCGCGATCGCCGCCCAGCGCGCCCGGCCCTTCTCGACCTTCGCGCCGTCCCACCGGGAGACGCTGCGCGCCGCCGACCACGGGACGATCCGGTCGACGCCGATCTCGGTCGCCGCCTGGACGGCCATCTCGTCGCGACCGCCCTTCGCCAGGGCCTGCACGAGCGTCAGCGTCGGGGTCGGCGCCGGTTCCTCGGACACCTCGGCGACGGACAGGGTCAGCGCGTCCCGTCCGATCGTGTCGACCGTCCCGGTCACGACGGTGCCGTGGCCGTCCGACAGCCGGAGGGTCTCCCCCACCCGGACCCGGGCGACCGCGACGGCGTGCCGGCCCTCCGCCCCGTCGAGCGTGACCGGGTCGCCCGCCGCGACGCCGGCGAGCGACCCGACGAGGTAGAGCGACGCCATCAGAAGTTGAAGAAGCGGTCGCGGAGCTTGCCGAACATGCCCTGCTGGAACCGCGCCAACTGCGGCGGGGCGGCCTTGTGGGACTTCGCGAGCTGCTCGACGAGCTGGCGCTCCTTGTGCGAGAGCTTCGTCGGCGTCACGACCTGGACGCCGACGCGGAGGTCACCGCGCCCGTTGCCACGCAGCTTCGTGACCCCGCGGTCCTTCAGCACGAGCACGTCGGCGCTCTGCACACCCGGTCGGATCTCGAGCTCGACCGGTCCGTCCAGACCGTCGATCGTCGCCGTCGTGCCGAGCACGGCGTCGGTCATCGCGACCTCGAGCGTGGCGAGCAGGTCGTCCCCGTCGCGGCTGAAGACGTCGTGGTGGCGCACGCGGATCTCGAGGTAGAGGTCACCGGAGGGACCGCCGGCCGGACCGACCTCGCCCTGACCGGGCATCTGCAGGCGCAGGCCGGAGTCGACGCCGGCGGGGACGTCCACCGGCACCGTCCGGCGCGCACGGATGCGCCCCTGGCCCTGGCACGTCGGGCACGGGTTCGGGATGACGGTCCCGTAGCCGCGGCAGGTCCCGCAGGGCGCGCTCGTCACGACGTTGCCGAGGAGCGAGCGGACCTGGCGCTGGATGTGGCCGGAGCCGCCGCAGATGTCGCAGGTCTGGGGGCTCGTACCGGGGGCGCAGCAGGAGCCGTGGCACGTCTCGCACAGGACGGCCGTGTCGACCTCGACGTCCTTGTGGGTGCCGAAGACGACCTCGTCGAGGTCGACGTCGATGCGGAGCAGGGCGTCCTGTCCACGCTCGGCGCGGCTGCGGGGACCGCTGCCGCGACCGCCACCGCCACCGCCACCGAAGAACGCGTCGAAGATGTCGCTGAAGCCGCCGGCACCGCCGCCGAAGGGGCTGTCGGCCTGCGGTCCGGCGTCGTACCGGCGGCGCTGCTCTGGGTCGCTCAGCACGTCGTACGCGTGCGTCACGTCCTTGAAGCGCTCGGCGGCGTCCGGGCTCGGGTTCACGTCCGGGTGCAGCTCGCGCGCGAGTCGGCGGTACGCCTTCTTGATGTCGGCATCGGAGGCGTCCGGCTGGACGCCGAGGACGTCGTAGTGGTCTGCCACGTATCCCTCAGTCGGTTTCGGTTCGGTGCGGCGGGTGCCGCCGGGTCAATGTTCGCCCAGGAGTTTGGACAGGTACCGTGCGACGGCGCGCACGGCGGCCATGTTCGTGCCGTAGTCCATCCGCGTCGGTCCGAGCACCCCGAGCCGCGCGACCTCGCCCCGGGCGAGGTACCCGCCGGCCACGATGCTCGTCGCGTCGAGCCCGTACTCGGCGTTCTCCACGCCGATCCTGGCGGCCACGGCGACGTCGTCGACCTGCATCTCCCCGAACAACCGGAGCAGGGTCACCTGTTCCTCGATCGCCTCGAGCACGGGGAAGAGGCCGCCCGAGAAGTCCTGTTCGCTCTTCGCGAGGTTCGCCGCGCCGGCCATCACCAGGCGGTCCTGGCGGTTCGCGGCGACCTGCTCGATGAGGGTCGCGACGACGACCCCGGCGAGCGGTTGGGCGTCCGGGCGGATCTGCTGGGGGACGGCACGGAGCGCGGCCGCGACGTCCTGGAGCAGCAGCCCGACCGTGGCGCCGTTCACCACGGCACGGAGTTCGGTGAGTGCGCCCTCGTCGAGCGCGACGTCGGTCTCGACGACGCGTTGCTCGACCCGGGCGGTGTCGGTGATCAGGACGACCATCAGGCGGTTGTCGCCGAGGCGGACGAGCTCGATGTGCTGCACCCGCGCGCGCACCATCGAGGGGTACTGCACGAGGGCGACCTGGTTGGTGAGCTGGCTGAGGAGCCGCACCGTGCGACCGAGGACCTCGTCGAGGTCGTTCGGCGCGCCGAGGAAGGTCTCGATCGCGTGCCGCTGCGCGCTCGAGAGCGGTCGGGCGGCGGCGAGGTGGTCGACGAAGACGCGGTAGCCCTTGTCGGTGGGGACGCGCCCGGACGAGGTGTGCGGAGCCGCGATGAGCTGTTCGTCCTCGAGCTGGGCCATGTCGTTCCGGATCGTGGCGGCGCTCACGCCGAACGCGTGCCGCTCGACGATCGTCTTCGACCCGACCGGCTCGCGGGACGCGACGTAGTCCCGCACGATGGCCTTGAGGACCTCGAGGCTGCGTTCGCTGACCACCCGGACCCCTTCCACTCGTTCTGGCACTCGGACGTGTCGACTGCTGATCCTACGCCCGACCACCGACCGTCCGGGACTTCTCCGCACCCCGGCCGGTACGCTTCCCGCATGAGCTACGGACAGCAGCCCGGCGGCCCGCAAGACCCCGGTGGACCGCAGTACCCCAACGGGGCCGGGCCCCACTACGCGCCCCCGCGACCGATGTCCCCGGAGGACCAGCGCCTCTGGGCGACGTTGACGCACATCGGCGGGATCTTCTTCAACTTCGTCGCGCCGCTCGTGGCGTACCTCGTGCTCCGCGACCGCGGCGGGTTCATCCGCGAGCACACCCGCGTCGCGCTGAACTTCCACATCACGATGGCGATCGCCTACGCCGTCGGCTCGATCCTGTCGATCGTCATCATCGGCGGGTTCGTCATCCTCGCCGCGGCGATCCTGTCGATCGTCTTCGGCATCATGGCCGCCGTCGCCGCGAACCGCGGCGAGTTCTACCGCTACCCGCTCTCGATCGAGTTCATCAAGCAGTAGCGCGGCGTCAGTCGAGCAGCTCGCGGACCACCGCGTCCGCGAGCAGGCGACCCTGCAGGGTCAACTCGACCCGTCCCCGCACCGCGGCCGACCCGTCCACGAGCCCACGTGCGATGAGGCCGGCGACCCGGCCCCGGGCCTCCTGGCGGAGTTCCGCGGTGGCGAGTTCCCCACGGACGCGCGCGGCGAGCAGCACGCGCTCGACGTACCGGGTCTCGTCGTCGAGGGTCTCGCGCCCGGCGGCCGGCGATGCGCCGGACAGCACCCGGTTCGCGTACGCGGCCGGGTGCTTGACGTTCCACCAGCGTGTGCCGGCGACGGCGGAGTGCGCGCCGGGACCGACGCCCCACCAGTCGTGGCCCTTCCAGTACGACAGGTTGTGCCGACTCGCGTGCGCGGAGCCGCGCGACCAGTTCGAGACCTCGTACCAGGAGTACCCGGCGTCGCCGAGCACCCGGTCGGCCAGCTCGTACATGTCGGCGGCGAGGTCGTCGTCCGGCGCCGGGAGCTCGCCCCGCGCGACCATGCGGCCCATCGCCGTGCCGTCCTCGACGATGAGCGAGTACGCCGACACGTGGTCCGGCTCGCAGGCCAGGGCCGCGTCCAGCGAGGTCCGCCAGTCCGCGAGGGACTCCCCCGGCGTCGAGTAGATGAGGTCGAGGGAGACGTCGAGCCCCTGCTGCTTCGCGAGGTCGACGACGACCGGCACGCGCTCCGGGTCGTGTGTGCGGTCGAGCGTCGCGAGCACGTGCGGCACGGCCGACTGCATGCCGTAGCTGATCCGGGTGAACCCGCCGGCCCGCAGGGTCTCGAGCGACGCGGCGTCGACCGAGTCGGGGTTCGCCTCGGTCGTGACCTCGGCGCCGGGCAGGATGCCCCAGGTGTCGTCGATCGCCCGCAGGACCATCGCGAGGTCGGACGCCGGCAGCATCGTCGGGGTCCCGCCACCGAAGAACACCGTGGACACCGGGCGACGGGGCACCCCCGACGCATCGAGGACGGAAGCGGCCCACTCGATCTCGCGGACGGCGTGCCCGGCGTAGTCGTCTCGGCGGACGCCGCGCAGCTCGGACGCCGTGTAGGTGTTGAAGTCGCAGTAGCCGCAGCGCACCCGGCAGAACGGGACGTGCACGTACACCCCGAACGGGACGTCGCCCGCGTCGGGGGCCGGCGAGATCAGGCCGTCCGCCGGAGCGGGATCGGCGATCGGGAGAGCACTCGGCATGGACTCCATTGTCCGTCATGATGGAGGCATGGAGCACCACACCGTCCCCACCACGGTGCTGTGGGACATCGACGGCACCCTCGTGATGAACGCCTCGTCACCGGGCAACCTGTACCACCTCGCGCTCGAGCGGGCCGTGGGCCGCGACCTCGTGCTGCGCGTCGGCCACCAGCACGGCCGCACCGACGCCGGGCTCATCGCCGAGCACGTGCGCGCCCACGACCTCGACGACGCCCTCATCCCCACCGTCAGCCGCCACCTGCGGGACCTCACCGAGGAGCGGCACCGCTCCGGCGACCACCGCAGCCCGGCTCCCGGCGCGATCGCCCTCGTGGCGCGCTTCGCCGAGCTCGGGTGGCGGAACGGCCTCCT